>OLIT01000030.1_pt1 | contig 151600 bp, 106 predicted proteins | sample 1601341 | NCBI WGS metagenome assembly OLIT01 (sample SAMEA2452121, study PRJEB22498) | human gut metagenome | biome: human feces; feature: human gut; material: feces | place: Australia | collected 2012
CAGGTGCGTAAAAGTTGTTGCCGGTGCCGGGTCGGTCAAGTCGTCTGCCGGCACGTAAACAGCCTGCACGGAGGTGATGGAACCTTTTTTCGTAGAGGTGATACGTTCCTGCATAGCTCCCATTTCGGTAGCCAGTGTCGGCTGATAACCTACTGCCGACGGCATACGTCCCAACAGGGCGGAAACTTCGGAACCGGCCTGCGTGAAACGGAAGATATTATCTATAAAGAACAGTATATCACGAGTCTCGCCTTCCGGAGCCAGGTCGCGGAACGATTCGGCGATGGTCAGTCCCGAGAGGGCGACCGACGAACGTGCTCCCGGCGGTTCGTTCATCTGTCCGAACACCAGTGTCGCCTGCGATTTAGCCAGTTCTTCGTGATCTATCTTCGACAGGTCCCAGTGACCGGCTTCCATACTTTCCTTAAATTCTTTACCGTAACGGATTACATTCGACTGTATCATTTCGCGCAGCAGGTCGTTACCTTCACGGGTACGTTCACCTACGCCGGCGAAAACAGAAAAACCGTTATTCTTTTTGGCAATGTTATTGATCAGTTCCATGATAAGAACCGTCTTTCCGACTCCGGCGCCACCGAACAACCCGATTTTACCTCCTTTGGAATAGGGTTCCAGCAGGTCGATCACCTTGATGCCGGTGTAGAGCACCTCTTTGCTGGTTGTCAGATCTTCAAACTTCGGCGGCTCACGATGGATAGGGAGAGCTCCTTTTTTATCCAGCATTTTCATCCCGTCGATCGGATCGCCTGTCACGTTCATCAAACGCCCCTTTACCTGATCGCCGACCGGCATGGTAATGGGCGAACCGCATGATACGGCTTCCATTCCTCGTTGCAGTCCGTCTGTCGTATCCATAGCGACTGTACGGACTGTGTTTTCCCCAATGTGTTGCTGAACTTCCACGATCAGTATTTTCCCATTAGGACGGGTTATCTCCATGGCGTCATGAATACGGGGTAGCACTATTTTCTCTTCTTTTTCATTATCGAAGTGAATATCCACGACTGGACCGATAACCTGCGAAACATAACCTTTTGTTTCTCCCATACAATTCTTTTTAAACCTCGTCAATATATTTTTTCAACCGTGCAATATTACGAAAACAACCTGTCGGAAACCCGAACATATTACTTTTTTGGCTTTTTTGCATTTAGTTAAACTTTAAACTAATTTTATAGTCATTCTGAAATGAACCAATTGTTTTGTGATATGGAACAATTTGAGGAAAAATTACGCTGTTTTTTGAAGAATAAGGAGTGGCATTTTGTGTGCGGAGTGGTTTGGGGGATGGTGGTCTGATCTGTTAAATTATATTACCAGGAGTAGTATTTTAAATTATCAGGTATAGTAATTGATATTATTTGTATTTTTGTCACCGGATTATGGTGTAACGGTTTGGCTTCCGCTGACCGTTAGTAATAGGGAATCCGGTGCAAGTCCGGAACTGTACCCGTAGCTGTAAGTTCTGCAACCCCGGCAAATCTTGTTGCCACTGAGGATTTTAGGATCCTTGGGAAGGCGGCCGATCATGGGAGAACAAGTCAGAAAACCTGCCATTATTCTATATATACAATGCCTCGGGTAAGGTGTTGATGGAACTTGATATATGCGTACATTATTTATTATAGTATTTATATGCCTGACAGGCATATTTCTGTGCGTGCCTGTTCTGCACGCACAGCAGATTGATACGACTGTTTATCACCAGCTGAAAGGTGTTGAGGTCGTGGAAAAGGCGCGTCCTTCCACAACCCGCGAGGCTACACCTTTACAAGTGATGGACCGTTCGGGTATCGAACGGCTCGGCATACAGGATTTATCGGAGGCTGTTAAACGTTTCTCCGGTGCTACCGTGAAAGATTACGGTGGGATAGGAGGACTGAAGACGGTTTCAGTCCGTAGCCTGGGAGCACAACATACGGCTGTCAGCTATGACGGCGTAACGATCACGGATGCCCAGAGCGGGCAGGTGGATATCAGCCGCTTCTCGTTGGATAATGTGGAGATGATCTCACTGTCGATCGGGCAATCGGATGATATTTTCCAGACGGCACGGATGTATGCGTCGGCAGGGGCGTTGAGTGTGAAGACACGTAAGCCTGTATTCGATGGAAAACCGATGAATCTTCAGGCGAAAGCGAAAGGTGGTTCTTTTGGCTTGTTCAACCCGATGCTTCGTTATGAACAGAAGATGAGTAACCGCTTTTCCGCTTCTTTACATGCCGACTGGCTAAGTGCAAAAGGGGAATACCCTTTTACTTTGGTAAACGGAGATGTTGTAACGGAAGAAAAAAGGAAGAACAGCGATATCCAGGCACTTCGCCTGGAAGGTAATCTGTATGGCGACCTGGGTAAGGCGGGAGCATTGACCGGTAAGGTCTATTATTACGATTCCGAACGCGGACTCCCCGGTTCGGTGATATTATATAGCAACAGTAACCGGGAACGCTTGTGGAACAATAATTTCTTTACTCAGTTGCAGTATTCCAACAAATTAACGGACAATTTATCTTTACAGGCACATGCCAAGTATAATTACTCTTTCAGCAAATACCGTGATGTAAGTAATAAATACTCAGGAGGTAAGCAAGAGGATTTGAATACCCAGGAAGAGTATTACGGTTCGGTAGGCGTACTTTATTCACCCTGGAAGAACTTCTCAACCTCTCTTACGACTGATTTAGCCCATAATATGCTGGATAATAATTTTATGAATGCCCCGCAACCCAAGCGTTTGACTTCACTGTCGGTATTATCCGCCCAATATAAGAACTCGATGTTTACAGCAACAGCCAGTTTGCTGGGCACTTATATGACCGACAAAGTAAAGGCGGGCGATAAACCGGCCGACCGCAAACGTTTGTCTCCTGCGGTTAGCGTATCGTTGAGGCCTTTTCCCGATAATGCCTTTCGTGTACGTGCCTCTTACAAAGATATTTTCCGTGTTCCGACTTTCACCGATCTGTATTATCTCCGTATGGGGAATACGAACCTGCAACCGGAAAAGGCTACACAATATAATCTGGGGCTGACCTGGAGCGGAGAAGCAGGGAATCTCTTTCGTTATCTGAGTCTTTCGGCCGATGGTTATTATAATAAGGTGAAGGACAAGATTGTTGCTATTCCGACGATGTATATATGGAAGATGATGAATATGGGAGAAGTCGATATCAAAGGTCTGGATGTGAATTTCTCATCGGAAACACCTCTGCCGGCAAAGATGACCTTACTTCTTTCTGCCACATATAGTTTTCAGAAAGCAATCGATATAACTGATCCTGACGCAAAAAATTACAAAGATCAGATACCTTATACTCCGAAACATTCGGGAAATGCGTCGCTAACCTTGGAGAATCCGTGGGTCAACGTCTCTTATAGCTTGACTGCGGCGGGTGATAGGTATGCTTTGCCTCAAAACATAGAAAGCAACCTTATTGCCGGATATGTAGAACAGGGAATATCCCTTAACCGTGAGTTTGCGGTAAAAAAATGTAAGTTGCGTTTGCAGGGAGAAGTGATTAACCTGGGTGACAAAACATATGATATTATTCAATACTATCCAATGCCGGGACGTTCCTGGCGTTTGAGTGTGAGTATAGTTTATTAATGATAAATAAATAGGTGATGAAAAAGAAAAATTTGCTGTATGTATCTGCACTTTGTGCTTGTATGTCTTTCTCCTTTATGGGTTGTAGTGATGATGATGATAAACAGGAAATCCCATCTCTTCCGGAACAGATCTCTTTGAATGGAGTCTATGTGTTGAATAGTGGAAAACAGGAAAGTAACAACTCCTCGTTGTCATTTTATGATTTCGAGACCAAAAAGGTAGAAGCGGATATCTTTAAGAAAGTCAATGGACGCGGATTGGGAGATACAGCCAACGATATCCTGGTTTATGGCTCAAAGGCTTATATAGCTGTCACTAATTCTAATACAATAGAGGTGATAGACTTACAAGGAAAGTCTTTGAAACAAATTGTTTCCGATGGCGATCCGTTACAGCCGCGTTTCTTTTCTTGTTATAATGGAAAAGTGTATGTATCATTGTATGGTGGTTATGTAGCTCGTTTGGATACAACTTCGCTCACAATTGAAAGTAAGGTGAAAGTAGGACGTAATCCGGAACAGATGGCTATAGCTAATAACAAATTGTATGTAGCAAACTCTGGTGGTGCGGATTTTAACACCGCTGTGGGATATGATAAAACTGTCTCTGTCGTTGACCTTCCTACTTTTAAAGAAAAGACTAAAATAGAAGTTGTCACTAATCCGGTGAATTTGCTGGCTGATAGTCAGGGTGACGTTTATTTGGTTTCTATGGGTAACTACGGGGATATACCTAATACATTTCAGAGAATTGATTCTAAAACAGATGAAGTGACAACAATTACGGAAACGAATGCAACGGAATTTGCAGCTGTAGGCGATAAACTTTACATCATTTATTCACAGTATGATGCTAACTGGAATCAGACTATTTCTTATCTCTGTTATGATGCAATAAACGAAAAGGTAATCAGCACTGACTTTATTACGGATGGAACGGATATTAAAAAGCCTTATAAAATAGGTGCTGATACCCCGTCAAACTATGTTTTTGTGACTGAGTCTAATTATTCTACAAATGGAGATGTGTACACATTTAATCCAGCCGGTAAGTTACAGTTTAAATTTGAAGCAGGTCTGAATCCTATAAAAGTGATTTCGGCTGGTAATAAATAAGATGAAGTTTTTTATATCCACCCTCTTTCTACTTTGCTTCACACTCAGTTGTAGTGTGAAGCAGAGTTCTTCTGAAGATCAGTCGTTTTCTTCTGATACTATCCGCTATGCCCGTGGTTTCACCATACAGCATTTCACTGACTATACATCGGTAGAGGTCCGCGACCCTTGGGACAGCACCCGCATCCTGCAACGTTATCTGTTGGTGGATCGCGGTGCGTTGATGCCCGGTGATTTGCCTAAGGGGACAGTTGTACGGACACCGGTGAAGAATATCGTGGTTTATACCTCCGTTCATGCGGCTATTATCGACCAGTTGGGGGAAGCGGATAAGGTGATCGGCGTGTGTGAACCCCGGTATATGGATACGCCTTCCATTCAAGAGGGTTTGCGTGCCGGAAAGATTGCCGATCTGGGAGAGGCGACGGCGCCGAATATTGAAAAGATTATTGATATAGGGGCAGAGATCATTATAGCTTCTCCTTTTCAGAATGCTGGCTACGGACCTGCCGAGAAACTGGGTATTCCTATCATTGAGGCCGCCGATTACATGGAGTCGTTGCCGTTGGGACGGACCGAATGGATACGTTTCTATGGCTTGTTATTCGGTAAGGAAGTGATGGCGGATTCAATCTTTCGGGAAACGGAAGACCGTTATCTGGAACTGAAAGAGCTGGCAAAGACAGTCACTAACCGTCCGACCGTCATCTCCGAAAAGAAATTCGGTTCTTCCTGGTATATGCCGGCAGGCGATAGCTATGTCGCCCATCTCTACAACGATGCCGGAGCCGATTATATCTTCAAAGACCTTCCCGGAGCGGGCAGTACCCCTTTGGCTTTTGAAACCGTACTCGACAAGGCGATCCATGCCAATATGTGGCTGATCAAATATAATCAGACAAACGACATGACCTATAAAGACCTTCGTACCGAGTATACGCCCTATGAAAACTTTGATGCCTTTAAGAACCGCCGGATTTATACCTGTAATACGGGAATAGTACCCTATTACGAGGAATTTCCGATACATCCCGATTACCTCCTGAAAGACCTTGTATGGGTATTCCATCCGGAGTTATTGCCGGGTTATACGCCCCGGTATTATCGGAAGATGGAGTAATCCTACTAATTATTAAGACTAACCTATGGACTAACTAATTCAAAGGTTACGACTTAGTGTTTTCAGGGTGTACACCGTAGTTGATTATGGTGTACAGGATAACCAGCCAAGGTGTACAGGGTAATCCACTACCCTGTACACCCTGATAGTAGTGGGTAAGGACTTTCGTTCTAGTGAGTAAGGAGTTTCGACTTAATAAGTGGTAGCTTTCCTTTTAGTTGGAGGGTGGGTAGGGGATAATAAAACAAAATCCCCGGCATCAGGAGTCTGACCCGGGGATTTTCTGTAGTTTGGCATTTGAATTATAGGGAGTTGTTATTTTGGTCCGTTATGCGTAACCGTTCAGCATTCCGTAGAAATACATCGGTTTCAACATGTAAACTTTCAGTAACCAGGCCGCCCATTGTTCCTTGGATGTGTCCAGCATGCTGAACGGGAACGAGTGAACCGGCTTTTTATCATAGTCGAACTCGCACAATAGTACGTGTCCATAGTCTGTTACGATCGGGCAGGCAGCATATCCGTTGTATTTCTCAACAGGTTCTTTGCCTTCCATCAACGAGATCAGGTTTTTGGCAGCGATCGGCACTTGCATGCGTACTGCCGCAGATGTTTTACTGGTCGGTATCCCGGCAACATCTCCCAGGGAGACGATGTTCGGATAAGTTTTGTGAACCAGTGTCGCTTTATCAACCATCACCCAGGCATCGGCAGCCAGTTTGCCTTCCGTCCATCCCAGACCGGCTTCGCGAACGAAATCGGGAGCCGACATAGGCGGAGTGAAATGAAGGAAATCGTAATCTTCCACGAATGGAGTATATACTTTCTCTTCTCCGACTGTTTCAACCTTTTCAAAATGTACCTGTTTGGCTGCCGTATCGACACCTTTCACGCGAACATTGAGATTGATGGGAATATTACGTTCCTTGTAAATCTCCAGCAGGCGGGGCGTGTAAAACGGAATATCGTACAGCTCTTTCGCTGCTGTGAAGTAATCCAGTTTCAAATTGTCCCGTGTGTCTTGTTTGCGGCTGTAATCTTCTGTCAGCAAACAAATCTTTTTCGGTGCTCCGCCACATTTATGCTTTGTGTATGTATCTGTGTAGATACCACGGCCGCCTGTCTTTGCGAATTCCTGAAGCGCTTTCCAGGTTTTTTGTGCACCTTCGTAATCATATATACAGTGAGCATTTCCTGCTCCTAATGTATCGTGTGTAATCCCTTCCACCTTTTCCCAGTTAATCTGTATACCTGGTGTCAGGACCAAAAAGTCATAAGCGACTTTTCCATTGTTGTTCGTTGTTACCAGGTTCATGACCGGGTCAACGGCGGCAACAGAATCTTTAATCCATTTTACGCCGTCGGGAATGCAATCTTCCTGCTTCTTCCATACTTCGTCCGGTTTATAAACACCGGAGGCGATCAATGTAAAGCCGGGTTGGTAGAACTGTCGGTCGCTGGGGTCTATCAATGTAATGTCCGGGCTATCCAACCAGTGCATCAAACGTGCAGCCATACTAATTCCGGCAGCCCCTCCACCGATTATCAGGATTTTCCCTTTTGCATTGCTAGAGAATGCATGAGCTTTTTGTGTACCCACAGCAGTTATAACTCCTGCTGCTGTTAATATTTTGAGGAAATGGCGGCGACTGATACCCTGCCTTTCCAACTCTTCCAGTTGTTCTTCCAAATCGTGCTTCATCATGTCTATAGAAATTAAGATTCAATTGCACTGGCAAAGGAAACACATTTAGAAACATAACGATTAAAAAGTACTACTACACTACTTGCGCAAATGTTTTGTGTGAGAGGAAATACTACATCAAGCCTTTCTCATGTCTACTACAGTGGCGGGTAATTAATTGTATAATAGCAGTTTGGAGGAATACTGATTCTAGAAAATACTTTTTAGAAATTCATGAGGAAATCAATGAGATTCGTATCGCTGTCGAGTGACAGGCGCTTTCTTAACCGGTACCGTCGTAATTCTATCGCACGGACTGATACGTTTAACAATGATGCGATTTCTTTGGTGGAAAGATTCATGCGGAGCAGGCAACAGATACGTAAGTCGCCGGTGGTAATGTCGGAGTATTGTTGGCGTAACCGGTCAATGAAATTCTGATGGGCGCTGTTGAAATGCGTCTCAAACAACAACCAGTCCGCCTGGTCGTTCAACGATTCTTCCATCAGGTTTTTCATCCGGGTGTACAGTTTGTTCGGATACCGGTCGCCCAATGTCTCTTTCTGTTGCTCCAGTTCGTCAAGCAGTTTCTGTACCGCCTGGTTTCTTTTTACCAGGGCAGAGGTTTGCAGGGTCAGTTCGTTATTCTTGTTTTGCAGCTCGGCTTCCAGCATCCGGCTTTTCATCTGCTGGATTTTCTGTTCTTCCGCCTGCCTTTTTGCATCCAGCTTGCTCTTTTCTTCCCGTTGCAGGTTTTTCAGATGGTAGCTGAGTGTGTATTTGCCTATTACGGCGATGGCGATGATATAGATCAGCCACGCCCATATCGTGTTGTACCAGGCCGGGCGGACGGTGATCGGAATGGCGATTTCAAGGTACGGCCCTTTTACTACATATTTGCGGATCTTGAGTACGTATTTTCCTTCCGGAAGTTGCAGGAAAGAGATCTCCCCGCCTTTTTGCCAGGGCGACCAGTTTGAAGAAACACCCTCTATCATATAACTGATCTGATGGTTCGGGGTAAAGATCGTGCTTCCTACATAGACGGAAAGTTCCTGAAAATTATGGGGGAGAGTGATCTTTTCCGAATTGACCGGCAAGTTGTGTACGCCATCTTTGTCGATATACTTTATTTCGGATATTTGCAGGGGCGTGGCAGGGCCGAGGCTCCCCTCTATCAGGTCGCGTATATTGATCAGCAAGGCTCCCTGCATGGCCGAGATCAGGTGAAGCGTGTCATTCAAAGGATATATCCTCCGGTCTCTGCTCACCATATTCATATTGTAGTTATTGAGCAGAATGCGGCATTTCAGTGTCCCTTTCCCGTTATCGTTATGGAACAGGCCGGCTTCGTTTTTGGCACAAAGCCAATAGGTGTTATCGCCGATAGGATAGATCTGTTCCGCATGGGCAAACTCTCCCAATGATTCGGTGTCGTAGAATACATTGCTGACACGGAGCGAGTCGTACACACTGTTCTGTGGCAGGAGGTGGAATGTCTCTTTCTTTATATCGACCGGTTCAAAATGATCACCGGCGTCTAATGTCCTTTTGAAATATCCGATATTCGTCTGGATATATAATGTGTCGTTGAAGAGCGTAGCATTTTTCAGTTTTCCTATCTGGCTTCGCTTCCCCAGCAAAGTGATCGAGGGGTCGAATGTTATCTGTGAGATGCCATTGTCGAAAGCCAGCCATATCTGTTGCGCATCCTGGATGCAGATGGCGCGCACGATATTGTCGGGTAATGACTGGTCGTGGGTTGACAGATGGCGCAGGATAGTCCCTTCCGGGCTTGTTATATATAATCCGTTGTTGGTGGTACCGATAAAATACAGATCGTTTATTGTCGTAAAGACAGAGGGTTGTGCATGCAGTATCTCGTCGGGCAGGATGAACGGAATGGGAGCGGGCGGTTCTTTAAACTTGACTTCTGCCGGTATCGTGGAGAGCTTATGGTAACGCATAACACCTAAATGGTCGAGGGTCCATCCTCCGAAAGAACCTTCACTGATGGTATAGATCGTGTCGTTGAGGAATGTTACGCCGTTTATAACCGATTTATCGGGTGTTTCATAAAGCTTCCAGGTGTTTCCGTCAAATGTGAGCAGTCCGGAATTATTGGCTACATAGAGCACGCCGTCGGAGGCTACCGACAGTCCCCAGTTCTGACAACTGGCTTTATAATCATCTACCGAGAAGTTTTTTACGAATAAATTAGGGACGACTACCGATGCATGCGCGACCATGAATGTCACCATGAATATCAGGAATAATAACGGTAGTCTGTACATGGGCATGATTTAAAATTAAACAGGTAGAGACAAGGTAATACCCTGTCTCTACGTATTATGGTCACAAATATAATAAAAATATTCGCTTATTTGTAATCTTGCCAGTCTTTGATCTGGATATCTTTTACATCCATCGTGCAGAATGCTTCGATAAATGCGCTAGCCAGACGAGCGTTGGTGATCAATGGTATGTTATGATCGATCGCAGCACGACGAATCTTGTAACCGTTGGTCAGCTCGCGTTTGCTATGGTCTTTCGGGATGTTTACAACCAATTCGAATACGTGGTTGCTGAACATATCCATGATATTCAGGTCGCCCTGTTCATCCGGCCAGCATACGGCAGTCGCTTCGATTCCGTTCTCATTCAGGAACTTGGCGGTTCCGGCAGTACCATAGATCTTGTATCCCTTTGTGCTCAGCAGGCGGCAGGGTTCCAGCAAATCTACTTTGCTCTTGGCTGCTCCCGAAGAAACCAGGATATTCTTTTTAGGAATGTTGTTGCCAACAGCGATCATGGCAGACAGCAATGCTTCGTTGAAGTCGTCGCCGATACAACCAACTTCACCGGTCGAGCTCATATCCACACCCAGTACCGGGTCGGCTTTATGCAGACGGGCGAATGAGAACTGAGATGCTTTTACACCGATCCAGTCGATATCGAAAGCGCTCTTGTCCGGTTTGGTATAAGGAGCATCCAGCATGATGCGTGTAGCCGTTTCGATGAAGTTGCGTTTCAGCACTTTGGATACGAACGGGAAGCTACGTGATGCACGCAGGTTACATTCGATTACCTTCACGTCGTTGTTCTTAGCCAGGAACTGGATATTGAACGGACCACTGATGTTCAGCTCTTTGGCGATCATTTTGCTCACCTTCTTGATGCGGCGTGCTGTTTCGAAATAGATTTTCTGGGCCGGGAATACCAGTGTAGCGTCACCTGAGTGAACACCGGCAAACTCGATATGTTCGGAGATTGCATATTCAACCACTTCGCCGTTCATGGCTACAGCGTCGAATTCAACTTCTTTCGCTCCTTGCAGGAATTCGGATACGACAACCGGATATTCTTTGGATACCTTGGCGGCCAGATCCAGGAATTCGATCATCTGTTCCTTGTTGTGGCAAACGTTCATCGCAGCTCCTGAAAGTACATATGACGGACGGATCAGGATCGGGAATCCTACCTTTTCGATAAATCCGTCGATCTCTTCCATACTGGTCAGCTCTGCCCAACGCGGCTGGTCGATGCCCAGTGTATCCAGCATTGCGGAGAATTTGTGACGGTTCTCAGCGCGGTCGATCGACAGCGGAGAAGTACCCAGCACCGGAACATTCTGGCGATACAGTTTCATTGCCAGGTTGTTCGGAATCTGACCTCCCACGGATACGATTACCCCCTTCGGCATTTCCAGGTCCATTACATCGAGTACACGTTCGAAAGAAAGTTCGTCGAAATACAGACGGTCACACATATCGTAGTCGGTAGAAACCGTTTCCGGGTTATAGTTGATCATGATCGACTTATAACCCAACTTGCGGGCTGTCTGGGCTGCATTGACCGAACACCAGTCGAATTCTACGGAAGAACCGATGCGATAAGCACCTGAACCCAGGATAACCACGCTCTTGTCGTTCTTGTAGTAAGGAATATCATGTTCGCTGCCATCGTATGTCATGTACAGGTAGTTCGTCAGTTCCGGATGTTCGGAAGCGATTGTGTTGATACGTTTTACGCTCGGCAGAACGCCCAGTTTCTTACGCAGGTTACGTACACGGATGTTTTCTTTTTCCATGTTTCCTTCCGGATTCTCAACGTAACGGGCGATCTGGAAGTCAGAGAAACCTAAACGTTTCGCTTCTTTCAGTACATCTTCGGGCAGATCTTCGATCTTATTGTATTGAGACAATACTTTCGCATAGTCTACGATATTTTTCAAACCGTTCAGGAACCACGGAGTGATCTTTGACAGTTCGTGGATACGTTCTACGGTATACCCTTCTTCCAGCGCTTTTGCTACGGCGAAGATACGCAGGTCGGTCGGGTTTGCCAAGGCGTCGTCCAGGTTGTCGAATTCCAGGTCGTTGTTTCCTACGAAACCGTGCATGCCCTGTCCGATCATACGCAGACCTTTCTGCATGATCTCTTCGAAGCTCTTACCGATCGACATGATTTCGCCGACAGACTTCATGCTTGAACCGATCAGGCGGCTTACGCCAACGAACTTAGTCAAGTCCCAACGCGGGATCTTCACGATCATATAATCAACTTCCGGAGCTTTGTATGCCGAGTTCGGAGTACCCATTTCGCCGATTTGATCGAGGCTGTAACCCAATGCAAGTTTAGCGGCAACGAAAGCCAGAGGATAACCGCTTGCTTTAGATGCCAGGGCGGAAGAACGGCTCAGACGAGCATTCACTTCGATCACACGGTAGTCGCAAGTATCTGAATTGAATGCGTACTGGATGTTACATTCACCTACGATACCTAGGTGGCGGATCGTCTTGGTAGACAGTTCTTTCAGCAGATCCAGCTCCTTGTCGGTCAGTGAGCAGGTAGGGGCAACCACAATACTTTCACCGGTATGTACACCCAGCGGGTCGACGTTTTCCATGCTTACAACCGTGAAGCAATGGTCGTTTTTATCGCGGATTACTTCGAATTCAATTTCTTTCCAGCCTTTCAGCGATTCTTCCACCAGGATCTGTGAAGAATAAGCGAAAGCGCTTTCTGCCAGTGTGCGCAGTTCTGCTTCATCCTTGCAGATACCGCTACCCATACCGCCCAGTGCGTAGGCAGAACGGATCATTACCGGGAAACCGATCTTGTAAGCAGCTTTCACTGCATCTTCCATCGTTTCAACAGCCTGGCTGATCGGAGTTTTTACGTCGATTTCATTCAGTTTCTTTACAAACAGGTCGCGGTCTTCTGTGTACATGATAGCTTCAACAGAAGTTCCCAGTACCTTTACGCCATATTTGGCAAGTGTGCCGCTGGTGTATAACTGAGTACCGCAGTTCAGGGCAGTCTGGCCACCAAAAGCCAGCAGGATTCCGTCCGGTTGTTCTTTTTTGATTACTTCTTCAACAAAATACGGAGTGATAGGCAGGAAATACACCTTGTCTGCTACCCCTTCCGATGTTTGGATAGTTGCAATGTTCGGATTCAGCAAAACGGTACTGATACCTTCTTCTTTCAGTGCCTTCAATGCTTGTGAACCGGAATAGTCAAACTCTCCGGCCTGTCCGATCTTCAGGGCACCCGAGCCCAGAACAATCACCTTTTTGATTCCAATCTTCGACATAGTAATTGGGTTGTTTTGTTTATTAATATATTATAGAATGTTATATCTTATTTAATCGCCACTTGCGGGACACAAAAAAAATGCGTTAGTAAAAATAACCAACGCATCTTATATAAAGAAATTATTATCCCGTAAATTAAAGAAATGAGCTTCGATATCCGGCGTTGAACCGGAAATAAACATCGGATTACAAGTATGTATCTTATTCGTCATGAAACTCTTCCTTCCAAAATTTCGGCAAAGATAGGGGATATAATTTAAATGTGCAATAAAAACAAAGGGATTGTTCTATTTACTGTTTGCCATTTGTTGTAAAAGAAGTTGATAGACTTCTTCTTTCATCTGCCTGGCGGGCTTGAAGCAGGTGTCCGGCTGTTTGGTCAACACGGAATGGGCAGCCAGCCTGAGCTTGTCCGGGTGGTAGTAGTTTGTTTCCGCATATAATTTGGTTAGCAGATAATAAGTATCTATCTGTTCCGGAAGAATATGCAGGCATTGCAGTAAATATTTCTCAGCCAGCTTATAAAGTCCGAGTTGCTGGTGGCTTTCGGCAAGGATATAGTAGAATTCGGGATCAGCACTTAACCGGATGGCCCGACGACTCCAGATGATGGCATTCGAATACTGTCCGGATTGTTGCAGGCACCGGGCGCCTTCCAGCAGGAACTCGGTCCGGTGGGAGAGGCGCGGGTACAAGCTCATATATCCTTGTGCGGCAACCTTCTGTTCCTCCTTTTCTACCAGGATCCGCAAAGTTTTCCATTCTTTGTACGGTTCGTAATAACTTCGTTGTCCGAAAAACAGGATACAGGCGACTAAGGCAGCGAATGTCCCGATGTAAGGAAAACTTTTCACGGACGATTTCTGTTGTTTTTCCGTCCGGGTGACACACATTGCCGAGAAGAAGATAAGCAGAACCCAGAATGACGGTAGTTGCAGCGGATAGGAATACATGGAGAAGAAAAGTAACGAAAGGATACCTCCCGTAGCCCCGACCTGTTTGTTTTTCAGCCCGTAATAGAGGCAGAAGGCGATCCATAACGCAAAGAGAAGCAGTCCGGCGATACCGAATTCGAGTCCTATCTGCAAATAATCGTTGAAGGCGAAAGGGGGACAGGCCGCAGCCATCCGTTCCGTATCGGAGGCTTTCGTCGACGCTAGGTAGTCGGCCTGTGTCTGGGCGAATGAGACGGGGAAACCTCCCAGCCCAGTGCCGGTGACAGGCTTGTTCAGTATGGCCTGGGTCGTTACGTTCCACATCAGCATCCTGTTGGCAGATTTCTCGGTATTGAAAACACTGCCCAATGTCGGAAGTCCGGAAATAACGATAAATAAGACAATGCAGCTGACGATCACTGTCTTATTATGCTTTATAACCCTTTTCTTCAATAACTGCCACCCTGATTTCCGGAGATAGAAGACCCAGCAGCATGAGATTCCGGCTGCCAGCCACGCTGAATGGCTTTTCCCGCCGGGAAGCCCTATCAGGATGAGTATGATCGTGAATGCCGACAGGTAGAATAGCATCGTCCTTGTTTCCCACCAGGCCAGTTTGTCGCAATCGCGAAACCGTAGAGCCAGGTTCAGGCATACGGGGAGTACGATTGCCAGATAACCGGAGAAGGGGCCGGGGCTGAAAATAAGTCCGTCACCTTTGAGTAGCGGATGGTTTGTCGATGCTCCCCCGTACAGTTGCCCCATTCCCCAGGCCGCTTCGAAGATACCTGTACATATAATAATGGACAGGAAGAAAAGCCTGAGTTCCGGGTGGGCTTGCAACGTGGCTCGCAGCATAAACCATAAGGTCGTAATTTGTCCGACGAAAAGAAGTCTTTCCGGTTCCGGGTCCAGCTCATAGTTGTAATTTAGCAAGGCCAGACCGGCAAAAAGTAATAAAAGTCCGTCGGGTAATGAGAAGGTAAAATTGCTTTTTTTCACTGTGGCTTCCATAAACAATACACTGAATGCAAGTAATAAAATAGAGAAATGAAACCAGAATACTTTACCTGTGATGGTTCCTTCAGCAATTTCGGGGTTTGCAGCAAATACAATGCACAAAAGTAACGCTCCGCTCGTAGAGAGGGATAATAGTCGTAGATACTTAAATAAAACTTTCATCTTTAAATTATTTTTAGGGTGATATCGGACTTTCAACTTCTGCAACTTTTCTGCTCCTGCATAAAACATTTAAGACGTAAGAAGGGTTTGGATAATTAACAAATCGTCCAAGAATATCACAAAATTAGGAAAGAAAAACAGTTATTGGCGGTTAAGTATTAATAAGGTGATTATTTCTTCAAAGTAAAAATAGGCAGGTATATGAAGATACCGAGGATCGACATGGTCAATCCGCCGATGGTCCCGGCTGCCAGCGGAAACCAGAAGGCTTCTTTATCGGGACCTAACATGAACGGAATAAATCCGAGTATGGTAGAGATCACGGTCAGGAAGATCGGTGTGATCTTGGCATTCCATGCTTTCAGGTAAAGGCGCCAGGCGGGCATTTTGGGCCTGGCTTCGCGAAGTTGGTTATATTCGTTTAATATATAGATACTTGCATTTACCGTGATACCGCATAGCAGGACAAACGACGCAAACCCTCCCTGGTCGAAATTCAGCTTGAACCAGTAGAATGTCAGGAACACCCCAATATAGGAGATAGGGATGACGAAGATAACAGCCAACGGTTGTTTCAGCGAATTGAACAGAATACTGGTCGTAAAGAAAATAATGGCAATGATCAGCAGTAATAACAAATACTGTTTATTGTCTTTGGTGTTCCAACTCCAGTAATTACTATCCGATTTGGCAGTGTATCCCATTGGTAACGACGCGTTGAATTCTTTCAGTTCACGTTCTTGTATCTTGCTCCCCTGATTGGATGCGCCAATATATTCATATTGAAGGCACAGGCGGTATTGCTGGTTCACCTTGGCTACTTTCTGCGGCATCTGCCCTTTTTCGACGGTGGCCAGCTCCGACAGTTTATAAGGTTTGCCCTTAATGCTCTGGGGGACGTATTGCATGCTCCAGACATCATAATCTTTTGACTGGCGCGAACTTAGTTTCAACTTTTCCGTTTCATTGTCGACAACGATCGTACCGCTGTAGATATCTTTCCCGAACACCGGGTTGATGGAGGCGAACAGTTCGATCGGCAGGATATTTTCCTGTGCCATCCGTGCCTTGTCCAGATTGAAATAGAATTCCTGATAATCGTCTTTCCACCAGGAGAATTCGGAGTTGATCAGTACTTCCTTGATACGGCGGTAAGTAAGCAATCTTGCTTTTAGCTGTTCCGCCCATTCATATAATTCGTCATAGTTATAGCCGAACATTTCAATACGGAACGAACCTGCTCCTTCCCGTACGTCGTTGCTGAAGCCTTGGTCCTGGAGCCCGTACACACCCCAGCTACCGCCGCCCAGTTCCAGCGCCTTGCTGATAATCTTGCTTTTCAGCGTATAAGGGAATCCGCTTCGCTCTGCCGCTTTGGTGAAATAAATACGTATGCCCGCCTGCCGCGCACTGTAAATGTTCGTCTGGAACTGGCGTATGTCCTTGAATGTGCTGAGGTAAGCCTCCATGCGTCCCATCAACTGATTCATCTGTTCCAGTGTAGTCCCGTTGGGAAGTGAGGCAGTGACCGACAGGACCGTTTCGTCGTTGCGGGTAAAATAACTGCCTTCATACACTTTTTGCACGAACAGGCGCAAGGTTCCTCCCAATGCTTTGTCCATTATCGGCTTGACTTTCTCCTTATAGGTCTCGCTTGAGACAATCTTGTTGTATTTTTCAATGATTAGCGAGTCTGTAGCCGTATATACCTTGTCCTTGTCATCCATTTCTATTTTTTCGGGGAGCAGGAAGACCGGCAATCCGAAAGCCAGTAGCAACAGGAAACATGCGGTCTTTTTCCATCGGCAAAGGAAGCTGATCTGTGCATGGTAATATCTGTTGAAATAGACCGGGAACCGTTTGATTACCCTGTTGCCCCATTTCCGGAACCGGACGAATCGGCTGCTTTTAGCCCCAATTAATGAACGGACCTTTTTCTTGGCATGTTTCTTTTGTCCTAATCCTAACTTTTCGATCATAGCGGGAACGAAGAACAAGGCAATTGCCAGTGATACTGCCAGGTTGATGATCACCACGGCCGCAAAATCCTGTAGGTTCAACCGAATCTTTTCATCGAGGAAGAAAATGATGACAAGTGCACCGATAGTCGTCAATGTAGCCGTCAGGATGGAAAGGAAAGCCTTCCGGTTGTGGCGGTTACGTATATGGTCGGTCATTACGATCGTGTTATCTATCACCAGGCTTAACGAGATAGTGACACCGGCCAGTGAGTAAAGCTGCATTTCAAGTCCTGCCAGATAGAAGAAAATGACGGCAATACAAAGATTCACACTCAGGCTGACCACGATCAGGAACAGATAGCGCACATTCCGGGTGATCAGCAGGACGAACAATAAAAGAATCAGGATCGTAAGTCCCGTACGTACATATATCTTATCCAGTTCATTCTGGATAAACTCGGTCGCGTCATAACTGGTATGCACCTCATATCCCTGTGGTAATAACTGGCGGATATGTTCCATCTCCTCTTTCACCTGTTTGGCGAGTTCCAGCTGGTTGGCTGTCTCTTCCGCACGGATGGAGAGATAGATCGAGTTCAGTCCGTTGATACGGTAATAGCTTTGGGGAGCCTCTTCCTGGCGGGTGACTTTCAGCAACTGGTCCAGGCGTATCAGTTTCCCTTCTTTACTGGTGACGGTTATGTGGGAAGCCTCGAAACCCTCCCGTACATCTTCCGGTATCAGGGCGAGGCGAATCCATTCCTCCTGTTCGTTTGTATTGACATTGCCGGTTCCCAGGAATTCTTTGTTATAGTATTGAGCGATCGCATTCTGTATGTCATTGGTGGTAATACCGAGCGACACGAGTTGCCGGCTGTCATACTCCAGCCGCCATTCCATCGGTGTGGCCCCGCGTACATCGATCCGGTAAATACCCGGGATACCGGCGAGGCGCGGTTTGATCTGGTCCTCCGCAAACCGCTGGATAAAGATCGGAGTTGCCGCCGCATTCAGCGTATAGGTCATGAACGGACCGGATTCCTTGTCGTCCGGGCGGCTCATCTCCAGTATCGGATAGCTTAATCCGTCGGGCAGGCTGGGCCATGTCTGGCGTACGATCGTGGATGCCTCGAAACGGGCGGCATCGATATTGGTATGTTTGTCAAGTTCCAGTGTCACATATCCCCAGCCATTTCCGGAAGTGGAGTTGATCTCCTTGATTCCCTTGATACGTGCCAGCATCGATTCCAGCCGCGAAGTGACCTCCATCTCGATTACACGTGCCGAGTTGCCGGGCATATTATAGCTGACGGTCAGCCGGGGCAATGTGCGTGAGGGAGACAGCTTGATCGGCAGGAGAGGGATGAAAGCCAGTCCTGTCAGCGCCACACAAAGGAAGGTGACGATGATCGTAAAGGATGATATCTTGGGAGATGTGCTCATTGAATCTGTTACTTATAGTCCGTGCGTAAAATCAAATTCCCGTGCCAGTGATATGCCGGTTTCAAAATCATGCAGTGTCAGTTTCCGTATTTTAAAATAACTCAGCCAGTAATTTTGCAGGGCGGAGATATAGTTGCGCTGTGCTTCCTGCTGGCGGTTCAGCGATAAGGTCAGGCTGTTGATGTCCGCCTTCCCGATCATAAACCGTTGCTTTGTCTCACTGTAAGCCATAACAGCCAGGTCGAGCGCCTCTTCTGCGCTTGAGATCAGGTTTTGCTGGATATTGAAGTCACCGACAGTCATGATCACGTCTTCCTCTACCGTCAGTTCCTCCTGGCGGGCGGAAATCTGTGTCACATTCAGATTATTCTTGGCAATGTTATGTTTTCCTTTCCGTACACCCCAGTCGACGAGAGGGATAGATACGGAAACGGAGACCATATCTTGTTGCAGCGGGTCGCGGTATGCGTCACTCAGCTTGGTCGCAACCTGGTTGAATCCTATGCTGGCATTGATAGAGGCATTGAACATGGCCTCTTTTTTTGTCTTATCCACTTGCTGTTCGGCTTCAAGTACCTGTTGTTTGGTATCAAGGAACTTCGGGTTGTTTTCGCGGGCAAGTGTCAAAGCTTCGTCAACAGAAATATGCATATCTTTCGGACGCCCCGGCAGGTTTAGTCGTATTTCCGTGTTTTTGTCGAAGTTGAGGAAAGAAGCGAGACTGAACATCGCTCTTTTCAGAGATATTTCCGCGTTTTGTAATGTATTTCGTGCGTTGACGGCATCCAGTTTCAATGTCAGCAGCTCTGCTTTGTTGATCGATGCAATCTTATGTCGCTCCTGTCCTGTCTGGTATAAGGTATCGGTCGACGCTACATTTTCTTTAGCCAGATCATATTCCGCCTGTGCCATGGCCAGGGCAAAGAAGTAGGAGGTAGCCTGTTCACTGATATTTTCAATATTGTACAGTAATTCCTTTTTCGCCTTCTCATATTTGAGTGGCTCGATTTTCCGTTCCCACCGGAAGGGGTTATATCCTAACAGACTTTGGTTATAACCGATTCGGATCGGCACGGTCGTAAACTGGTTATAAGCATTATCTCCGAAATTACGCATATACCCTAAATCCGAATCCAGGTAGAAAGTACCTCCCAACAAGTCGAAATTCTGTTTGATGGCGAGGCCGCCCTCTGCATAATAAGATTGCTGTTTTCTGTAAACATCGATATCATTCTCGGAATCATATCGTCGTGTGATATCGCGATAATACTGTGCCGGAGTCAGGTTCAGCGTCAGGCTTGGCAATCGTCCCGCCTTGAATGTCCTGTATTGCCAGTATCCGGCCAAAAACATATTCTTTGTCCTGAATGCCTCCAGCGAACTATCCGCCGCCAACGTGATTGTTCGCTCCAGCGACAATGTAAGCGGCTGGGCGTTCAGATAGACTGAGGTGAATAACAGGAATGATAATAGTATCTTACATATCTTCATAACGGCATTATATATAATTCGTTAAACTTCAGTTTGTTTTTGAGGAATCACTGCATTCGGGTCGTGCTTACGGTAAATGAACCAGTATACCAACGGAATGATGAACAGGCTGACGGCTGTACCGATCAGCATGGCTGAGATCATGGCGATGGAAAGGGGTTTTTGTAACTCGCTACCCATGTCGAATGAGAACAGCAACGGGACCATACCGAAGATGGTGGTCAGCGAAGTCATGATGATCGGGCGCAGACGGCGGCGGCCGGCTTCGTGGATCGCTTCCATCAACGGAACACCTTCCTTACGTAATTCATTGATCGCATCCAGTTTCAGGATGGAGTCGTTTATAATGATACCGCAGGTTACCACGATACCGATGGCACTCATCAGGTTCATCGTATGTCCGCAAATCCAGAGTACCAGCAGTGATGCAGCCACGTCGATCGGAATCTCGATCAGTACGATCAGCGGTTGCAGGAAACTCTCGAACTGAGCTGCCAGGATGAAATACATCAGCAGGATAGAGATCAGCAAGATCACCACCAACTCATTCAACATCTGTTTGTTGGAGAAGAAACTACCGGAGAAATCGATCTCCCAGTTCTGTTCGCCTAACTTCTTCACCTCTTCCATCAACGGTTCCGCCTTCTTGACATCATAGAAGCTGAACGGGATATATTCGCCGTTCTTACCGGCCGTAACCGTCTTCAGGTCTTCCCCTTGCGTCACCTTAACCAGTGACTGCAACGGGATGTACTGGCTTTTTCCCTCTTTGTCGGCCTGCGTCCGGACCAGTGTCTGCTGTAAGACTTCGTTCACCGTCTTACCGTCGCCGGCCAGGGCAATCGGCAGATATTGCTGGTAGGAGCGGAGGGTCGCCACTTCATTTTCTTTGAAAGCCGTTTTCAGCAGGCGGTATACTTCATTGTAATTTACATTATAAAGTAGTAACTTCTGCCTGTCGACCGATATATTCAGTTGGTTATCGAAGGCGACTCCTACCGGTGCAATACCGGTAGACGCTTTCATCTGCGATTCCAGTTTGTGCAATGTCTGGGCCTCCGGAGCTTCCGCTTTGTTGCGGGCATAAAATTCTGCGACCACGTCAGCTTCTCCCGTCACGAATAACTTTTCGAACACCGTGATCGGCGGAGAGAAGGAGAATACAGCCTGCGGATAATTAGTATCCAACCATTGCGTGATCTTTGCCTGCAAGGGAGAGATGGCAGATGATTTTTCTGTCTTGAAATATAATTCGGCTTCCGAAGAAGACAGTTCCCGGTCGCGGTTCAACAGGAATTGTTGTTGACCGACATAGGAGGTATATTCCTGTACATCGCCTGCGATCTGGGCAAACAGTTTGTCCACCCGTTCCCGGTTTTCGTCGATATGGATGTTTTCGTTCCACTCGATATGGGCGATCAGTTCGTTCTGGTCGATTTCAGGCATCCTGCTTTTAGGTACTTCATAAAACAGCAGGGCGCATAACGGCAATGTAACGAAGATAAATATGATATTCGACTTTTTATGACGGAACACGAAATTGACTCCAGCATCGTAGAAACGATCCAGCGTATGTTCTTTGATCAGGTTGTTGATCCGGAGATTGAATCCCGTATGTTTGATATCGGGAATACTGTAAACCAGCTTGTAAAGTACCGGAAGCAACATGATACCCGTGAAATAGGAGACCATCAGCCCGACTGTCACCGCGAAAGCCTGGTCGTAGAATATAGCCCCTGCGATACCGCTCATGAATACCAGCGGCACAAATACGGCGATTGTCGTCAGTGTGGAACTCAGCATCGGGGTGATCACTTCGCTGGTCCCCATGTTGCAAGCCTCTTCCAGCGTATACCCTTTCGACCGGTACTGCATGATATTCTCCGTCACAATGATCGAACTGTCGATCATCATACCCAGTGCCAGGATCAGTCCGGAAAGGGAAATGATGTTCAGCGACATCTTGAACATATAGAAGAAAAGGAAGCTGATAATCAGACTGACCACCATACTCAGGCCGATCACTGCCGGACTCTTGATATCCCCCAAAAACAGGATAGCCACTATACATATAAATATAAAGCCGAGCGACAGGTTCTGTTTCAGGTTTGAAATCGTATAATCCAGCAACTCCGTCTGGTTCCGGCTGACGCTGAACTCTATATCCGGATAAACCGTTGCGAAATACGCAGTAACTTCCTGCAACGCCTCCTTCATGTTATCCATATTCTCGTCCGCCTGCTTGATCACAGCCAGTGTAACCGCCCGTTTCCCGTTTGAAAGTGAGGCGCCTGTCTCCTTTTCCGGTACCACCGCCACCTTCGCCAGGTCTTTCAGCTGGAAGATACGGTCATTTTTATGGAGATAGATATTTTGTACGTCTTCCGGTGTGCGCAGTAAAGTTGAGAATTTGATGTTGTATTCATAATATCCGTCCCGTACGGTCATACTTCCCGGCTCGATATTGTTCGAATTCAGGGCCGATTCCAGGTCATCCAGCGTGATACCGGCCATTTCCAGTGTTTTCATGTCCGGCACGATCTGCAACTGCCGTTTCATCATCCCCGTGATATCTACCATCGCCACTTCCGGCAACTGCTCGATACGCCGTTTGATAACCGATTCGGCAAACTGGCAAAGGTCCAGAAAAGCAGCCTCGCTGTCACCTGTTTTCAGCGTCAGATTCAGGCAAAAGACCGGTATGTCTGTTGCGCTCGCCTTGATCACCCGCGGACGTTCTATTTCGCGCGGCAGGTAGTTCATGGCAGCGTCTATCTTTTCGTTCACCTCGATGAATGCCAGGTCCGTGTTAGTCCCGAAGTCGAAACTCAGGCGGATGATGCCGGCACCGTCGCGTGTCTCACTGTGTATATCGCGCAGGGCAGCCACCTGCATCAGCTGTTGCCGGATCGGTTTGACTACCGTATTCTCCAGTTCGCGGGCCGACGTATTCTGTCCGGACACCTGTATGGTGATCTCCGGTATCGCAATATCGGGCAACAACGATACCGGGATGGTAAAGTAAGTCACCAACCCCACGATAAAACAGGCTGTAAAGGCCATCAGTACCGCGATAGGACGTTGTAGTAGGAATTTGACCATAACAAATTTTTAATTTTCAATTATCGTTACCGGTGCCTCGTGTGCCAGATTGATATTACCGCTGGTAATGACGAAATCATCCTCTTTCAGGCCGTCCCCTTCCGAACTTGTAATCGTGTAGCTGTCTGCATTTTCCAGACCGGTATGTACATATACCCAGCTAGCCTTGGTTCGGGTGCTGTCGAGTTTGAACACCACTTGCTTTCCGGACCGGAGAACGACGGCGCTTTTCGGTACGACCAACTGTTTGCCCAGCGAACGGTGGATGCTGACACGGACGTTCATTCCCTCGAATAACTTCCCTTTGTCCGTTACTGCCGCTTTCACCTGCACCATGCCGTTTTCATCGACCAGCGGGTTTATTTCGGTGATGCGTCCTTCGGCTTTTGTGTCGTTCAGGGCAAAAGGAGTGACCTCCACCCGGTCGCCGTTCTTGATCAGAGGCAGTTCGCTCTCCAGAACAGTGAACGCTGCTTCCAGGCTGCCCGGATCGATGACCGTGCAGAATATATCGGAGGTAGAAGCTGTATTATATTGTTTGGCAAACAGATTGGCAACGATACCGTCGAAAGGAGCCGTCAGTACGGCATTCCGTTCTTCATATTCTGCCAACTGGTATTGGATAAGCGCCTGGTCGTAACCGCTCTTTACCCGGACAAGCTGCATGGTGGCGGGAGGAACTTTGGCCGAGTCTGCCAGCGCATATCCCTGGCCGATCAGCACGTCTTGCAGTTCCAGTTTCGCCCGTTCCAGGGCATCTTTGGAAGTGGCCGTTTTGTTTTTCAGCCGGAAGGTCGACAATTCAGCCAGCTTTTGTCCTTTGCTTACCCGGTCGCCGTTCTTTACATGAATCGTAGCGATCGGTTCGGCCGACTGAAACCGCAGGTCGACATGGCGGCGTGCCGACAATTTGCCGTTACTCACCAGTTCATGGTTGAAGTCGGTAGCCTTCAGTGTCATCACGGTCACCTCGTTGGTTTCATCCGGTAAAACCGTTTCAACAGTTTCTTCTCCTTCACTGCTGTCTTTTTTGTCACCGGAACAGGCTATCATCCCGGAGAGGAGCAGTATTGCCAGCAAATTGTAGTATTTCATATTCATATAAGCTATGATTCAAATTTTAATTTCCAAATATACAAAAATATTATTACGATGTTATCGTAAATAGCATATAAATAAATTAATTACGATCTGATCGTATGTTGTTGAGCATATTTTTAACATCTGTTCTCATTTCCCGGATAGCCGTGCTCTCTACTTTCGGTTCTTTTTTCAGTACGGCGTCAGCCGCTTTGATAAACTTATCTTCCTGAAAGAAAGTAGGTTCTGAGTAAAGTTTGGTAAGCAGGTAATACGGATAGATCCGTTCCGGTAACATATCGATCGCATGCAGCAATAAATTTTCCGCTTTTTGATAGTTTCCCATCGACTGCTCATTTTTCGCCGCTATGTAACGTATCATCGGATCACCGCTTAACTTCATAGCCCGATATAATAGCTTATTAGCTTCTGTATATCGTTCGGCCCTATTTAAACATTGTGCTGTCTCGAACAGGAATTCCGGTTTATGTCCCATCAACGGCACCAGTTCCTCATATCCTTCACCTGCCGCTTCATAAGCTTTACTATGATGCAACATCTTCAACGTATTCCATTTTTTATATCCTTCATAATACCCTTTTTGCTGCCGGAAAATCCACCCGCAACATATAGCCAGCACCCCTATCATAGCGATAGAAAGTATCTTCCTCCCCTCTCGAGAGGGGGTAGGGGGTGTGTCAGCGTCAACCGAAATATCAGCGTTAACCGGAGTCTTACTATTAGCCACCCCCATCAACACCACCAACACCACCCAGAACTCCGGCAACTGCAACGGATACGATGCCAGGCTGAACACCATCAGCGCCAATATCCCTCCGGCCGCTCCCGCCTGTCTGTTTTTTACCCCCCGGAACAAGGAATAGCTTAACAACAATACAAAAACCATTAAACCCACCAGCCCCTGTTCCAAACCAATTTGTAAGAATTCATTAAATCCGTATTCCGGACATCCGGCAACCATCATCTCTGTCTCCGAAGCCTTTCCCGAAGTGAAATACTCCGCCTGTGCTTCTGCATAAGCAGCCGGAAAACCACCCGTCCCGGTTCCTGTCCAGGGCTGTTCCCTGATCGCTTGCCCCGTCACTTTCCATAAAAGTAGCCGGCCATTGGCAGAATCTTTCTTTAGCAGATAAATACCCGCCAATGCACCGGCTATGGAGATCAGGATCAAAATAGAAGATACGATAGTTAAGGTCCGGTTTCCATTAATGTATCTTTTAGTCTTTTCCCATCCGATCCGTTGCACCCAATACACCCATCCGCATGAAACGGCAGCCGCTATCCATGCCGTCCGGCTCATCCCGGCAGGAAGCACGACAATGATTGCCAGCAAACCGATCCATCCCAGGTAATGCAGATAAATTTTTGTTTGCCGTAGGATCATCCACAGGCAAACCGGCAATACGATTGCGAGATACCCCGAATAAGGCCCCGGATTATAAAAATCCCCGGTCAGCTTGAACAAGGAATGGTTAGATCCCTCGAATCCATGTAACTGTCGCATTCCCGACACGGCTTCAATCCCTCCGGTCGCAACAACCACCGCCAGGAAAAATAACTGTAACTGCGGCCATCCTGTCAATATGAACCGCAGCAGAAACCACAATACGACTAATTGCCCGCCAAACAACATTTTCTCCGGTTCGGGATCCAGCTGCCGGTTATAAGTAAGTGCAACGATAGCCGCCAAAACCAGCACCAATCCGTCTGCGACCGAAAAGTCAAACGGCTTTGCCGGTTTCATCAGAACAGCCGCCACCAGACTGCATGCTGCCAGCAGCAACATCGCCAGATGAAACCAAAGAACTTTCCCTGTAACCAGCCCGTTAGCCAGTCCTGTGTTGGTGGCAAAAACGGTGCACAGCAGAAAAAGTCCGCTGATGGCGAGTAATGAGTAACTTATGTATTGTCTGTATTTCACGATTAATCTCTTTAATGAATTATTTTCATGAATCGTTCCCACCTGAATTTCTCCGTATACGGATCGACCGATTTCCAGATAATCCAAGCTTTTCCCACGATATATTCTTCCGGCAACATTCCCCAATAACGCGAATCTTGCGAATTCATACCGTTATCGCCTGCCATAAAATAGTAGTTTTTCAGGAAACGATAGCCGTCGATCGGTTTTCCATTAAGAAAAGATGTGGAATCCTTGTATTCGAGAGTTCCCTGTTGTTCCCATTCAATCAGCTTTTTATATAAAACAAAGTTAGTCCGATTCATCCGGATCGAATCCCTTTTGGCGGGAATATGAAGCGGTCCGAACTCCTTGATGTTCCAGCCGATAGTACCATCATAAGGGAAACTATGGAATATGCCCTCTTGAAACTTTTCTGTAACGGCAATCTTTTTTTGCGAATCCGTATTACCAAGAGGTGTATTTATTCCGTTTACATGGAAAAAACCATTTCGGATGGAGAGGGTATCGCCAGGTAATCCTACGCATCGTTTGATATAATATTTGAGGATATGCATTTCTATTTTATCCCAACTATTAGGGTGTGGAAAATTGAAGACTAAAATGTCATTGCGTTTAATATTTTTGAAACCGGGAATACGATAAATCTCGGTTTGTTCATTTCGCATGGAAGCAAACAGATTGAATATACGTGGTCCGATCGTTGGCTTCCAGACCAGGATATTATCTCCGGTAGTTAATTCCGGTTCCATCGAATCACTAGGGATTTTGAAAGAGGCAAACAATAAGACCTGTGTGGCGAACCATGCCGTAGCCAGCATACATAACCAAAAGGTTACGTCTACAGTATATTGCGCTATTTTTTTCCAATGTTTTTTCATGCTTAATACCAACGAATAATACCATTTTTATAGGTAAAGATACGATCATTTGTCCCTTTTACCTTTACTCTGTAAATTGTCCCTTCAGGTATATTTTCAAAAGTCATAAAATTGTAATCACCTTTTAAACTACCACCTTTAACCCATTGATTATTCCAATACCATAATTCTATGTCTATATCTTTAGGTAAATAATTTTTTGTATAGGGAATATATGAAATTCTACTGATTGACTTGGGTGCACCCAAATCAAACCAAAGTGTATTTTTCCCATCTTCCGGGTTGTTGAACCTGCCTCTGAAACCAGTGGCAGAACGACTGTCGGTAACCATGTTCAGTTCCTCTCCATCACCAAGCGGTGTGATATCGGCTGACACTTTTACACCTTGAATCGGTTTATCCTCTTTATTCTGTTCATAGAAAGATATTTCACAGAGTGCCAGTGAGTCTTTGGGAGATATTAATTGTATATATCTGTATTTTTGAGAAACAGGAAGATTGATCTCATTTTCCCATGTATCCATGCTGTCTGTCATCATATATAAGGTATCAGCGGCTAAGGTATTCAAATCATTGCATCCTGTGAGATAAGCCCCGACCAGTGTTTCTTTTGCTTCGGCAATCTCTTCAGGATACAGATAAGCGGTATAGTTTCGTACGGTAACCGGCATTTTCTCCTCTTTGCATTCCAGTTTTTCGCAATTACCGTCTTTAGTCAGGATAAAAGCAGATGCAGCAGGTGTTAAAACTCCATTTTGGTAGAACATAGGCAAGTAAACGATATCACTGCCCATCCCTTTGAAAGTCACTTTTTTATTCCATTCTATTTTACCCCATTGTACGGGTTGCCATTCTTTTGCACCGAAAACGCATAGATAGCAATAACGTGTGTTTTCGGGAATAGGCTCCGTAATAGTTATTTTCACATCTGTTGTCTGGAAATATTCAGAAGAAACATCCTTCATAAATGGATTTTTGAATAGAGAAGGAATATCTTCTCTAGCAACCGCCTCATTACCCAACGGGCCGGAAAAATAATGTTCGAACGTATGCCGGTACACTTTCGGAAGTCTGAATTTTCCCCACTTCAAATCAAAACACTCATTATTGTAAATCTCCTTGTATTTCCACCGGTCATCGTCCCAAAACGGTTCGAAGGGATATGACTCTCCGCCAACGATCAGGCTGTTCCAGCTATGCCCCCCGGAGCGGTTCCCCCATTCCGGCACGAAGTCGATAGCAACTCCCATGCCGAGTGCGGACATCATCAGGCAGTTATACCAGGCTTTATCGTCGCATGAACCTCGTTTTATTTGTTCGAAAGTGGCAGCGTTGCAAATAGGCATGGAGGCAGCGGCCCAGTTATTATGCATAAGGTCGCTATATATTTGATGTAAAGAGTCGGTCACTACTCTGAAATCTTTATTAATATCGTTGAATATACGAGCATGTCGTTTGTAAAAAGTATCCCGGCTCTCGTCCAGACAAATTCCTTCGGCAAAACGATAGGGAAGGATATATTTGCAGAAATCATCAAAAGTATCACTCTGTGTATATACATTCTCTTTCCAAGCATTGAAAGAACGGTCTATTTCGTTGATAAGCCAGTCTGCATTAATGGTTTGGATATCCGCTTTTTTATTAAATAAAGACGGATGGATTTTTGTTTTCTCATTTCTCCAAAGAGAGTCGATTTCTTTTTGCCATTCGGATGAACGCTTCCAATTATGTTGTTTTGATATATCTACGTACTTCAAATAAAAAGGTTGTAGTTTTTCTATATTTGATTGGTTAACGCCTGAATGACCGGTCATATTTATTATTAGAAAACGGGTAGCAGCGAGTTTTTCCGGATCATTTTTATAATGATCTAATATTTTTTCCATTTCTTTCCGGTTGTCTCCGGCTAGACTAAGGGGCATGTCCAGTTGCTTGTCAATTTTTGATTGACAGGCTGTTTGTAAAAGAATGACTAATATGCCGAACAGCAAAAAAAACAATTGCTTCATATATTTCAATTGATTTTGTGAAAATATATTTTTAGTGAATATCTTTAAATTGATATGCAACTATGATTGGATTCGCATTTTCAACATCTTTAGGTAATAATTTTGCTAGTTTAGGGGAGATACTTTTCAGTTCAGGATCTTTTCCTATTTGAAAAATCCCGTAAAATCTATCGTTATAAGACGTTAAAGGTATAGTTATGACATCACGAATATTTTCTTTCGAGATAATTGTTTTTGAATCCCATCTATATGATATCTTATTTATTTTGTCCCAAATATATGGTTGTTTGATTATTCCTCCTTTATATTCTTTATTGGTCGTGAAAAGCATATATCTCTCTGAATCAATAATATTGCCGGTAAATAATGTGTAATTATTCTCTTTGATTAGTTTACATATTTCTGCATATGTCATGTTTTCATTATGCTTATTCCAAATACTTTTGTTTTGTTTGATTACAAACTTTGGAATGAATGATATATTTTCACAAAATTGATATATTGTGTCTGAATAAGTAGGGGTATATATTAGTTTATTTTCAAAGTCATAAGATATACTGTTTTCTATAAAATTGTTTTTTTGTAATTCTTCTAATTGAAAACCTTTATATAGAATAGAGTCTTTATCTGTTATTAGTAATTGCCAACTTTCTTTATCGTTAAAATCTTGTCCGTATGATAACATATTAATGTATATATTATTTATATTGGCTAAATAGCAATTCTGAATGCCTCTCTCTCTTTTTATGAAACTACCATCTTCTGTTGAATAATAGATATAAGATAATCCTAAGGCATCATTTAGTAAGATTTCTTTTTTTGATTCATTAACTTGCATATCCCAAATACTGATAAATTCCTCAGGTCCATTACCCTTTTCGTCTATGCGGAATAAAAGTTTTCCTTGTTTATCAAAAACAAAAACTTGCTGTGATAGAAAGGAATCCATAATATATATTTTACTTTCTGTGATAATCATTTTTCTAATTTCTCCAATTAGATGTTCAGAGTCAAGCGCTATATAGTCTATATTTGAAATACAGTCTGTCAATTGCTTTGTAGAAATATCTTTGGCTTCACTTGTATTGATAATTTGAGGATATTCGTTTTTAATTTCTACTTTTTTTATATTCTCTAACTCTAATTTTAATGCTTTCTTAGGAATCGGTTTGTTGCAACCGATTAAAAACAAGTATATTACAGATAATATATATATGTTGAGTGTTCTATACATGGATATTGAAATGTTTTTTGTGAAATTCTCCATTCTCATTTTGATATAGAGAATGGAGAATTAAAATTTAACTATTAGTGCAAGCACTTTCTATTAAGCAATTTCCATTTCCGTTATTGCAAGTCACTTTCTGTCCTTCATAGGTCTCTTGCCAGAAAGAAGGTCCTGTAGTAACTGTGCATTTTACTAAAACTGGTTTCCAATCGCTACCCAACCAGTGATTTTCTTCTGTGTCCCACTCTTTTCCGTCCCAACTGAAACTTTCTCCGTAGGCTATAGCATTAATATTTTCAAGGAGTAAATCCGAATTCTTTTTTGTGCTATTAGTATTAACACAGATGTTTATACCAGATAATATGCAAGTAATAATAGTGATGAATAGAAATTTGTTTGTTTTCATATATATTTGAATATTTAATATTGTTTGCGTTATCTAAACACTCCTGTTTATGCTCCCTAAACACGGTTGTTTGTGATGTCCAAACAGGAGTGTTTAGGGAATGCAAACAAAAGTAGTTGTTCTGTATTATTCAATTTCAGGTCTGTCACCACCCTCTTCTCCTTTGGCGGCACCCACATATACGATGCGGTTAATACTGCGTGGTGTTTTTAGAAAACGTTGCGTATTTCCTGAATATTGCGTTGTCAACGTCATTTCATATTCTCCGTCAGCCAACCCTGTGGGAGCGATGAATATCAGTTCCGAAGGATTGTTTGTACCGAACATGTCGGAAGTAACTTTTGTCACCGTGTCGTCTGCCAGGTTGCGGAAGGTGATACCGACCTTTTCGTCTGTTCCCTCGATGCGGATACGCGAACCGGTGATGCGGAAGTTACGTCCCGGCGTGATATGTCCGTCTTTTATGTTGTTGCTGCAATCCTGAACGCCGGTGATATAAATAGTGTCAGCTTTTTCACCCAGGATTTCAACTTTGGTGTTTCGTATTTCTTCGCGTAGGACGCGGTTTTGAGTGAATGCGACGTAGATGTCGTTTTTTGCCGGATTCCATTGTCCATCTTCGACCGGTCCGATGAAGCGGGGAACAGCGTAGAACAATCCGGTGTTAACATTGTGTCCGTTCATCAGTGCCCGCGCCACCATGCGTTCGTAGAGGGTGACTACGTGAACGAGTGTTTCCCGGCGTAGGCCGGTGTCTTCTTCGCGCATGTCTTCGTAGAGTTGTTCGTTGTCAACCGTACCGGCGGAGTTGAGTACTAAGATACGGTCGTTCGGATCTTCTGTCAGTGTGTTGGGGGCTAACCAGCCTTGGAGTTTGTTGCTCATGGTGTTAAATTTTTAGTTGATTATGTTTTTAGGAATCGAAATAAAAAAGGAATAACTTATAGTTGATGATTTAGAGTCTTATTTTATTATTGATGAATAAATATTTAAATCAAGGTTGTCTTCTGATACACCTATGGCATATAATATATTTGAAGAGTCTATGCAAAAATAAGAAATAGCTTTATCTAGTTGGAATATATCTTTTAATTCACCTTCCCAATTAAATTTGTATATAGATGTTTTTGCACTGCCTTGTTTTATATTTGTTCTCGTATTATTCCAACAAAGAGCATAAAAATAATCATTAGTTGGATAAATAAAAGAAAAAAACATATGTGCATCATCTTCTATTCGTAAACTTTTTCCATCTAATGACATTTTACTCTTATTGTAATCATAATTAGGAAAATATATATGTTTTATTAATTTTCCTGATGTAGATATGATATCTATTTGTTTCCAATTTTTGTAAGCAATGACTATTCTTTCTTTATTTGAAGAATAATAAGCATCATAAATCTGCATTACATGACAGAAATCTGAAGCGTCTTTTAAATATCTGTTCTTTTCGAAATAATTCTTTAATTCAATTGTGTGTGTTAGTTTATTGTAGAATGTTAACTGATGGTCTCGTGTTTGATTGACAATAAGCATGCTGTCATTGTCCTGTAAAACATAATTGTAGAGTCGTAAATTTTCAGGAATTTCGGTTTGAATATAATGTGCTTTTTTTGAGCTACTAAATATAGAATCAATATTTACGGTATATAGGCTTGTTACATCACCTATTAATAATGTATTTTTAGATATTTGCAAATTATCATTAAATAAAAATCGAGGATTTTTAAAATCATTGGGACCTTCGCCTATTATACCATATTTATTTAACAATGTTTTTTTTTCTTTGTTGTAAATATATAGAAATCCATCTTTATCTTTGGGATCAAAAATAACAAGAAAAGAATCTTTTATACAACATCCCTTAGGAAATAATGAAGGTATATCAAAGGGAGTTTCTTCTAATTGCAATTTAGACACTTTGACATGCTCTAATGTTAGTACTTCTTTTTTCTCAGTACAAGAACTGAATGTGAAAAGCAAAAAAAACAAAGTAAATAAGGTGTATTTTATCATTTTGTTGAATTTAATTGTTTTTTAAGGAGGATGTGTCAATTCACATTATGGCTACAGACTTGGCAGATAACTTATTTAATATATAATCTGTGTTATCTGTATATCATTTAGTATTTTGACACACCCTCTTGATTTTAAATAGAACTTTGACTATTGGCTAATTTAGCAATTCATGTATTTAGGCTCTGTTCCACTTCCTTCGGGGCAACCACTTCTGCATTTTGTGAAGTTTTTTGTATCTTCATACCAATCACTATCCCATTCGTATGCAGCATTTCCGCACCCAAAACTACCACCACTTTCTCCATTAGCCAACGCTTCTACATTAGCCAGTGCCAAGTCTGACAATTGTGTTTCATTTTTGCTCTGGTTGAAATTCCAGCCGGCTGTAACAGCCATAGCAGAGATAAGAGCTGCTCCAAAGATCTTTTTCTTCATGATCTTATTGTTTATTAAGTTGTGAATTCGTTAATTTTCTATCTTTGCCTACTCTTGTTCAGCTAAGATATTTGAATAATATAAGTATCATTAGATACCGCTATTATTTCGATTGTTGATTTTAAGTGATTTTGATATACCTCCTTTCTTTTATTAAGAGGGAATGGGCGGGGAGTTTGCCGTAACAGTTGTCAGTCTATCAGGCAGACTCCCTCTTTTTTATTTTGCATTCCCCTTAATCTTTACTTTGACAGGTTGATTGTTAATACTGTTATACCTGACTGTCACGACTTCATCGAAGAAACCTGTATCCTTCGGTGTCATCTTGATTTTCACCTGAAGAGATTCTCCGGGTTTGGCAGGATGTTTGTCATAGGTGGCTGCCGTGCAGCCACAGGTGGTACTTACGTCCACAATCACGAGGGGACTATTCCCTGTGTTTTTAACCTCTATGGTTGTTTCTTTTGTTTCCGATTTGTCGAATGTACCGAAGTCGATATCTGTTTGACTGGCTTCTGCGATTGTTTTCGGTATGTTTTTGTTTGGGGTGTCTTTTCCGGTAATCTGTTTCAGATAAAGGTCTTTGACTGCCGTATTGTGTACGGGGTTACCCAAAACTGAGACTTTGTTGTTCTTGTCCAGTAGGAATGTTTGGAAAGTCATATCTGCCGGGAACTTGTTCAATTTGTTTAACCGGTCGTCCAAATCAATACAAATGGGACGATCGAAACCATCACGTTTCAGCAAGTAACGTATTTCTTTGGCATCTTTTGGATGAAAGAAGAAGAGGAAAGGTACTTTATTTTGTGTTACCGAATCGGTATATTCGATCAACTCTTTCCATTTATGTAATTGTAGTTTACAGCTGGTACAACCAATAGAGTCTACATATATTAATACCTTATACTCGGATTGTGGTATCTGATAATTCGTAGTATCTGTCAAATAGCGGGTAAAGACGGTATTTTCAGGGAACACGATCTGTTTTCCTTGCCATTCGTTTACGAGTTGCAGTATCTGTTTTTCCTTTTCTTTCTGTTCGTTGTCGCAAGAAAAGAATGCAGTTATTAATAATATGTATAGTAAAACTGTTTTCATCTTGTCCTTTAAATTTTAAATTCTATAATCGGATCATCGCTTTTCACTTCGGTAGCGACGATTGTATTTGTTTCTTCGTTTACATCAATGCCATATATCGCGTGGTCAAGAGTGTATTTTTGTACCGGATTCCCTTGCAGGTCGAATACATAGATAAATCTTCCTCCGTCTTCCAGACGTTCTCCCCGCTGATAGGCGGCTAATTTGTCTTTGAATTTAATTCCTTGAAATACCGCATAAATGTATTTGTCTGTCACTTTTATATCATTGAAACCCATGATTCCGTTAGGAATGCCTGAACCATCTTTTCCTGTTTTAAACTCCGGTTCTCCTGCCGGACCGTACAAAACTTTATGAGTATCGTCCTTTAAGTTATAGATTTCGATTGCTTCTCCCAACTGTGTAGCCATTGCTAATATGCCATTGTCGGGATTATAATCTATGAAACTTCGCCATGCTTGCGCTAATGCCGGTCGGACAGTCTTTTCGTTGGCTGTTTCGCTAGGAATTTCGCCACTGCTTTTTATCGGTTTACCGTTGTTGTCGACTTCCCAGATGCGGTGCTCTCCCATATAGTCTGGGATCAAAAAGCCCGATTCCATTGTGCGAAAGTCCAGTGAACGGACCAGTTTCTTGTCTAATTTAATCTCCTCTACCCGTTCCGCAGAACCGGTAGAAGGAGATATTTTCCAACGTGTAATTTGCATCTTGTTGGGATCGAGTGCCCACAAAGAATCTAAGGAGTTGAATTGAAAGTTTGCTGCTGATAACATCTCCTCCGGTGCTTCTCCACGTCTGCCGAATGAGACAACGTGTTTCCACCCCGGATAGGTAAAGGCATGTAAATAATGGTCCATATTATGCAGATCCATTACAACGGCAATACTATCTCTAACCGTTACCCGAAATGGGTAACGGAAGAGGATAGTATCCAGGTTAATTACCTGTGCACTGAGCGCCTTGGTTTTGGCAAAGTCTGAGTATCTGGGGAAGTGCGAATCCGGAGAACTCGTGCAGGCGACCAGGCAGCTAATACCTATTAATGTATAAAGGAGATGCTTCATTGTTTATTCAAGACTTAATCCTGTGATTTTCATTTCTACCCAATCTCCGTCACAGTCTACAGAGCCATCGCCATAGCAATAAGCCCTATCTCCATGTTCACCGTAGGCCAATGCTTCCACATTCTCTAATAATAGAGACGGTAAATCGTTTTTGGGGGTAGACCCAAAATAACAACCAGCGATCAGGCAAGTTGCAAATCCTACTAATTTTAGTTTTTTCTTCATATCTGTATTATGTTTGTTGGTGTAAAAATAGAGAGTCTTTTTCGGATGAACTCCTATAATTCTCTTATAAATTTCTTATAAATCTCCTATATGGGACCTGTATAGGTGTTTTTTTCTTCGTTTTGTCTCTTTTTAAGTGTTTCTTTACTATTTTTGTATATTAAAATAAGAAATGGGAATGAAAAATGATTCATTATATGGATTAATGGGGATTTTAGTGGTTTTGCTAATCTTTATAAGTGGAGGATGTTGGTATTCTTGTAGTTCGCGAACCCAAGTGACTGAAATTTGGAAACAGACTTTATGGGAAGATCGCACGAACAGGATGAGTGAAGCCAAAGTAAAGAAGAAACATACATTTGTTCCGACAGCTTCACCCGATATTAAAATAATAACTGAAGGTCAGACTTTGCATTTAAAAAGGGATAGTATTGAACCTTATACTGCCGATGAAGGAGATTTTCTGGCTGATCAGCAGTATTTGTCATTCAAGAACCCTGTAAAACTGGAGAAGTTGGATAGTCTTTTCCGGTTAAAGTTGAAAGAGAATGGATTGGATTATAAAACGGCAGTCTCACTTTATAATAATGGTACAGATAAAAAGACATTTTACGGCCAAGAGGATGTGAAAGTCTTACATGATTACTTGAAGTTGACATACAAAGTAGATATTCAGGATATTATTCTTTTGGAAGGATATGTTAAGGGGGGGTGGATAGAAAGCATAGTGTGGGGGACATCTTATTATGTTGTGTTATCCATAGTCCTTATGATTTTGGGAATATTGATAGTAAAAAGAAAACAGAACAATAAGACTTCAAAATCTCCGGATCAATTTGTTTCTGAAAATGAACAGCCCATGGAAACAGAGCAGGCTTTACCTGATGAACCTGTTGAGCAAAAGGTAGAGCAGCTAACAGAACCTGAGACAGAACCTGAGACAGAACCTGAGACAGAACTTGTGGCAGAACCTGTGGCAGAATCGTTGGAGGAATCATTGGAGTTGCCTTTGCAACCAACTGATAATGTTGTTCGGTATGACGAAAGACTATGTTCTTTGTTTTACAGCGATCAGACGATACAACTTACTCCTAAGGTATTTGAGTTGTTTTATTTCCTGTCGCAGGGAAAAGACTATTTTCAATCGTATGAATTTCTCTATAAGGCTCTTGGAGATAAAAATGTAGAAGTTGATAAAAAAACTATGGAACAGTTAGTGCTCCGTTTGCGGAAAGATTTGAACCTGACTATACCTGTTTTGAGTATTGAAACTATACGGGCTAAAGGATACCAAATCAAGGGAAAAGACGAGATGGAAATATGCATAGAACGGATAGAGAATTAAAGAAGTGTAGTATTTGGCACTTCTTTATATGATATTATTGAGATCTAAATAACCAAATTGAATATCATCATTAAAAGCGAAAATAAGTTGATTGTTGTCGTCGTCATGTTTCAGCAAATACTGGTGTTTGCTCTATCTTATCTTCCAAATCTATTTCATTGAGATCGTGGTGTGTCAATTGTCAAAAAGGTACTTATTATGCTGTTTTTGCATTAAAAGGATTTATAATAAGCGGATAAACTTACGGGGGTATTTTTAACAGTGACCGTTTTAGCAAGTTTTCTTACACATTATTTAACATAATGCTTTTCTATACTCGTTTTTCGGTCAAATCGAATTTCGTTTAAACAAAAATTTATCTCGTTTTAAACAAAAATTCATCTCGTTTTAAATGAATATTTTTTCAGTTTAACTGAGATTGGAGTTCGGTTAAACAGAGAAAATGTTAAAAATACTTGAATTTTAAATGGTTTGTGTGTTTTTGGACTCCGAATTGTATGTTTTCTAGCATGTTTTTTCTACAGAAGGCGTCTGATAATGAGATGAAATGATCTTTCATAAATTGCTTATAAATCAGTATTAGAGAATAAAAGGTTATAATAATTCCTATATTTCTTTCGTAATTAATCATTTATTCTCCTTTTATTGGCAATAGGGTATAAGCGAACCTTCGGAGAATGGCTTGGAAAGTCCCTTGCACGTCCTCAGGTTCATATATTCAAACTATGAAGTACTTAAAATGTCATTTTGATAAAAAGGAGAACAGGGATAACGAAGTGATTACCTTGAAGCTGTTTGTAATTAATCTGGGTGAATGATATCTACAATTAAATTATCGGAATCGTTTTTATCATGAATGTTGTCAACAAAAAGTATGATGCCGTTATTGATTGTATTCCATCCCGTGTAAGGGTTGAATCTGTTCGAAGCTAATTTACTTTCATATACTTTTTTGAAAGACTTATCAAATAGCATCAGATACAAATCACGTTCATATGCTATTGTGTCTAAATTTTTATGGGTGTCGAAGGTTGTACAAGCAAAATGTAAACGTGCATATATTTGATATTCCGGAATATACATTACATCGAAGAAATGCGGATTTTCAATGCCATGTATCTGCCATTTTGAATAATCTGTCGTTGAAGGACATTTGTTGGCTTTGTTGGAGGTGTATTGGCTGCTTGCATCAATAGTTGTTCGTTCTCCTGTAAGTGTATTGAGGGTATAAATATGTGATTCGATCGGATAGTTGTATAAAATTTCTTCTCCGTTAAAATTTACATTCGGTTCATTCATATTGGCATAGCCTTGACTGATATCCGGTTCTACGACTGAAGGGGAGAGATCAAATGTGATAGTCTTGACGGTTTCATTCAAGAAAACTTCTTTCACCTTGAAACTTATTGGGGATGTCGATTTATCCTTAACCGCGAACAGTAGTGATTGGTGTTTCGGGTTATATCCTAAATGGGTGGTAGAGATTGCGTGGTTAGTATGAATGATTATTTCTTCATGGTCCTGGATATAGTCATGACAGTTTATGCGTTTTATAACATTACCTTTTTGAGAAATCAAAGAGATACGTTCGGAGTCATCGAATACCCAGATAGAATCTACGCTATGAGCATATATTCCGGCTAATCGGGAGATCATATTAGGACCATCGTTGTATAACGTTACTTGTGATATTTTCTGCGTTGTTAAATTGATATAATCCAATGCATGTTCTTTATAATTATATCCGACAAGTATTTTTGCCGGATCATTATGTACAGCAGATGACAGATAGTATGATTTTAGTTGTAATATGTCAGAAGAGGGAAAACGAATCTCCTTTTGCTGAATATCAATCAAATTCTTATCAAACTCTGTTGTCTTCTCTTTTTTCCCTGTACAGGATATCAATACAAGGCTGATGAATAAATAGTAAAGCTTAGAAAATTTCATAACTTAGTTTCAATAAAAAATAAGACGTTCAATCTGTTGTACTTGATAGTTTTGAATGGTCGTCCACATAAAACTGTCATTGTAGAGAGTGAATATTCGGTCGTTAGGAACCAAAGAATAATACAGGATTGTCATTTTCATCTTTGCATTCCGTCCGTAACTGATTAATTACATCTGATTTTATTTCTTGGTTTTCATTGAGATATTCAATTAACCAGGGCATGTCCATTGCATATATTACTTCTTTACCTGTCCTTCCGGTAGATTTATATATATTGGGTAATCCTTCCATTAATTTCGTATGGAGTGTAATTTTGTCTTTTTTTGTATCATATCTGGCAAAATAAAACTTTTCACCGTTCAAGGTGAAGAATAGATTATCATTGATAATGCTAAGGTCGCTTGGTCCGGGTATATATTTCTGTTGTTTTGCTTTTTTCAGATATTCTCCCACGTTGCTAATTTCGTTAAGCCTTTGGGGGGTGTTTGCTCCTTTATCCTGGAAATCCAGGATGATATAGGGGAATAACTCTTTTTCAGTGCTGGTCGCAAGAAATATGGTATCTGAAAAAAGACAGGAAACGAGAACTTTATCATCGCTTATTGGGGTAAAGAAGTTGCTTGATGCGAAGAACTTACTTTTTACCGGTTTCTGAAAAAAGTCTTTATTTTCTGATGTTTCTGTCAGATAGCGAACATAATAGTCCGCTTTTGAGCGGCTACCGGAATCAAATAAAAGGAAATCATTTCCTATTGCTTCCAGTGCAAAGAAAGGTTCCTGCATCGATATCTTTCGGAGGAAGTTGCCCTCCAGGTCATATTCTTTAATATTACGATAAAAGTCGAGGACAAACAGGCTTCTTTTATTTGCGTTTAGGGAGATATCCGTTGGATAGATAATATTTTCCGGTCCTTCTCCTTTGTTCAACTTCCGGATGAACTTACCTTTATTATCAAATATATAGACGTTACCGTTGCCTAGGGAAGAAAGAATGTATAGCTTATCTTCAAATGGAATGACCTTATTTACATCTTCCAACAGACATTCATCTTTTGTTTCGAGTTTAACGAAACGAATATTTGTCAATGCCGGGCTGTCTGTTATAATAGATTTATCATCGGTGTTGATGGACAGGATAGTACCCTCTAGGTTTCCTGCTTCTTTTTGATTAATACAGGAACCAAAGAACAATAAAAGGCTAAATAAGATATGGGTCTGTTTCATAAGAAAGATTTGTTTGAACAAATATATTGAAGTTCCTGGTCAAAAGCAAATGAATGAACCAATCTATGTATGATTTGATAGGTAAGGTGTGGAAAAAAGTATCCTTACAAATTTTCGTTTGGCAATTATTGAATGAAAGAAACTCAATTGTCAAACGAAAAGAACATATATGTGTTTTATTCGTTTGATATATATCAAACGCAAATTTGAATAGGAAGTTTCAAAAAGATGTACAGTATATAATGCAAATTGGATTTTATTCTTTTTTTATTAACTCTATCTTCTGGAAACAGAGAGTATTATCATCATAATCTGGATTTTTAAAATGACTGCAACTTATGTATAATCCATCTTCTCTAATAAAATGGGCCGCTGGGACATAGGTGAATTCCGGAAATAACTTTTCCCCTGTTATATTGAGGTTCTTATCTAAAACCATTATGGAGAATTGTTTTTTTCCTGAACGGATTATTTCCAGCAGGTTGTCATCCGCGTCTACTTCTGTTTTAGGAAAAGCGAAACGGTAATAGACTTTTCTGTATTTATCATACACAATATCTTCATAAGTGGCTTCTTCACAACTGGCTCTAAGAATATTATTGAAATCAGTTGTATTGAGTCTGTTTATTTTGATTTGCGGTATATATTGACTTTTTGCTACTATCTGTTTGACTGTATTGTGGTCGGGAGATACTTTATACAGTATATCATCATACAGAAAAGAATAGATAAAATTTTCTCCATCGAATATTCGTCTGTATTGATATCCGAATCCTGCATTGGTGCCGATGTCTTCCAGGGTAATCAAAGGGGGATATTTGAGAGGCGTTAATACTATATTCTTATTTACTGTGTCAATAATAGCTCCCATACTACTTTTTTTTAGCATGTTTTCACCATAGTTCCTATTTATATTTTGTGTTATTTGGAATTTGTTATCAACGAAATCTATTCCACCCATGGAGCTCATGGTTGTCGTAAGCGGTTCTCCGTTACTCGCTTTTGAAAAGTCAAATTTGCTGATAATATTGCCTTTACCGTCACTCTTATATAAAAGAGTCGTATATGGACTTACTAGATATATTTCATCCAAGTCTTTTACATAAAAACTGCCGATTTCTTTTACAATGCTGTTACTTCCTTCTGTGTTGTATTTTATTTTCTTATAAATACGCGCAGTTTCCAAATTGTAAAAATGAAGTTCCGGTTTTTGCCTGTTCGTAAAAACTATATATTCATTATTGGCTTTATTTTTGAAATAGGATATATTGCTGAGAGGAATATAGGTACTATCATCCAGATGAATTTTTATGTATTCATTTGCTATTTTCAAATCAAAGTGATCTTGTCTTTCCTTTCTATTTTGTTGATTACATGCGATAAATGCTGTCAGCACTCCGCACGAAAGTAATGTCCATTTATTCATAATCCGATAATTTTAAAAGAATTCTACAATGCAAGGATTGTCATCTATTTGACAAATAATTTCGTTACCATCTCTATCAGTATATTGTTTTTCATTCTCTAAAAGTTGATCCGGAGTTAAATAGAGTAGTAGGCTGTTTTCGCTGTCTCCTACGGTGATTGTGGAAACAAATGTGCCGTAAGAATATTCTGTGGAGGTTGCCTTTCCGTCTTTTTCTATTTTGGTTATATATTTTCTACCCGCATAACACGTTTGTAACCAGAGTGTTTCGTTAAGTGGTATTATGTTGTTGATGTAAGAGCTCTTATTTGCTTCTCTGATAAACTCCATTTCGTATGTATTATATAATTCCAGTAATTGTATATCGGAGAGGTAAACTTCGTTATTTGAAAAGAGACCTTTATTGAAGGTTTCTGTTTTGGAGTCGAAAGCAATATAGGTATTTGATATACCTAATTGAAAAAGATATTCGGAACCGTATTTCACAAATTGTACGGGTCTGAACATTAAATAGGGTATTTCTTTTTTGAGGTATTCGGATAGGATGTTTCCGTTTTTATCTGTCAGTGTCAAAGAATGATCGTTTTGTCCGGTTACCAGTAGGATATGGGAGTTGTCTAAGCGTTTGAATTTATGTATGATGAAAGGATAACTGATTTTGTTCAAAAAAGTGCAATCATTTGCATCATAAATCTTTAGACTCTTATTGTCTGAAATCCAGATTTCAGTTTTTCCGTTTATTTCATACACATCAAAATCTTCAATACGAAGATATTCTTCCGGACCTTGTCCCATTTTACTAAGTGAAGTAACAAATTTACCTTTCTCATTGAAGCACAAAATGGATTTTCCTGCTGAAGAAATATAATAATGACCGTTGAACTTTTTGATTTTGTTGATTTCACCAACCAAACTTTCCGGGGTTGTTTCCAGTGGTGTAATGGTATATTTATCGGTGAATAGATCTGTCCATTCGGGATGATCCTCTTGGGGAACAGTGAACTTTCCCAGCAGGGCGACTTGATGCTTCTCTTGATTACAGGAGCTTACGGAGAATAAACAGAGTAGGATGTAGAATAATATACTAGTGTTTTTCATATCTATTTTTTTATATCTATGGTTATTAGAATCCAGTTGCTATTATCTGTGGATAGAGACGGTAATATTTTTCGTATAGCCGGATAGTTGCATTTTATATTTTGATAGTGTTCTGCCAGATCTTTTTCCCAAACAAGTAAATAGAGTTTATCTTTATAAGATCCGACGAATGGATTGATAAACCTTGATTGGATTTGATCGAATAGCCGGTCAAAAGAATATAGTAAATGATCTTTGAGATTGATGAAACAGAAATCTTCCCATTTACCTTTTAATTTAAAAAATAATTTACCGGATGCCTGGTAAAAACTGTAACGATTATGAATGTATGTACGTTTAGTGATAATTTCATGCATTTCATGATCTTCGAAACCTTTGTCTGATTTCAAAAAATCTCCGTGAAAATCAAGTGAATAGAGTGGATATAATTCTTTTTGTTGAAAGTTATAGGAGTAGATGGTGTCTATGCGGGGTGGAAAAATGAATATATTATTATTGGTATCTGTTGTATGTAAATTATATGGAGTATAAGGCCATTCGTTTTTCCCTGCATTGGCATAAAAAGTTTATTGATGGATTTGAAATCAGTCAAAGCCATAAAGTGTCCTTCAATGTTACCGCGTTCGTTGCATGTTCCTCCTGAGTAAACTAAAAAATCATGTTTGTCGGTCGGAATAATATTAGCACAGGGGAAAGGCAAGGAGACTCTTTTGATCAATGTTCCATCCAGTTTGAACTTATTGATTATTTTGAAACGGCTAACTACCCATAATTCTTCCAATTCAGGAATAACACACATTGAATTGACCAGAAGTGCATCAGAAAAAGTGAGTTCCTTGATAAATGCGCCTGTGTTTTTGTAGATAGTCACACTTTTTCCTGCGATGGTACTTCCCATAAAGTATAGAAAATCTTTATGTTGTATCATATCTATACACTGTTCAAATAATTTGTTTTCTAATTTGGTGCAAGAAATATTCGTTACCAGACTATCAAAACAGATTGTTTGATAATGTGACATATCAATTCGGGTAACACCATTTTTCCCATTACAAAAGTATGAACAGGCAATGAAAAGAGTTAACAATATATTTGTCTTCATATTCTATTTATATATTACATATTGCAAATATATAAAATATTACGATATATTCGTAATTATATGATTGTTTATTTATTACGATTTTGTCGTTTTTATTGCGTGTGGCTTATATATTCCCGTTTGAAGTTAGTTTTATCCATCATAATGGATACTTTGTGTAAATATGCCCATTTCGTCAATTATAATTGATGGATTTGGAGAGGGCAGGTAGCTGTATAGTTTTTTTGACTATTCAATAATCCCATCCAAATCCAGATAACCGAATTGTATCTCATCATCCATGCACAGAATGATCCGGTTATTTTCCCGGTCATAGCAGAAACTGGATATTTTATATTCAGTTTCCAGTGTTTGGATATAGTTGCCGTTGAAGTCGAAGACGAGTAGCTTGGTTGGGTAATAGGCATCCGTACGGTGGTCTCCTCCCGAATAACCTGCGATGATTTTGTTTCCACAGAAGACGGGTTGGCTGTAATGTGCTGTTTGCGTTGTTTCTTTTTCCCATTTAGGACCGTATATATTGTATTTTAAATTTCCGTTCAAGTCACAAATAGTCATTAGGTCGTAACGGGAATAACATTCGACATATAATCCATATTCAGGGGAGACATCTGCTGTGATACGTTTCTTTTTTATATCGGGGTGTTCGTATTTCATTGGCTGGATTTCTCCTGTCTGCATGTTCCATTTGGCAACAAGTGATTTGAAATCATTAGTGCCTATAGGCTCTATGATACGTCCGATACATAATGTGTCGTTTATATATCGGTACGTATCAGGAAATAACCCGATTTTTATATCGGCTTTTATATTCGGGATATAGAATGGATTTGCCAGAACGCTGTCCAGGTTATAACTGAATATCTTTTGTTTGCCATGATCCGAGACATAAAATGTACGCTGGGCTTCGTCGATACCTACATGTCCCGGTATGGTAATTTCACCAGGACCTTGTCCTTTATAAGCTGTGCTGGTGATATAATGGAAGTCATTCTTATCAAATAGATGAATAAAGCGGTCGTATGAACTGTGATCGACTATAATTAGATATTTGTCAATAAGATAAGGTCGGGTAACCCGTCCAATCAGTACATCTTCGATCATTATCTCTTTTACCTTATCTTTTACGGAGATTACATTATCCCGTCTATTCTGGTATATTTCCGTATCTGTGTTTGAGGTGCAGCTCAAGCATAGTACGATCAATAATAAGAGGGGGACCTTATAGGGAGAATTAAATAAACAAGCAGCTGTGTTCATAACTATTCTATTGGATATTAATTGTTTTGAAACTCTATTAAATCGATTCTTTTAGTTTATAGAGAACTAAAATAGGATTATTGAATTCGTCCATACTTTTGTAATGTCCTATGTTCAATTTGTTTATATATTCAGGAGAGATTCGGGCGAGTTCGATTTGTAGCCAACTTGCTTCGATAGGCATGATGAGTTGTTCACCCCAGGAGGCATAGGCTCCCCAAAAACGTAATTCATCCGTTTTTAAATGTGGGTTTGCGGCACTTAATAAATAACATTTTTGTGTGCCTTTGTTGAAAAGTGCGCTATATGCTTTATTTTCATGGGCGAAAGAAATATGTAACCATTTTTCTGTTTCCTGAAAGTCTTCGCAACTGATTACGTATTTACTAAAATCTTCATACGTTTCATGTTTGCCTTTATTTCTTCCCACGGGGAGTTTTTGGGTATATGCATTTTTGCCAAAATTGAAAAAGTAGCGGGAGGAAAGCGTCCCTTTGTCATCTATTTGGTAAATATTGTATTCTTTTAAATAGGGGTCAATGATGATGGTGTCTTTATAACTTTTGAATCGAGTATGCGCTGTCCCTGTACCGTGTTCGATAGGGAAATAACCTTTGGTGATATTGATGTTATTATCAACATGATACATCATATATCTTATCTGTTCAGAGTTATAATTTTTTATACCGGATGTTCCTCCCCAGAAATAATACCCTCCTAACGGGGAGTGGCAAAAACCTTCTGCATTACAATAGACTGTGTCATTCAGTAGGTCAAAATTTTTTGTTTCTAAATATTCACCGGTAAGAGAGTAGGTCAATATTTTTTTGAAATCCAGCAGTTCTATGTTATCTTTATTTATTATATAATCGTTTATTTCGAGGTATTCTCCGGGACCTTCTCCCTGATTTCCAATTTGGTATTTGAATTTACCGTTTTTTTCAAAGACTAATAACTGTTTTCTGTTATTGTTGATATAAATGAGCGAGTCTGCTATCTTAATAGTAGAAATATAGGATATCAAACATTCTTCCCTGGTTTCCAGAGGGATAAATGTTATGTCGGAAAAAACAGAATCAAGATGAGAAATATTGCTTAAATCCTCCGGAATGTTAATGATATGCGTTTTATCGGACAGTCCATCTGCCTGCCTAGCATTTTCTCCACAAGATAGGACAGTGCATAGGATTCCTAACAGAAAAATACTTTTGAGATATTGCTTTTTCATATAAGTCCCGATTTAGAATGTTTGATGTCGTAAATATAGAGATAATTACGAATAATTCGTAGCCGTGACCGTGGATTTCTGCTTTTTTAATATAAAGATAGATTAATTGCTGTTAGAAATGAATCTACTATAACTCTGTCAGATATGCAAAATATTTGTAGACCAGGTCATTAATGGTTATTTCATTTTGCTTGAACCGTATCAGATCTAATGAGGTTATTTTTTCTTCCAGATATTTATGTCCTTTATATAAGGTCGTGATATAATCTTCTCCATTATGTTGAACAATTGCCGGATTGATAAAATCGCGTGTCCGAATGTCGGTGGCTATGTAATTTAATGTATATGAGATGTCTCTGACGCGTCCTTGTACCGGAGATATGATACCTTTTGTAACCAGGTCTTTTATATCCCGGCTTGCTGTATCTAATGATATCAGTGCAAGTTTGCTCCAGTTCTTGGCAGTGAGCTTTCCTTCGTATCCATCTAAAAAGATATTGAGAATTGTTTGTTGTCTTTCAGATATAGCTATGCCTGCATGTGTTTTCCAGAATGTTGCTTTGTTCAGAATGTTGCTCAACATTGTATTGGAAGCTATTACTGCTTTATCAAGGCAACGAAGGTACCATTCCAGCCATTCTGTAATATCTCCGCTTCCGCGTTGCGTACGTTCTAATATTTGGTAGTATTCTTTTTTTTCCCGGCTGATTTGCAAGGACATACTGAAAAAACGGAATTTGCTTTGATCGGTTTGCGATAATACCATATCTGAGATTGCTCTTCCTATGCGCCCGTTGCCATCATCGAATGGATGGATGCATACGAACCATAAATGGGCTATTGCTGACTTTATCAATGATGGAGCGCTATTTTGGTCATTAAACCAGGTCAGAAATTTTTCCATTTCCGGAAAGACCCGTTCCGGTTCCGGAGCACGATAATGTATTCTTTCCCGCCCGAATGTCCCGGAGATAACCTCCATGCCTTCTGTTCGGTAATTTCCTACAATAATATCAGAAAAACCGCTTTTACCCATAGGGAAAAGAGCTGCATGCCATCCGAATAACCTGTCATGTGTCAAAGGCTTTTCATAATTCATGACGGCATCAAGCATCATTTCGACAATCCCGTCAATATAGTGTGTAGGCTCTTTTTTTACAAAAATACAAATAAGCCGCAAATTATGCGGCTTATTTTGAAATATTATCCGCATAAACAAATAAGATCGGTTTGCCAGCGAATAATATTAATGGATTTGGGGGGGGAATAGCACTAGTTGGAAAGATTCAAACTCCTGGTCTTCATTCAGTAAATTGTCTTTAGTGATAAATAAACCGTTCTCTATCACTCCCCAACTGTTATAATGGGTGTATATGTTATTTTCCAATTTGGTTTCGGAAGTGATGCGGAAGTTTTTATCGAAGCTGGTTAGATATAATTCCTTGCTGTCACATAAGGTTCTAAAAGGAGTGGCAGAGACGTTCTCTGCTTTGTCGAGATGCAGTCGGTAATAGATGTTTTTATAAGGATCATACTGGATTTCAAAGAAATGAATATTTTCTATGTGATGTTTACTGGCATCTTTCATATCGTAAGGCATGGCTAATTCAGACGCCAGGTTGGGTGTGTATCGGCTCTTTCCTCCAAAAGCTGTTTCTTTGCCGGTCTCGATGTCGATCCGGTATATATTCGAACTGATAGGGAAATTATATAAGATATCCTGATCGGTATAAGTGACATTCGGGAATTGTTTGAATCCGAATCTTTTTCCGGCGAATTTTTCTGTTTCAGATCCTTTTAGTTCAAAGGTTTTGAATGTGCCTGAATTGAGGGAATACTCATAAACGATATAGGTGGCGCTCTCTTCTGTGGGGGTAACGGTCAGGTAGAAAACTGAGTTTCTTTGCGGGTGGTAGAATAATTTGATTGTCGCCATAGAGAAATTAGTCTCGACCATGATGAATCCCCCTTCCGGAAACGGGAGTTCATATTTCCCTTTCACTTCTCCTTCGTTGTTAACCAGATACAGGAATCCCTGGCTGTAAAGCCATAAGCTGTCTTCTTGATGAACATATAGTCCGGATACATTTTTTAGAATTCCGTTTTCTCCTTCCTTATTTAATGGGAGATGCGATATGCTCTGGTCGTTGAGATTGAAAATATCCAGCGAGTGCATGGGACTGTTGTAAGCATAAACCAAATTGTTTTCATTTTCCTGAAAGCACGAAATGACTTGATATGAAGTCAAGGTCTTATCATCTATCGGTATATTAATCTCTTCTTTTTCAAAAGAAATCGCTTTACCATATTGTGATTCGATTAATCCGTCTTGTGATTTTGCACAAGACAAAAACAGGCATATAAGGAGGAAACTTGTTAGTATTTCTTTCATGTTTGTTTTTGTGGTAAATATAATTCTTTTCTGATTATAAATTCTTGTAAATTATCTATTAGTCACCCTGATTGTTGTCGGTAAATCGGTTCAGCAGTTGGTGCTTCGCCGGGTCTTTCACCGTTATTGAACGATATTTCCTTCCATGAAAACATTTTCGCAATCCTGTGTCTTTATCAGATTCGATATTTCGGCAGGAGTTGGCGACAGGAACAGGTTGTCCGTGATTTTTAATCCGTCGACTGATTTGGCGAAGATAGCGTTTGTGCCTGTCAATTGGAAACGGTTGTTCGTTATGGCGATGTTGCGGTGAACATAGCCTTCGTTGCGGTCGTTTTCCGGAGAAATGAGGATGACCGGTCCGCCGCATTCCATGAAATTGTTGTTGCGGATGGTTACATCGCGTACCATACCTGATTCGAACCAACTGCGGGCATCGTCGGCTATCAGGATACCACTCATTTGCATACGGAAGAAGGTGTTGTTCTCTATCAATACCTTGCGGCGGGTGGAAACAAGGATTCCGCGTGTCGGTATGCGGGCAAAATAGTTATTGCGAATGAGGACTTCCGGTGTATAGGTTACGTTTTCAACGACCAGTTCTTTTTTATCCCGGATCGCTTGAGGGATATTCCTGTCGAGGGTTATGAGTATTTCCCGTTCGTTTTTCATTTCCGCCTTTTTTACCTTTGCCGGTGCAAGGCTCATCAGCGAATGGGCGTCGATAAATTCGATCTGGTTGCCGGGAAGGAACGATTGGAAGCCATATGTCTGCGGGTGCATGTATTTTACTGATACCTGGTTGGGGGCCGGGTAGCCGGTGACAGCCAGGTGGGTTCCGTGTATATTGATTGGATCGTCGTGCGCTCCGAGGAAACGGGAGTTTTCGATCGTGATCTTACCTTTGCAGCCTGACATCTGTACGAAATCGGCAAAACCGGCACAGGTACGTCCGCTTCCGGCCTCCGGTTCGAATGTCAGATTCCGGTAAGTGATATTTTCTGTCATTTGCCCGACAATTCCGAAGTTACCCAGGAATGCCAGATGTACTCCTTCCAGTGTGACGTTTTTACTGTATTGGATAAGTCCGCAAGCCTGGTCACAGATACCGTCACGCATCTGGAATACCGTACCTTGTTTGGCCTGTGGCGGGGTGTCATATACGAAACGGAGTAGGTTGGTGTCCAGCTCTATTGCCTTGCGAAGGCCGGAAAGCGGCGACCAGCTACGCCAGGTTATATCTTTTTCTTTGTCATAGCTTTGGGCGATACCTCCGGATAGTTCCCAATTGTCACCGACAAAAGCAAAATGCCCGTCTTTAACGGTGTAGCGTGATTGCGGGTGGATGCGTACGGTCATAAAGTTTTCGCCCACTTCCGTAACGGTCAGTTCCGGGACGGTGGGGTCGGAAGCTGTAACGGTAAAGTCCCGTAGAGTGATATTTTCGCACTGGTCGATTACGAAGCTGGTCATTTCGCCATGGGTGACGAAGCGGGCTCCCTGACCGTCTATTGTCACGTTTTTCAGGTCTTTCAACCACAAACCGATATGTTTTGTCTGATCGGGGTTTTCTTTTTCGGAGGCTGTATTGGAGATATGGTAAAGGATCTGTGACGAACTTTCGCGGTGGAGGTTATAATCTGCATTTTGCAGTTTGATGACAACCGCTTTCCCGTTATAACTCCGGGCCTGTTCGATTGCTGCCTGGATTTTCTTTGTCATATCTCCGTTTTCCGGGGCAATCCGGATTACATGTTGTGCGTTTGCTATGAATCCCGAAAAGAGACATAGTGCAATAAGGATCGTTTTTTTCATGGTGTAATTAAGAATTTAGAATAATAAATTGACGCAAAAGTAAGAAATAATGCGTCAATATTGTCGGATTACTGCTGGTTTTACGAATAGAAGATTATTTGAAATAGTATTTTACCAGACAGAGATTATCGTCTTCCTGTAAATTTTTTACTTTATTGAACTCTTCCGGCGAAAGAATATTATGCAATGTCCCGATCTCCTCCGGTGATGCGATGCAGATCATATATTCATCGGTGAAAAGACTTGTTTTCTTGACCTTTGCGCCTCCTTCCAGCGTGTCGAAAACAAAGGATTTTCCATCTTTTTTACGGTAGAAAACATTGCGCCATTTATCTATGTTCCAGGTGTTCAGGACTGTGTAATAATAGTCTTTGTTTTGAAACTGTCGGAAGAAAAAGTAGGGAACTTCGTGTGAATCTACCAGTTGAGGAAATACATTGGGATCTTCTTTTATTCTTTCCTTAAAGGGGTCAAGGTTGATATTGCCGGAACCGAAGTCCCATTTATATGCTAATTCTACGGCCTCTTTCGTGAACCGGTATACCTCATTGGAATATTGAGTGGAAAAGTAATTTTTATTGTTATATTTGTAAAAAACATCGATGCACATGTTGGTCATAAAATTGTCATCTGTCGTTTTCCAGAAACCGCCGGCTATTTCCTCTGTGTTTGTATCATAGAATGTGATTAAGTTTTCTGTCGGATCGCCCGCTGTTGTCAGAGTCCAGTAAGCAATCAGCCCTTTGTCGATTTCTATCATATCCGTTTGCCCTCCGCCTCCTGGCAGCAGGTGCCTTTTTATGAATTGTCCGTCTGTTGTATAAATATATATGGCTCCCATTGGACTTAACATATGAATAAGGTTCTCTTCCGGATTGACAATGACTTCATAGATCATATTATATTCACCCGGACCGTTACCGGTCTTATCTATTTTAGATAGAAATTTGCCTTGTTTATCAAAACAAAAAAGTATCCCCATCTCCCTGTCATCATCGAGAATATAATATTTGTTATCAGCTTCGATTACTCGTCCGATCGTTTTGAGCAGGCATTGTTCGTTTGTTTCCAAAGGGATCACTTCTATCTTTTTGAACAGGGTGGAGGCTACCAGGTCTTTGGGAGAGAGTTCTACCGGCAAAATTTTCTGTTCCGTTTTGCTGTTTTGTTTGTTACAAGAGAGTAGTAACATACAGAGAAGTGATATGAAAAAGTATTTATTCATGGCAGTACTTGATTTTATTCATTGGGCTAATGTAAGTAATATTTTTTATTTTTGTATTCAAACACGGGGTTATTATGGAAGAGAAGAAAACAGGTCTTTGGAAGGCTCTTACAAATAAGATAAATACCTTTCTTCACAATAAAGAGTTGAAGGAGAAATTCTATGTGATCATTTTTGAATCGGATACGCCGAAAGGGAAGTTATTCGATGTCTTTCTGATCGGTTTTATCATTATGAGTGTTCTGGTGGTCATCCTGGAGAGTGTGGTCACTTTTTCCGACCATTTCAGGCTGGCGCTTCAGATACTGGAATATGTGTTCACTGCTTTTTTTACTTTCGAGTATCTGGTGCGTATTTATTGTTCGCCGAAGCCGAAGAAATATATTTTCAGCTTTTTCGGTATTGTCGATTTGCTGGCAACCTTGCCGTTGTATCTGGGATTCCTTTTCACCGGTGCACGTTATTTACTTATTATCCGGACATTCCGCCTGATCCGCGTTTTTCGTGTGTTCAAGCTGTTTAACTTTCTGGAGGAGGGGAATTTACTGTTGGTGTCCCTGCGGTTGAGTAGCCGGAAGATTTTTGTTTTCTTCTTTTTTGTACTGATCCTGGTGACTTCGATCGGTACGATCATGTTTATGGTGGAAGGTACGCAACCGGATACTCAATTCAATAATATTCCCAACTGTATTTACTGGGCGATTGTAACCATGACGACCGTGGGGTATGGAGATATAACCCCAGTGACTCCTGTCGGCCGTTTTATCTCGGCTTGTGTGATGCTGATCGGTTATACGATCATTGCTGTGCCTACGGGTATCGTTTCTGCCACGATGATCAAGGAACACCGGCGGCGGAGCGAATTGAGATGCCCCCATTGTTTCCGCACGGGACACGAGGAAGAAGCAAAATACTGTAAATACTGTGGTGGAAAGTTGGATGAGTTTTCATGATTTTTTCTATATTTGCGCTCTAAGAAGGGGGAAGGAATATGAAAAAAGTATCTATGAAAACACTACTGGCTACTATTGTGGCCGCATTATTTATTACACTGTTTTTTGTTGGCGGAGCGTATTGCCTATATACTCAGGTGGCAGATCCGGCTTTGTTTATCGTCGCTTTAGGGAGTGCCTGGGCGGTTTCGTTATGGTTGTTATTGTCTACTGTTTTCAGTAAAAGACGGAAAGGGTCTGTTTCTTTTCATTTTCATGACAGGAGTCTGTTAGTCTTTTGAGCTGTTGTTAATATCTTTCCAGGTATCTTTTACAACATACCATATAACACATACGATCATAACCAGCATGACCGCACTGCCGCCTACACTGATGATTGTTTTTATGTATTGATCCATTTTTTCCGGTGTTAGATTTATAAATGTTGTTATTTGATTGGCTAAAGATAGGAATAAGAATATCAATAATTTGAGTTTTGTCGAAAGAATGATGCTGTGTCCAATAAATTTCTGTATTTATTCATTTATCATTACTTTTGCAGAAAAAGGTGAAACAAATAAAAAGCTGATGGGATGCGGGGATTGGCATGTGGATAAGATAGTGAAGGGGGATGAGCTTGCTTTCCGCTTTTTTGTCGATACGTACTCTAAAGATTTATATTATTTCGTTTTGGGCTATGTTCATACGCGCGAGGTTGCAGAAGAGGTCGTTAGTGATGTCTTTCTGGAGGTCTGGAATAATCGTGCCTGCCTCGGTGAAATACGGCAGATGAAATCATGGCTGCTCATTCTGGCTCGTAATAAAGCGATTTCTTATCTAAGAAAGGAAACTCCGGAAGTCGTATCTTTTGATGAAATTGATGATTTTTATGTCCCGTTGGTCCAATCACTTGACCATAATCTTATAAGTAAGGAAGAAATAGATGAGATAAACCGGACAATAGCCTCGTTGCCTCCCAAATGCAAAGAGGTTTTCACACTCGCTAAAATAGAAGGGTTGCCTTATAAGGAAATAGCGGAGATGTTGGATATATCTGTAAAAACCATAAATATTCATATTGCAAAAGCATTGAATATCATCGCGGGAATACTGCGTAAATAAATAATTTCAAAAAAAATGATATTAGAGTAGGAGATTTATTTTCTTTCTGCGTCATAGTTTATGTAAGTACAATTAAACTTGAATGAAAGAAAATAAATTCATAGACAATGAAGCCTTTCAGCCGAAAGATGAGGAAGAACGGGAAAAACTCAAGTTCTTCTGGAATCGTTGTACACCGGAAGATACGGATGTGACGGAATCTATCCGCCAGAAGACTTTCCGGAAAATACATGAGGAAGAACGGAAATCGACTGTTCAGCAAAAGAGGTCATCGAAAACACTTTATATTACTATTGCTTCAGTTGCAGCTTCTTTGTTGCTCCTTGTTGCAGGAAACTGGTTTTTCAGTCGCGATAATTCAGCCGGTATAAAAGAGGTTGCAGCCCTGATGAGTTCTGTTGATCCGGAGGATGCTGAAGATATTACATTGATGATGTCTGATTCGAAAAAGTTGCAGATCGAGACTGACTCCCGGGTTGCCTATACATCGAAAGGAACTGTTTCGGTAAACTCGAAGTCGGTGTCGCATGATGCTGAAATGGAGGATGTAAAAGAAGAAAAAAGCGCAGCAAAGAATGAATACAATCAATTGATTGTCCCCAAAGGGAAACGTTCGCAACTGTTGTTGTCGGATGGTACGAAAGTTTGGGTGAATTCGGGAACAAAAGTCATTTATCCGTGTGTGTTTAAAGGAAATAAGCGTGAAATATATGTGGAAGGTGAAATTTATCTGGAAGTGGCTCATAATGCAGAAAAGCCGTTTTTTGTCAATGCGTCCGGATTTGAGGTGAAAGTGCTGGGTACTTGTTTCGATGTGTTCGCTTATAAGCAGATGGAAGCGAGGGTGGTACTGGCCGAAGGATCGGTTCAGATAAAGGATAATAATGAAAAGCTGATCAAGATGGCTCCTAACGAACTGGTCTCGATTGCGGAGAATGGAATTAAAGAAAAGATCCGGGTAAATGCAAACGATTATAAAGCATGGATCGACGGTTTGATGATTCTGGATGGAGAGAATCTGAATCGTCTGGCCGAGCGGCTGAGTCTATATTACGGAAAAAAGATTGTCTGCGATTCTTCACTGTATAATGAAACGGTTTACGGTAAACTGGATTTGCGGGATGATCTCAATGATATTATTGATTTTATTAAATCTATGATCCCTCTTTCTGCGCGCGAAGAAAATGAGGTGATTTATTTATACAGAGAGTAGATATAGTAAGTATTAACCTTTAAAAAGATATTATTATGCAGCGATAAAACACTCTTTTTCATATGAAAAAGCCGGAGAATATTCCCGTATTCTCCGGCGATGATTCTATTTCAATCAAAAGTCGTAAAGTTGATTAATCAAAAATCTAGGTAAAGTTATGAATAAGAATAGAATTCCCTGGCAACAACCAAGGGAAAAGACATTGTATTTTCTATTTATTAGTATTTTTTTGTTTTTAACAACCGTTCCGGTGTATGCGGGAGGGGTTGATATGTATGCCCAGCAAAAGACTTTTACTGTTAAGCTGGAGAATAAAACAGTAAAGGATGTTATCAATTATATAGAGAAAAACAGCGAGTTTATTTTCATGTATTCTAAGAATTCCTTGGATATTCTGAATAAACAAATTTCTTTGCAGGTCGATAACGAAAATATATCCGCTATCCTGGATCGTTTGGCAGACGAAACGGGGCTGAAGTTCCGGATAAAAGATCGCCAGGTGATCATTTCTGATCCGGAAACCAGAAGTTCGGCAACTCAACAGCAGGGAAAGATTGCTGTTAGCGGTTGTGTGTATGACGAGAATGACGAACCGATCCCGGGTGTCAATGTGTATGAAAAAGGCACTACGAACGGAACAGTGACGGATATGGATGGTTTGTTCAACCTGAAAGTGCCTGAAAATGCGGTACTTGTCGCATCGTTTGTCGGTTACCAGCAGAAAGAAGTACCAGTAAAAAAGAAAAAACATCTGGAGATCAATCTGATTCCGGATAATAAAATGCTGGATGAGGTGGTCGTAGTCGGCTTCGGTACTCAGAAAAAAGAGTCGGTGGTTGGGGCTGTAAATACGATTAAGGCGGAAGATTTGCGGGTACCTTCAAGTAATATCTCTAATGCGTTGGGAGGACGTCTGGCGGGTGTTATTGCCGTACAACGTTCCGGTGAGCCGGGGGCTGATGCTTCCTCTTTCTGGATACGCGGTATTTCTACGTTCTCAGATGCAACTTCGCCTTTAATCTTTATCGATAATATAGAAGCTTCTTCGAGCGACTTAAATGCTTTGCCGCCTGAAGCGATTGAAGGTTTTTCCATATTGAAAGATGCTGCGGCTACTGCTCTTTACGGAGCGCGTGGTGCAAACGGAGTTATGCTGGTAACTACCCGTACCGGAAAAAATATGGAGAAGGCCAAAGTGAATTTTCGTTTGACACAGACTTTTGCCGCTCCTACCCGTACGGTGAAGATTGCCGATGGTATCGACTATATGAATATGTATAATGAGGCCACGATGGCCCGAAATCCGGAAACCGATCCTTCTACCTTGCGATTCTCCCAGGAGCGTATTCAGGCAACTAAAGATGGTTTAAATCCTTATATTTATCCGAATGTGGATTGGATGGATTATTTGTTCAAGAAAATGACAATGAATCAATCGGCCAATCTGAATGTCACAGGAGGAACTAAGCGAATGGATTATTTTCTAAGTGCATCCATTAATAATGATAATGGTATGTTGAAAAGTGATCCGAACAATAATTTCAATAATAATATCAGGAACTTACGTTATTCATTTCAGGCAAATCTGAATGTAATGGTAACTCCCACAACCAAAGTCGGTGTAAAACTTAATTCTCAAATACTCAATTATAGCGGTTCAGCCGTATCTACAAGTGATATCTACAACAAAATATATCAGTCACCGGGTGTTTATTTTTCTCCGACCCTGCCTGCATTGAACGGGGAAGATCATATTTTATTCGGAAATGCAACCGGAGGTCCCATTAATCTGGGAGGAGGTCGTTATGAAAATCCTTATGCCGCGATGGTTAGCGGATACGATAACAGAAACGAGTCGACTGTGACGACATCCTTTCATATCGAACAAAAGATGGATTTTATTACCAAAGGTCTTTCTGCCAGAGCTCTTGTTTCTTTTAAGAACTGGACAAAGACAGATGTAGTACGTTCTTTTGATCCTTATTATTACAAGATAACAGATTTTGCGCAACAGCTGGACGGATCTTTTACGTATCAATATGAGCCAATGAATACCGGAAGGACTTCGCTTACCACAACAAATTCCCAGGAGGGAAACCGGTATATCAATTTACAGTTTATATTGGATTATCAGAGACGTTTCGATAAACATGATGTTTCGGGAATGTTGGTCTATATGCAAAGAGATTACAGCTTGAATACTCCGGCCAACTTTTATGATACGTTACCGGAAAGAAATCAGGGTATAGCCGGCCGTCTTACTTATGCTTTCGACGACAGATATCTGGCAGAGTTTAATTTTGGATATAATGGTAGTGAAAATTTTAAAGAAGGAGACCGTTTTGGTTTTTTCCCTTCTATTGCTTTGGGATATATTATCTCGAATGAGAGATATTTTCAACCATTGGCAAACGTGATCACTAATTTGAAATTACGTGGTTCTTACGGCCTGGTGGGGAACTCTGTTTCGGATTCCCGTTTCCCGTATCTGACACATGTGGATTTGAATGGTTTAGGTTATCAGTTTGGAAATTTATGGCAGACTAGTGGCAGTGGTGCCGTTGTTACTCAATACGGAGCGGATAAAGCTCACTGGGAAGTCGGTAAAAAGCTGAATGCGGGTATTGATCTGGGTGTGTTGAATAAGTTTAATTTATCAGTCGATTATTTTACAGAGACACGTAATGATATATTTGTGACGCGCGGTACGATTCCTTCGGAAATCGGATTGGTGGCAGGAGCAAAACCGATTGCCAATTTAGGAAAAGTGAGAAACGGTGGTGTCGATTTGACGTTGGATTACAATCAGGCTATCAATAAAGATTTGATCATTTCAGCGAAAGGTACGTTTACTTACGCTAAGAACAAACTGCTTGAAAAAGATGAGCCGGTAGTCGATTATCCTTATTTGTCTGATATCGGACAACCATTGAAAAGATACCGGGGATTAGTTGCCATCGGACTGTTCGAAGATGAGGAAGATATAGCAAACAGTCCGATTCAAACCTATACAGCCAAGGTGATGCCGGGTGATATTAAATATGCCGATTTGAATAATGACGGAAAAATCGACGATCTGGATAAGACTCAGTTTGGTTATCCGACTGTCCCCCAGATTGTATATGGTTTTGGAGGTTCTGTTCAATATAAAAAGTGGGATGCCTCTATTTTCTTTCAGGGAGTTGCACAGACTTCTATCCAGTTAAGCGGCATGCACCCTTTTGGCGGGGATGCGAATACTGTTTTACAATTTGTTGCAGATGATTATTGGAGCGAGAGCAATCCGAATCCGAATGCGGCATATCCCCGGCTGGATTTGTCTGTCAACAAGAATAATTCACAGGTGTCGACTTTCTGGTCGCGCAACGGAGCTTTCCTGCGATTGAAAAATATAGAGATTGGTTATACTTTCAAATTTATTCGTTTCTATCTGGCCGGACAAAACCTGTTGACTTTCTCGAAGTTTAAACATTGGGATCCGGAACTGGGAGCAGGTAAGGGACTTACTTATCCGACAATGCTTTCAGGAACGATTGGCGCACAAATTAATTTTTAAAACTAGAAAATCATGAAAAAACTGATTCTTGCTATAAGTACTATTTTCTGTCTTTCCGGTTGTAATTATCTGGATATTGTACCGGACGATACCCCTCTGCTGGAAGATGCATTCAAAAATGAGCAGACAGCCGAAGGATTTATGTATTCCTGTTATGCTCAGATTCCTGATTATACGAATTTCAGAAGCAATATTGCGTGGTTGACGACTCCGGAAGTTGTTTATTCTTATCACTGGATCGATGCGTGGTTCGCTTCCATCGGCCTGCAACAAGGCAAATATTCTGCATCGAACCCCGTGGTAGATGTTTGGAGACCTTCTTACCGGGGTATCCGTCAATGTTATACCTTCCTGGATAATATGGAAGGAGTTCCGGGTGTAAATATCTCGCCGGAAGATTTGGTACAGAGGAAGAAAGAATGGAAAGCACAGTGTAATTTTCTAATTGCCTATTATCATTATATCTTGTTGCAACATTATGGACCGATTGTGATAGTGGACCGGTTGATCGATATGAATGAAACCGGTGATGAATATTATCGTCCCAGAAAAACGTATGACGAATGTGTGGAAGCGATTGCTGAAATGTTCGATACTGCGATTGCCGATCTGCCGGTATCTGTAGGAACCGATGATTACGGGCGCCCTACCAAAATGGCGGCTCAGGCATTGAAAGCGCGTATGTATTTATATGCAGCCAGTCCGCTTTTCAACGGCAATTCCAAATTATATGCAAACTTTAAGAATCTGGATGGTACGAATCTGATCTCGCAGACTTATGACAAGGAAAAATGGAAGAAAGCATTGGATGAGACAGAGAAAGCAATTAAACTGGCGGAAGAAGGCGGCCGCAGTTTGTATCGTTCGAAAAAGACCGGTTCGGCATTTGATGTAGCTGTCGATGCTGAAAGATATGTGATGACTGATCCGTGGAATGAAGAGTTGATCTGGGGATATTCGGGTACCAAAGAGACGATAGATAACGGTAATTCTTATCAAAAACATGTTATACCGAGAGGTATGGGAGCAACAACCGGCGTTATCGGTGGTATCGGTACTACTCTGCCGATCGTAAAAATGTTTTTTACTCAAAATGGTTTGCCGATAGACAAGGACCCTGATTATAAGATGGATAAGATCATGACGATTGAACCGGGCGATTCGACTATTTATCTGCATCGTAACCGTGAACCTCGTTTTTATGCCTGGATCGGTTTTGACCGGGGGGATTATCCTTGTAATGGGATAACAAATCTGAAACTGCGTGCCGGGGAACGCAATGGTGCCGATTGGTCAAATGGGGCGGCTAATCTAGGGCGTGACCTTATATATGGCGGCTATGCAATTGCAAAGGGGATTCATCCGGATGCTAAAATGACTGCTACGCAACGGAGTATCGTTTCTTATCCGTATATTTTAGCCCGTTTGGGTGAATTGTATCTGAATTATGCGGAGGCTTATGTTGAATATTACGGCAAACTGGATGGAAAAGCGTTGGAATATATCAATGCGATCCGTAGTCGTGCCGGCTTACCGAATATGGAGACGTCGTATGCAAAGATCGGTGGTTTGCCTACTGGCGATGCGCTGATAAATGCTGTCCGTCTGGAGCGTACGATCGAACTGTTGTTCGAAGGTCATATGTTTTACGATTACAGGCGCTGGATGACTGCGAGCAAAGAGTTTGCCGGTATGGAAGATGGTATGGTCGGTCTGAATGTGGCCGGTGCGACAGCCGAAGATTTTTATAAGGAAACGAGGCTGACTACCCAACCGTATATATTCAACAGCAAGGAGTATCTGCATCCGATCAACCAGGAGGATATTAATGTGAACCGCAACCTGGTACAGAATCCGGGATGGGGTGTTGATATTTTACCGGAATTATAGTAAATAGCTGGTATATAATTTGAAAACTCCTGCCGGGACATAAAAGATATTTAATATATGCTTATGTCTTTGCAGGGGTTCTTTATATGGATTATTTTTGTTTTAAATTTATGTATATCATGAAAAAAATAACGTCACTACTAGCTGTTCTGTCCCTGGCTTCGGGACTTTCCGCCCAGACCGTGATTAAACAATCCGGATGGGAATGGCGCATCAGCGATAAAGGTACAATCGAACAATTGGTTTTTAAAAACAGTCGGGGGAATGATACGATTCCTTTCTTTGTTGGGAAGGAAAATGACGGTCCTTCCTTTTATATAAGCCGTGAAGGGAAAGAAACGAAAGGAAAGTGGATTCCCGACGGATACCGCTCGTTCCGGTCGGATATAGATCATGTGGAATGTCGTATGACATATAAGGTGTGGAACGGGCAACCGGCCCTGGAGGTGTTGCTGGTCAATAAAGGATATGTGCCGTTCCAGCCGGAAAAAGCTGGACTGAAATTAGGTATAGATACGTATATGGATAAGTATCCTGACTGGTTCAACAAGTATTTCCCCACGCTGATGCGGAATGAGAAAACGCATTTCTATGGTTATTTGCAAACGCCTGAAAAGCATGCGCTGGCTTTGGTTTCTCCGCAACCCGTAGCCTCTTGGAGTGTGGATTATAATCTGGGGTATATGGATCCTGCACCGCATTGGTTTATGGGACACCGCATTGAATCTCTGAACCTGGATCTGATGAATGCATTGCCTTTACCGGAACGTCATCCGCAGGATTTGTGGCAGTTGATGCCGGGTGAGTCTAAAACATGGACAATTGCCCTGGTTAATGTAGGGGAACTGGATCAGTTGGAAATGACAATCAACAAGGTATCAGGACTCCCGCTTATCCGCATGGACCAGACTTCTTACCAGCCGGAAGAAGAGGTCACCTTTGATGTGATAGGGAAGGAGCCGGTTGTCCATATACAAAATGATAAAGGAGCCGCAATTGTTTCGGTTGTGGAGAAGACCGGTGCTGATCGTTACCAGGTTAAGACACAGTTACCGGAAGCCGGACTTTATACGGTAGATGTTGTTTGCGGTGATAAACAGGCAGAAGCCGTATTAACGGCTCATCATTCCTGGAAATGGACGTTGGAGAATGCCCGTGTTGCTACATTGAAATATCATCAGAAAGCGACATCTCATGCAGAAAGCTGGTATGGGTTCTATTCTGCTTTTATTGCCAACAAGTACTTTCCGTCTGTCGGTACGGACAAGGCGGTGACAGAGCGTTTTGACTATCTGTTCAACCTGTTGCATGATACGACCAGGATGGAACCTCTGTATTATGCTTCCAGGATTCAGAATACGTCGACTACAATCGGTATGCTGATCGATAAATACGAAGCACAGGGTTCTGTGGAGGATTTGCATAAGGCATCTATGCTGGCCGATTGGATGATAAAGCATTGGCAGCGGGAGGATGGTGCTTATGTAAACCATAATACGATTTATACAAGTGTGATCTATGTCGCTAAAAGTGTTTTGGAACTGGCACTTGCCGAGAAACAGTTGGATGGGCAGGAATGGCAGGATGCGGCCGGGCGGCATTACCAGTCTGCTAAAAGGGCTATCGATCAGCTGGTTGAATCGCAGGGAGACTTCCAGACCGAAGGTGAACTGACGTTTGAAGACGGGATGATTTCCTGTTCGGCATTGCAGATCGGCATGCTGGCTTTGATGCAGAAAGATGAGGCTCAAAAAAAACATTATACGGATGCCATGCTGGATATTTTGAACAGCCACGATTGTCTGACTCAGTTGAAAGTGCCTGATGGCCGCCGCCGTCAGGGAACGATGCGTTACTGGGAGGCACAGTATGATGTACAGATGCTGCCGAATATGTTCAATTCGCCTCACGGATGGAGCGGCTGGCGTGCATATGCCACTTATTACGCTTATTTGCTGACCGGTGAAGAAAAATGGCTTTTGCAGACATTCAATGCAATGGGTGCTTTTGCCAACCTGATCGATTATAAAACCGGTGATCTGAGATGGGCGTTTGTTGTCGATCCGCATCTCCGTGTGGAACAGGCTTGCAGTGCGGATACGCATTATACGGCGGATTCACTTAGTTTTGGAAATCCGCATCCCCGGTTGTATGATACCCGTAAGTTTGTGATCGGTGAGCAGTATGTCAATATGATAAGTGACTGGCAGACGGTAAATACACAGGACAACGATGTACATGAATTATTTAAATGTATAGGAGAGACGGTTCTGATGAATGCTTTTGTTGTAGAGCGTGCTGACGGTAGTGTTGCCGGATATAACTGTAAGGTTGTTCGTAAGGGAAATACGCTGGAAGTAAAAGCGGATGAAAAACAGATCAGGAACCTGCATTGTAACCTGAAACATGCTTATACAGTCCGGTTTGAAGGAAAGAAAAAGGATTTTTCCGGAGCTTATACAGGATGGGCTTTCGGTAAGTCAGAATACGATTTTTAAATTCGTATATGCCTGATTGGCCTCCTGTTCTTAAATAATATCTATATTTGCGATATGATGGAGGTCGATCGGGAATCTGAATATCTGGAAAAATTGGGGCAGGGGGATCATAAGTCCTTCGATGCCCTGTTTATGTTGTACCATCCGCGGGTAAAGAACTTTCTCAAAGGTTTCATTAAGGATGAGGAAGAGGCGTGCGATATGGCTCAGGATATTTTCTTCAAGGTCTGGACAAACCGGGAAAGCATTTCTAAGGTCAGTTCCCTGAAAGCTTATTTATTTCGTATGGCTCGTAATATGGTCTACGATTATTATGAACACAGCCTTGTAAAAGAGTCTTACGAATAGAAACTACAATCTTCATGCTCTGCTTATACCGACCTGATAGAAGAGGATATCTATGCAAAAGAATTATCGATACTGATCGATATTGCCATCGAACAAATGCCGGAGCAACGCCGGCGTATTTTTAAGATGAGCCGGAAAGAAGGGTTATCGAATGAAGAAATTTCACAGAAGTTGCAAATTAATAAACGGACTGTTGAAAACCATGTGACTCAGGCGTTGGCGGACCTTCGTGAAGTCGTGCGCGGAGCTTTTTTATTACTTTTTTGAAAAAAATCTCTTTTGGACTGTGTGTGCCTGCTCCTTGTCCCGTCTTCAATATAAACAGGGGATAAAATGGCGAATAAAACGATACATACATTAATCACTAAATTCTTCGGAAATGATCTTCCGGATGCAATCCAGATGTCTTTCCGGAAGTGGTTTGTCGGCGGAACCCATCAGCAGGAAAAGGAGGAGGCTATGCGGGAACTTTGGGAACAGGTTCCGGCAGAAGCAGACGGTCGGACTGTACAGGAACTGGACAGGTTACGTTATCGTATGGAAGCAGTTGGCCGTCCGGTAGTTAAGCGATCTATGTATCAACAGGTTCTCCGGATTGCCGCCATATTGCTGTTACCTCTGATCGGTGCCGCCAGTGCCTGGTTTGTGATGCAGGGCGAGCCGAAGGTTATAGAGCCGGAATGGACGGAATGTTTTGTGCCGAACGGCGAGAGAAAGCAAATTACTTTATCGGACGGTTCTGTGGTATGGCTGAATTCAGGATCGCTATTGGTATATGCCGCAAAGTTTGAAGGAAACAAACGAGCTATTTACCTGAATGGGGAAGCGAGCTTCAATGTGGCTAAAGATCCGGAAAAACCTTTCATTGTTAAGACAAGCCATATGGATGTGGAGGCGCTGGGGACGGTATTTAATGTAGAGGCTTATTCGGACTCGGAGTTGACCATTGCGACACTGGAGGAAGGGAAAGTTCGTGTAAGTACTGACCTGACAGCAGATAAACCGATCATTCTTCATCCGGACGAACAGGTTGTATATAACAGTTTGTTGCGGACCGTTTCCAAAGAGGTTGTCGATGCCGGCAAAATCATGCAGTGGAAACACGGATACCTCACCTTTCAGGGGGCTTCGTTCGATTATATCGTGAAGACGATAGAAAGGCGTTTCGATGTGACGATCAATTATGAGACCGGCAAATTTGCAGGACGTAGTTTCACAATGAAATTCCGGCCGGATGAAGGCTTGAACCAGGTACTGGATATTCTGAAAGAAATGGTGAACGGATTAAATTACAGGATTAAAGATAATGTGATATACATAAACTAAAAAACGGAGGATACATTATGAAAAAAAGAACCCGGGAAGACGACGCCAATCAGAACTCCCCGGATTTGAAATCGTGGTGAACACCAATTAATAAATCGCCTGAAACAGGTGGTAAATAATATAGTATTCAACTTTAAAATCTAATTTTACAAAGGTATGGAAATAAACCTGAAAACACAATGGAATAAACTGAATAGTTTGTTCCGGGTAGCAATAATACTTTTTCTTTTCCTTTTTTCGCAATTTACGGTTATATGGTCTCAGACCATAACGTTTTCCGAAAATAGTCTGACAATCAAAAAAGCGTTTGCCGAGATCGAGAAACAGACAGAGATGTCGGTTGACTATGATGAATCGGTTTTGAATATTCATAAGAAGATAGAGCTTGGAACAGGTAATAAAAATCTGGATGAAACATTAAATCAGATTTTACAGGGAACGAATTGCTCTTATGTAATTAAAAATAATCATATTGTTATTTCTGCCGAGAATAAAAAGCAGGAAAAGGAGAATCTGGTGGTAACCGGGACAATCACAGATGAACATGGCGAACCGATTATCGGTGCGAATGTGATGGAAAGAGGAACAACAAATGGTTGTATCTCCGACATCGACGGCAATTATTCATTAAGCGTAAAAGGAAATTCGGTCCTTTTATTTTCCTATATCGGATATATATCCAAAGAAATAGCCGTGAATAACCAGAAGATGATAAATGTGAGATTGATGGAAGACACACAAAAACTGGAGGAAGTGGTTGTCGTAGGTTATGGTGTTCAGAAAAAGGTAAATCTTACCGGTGCTGTTTCTGTAGTGAAAGGGGAAGAGATGACTAAACGTCCTGTTACCAATGCAACTTCCATGTTACAGGGGCAAGTTCCGGGTTTGCGTGTCGTAAACGGTTCCGGACAGTCGGGTAATAATAAAGTGAGTTTACGGGTTCGCGGACAAGGCACGTATTCCGATGCCGGCTCCGATCCGCTGGTGCTGATCAACGGTGTTCCGGGAGATCTGTCAAATCTCGATCCGAATGCGATAGAAAGCATATCGGTATTGAAAGATGCCGCTTCTGCTGCTGTATATGGTGCGCGTGCGGCTAATGGTGTAGTATTGGTGACAACGAAAACGGGTATAAATAAAAAGACATCGATCAGTTATTCCGGAAACTTTGCTATTTATTCTCCGACACGTATGCTGAATGTCGTTACCAATTCCGTGGATTATATGAATTTGTGGAATGAGGCTAAAGCGAATTCCGGTATTTCTTCGGGTTTGTATCCCCAGGACATTATTGACCAGTATAAAAATGCTAAACCGGGTGATCCGGAATATCCTAATTATGATTGGTTGGGCGAACATATCCACAGTACGTTCTCACATAATCACAATGTAGCTGTTTCCGGCGGATCGGATAAGATGTCATACAATGTCTCTATGTATTATGCCGATGAAAACGGAACAATGGACGGACACGGATATAAGAAGTATAATTTTACGGCAGATCTGCAAAGCCAGATAACCAAATGGATGAAATTCGGTTCGTATGTGGGGTTTATGAGAGGGGACAGAAAACGTCCTTATGAGGGAGGCACAGACGGCAGCTTTACTTCTATTTTTGCACAGGCACCCACCTATGCACCTCAACGTTCCGACGGTTCATGGGTGTACAAGGCTTATCCGTGGGAAAGTAATAACAAGAATGTGATTGCTTTGGTCGGTAATGATGCATTACGTAAAAATACGAGTTATGATGTGAATGCACAGGCCTGGTTGACAATAGATATTGTTAAAGGGTTGTCCTGGCATACAAAGGGAGCGGTTCGCATGATCGCAGAAAGAGAGAAAGAATGGCGTCCGTTGGTAAAACTTTATAATTATCATTCCGGTGAATATATGAATGAACTGGATGTGGGTGCAAAAGGTCTGAATTCGAATGATTATCATACATTTTATACTTATCTGTATTCTTATCTGAAGTATGATGTGTCAACAAAAGACCAGAATCATAATTTCGGTCTGCAATTGGGTTATTCTCAGGAAACAAATGATTATGATTGGCTGAAGGGGTATAGAAAAGATTTTCCGTTCCCATTGACAGAGATTGATGCCGGTTCGAAAGAATTACAGGAGGCAGAAGGAAATCTTGAGCAATGGTCGTTAATGGGTATTTTCGGACGTTTCAATTATAACTATAAGGAACGTTATTTGTTTGAGGCTAACTTCCGTTATGATGGCTCTTCCCGCATTAATCCCGACGACAGATGGGGTATATTCCCTTCTTTCTCTGCCGGTTGGAGAATGACAGAAGAACAGTTTATGCAGAATTTGCATTGGTCATGGTTGAATAGTATGAAGATTAGGGCTTCCTGGGGACAGTTAGGTAATCAGAATATTGGTATATACCCTTATCAGGCAGTCATGGAAAATGAGGGAAATTATACATTTGATAATTCTTCTTTGTCGACCGGTTATGCACAAACCAAGTATGCAAACCGGAATATAACATGGGAGACTACTACCGTTACTGATATAGGTTTGGAGGCAACAGTATTCAATGGTCTTAATGTTACGCTTGACTGGTATAAAAAGAAAACAAAAAACATTCTCCGGGATGCCCAGGTTACAGGGGCTTTAGGATTGGATGCACCTGTTATAAATAACGGTGAGATGGAGAATAAAGGCTTTGAAATTAATGCGCAATATGTAAATAATATTAAAGGCGGTCTTTTCAAGGGATTAAATTATAATGTAGGTTTCTATTTTGACCGTAACAGGAACAAGGTGACAAAGTTTGGTGCTGATGAAATATCCGGACATTATTTGCGTCAGGAAGGTTTGCCTTACAATTCTTATTATATGCTGGATTGTATCGGTATTTTTAGGGATGAGGATGATGTGAAAAATTCACCCAAACAGTTCAATGATAATACATTGCCGGGCGACCTGAAATATCGTGATGCCAATAATGACGGTGTGATAGATAATAATGACCGTGTAGTGATTGACGGACGATTCCCTAAATTTGAGTATGCATTTAATTTGTCTGCCAGTTGGAAGGGATTTGACGTTTCTCTTCTGCTGCAAGGTGTTGAAGGAAAGAAACATTATGTTACGGATTGGGGATTACAGCCATTCCGTCAGGGTAGTGCTCCGACAATTGATTATGTAAAATATCGCTGGACAGAAGATAATCCGGATAACGCAAAGTATCCGAGAATGTATTTTGATGATTTCGGCGGTAGCAAGAATACAAGAAAGAATTCTTACTTTTTGAAAGATGCTTCTTATTTGCGTCTCAAGAATCTGACAATAGGCTATACTATTCCTGTAGAGTTGACAAGGAAAATGTTGGTTGAAAGGATACGTATATTCTTCTCCGGTGATAATCTGGCGACAATTACCAATTATCCGGAATTGGATCCGGAAAGAGAAGAAGACGGTCGTTTTGTCGCTTATCCGCAAAATAAGATTTGTTCATTTGGTATTAACGTCCAATTTTAATTCGATATGGTTATGAAGAAAGCTAAATATTATTTGCTGCTGGCATTGGTTGTTATCATGAGCGGATGTGATGATTTTTTGGAAAAGAATCCGCCGTCCAAACCTTCGGAGAATACATTCTGGAAACAAAAAAGCGATTTGGATATGGCTCTGACCGCCTGTTACGGGACAATGACGAAATTTAGCCATGGTTATTTTTCATTCGGTACTCCTCAATGGGATAGTTTTGTTGATAATTGTCATAGTGTGGGAGAAGGAATCACTTTTGATGTATTCCAAGGGAATATAGACCCGTCAACTGTAGGTATAATTCAAGATGTATATAAAGGTTCATATGTCGGGATTACCCGTATGAATTTATTTCTTTATCAATTGGACCGGTACGAAAATACCGACTTATCGGAAACAGAGAGAGATTTTTATAAAGGACAGGTACTTTTCCTCAGAGCATTTTATTATTCATTCTTGTATAGATGTTATGGAGATGTTCCTTTGATCCTTGAACCCCTCGATCTTGAAACACAATATCAGCCGAAAGTTGAAGCTGCAAAAATCTTAGAACAGATTTATTCGGATCTGGATGATGCCATTGGGCTGCTGCCGGACAATACCTATTTGGAATTACCCGGAAGAGTGACAAAAGGTGCGGCTCTTGCTTTAAAGGTCAGAATTATGTTATATGACGCATATAATGACAACGGAAAAGCTGATATTGGAAAAATGGGGAATATACTGACTGTAGCTGAGCAAATAAAAGGCTATTCGTTAAGTAATGATTTTGAAAGTATTTTTCAGGGTGCAGGGCAGGAAACGAATACGGAGATCATTTTCTCGACGAAATATCTGGCTCCCAATAATTGGCATACGAGTGATCTATGGTTTGGCGCATGGTTACGTTGTGCTCCTTTGACGAACCTGGTGAGTGAATTTGAGTTTAAGGACGGTACTTCTTTTTCTACGGAAAATCCGTTATATAATCCGGAAAACCCGATCGAAAACCGAGATCCCCGTTTGGATATGTCCGCTTTTTATCAGCAATTGGTTATGGGAGATGTCGAACAGCCTGTTACGGGCGTTTTGCCGACCGGTTACGGACTGAAGAAATTTGTAACCCGCGACAAGACGCAGTATCCGATCGGGTATAATACGCGTAGTGATCAGGACTGGGTACATTTCAGATATGCCGAAATATTGCTGGCTATAGCGGAGGCAGAGAATGAAGTGAATGGCCCGACTCAGAAAGCGTATGATGCGATTAACAGTATCCGTGCCCGTAAAGGTGTTGATATGCCGCCGTTACCGACAGGTTTGAATCAGACACAGATGCGCGAAAAGATACGTCATGAAAGGCGGATAGAATTAGCATTCGAAGGGCATCGCTATTTTGATCTGAAACGATGGCGTATTATTGGAGAAATTATGAATAACTTTGACGAGCCGACATTGCCATTGTATAAATCTGTATTTGAAGATCGTTTTTATTTGTGGCCGATACCGCAAAGTGAGATTGACAAGAACAATGGCGTTTTGGTTCAGAACCCGAATTACAAATAAAACAGAGATATGAATAAGTTAATCAAAAATCGCGGGCTGCTTCTTTCTTTAGGCAGCCTGGCAGTCTTTAGCAGTTGTGCCCAACAACAGCCACAGGAAGCAAAGAAGCCGAATATCGTGTTCATCTTTGCGGATGATATGGGATATGGAGATGTTTCTGCATTGAATGAAAACTCCAAGATAAAAACGACTAATATCGACCGGATTGCTAATGAAGGAGTTGTTTTTACAGATGCACATTCCAGTTCGTCTGTCAGCACACCTTCGCGTTACGGCGTGTTGACCGGACGGTATAACTGGCGTTCCGATCTCAAATCCGGTGTATTGATGGGATACAATAAGGCTTTGATCGCTCCGGACCGCCGAACGATCGCTTCTGTGCTGAGGGATCAGGGGTATCAGACGGCATGTATCGGTAAATGGCACCTCGGATGGGATTGGAATAATATAGAAGCAGGGCCGGATAGTGTGGATTTTAGCAAACCTATCTCCAACGGGCCTACGACAAGAGGTTTCGATTATTTCTACGGGATCATTGCTTCCCTGGATATGGCTCCTTATGTTTATGTGGAAAATGATATGCCGACTGCTTTGCCTGACCGGGTGACTGTGAATGACGGTATGAAGTATTGGCGTAAGGGACCGACGGCTTCCGATTTTGATCATGAACAGACGTTACCCAATTTTATCAACAGGGCGGTGGATTATATCCATGATAAATCAAAGGAAGACAAGCCTTTCTATCTGTATCTCCCGTTACCGGCCCCTCATACTCCGATCTTGCCGATCAAGGAGTACCAGGGTAAATCCGGTCTGAATCCTTACGGCGATTTTGTGCTGATGGTGGATGATATGGTAGGTAAGGTAATGAAAGCATTGAAAGATGCCGGTGTTGATGATAATACAATATTGGTATTCAGTACCGACAATGGTTGCAGTCCGCAGGCCAAGTTTGATGAACTACAGGAAAAGGGGCATTATCCGAGTTATATTTATCGCGGGCATAAAGCCGACTTGTTTGACGGCGGTCACCGTATCCCTTGTGTTGTAAGATGGCCGGCACAGGTTAAACCTCATACGGTAAGCCAGACGGTCTGTCTGACTGATTTCTTTGCAACGTTTGCCGCTGTTGCCGATTATCAGTTGAAAGATTCTGAAGGTGAGGACAGCTACAATATCCTGCCTTTGTTGTTGAATGAGAAAGAAAGTAATGTTATCCGTGAGGCTACGGTTCATCATTCGATCAATGGTGATTTCACGATCCGTAAGGGAGAATGGAAACTCTTGTTGTCTCCCGGCTCCGGCGGTTGGAGTTTTCCGAGACCGGGTACGGATGATGATGTAATTAAAACATTGCCGTTGGTTCAGTTGTATAATATGAAGGATGATCCGGCAGAAACAAAAAATGTATATGCAGAACATCCTGAGATTGTGAAAGAGTTGAAGGAGCTGATGATAAAATACGTCAGGGAAGGCCGTAGTACTCCGGGAGTCCCCCAGAAAAATGAGGGTCCCGAAGTCTGGAAGCAACTAAGCTGGATAGAAGAATAAATATTTTGAATCGTTGGATAATCCCGGAAAACAGTTACTTTTGTTTTCCGGGATTTTATTTATCTGAGAGAGAGATGTTAACAGAAAAGAGGAATATACCGTATGATTTTGAAGAAATATATGTATCATATTTCTCCAGAATGAAATGTTTTGCTCAGGAATATGTCCTGTCTGAAGAAGATGCGGAAAACATAGTACAGGATGTTTTTACAGAACTTTGGGAGAAAAAGGAGCTTCTTACCTATAACATAAATTTAGTTGCTTTCCTTTTTACATCGATAAAAAATAGATGTATTGATCATTTACGGCACAATATAGTTGTGAGAGAAGCTGTAAGTCAGATGCAAGAAGAGTATCAGATTACTTTAAAAGTAAAACTGGCGTCATTGGAATTATTTGACCAATCACTTTTGTCGGAACAGGATATTGAAAAGATAATATCGGAAGTGATAAATTCTTTACCGGATAAATGCCGAGAGATTTTTATTAAAAGTAAAATAGAAGGGAAGAAACAGAAAGATATTGCCGTAGAAATGAATATATCTCTTAAAACTGTTGAAAACCAAATGAACATTGCTTATAAGAAACTAAAATCTGAACTGAAAGACTACTTGCCTCTTCTTTTATTTTTTCTGAATAACTAAAAAATTGAATATCTCCTTTGGGGGTTTTCATCCCTTCATCCGTTTATTAATTATTAAACGGAAAATATGGACGAACGAATAGAAAAATACTTTTATGAGGAGCTTTCCCCGGAGGAACGTTTATCCCTGCTGCATGATGTTGAAGCAAATGAGGAACTGAAGAGGCAATTTGCGGAATATCAGAATATGTACGCTTTGTTGAATCTGGGGCATCAGATGGAAAACAGAGAGGTCGGCAAAGATAAATTTGATCAGTTTATAATGAAAAAACAGCGGCGTATTGTGTGGCGGCAATGGTTACATAGAATAGGATATGCGGCAGCTATTTTGATATTGATCGTTTCTTCAAGTTTGTTGACATTCTGGTATACCCGTCCGGAACAACCAGCTATTTTATCAGCAAATGTAATGAATACGTTGTATACTCCTGCCGGACAACGTGCACAACTGATTTTGCAAGATGGTACGGAGGTGTGGTTGAATGCCAAATCTAAATTAGTTTATCCTGCTCAGTTCACCGGAGAGGAAAGAAGGGTAATTGTAGAGGGGGAAGCATTTTTTGATGTTGCAAAAGATCCTTCAAAACCATTTATTGTTTCTGCACAGGATATAGATATGAAAGTATTGGGAACACAGTTTAATGTGTATTGTTATCCGGATGCCGGATATATACAAACAAGTTTGTTGGAAGGATCTGTACGTGTGTTTTTTCCGGATAGAGAGAATGAAGGGATTACTTTGAAACCGGATCAGCAGGTAACGGTTTCGGATGGTAAAATGAAGGTAAGTCCTATTCGTCTGAGTGAACATTTTTTATGGCGTGATGGTATTTATGCGTTTGAAAATGAACCATTGATCGACATCCTGAAAAAAATGGAACTGTATTATGATGTGAAGATTGTGATCAAGGATACCTCCTTATTCAATGATACATATACGGGAAAATTCAGACAACGCGATAGTCTGGATGATGTATTCCGGGTATTACATCAGATTCGGAAATTCAAAGTTGAAAAAGATATGGAAAACAATATTATAACCTTAAGTAAATAACATGTCGAACTTAAAATGTAAAAGCCTATGATGAAAGAACAGTAGAATAAGAAAACAAAAGCGGCAGAAGCTACCAACAACTGCCGCCGATGTAAAGCAAACACAAGTCGTAAATTTTAGTATTCACTTTAAACATTAAACAAAGGTATGAAAAGAAAAGCTTTGTTACAGCTCTTTATTGTACATAATAATAGCATTAAAGATTTTTTTAGAATTATGAGAATATCACTCTTTCTTTTATTTGTTTGTGTGTTCCAGTTGATGGCAACGGATACGGAAGCACAAAATGCAGTGATTAACATCAGACAGAATAGTTTGTCGATTAAACAATTGATAAAGGAGATTGAAAAACAGACGGATTATCTGGTCGTTTTTCGAAATCAGGATGTGGATGTGAGTAAGGTTGTGTCATTTCAACAACGTTTCGGAACAGTTTCGGATTATCTGAATCAAGTCTGTGAAAATATGGGACTGGGTTATGTGTTTGAAAATAACTACATCACTCTTTCTCCAAAAGTAAATGCAGTCAATCAAGACAAGAAAAAGATAACAGGTAAAGTTACGGATCAGAATGGAGAAGCGGTTATAGGAGCCAGTGTCGTTGAAAAAGGAACGACTAATGGGATTATGACGGATATAGATGGTAATTTTACTTTGGAAGTAGGAGATGCCGCTGTCGTACAGATTTCTTATATAGGTTATCGGACGAAAGAAGTTTCTGTTACTGGTAAGAATCATTTCTTGGTTCAACTTCTTGAAGACATGCAAGCTTTAGATGAGGTTGTAGTTGTTGGTTTTGGTACGCAGAAAAAGGTGAATTTGACAGGTGCTGTAAGTATGGTTGATTCTGAAGTTTTAGAAAGTCGTCCGGTTCAGAATGTGAGCCAGGCTTTGCAAGGGGTTGTTCCTGGTCTGAATTTTTCTGTAAATAAAACAGGAGGTGAGCTGAATAATAATCTCGAAATGGATATACGAGGGGGCGGAACGATTGGTGAAGGTTCTAAATCTGCTCCATTGGTTTTGATTGATGGTATAGAAGGTGACATGAATTCAATCAATCCGAATGATATCAAAAGTATTTCTGTATTGAAAGATGCTTCTTCATCGGCTATTTATGGTTCCCGGGCTGCGTTTGGTGTTGTTTTGATTACAACAAAAGAAGGTAAGGCGGGGCGAACCAATGTAAATTACAGTACGAATGTACGTTTCTCAACTCCATCAGCTTTGCCTACTATGATGGATTCTTATCAGTTTGCTCAATTCTTTAACCGTGCAGCCATGAACCAAGGTGGATCTCCTGTGTTTGATGAAACAACTATGCAACGCATTATCGATTATCAGGCCGGGAAAATCACATCAGGGTCTCAAGTACGTCCGGATGGTTATTATAGTGAAAATGTGTTGGCTAATGCGAACACGGACTGGTTTGATAAAATGTATAAAAAAGCAGTGCCTTCGCATGAACATAATCTGAGTGTGAGTGGTGGTAGTGATAAGATCACTTATTTAGTGAGTGGTAGTTTTATGAAACAAAATGGTTTTATCAACTATAATTCGGATGATTTTAAGAGATATACGTTAAATGCTCGTATAAAAGCCGATTTATCAAAATATGTCACTTTGGTTTATGGTTCGAAGTGGATTCGTGAGGATTATGATAAACCCTCTTATTTAGGTGATTTATTTTATGATTCTATAGCAAGAACTTGGCCGACTTGTCCGGAATATCATGATAATGGGAATTATGGAAGTACAATGGTCTATCGTTTGCTTTATGCAGGTAGGAATATAGACCAAAAGGATCAGACATATAATCAGCTACAATTAACCATTGAACCGATCAAAGACTGGAAAATTTATGCTGAGGGAAATATGAGAACCATCAATCGCATGAATCATTCGGAGTTATTACCAATTCCTTGGATTAATGCAGCAGGAGAGATGGCGTATGGTTCTTTGGACGGTAGCCGTGCTGCTGGTGCAACAGAAGTAACGGAGCAGTCTTGGAGAGATAACTATCTGACAGGAAATTTATATTCCGATTATTTCAAACAATTTGAAAGTGGTCATTATTTTAAAGTAATGGCAGGTTTTAATGCGGAATTGATGAAATCAAGGGATGTTAAAGGTATTATGGATAATTTGATAACTCCCGATCTTCCTACTTTAAATACGGCTACAGAAAATCCGAGAACAAGCGGAGGTTATTCACATTGGTCTACTGTTGGTTTCTTTGGCCGTTTGAATTATAATTTCCAGGAAAAATATCTGTTCGAATTCAATTTGCGGCATGATGGTACTTCTCGTTTCTTGGGTGATCAAAGATGGGGTACTTTCCCTTCTTTCTCTTTAGGATGGAATGTGGCCCGCGAAGGCTTTTTTGAAAACTTGGGCAATTTGAAAGAGTATATCAGTACTTTAAAGTTTAGAGGTTCTTGGGGACAATTGGGTAATACGAATACCGAAGATTTGTATCCATTCTATTTGACTGTACCATTTAAAACGCAAGCGGGTGGATGGCTTATTGACGGAAAAAAGAGTAATTTGTCTTATGCTCCGGGATTAGTAAGCACTATGCTGACTTGGGAAACAGTAGAATCATGGAATGTCGGTTTGGACTGGGGGGCATTTAATAATCGTTTGACCGGTTCTTTTGAATATTATGTACGTCAAACCAAAGATATGGTAGGTCCGGCTCCTGAACTTCCTTCTATTTTAGGTACCGGTGTTCCGAAAATGAACAACGCCGATATGAAATCGTATGGATTTGATTTGGATGTAAGTTGGCGAGATAAAGTTGGCGACTTTTCTTATGGTGTTAAGTTTGTTTTGTCAGACAACAAGAGAAAAGTGACTCGTTATCCGAATGAAAACGGAATCTATTCTCAATGGTATGCCGGTAAAATGAGTGGTGAACTTTGGGGATATGAAACAATCGGTATTGCTAAAACACAGGAAGAAATGGATAAACATTTAGCTTCACTTCCGAATGGTGGACAAACAATTGGTTCGCAATGGGCGGCCGGTGATATTATGTATAAAGACTTAAATAACGATGGAAAAATCGATGCAGGTTCAAGTACATTAGGTGATCCGGGTGATAAGAAAATCATAGGAAACAGTACGCCCCGTTATCGTTTCGGTCTTACATTGGATGGTTCTTGGAAGGGATTCGATTTGAGTTTATTCTTCCAGGGAGTAGCTAAGCGTGATTATCTGTTGGCCGGTCCTTATTTCTGGGGAGCTAAAAATGGTCAATGGCATTCTGTCGGATTTGATTACCATTGGGATTTCTTCCGTCCGGAAGGTGATCCTTTAGGAGCGAATGTAGATTCTTATTATCCGCGTCCGTTGTTTGACCAGGGCGGAAAGAACCAACAAGATCAAACTCGCTATTTGCAAAATGCCGCTTATCTCCGTTTGAAGAATTTGCAATTGGGATATACCTTCCCGAAAGCCTGGGTCAACAAGATTGGTTTGCAGCATTTGCGCCTTTACTTCTCAGGTGATAATTTATTTACTGTAACAGGCTTGCATGGATATTACGATCCGGAAGCTTTGGGTGATACAGGTGATAAAATGGGTAAAGTGTATCCGTTGTCCAGAACCTATTCGGTAGGTATGAATATTAACTTTTAAAAAATGAAAAACATGAAACTACAAATAAGAAATATAATAACGATGTCTTCTTTGATTGCCGGTAGTGCTTTTTTCTTTTCTTGTGATGATTTTTTAGATAGAGAACCATTAGATAAGGTGACTCCGGATGTTTATCTGACAAAAGAAGACCAACTAGCTAGTTATAGTCTTAAATCCTATTCGTATGATGATAATGGGAATGAGTTGGTATTTTCAACTCATACAGGCTGGAGTGCCGGTACATTAAAAAATGATTTGCATACGGATAATATGGCATCAACCAATGCCAGTTATGATTGGTGGGTTCCGGGAAATAGGAGAGTTCCTAATAAAGCTGCCGAAAGTGGTGGTACAAGTGATTATTCATTCAAAGCTATTCGTAATGCCAATTATTTCTTTGAACAGGTACTACCTCGTTGGCAGGCTGGAAGCATAGAAGGAGATGAAACAAATATACGACATTATATAGGTGAGATGTACTTTTTGCGGGCATGGGAGTATTTTAAGAAGTTGAGGTTGTATGGTGATTTTCCAATTCTAAAGTCCACTTTGGTAGATGAACAGGGATTATTGGTTGGAGCAAGTAAGCGTGCTCCGAGAAATGAAGTGGCTCGTTTTATTATTCAGGATTTGGATTCGGCCATCATGTTGATGCAGCCGACATTTAAAAATAAAAATAGATTGAGCAGTACGGTTGCCCAGTTGATAAAGTCGCGAGTAGCTTTGTATGAAGCCAGTTGGTTGACTTATCATAAAGGAACTCCATTTGTTCCGGGAGGTTCTGGCTGGCCTGGAGCTACAATGGATTATAATAGCGGATTTACGATCGATATAGATTCGGAAATCGATTATTTCTTGGCTCAGGCAATGGAATCAGCTAAAGAAGTGGCGGAAATAGCACCTTTGACACAAAATTCAAGTGCCATGAATCCTTCTACTAGCGTTGATGGTTGGAATCCTTATTTTGAAATGTTTGGAGCTATCGATATGGGAGGATATGATGAAATCCTATTTTGGAGAGCATATAATAAGGAAATGAATGTATTACATGCTGTTGGCCCTTATTTGCGTTTAGGAAATGATTATGGTTTGACAAAAGGGTATATAGATGGTTTTTTAATGAAGAACGGTTTACCTTGGTATGCTGCTAATTCAGGATATTATGGAGACAAGACCATTCAGGATGTGAAAAAGGATAGAGATGAGAGATTGCAACTATTCTTGGCAGATCCGACAAATCTCGTTGAACTGGCTACTCAAATGGAAAAGGGTGCACCTAATATTATAGGAGCACAAGCAGAAAAGGATGTAACTGGTTATGCTTTGCGTAAATGTTATAATTATGATCCACAACAATCTCCAATATCAGGTATGAGTTGTTTTTATGGTAGCATTATTTTCCGTGCTGCAGAAGCCTATTTGAATTATGTAGAGGCTTGTTACATGAAAAATAAATCTCTTGATGCTACAGCACAGGAATATTGGCGTGCTATTCGTGAACGTGCCGGAGTGGATCCGGATTTCAACAAGACTATTCAGACCACCGACCTCGCAAAAGAAAATGACTGGGGGGCTTATTCTGCCGGTCAGTTAGTAGATGCGACTCTGTTTAATATCCGCAGGGAAAGACGGAATGAATTTATTGGAGAAAGTATGCGTTGGGATGATTTACGCCGTTGGAGGGCTTTGGATCAAGTGCAGAACTATATCATTGAAGGTTTCAACTTGTGGGACGAAATGTATGCAGATGAGAAGTATGTTGATACGAAAACGGGTAAATCCTTGTTGATTGAACCGGGTGGTACTGAATTGGCAAATGTATCTCCACGCAACAGTAGTAAATACTTGCGTCCTTATCAGATCATTGAGGCAAACAATGAAGTTTATAATGGATATAACTGGAGTAAAGCGAATTATCTGACTCCAATTCCAGCATACGAAATCATGTTGACTGCTTCTCAGGGAAGTGACGGTACAGTAAATTTGGATTCATCTCCTTTGTATCAGAATCCATACTGGCCTAAAACCGCCGGTGCTTCTGCTACAGAATAATTGTAGAGTTTTTGAATGAATATTTTTGATTACTCCCCTCCAAAATATACTTTTAGTATAGTCAGGGGGAGTAATCAATGGATATGTAACCCTGTCACTTCTCTTTTTGTATCATTGTTCCCTCCCGCAAACCTTTGCGTAATTTTTCTTTATTCAAATCTGTCAAATAGAGAAATAACAATGTATTTTTGATATCAAAATTCCTCTAAAAGATGAAGATAAAATTATTTACTCGACTAGTAGACGCACACCTACTCGATCCATAGGAATATGGCTGGAATACATAAATAAAAAGGAAGCAAATGAAAAATAAAATTATTCTAACCGGATTGTCTGCAATGGCCTCGTTGTTGTTGTCAGCCCAAGAGCCGGAACGGGTGGAAAAGCATTTATTCGAGACCGATAATTTGGCGGATAAGCCTTGGGTTACAGCTGAGGGAGTAAAGAATGGTTCATGGCGTAGTTTCAAGGTGCATGAATCTCAATTGAATGAATTTCGTATTTGGATAGCGGAACCGAAGACACCGGCTGAGGGTCGCCCTTGGATTTTGCGGATACAGGACTTCGGGGATGGTTTTCATTGTGAAATGAATGAGATGTTGCTTCAGGCAGGGATATATGTAGTTGCCATCAATTCGTATGATGTTTGTGGTGCGGATTACGGATTAAACTTGATGGATAGCCTGTATACCATTGCTCGTAAACATTTCAACTTGCCGGAGAAATGTGCTTTGGGGTGTGTTTCTCGTGCCGGACTTTCTGCCTATCGTTGGGCGGTACGGCATCCGAAACGGGTCGCTTGTATCTATGGTGAGGGACCGGTAATGGATTTCAAGACCTGGCCGATGGCTTGGAAACCTTCTGCGGGCAATTGGACGAAGTTGAAAGAGTATTATGGCTTTGCCAGCGACCAGGAGGCGGTTGCTTATAAAGGGAACCCTATTGATCAGCTTGCCCCGATAGCTAAAGCCAAGATTCCGCTTCGCCATGTAATCAGCTTGACGGATGAACATGATACGAAAATTGTCCCGAACGACAAGAACACCTTGAAAGCTCAACGGATTTTAAAGCAAATGGGGCATGACATAGATGTGGTTGTGACGCCTGAAGGCATGAAAGTCCCTTATGCGTTTGATGGTGAATCGGTTCAGTTTATTCTTTTAAAAACAGTATCAGCAAATAAATCAAAATAATAAATGTTATGAATTACTTCAAATTAACCTATTGGTGTGTGATGGTAGCCCTGTTGGGAATGGTGTCTACCTCTTGTACAAAAAAAGAAACTCCGGTTCGATTTGCCATAGCATCGGACTTCCATGCTCCGGATGTGCCGGGCGGAAAGGAACGCGTTGAAACATTCATTAAGGCAGCCCAGGATGAGAATGTGGATTTTATCATTGAACTGGGCGATTTCTGTCGCTTGGATAGTACGAACCAAGTATATTGGGATATTTGGAACAGCTTTGAGGGAGAAAAGTATCATGCGATTGGCAATCATGACCTCGACCGCTATAGCGTGGATGAGTATGTGAAGGGAATACATATACCGCATCGCTATTATTCGTTCGACAAGGAGGGGTTCCATTTTGTGGTACTGGATGGCAACAACTATTCGGATGGTAAGGAGATACACCATTATGATCATGCGAATTACGGAAAGTATCCGCTGAGCAACCACTCGTATCTGGATAAAGAACAGATGGATTGGCTGGCAAAAGATTTGGCGGCTACTAAGTTGAAGACTATCTTGTTCTCGCACCAAAGTTTGGACAGCGAATTGAAGAATGGGGCTGAGGTTCGTGCTATTTTGGAAAAGGAGAACGAACGTGCCGGTTTCAAAAAGGTGGTGTTGGCTTTTAGCGGACACAACCATAGTAACTACACGAAAGAGATCAATGGTATTCAATATATGCAGATCAACAGTGCCTCATACGTATGGATCGGGGAAAAGACCATGACGGAAAAGAGGTTCCCGGAAGAGATCAACAAGAAGTATTCATTGATGGCCTATTCTATGATGTTCGACAAACCGCTGTATGCGATTGTGACATTGACCCAGGATGGTGCCGATGTAAAGGGAACGAATGCCAATTTTATCCCGCCTACACCCCAGGAAGTAGGATTGGGTGATTCGGTTGGCGTGTATCCGTTGGTATCTGTAATAGAAGATACATTCGTGAAATTTGAAGATTGAATAAATGATGAAGTTCTTAGTAACAATCATAGCTTTGTTGGCTTCAACCTTTTGCTTCGGGCAAAAGGTTAAAGTCGCTTGTATTGGGAATAGCATCACCTATGGAGCCGGAATTGTGAACCGTGAAAAGAACAGTTATCCCGCCCAGTTGCAAGTCTATTTAGGGGATACATACGAAGTTCGTAATTTCGGAAGCAATGGAGCGACAGCCCTTCATAAAGGCGATTATCCTTATATACAGACTGAAGCGTATAAGCAGGCGATTGCTTACTGTCCGGATATTGTTTTCATAAAATTGGGAACGAATGACTCGAAGCCTCAGAATAGTTGTTTTCAACAAGATTTCAAATCGAATTATGTAGAGCTTGTCCGGGATTTTAGTAAATTGTCTTCGAAACCGCGAATTATTCTCTTATCTCCTCTGCGTTGCTTTTTACCGGAAACAGCATCAATAAAAGATAGTGTGATTCGGTCTGCTTTGGTTCCGGTTATAGAAGAAATTGCCCGTAGAGAGAAACTCGAATATATAGACCTTTATGATTTGATGGGGAATGAACATCAGGAATCTTTAATGCCGGATCGCCTGCATCCCTCTTCTATCGGAGCCGGACGGATTGCCCAAAAGTTGTATGAATATCTGAAACCGGAACAGTATGATCCTAATCCTTGTACGCATCCGATATGCGGGAATGAATACCGTAGTGGAGCCGGGTGGAAAGAAGGGGCTGATTGGCATGCTGTATCGGAGGAGATCACTCAAATAGTATCTTCTAAAAAACTGGATATTTTGTTTTTGGGTAATTCTATCACCCAAGGATTCGGAGGAAACCGCCAACTGGTAACTTACAAACCGGGTAAAGCGGCAGCCGATAGTTGTTTTAAGAATATGCAATGGGAATCGGCCGGTATATCGGGCGACCGGACGGAAACACTGCTTTGGCGGGTACAAAACGGGGTTTATGGTAAAGCAAAACCCCGTTTTGTGGTTGTAACGATAGGGGTAAATAATGTGATAGCCGGACATAAGGCTTCAGACATTGCTGCAGGTATCCGCAAAGTGGCTTTAGCCGCCAGAGAACAATTCCCGCAATCCAAAATCTTGTTGTTAGGCTTATTGCCGGTCGGACTGGAAAAGGATTCGGACAGAAGACAACAATATGATCAGATTCACAAAATCTTGAAGCAACAAAACTGGGGAGATATTCAATATGTCGATCCGACATCCTGGTTTACGGATGCAGATGAACGTTTGAAAGAAGAGTTGTATGGAGGAGATCATCTACATCTGACAACAAAAGGGTATGAGGTGTGGTGTCAGCATATAAAAGAGGTCCTTTTTAACATTTGATTAGCGATAGAGAATACCATGCAAACCTTTGCGTAATTTTTTCTTCCGGTTAATTTATTGAATTAGAGAATTAAAACGTATTTTTGGTTTCTCAACATATTTATCATATAAAACACATGAAAAAAATCTATTCATTTTTGGTAGGGACTATGCTTCTTTCTGCCTGTTCTCAAACGCAGGAATCGAGTATGCCTATTCAAAATACGATTAAAATTGAGGAGGGCGACACTAAAGAACTCATTATTGAGAAAGCTGCCCATGTGGTGCCGACTCCTAACCAATTGGCGGCACTGCAAAATGAGTTTATCGCTTTTATTCATTTCGGGCCGAATACGTTTACCCGGATGGAATGGGGGAACGGTATGGAAGATCCGAAAGTGTTCGATCTGAAGGAACTCGATACCGATCAGTGGTGTGAAGCGATGAAAGCTGCCGGCATGAAAATGGTTATTATTACCGTAAAGCATCATGACGGATTTGTCCTTTGGCAAAGCCGTTATACAAAACATGGCATTATGTCGTCGAATTTCCGGGACGGTAAAGGCGATGTCTTAAAAGACTTGTCCGCTTCTTGTCAGAAATACGGATTGAAGCTGGGTGTTTATCTTTCACCGGCCGATTTGTTCCAGATAGAAAGTCCTGACGGATTATATGGAAATCTCAGTGAATATACAAAACGAACCATCCCGCGCGAAGTGCCGGGCAGACCGTTTGCCAACCAAACGAAATTTGAGTTTGTGGTGGACGATTACAATGAATATTTCCTGAACCAGTTGTTTGAAATACTGACTGAATATGGCCCGATACATGAAGTCTGGTTTGACGGTGCACATCCGAAACGGAAAGGTGGCCAGACTTACAACTATCCGGCATGGAAAGAACTGATCCATAAACTGGCTCCGAATGCTGTGATATTCGGTCGTGAAGATGTTCGCTGGTGTGGTAATGAGGCCGGTGGAACCCGTCCTACGGAATGGAATGTAATCACTTACCAGGCAGATCCGGATACAATGACACAGTTTGCCGATATGACAGACCCCGTGCTGGGCGATCGCGAGAAACTATATCAGGCAAAATACCTGCATTATCAGCAGGCAGAAACTAATACGTCTATCCGTGAAGGCTGGTTCTACCGTGATGATACACATCAGAAAGTGAGAAGTGCTGATGATGTGTTCGATATTTACGAACGGGCTGTTGGAGGTAACTCTACCTTCCTGTTGAACATACCGCCTAACCGTGACGGTAAATTCTCTCCGGCAGACGTTGAGTCGTTGAAAGAGGCCGGTAAACGTATTCGCGAGACATACGGCACGGATTTGTTGGCTGGTGCTAAAGGTCCGAAAGAAGTTTTGGATGGAAAGAATGATACTTATTTGTTGATGAAAGAGAAGGAGTTTACCGTTAGAATGCCTTCTCCTGTCACCCTCAACCGTATCATGCTTCAGGAAGCCATTGCCACTCATAGCGAACGTGTGGAGAAACATGCAGTAGACGCATGGATCGACGGCGCCTGGAAAGAGATTGCCGTATCGACCAATATCGGTTATAAACGTATCCTTCGTTTCCCGGAGGTGACAACTGACAAGCTTCGTTTCCGTTTGTTGGAATCTCGCTTGATTCCGGCTATCAGCCATATCTCAGCCCATTATTATAAATCTCGTCCGCCCCAGTTGAGCTTTAGACGGGATATGGATGGCAAAGTGGCTATCAAGCCTAAGTTGCAAGATTTCGGGTGGAATTCTCACGGACAGAATGCGGCTGAAAACCTGAATGTAGGATATAAGATTTATTATACGACAGATGGTACTGAACCGAGCGAAACTTCTACCGAATATAAAGAACCGGTTGTATTGGATCGTTGTGAATTGAAAGCGGTTGCTGTTTTACATGGTGAAAAAGGAGCTGTGTCCAGTGAACGACTGGGATTGATTAAGAAAGACTGGAAGTTGTCAGAGGTGAAAGGAAATCCGTTGTATCTGACTATTGACTTAGGAAAGAGTCAGGAACTGAGCGGATTGGCTTATACGCCACAGGCCGGTAAGAACTTCAAAGGAGGTGTGACCAAAGTTGTTGTCAAAGTCAGTGATGACGGACAGCAATGGAAAACAGTGGAAAGTGTGGAGTTTGGGAATTTAGTGAACGACCCGACTAAACGTTTCCATTATTTCAAGAATACTGTTGCTGCCCGTTATGTGCGTATAGAACCTACTGTAATGGCACAGGAAGGCAAGCTTACTTTGGGTAATATAGACCTGCTCTGATTGAAATATTGTAAAAAACTTTTGATGTCTCCGGAAAACAACTACTTTTGTTGTCCGGAGACATTTTTTGTAATTAACATCTAATAATCATGAATATACGCGTTTTATTTTCTCTTCTTCTATGTTTTTGTTGTTTCGCGTGTGCGGAAACACAAAAGAAAGAATCGCTTGTCTTGTGGTATAACGAACCTTCGGAAAACTGGAATGAAGCCCTTCCGATCGGTAACGGCCGTGCCGGAGCCATGGTGTTTGGCGGTGTAGACAAGGAACAGTTGCAACTGAACGAAAACACGCTTTATAGCGGGGAACCTTCGACTGTCTTTAAAGATATCAAAATTACCCCCGAGATGTTCGATAAGGTGGTAGGACTGATGAAGGCGCAAAAGTATGACGAAGCCTCCGACCTTGTCTGCAAACATTGGTTGGGTCGTCTGCACCAGTATTATCAGCCTTTTGGCGATCTGTTTATCGAGAACAACAAGCCGGGAGAAGTGTCCGGTTATAAACGTGAACTGAATATCTCGGATGCCGTCACCCATACGGTTTTCGAACAGAACGGTGTGCAGTATGAACGTGAGATATTTGCTTCCCATCCTGACGATGTTATTATCGTCCACTTGAAAAGCAGTACTCCGGACGGCCTTGATCTGTCTCTTAATTTCACCTCTCCGCACCCGACTGCCAAACAGTCGAAAGGAACCGACTGTCTGGTTCTTCACGGACAGGCTCCGGGATATGTGGAACGCCGTACGTTTGAACAGATGGAAGCCTGGGGCGATCAATATAAGCATCCGGAATTATATGATGAAAAAGGGAACCGTAAATTCGATAAACGTGTTCTTTACGGCGACGAGATTGATAACAAGGGTATGTTCTTCGAGGCCCAGTTGAAGCCTGTTCTTCCTAAAGGTGGCGATTATGAAATAACCGATGCGGGCGTACATGTGTATAATACCAATGAAGTTTACTTCGTATTAAGTATGGCCACCAGTTTCAATGGTTTCGATAAAAGTCCGAGCCGTGAAGGCGTAGACCCTTCCGCTAAAGCTGCCGGTATTCTGGATAAAGCCCTTGCTTATGATTATAAGCAATTGAAACAACGTCATATGGCAGATTACCAGAAGCTGTTCGACCGCGTTGACTTGCAACTGCCTTCTTCTCCGGAACAAAAGGCAATGCCTACCGATCAGCGTATTGCTCAGTTTGAGACGATGGGGGATCCCGATCTTGCTGCTCTGTTGTTTCAATTCGGTCGTTACCTGATGATCAGTGGTTCGCGTCCCGGAGGACAACCGTTGAACTTACAAGGAATATGGAATAAAGATGTTGTTCCTGCCTGGAACAGTGGATATACAATCAATATCAATACCGAAATGAATTATTGGCCGGCAGAAGTGACCAACCTGTCCGAATGCCACGAACCTCTTTTCCGCCTGATCGACGAACTGGCGGTTTCCGGAGCCGAAACAGCTCGCAACATGTATAACAGGCGCGGTTGGGTAGGGCATCATAATACATCTATCTGGCGTGAATCCGTACCCAATGATAATGTGCCGACTGCCTCTTTCTGGCCGATGGTGCAAGGTTGGTTATGCAGCCATCTTTGGGAACATTATCTTTACACACAGGATCAGGACTTTTTGAAGAACAGGGCTTACCCGTTGATGAAAGGAGCAGCCGAGTTCTTTGCCGACTGGCTGATAGATGATGGTAACGGACGTTTGGTAACTCCTGTCGGCGTTTCTCCTGAAAACCGTTTTATCATGGATAACGGTAAACAGGGGGCTATGACGATGGGGCCGACTATGGATATGGCTATTGTCCGCGAAACTTTCACCCGTACGCTTCAAGCTGCGGAAATGCTGGGTTTGGACGAATCGCTTCAGGCTGAACTGAAAGATAAACTTCCCCGCCTGTTGCCTTATCAGATCGGTGCACGGGGCCAATTACAGGAATGGATGTATGATTTTAAGGAATGGGAACCGAAACACCGTCATTTCTCCCATTTGTACGGACTTCATCCCGGTAATCAGATCACGGCAGACGGAACTCCTGATTTGTTCGATGCCGCTAAGCAAACTCTGATCCTGCGTGGCGATGAGGCTTCCGGCTGGTCAATGGGTTGGAAGATCAATAGCTGGGCCCGTTTACAGGACGGAAACCATGCGTATAAGGTTATATCAAACTTATTCAATCCGGTCGGTTTCGGCAATGGACGCAAAGGCGGCGGCCTGTTTAAGAATATGCTGGATGCTCATCCGCCTTTCCAGATTGATGGAAACTTCGGATATACAGCCGGTGTAGCCGAAATGTTGATGCAGAGCCATGCCGGATTTATCCAACTGTTGCCTGCCCTGCCCGATGTATGGAGCGAAGGCTCTGTATCCGGTCTGAAAGCACGTGGAAATTTCGAAGTAGCCATGAATTGGAAACAAGGTCATTTGTCAGAAGCGACGATTCTTTCCGGAAGTGGTAACGAGTGCCGGTTAAGGACTTCGGTTCCTGTTACGATTAAAGAGGGTGGTAAAGAGGTGACTACTTCTTCTCCGGTTACTTCCAACGGGAAAGAATATTACGAAACAACCTTTGCCACGGTTGCCGGAAAGAGTTACCGGGTGAATCCGGCTACTCTTTGAGGCAATCTGTAAGATCCTGAGGAATTCTCTTTTTATCGATGCTGGCATCGGTGTGAATAGCTCCCTGGGTAAAAAGTGTTTCTAAGTAATGAAACAACTGTTTCAATAGGGAGAAACAACTGTTTCATTATGATGAAACACTTCCAACAATGCAACTCTGGTAAGAGCCAATCAGAACAATAAAGAATATACAAACTAAGTAAAACTTTTATGAATAAGAAATTAACTTTATTAAGTACGGCCATGCTTTCAGCAACCAGCCTGTTTGCTGCCGATAAGAATCCCAATATCATCCTGATACTGGCGGATGACATGCGTGGAACGGCAATGGATTTCCTGGGTGTCGAGGACATACACACTCCCAATCTGGATAAACTGGCTGCCGAAAGTACCGTCTTTACGAACGCTCATATCATGGGCGGAACCTCCGGCGCCGTCAGTATGCCGAGCCGTGCCATGCTGATGACCGGTAAATATCTCTACACCCTGGAAAAGCAGGGGGCAACCGTTCCGGAAGACCATAAACTGATTGGTGAAACATTGCAGCAGTCCGGTTATAATTCCTTCCATACCGGCAAATGGCATAACGGCTACCAGGCAATGAACCGTTGCTTCAATGATGGTAAAGGCATCTACTTCGGTGGCATGTGGGACCACTGGAACGTACCGCTCTACGACTACAATGCTGATTGCGATTATAGCAATAAACGCCCTGTCGTAAAAGATTGGGCAAAAAGCAATGTCATTACTTACGAGAAAGGCGAATATATGCTCTCCGGCAAACACTCGGTAGATATCTTTACCGAAGATGCCGTCGAATATATCGAAAAACAAAAGGAAGCCGGCAAACCCTTTTTCCTCTCCGTTGCCTATATGTCGCCGCACGACCCGCGTACCATGCCGGACGAATACATGCGCCAGTACGACTTCGACAATATCCAGTTGCCACCGAACTATATGGATAAGCATCCGTTCGACAACGGCGAACTGGTGATCCGTGACGAGGTACTCGCCGCCATTCCCCGTGTGCCGGACGAAATCAAGAAACATATCATGGAATACTACGCCATGGTCACTCATGTGGACCGCCGTGTGGGCGATATCGTGAAAGCCTTGAAAGAAACGGGCGAATATGAAAATACAATTATCGTCTTTGCCGGCGATAACGGATTGGCAGTCGGACAACACGGTCTGATGGGCAAGCAGAATGTGTATGAACATAGTGTCCGTGTACCTCTGATGATTAAACAGGCAGGCAAAGACGTCAAAGGACAGAAGAGCGATAAGCTGTGTTACCTGATCGACGTTTTCCCGACTTTGTGCGAGATGGTCGGTGCGAATATCCCTTCTTCGGTAGACGGTGTGAGTCTTGTCCCCGCCATCAAGGAAGACAAGCCGGTGCGCGATTATCTCTATTACAGTTATATGGATAACCAACGTGCCGTATCCGATGGCGAATGGAAGCTGTGCGAATATAATGTAAAAGGCGTGCGTACCACCCAACTGTTCAATCTGAAGGCTGATCCTTGGGAGATGAATAACCTGGCAGGAGAAAAGAAACATGCCAAACTGATTAAGAAACTGCGCAACCAAATGACTTTGGAGCAGGAGAAAACGAAAGACAATTCGTCTTTCTGGAACGGATTTGTATTCTAAAATTACTATCTTTGCGGCTGTTTGAATAAAATAAAGAATTTAGAAATGGAAACAGTAGTAAGTGGCATCAGGCCAACAGGTAATTTGCATCTGGGGAATTACTTCGGAGCAGTAAAGAGTTTTCTGCAAATGCAGAATGAGTATAATTGCTTTTTCTTTATTGCAGACTGGCACTCCCTGACTACGCATCCGCGTCCGGAAAATATCCGTAACAGCGCGAAGACAATCCTGGCTGAATATCTGGCCTGCGGCATCGATCCCGAAAAGGCGACTATCTATATACAGAGCGACGTGCGTGAAGTGGCAGAGTTGTATCTCTACCTCAATATGAATGCTGGTATCGGTGAATTGATGCGTACGACTTCTTTCAAGGATAAGGCGCGTCAGATGCTTCATATCGACCGTGTAAATACGGCGGAAGGTGACGTGGAAAAAGAAATATTCAACGAAGGAAACCGTCATAGTGTAAGTGCAGGTTTGCTGACTTACCCGACTTTGATGGCCGGTGATATCATCATCCACAAAGCCGTGAAAGTGCCGGTAGGAAAAGACCAGGAACAGAATATGGAGATGGCCCGTCGTTTTGCCCGCCGCTTCAATTCAACGTTTGAAGTCGATTTCTTCCCTGAACCAGCATCATTCCACCTGACAGAGAAGGCAGTAAAAGTGCCCGGCCTGGACGGTTCCGGTAAGATGGGTAAGAGCGAAGGCAATGCCATCTATCTGATCGACGATGAAAAAGCAATCAAGAAAAAGGTCATGAAGGCAGTTACCGATGCCGGTCCTACGGAACCGAATAGTGTGAAGCCCGAACCGATTGCCAACTTGTTTGCCATGATGGATATCGTTTCAACGAAAGATACATACGATTTCTTCAACGAAAAGTACAACAACTGCGAAATTCGTTACGGCGATTTGAAGAAGCAGCTGGCAGAAGATATCAACAACTTCTGTGCACCGATCCGCGAAAAGATTATCGACATCCGTTCCAACGAGGAATACATGGAGAAAGTAGCCCGCATGGGAGCCGAAAAAGCCCGCGAAAGCGCCGCTAAAACATTAGCGGAAGTCCGTGAAATTATCGGGTTCCGGCCGTATTGATTTCAGGATAGTTTAGAAGAAAAAAGAGAGGCACGCAGAGATCTATTCTGTGTGCCTTTATAATATGGTGAAACCTCCTAATAGGTCTTCAACTTGCTCTTTTAGTTTCGGCAGATTTTTGTTAACTACTCCCCAGATAATGACGTTGTCGACTTTATCATAGCCATGAATTACAAAGTTACGCAGGTCAACAATCTTTCTGGCGTCATCTATCTGAATGTCGGGTTCCATATCTAATATGTGCTTTGCTGCTTCACCGATAATTTCCAGTTCCCGTTCTACTGCTCTACGCAATAGTTTGTTTTGTTCATAAGCGAAGAAATCTCTTTTCTCACCCAGATACTCCTCGATCGATGAGATCGATTGTTGTATATCATATAGATATTTCTGAATACTACGCGCCATAAAGAAGCTGTTTTGTCTGTTCTACATCGGCAATAAAGAATGGGTTTGAGAGTGAACGATGAGTGACAAGATCGATTTTCCTTCGAAACAACTCTGTTAGTTTATTATGTAAAAGAAAATAATTATCGGTATATTCTTCAATAGAAATATCCGGCTCGAACTCTATCAGTAGGTCGATATCGCTTTTTTCGGTAAATCGGGGTGTATTTACCGAACCAAAAGCATAAAGGCTTTTTACTTTATACCGCCGACAAAGCTCCTTTAGAGCTTCCAGTTTATTGTGTAAAATGTGGTTCATACTACCTCCTGTCTTTTTTGTTACACAACAAAGATAACAATCTTGCAATAAATCGTGCTGGATTTGATAATAGATTAACTATCCTTTAGCCCATAATTTCTTAAATATGTGATAAAGATGTTGAAATTATATCTGACTATCAAGAAATCTGCTTTACTTTGTGGCGAATAGTTACAGATAGCAAACGTATGGCAATCATTTCCAGCGGAGAGTTTGAACAGTATTTCAGGGATTTGTATAAACCTCTGTGCTTGTTTGCACTCCGTTTCACTGAACGGTTAGATGATGCGGAGGATATTGTACAGCAAGCCTTTGCCGATGTATGGGATAAGAATATCAATAATGTGTTGATTGAGAATCTTAAATCCTATATGTATCAGGCAGTACGCAACCGTTCCCTGTCGCTGGTGACTCAGCCGGTCGAATTGCAGACTACCGACCAGTTTCCGGATATGGAAGACTCGTCGGAAGAGGAGCAGATGTATAATGCCGAACGCGATGCCCGGCTGTGGAATGCTATCGACGGTTTACCTCCCGAACGCAAAAAAATCTTTTTACTTTCCAAACGCGACGGCCTGAAGTACCAGGAGATTGCGGAAGAACTGAATATCTCAATCAAGACGGTTGAGAATCAGATGGGTAAGGCTTTGAAAGCGTTGCGGGAAACAGCTGTGCGTATCTATAACTTTCTCTTGGGGCTGGCGTGACCTGAGAAAAAAGTTTTATCCGGAGTAGGGGTTTTTTCCATTAACTCTGTCTTAGAGACAAAAGGTATTACAAATTTTTGTTTCACTAAGAATGAGAGAAATGATGATGAAGAAGATTACATCTTGCGTGATGTTGATGATGATGTTGATGTGTGTGACGGAGGTTAGTGCACAATGGTCTGTAACTCCTGAGGCCGGAATGAATGTGACGAAGTACAAGGATTCGCCTGCTGCTGTCGGTTTTAAAGCCGGTGCGGCTGTGAGTTATACTTTTGGTTCAGGATTGTTTTCACTTCAATCCGGCCTGTATTATGTACAACGGGGGACGGGGAAAAGCTTTTATGGAGCTGCTTATGGTAAAACCATGGACAAAGATGGGAAAGAGGTTGATTATTTCCTGAATTTTGCTCCGGGATATTTGGCAAGTTTTGGTTATGGGAACTTTGCTGGTGATGGCGGATATGGTTATTACGGAAGTGGAGGAATAAATTTTCCTTTGGATATGCGGGTAGAAGGTATCCGTTTGAACGAAGGAAGTATTCGGAGAGATTATTTACAGTTGCCCATTTTAGCCCGTTTTAACTGGAAGATCGGTGAAGATGTAAGATTGCATATAGCAGCCGGTCCTTATTTAGCTTATGGGATCGGAGGTAAGAAGCAGTATTCGTTAATGGAAATATCAGAAAAAGGTTTTTCGACGACCTCTGATTCCTGGAACCCGTTTGGAAAAAACAGTAGTTATGAACGTTTCGACTGGGGGCTTACGTTTAATGCGGGTATTGAGGTAAAACGCTTTACGTTTAATGCCACTTATGATATGGGATTGGGTAAAGAGTATAAATATGATGATATAGGATTGAAATATCATACTGTAAGTTTTACGATAGGATATAGATTTTAGAGAATGAAATAAAAGATGAACAACGAGCAGGAACATAAACTGGAACAACGCATTCGTTTCGTAGCGAAACACTACGAGGAAGGACGTCTGGATACTGATAAGGCTTGGCAAAAGTTTGCCGGCAAGCATCAGGTACGCCATACGGTCTCTTTCCGTCGCTACTGGATGGCGGCTGCGTCGGTGTTGTTGCTGCTCATTGGTTTTGGTACTTATTTTATGACCGATCGTAATTCGCCCGAATGGGTTGCTGTTACGACCGAACCGGGACAAATCATGGAAGTTTACCTGCCCGACAGCACATTGATTTCGATGGCTGGTAATTCTTCCATCCGATATGATAAAAAAGCTTACGGAAAGGAACGGCGTGTAGTGGAGATGAAAGGAAAAGCCTTTTTCCAAGTGACGCGGAATGAAGCACGCCCCTTCTCTGTATATACTGAACGGACGGAAGTCACCGTGCTCGGCACCAGTTTTCAGATAGATGAACAGCCGGACGGGACGGATGTGGATGTGATGACCGGTAAAGTCAGCTTTGGCGTTACCGGCAGTGAAACGGACAAAGTGATATTAACCGCCGGAATGTCGGCCTCCTATTCTATGGAAAGTAAAGGAATCACGATACTGGAAGAAGAAGACCTTAATACCCTGTCGTGGAAAACCCGGCAGTTGCGCTTCAATGACACCCCGTTGGAGAAGGTGGTCAGCGATCTGAGTGAATACTATCAGGTGAATATAATCAATAAAGCAGAAACTCCGAATCTGAAACTGACGGCCACTTTCAATGATCTTCCGCTGGAAGATGTTTTATTGGTTATCAACCAGACACTCGATACCCGCCTGGCTCCTGACCCCAATAAATAAGTAATCTATGGAACGTATATGGATATTGCTGACAGGGCTTCTTATGCTTTTTTCCCAGGTAAAAGCCGGGGAAGAAGCCTTTGTTGTCGATCTTCCGGTGGAACCGACGCCTACGGTTACGATGGACAAACGACAGGTCCCTTTGTTGGAAATCTTACAGGAACTGGAAAAGCAAACCGGAATCTTTTTCTCCTATGAATCGTCTCTGCTGGATGAGTTTCCGAAAATCTCATTCAAGGCACAGGACGAATCGCTTTCCTATTGCCTGAGAAGATTATTTTCCACCTTACCTCTTACTTACCGGCAGACAGGGCAGATCGTGATACTGAAACGGAAGCCGCGGCTGTATACGATCAGTGGCTTTGTCCGCGATTCGGTGTCGTATGAGAGTCTGATCAATGCCAATGTCTTTGAGCGTAAATCCAGAACCGGTACGACTACCAATAATTATGGCTTTTACAGTATCACGCTTCCACCCGGAAAAGTAACCTTGCGGGCCTCTTATGTCGGATACGAAGCGAAAGAGGTTACATTTGAATTGTCTTGCGATACATTGATAGATATACCTTTGCTTTCGTCGAGGGCATTGGGCGAAGTGGTCGTGGAGGGACTGAATCCCCGATCGGAGGTATTAAGCACGCGAACCGGGGTTGTGGAGGTGCCTGCCCAGCGCATCAAGTCGATGCCCGCCCTGCTGGGGGAGACGGATGTGGTGAAAACCCTGCAACGACTGCCCGGTGTTGCAGTGGGGACCGAAGGGATGACCGGACTTCATGTCCGGGGAGGTGATGCGGATGGGAACCTCTTTTTGCTGGATGGCAATCCGGTTTATCACACCAACCATCTGCTCGGTTTCTTTTCCGCCTTTAACCCGGATGCCGTCAAAAATGCAACATTTTATAAAGGAAGCTTTCCTGCCGAATACGGAGGAAGGCTTTCGTCCGTAGTAGACGTAAGGACCAATGATGGCGACCGGTATGAATATCATGGTAATCTTTCGATTGGTCTGCTGGCTTTGCGGGGCAACCTGGAGGGGCCTATCGTAAAAGGAAAATCCTCTTTCAATGTGTCTGTCAGGCGTACCTGGATGGAGCTGATTACCTGGCCTTTGCTGAAAGCTCTCAACAGCGGGGAAGAGAAGAAGATCAGGGGTGGTTATCATTTCTTCGATATGAATGCGAAAGTAAACCACTCCTTTAGTGACCGGACACGTGGTTACATGAGTTTTTATATGGGAAGCGACAGTTATCTGAACGGAGAGGAGAAAGACGAAGAAGATCGTGTAGGTAAAGATTTCCGTTGGCGCTGGGGGAACCTGATCGGTTCGGTCGGGATCAGCCATGTGTTCAGTAATAAATTGTTTGCTACGTTTACGGCAGGCTATACGCGTTATCGTTCGCATATCCAGCAGGATAAGGAAGGATATACTTTATCGCCCAATCGGAAGGACCGGCAGTTATTCAGCCAGGAAAACCATTACCGTTCGGCGATGGAAGATGTCAGCCTGCGTGCGTCTTTCGATTATCGTCTGCATGAGAAACATCGTCTGAAGTTCGGGGGAGACTATCTTTTCCATAATTTCCGTCCGGAGCAGAATACGATGAAGAGTTTATACAAAGATTCTGTCAAATCGCAGAAGACCAATACGGTCTATGCAAACTCGCTGATCCGCGGTCACGAAGTGTCTCTGTTTGCGGAAGAAGAGATGCATGTGATAGAACGCCTGACCGCTAATGTCGGTTTGCGTGCAACGACCTTTCATGTGCAGGGGGAGACTTATTTCTCTTTGCAACCTCGTTTATCCGCCCGTTATTTGCTGGCGCGTAATTTATCGGCAAAACTGTCGTATACGAAAATGAACCAGTATATCCATTTGCTTTCCAATTCTTATATCAGCCAGCCTACGGATATTTGGGTACCCGTTACCCGTAATATCAGGCCGATGAATGCCCACCAGTTTACAGCAGGTCTTTATTATACGTTACACAGGCAGTATAATTTTTCCGTGGAAGGATATTTCAAGCGGATGAATAATCTGATAGAATATAAAGACCGCATTCCGGTCGGTACGGATTATTCTAACTGGGAAGAGCGGGTTGGTATGGGATATGGTCGTGCGTATGGCATGGAGTTGATGGCCCAGAAAAAGTCCGGACGCCTTTCCGGTTGGATCGGTTATACGTTGTCCTGGTCTGACCGCCGGTTTCCGGACGGTAGTGTGAACAAAGGGCGCCGTTTCCCATCCAAATATGATAATCGCCATAAGGTTGATCTGGTGGCAACTTATAAAATTTCCCGTAAAGTAGAGTTGACTGCCGCCTGGATGTTTGCCTCTGGTAATCATATTACTATCATGGATCAGATCTATCATGGAGGAACCGGGCAGACCGACCATGGCTATATGCAGGGAGAAGACGTTATACTAAAGGAGGGCGAAGGTGTCGCTTATGCTGCCAGTTCGCGTAATAACTATCAACTATCACCTTATCATCGTCTTGACCTGGGGGTGAACTTTTATCGTTATAAAAAGAAAGGACGTCTGGGAGTCTGGAACCTGAGCCTTTGCAATGCGTATCTTCATCCGAATCCGTTTTCTGTGAGAACTCATTATTATATAGACGGTGAGACAGGAAAGAAAAATATATATCTGGAACAATCCATCCTGTTTCTGTTCCTGCCTTCTGTGTCTTATACTTATAAATTCTGATCGTTATGAAAAAGATATTATTGTTCCCGTTGTCTCTGTTGCTATTATTCATATGTCTCTCGTGTACACGCGATGTGATATTAAAACTTGACCCTGCACCTCCGGTGTTGGTTCTGAATGCATCCGTAACACCGGAACGGGAAGTGGCGGCTTTTTTGTCAAAAAGCTGGTTTTTGCTGGATAGTGTCCCGGAATATGATTTACCGGAAGAAGGGGTGAAGGTTGATGTTTACGTGAATGAGACTTTCCGGGGAACCATGCAGCGATCCGACGATCCGGCCGATAACATGGCATATAAAGGGCAGTTCAGACTACCGGGTTACCACGTACAGGCAGGTGATAAAGTGCGGCTTGAAGCTCAGGCTCCGGGATTTGATCCGGTAAAGGGTGAAACCATTATTCCTTCTAAAACAGATATATTATCACTCGATACAGCCAGTGTGATTACCTCTGATTATAGTTCGGCGCGTACGCGGATATATCTGACGTTGAAAGATGATCCTTCTGTCCGGAATTATTATCGTTTGGTGGTGGAACGTCTGGTCGAATATCGTAAAGGGGATAAGGTGATGTGGGTAAGTTCATTTAACGATAATTGGGGAGACTCTGTAATTTCCGGTGACAGTGTAGAGGTTGTAATTGTATCTTATGACTTCAGGCTGGTTTATGATGATCCTGCATTTCAGCAAGGCATTCCATCTCCCGCTCTGGAGGAGTATGACGGGACTTATTGCCGGGGTGTTTTATCCGATGAGATGTTTGATGGAAAAGAGTACACGTTGACCAGTTCCTTTTTCCCGGAAAGTTCTTTTAAGAATGATTCGATAGAAGCTATTGTACATTATGATATCCATCTGATGTCTATTTCGGAAGCTTATTATAACTACTTGAAAAAGATTCGCGGTTTCTCTATCTCTTTAGGAGATGCTTTTCTGGATGGTTTGCTGGAACCGACTGCCGTTTATTCAAACGTAACCGACGGTTTCGGAGTAGTGACAGGTTATCAGATTTCCACACGCCGCCTTACAATGCCTTTCGGTGATCGGACGCACGTGTGGTATTAGGTTGTATCCATCTGATTGAGATTTTTAGATCTTCGAACTATGTAATTTTTTATAGATCTCGATACGGGCTTCTCTCTCTGCCTGTGTCAGACTGGCCGGCAATTCAATAGTTGTTCGCGGACCTACTGAAACGAGTATTACCTCGCCAATGCTTTTTTTATACTCTTTCAGTGAATTTTCAATTAATTGATTGGCCTGATTCCTGTCTGACCGCATGTTGATTTCCCTTTTCATACTTTTGTCTATTTAATATTAAGTGATATCGTCTTCCGGATTTTTATTCTCCGGTTCGTTCTCCAAAGATATATTGATCGCATTCATTCCCTTCAAACCACGTTCCAGGTCGAATGTAACAATATCACCTTCTTCAACCTTTGAAAGTAAATTGTTTACGTGGAAAAAGTATCTTTCACCTCTTACCAGTTCTTTGATAAAACCGAATCCTTTGGATGTATTGAAGAAATCGACTTTACCTTTTAAAACGACCGGTTCCTCTTTTTCCTTTTTAGGTACCGAGATCAGTATTTCTTCCTGGTTGATTTCTTCTTTTTTGATATTTTCCGCGGGCGGGGTTGAAGTAATTACTCCATTCTCATCGACATAAGCAATCATATCCTCGAAACTGCTTGCCTTGCCGGATAACTTCTTTTCTTCTTTTTTCTTTTGCTTTTCTGCTCGTTTAGCGAGTCTTTTCTTTTCATTTTCACGTTTGTCAACTGTCATTGATCTTGCCATATAACTTTTTTTATAAGATAAATACTAAGTGGAGTGAGGAGTATAATTAAAGGAGAGACCTGCTTAAAATGATAAGGAGAACTGTGCAATAATGATTTATATCTCTAACTCTTCTACAAAGATAAGCAAAAAAGGGGAATATTCCTAGGTTTAATTTTTTTTGTCTTACCCGATAGGGGTATTTCCGGTAAATCTGTCTTAAAAACAGATATCAACAAATAACAAGATGAAGAAAGTATACCCTGCAAAACAATTTGCCCGTGTTACCTTGATAGTAATGATGATGATTTTTAGTTTGTCCGGCCTTCAGGCACAGACAAATAGAGTGGATGAAACACGGATGGTTACGTTGAACATGCAAAAGGCCTCTGTCCGGGAAATCCTGGACGAAATCCAGAAGCAAACCGGAGTAACCTTTTCTTACGAATCATCTTTGTTGAGTGGACTTCAGAAAACAACGTTCCGTGCGGATGATGAAGCACTGACGGATTGCCTGACGCGTTTGTTCGCGAATCTTCCGGTAGTGTACAAGATGACAGGAAACGTAGTGGTTCTGAAGCGTAAACCCAAGCAGGTAACGGTCAGTGGTTTTGTGCGTGATAAAAGATCCGCCGAATCTCTGATCGGGGCCTCGGTTTATGAAGCCCATAGTCGTGTGGGAACAGCTTCCAATAATTTCGGTTTTTTCAGCCTGACACTGCCACCAGGGAATATTACAATTCGTTCTTCTTATATTGGTTATACCAGTCATCAGCATATTCTTAACGGACTTGAGCGCGATACAGTGCTTACTATCGAACTGGAGCCTTCGGCTTCGTTGGAGGAAGTTGTCATAACCGGACAAAGTAATGACAAGCAATCTGTGCTAAGTACCCAGATGGGAGCGTTGGAAATTAATCAGCAAACGATCCGCTCTACTCCCGTAATGTTTGGGGAGGCTGATATTATCAAGACTTTGCAGTTGACGCCAGGCGTGTCGGCCGGTACGGAAGGAACGGCAGGAATGTATGTCCGTGGCGGTAATGTGGATGAAAACTTATTCCTGATCGATGGTAACCCGGTGTATCAGATTAATCATATCGGCGGTATCTTCTCGGCATTTAATCCGGAAGCGATCAGCGGTATGGATTTCTTCAAATCCGGTTTCCCCTCGCGTTATGGCGGACGACTTTCGTCTGTAGTGGATGTGCATACAAAAGAGGGTAATATGAAGGAATATCACGGTAGTGCTTCAATTGGCTTGATTTCCGGTAATCTAAATTTCGAAGGGCCTATCATAAAAGACCGTACTTCTTTTAATATAGGTTTGCGACGTACCTGGCTGGATGTACTTTCAGCTCCGGCTGTAGCTATCGCCAATAAGATAACGAAGAAGGATGGAACACGTCTGCGGGCCCGTTACGCTTTTCATGATCTGAACCTGAAGGTGAATCATATATTTAACGACCGTAGTCGTATGTATCTGAGTCTTTACAATGGTAATGATGTGTTGAAAGGAGGAAGTACAGATTTCCCGGATCAAGATAGTGACAATAATTATAATTATGATTCCGATGTATCCCTCCGTTGGGGGAATATCATGGCTACTGCCGGTTGGACTTATGTGTTTAATAACCGTTTGTTTGGTAAAGTGTCAGGTGTTTTTACCCGTTATCATTCCAGATTGAGGAATACAGAACACGATGTGGTAGGAAACGAAGGAGATGAGGATTATTCTGATTCGTTCAGGGAGAATGAAACAAACACGGGTATTACGGATTTTGGGTTGCGCACTTCATTTGATTATCTGCCGGCATCTGCTCATCATATTCGTTTTGGAGGTGATTATCTGGTACACCGTTTTCATCCGGAATACAATCGTTCGGTAGCTTATGAAAAGAATGAAGAAACATCGATCGAGATAGGACAGGAATTTGCAAACGATTTGTTGTGGGGGCATGAAGCCGGAGTCTATGCGGAGGATGACTGGACATTATCGTCTGCCGTAAGGTTGAATGCCGGTTTGCGTTTCAGTCTTTTCAATGTGCAGGGAAAGACTTATACCGGACTGGAACCGCGGGTATCTCTTCGTTGGTTGCTGGATGATAATCTGAGTTTTAAAGCTTCTTATTCCCGAATGAATCAATATGTTCATCTGATTAGTAATAGTTTTATCAGTTTACCGACCGATGCCTGGATGCCGGTTACACGAAAATTGAAACCGCTGATAAGTGACCAGGTCTCTGCCGGTTTCTACTACAATCTTAATAAAGAGTATAATTTCTCTGTTGAAGGATATTATAAAACATTGGATAATCTGTTGGAATATCGTGACGGACATACCTTTACTCCTTCCTTTGTCAATTGGGAAGACAAACTGACGGCTGGTGAGGGACGTTCTTATGGAGCAGAATTTATGGTGCGTAAAGAAACCGGTCGTACGACGGGTTGGGTGGGTTATGGCCTGTCCTGGTCCGACCGACAGTTTGACGAACTGAATCAGGGAGCACGTTATCCGGCTCGTTTTGACAACCGGCATAAATTGAATATAGTGGTGATGCATAAGATCTCTCCTAAAGTCGAACTTTCTGCAGCCTGGTCGTATGCTTCCGGAAACCATGTGACGTTATCTTTGGAAAACTATTATGAAAATGGAACAGGTTCTCCAACGAATAATGATAACCATTATATGGATGCAAGCGAGTCAATCGATTATTACGAAGGACGAAATAATTATCAGTTGCCAGCCTATCATCGACTCGATTTAGGAATCAAGATATATCGTCCTAAAAAGAAAGGGCGGATGGGTATCTGGACAGTTAGCATATATAATGTCTATTCCCGCATGAATCCTTTTATGATTTATAAAAGTGATAAGACGGTTCCTGATCCAGGCAGTTCTTACGGTAAGAATGTGCCGGTCTTTAAAACTATTGGAATAATGCCTATAATTCCTTCTATTTCTTATACCTATAAATTTTAATGATTATGAGTATGCATATGAAACATATATTTCTTTTAGCTCTTCTTTTATTAGTTACTTCCTGTATGAAAGAGATTGATCTGGAGCATTTGCGTCCGGAGCCTAAGCTTGTATTGAACTGTGTCATTATACAGGACAAACCGATAATTGCTTCCTTGTCACGTACTTGGTTTTACACGGAGGGCGGAGTTAACCTTCTTATGGAAAACGCGGATGTCAAGTTATACGTAAATGACCGTTTTGTAGAACAGTTATCATTTAATCTAAATGCGTATAATTATAATACATTTGGAGGCTATGTAGCTACTTATGTCCCGGTTGTCGGAGATAAAATACGTATTGAAGCGAAAATGGATGGGTATAAACCGGTTATGGCAGAAGATGTAATACCGGGTCCTCCTACATTACTTAATTTTGCTGTGGAAAATTATTATAATCAGAATCCTTATTATAGCTATTTTCAGGAACGTTTGAAAGTTACATTCCGGGATGATCCATCTGCTGGAAACTGCTATCTTATTCGTTTTACCAGAGGCTATCCGGAGTATGATTATGTGGGGAATGACTGGGAGAAAACGAAGGTTTACAAGGGGTCTTATAAATGGTATTCGCAGTATGTTGATTTTGCTTCTGAACCGATATTTGCAAATAAAATTACTATTCTGGATAAAGTAATGGGAAATGACTGGTTGTCTGGCGGGCAAGGACGACCTTTTTCGGATGAATTGTTTAACGGGAAGGAGTATACAATGAAGTTGGATAATGGTTATTCTTATTCATCTGAAAGTTCTGAGCCTATTATGCCGGATTCAATGAGGGTTTATCTATATGCTATATCTGAATCTTATTATAAATATATGTTAGCTTTGGCTTCCTTACAAGACGAATCATTGAATAACGACCTTGCGGATATTGGTCTTGCCGAACCGGTTCGTGTATTCAATAATATCGAAGGAGGAGTAGGCATATTGGGAACAGCTTGTGTGGATAGTCTCACTGTTGCTATTCCCAATAAAGTTTTGCCGGATAATGATTAGAGATCTGCGTTCCTTAATTTCAACTTTTGACACATCATCTTGTATTGTTTATTCTTGTCAATCAGCTCGTTGATCTTTGCCACGGAAGTGGCAGAACGCAGACCGTCTTCCGGGGTATTCATACAATAATCAACCAGTATTTCTACAGTAGAAACTGCTACATGCATCCGGGTGTCGCTGGATGCATAATATATAAATATCTTTCCATCTTCATCGGCAATCCATCCGTTGGAAAATAGCACATTCGACACATCCCCGATCCGTTCTCCCCCCCACGGAGCGAGGAAGTAGCCTCCAGGCTGTGCGATGACTTTGGTCGGATCTTCCAGCGATGTCATGTACAGATAAAGTACATAGCGCAATCCGGCAGCACATCCCCTGACTCCGTGGGCCAGATGTAACCAGCCCGCCGGAGTCTTGATAGGATGTGGTCCCTCCCCATTCTTGACCTCTTTGATTGTATGATAGTGGCGTTTGTCTATAATTTGTTCAGAGAGAATAGACGCGTTTGTTATATCATCGATCAGGCTCCAGCCTATGCCGCCACCGCTACCGGCATCGATAAAACCATCCTGCGGACGGGTATATAATGCATATTTCCCATCCACGAATTCCGGATGCAGCACAACATTGCGTTGCTGGCTTTTCGATTTCAGATCGGGTAACCTTTCCCAGTCGATCAAATTTTTGGTACGGACAATCCCGGCTTTGGCCACAGCCGAAGACAGATCACCCAGGGCAGCTGTCCGGTCATGCCGTTCACTGCAAAAGATACCGTATATCCACCCGTCTTCATGTGCCGTCAGGCGCATATCATACACGTTGGTTTCTTCCGGGTCGATATCCGGCAGATTGACCGGACGTTCCCAAAACCGAAAGTTATCTACCCCGTTCGGACTCTCGGCAATGGCGAAGAACGATTTGCGGTCGAATCCCTCTACGCGTACCATCAGCAGGTATTTACCGTTCCATTTGATGGCACCTGAATTCATACAGGCATTTACCCCGATGCGTTCCAGGCAATACGGGTTGGTTTCCGGATTCAGGTCGTAACGCCATTCGAGCGGCACATGTGATGCTGTAACGACAGGGTTTTTATAACGTGTAGCGATGCTGCGGGGAGCATCCAGAGGGACATTCTCTGCAGATAGAAGCATTTCATGTTGTATCTGCAACTTTTCGATCGTATCTGAGAAATTGATTTCCATTATCGTATTGTTCTTTATTTATCTATGTAATTTACCGGTATGCGGCAATGTGTTCTGTTCTATTCGATCTCCGGACGGTCGCCTTCGCCACCATCGCCGGGAGTCGTATCTTCCGTTTCGGGCGAAAGTTCGATCCATTCCAGTTCGTCGCTGTCCACCAGGGCACGACTGTAATTGCCGCCTGCCATTTTCGTACGTTCGGGAATAAATTCAACGCGGACGGCTTTTACCTGTTTGGCGAAGTTGAAATCCTTGATATCTTTTACGCCTACCGTGTTAAGGGTGTAGCGGAAATAGCCCAATCCTTTGATATGAACGCTCTTGCCTTGTGCCATACGAGTGTGCATCACACCGGCGATATCGCCAAGTACGGCCTGAACGTCCGAGTTGCTGACTGTGGAGATTTTCGCCAAGTCTTTGGCAATCGTTTCCGTTTCTACTGGCTTCCCTTGCACGATGGCGCGAGGGTAATGCACTTTTTGTTTTGAGTTGTACGCTTTCTTGTAGAATGGCATAGCTTTTTGTTTTTTAATTAATAAATATGTTAATTTCTCGATACGCCGTATTGACGCGCTCAATACGTCATATTGACGTCCTCAATACGGCGTATTGAGAATGGCAGTTCGGAATAATGTTTTAAAGACCTTCGGGATAGAGGGAGATGCGGTTGGCACGGTGGAAAGCCAAATAGTTGGGTACTGAAAAATGAAATTCAGAGATAACCTCTTTGGTCTTGTAATCTACTTCAATGATTCTGCCTCCACGTCCATTGACTGTAGGAGTACCAACTCCCGGACAAAATAACACATGGTTCGTTTTCGGAAGATAATCTGTTGAAGATACTCCCATGGCGAAACAGGATTTTCCTCTTTCTTTCCCATATTCCCATACTTGTTGTATTGTTTTTTGCTCTTCATTAATCTTGTATTCAACGGAACGTGTATACGCTTTTTCCCTGTCTTTATCGTAGGTCTGGTAGTTACGGTAGAAACCATTGTCAAGGAGCAATATATTTCCGTTAGGCATGAATACGGGACAATGTTGTCCCCAGCACCATTCGAAATCATCATGATTCTTTTCTCCGTTAAGGATTTCTATATCTGCTATCTTCTCGCCCTTTGCATCTAAAGGCTTCAGAAGGGTGAGCGAATTTTTCCATTCTTTATGAGGTGTCATAATCCATTTAAGCTGATTGTTTCGGGTCAATTTGGCGACTCCCTGATAGCGACAGGACACGATGATGCAATCATCGTCTTCTGAATAAATGACAGCATTACCATGAGCCCAGTTACCAAAAACCGCGATCGTGTCACCTGCCGGAACAAAAGTCTTACGAGTTTCATCCAGCGACTTTTTTAGATCCCATTCATTGACAATGGCACCGGTTTCATTGTCTACTTCCACCACATAGTCGTAAGTCGTTACTTTCCCGTCTTGTCCAATGCTGCCATCTTTACTAGCTGTAGCAATCAGATGGCCGTTAGGTATTTCAATGACATCATGATGGAATGAATATCCTTTTTCTTGTATGTTCCATGTATTTAGTATATTGCCGACCATGTCAAACTCCAGGATTCTTCCTGTCTTTACATCTCCGCAGTAGAAATTTCCTTTCTTGTTTCGTTTTAAGCCGGTATGGGCTGTTATTCTCATTTCCGGATGATCTTTCAGGCGTAACAGCCACCGGATATCGCCATAGTTATCTATAATGAACGGGCGATGTGTATCGTATTCGTTGTCTCCCAAGAAATTGATTAATGTCACTCCGGGCTCCATTTTTTCTCGTTGAGCGATAATCATTGATATTTGGGGATATTGGGTGTTAAGTTGCAAGTCGGGGACTGTTATCTTGACTGAGTCGGTCAGTCGTACCTTTCCCTGCTTGTTTGTTTGGGTGATATAGACCGTATTGGTATGATTCTCATATAGACCGTGTACGTTTACCCGGTATGCAGAGCCGTATTTCTTGAATGTATGTGACAAGTCGGCACCATCGTGTTTTCCCTTGACACAGACGGTCAGGTAACCGCTTGTCGGTAAAAGCAAATTGAGCTCTGCACTTAAAGGGGCATAGCCGGTAGGATCGAGTTTGATGTTTTTATCGCTAAGATGGAAAGAGGTTCCTAAGGTCGGAATCTCCAATATCGTGTTGTCTGCGAAAAGCAGTGTTGTTTTCCAGTTGTCAATGTCGGGTGTTAGTTGAATAATTTTATGGTAGGGGATAACTAACGTGTCTGTTTCAAAATAGAAAAGGTGTTTATCCTCATTTTGTTCGGTTTTTATTAACAGGCTGCCTTCTTCCATTAATGAACGGATAGTCGTTATTTCTTCACCTGTTTCTGTTTCCAGAGAATCAATCTCTTCGTTACATCCGGTACATACTCCCAGTAAAAGAGCAAGCAGGACCGTTCTTGTGTTATGGATATATTTCTTCATGCGATTATTTTCTATTTACAGACAGAAAGGGGAAGGACACGCACTGTGTTTGTCAGGGTGTCACTTCCCCCATAGCTATTCTATTCAATTATTTCGGTTTATCTCCACATCGGATGCTGTTCGATAGCTTCATTTGTATTCAATTCATTTTGCGGAATAGGCAAATAGAAATGTTTCGGCTGGAAGTTCTCTGCACCTTGTTTTTTGTTTTTGACGAAAATCTGCTTCATCTCTTCGTAAGAATACCAGCGTTTCAAGTCAAAGAAACGGTGACCTTCAAAGAAGAATTCAAGTTCGTTTTGATGAACCATTTCTTCCCACAATTCATCGGCTCCGTTCCAAGTCTTTTTCGCAAGTCCGGCACGGTCGCGAATACGTGTCAGGTCAGCAGCTGCTTCTGCCAGTTTATTGGTTTTGATACAGGCTTCGGCATGTAGCAATAATACTTCGGCAAAACGCATCACACGCAGGTTGTTATTCTGGTTTGCCTGGTTGTACATGCTGTTTGCTTCAGCTTCGTTTTTGTAGAAATTGGTGAATTTCTTGATCAAAAAACGACCGGGTTTACCACTGATGGTCGGGTAATCGGGTTCGCCTCTTAAACGTTTGGTAGCACAAGCCTCCCATATCTCATCAAAAGACATATCTCCGAACCATGCACCATCTTCTACGGTCGTTTCATAATCAGAATGTTTCCAGAAGAAACTGGTGTACATACGTTTGTCGAAGCGGGTATCGGAACCTGCCGGACGTTCTTCGACGATGAAATCATCAACGATTGAAGCTGTCGGCATCCATTTGAACCAACCACCTGTTCCCTGTGGACCTGCGAAATTAGGAATTACCCAGCCTTGTGTATCGTTGGGCCCTTCAGCCCCCCAAGTACCTGAACCGTATTTTCCTTCATATACGAGTTCAAATATTGATTCTTTGTTTAACTCTGTATATTCGGTGAAGTTGTCTTCGAAATTTTCAGTCAAGTCATATGTATAAGGGCTTTGCATGATTGTTTTCAATTCAGCTTCTCCTTCTTCGTATCTTTTTAGATAGTTGTATGTCTTACCCAGGTAAGCGATAGCAGTTCCTTTGGTTACACGACCAGCCTCATCGGAAGGACGGGTGATCGGCAAATATTCTTTGGCTGTTTTGAAGTCGGCTTCAACTTGTTTCCATATATCAGCTTCCGGAGAACTCGGCTTCATGGTTTCTTCCAAACTTTCAGCAGCAGAAACCAGACGCAGAGGAACATCACCAAAGTTGGTAACCAACAGGAAGTAAGCGTAACCTCTTAAGAAACTGGCCTCTCCAATCAGTTCGTTCATTTTAGTCTGATCCATATTCACTTTATGAATATTGTTTAAAAGGACATTGGCACGATTGATTGTGTTATAAATTCTGCCGAAATCACTTTCTGCGGTATTCGGAGTGTTGGTGAAAGTGGCAGGTTGCCAATTGTGCGCTTCTTCTCCCAAGATGAACCAAGTATCATCTGCACGGTTCATGGTATGCCATCCGGTGTAGCCTCCGAAATAACCATACATTTGGCTGCGGATAGGAGAATAGATGGTTGCCATAGCAGCTTGTGCATTGGCTTCAGAAGACCAATAGGTATCTTCTACATATTCATTCGGGTTTGTAAAACTTAAAAAATCAGACTCGTTACATCCTGTCATGGCAAGGACAGCAGCCGGAACGAGTACCAGCTTTTTTAATATATTCGTTTTCATATTATGAGCATTTTATTAAATTAGAAATTAAGTTGAACGCCAAAAGTAATTGTTCTTGCCAACGGGAAACGACCGTGGTCACAACCTCTTGTCATGGTACCGTCACCACCACCGTTCTGACCGTCGTTCTGTCCTAAGTCAGGTGTATAGCCGGTGTATTTAGTGGCAGTAAATAGATTGTCCATTGCTGTATATATACGCAAATTGTTCATTCTTAACGGTGTCAACAGATTTTGTGGCAATGTGTAACCGAATTCCAATGTCTTCAAACGGAAGAAAGAACCGTTTTCTAACCAGCGGTCGCTACAACGACGGCGGTTTTCGTTTTTGTCTTCTTGTGTGAAGCGAGGCATATCGGTATTTCTGTTCTGTTCAGTCCATGCATTTAATGTGCTTGTACCGAAGTTGGTGAATTCGTTCATGGATTCCATACGGCAACGTGTATAGTTGTATATTTTGTTACCAATCATACCATCAAAGAACAATCCTAAATCAAATCCTTTGTATTGAACGTTGCCACGGATACCGAAGGTTACATCGGGGAACGGACTTCCTGCATATTGACGGTCATCGTCGCTAATCTGACCATCACCGTTGTAGTCGATGAAACGGATGTCTCCCGGTTGTGCGTCTGGTTGAATCAATTTACCATCGGCAGTGGTATGTGCTTGTATTTCTTGTTCGTTTTGGAAGATACCGTCTGTTTTTACAACGTAGAAAGCACCGATCGGATCACCTACTTTGGCCCAAGTTACAGTACCTTCACCTTGTGGATTGTAACCTGCATACTCTTGTTTGTCACTACCTACGGTGATTTCTTTAATCTTATTGCTAACTGTAGAAATGTTTACTCCGACATTGTAATAAACTTCTCCTACAGTGTTACGGTGATTGACTACAAATTCAAAACCTTTGTTTTGAATCGTACCGGCATTCATTGTCGGGCTACCACCCATACCTACCGATGAGGGCATAGCGATACTTAACAATACGTCTTTGGTTTCCTGAATGAAGTAATCAGCATTGAAAGAAAGTTTTCCGTTGAAGAAACTGGCATCCAAACCAATGTTGGTAGTCCGAGTCTCTTCCCAAGTCAAGTCTTTTGGGGATACCCAATTGATACCAGTGCTACTACCCATCCACCATTGGCCGCCTTGTACGTAGTTGATACCGCTGGTGGCTGTACTTTGTGTTGTATAGTTTCCGATTTCCTGGTTACCCAATACACCATAACTGAGGCGTAGTTTCAACTCATCGACGGTCTTTTTTGCATTTTCAAAGAAGTGTTCGTTCATGATATTCCAACCGGCAGATACTGATGGGAATACGCCATATCTGTGACCATCGGCAAAGCGGGAAGAACCATCACGGCGGATAGAGGCAGAAATCATATAGCGCGAATCGTAACTATACATAGCGCGGGCAAACAGAGAAACCAATGAGTGTTCTTGCAAAGAACCAGAAGTGCTTTGTTCTTTAGTGGCACCAGCTCCGATTGCATTTGTTCCTGCCGGAATATCTTTACGGGAAGCGCCAAACGAACGGTCTTTATTTTCCTGTGCAGAATAACCGAACAAGCCGGATACGGTATGTTTTCCAAATGTATTGTCGTAGTGCAATGTGTTTTCAACCAACCATTGGTCACCGAAAGAAGCACCTTCACTCAGGCTTGATTGAATGGCTCCGGACCCGAAATTGTATTCAGGATTGTAGTTGTAACTACGGCCGTTGTTTTTGTTGTAACCAAAGTTTAGTTTGTATTTTAATCCTTTCAGCCCCAAGTCTACTTCAGCATAGGCATTCAACAACAGTTCCATGTTGTGCCTCTGTCTGTCGTACAATTCGGAAGCACCGACAGGGTTATCCATGTTTTTCATCCAAGGTTCAATGCCTGCATAACCGCCCAGCTGGTCGGGATCCTTCACCTTCATTAACGGGTTCTGACGCAACGGGTCTGTTATGGATAATTCGTTGATCTGTTTGTCGGCTGTTTTCACTAACAATGTATTTCCAACACGGAAATGATCGTTAAAGAAAGAGAATGTGTTTTTGGCTCGAACATTAAAAGCACTGTATCCTGAATTCAATAAGATACCCTGCTGGTTGATATAACCGGCAGACACATTATAGGTCGCCGTTTTTGTACCTCCGCTGATATTTAAATTGGCTTTTGTGACAGGAGCTGTGCGATATACTTCATCCTGCCAGTTTGTTCCGGCACCTTGGAAGTTTTTCACTTCATCAGGTAGGAAACCTGTTTGTTTCATAACAGAAATCCATTGTTGAGCATCTAATACATCCAATTTCTTTGCTATGTTCTGGAAACCGGAATATACGTTTACATCAATAGTCGTAGGAGTTTCTTTTTTACCTCCTTTTGTCGTAATCAATACAACACCATTGGCGGCACGTGAACCGTAGATAGCTGCAGCCGAAGCATCTTTCAGTACTTCAAGTGATGCAATATCTGCCGGATCTACCATATTGATATCACCATAAACGCCATCAATTACATACAACGGTGTATTTGAACCTAAAGAGCTTAATCCACGGATGTTGATGCTCATACCAGAACCGGGTTGACCTCCAACGTTGGAAACACTTACACCGGCAATACGACCTTGCAATGCACCAGCTGCACTTTTGGCAATATTGGCTTGTAGATCTTTAGATGAAACAGAGGCAACGGCACCGGTTAAATCTCTTTTCTTTACTGTACCGTAACCGATTACGACAACCTCATCCAATAATTCGCCATCAGCCATTGTGATATTGATTACATTTTTATCTCCAACAGTGATAGAAGATTGTTGCATACCTACGTAAGAAAATTCCAGGACCTGTCCTGGGGTGACATTGATGGTATAATTCCCATCAATGTCAGTTGTTGTACCTATTGTGGTTCCTTTTACAACAACTGTTGCTCCGATGACTGGATTGTTCTCCGAGTCTTTTACCGTACCTTTCACGGTAACTGCCTGCTGTGCCCAACTGGATACCGCAAAGGCTCCTAGTAATAGAGAAAAAGCTAGTTTTCTGTTCATAAATGAAATATTTAAATGATAAAATAATTCTGTTAGGTTAATAAAAAGTCTACTATCCTTGATTTTGAAGGATAGTAAACTGATTGTTTATGTGATCACCTCTTAATATATTCAGGTGCAATCCATCTTTTCCGAACATCAGGTCTAATACAGTATCACGTTTTCGGTGTGCATACAGATAATCCGCCCATCCGGCTTGTGCTACACCGAAACCGTCAATGTTTTGTTCTTCTGTATTCCAATGGAGTATTACGTCAGTATTTGCAACGGCTTTTGTCGCAATGGAGCCACCAGTTTTCTGGTCTACAATTTCGCTGTCAGTACAAGATCCTAGCAGGAAAAGACAAGCGAACAATCCTAAGGTTAAATTTCGATGTGTTTTCATAATGAATGGCATTAATGTTAATTTCCATTGCAAATGTATGGAATGACAGAATCCGAGAAGTGTCTTATTCTGTCAAAGTAGTGCACTTTTCTGTCAATTTTATTAAAGCATAACTCTTATAAATATTTTATATTTACATAGATTAACAAAACTGTCGTCGGATAGGTGTTTTATTAGTAAATATAAACATTGTAAATGTAAATATATGTATATCGAATTTTTAAGGGACTTATTGTATTAAAATGTTGTTTCTCTGCTGTTTATATGGTTTAGGAGTGTGCTGTAAGGTCAAAAGTGATTGCTCTATTCGGTCAATGGAATAAAGGAGGTTTTCAAATTACTATAACAACAAATCAGCGACCGATAATTATAGCCGCTGATTTGTTTATATGATAACTCGCATTCGTTGGTAGTTCTCACGGTATTCCTGTGGGGTAACACCTTTGAATTTCTTAAATACTTTGTAAAAATAGGATTGGCTGACAAAACCACACCGGGAAGCGATGTCCATGATGCATTCCTTTTCATTATTATTTAGTTCGCGCACAACAGAGTTGATGCGGTATTCCTGCAGGAAGTCTGTGAAATTACGATTTGTGTTCTTTTTGAGGAACCGGGAAAGTGTGGAAAGACTCATACCCATATATTGAGCCAGTTCGTCTATCGTTATAGGGTCGGCCAAATTCTTACTGATATAGTCGAGTATTTTTTTCATTTGGTAGTCTGCCTCCGTATATTGCGGAGATATGTTTTTAGATAAAACGCGTACATCTTCCGACAAAGAGAGCTCATGTAGGAGAATAAAGAATTTTATGACCGAATAGAATCCTTTTTCCGTAGATATCATTCGCATAATAGGCTGTATGCGGTTGATCTCGGCTTGTCCGAATGCCAATCCATGCTCTGCTTTTGCCATCATTTTCATGATTGAATCGAACTGGTTTTTCTGGAATGCAGGGTTAGAAAACAGGGAGGGATGAAACTGGAGAGTGATCTCATGGATGTCGTTCGAACGGCAGTTTCCGTTCATCCAGGCATGTTTTAGTTCTGTATTGGTGATCAGTACAAGGTCTTTTTCGCCGATAGTTTCTTCCGAGTCGCCGACAATACGCAAGGCTCCGCTTGCATTTTCTACAAAGTTGAGTTCCCAAACATTGTGGACATGTATAGGGAAAGTGAAAGAAGATTTTGTGCGTTCGAATAGTATGAAACTGTCCTTAATGGATAGAGGCGACTTTTCTCTGAAAACTTCTGTTATCATGGTATGTAATATTAAAACAGTGTGAGCAAAAGCGAAGATAGTGATAAAAATGAAAATATGAACAGATGGAATCTGTTTTATTACTCGTGTTCCTGATATATCCGGCATATATCGAAGGCGTCGAAGGGTACAGGTGTGGAGGATAGCTCCGGAATATTGTATGATTTGAATGTATAATCATAATGTTCCGGATCTTTTTGGGGTAAGACGAAAGGTTTTCCTGCTGTTCCGTCGGGAGAGATATAAGCAAAGTAGGGTTTGCCATATTGTCCGTCACCCCGTTTACTGGCAAAGACGAACCAACGGCTGTTCGACGACCAGCTATGATACGTATCTGATCGGTCGGAATTTATTGTAGGCAATGAATCGATTTGGCCATTTTGTAAATCCATTAGTTTTAAGTCTGTTTCCCTGTGCCAGATGGGAAAAGTGCCGTAATCGGCAATAACTAAGTCAGAAACTGTGTCATATACTTCCAAACGTTTGTCCATTTCCGAAATGCGGCATAACAGATCAGTCCCAATACAAGCATAATCCCCCCCATCAAAATGGAAGCCGTTACCGGAGTACGAAACAATTGAGTCAGGTAATCACCGGTCAAACAAGATAATACGGCGGGTTTATTCAAATAAGAATATAAAACTTCTGAGGCATAGACAAAAAGTGTCGTCTGTTCTTTGTGAAGCAAATGATAAGGGCAGGTGTGCAAGTAAAAATAAAAACAGGCAATGCCTACCGGTATAAAGGTTAACCAACTGTATTTATTTGTTTTATTCATTTCTATAGATGTCTAATAAGTTGGAAAGTTGCCAAAATTGCTTTATGGTCGGTAGGCCATACTCCAAGCGGTTCAATAACCGGATCGACTGTTTCTTCTATAATGCGTTCACCACGAAGTATATCTCCTTTAGGACCGATAATTGTTACATCAGTCAGGCTCAGTCCATTGAATGGTGCGTACATGATAAAGTCAATACGATCGCGATCATCGGCTTCCGGTGACCAGACCAGTTTTTTTAAGGCAATGTCCGGGCAATCTGCCGGGCAGGTAAATCCGGGATGAGTGACGGGATCCGGATATTTTTCGCGATAGGAGTCTTTATATCCTGCTTTTTCAAGCATAACGGACACATCCCAGGGAACAACCAGGCCATAATGGTCACGCATATCTTTAGTTGCTTCCGTCCAGTCCAGATGAGAAGGCTCGTTGAAGTCACCTCCCAGGATAACGATGCGACCTGCCGCCTTGTCTTTTTCCGCTTCTTTGATGAAACGGGCGATAGCATCGTCACGCACGGATGCACGGTTCAGTACCAGGATCGAGTCCAGATTTGTAACCGGTTCTATTTTATTCCAATTGTTACCGTCATATCCACGGGCATCGTAGTAAGCACAATTGCGGTAATCCAAATGGGCAGTGTATACGGCAAACTCCTGGTCCCCTTTTTTCGTTACCAGGCGATAGATGCTTCCCCGGTCGTCGTTCAAAGGATAAACAGTGCTGCTGTCGCTGATGGGATAGCGGCTTAGTAATCCGGAATCTTCCGTGTAGAAGGAATAATATGTTTGTCCGCGTTTTTGGAGAGCTTCAACGATACGGTCGCAGAAACGTGTGTTGTGGTAATTCCGCACTTCGCTTAATGTAACGAAATCGGCATCGCTACGAACTATTTCATCTGCAACGGCATCAAATCCGTTTTCTACTACGGTTCCTTCCTGCCAGATATTAAACTGGAGAACTTTAAATGTTTCTGTTTTCTGACAGGACGAAAAACAGAGAGTGATCATAAACAGTAGAACTGTTGTGAATAGACCTTTTTTCATGGTGTTTATGCTTTTTTGTTTAGCTCTGCGAAATTAATTAAATTTCGGATAAATAGGGGTGGATTTTTTTATTTATTAGTGTTACAACGGTTTTACAAGACTCTTTTGTTATCTTTGCAGCAGACAATCAAACACAGAACAGAGTATGGACGGTAAGAGAGTATTTGTCACCGGTGGTGCTAAGGGGATCGGTGCAGCTATTGTAACTGCATTTTGTAATGTGGGAGCAAGGGTCGCTTTTTGTGATACAGATGAAAAAGCGGCTTCGCGTCTTTGCGATCTATTACCTACTTTCGTCCAGTTCTTCCAGGCTGATGCAAGTGATCCGGAAGCTCTTCAAAAAGTTATCAACAGACTTTTCAACATGTGGGGAGATATAGATGTGATTGTTAATAATGTGGGAATCAGTGAATTCTCTCCATTGGTCGAGACGAGTATTGAACAGTTCGATAAAGTGTTGTCAACAAACCTGCGACCGGTGTTTATAACTTCACGGGCATTGGCCATCCATCGGAATAATGAGGAAGGGAAACAGCGTTACGGTCGGATCATCAATATTGCTTCTACCCGTTATCTTCAAAGCGAACCCGGTTCGGAATGTTATGCAGCTTCCAAAGGGGGGATTGTTTCGTTGACACATGCACTTGCATTGTCTTTCAGTGATTATAATATTACTGTAAACAGTATCAGTCCGGGATGGATACAGAATGAAGATTACCGTTTGCTGAAACGGTCAGACCATAACCAACATCCGTCAGGACGTGTGGGGCGTCCTTCAGATATAGCAAGTGCCTGCCTTTTCCTGGCTGCCCCGGAAAATGATTTCATCAACGGTCAGAATATTGTAATAGACGGCGGGATGACTAAGAAGATGATTTATGAATAATCGGTACGTTAATTAATGCCTATCCTGATATTTTTGCCTTTAAACGCCGGATAGAACAGGAACTGTGGATCCATACGTTTGTTCCAGGGATTATATTCATAATTTACTCCGACACCGAAGCTGAAATTATCCTTTACTTTAAATTCAAAAGCACCTCCTACGCTTGTATGATTATAATAGGGATTCAGCAGCATGTGAGGATTCGTACGTTCTCCTTTCTGATAGAAAGCATATTGCCCCCAACCTTTGACAGTCATCCAGTCGACCACCTCGATGCTGACAGTGGCGTTAACACCTCCCATGAAGTCAGGACTGTAGTTGAACGGCGTGAAGTAGCGTCCGGCAAATGCACCTCCTGTAAGTGTCCACCGGTCCTGGTGCCATACTAATGATGAACTAACCCTTGTAAGTCCTCCTACTCCTGGCCAGGTAAATTGTTCTCCGACTGTCAGCAGACCGGTTGTTTCGCTGATCGGGGTAAAACTCGCCTCCTGAAAATCGAGTGCCATTGGAGATACGCGGCGTAGCATTGGAGTAAACGGATTAAAGAATGGGCGATAGGCGGCTGACAGAACCTGCATATCCATCGGACGTTGATCTTGAATTTCAGGGAAGTCCGGAGTGAATTCCCTGAGTTTTTTCTCCAACTCCGTCCTTAGAGAAGGAGTATATGTTTTATAGGAAAATTCAGGAATATTGAAATTGAATTTTTGAAACTTGGGAATAGCAATCATTTTCCCATCACCATTCAGAACATAGTCAAAAACAGACTGTGCGTGCCCACAGCATACACATGTCACTAGTGCTATAATTATAAAATATCCCCGCTTCATACACAACATCATTTTATTGACGCTAAGATAGATTATTTACTTAAAATAAGATATTTATTGATCTTGTTTTTACTTAAAATAGTAGAAAAACTACATATTAATTCTTGTAGAGGCTGCTAGCAGGAGAAAATATAGCATATCTTTGCCTTTAATAAGAAAAAGAAAGGAATGTTACGTATGAAAATTAAAAGTTATATACTGGTTATTTTATTTTCGCTGTCATTTGCAGCTTGCGAGAAAGAGGATAACAATGGACCAAAAACAGATAATGATGTGAATCTGTGGATAGAAAGGATTATGAGAGAAAACTATCTTTGGTATTCTGAACTTCCTGAAAAAAATAAGTTGAATTTTGATGCGGAACCGGAGGATTTCTTACTTTCTTTATTATCAGATAAAGACGGTAAAGACCTGCCCGAAGGCCATCATTATTATTCAACTCTGGAAAAGGCGGTAGCGACGAAAAGTATTTTTAATGATAGAGATTCGTATGGATTCGATTTCGCTATTTCCAATTTAAAAAGTGGGAATAACATTTATAAAATAGCTGTTGTCCTTTATGTATTAAAGGACTCACCGGCCGAGGAAGCCGGGTTGAAACGTGGTGACTGGATTCTGGGTGTAAATGGGGCAGAAGGCACGATTCAAAATTATGATATATTGAGAGGCGGAGGCAGTGTGTCTCTTCAACTGGCACGATATGATGAGGATAGGGAGGTTATTATTCCGACCAGAGAAATAGCGTTGGGAGCATCCCGTGTTGTGGAAGATACCCCTTTTCTGAAAGATTCGGTTTATACTATCGGTAATAGCTGTATCGGTTATTTGATGTATAATCATTTTACTATCGGTCCGGATGGACGTGACGATATGAGTTATAATCTTTACCTGCAACAATTATTTGAAAAGTTCAAAAGCCGGAATGTAAATGAGTTTGTGCTCGATTTACGGTATAATGGCGGTGGTGATGTGAGGTGTGCCCAGTTACTGGCCTCTTTACTTGCTCCTGAAAGTGTGTTGGGAGATACATTTTGTAAACTGGAATATAATGACAAAAACGAAAGTAAGAATAATGTGATACCTCTCTTGAAAACATCAGAGGTCCGATCTGGAAATCTCAACTTGAAACGGTTGTTCGTTCTGACAGGAAGCAATACTGCTTCATCTTCTGAACTTGTTATCAATTCTTTGAAGCCTTATCTGGGTAATAATGTTCGTCTGATCGGTGTACAAACTTTCGGTAAAACGGTAGGGATGAGTGTTTATGACGAATCGGAGAAATATGGTTGGATTTTTTCACCTGTTACATTCCGTAGTTATAATAAGGAAGGTAAGGCTGATTATGCAGATGGTTTTTCTCCTGATATAAGGATCAATGAGTTTAATTGGAACTTGGTAAGTTTTGGAGAAACGAATGAACCTTTGTTGGCAGAGGCTATCTACGAAATAACAGGTCGGTCTTCATTGAAATCGGTGCGTTCTGCTTCAAAGCCTGTTCCTTTGGATATTTTTTATTCTCCCCAACAGAGTATTAGAAATAATATGGTATTATATATCGAGTGATAATTATTTATTTTTATTTTTCTCCACTATAGCTGCAACATTAGGAGAGGCTTTTTCATCATACAGATAGAGAGTAATATTACCTATGGACGAACAGCTGTTAATTGCCGGATGCAAACGTGGGGAGTCATGGGCTCGTAAAGAAGTCTACGAGCTGTATGCTCCTGCCATGATGAGTGTGTGTATGCGGTATGTCAATAACAGGGAAACTGCTCGCGACTTGTTGCAGGACGGATTTATCAAGATATTCACAAAGATCGGAAGTTATACGGGAACCGGTGCGTTTCCCGGTTGGGTACGCAGGGTGTTCGTTACTACTGCTCTTGAATATCTCCGAAAAAATGATGCAATCCGGTTAAGCGTAAACTTTGATGATTGCGGGGATTTGGCTGATGAGGTCGATGTGTCGGCTTTAGACCGTTTGTCGGCAGATGACCTGCATGCTTGTATTGCCCGTTTGCCGAATGGCTACCGGACGGTGTTCAACCTCTATGCGATAGAGGGATATTCTCACAGTGAAATAGCAGAAATGCTACATATAAGCGAAGTAACCTCGCGAACACAGTTCATCAGGGCGCGGAAAGTGTTACAGAAAAGTGTTCAATCATTAATTATGCATGAAGATGCGCAGTGATATGGATCATAGAGAACAGTTGGATGATTTCAGCGAATTCATGAAGCAGAAACTGGAAGATCACCGGTTGCCTGTCGATGATCTTTGCTGGGAGGATATCGAGCTTCGTATGAAGCCCCGCGGACAGAAATGGTTGTGGTGGGCCGGAAGTTCTGTGGCTGCAGCTGTCATTGCATTACTGTTTTTGTTTTCACCCTTTCGGGCAGGAGACGGCTCCTATGACGGCGTGGTGCCGCCAGTGGCTTCCGTTCAGGATGAAGAGAAAATATATCAGGAGACTCAGGAGAACATTCCGGAAGAAACGAAACCATTTGTTACTGAGTCTGTACCAACGAAGAAATTGATTGCTGCCGCAAGACCTGACAAACCGTTACAAATAACTGGAAATGAAGTACCGGAAACGGAAGTCGTTGAGGAAATACAGGAACAGGAAAAAACGGTGCTGCAGCCGGATATTGAGAAAAGTACAAAGGAGACTAAGGAGCAGCCGGAAAAGAAACAGAAGCAACAGGATTTGTATAGTTATGAATCGAAAAAATATAATTTCTCTTCTGCCGGTAAGAAAAAGACAGCGGAAGGCGGATGGTCTATCAATGCCGGTTTCGGTACTGGTGGTCATGTCTCGCTAGGACTTGGTAATGGAGATCTTGTAATGGATATGGATAATCCTTCGAGTAGTATAACTCCGGGTAATCCGGGAGAGGTATCTCCTCCACCGGTCAAGCCACCTTTGTTTGAAAATTCGAATGTATTGCCTCCTGAACAATATACAGAGGTGGATGCAGCGTTGCCTCTCTCTTTCGGTGTGACGGTTCGGAAAGATTTCAATCGTTATATCGGGGTGGAGACAGGGTTGGTATATACTTATTTATCTTCCAATTTGTCAACATGGGATAAAGTTCAGTATAAGTCCCGCCTGGAACTTCACTATCTGGGTATACCTGTCAATCTGGTTGTATCCCTTTGGCAAAATCCACGATGGAAAATATACCTGTCGGGCGGCTTTATGATGGAAAAAGGGTTACGGTCCAAACAGACGGAGAATAGGTTCTGGCAGTTTGAACAGGTGAATAATGTTGAGAAGAAAGGCATAAACGGCCTGCAATGGTCATTGAATGCTTCTGCCGGTGTGTCCTATCGTTTTTACAGGGATTGGAGTTTTTATTTCGAACCACGTATTTCGCATTATTTTGATAATGACCAGCCGCCGAGTATCCGGACAGAGAATTCTGTGATTATCGGACTTGGTGCAGGTATTCGTTTTGATTTTTAATTGAAAGAACTATAAGTATTTATCCACTAAATGTATTGAAGATGAAAAAACTAATGAGTCTGTTTTGTGTGTCGTTGATCTGTTTGTTTTGCGGATGCAACGATGATATGAAAGTGAGGGAGACGATCACTTATACAGTGAACAAACCGGTATATATGTCTGCTGATGTATTCCGTTCTTCCGTGAAAGTAACCACTCAGCCGGAAGAGATAACCCAGAAGGGGAAGATTTGTTTTTATGAAGGTTATTTGTATGTGTCGGAGCGAGGAAAAGGAATTCATATTATTGATAACCGTAATCCGTCATCGCCAGCTTCGGTTGGTTTTATTGAATTGATGGGGAATGCCGACCTGGCAATACGCAACAATCTGTTATATGCGGATTCGTATGTTGATCTGGTGTGGTTCGATATCAGTAATCCTGCTTTACCTGCGTTGAAGAATCGATTGGAAAATGTATTTCTCCAGAGCTTTCCACCGATTGAGGAAGGCATAATCGATTCCGAAGTTTTTTCTGAAGCAGGTAGAGCGAAAGGTGTTGTTGTCGGCTGGACACAGGAGGAGGTAACAGAAACCTATGAGTATTATAAAGATGAAATCTATTATAATGATATGGGGGCCATTTCTGAAAGTAGCAGTGGTGGCGGCTCCACCGGTGTGAATGGCTCTATGTCTCGTTTCGGTCTTTATAAGGATTATCTGTATGTTGTATTGAATAATCAGATGGACATTTTCGATCTTTCCGGTGCGGAACCTGTTGTAGCGGCGGAAACGATTCCTGTCGGATGGAATGTGGAAACTATTTTCAGTTATAAGGATTGTATGTTTATGGGAACGCCGACCGGAATGTTGATTTATTCCGTAAAAGATCCGTTAAAACCTGAATATCAGTCGTCATTGACTCATGTATATGGCTGTGACCCGGTTGTGGTGGAGGATGATATTGCCTATGTAACCGTTCATTCTGGTAATAACTGCGGACAAAACTTCAATGAGTTGATCATTATTAATGTCAGTGACGTGAAACGTCCCCAGCCGATAGTTTCCTATACAATGACTAAACCGAAAGGATTGGGAATCAATAACGGTACGCTTTTCCTTTGTGACGATGGTTTGAAGATCTATAATGCCAATGACCCTCAGACTCTGATGGCCAACCGCCTGGCCCATTATTCCGGTATGGAAGGTTATGATGTAATCCCTTATAATAATGTATTGATGATGATTGCCGAAGACGGTATTTACCAGTATGATTATTCGGATTTGGAGGAGATCCGGTTGCTGAGTAAGATTGCGGTGAAGAAGTAAAATCTATTATTAATCATAAAAAGGAGACTGTTTTTTGTAACCTCCTTTTTATGATTATTATCTATTGGGACGTTATTATTGTTAAGTGAGTTATCTATCAGAATCATTCCATCCGCTGAGTTTTCCTAAAATACGATTACCAGAATGTTTTACTTTCTCATTCAGAGTTCCTGAATAGGTAGTGTCAGTATGTGTATATTTTTTCTTATTTACTCTGATAATATATTCTGTATTTGGTTTAGTCGCAAAAGAGATAACGTTTCCGACTTCGATTTTGTATTTTATTTTCTTTCCGTTCTTTTCTTGCTGGACAATGATATTTTCTTTATCAATCCATGGATTTTGAATTTTGCAAATGTTACCTTTTAAGCTTTTTATTCCGATTTGGGTTACTTGAGCTTGTTCGTCTCTTTCTGACGATACAATGAATGCTCCTCTGGCTAATAATGTAAAAGCAATTCTGGTAGTATCCCATGCCGACGGTATAGCCGGAAATACTCTGATTTTATTCTCATTGCTTTGGAGTATCATTTCGTTTATGGTGGTTCCGTAATTGCTGATAGATTCCATTCCACACTGGAAGAAATCGTGGGAGCGTATCGTATAAGTATGATTCAGAAGATCATGAATAGATTTGAGATCGTAGATATTATCAGGATAACCAGTTACATTATGCATTAATCCTTGAGGATACATTTGATGAATGTTTACACCATTGATTAAGTATTGTAAAGCCTGATCTCCTAATCCCATTCGGGCTGCTATTTCCGGCATTGGATAATGTGCATTTGCTTCATCTCTGAATTTTACCAGATTGATTACAGCTTTGCCTAAACGCGTATTTTTTTCATCAATACCGATTAAATTGGCAGGAAAAGCGATTGAACCTCCGCATCCCCAATTCCAGGCGGAATAGCGTTTATCCGTGTAATATTCTTCCGCTGGTGCAATTACTTCGCTACCATTTTCGAATTGTTCGAATGATCTTTTCCACAAGTGTTTTAAAACATGCTCCCATCGGATTGTTTTATCTTTATCGACATTTAGTAAAGATGCGGTTTTAATACAATTTTTAAAGAGTTGTTCAATACAATTCCGGTCGCTGATTGCGTTCTTTACATAGTCGATATCGGCAGATTCGTATACGGAAGAAAGTAAATAATATTCTTTTTTTTCAGCATCCCATTGCAACTTATCCAAATAAAAGTTAGCTGCTTTTTTCATAAAGGGATATGCCTTGTTTTCAAGAAATTTTTTGTCTCCTGTAAAAGCATAATAATCCCAGAAAAGAGAGGCTATCTGAGACGCAGGTGTAAAGTTATGTTTCATGTCTCCTCTGTTTTTACTCACTTGTTCTCCGGAAAAACAATGAGCTTCAGTGATTAGCAAGGCATCGTTTGTAGCACCTTTCTCCTTTGCCAGAGCTTCCCCGGAAGGGATCATTTTAAAGTAAGTATTTAAATAGGGAAGCATTAACTGGCAATCGTTTTGTGCACATAATCCCCAATATTGTTGTTGTGTATTCCAATGGTGGGGAGTAACCCAGTTCAGCACATCACGATTCCAGCGCCACAAACCTCCGTTAAATGCAACAGGAAATTCACCTTGTGAACCGGCTGCCATCAAATATCGACGTAAATAATATATATTTTCAAGATAATCATTGCCTAATTTAATAAAAGAATTGGACCAGAAATTTTTATACCATTGATCTTTTTCTTTTTTGAGTTCCTCGATCCCTATTGCTTCAGCTTCGTTTAATAATTGTTTAGCTGCAATAACAGGTTGGGTATTTTCTCTGTTTGTGACGACGCTTATTAAAATCGTAAATTTATTTTTGTTTGTTTTCTGTTCTATTCGATGTGTGTTGATAGTTATTGGTAATGTTGGTTCTTTTATGATCCTGCAAACAGTCGCAAAGTGTAATCCATCTCCTTTTTCTTCAATAATCATATCATGATCATTGATGGAAGATTGCGTTTTACCGATTCCGACTGTTGTGCTGGCTGGGAAATATCCGGCGTACCATCCGGCAAATGCACGACTTCCCAACCGCTCAAGAGAAATCGTCGCTATTAAATTGTTTCCTAAAATAGCTTCATTAGGTAGGTTGTCACATTCCAGAACCCATATATTTTTACCATGTGCTAACCAGGTATTAATATGAGTTGTTGAATATGCTGTCTTAGCTTTATAGGTAGTTTCTCCTTTTTGCAATGATAATCTACCTTCGAAGTTGTTAAGATGTATCCAATTGAAAACAGGAATGCCGAAATCTATTTTTAAACGGGCTGCATGCCTGAGTACGGAAGTATTTCCTTCTTCCGGTATTAAATCTGTCCATAAATCATTTTTATTGATTTGTAATTCGATGCCGTTATCATGATTCCAAATCATTCCACCGAGATTCCCGTTTCCCATAGGGAAACCTTCAGCTTCAAGTTGTGTAGGGGAGAAATATACGATATCGTGTTTGGAAAGATAACTTTCATCTACCTTAAAAGGAGAGGATTTCAATTGGAGATATTCATAAGTTGTATTTTCCTGGGCTCTTGAGAATAGACTTGTGAGTATGAAAAAAAATAATGTGATATTTTTTTGTATTTTATTTTTGTGTACCATATAATGTAATTATCTGTGATATTTATATTTGACAAAGTCGAATAGTCCGTAGTTCTCTTGTTGGGGAATTTGATCTCCGATAAATTTGAGATTTTCTACGCTGCAAAAGATGTAGAAGGAAATTTCGTTTCCGAACCCCAACTGAATTCCATGAGTTTTTTCTTTGTCAATGTACCAAGTTGCGTAATATTTACCCTCTTTTATAGACAAATCGATTTCGAAAATATGCCATCCTGTTTTTAACTTCACCGGAACGGAAGAGTATGGAAAATCCTGCGATGTCATGTAAGCAATCATGTCATCGGGCGAAGCATTCAGTTTTTTCCTGACATCTGTGTTCCCGTATCCCACTTCGAAATCCAGTTCATGATGGTCGTCACAATAGATCCATGAGCCGACACTCGCTTGGTCTTTTTCTCCCATTTGCGGAATGTAAGTTCTCCATGTATATCTTCCGGATGTGTATTGCTTACCTGCTGTCCTAATCTTTTTTCGATCCCAGGATTGAGCCCGTGTATAGATTTTCAGGATGCCATTTTTTAATTCGCATTGATTTAAAGGGTTGTCATCTTGATGACCATAGACCCATCCGTCCAGATTGTCAAAATTCCATCTCTGGTTATTCTCTTTTTGAGAGTAACTGTGTGTGTAGATAAGGAGTAACAGGTTTATAATTATAATCTTATTCATTTTAACCAATATTCTGTTTGAGATTTTACTTATGATTCCATTTATTAAAAAGAGAGAAATGTTTCACTTTGTACTTAAATACATAAGGTTACATTTCTCTCATATACATTATATTTGTGATGAAATATATCTTTTATCAGCTATTTTACCATAAAGGGTTTTGTACTAGACTTGGGGATTTCTCAATTTCATTGTGAGGAATCGGATATAGATACATTGCTCTAACCCATTGGTGGTTACGGATCAGTTTCCGGTGAAAGAATGAATTTGGGTCTGAAGGTGGTAAACTGGCTTCGCCATCTACATTCATTCCATAAAATACAGTTTGATCGGCTTCTTCTCCGGCATCACAGATCATCCAGCGGCGGATGTCAAAATAGCGTTGGCCTTCAGAGAAAAATTCTACTTGACGTTCTCTGCGGATGGCATAAGCTTGTGCTTCATAATTTCCGATTACTCCTTTTTTCTTACCAGAATTTTGTAGTTCCTGATATCCGGGAATACCGGCCCTGTCTCTTACCATATCCAAATATTTGATAATGTTCGGATCAGAAGGGTTAATTTCATTACAAACTTCTGCATAATACAGGTAAAAATCAGCTAAGCGAAGTAAAATGGAAGGGCGTGCATATTTTTGTAAATAAGATCCCGCCGGATATAATTCTTGATTACATCTTTTGTATAGAAGATAACCTGTGTAATGTTCACGCCAAGCAATGTTGGTGGAATTGTTTCCATTCACAGAGAAGTCTACAGCCCACCCCTCTTTCTGCTGGATGTGCCAGCTTTTTCCCTGATAGGTAACAGAATGATAGAAACGGGGTTCTCTGTCAACATACATATTAAAGATTTGTTTGTCAATTTGTGGTTTCTTGTAAGCACAAGGATTTTCGATATCAGTAAAACCGGTTTCATCATGTTCCTGATCCTCAAAGATATCCAGACCATTTTTAGTAAAAAATGCATCCACTGCTTGCTGAGAAACTCCGACTCCGCTCCAACCATCCATAATGTCTGTAGGACGGCATCTTCTGTCAAATGAGCCGTTTCCATCTAGCATGTAACCTTCTGTATCTGCCCAAATGATTTCCTTATTGTATTCCTGAAATAAACGATAAACGGATTGACTATGGTTTTCTGCTCCGCTATTTTTGTCGAAAACACGGAAAAGCTGATAACCTTCGTTTTCAGCAAAACGTAAAAAGGTTTCGAGATGTTTTTTTGCAGTTTCCCATTTGGATGCGTTATATTCAGGGAACAGCCGTGTCCCGTCTTCATTGGTTAAATCCAATGCTTCTTTATATCCTCCGTTAAATAATTTGCTGGCTGCATATACCCATAGTTTGGCTCGCATAGCTAATACAACAGCACGGGTCGGACGAACCATTTCATTCATATTTTCAACTTCTTCACCTGTCATGTTGGTACTTCTCAGCGTAGTAGGTAAATAGTTTTCGTCTAATACTTCTTGATAAAGACCGTCTATATAGTTAATCATTTCATCGACCGTGGCTCTTGAAAAATCAAAAGAAGTACTGGATGATTCTATTGCACTTTCAACAATGGGAACAGGACCGTACAATTCAAACAGTGAAAAATAAGAATAAGCAATGAGAAATTTGGCTTCGGATTTCATGCGGTTAATATCGTCTTCCGTTAATTTCTCCTGGTCACTTGCCACACCGATCGGCTTGGCATTATCAAGGAATAAATAAGCTTGCCTGATATATTGGTAAATAGTATTAAACCTATGAAACCCTGCGTTACTAGCATTGAAACCGTTCGTCATCTCGGTTTTTGCAGTGTTATGATTAACACACCCTTCTCCGCATAAAGAATACCATGGGTTTGAAAAACCTGTAGGAGAGTCGAATATACGGGAATATTCAGAAATACAATTAAAAATGTTGGCGTGCCAACGTCTGGTATATTTAACATTGTTGAAGGTCTGTTCAATAGTCAAATTACTAGCTAGTTCGTCAGAAACATCCAAAAAGTCGCTACATGCAGAAAATATCAAACATGCACCGATCATCATAGAAATAATTATCTTTTTCATATATGTATCTGTTTTAATTGTTAGAAGCCAAATTCAAGACCTACGGTCCAAGTTTGATTGAGAGGGTATTTAGAACTACCAGCAGAACCTAATTCAGGGTCCCACATTTTAATTTTATCCCAAACCGCCAGATTATTACCCTGAACATATATTCTGGCATTTTTCATCCCTATCTTGTTCAACATTTTGTTTTCGAACACGTAACCAAATTCCACGTTCTTTAAGCGAAGAAAATTGGCATTTTTATACCACCATGTACTGGCATATGTATTATGCTGGAAATAGTTATCATGTAAACGGGGTAATAATACATTTTGATTATCAGGATTGCGGCTACTCCAATGATTCAGAGTTTCTACACGGGCTGCGCTGGTTTGACCTTGACTAAAAGGTAGTACGCTGCTCACATTCATAGATGTATTTGCTACTCCCTGGAAAAATATACCGGCATAAAAACCTTTATATTCGGCATTGAGTCCGAATCCGTATACCCATTCTGGATTAGCCGCATACACATTATGATTGTAAGTTTGATCATAACTGTCTATTTTTCCGTCTCCGTTTAAATCGCGATATTTAATATCACCCGGGGAAACACCGGCGCTAGGTATGGGTAATCCTTCTTTTAATGTATAATTTTTACTGCCATCCGTTTGATTCTCTGTGATATTGAAATCATCATTTGTATACAAGCCGTCTGCAATATATAAATATGGAGTATTTAGACTGTGTCCAGTATATCTTTGATATTCATAACGAGGGCTGACTTCATCATATTCTGTGATTTTATTGGTTGCGTATGTGAGATTTCCTCTGAAAGATAAGTTGACTTCTTGAATGCTTTGTTTTATAACGATATTTCCATCAAAGCCTTTGTTAGTTACCTTTCCGAAATTTTGCCATGGACTTTGTCTGAATCCGGTTACGTTACTTACTGTTTTTCGTTGCATCAAGATATCCCGGCGATCGTTTTTAAAGAAATCGATACTCATATCCACTCTGCCTCGTAACAATCCCATATCTATACCTATGTTTTTCTTTTCTTCCACCTCCCATGATAGATAAGGTGCAGAAAAAGTACCTTCGATGATACCTTTGCCAGGATTATTCGTGCCTCCGCCATTTGCTCCGACATTAAAACCGAAAGAGTAGCCATCACCACCGTTGTTCAAAGATCCTCGGTAAGGGAATCGGGTTCCGCCGACATCGTCATTACCGGTAATACCGTAAGAAGCACGTAGTTTGAGTTTGTTAATGATATCTTCAGTTGTTTCCATAAATTTCTCATTACTGATGTACCAAGCTAAACCGACGGCTGGAAAGATGCCATAACGATGTCCTTTTGCAAAGTTTTCACTACCTGTTAATCCAAAACTTCCTTCTACCATATAACGGCTATCATAACCGTAAGAAACACGAGCTACGACACTCTGTTTTTTATAAGGTAAACCGCTACCTTGGGTTTGTCTTTCTTTTTGCATGTAAAGCAAAAGTCCGGAGATGTCATGTACATCATTGAAAATGCGTTTATAATTTAAAGAACCTTCCAAATAGATACGTTTTTCACCTCCGTTATCTCCTTTTTGGTGGTCGGTTAGATCCGGAGATCCTTCATTTACCTGAATATATTCTTTTTCGCCGTTTTCGTTTAATATCATTCTGTAACTTGTAGGTGTTTTAGTACGCTTCGTTATAGAAAAATAATCGGCATCAAAACTCCCGGATAATTTTAAGCTTAAACCTTGGGTAATAAAATCCAGTTTTTGATTTAAAGATATTTTAGATTGGATATAAGCATTCCATTGTTTTTGGTAACCAGATTCATTCAGGAAATTATATGGATTTCCGTCTTCTCCATTATAAATAGATGGTTCGGAAAATGTGCCATCAGAAAAAATAAGCGGGAAAAGGTGAGGTGCATAAGCAAACATACGACCGAAAATGACATCCGAACTTTTTCCCGGATAACTGGAGTCTACATATTGTCCACTCATGTCTATGGTCAGATCGGTAGTTTTTGTCACTGCGATGTCAATATTGGAGCGAATGTTATAACGGCTTAAACCAATATTAGCATTATATTTATCAATAGCTTTTGAATCAAATATACCATTTTCATGATAAAATGCACCAGATACGAAATATTTCACTCTTTCTCCACCCCCCCGCAAATTTAATGTAACACGTTCATTCATGGTGTTGTCTTGTAGTAGACTTAAAAAATCAGCATCAGGGTATAAATCCGGATCGGCTCCTGTACGATATAGTTCCATGATATTTTCTGGATATGGAGCAGTAAAGTTTGTTGGATTTCCTCTGGATTCCCAAGTTGCATCATTAAACAGTGATAAATAATCGTACGATCTTAGCATTTGAGGCAGCCTTGTTGGTTTTGCAACACTGAATTCTGCTCTTACATCTAATGTTGGCTTGGAACTTGTACCGCGTTTGGTTGTAATCAAAACAACACCGTTTGCACCTTCCGCACCATAGACAGCAGTGGCAGAAGCATCTTTCAATACAGTGAACGATTCGATCTCATCAACAGTAATATCATTCATGCTCCTGGGGACTCCATCGACTAATACCAGAGGATTGGTTCCACCAGCGAAGGAGCTGACGCCACGAATCCAAAATTCGGAATTATCTTTTCCCGGTTCTCCCGAACGCTGTACTGCTAATACACCTGCAATCTGTCCTGCCAGGTTATTGGTAAGACTTCGTGTAGGCATTGACAACTCTTTGGATGAAATAGTATTTAAAGAGGAAACAACACTTTCTTTTTTCTGCTGTCCATAACCGATCACAACAACGTCTTCCAAGCCAACTGAAGTTTCCATCATACGAATGTTGATGTTTTTTTCTCCTTTATAAATTTTCTCTTCCGTGTTGTAACCAATGTATCGATACTCGATAATATCACCTTCGTTCACATTATTGAGTGTATATTTACCATCTATATCAGTTGTAACACCTTGAGTTGTACCTTTGATTGAAACAGTTGCTCCGATCACCGGATTGCCATCGGCGTCAGTCAATAAACCGGAGACGGATTGTTTTTTTTGCTGTACTACGGTAAGTGTGTTTGCTTTTTGGGTATTTTCATTTTTAGCAATCGCAATGTAGTCGTCAATTTGTTTAAAAGTATATCCATCTCCCAGAACAGCAAGAAGGGCTTCTTCTATGTCTGAAGTCTGTATATTTACAGACACATTTTTATTTGTGGTTACTTCACTGTTGCTGTAAGCTATTTTAATTCCTGATTGTTTGGATATAGCATCCAGCACTTGTTCGATCTTTGTATTTTTGAAAGATAGATTTAAAGTGAACTTTTGTTCGAAAATGGTACCGGCTGATAGATTTAGGGCCGTTCCAAGGAATAAACATAGAAATGTTTTACGGTAGGAATCCCTTTTTAATACTTTTTGTAGAATAAAGGATCCTATTGAATGTTTAATTTTCATAACTTTGCATTTAGCAGGTTAAATAAAAAATGAATTTGTTTCTGATTAATCTGTACGGAGGTAGTATCTGATCCATACTGCCTCTGTTTTTTTCATGGTGTTATTTCATAATTTTTCCTCCTTCCTCTTTTTTATGTTAATACTATTGTTTACCCTTTCAAGCTTGATGTCTGATGTGTAGCTTATGATTTCTAATATTTTATCAAGTTCGGTATTTCTTTCTGCGATTAATGAATAACGGTTGTTTTTCAAATTTTCATCTTCGTAATTGACAGAGAAATCATACCAACGTTGAAGCTTCTCCATAATTTCTTCCAGAGTTGTATTCTTGAAAATGTATCTACCGTTAATCCATGATGTAAATATTTCTGTGTTAACAGTTTGTATTGTTGTTTGATGGTTTTCGGTGTTGTAAGTGAGTTGTTCCGAAGGAATGATTGTTTGTTGTTTCTCTTTTTCCGGTTTTACTGCAACAGAACCTTCAACTAAGGTTGTACTTATTGTTTTATCATTTGTGTAACATGATACATTAAATGAGGTTCCTAAGACTTTAATATCTGCCCCATTTACTTTTACTATGAAAGGTTTGCTATCGTTTTTTGCTACTTTAAAAAAAGCTTCTCCTATGAGACTAACTTCTCGTTTATTTCCTATAAACTGGCTTGGATAGGTTAGTTCTGTTTCTGAATTTAGCCAGATTCGGGTTCCATCCGAAAGCTGAAGTTGATATGTTTTTCCTTTAGGAATTATTAAAAGATTGTTTTTTATGGTTATTTCTTTTGTTTTTGATTGATATGTTTCATACGTAAGTTTATTTCTTGCATCGTTCTTGATTACCACTTGTTGGTCCTGTCTGGAAAAGGATTCTTCTGTAAGTGCAATTTTTTCTCCATCACCCAGTAATAGTGTAGGTTCATCGAATTCTTCCATTTTTATTTCACTGACAATCGCAATCTGAGGAGATCTGGGAAAGAAAAATAGGCTAATTGAGATTATAACAGTTATCATTGCTGCATAGCGTGTCCATATAGGGAAATGGAATGCTTTTTTCTTGTTGATTGTATGTTGACTGACTTTTAACCAAGCAGAATCTGTATCGAACGTTTTTTCTTTAACTGTATGGGAAGTTACCTGATATAACCGTTTGAGCTTGGTATATTCTTTCCGGTTTGCTTCAGATGCATTCAACCATTCCGTAAAGATATGGTGTTCTTTATCCGTTGCCTCGTCAGCGAGTACGGCATATATGATTTGATATATTGTTTCAATACTCATTTTCTATCCTTTTGTATTTATTACAATCAGGGAGGCCAAAATGGGTAGGTGAATTCAGAAAAAAATAGAAAAAAAATAAATATGAGATGCTTCAACTCCTCTTTCATGATACGGAATGCTTCCCCCAAGTGATATTTGACTGTATTGGTCGAGATTCCGGTTATCTCTGCTATTTCTTTGTATTTCAGTCCTGTTAAGCATCTTAAAAGAAATACTTTTCGGCATTTTTTCGGTAATTTCTGTAGAGCGTCTCTCACCTCTTTCTGATAGATGAAATCTTCTTCTTCATTTAGTTGTTCTTTCCATTCTTCAACCAGATTAGCCAAGAACTCTTCTTTAAAAATTTCTGATTTATAATAATTAATACAACTATTTCTGATTGAGCGGTAGGCATAAGGCAAGAAAGTTTCTTCTGTAACGGACAGATGTTTCTTTTCCCAAATGGAGATAAAATAATTCTGGACAATGTCTTCTCTTACTTGGTAGTCTGTAATAAATCGACCTGCATAATTGCATAAAAGAGAATAATAGTCCCGAAATAATTTTTCGAAAATCTGTTTATCCGCTATTATCATAAGTGTCGTAGTATCTTTGTTTTTACGTTCGTATACCTCATTTGATTTTATATTAGTTCTGCTAGAACTTATGTACTTTTTAGAGGTTTTATCTGATTGTTGCCTAATAAAAAGGTCTATAGTAGGAAAGTTTGTTGTTTACAACCCAACTTTGTATACAATAATTAACAGTTATGAAGTGATTGTTCCAGTATTTTTTCAGCATTTAACCTCTTATTTTAAAAAAAGGCTATATTTGCATTCTTTGTAGTGTAGTTCTAGCAGAACTAATTCGAATTTTCATGAACATTGAGTGTTTGTGATGAACTATTGACTATTGCTGTATCTAGTCTTAAGAAGAACAGTCTTATTGATAATAAACTATCTGTCCATATATATGTTACTTAAATAGGAACTAATTAAATACATAAGGCGATGAAATTTTTTATAGACACAGCGAACCTGGATCAGATCCGGGAAGCGAATGATTTGGGCGTGTTGGATGGTGTGACGACCAATCCGTCATTGATGGCCAAAGAAGGAATTAAAGGAGTGGAAAACCAACGGGCACATTATTTAAAGATTTGCGAGATCGTGGATGGCGATGTGAGTGCCGAGGTGATCTCTACCGATTATGAAGGAATGATCAAAGAAGGGGAGGAACTGGCTGCCCTGAATCCGCATATCGTAGTAAAAGTTCCTTGCATTGAAGCTGGAATTAAGGCAATCAAATATTTTACAGATAAAGGAATCCGTACGAACTGTACGTTGGTCTTTTCCCGCGGTCAGGCCCTTTTGGCGGCAAAGGCCGGGGCTACCTATGTCTCTCCGTTTGTCGGACGTCTGGACGATATATCCAGTGACGGTATTGAACTGGTCGCAAAAATAGTAGAGATGTATGCCTATTATGGTTATGAAACGGAGGTGCTTGCTGCTTCTATCCGTAGCACACAACATATTATCCAATGTATCGAGGCGGGAGCCGATGTGGCAACTTGCCCGTTGGCTGCTATCAAAGGTTTGTTGAAACACCCGCTTACCGATAGCGGACTGGCAACCTTTCTGGCCGACTATAAAAAGGTGAACGGATAGGCCGTCGGTGACAAATTATATTTTCTTTGTTTTATAGGGGGCAGCAAAAAGTTTGTCACGGCTGATTATTAGTGTGTTAGGGCGGAAATGGCTTACAACCGGGGTAAAAAAGTACCTACTTTCGACCTCGAGTTTGTCATAGTTAACATTTGTTGGGTTTTTCTCCCGGTTGTAATAAAAACATAGAAAACGGATTCGGCGGTAGGATCGGGATGTTTATGAATTGTCATGTTCTCAGAAAAATAAAGAGGATGGAATTCTTTATTTCATTGAAGAATACTTATCTTTGCATATCAACTTAAAAGAATTAACTATGAAGTATTTAAATCCAAGAGCAGATCTTACGTTTAAACGTATTTTTGGCGAACATCCCGATCTGGTGATCAGTTTACTCAATGCCTTGTTGCCCCTGAAAGCGGGTGAGGAGATTAGAGAGATCGAATACCTCCCTTCCGAGATGGTGCCGGACAATCCCTTGCGTAAATTCAGTATTGTAGACGTTCGTTGCCGCGATGTGAAAGGGCGTCAGTTTTTGGTAGAGATGCAGATGCTTTGGTCGCCGGAGTTTCGCGAGCGAGTTCTTTTCAATGCCTCAAAAGCTTATGTGCGTCAGTTAGATGCAGGCGAAGGCTACGAATTGTTGCAGCCGGTTTATTCGCTCAACCTGGTGAACGAGGTTTTCGAACCGGCTCTGGATGGTTATTACCATCATTATGCAATGGTGCATGTGGAGCATACGGATCATATCATCGACGGTTTGCAATTGATTTTTGTCGAGCTGCCTAAGTTTACTCCCCATACCTATAGTGAGAAACGTATGCATGTCCTTTGGCTCCGTTTTCTGACTGAGATAGGTGAATCGACGCGTGTCGTCCCTCATGAATTACTGGAAGCCCCTGAAATATCGAAAGCTCTGACAGTGCTGGAAGAATCAGCCTTTACAGACGAGGAGTTAGCCGGTTACGAGCATTTCTGGGATGGTATCAGTGTTGAAAAAACTCTTTATAATAGTGCAAGACGTGAAGGGCTTGCCGAAGGAAGGGCTGAAGGAAGGGCTGAAGGTATTGTCAAAGGAAAAGCTGAAGGTATTGCTGAAGGAAGAGCCGAAGGTCTTGCCGAAGGAGAAGCGAAGGGTAAACGCCTTATTGCTGCCAACATGAAAAAGTCAGGTATTGATCCACTTATCATTGTACAATGTACCGGTTTGTCAATAGAAGAGATTGAACGACTTTAAGAGTTACTGGATAGATGCGAACATGATTTATGTCTTAATAGTTCGCATTAAAATATGATCCCGATGATATTCGGATACCATCCCGGTGATGATGAAACGTCACCGGGGTGGTATGATGCAAAAGCTATAGCTTTCGAGATTAGAAGCTATAGCTTTTGTCCTTAAAGTAAGTAGCCTTTGAGCTTAGTTGTTATTCACTTCTTAAAACTTTGACAGGATTGCTCGAAGCCGCTTTGTAAGTATGCCAGCTGACGGTGAGCAGTGTTATAAAAAGTACACTGATCCCACCGAGCAGAAAGTGGAAAACGGATATATCCGTATGATAGGCAAAGTGTTCCAGCCATTGGTTGAGGAAAAGCCATGAAACAGGAACGGCAATGACAAAGGCTATCCCGATCCAGCCGACAAACTGTTTATTCAGTAAAAACATAATCCTTAATGTGCTGGAACCGTTTACTTTCCGGATGCCAATTTCTTTGGTGCGTTGTTCCGTTGCATACAAAGCCATACCGAACAACCCGAAACAAGTCAGGAAAATACTGATCAGCGAGTACATGATCATTAATTCCGCCAGTTCGGTTGTTCTGCTGTTGCGTTGCATGAACTCTTTATAGACATCCTGGAAAGTAAAATATTTACCCGGATTCATCCTTTCCCATACTTCTTTAATAGCAGCCATTGTTTGCTGACGTTCTTTGCCCACTTTGATCTCTGCAAAAGCATATCGTTTATCATCATCCTGGCCGATGTAAATGATACTGGGAAAAACATCTTCTTCGAGTGAATTGGCAAACATGTTCTCGACAATACCTGCAACGACCACTTTAGGGTTGTTGCTGTCTTTTTCATATTCTTTAAAGTCTTTGTCGTATTTACTTAGTTGCTGGCCGAACGGATTTTCTCCCGGCGGAATCAGTAGGTCTGCATATTTCCGGGTGATATAGGCCGGACTTTGGAATTGTTCGAGCGCCTTATCCGGCTCAACTCCCTGTATGATGTCGATTTTTAATGTTCTCAGGAAATCACGTCCTCCCATGTATTGCGCTTTCATATAATGGCTTTCACTTCCATCCTGGTTTTTGATATTCACGGGAGCTATCCCCATGTTTAGTAAAGGACCACCTGTAAGTGTTACATTTTCTACGCCGGGTATTTTTCTTATTTCGTGTGCAAAAGCCGGTAAGTAGGAATTGTCTGCTCCCCAATTGCCCACCTCGATTAATCCGTGATATCCTTCCGCTTTGTTTTGTATAAAATGAAGTTGGTTGTTTACTGTAAGTGTTGCGATGATCAGCCCGATAGAGACTGTATATTGGGCAATCGAAAGAGCCGTTACGATCCTTCTTTTCTTGTTTCCGGTGAAAAACTCGCGATAGCCGGAGGCCGATAGTTTGGATATTTTCCGGCTGATATAAACAGAAGGAATGATCGATAACAGGAGTATGAACACTGTAATAACAGGTAATGCCTGTCTGTTAAAGAAAAAGGAAGTCTCTATCTTTCCGGAAGTGATCGAATTGAATATCGGGATCAGATCGTGTGTTATCAGCAAAGATAACAGGAAGGATACAATGACGGTCAGGAATGTATCGATAAATAGCTGGTGGTTTATATTGTTTTTTGTCGCTCCCATCAGTTTTTCCGTATGGATCATCCGCACTTGTTGCAATAGGCGGGAGAAGTTGAGATTGATATAATTGAAACAGGCAATTAGCAGGATAAGAATGGCTGAGATCAGCCCGACGTAAAGTAATGTCTTTTGACGGCTGTTCATGAAGAAGTAACTTTCCTGTGTGTATTTTTTGAAATAACTCTCTTGTAGAGTGTACAGACGGTATTTTCCGTCAGGAACAAAGGTTTGTATGCCGTCTTTATGGATTTGTTCGGCAAACTTTTTCGTATCGATCGGGCGGTTGGTCATAAACAGACATACTCCTCCAGGGATTGGCCCGTCATTTCCGATTACGGCATCGAAGTCGATATAAGATTGTTTACGCGATTTCAGCACAGCGGCAATCTGATAGGTGGTTTCATTCTTTCCCTCTTCAATCGGACCATCCTCCCGTACACGGGTCGTTACATTATTTTCACCGGTTATGATTGTTTGGCCGATCGGATTCTCTTTCCCGAAATACTTTTGGGCGCATTTTTCCGATAAGGCGATCTTGTTCGGTTGTGTCAGCACTTCGTTCAAATCTCCATACAATACCTTATAAGGGAAGAAATGGGGAAACGAGGCTTCTGTTGTCATTATAATGATGGGGTCGAAACGGGTATTGTTTACTTTTATGTAATCCATTCCGATATTATTAAGGCATACATGATCTATAATCTCCGGGTATTTTTCTTTAATCTCGGCTGCAATACCACCGGCAGTGAAACAAACCCGTTCACCCGGTTGGATCGGCGAATCCTGGTCCATCATATAAATAGTCTCCCGGTGAGGATTATCCGCCTCCAGGTTATACTCATGGATAACGAAAATAGCTAGCAAGTTCGTGCAGGCAATGCCGATTGCCAGGCTGACGATCGATATGATTGAAAATGTCTTGTTCCGCCACCAGCTTCGCAGGACGAGTTTGAATGCGATTGCTTTCATTTTGTAATTCATAATAGGTTATTCACTTCTTAATACTTTAACAGGATTACCGGATGCAGCTTTGTAGCTGTGCCAGCTGACGGTGAGTAGGGTGATGAGCAGGACAAAAAAACCGCTTATCAGATAGATTCCGATGTTCATATCCGTGTGGTAGACGAAATTTTCCAACCAGCGGTTGAGTAGCAGCCAGGTAATAGGGATAGCAATGATAAAGGAGATGCCTATCCAGGATATGAACTGGCTGTTGAGCAGTAACATGATTTGGGGGCTGGTCGCTCCATTCACTTTCCGGATACCTATTTCTTTGGTGCGTTGTTCGGTTGCATAGAGTGCCATTCCAAACAGGCCGCAGCAAGTCAGGAAGAGGCTGATCAATGAATACATAAACAGCAGCCGGGAGAGTTCGGTTGTTTTCTCGTTCCGTTGCAGGAACTTTTGGTAAACATCCTGGTACGTGAAATAGTTACCCGGGTTTACCTTATTCCATGCTTCCCGTACGGCGGCGATACTCTTTTCTCTGTCGTCGCCGAGGCGTATATAAATGTAATTGAACGAATTTTGAGGACTGTTGTTGATCTGTATGGTAAAAGGATAAACCTCACTTTCCAGCGTATGTGTGTATAAGTTATCGACGATACCGGCAATTGTCGTGACCGGTGCATTTGACGGATCATTACCTGTATTCCCTTCGTCGAACTCTTTATCGATCGCATTAATCGGCTTACCGATCGGGTTTTCTCCTTTTCCGACCAGTATCTCTGCATATTTCTCATTGATATATACCGGACGGGCATATTTTTCGACGGCCTGTTCAGGAGGAAGGCCTTTTAACAGCTTCAGTTGTAAGGCATCCAGGAAGTCTGGTTCGCCGAAATAGTTGATTTGTGCCGTATAGTTTTCACTGCCGTCTTCATTTTTCAGGACGATTTGCATTATCCAACTGTCCAGGATAGAGCTTCCGGCAAGGGATACGTGCTTTATCTCCGGGTGTTTTTTTAGTTCCCGGGCAAAGGGACGGACATAAGAACCGTCTTCTTGCCAATCTCCTATTTCAATCAGGTTTTTATAATTATCTCCTCCTTGGCGGATGAAGTGAAGTTGGTCGTTTACCGTCAGTGTGGCAATGACCAGGCCGATAGAAATAACATATTGGGCGATGGACAATGAGGTGACTATCTTCCTCTTTTTATTTCCGGTGAAAAACTCCCGGTAGCCGGAGCTGGAAAGCCTGGATATCTTTTGTCCCATATAGGCTGCCGGAATTATGGATAACAGCAGGATAAAACAACAGATGACTGGCAATGATTGTCCGTTGAAAAAGAAAGAGGAATGCAATTGCCCGTTTACGATTGAGTTGAACAGGGGAAGCAGGTCATGGGTAATCAGCAACGAGCAGAGAAAGGCAATGATTACCGTCAGGAAGGTATCCAGAAAAAGTTGCAGGTTGATTTCTTTCCGGCTGGCTCCCATCAGTTTCTGTGTATGAATCATCCGTACCTGTTGAAGGAGACGTGAGAAGTTGAGGTTGATATAATTGAAACAGGCTATCAGCAGAATCAGGATGGCGGAGATTAATCCCACATAAAGCAATGTCGGCTGACGGTAATTCAGATAGTTCGATTTCTGTCCTTCGGTCGTGTGGAAGTAACTCTCCTGTAAAGTATCCAGATAATAATTCCCCAGGTCACCCTGTAAAGTAGGGATTTTGTCTTTTTTCAATTGTGCTTCAAATGCTTTCCGGTCGATTGGCTTGTTCATCAGTAACAGGCTGGTACCGCCATAGAAAGGATCTGAAATGGCCGTTACTGCCTCCAGGTTTAAAAAAGATTGTTCCCGGTCGGCTATGATAGCGGCAACCTGGTAAGCATGTTCGTTGTTAGTACTGCCTTTGGTACTCATCTCTTCATCGGGAAGACTGAAATGTATTATTTTGCCGATCGGATTGGTTTTTCCGAAAAGTTTTCGGGCAGTTTGTTCGGTAAGGGCCAGTTTGTCGGGCTGGGTCAAGGCTTCTTTCAGGTTTCCGGAGAGTACTTTATAAGGGAAAAACTCAGACAAAGACGGATCGGCGGAGACGAGACGAATCGGTGCGTGTTTCACATTATCGATAGAGATGTATTTGACGGTTTCTCCGCTTATCCGGAGATAGTTCTCAACTTCGCTGTATTTCTCTTTCAGCATTGCCGGGATATCGCCTCCTGCATAGATAGTCTTTTGTCCGGTTTTCATCGGCCAGTCCTGGCTGAGTATCCAGATACGTTCTTTGTTCGGATTTCCTTTCTCTATTCCATATTCATGAATAGTGAATACGGCCAGCAGGTTTGTGCAGGCAATGCCGATCGCCAGGCTGACGATGGAGATTATTGAGAATGTTTTGTTTCTCCACCAGCTGCGGAATACAAGTTTTAGAGCGACTACTTTCATAAATTCGATATTAGGCTTTTCGTACCGTTCTTTTTCGAATGGCATTTCAAATCTATCCTCTTTCTTTTGTAGAGACAAAGAATAAGTAAAAATAATTGAAGGATACAGTCAAATTGTCTAAATATTAGACAATGGGAGTTGGGAGAAAAAAGAATCCGTATATCTTTGCTTTTGTTATGAGAAATGGAAAGATTATAGTAGTGGACGATAATGAGGCGGTGCTTAAAACATTGCGGATGATTCTTTCGCGTGAATTTAAGACGGTGGTTTGTGCTTCGGTGCCGACTTTGCTGCCTGCTTTGCTTCGGGAAGATGATGTGGATGTTGTCCTGTTGGATATGAATTTCGGAACCGGCAAGCAGAGCGGGGGAGAGGGACTTTTCTGGCTGGACCGTATCCGTGAACGTCCGAATCCGCCGGAAGTCGTGCTGATAACTGCTTTTGGCGATATCGAACTGGCTGTCTCTTCCCTGAAAAAGGGAGCGGCGGATTTTATCGTGAAACCCTGGGATAATGATAAACTCTTGTCGACTGTTATCGCTGCCTGGGAATCCCGTTCCGGGAGAAAACAAAATTCCTCTCGAAAGGAATCGGAATTTCTTTCGGAAGAAACAGATTCTGTCGTTACATTGCTTGTCAACTCCCTGCTTCGGAAATATGCGACGGCTTATGGGAAACCTTTTCCCGGAATTACTCCCGATGCATTGCATAAATTGTCGGACAGGATGCTCAATGGTGACCTCAGTCTTTTGCAGCAGACCATCGAGCGTGCCGTGCTTCTTTCAAATTCATCCGTGCTCGATAGTGATGACTTTTATATGGACGCTCCTCCTGTAACTGTTTCCCATCCGGCTACTTTGGAAGAGATGGAGAAACTGTTTATCAGTGAAGTGCTGGCAGAGAAAAAAGGAAATCTGACACTTTGTGCCCAGCAACTGAATATCAGTAGGCAGACACTTTATAATAAGATGAAGAAATATAACCTTTAGGAAATAACAGGCTGATATGTCAAAATAATACCGGAAAGACGATGGCAAGTGACCTGCATCTTTCCGGTATTTAATTAGGTGAAGTCGTGTTTATTTCCTGATACCTTGGATTGTTTTTGTTGTTCGGTCTGTTGTCATTCTGAAGAAATATACGCCTTGAGGGAGAGAACCTGTATGAATTATACTTCCCGGATGCTGTATCTTTCTGACCAGTTTCCCGTTGCTTGCATAGATTTCCAGCAATTTGACTTGCTGGTTATGAATGATATTCACCTGATCGCTGAACAGGTTGGGTTGAATACTTACTTCCTCTTCCCTCTGTATCTGTTCATTATCGACGCTGGTGTCGGTATCGATTGTAACCGGTTGGCTCTTTTTGTCGTTGTAAAGGGCATATACCTGATAAACAGGAGCGTTAGCCGGTATGTTTTTATCGGTATACTGTGTGCTTGAAGCTGGTAGAGTGGCCAATTCCAATTGGTCGCGGTTGATTTGATAACCTGTCGGTTCCGTAAAATTGGTAATCAGGAATCCTTCCGGCGACGAAGAGGCAATCTCTGATCTTATGATTGTCATTTTAGTGCTTTTCACCGGATTAAGTGTTTGTTTCTTTGCACTTAACAGTGAAGCACTATTTGTCAGTTCTCCTTCTTCCGAAGTTACGACGAATGAAATGCAGGAGTTGGCATCCAGCTCTTCGGTCGGGAATGTTGCCCACTTTTTGTCGCTCATTGCATAGATATTCCCTTTTCCGTCGATGGCTGGCCCTTCGTCGGCAAAAGCCGGAAAAATCTTTTTATTATATTCTTTGGCATGAATAGCTACAATCAAATCCTGACCGGCATCTATAGTGAAAGGCTTTTTTAATGTAATAGCATTCGTTTTCTGGTATTCAATATCTGTCAGATCTTCTTCATATATCCGGTTTCCCTGTTCTATATAAACGGCGTACGACACATTTTCGACCGGAGTGAAATAAACGGTAGTGATCGTCTTTTTGTGAATTGGTGTCAAATCATTCGTATCCCATCTCTGACCATAATAAAAAGGATCGCCTAATCCAAACTGAGAAACTATCCCTTGATCTCCCCAGCCGATAATTTGTTGATATATGGGTGCTTTCCATTCCAGTTCGATATTTCCGTCTGTCGTTTTCCGGGCTGTCAGGTCCGTCGGTGCCATTAAGCCGGCTTCTACTGTTTGGCCGTCCTGCGACATACCGGCAAGATATGTCGTTCCTGTATTCTGAGGATCCAGCCAGATATCCATACGCTCTTTGGTGTTTTCGCTGAATTTGTTCCAGTGAAAAGAAAATTTACCGTACAGGTTTAGTCCGTTGGGGTCTTCACAAGAGGAAGTGCCTCCGCTCAATGTTCCTATAATCAGACCTTTGTTGTTGAAAAGCGGAGAGCCGGAAGATCCACCTTCCGTTACCGCATGACCGTTGGCCGTTTCATCGAAGGTGGTGTTCCAATGGGCATTCCTTGCTCCGGTTTGCTTTGTATCCGCATTGCTCCAGGTGACAGATTCAACCGGATATTTTCCATAGGTGGAAATCTTTTTATAATCTCCTGAAGGGTGATGGATGCCGACTCCTGAAGGCGATGGCGTACCTGTCCGGTCCCAGCCATTGAAGAAAACATCATAATTATCGGGAATGTACTCGTTCAGTAACAACAACAGACCGTCGGAACCATTCTGAATAGGGATCGCAGCTTTACGGGTACAACCAACCATTGTTTTATACCTATTCTCGGACGAACTGTTGTCGCAGCCAGTGCGTTCCATATGAAAAAAAAACATCCATTCCTGTAATTCTTCGTCTGTCGCCTCTCCTAAACCGTCCATTGTCTGCGAACAGTGGTAAGCGGTCAGGATATAAGGTTTCTTATCTTTTGCCGTATTATTAACCAGCGATCCGGAACAGATAAAGTATTGTCCTTTTATCAGCTGGATTGTATGGCACACGCCTTTTTGTTGTAATTGCCAGTCATCTCCTTCTTCACAGTTGATGTTCACCATGCAGGGACCTGATAATTCTTCTTGGGCGCTTTTCGTTCCTTTTGTTACGTAAAGATGGTTGTATCCATATCCTATGCCGCTGATCCGTAATAAAGGTTCCTCACCCGACGCAGCCGGTACGTATTCCAGTGTAATTTCATCACCGGCAATCGGTTCGGTAGCAAAATGTCCGTTTTGGGGATGGGTACGGGTTGTATAAGCACCCAGTACCTGGCTTTTATCTGCATTATAAATAAATAATTTGCCGCCTTCCGGAATGTAAAAATCGGAGTAAGACAAGATCAATGCAATAGCACCTTTTGCTTCGAGATGCAGTTGCCATACTTTTTGTCCGTCGGGTAAAGTCCCCCAATTTCCACTGTTGGATATACTCAAATCTGTTTCGATCCGTTTGGCAATCGCTAAAGGAGCACCTTGGCTTACCCGCCAAGCATCGACAACTTTAAGGTCTTCAACACTGAAGTTTACCGGGATCTGTACAGGCTGTTCCGTACTTTTCAGATTGGTCATAAACTGAAAACTCGGCGGAAGACCTCCTTCACTGATTTGTGCATGCAGAAATATCGTTGGAAAACAACAGAGACAAAGAATACCTGCTATTAACCGAATGGAATGGTAATAGTAATGATTCATCTTATTTGTAATATAATACTAGTTTTTTTGTTGCGTTAAAAATAAGAATTATTTATTTAACCACAATCATCACATACTGATTTTCCTGTATTCTCTTGTTGTCAAGGAGATCCAGTAGTTTTTGCTGTTTAGGCGAGCCGGTTCGTTCTACGTTCATACGCATTTCTGTCAGTGTACGGATCATATAAAGATAACCGTCTGTTTGTCCGTCCGGCCAAAAAGTGAGTCCGCCGTCCAGGTCGTTGACAAATCCCTGTCCTCTACGCGGAAGGACATACGTTTTACCTTCATCTTTCATATAAACAGCCTGATAACTCAGTGTCGGTTTGTACTCATACTCAAATCCCAGCCAGCTTACGAGCTTTGGACCTTTCTTTTGATACAGGCCCATGAATAAACCTTTTGAGTTTTCATATAAAGTACGCAACCATATCTTCTCATCCGTAACTTCTTGTTTTTCTGCATAGTCAGTCAGGATGCCGTATTTCCCGAGATTCAGATTGTACAAAGGTACAACAGTCTGCGGATCACGCATCTGGAATACGGTATCACAGAACGGTATCATAAAAGTCATTTGATCCTGTGCCTCATTCCAATAGGCTGTCTGGAAGAATGGGATATTATCTGTTTGCGATTTGGAAAGTGTCGATTTATCCTTTAAGGTGAACTTCCCGAGCGTTTCGCCTGCCAGGTTAAAAGTCAGCATGCAGTTCGGAACACCGCTTGTGTCTTCATAGTGGCTCAACATATATCCGTCGGATGAGAATCCCAGTAATTTATCTTTTCCCAGGTTGATTGTGTATTTCTTTTCCACTGTTTCAGGAAAAACATACCGGGTGATTGTCAACATCGTATCTAGTGGAGGCAGTTCAATGATTTGTGGGTCGCAAGGCTCCTGGCTTCCTCTGGTTTCCACATCTTTACCGCTCATGGCACAATACATGCGGGTTGTCTTTTTGTCATAAAACAGATTATGCCCGTTCATTTCATAATTCCATTTATAGGCCAGTGCTTTGAAACCGTATCGTTTACTTGGCCTTCCTATTTTCCGGTAATAAAGCCGCGGGTTGTTGAACGTGATGAAAGCATTGCTGTCAGGTATGGAAATAGCTTGCTTTACCGTAAAGTTACCGTCTCCGACAATATAATAATCTATTTCCGAAGCGATCTGGCTTAACTTCAATGGTTGCTTTTCGCCATCGAGGGCACTTTCCAAATCTATATGGGTAGGAGCAACAGAATAATCGACTTTCCCTTCATATTTAGGGGGAGTGATTGGACGGGTGCTCTTTCCTTCTTTTTGTTTACAGCCGCTCAGTGTACCGAGACATACAGCACAGGTGGCAATCAGAATATATAATGTTTTCATGATACCGGTTTTTTTTAATTGATTGCCTCAAAAATAGGTATTATTTATTGATTTGTATTCATTAAATACGATTTTATCGTTTATTTACGAATAAACAGTAATAATGTTGCATACCAATGATTTAATAGCTTTATTTGTATATAGTAATCTAAATACCAATTAGTATGGATGCAAGTTCGAAACTTTTAGGCGGTTTATTAATCACTTTGGCTACTGTTTCTTGTATTACGGGGAATAAAAACAACGCCGGACGTAAGAATCTTTTGAAGGATTGTCCCGTTGTAGGCCAGTATGTTCAGGTGGGAGACAACAAGGTCTTGTCGTGTGACCAGAAGTTATTGACGGATACGATCCGTCTTCCTCTTAGTTTCTTTACAGAAGATATGGAAATCGTTAAATTGGATGGTAGGGATACGGCATTGGTTACTCAATGTGGTGTTAGTCTTTCCGATAATTATATTCTGATACATAGCGGATATCCTCCTACTGCTTTTAAACTTTTTGACAGGAAAGGAAATTATCTGACGGATGTAGGTGCTGTCGGTCAAGGTCCGGGTGAATATAACTTTGTATATGATGCCCAGATTGACGAGAAAAACGATCGTATTTATTTGATGCCCTGGCAAACGGAGAATCTGTTTGTTTATAATTTAAAAGGTGAGACGCTAGCTCCCATACCTCTTGGGATTCGTTGTCCGAAAGCCATGTTCAAAGTTGATCCGGAAAAGGGTACGTTGACGGTGGCTACATTACCTTTTCCAAAAACTCCGGCTCTTGTCTGGGTACAGGATTTAGCTGGAAATCATATTCAGGAAGTGGCCCCCGGGCATTTGGAAGTTCCCTGGACTTTTAATAATGAGATATTATGTAATTTGAATATGCCCAATGTGTTTGATGTCAATCTTTTATGTGTAGATCCGACTCGTCCAGATTCTCTATATCATTATGATATTGAGAATAACCGGTTGCGCCCGACTTTTACATTTAATCATTCAAAAACAGATCCTATCCCCTGGCATGGTTTTAATGAATGGCCCAATCATTTTGTAGGACAATTTTCAGGTCCTCCTGTTGTTCAGCAAAATGAACATGGAACAATTGCGACACCAGGCGAGACAGTTCATTATATAGTAGACAAGAATACTTGCAAGGGGGCTTACTTTAAAATATATAATGATTATTTCGGAGATCAGGAAATAGAATGGCCTAGCGGAATATTCTCGAACGGTTATTATATCCGTAATATGGAACCGGGAAATTTACTGACAGAGATTGAAACTTTATTGAAAAAGAGTGATCTTTCCAGTGATATGCGGAAAAAACTAACTGATATACAGAATATGATTGATGAAAATGATAATAATTACCTGATGATTTATCCTCTTAAAAGATAAAAGTTTATAGAACTATCCTCCTGTCGGTTCCATCGAAAAAGAACCGGCAGGAGGTATAATTTATTTGACGACAATCATTACATTCTGATTGTCCGGCAGATTGCGAAGGAAGTTTTTAAGTGCTTTCTGTTTAGGGGAACCAGTTAGTTTAATGTCTTTTTTCAGTTCGCTGGCCGGACGAATCATATACATATATTCGTCTACTTGACTGTCAGGCCAGAAAGGTAAACCTTCATCCAGATCGTTTGTCAATCCCTTTGATTTCAATGGGAGCGCTTTTGTTTGTCGGCTTTTCTTCAGGAAAACCATCTGATAATCTTCGGAAGGAAATTCTTTGCTGTTTTTCTCTTTTTCTAACCAACCGGATTGTCTATGTGTACCTTCTTTGTGGATTGTTAGAAATACTCCTTTCGGATTCTCGATAAAACCGTTAATCCATGCTTTGTTTTCCAGCCCACTGCTTCTTATAGCTTTGCTAGCCGGTAGTCTGTATCTTCCTAAATGAACATAATATGCCGGAAAGATTGTTTGATGATCTTGTAAACGGTAAACTGTGTCACAGAAGTTTACAACGAATGTTGGTTTGTTTTCATATAGATAAAAATTGTTGTAGCAAGTAAAACTGTAATAACTTTTTATCGGAACTACCCCTAAGGAGTCGATTCCGAAATGGAACTGACAGAGTGTGTCATTCTTTAGATTGAAAGCGGTTACTCCTTGGGTAAACGAACTTCCGGGATAATTGAAACGGCGGTAGTACATTTCCGGAGTGAAGCACTCAGCACGATCTGTCAGTAAATGACGGGTTGGGAGTGAGTCCCGATATAAATAATATCTTCTGGCAAGTACGCTGTCTAATGGAGGTAATTCTCCGATATACCAATTGGCATATCCAGTCTCTGGGTTTATTTTCTTTGTTTGTCCATACAGTTTCGTTGTAGCTTTGTCATAAAACAGGTTCTTTCCAAAAGGATACCAATTATCATATTCCGTTTTCAATCCTACGCGTTTTCGCTTTTTCCCTTGCCGGTAAAGATAGAGTTTGGGCTGGTTCAGAACAATGAAACCTCCTTCAACGGCAACAACATCCGTAATCGGATATTTGTCGTCACCAACCTGGTAGTATTCGATGGTTGATGCCACTTCGCTTAGCAGGACAGGGGAGGAAGTGGAAATAGCCGATTCGACATCTATTTTTTCCGTTGGATTTGTCTTGTCATATTTGGCTGTATATTTCGGACTGGCAGGTTGATAAACGGCTTCTTCCGTTACAGAGGATATGGTTTCTTTCCCTTTTTGTTTGCATCCGGTAAACAGAATAAGGAAAACCAGCAATAGATTATATGGTAAGTTTCTTTTCATGACTCATTGTTTTAATTTAACTGATAGGTTAATATTGTTATCCTTAATAAAAAGAGTGAATAAAGCAACCGATTATCGTATATCCCAATTAATTCAATTAGTTTACCAGGAAGGTGACAGGATCCTTATTTGACGACAATCATTACATTCTGATTGTCCGGCAGATCACTGAGGAAGTTTTTAAGAGTTTCCTGTTTAGGGGAACCGGTTAGTTTAATTCCTTTTTTCAGTTCACCGGCCGGCCGGATCATGTACATATATTCATCTGTTTGACCATCGGGCCAGAAAGGCAAGCCTCCGTCCAGGTCGTTTGTCATTCCTGTAGCTGCCAGAGGCAATGCTCTGGTCTGACGTTTGTACTTCAGATAAACCATCAGATAATCTTCGGATGGAAAATCCTGATTCTGCTTGTCTTTGTTGTCCAGCCATCCGGATTTGTTACTTTTACCCTCCCTGTGAACTTTCAGGAATACGGCTTGCGAATTTTCCCGTAAATTATCCACCCATGCTTTATTACGTTTATCTCCTCTATTAATCACATAGGTTGCCGGTGCCTTGTATTTGCCTAAATGAATGGCATAGACCGGAGCAATGGTCTGCTGATCCAGCAGTCGGTAAACCGTATCGCAATAGGTCGCTGAAAATGTCGGTTTGTTATCATACAGATATGATGTATGGAAGAGTGTGAAATTGTAAAAGTTATCGCTTTTAATAGTACCAATGGAATCGATCCCGAAATAAAAATGGCAGAGGGTATCACCTTTTAAATTGAAAGTGTTGACTCCATAGTCAAATCCGGTCCCAGGGTAATAGAACCGACCGACAGACATTTCCGGAGTGAATATCTCTACCCAGTTTTTCAGAATACGGCGGTTTGGCAATGAGTCCGGATACAAATAATGCACCCTGGCCAGGACACTGTCCAACGGAGGAAGTTCTCCTATATATTTGGTTGAATATCCGGTTTCCTGATTCAGTTTCTTTAATTGTACGTATAACCGGGTAGTCTTTTTATCATAAAACAGGTTATTGCCCGATTCATTGTCCCGCCAATTACTATATTCTGTTTTCAATCCGACTCGTTTCCGTTTTTTTCCTTGCCGGTAAAGGTATAGTTTCGGCTTATTGAGGGCAATGAAACCACCCTCAACAGCGACAACTTCGGCCACCGGATATTTATCGTCGCCTACCTGGTAATATTCGATGGTTGAGGCCACTTCACTTAACTTGACAGGAGATGATGTGGAAATAGCTGATTCGACATCTATTTTAGCGACAGGTGTTGAATGGTCATGCCTGGCTGTATATTTCGGACTGGCAGGCTGGTAAGCAGTTTCTTCCGTTTCAGAGGATGCTATTCCTTCATTTTTTTGCTTACAACCGGATACTAGTATTAAAAGAGCAAAAAACAAGCAGAATGAGATGTTCTTTATCATAATTATTTCTTTTTATTTCCTCAGGTGACCCAGAGGAATATAGTTGTTATCATTTTTGTTCATTATACCCGCCATCTAATGTTTTAATTTGGCTAATAGGATGATATTATTATCATTTTCATGTATTGACTCTGCCAATGTAGTCAATTCTGCTTTTTCTTCTTCTGTTAATTTGTTAGACTTTAGAGCATTTTCTAACGTGCTTTTCAGATTTGCAGGTTCTATATTCTGGATAAAGTAGCCATTATAAAAAGAGAAAATAGGCCAGCCGATTTCCGTGTATCCCAGATAATCATTATATAATCGGAAAAAAGCTCCTTTTCCAGTTCTTTTGTCTACAATATAATAGCTGGGAGATGATGATACAAATGAAGTAGCTGATACTTGCTTCGGATAGGAAGCCTCTCCTATATAATGGTTCGGAAGTTCGATATAGCCGTGCCAGGGGATCGGGTCTTCACTGAAATTCATGGTGAAGGTTGGAGACAGGCGGTTATTGCGGTAATCGTAGCGGTAAAGGCTGTCGACGCGTGTTGGTACGATGCAGAGGATATTTACGTCAAAAATACCCGGTACATTATTATATGTACAGACCTCATTACTGTAATCTTGCGGTGCAGCGAGATGGCCGGGTTCGATATAATCTTTCCTGTTCCCGTGAAAATCCTGTGTCCATGCTACTGCCGGCATGTCGGGGAATGGAAGTAGAACAACTGCAACCGTCGAATCCTGAAGGTCTACATGGAAAGTGCCTTTGGGAGCCCGCAGACAAAGTGGTATTGTAGGTTGGGGATTACCCTTCAGGTCATAGACCAGTATTTGGGCACTTTGCCAGGGCAATATATAAATTCGGTCGTTTTCTTCGTCAATATTAGCGTCATAAACATTCAGGTATTCGTTGGGGCCTTGTCCGTATGATCCGATCGTTGTCAGGAAGTTTCCTTTCCGGTCGAAGAGTTTGAAAGGATTTTGTTTGTTGTTCCATGCTAATAAATAATTATCGGAAACGATTACGCGTCCTTCGCTGATCAGCGCTTCATCCCGGTTGTCCAGATGAATGATCTCTGGTTTTTCCGTAAGATAAGTGAGTAGAAGGTGTATGGAGTCGGTCAGTAATTTCTGATCGCACGAAAGAACCTGGTCATCCCCCACCTGTACAAAAGTACCGACAACGGGTAAGTCTTCCAATCCGTTATTGAATGATGATTTATTGCCACTTTGACACGAGACTATCAATAGTAAACCAGTAATAAGATTTCCTACCTTCTTCATAATGTTGCTTTTTAGAATGATGTTTGATGCAAATATATCCTTAAATGTTGATAACAGACTAGAAAGTCAGTTGACATTTTAGATAATACTGAAAGGGGTAACCGGTAGATATATAGATGTTTACTATCTTATCGTAGTAAAAATGAATTGACATTTCCTCTTTAGCAGTTTAGAACGCATTCAAAAGATCATCCAGAGACAGGTTATCATCCTCAACTCCGAACTTCTCCCGTTTCATACGTGCTTTCTTTTGGCTGATGGCCGAAGGAGTGATATAATAGATGGAGGCAAGGTCTTTCGTGCTGATCCCGCTTTTCAACAGGCAACAGAAGGCGATGTCTTTTGTACGGAGTAACGGATAAGTATTTTTTAGTCGTTCGGCAAAGCCGGACCAGATATTATTCACAGTTTCGATCAATTCGTCTATCTCTTCCGATGTTAACCTCGATTTGTTATCATCTGTGTTTTCTTTTGCTTTTCCGGAAAGGGAAGGAATCTTTTGGGATGCGGACAGACGGCGGAACAACTGTTCACGTAAAGCCGTAGCTCTTTCACGTAAGGATATCAATTCCCGTTCTTTCTCTAATTGGGCGACCTGGTTTTTTAGTTCCTGTTCTTTTAATTGTTGTTCGCCGATGATTTTCTTTTTCCGGAGACGGTTGTAGACAATATACCAAAGGGTACAGGCTGTAATCAATATCAGACATAATGAAAGGAGGTAGATATCTTGTTGCTTCTTTTTGAGTTTTAATTGGTTGTTTTCATTTTTGAGCAGTTCTTCCTGATATCGTTGTGTCATTATCTGTGATTCGGCATCACCGGATATGTTGCTGAAACTTCCTTCATAGTTTTTCCAGGCGTAGTATATTTGTTCGTCTGTTTTGTTTTTTTCATATAGCCGGGCCAATAGTTGATAGGCACGGGTTGCAACATAGGTGTTTGTGCTTTGTATTGCTTTCTGTAGGTAAACCCTTGCCGAATCGGTTTCGCCGGATGCAATGTATATTTGGGCTTGAGTAAGCATATGATATGGATAACTAGTCCGGGTGTTACATAAACTCTGACTTGCTTTCAATGCTTCCGTTGCGTTTCTAATATTTCCCTTTTCTTTTTCAATTTCGCTTATTTTTTGATAGAAAAAGGCTGTTTGTTCCCTTGATTCGATTTCCAGTGATTTCCGGATGGCTTTTTGGTAGTAGATGATTGCACTGTCGGTTTGTTCTGAATATCGATATGCCTGTCCGATTTCTGCTAATACTTCTGCCTGGTAAGCGGCAGGGATAAAGGCACTGTCTTGTAATGACAGTCTATGCTGCTGCAATGCCTGTTTTGCGTTGCCTTTGTACAGAAGGGCAAAACCGCTGTATTCGTATAATCTGGTTCGTACTACAGGATTTGTTGCAAACGGAATACCCAGGGTAAAGAAGGAGTCAGCCCGCATATAGTTCGCCGTTTGCATATTGATAAACCCACTCCAGAAACAAGCATTAGAGGTTTTGGCTGAATCATTGTTGGCAATGAAAATATCAATAGCTTTTGTGAGCAGGGAGTCTGTCCGTATGGCCTGACCTTTGCGGAGTCCAGCAATAGTCTGAAACAGATCGTATTTCGCTTTAGGATAATCGGCCAGCTGGTCAGGGTTCTTTATCTTCTCCAGAAATATTAATGTACTGTCCGGCTTTTTGTCCAGATAATTTTCAGCCTGTTCCAACCAATACTCTGTTTGTCCGCCCGTACAGGCCGACAAACAGAGTATAGATTGTATAATTAGTAGCCAAAAAGTATTTTTCATGGAGATACCGGTTATTTGAAGCAAATGTAATGCTTTTAGTATCCCAATTCAAATTCCTGATCGACTGCCGGAACTCCTTCGTCCATCCATTTGGGCATTGGTTGCTTGTTCAGGTAATGCTGGAAGAACTGGAACATACGCTTCTGGAAATCTATCCGGTTTGCCAGACGCATCGGCCAATGAACTTCTCCGGTATAATTGAGTAGCCACACCGGTTTCTGTAAACGTTTGAGTGCTACAAAATATTCTATTCCCTGATACCAGGGTACATGACCATCGTTGTCGTTATGCATGATCAGGATGGGAGTTTCTACTTTATCCATGGTAAACAACGGAGAGTTTTCCATATATTGCAATGGAGAGTCCCATAAAGTTCCGCCGATGCGGCTTTGTCCGTGTTCATATTGGAAAGAACGGTTCAGCCCTGATCCCCAACGGATTCCACCGTAGGCACTGAACATATTGACGACCGGAGCTCCCGATTCGATAGCGGCAAACAGGTTTGTCCGGGTAGCCAGATAAGCAACCTGATATCCGCCCCAGCTATGACCTTGTGCACCGATCGCTTTTTCATTTACATATCCTTTGGCTATTAATGAGGTAATACCCGGCATGACACAGTTGAAACAGCTTTCTCCGGGATAACCGTCTACATAACGTACATCCGGATTGAAAATGATATAACCATTACTGGTATAGAAATGGTAATCAATCGTGGAACGATGCGGTTCCGGCATATGGTAAGCATAAAGCGTTTCCGAATTACGTTCGTAGAAGTTTACGATTACCGGATATTTTTTGTTCGGGTCGAAGTTCTCCGGTTTATAGACAACTCCTTCCAAAGGTGTTCCGTCCAGAGAAATCCAGGAGACGAGTTCGGCAGTTCCCCAATTCAGATTTGCTTGTTGTTCTTCGCCGTGGGTTAGCTGGATGGACTTTTTGAAACTAAGGTCAGAAAGCCTTATATCCGGATATTGTTCAAATGTTTCGGAGGTATAGATCACTGCATCCGAATATTTCGCTTTGACGGGTGTTTTCAGCATGAAGTTTCCGGCCAGCAGGGCTTTCGGTGCTTTGGGGGCAGAGAGATGGGCACTGTAATATCCGGAACCTTTAGTCTTTTCATTGAACACTTGTAATAACTGTGACTTTGTTATATCAATGAATTTTTCTTCTTTATCCAATCTGATCAATCGATATGAAAGTTGTTCCTTTCGTCCGTTTACTGTCAGGTTTACAGGAGCTACTTCTGCTGTAGGATCGAATTTCCAGATATCATAACGGTCGTATATCAGGAGGTTACGATCATCAGCTGTCCATCCGGCCAGACCGTGAGGTGACGGATAGTCTGGGACGTCATTGTCTTCATCCCAGGCGGTAAAGGTTGCGGGAGTTGTCAGACGGTATTCTTTTCCGTTTGCCAGGGAATAGGTATACCAGGAACTGTCTTGCGCACAATACC
>OLIT01000041.1_pt1 | contig 138845 bp, 112 predicted proteins | sample 1601341 | NCBI WGS metagenome assembly OLIT01 (sample SAMEA2452121, study PRJEB22498) | human gut metagenome | biome: human feces; feature: human gut; material: feces | place: Australia | collected 2012
GGATGATTCGCTAGCTCAGCAGGTAGAGCACATCCCTTTTAAGGATGGGGTCCTGGGTTCGAACCCCAGGCGGATCACAGAACAAAACGGCAAGATGCTGCAAATCGCTGAAACTAAGACAGTTTCAGCGATTTTTGTAATGCCCCTATTCGGCAAAATGACGCACATTATAGGGTTCAGAGGTGTGCAATTCGTGAACAGCCCGTGCCGTGAACAGTTTTGTTCACGATTTCCGAGTGGGATTTGTAACTATCTAACCTTCTGCGTTTTTCTGCGATTTGCTGTCTTGAAAGTGGGGCTTTTATACTCTCTGCAAGGTTCAAATCCCCACTTTTCGGGAATTATGAGTTGATTTAGGGCGAAATTTAACATCAATTTAGATTTTTAACCGTCTGATTGCCGATTTAGCCCTGTTTTTAACTCTTTTCCGCATATTCAGCCGTGCTTTGGATAGCGTCTAATCGTGAACAAGTCGGCAGAACGGTGAAATTTGATGAAATTGCCGAACAATAATTCGTGAACAAAATCCGGAAGTATCTTCCTGTTCACGGAAGTGTTCACTGAATTTGCCATACAGTGTTGATTTTCTTGTGCTTGCCTGTTGTGAAATTGGGCGAAAATGATTATATTTATGTAACCATTAAACCACAATTTCAAATTATGTTACATGATTCTTATTTTACCTTGTCGTTCATCGCAAGGAAAGCCCGCGCCCTCCGCAACGGCGAGTATCCAATCTTTGTCCGTATCACCGTCAGCGGTCAGATTGCGGAGATGAACCTCGGCCGCAGTGTCGCCCCGGAGAACTGGGACCAGAAGCGCGCCATGTCGAAAGGCCGCTCACGCCGTGACCTCGAACTGAACAAGTACATCGAGGTTGTCAAAGCCCGTTTTCTCGAAATTCACAATATGCTTGTGCGTGAGGGGAAGATGGTGAACCCGAAAATCCTACGTGACCATTTTCTTGGCACGGTGGAGAAGCCGAAGATGCTCTGCGATGTGTTCCGTCAGGCAAACGAACAGCGACGCGCCGAATACGAGCGTGGCGACATGGGCAAGGCTACCTATGAGCGTTGGGTGCGCTGCGTCGCCTATCTGGAAGAGTTCATGCAGCTCACGCGGAATGTGTCCGACATTCCTGTAAAGGAAGTGACGAAAGGGTTTGTTCAGGATTTTGAACATTTCCTGCGCATGAACAAGAAAGCCGCCAACAACACGGCAGTGCGCTATCTGCGCTACCTCAAGAATGTAATGCAGTATGCAATCGCCAACAAGTGGGCTACCGAAGACCCGTTCATCGGCAAGCGGTTCAAACGTACCGTCGCCGACCGGGAGGCGTTGACGGAAGCCGAGTTGAAACGCATGATGGATTTGGATCTGAAGGATTATCCCCGTGTGGAGGCTGTGCGTGACACCTTCGTGTTCTGCTGCTTCACCGGGCTGGCGTTCTGCGACATCAAGTCGCTCAAAGGGTCCGACATCACCACCGACGCTGACGGTCGGATGTGGATACGCAAGCACCGGGAGAAAACGGGCGAGTTGAGCGTTATCCCCCTGCTCGATGTTCCCCGCCGGTTGATTGAAAAATACCGCAACCACCCGAAAGTTATGTTTGAGGGCGTTGTGCTGCCTGTAATCTCCAACCAACGCCTCAATGCGTATCTCAAAGAGGTGGCCGACCTCGCCAAAATCAACCGTCACCTGACCTCGCATATCGGGAGGCACACGTTTGCCACCCTGTCGTTGAGCAACCATGTTCCAATTGAGAGCATATCAAAAATGCTCGGTCACTCCGACATCCGCACAACGCAAATCTACGCCAAAATGCAGGACAAGACGGTGTATGAGGATATGGCGACAATGCGCCAAAAATTTGACTGTGTGATGATGAATTGACATCTCGCAACGAAAAACAATGACAATGACAACGGCAACCGGGCGATGAGCTTCGGTTGCCGTTGTCGTTTTTAGGCGGTATCAGCCGAATTGGGGTCGGTAGTTGGATTGCAGGAAGGTTTCAATATCATCCTCGGCATAGAGGATTTTACCGTCAAGACGGTAGTATGGGATCAGACCCCGGTCGCGGTAGTCCTGCGTTGTGCGTCGGCACACGCCCAAAAGTTCTGACAGCATGGCGTCGGTGATGAACCGTTTGCCGTGGAGCAATGGGTGGTATTCTTCTTTCAACTGCCGGCACATGGCGGTTATGTCGTCGGCTTGTGCTGTCAGGCGCATTATGCGTGGGTCGGTGGCGGTGACTGTTTCTTTCATTGCCCCGCTCCTTCCTCCTTTATGATTAACTTGGCAATGTCGCCGCCCTTGAACTGCGAGAGCCTGCCCAGATGTGAGAACCCGATTTTGCCCCACTCCTTCATGGTGCGGAGTTTCCGCTCGGATATGTGGAGATAGTCGCAGGTCTGCTTGGTGTTGAGCCAGTCCGACAATTTCTTGTCGCGCAACTCGTTATACAAAGCCTTGACGGTCTTGTGGAGAAAATCGACACGTTCAATCAATGCGTTGAATACTTCTCGCTCAATTTCAATGGTGTCCATAAATTCAGTGGATTAAGTGGATTTTGTAGTGGTGTTTGTGTGGGATAAGATTTGAAAAAGTCGGCGGGTATCCCTCCCGCCGACTCACCACTAAATCCACAATCAAATTAAATTTATGACTGCGATTCAGTGGCAAAGTTAGCGATTTATTTCCGGATTTCCATGCTATTGCACGGAAAATCAGTTAAAACCGATGGCGTGGGCCTCGTTTCTTTTTACGCTGCATACGGCGGCGGAAATCTTCCTCGTCGGGGTTGAACGACTGACCCTGCTGGAACAGGTCAAGACCGGGAATTGGCAGGTCATAGTCGCCGAAGTCGGATGCCGAATGAATGGCGGTGGATTGATATTGTCCGCTTGTGGATTGCTGCTGACTGTCCGATGTTTTGGTATTCTGTGCCGTATCGGTCTGCGATTGATTATCGGAACCAGTATCTTCGGGTATCGGCTCCACCGTTGGGGCAACAATAGGTATCGCAACATCGGGAGTATCAGTATTAGCATTTGCCGGATTGTTGAAACGCTCGTTGATGGCATTTGCCGAAAACTCCTTGCCCAACCGGGAGCCGTTCAATACCGTCATGGTGTTGTGGTCAATGAACGTAACGCCATATATGCGCCTTTCCTCCGTGTAGCGGAGAACAATATCAATGTTCCGTGCTTTCAATTTAGCGATGAAGTCTGATTTGTCGGCGGCGTTGGCAAGCACATCGGCAACTTTACGTTTCGTGGGCGCAACATCAATTTTGGCCTTTGTCCGCTCAAATCGCCCGTCAATGGCGGTGCGACTCGCAAACTTGCCGAGGCGCGATGCCTTGAAAGGGGTTGCGATTGTCTTGCCGCTGTCGTCGGTGGCGAAATACACCAGCCCGTGATACTCCCTGCCGTTAACACGCCCATCAGTCTGCTCACACCTCACATTATATAATGAGAGAATGGCGTTATACTCTCCGATGGTCTGGAACTTGTAGCGCATACCGACCATTTTGACGGTATTGGCAACCTGACGCTTGATGTCGCCCGACGGGTCAAGTTTTCTAATAGGAGTGTCAGGCGAGATTTTTTCTCGTTGCGCCTTATGGAGATTATATTTTTCCTCCAAATCGGTCGTAATACGTTTGCTCCGGCGAAAGAGAAAATCCTGATTGAGCCTCTTGCCCTGCTCGTTGACATTGACTGTCACTATATGGATATGGTGGCGGTCGATGTCCATGTGCTTGTATATTATGAAAGGCTGCTCACCGAAGCCGAGTTTGTCCAGATACTCGCGGGCGAGGATTTCATACTGTTGCTCAGTCAGCTTGTCATCGGGGTGCGGATTGAGGGAGATATGGAGAACAGGTTTCTTAGTCCTGCCCATTTTAGGCATGAACAAGTTGAAGTTCTCCACCATTCGGGCAATGTCAATCTGACCGTCTGCCGGGAGAATGATTTTGTTTGCACCAAGCACCCGGCCTTCTTCACGGTTCATCTTCTCGCTGTTGTATGCCAACGCCCCGTAGAGCGATGAGCCTATCGAGATTTTAGCGACCATTGCTGCTCGAATTTTTCAGACAACGACACGACTTCCGACATCACTCCCACCATTTCAATGGTGAGTTTCTCCAATTTGTAGAGAGCGGTCATCGCTTTTTTCTCGGTGAAATTCTCCCGGAGGGTTCTCACTGTAAGGTCGTAGTTCACCCCGATTGTGCGGTACTGTGCGAAAAACTCCGAAAGTTTGGCGCAATATACAGCGAGGGATTTGTCAGAGGTAAGCACCTTGAATGGCTTGCCGAAGATGAGTTGCTTGATGAAAGTAGCCTTGACGGTGGTGTTGGCCCGTTCCATCATTCGGGTGAGTTCATCCCATTCGAGATCGTCAAAGCTGACTTTGACATGGTGGCTGCACTTGTTGGCAACCGGCGGTCGCCCGCCTTTGTTGATGTAATGTGTCATAAAAAGTGGATTAAGTGGTGACTGCAACGCGAAGCCTCTGCCAACCGCAGGTTTGGAACAGGGATGCCCGACTTCGGAGGGTAGCCTCACATAGCAAGGTTGTTTTGTGGGAACGCGAGTTACCCAAAACAACCTTGCTATGTACCGACGTACATCTTACCTATTATGAAATAAGGAGTTATGTCCTTTATGACAGCCCGGTTTGCCATTAAAGGTGTACGAAAGTCGTACTCTCGCGCCTTATTCCATGCCTGCGGAGGGTGTTCACCCCCTCGGTGCTTATATAAAGTTACGAAAAAAATCTCGGCAATTACAAACGGCGAGAAAAAATTTGGGCGAAATTCCGATGCTTTATGCCGGATTTGGAGAGCCGATGACTGGCGATGAGAAAATTTTTCGCCCTTGAAATGTTAAAAATTCAGTTTGATTTTCGGGAAATCCGGTGAAAAATGGGGAAAACCGATACCAAACAGATAAATTTCCATAAGAGCGGGATATTTTGCAGCCTAACTTTTTGAAAAATTATTTGTAACTTTATATAGAGGTTGATTTCATAACCTATCTTCAAGGAGTTCAAATTACGATAATATTTAGGAACTGCCAATTGAACAGTAGGTAATGGAAGTATTCTTCAAGAAATATAAACTGCCAACCAGTATTATAGACTTTGGAATAGGCATATTATCCAAATACAATTCAGATTAGGTATCAGATTTGGGAATTGTTTTATTTGCATATAAGCTTATTACCTATTTCTACATACGTCCGTACGTTTGTACGTTTATGGATTGACAGATAAGGCTATCAACTGTTCAGGGCCGCAGGGTCATGAAGCTGTTGCCGTACAACAAAATGTTTCACCAACTAAATCCACTTTTTTATGATTGATGACACAAACAATACACAATCCGACCGTTCCAGATTCTGGCGAACCTATCTTCGTCGCCGGGATACGGACAAGTTCAACCGCCGTTTCTCTGAAATCGGCATAGAACCCGACTTTATTCAGATGATACGGCGTATTATAAGTTCAGAGAAGCACCAGCCCTGCTGTGTTCGCGATTTCATCAACAATGTCCTCGAACGGTTCTTCAACGAAAACGAGGAAATACTCAAAGAAAAAATGTGATATTTGCGTAGATCTTACGAAGCTACTGCTAAGTTGGTACTGCCGTCACAATCGGTGGCGGCAGTACCAACCATTGTATGCAACAAATAAGCTGTCTATCGTTCAGTTTTTCGGAACTTGGTGGGAGATAATCCATAAGTGGCTGTAAACACTCGTATAAAGTGTGGCAAGTCATTGAACCCTACCGCAAAACATATTTCAGACACCTGTTTTTGAGATGTCCTCAAAAGTTCACATGCCGTTTCAAGGCGATAATTGGTTACAAATTGGGAAAATGTCATACCCTTGTTCCGCTTGAAGAATGTACAGAATGCAGAGCGGTTCATTCCGATGTGTCCGGCAATATCATCAAGGGAGATGTTATGCACATAGTGAGCCATAACATAGGTCGCAACCTGTTGCATACGCCTTATGTCTCGCTCAATTTTGATGGGTTTACCAATCAGCGTATGGTCTTTGGTTGTGAATATGACAGGAAGCAGACGGAACATCTCACTTAGTTGACCTATATCGTCCAGTTCACACATTTTCATAAGCGAGTGTTTTATCCTCACGGCACTTTCTATGCCGTATTTCAGTGCCTCCGTTGGGAGTATTTGCCCATACAATACGTTTCTTAATTCCGGGAATGTAGCCATACATTTGTCTATCAACTCCGGACTGAAAGCCACCATGAGGTATCTTACCTCTCCGTTTTCATCGGTGGAATCCGGGGAATATTCCCAATAATGCGGCATTGAGGGAGGAATAAGCGCAACATCCCCTTCGGAGAAAGGCATAAGTGTGTCACCCGTCATTCGCACGCCATGCCCTTGCGTTACGAAATACAGTTCCCATGCTTCATGTCGGTGCATCTTTGCCTCGACCTCCGGGGCAATGTGTTGCGAGATAAAGAAGAACGAATGGTCTATTACCTCAGGCAACGTATATGGAATTACGGCGTCTTTCATGGGTGCAAATTTACGACAAATATTTGAAACCATATGACAAATACAAGGCAATTTCCTGTCGTAAATTTGCAGTATGAATTCACTGGATAAAATAAAAGGACATTTGGCGGTAATTGTCGCCAACATATTCTTCGGTCTTAACGTGCCGTTGACAAAAGAATTGATGACTTGTTGGCTTACTCCGACAGAGTACATCATAACTCGTGTAGGATTGGCAACCGCAATGTTTTGGCTTGTTGGTCTTTTCCGGCCAAAAGAAAGTGTCACCCGAAATGACATCCTTCTTCTTAGTGTAGGAGGTTTGTTTGGGGTGGTTGGAGCGCAATATCTTGTCGCCGTAAGCCTTGACTACACTTCGCCACTATATTTTTCGCTGATGAGTGCGATGTCGCCAATGATTGTAATGTGGCTCGCTCTCTTTTTTCTCCATGAACCGATTAGCAGTCAAAAAATAATCGGTGTCGTAATTGGAATTGCCGGTGCGGGAGTGCTGCTTCTGAATGCCGATACTGGTGGCAGGAATTTAATGGGTGTTTTTATCGCTTTCGCAAGTGTCACATCTTATGCAATTTATCTGATTATAATAAGGTCAGTCGCAACAAAATATTCCCCCTTGACGCAGATTAAATGGACATACCTATCCGCAAGTATTGCCCTTGTTCCTATCGCAATTGTAGGATTGCCTGAACAGTCGGAGATTTTTCGTGTGGCAACATGGGTACAATATTGTGAAATGGGGTTCATAGTGATATTTGCAACAGTTACGGCATTCATGCTTATTCCTTTCGGCTTGAAATATCTGCGCCCAACGAGCGTTAGCGTTTACATCAACCTCCAGCCCGTAGTGGCGGCGAGTGTGGCGATAATTCTTGGACAGGATAATTTCTCATGGGAAAAACCTGCTGCCGGGCTTCTTGTAATCTTGGGGGCATATATAGTTACGACAAGTCGCGGCAAGGAAATCGCAAGCAAATCTGCGACAAATATTTCAAACTATTAGACAAACATACGGCAAATATAAGCCGTAATTTTGCAACGTGAAAACAAAAACAAATAAATCATAATATGGAATTTGACAAAGTATTGGAAAAACGTCGCACCTATCGCGACTACTCCGACCGGGAGGTAAGCGATGAAATCCTTAACAAAGTAATAGAGGCCGCCTTCAAAGCTCCTACCAACGACCACCTGCGTCAGTTGGAGTTCGTGGTGGTGCGCGGCCGTGAGAGCATAGCAAAAGTGATTGCTCCGCTTGCCAAGAATATGGCGGCGTTCAAAACACTTGTGCATGAGGTGGATGAGTCTGGCGACAAGGATAAGATGGCGATGTTTGCCGACGCTCTTCCCAAACAGCAAAAAATGCTAATGGAAAGCGGTCTGCTTATCCTGCCATTCTTCCGCCAGCTTCAAAGCCCGTTGCTGCAACCTGCGGAGCAAAGTTCTCTTAACTACTTTGTCTCTGCATGGATGTCAATGGAAAACATGGTTCTCGAAGCCACCAATCACGGTCTTGGCTGTGTATTCCATATACCCGTAGCCGACGAGGTAGAAAAAATTAAAGAGATTGTCAATGCTCCCGATGGCTATGAGTTCACCTGTCTGTTCACAATGGGCTATCCCGCTGAAAATGCCTTCCTACCCAAACAAAAAGAAATTGATATTCAGGAAAGAATACACATCAACAATTTCTGAAAATATGGAATTCTATGAGGCATTAAAGAAACGGCGTACAAATCGCGAATGGTTGGATAAGGACATTGATTTTGCAGTGGTAAAGCGTATATTGGATGCCGCCAACAATGCACCCACTTGGAACAACAACCGTAACTGGCAATTCATCCTCTTGCGCACACAGGAGGAAAAGGCTTTCATTTTTGAGAAAGAAAAGAAAGAAGCCGATAAGTTCAATGCCGAGAGCTATCTCAATATGCCGAGACCATATCCTATAACCTTGGGGCAGAAAATGTATGGATATGCAATGCCGCGTCAGTTTACTATGCTCGCTAATGCACCATATGTAATTATCCCCGTATTCAAATGTAAGGAACTTGGATGCGAGTATGTTTCGGGGCTAAATCCATTTTCAACTATTTGGTGCGTCATTGAGAATATCTTTCTTGCTGCTACGGCAGAAGGGCTGTCATATTCCATGCGAATTCCCGCCGGAAAGGAGCATGACATCATAAAGGGCAAACTCAAAGTGCCTTCGTCATATATGATCCCTGTATTCATAGGCATAGGACATCCCGACCCCGGAGAGAAACTACCGGAGCAGGAGTATCCCGACATCGAAAAGCAACTCCATTTCGGCAAGTGGCGATAATAGTTTGCTCCGATAGAATACAAAAGATATTTTAATAAGATGAAAGTTGCAGTAAAGGAAACTAATTCCTATCTCACTAAATCCAAAATCGGGCAATATGCGATAAATCCTTATGTCGGTTGTCCCCATGCCTGTAAATATTGTTATGCCTCGTTTATGAAACGCTTTACGGGCCATACGGAAGCGTGGGGAGAGTTCATCGATATAAAGTGTGCTACAAACCCCATTGACACAACCAAGATTATCGGAAAAAACGTATTCATGGGAACTGTCACCGACTGCTACAATCCTTATGAGGCTAAATATGGGGTAACACGTTCAATCCTTGAACAACTTGCAGGAGTTGAATGCTATGTGCAGATTGCGACAAAAAGCAAACTGATATTGCGGGACATTGACTTGCTGAAAGGGATGAAGCATTTGAGTGTTGCATTATCTGTAAATACTCTTGACGAGCAATTTCGGATGGATATGGATAAGGGCAGTTCTATTGCTGAAAGACTTGAAACCCTACGGATATTGCATGATGCAGGGATCTACACTATCTTATTCATGTCGCCGATATTCATTGGGATAACCGAATGGAAAGACATAATAGGGCGGACAATGCAATATGTCAATGAATATTGGTTCGAGGATTTGAATTTGAGAGGGAGCTACAAAACTGTTATATTAGACTATATCCAAGAAAAACATCCTGAATTATATCCGACCTACGAGAAAATATACCTCAAAGGTGACCATACTCCTTTGGATTTAGTTGAAAATAAGATTAAACAGTTTTGCGCTGACAAACAAATTATTTTCAGTGACTATTTCCACCATAAAGAAGTAGTATCCAATCCCAATAACAAAATCTTAGGTAAGAATAGATAAAGCATAATATGCCATAATTGAGAAAGGCGGGGAAACCTGCCTTTCGCTTTCTATTTATGATACTTGAAGTTCAATCAACTATATGTTTAACACAAAAATCAACAGGACATGAATAAAGTTCTAATTGTTGATGCGTCATCTTCCGACCCTCGGATAATGGCTGGCTTACTAATGAAAGCCGGTTATGATCCGATAACGGCGGAGGATTTCGACGCTGCAAAAGAGGAGGTGGCAAAACTGCCACCCGGTGCTGTCGTTGTCACGGCGATGAAATTCACCGGCGGCACGGCACATATGTTAGTGAAATGGCAACGACAAGAAAGATTGTCTTTTCCCACGATTGCCATAGTGGACAATCTCAATCCGAGCGAACTGCTTGAACTTATGCGTAATGGCATATCAGATGCCATCCAACGCCCGGCGATAGACAAGCAACTGACGGAGATAGTTGGAAAATACGCCAAACCGGAAAACATCGTACTACAACTTGACAACACGCTGATACCGAGAAGCAGCAAGCAGTTCAAGGATATTGAGAAATCAATCGCTGAGATTGCCGCTACCAACGCCAACTGTATCATCTTCGGTGAGTGTGGTACGGGCAAGGAGCAAATAGCAAGGCAAATCTATCTGCAAAGCTCACGCACGCAAAAACCGCTTATCATGCTGGAGGCTGGCGGAGCGGCGCTGGTCGGCAAACACGCCCCAGAATCTGACCGAAGCGAGATTTACGACCGCATTGAAAGTTATTTCAGTGAGGCAAAGGGAGGTACGATAATCGTGAAGAACATCCAGTTGCTCACCTTTGAGAAACAATCGGTGCTGTTGCACATTCTTGAACAGGAACATCCAGATGTGAGAATAATATGCACCGCTAACGCCTCCCTGCTGAAGATGGTAGCAGAGGAAACATTCCGTGACAACCTGTTTTTCATGTTGCGCCAGACAAGTATCACCGTTCCGCCGTTACGTGAAACGACCGAGGATATATCGGACATTGCGGATTATCTGCTGTCCAAGTATGCCCGTAAAAAGCAACAGCCGAAGAAACGGCTTGATGCCTCGGCAATCAAGGCACTCAAACTTCATCCGTGGCCGGGGAATATCCGTGAGTTGAAAGATGTAGTTCTTTTCGCTGCTTTCCATGTTGGCGGCGATACCGTATCGGAGAGCGACCTCAAATTTGACGATGCAACGCCCGATACAGCCGAGGACTTAACTCACCGCAATCCGAAAGCCGAGAAAGAGCGAATACTCAAAGCCTTCAGCCGTGCCGGAACATGGAAAGGTGCGGCAAAACTCTTGAACGTGTCGGAGAAAACCCTAATTCAACTCCGTAAAAAGCACGGTATCAACCCTGATGGTAAAATAGGGTCTTGACCACCTCGGGAAAAATGCGTAACTTTGCAGCGCAAAATAGCAAAGATTAGCGATTGGAGAGCCAATCGTATCAACAATATAGGATAACATAACTTCCGCGTAAGTTCTATTGAGAATCTGCAAAATTCATTAATGACGAGCTTGGCGAGATGCTTATGCTATGCTTACTGCATAGCGTATAGTATTCAAGCTATCGTCATAGGCATTGCAGAGCCTTCAATAGTTAGCGTAGATACTATACGCTATATTTTTGCCTTAAATTCACCCTCGAAAATCTTAACCTTTTGAAAACACACATTGACTATTTGTAAATAGCCAATATTTAACATCCATATCATGCACCTATTTATATTAAATTATATCAACCAATTACGAGTGGAAGATAATTTTAACAAACCTTAAATTTACGTTATTCGGTTATAATATCGCACGGATAAAACCCCGGCAATTCATTCATAAATTATAACCGAAAATGGCAAGACAAATAATCATAATTGACGATAACATATCCGATTCCAATGAGATGAAACTCCTCTTACTGGGCTTTGGGGCTGATGTATTCCAAGCATTACGCATAGGATCGGCCAAAGAACATCTGACAAAATTCAAAACGGGCGATATTGTAATATGCGACTTCAAATTAGCTGACGGTAATGTTATTGAGTTGATAGAATGGCTCAACCACAAGAATATCGGGTGCAGCGTGTTTGTTATCACCGATGTTGAAACAGTTGCGGATGCCGTCGCCTCGTTCCGTGCCGGAGCGAATGACTACATCAACAAGCGTCTTATCCGGAAGTTGCTTATACCGAAAATCAAGGCCTTAATCGGCAAGGATGATGACACCAATTTTCCGTTATTGTTCTCCCGCAAAAGCGACGGGTGCATAAAGGCTTACAGCGCAGCCCATGTCGTTGCACCCACAAATCTGAATGTGATGATAATCGGTGAAAGCGGCGTTGGGAAAGAGCCGTTGGCGCATGAAATATACGATGTGAGCCAGCGATGTGACAAACCATGCGTTATGGTGGACTGCGGTACGCTCCATTATCTTGCACTGAACAGCAACACAAAACAATCTCCGACATTGCTGGATGCCGTGGCAGCGCAATTTCGCAAAGCGCAGGGCGGCACGGTGATACTCGACAACATTCAGCACCTATCGCCGGATATGCAGTCTATAATGCTACATGTCATAGCCAACTGTAAGCAATCCCCACGAATAATCGCTACCGCTTCACCCGATATTACGGGAATGGTCGTTGAGGGTGGCTTTCTCTCGGCGTTGTTCTATAAAATCAAGGAGTTTACAATCACTTTGCCGCCACTCCGGGAATGTCAGGATGACATCATGCTGCTTGCCGATTTTTACCTTCGGCATTATAACCAAGAGTTTCGCAAACAGGTAAAGCGGTTTGACGCTTCTGCACAACGTGAGATGCGCGCCCATTCATGGTCGGGCAACATTCGGGAACTGAAACACGTTGTCCGTGTGGCCGTGCTGAAATCACGCGGAGAGATCATTACCCCGAAAGAATTGGATTTCGACACACCAAACACCGGCGCACACGTTCAATTCAAACTCAAAACAGGCGATGAGAAAAACAAAATCACAGCCGCCATAGCCCATGCCGATGGCAATCTCACCAAAGCCGCCAACCTCCTCGGCATATCCCTTAACACCCTTCGGGAGAAAAGAAAGAAGCACGGATTGATATAGATACTCTATTATTGGTGATTGCATTTTTTATTGAGGAACATGCCTGCTATTCAGAAATATTTGATTAACTTTGCATATTAAAAGTACATAGCAAACGCATATGATTATTGAAATTAATGGATTGGGCGCAATAAAACAAGCCCAGATTGATTTAACAAAAAGGTTAACAGTATTTTGTGGTCACAATAATACTGGTAAAACTTATGTATCATATGTAATATATGCATTAACGAGCCGACAAAGATTCATGGCCAAAATGCTACCAGAGGATTCCATCACAAAATTGATGGAAACAGGGGAGCTCGTTTTGGCAATTGATTTTGAAGAAATATGTTCTTTTAGAAAAGACTTAGTTCAATTTATCGGAGATAATCTAAATGAATTATTTGGAATATCTAAAGAGCAAGCTGCAAAATTTTTCAACTCTTTTTCTTTAAATTTTAAAACCACAGAAGAGGATTTTAGAGAAAAGATTCTTTCTGAAAATTTCAATGCTCGATTTAATGGAGAATCCTTCAATATCGACGCGACAAAAGATGAAGGTTCGTTAGATGTAAAATTTGTCATAACGATTAACAGCAAATTATCCTCGCGAGATCTTGACACCATTAGGTTTATGATTTTACCTAATTTGTACACGAGTATCTCCCTTTATCCAATTCCTCGTTCTATAATATTTCCCGTAGAGCGTAATTCAATATATACATTTAGTAAGGAACTTTCTATAAAGCGTAATATCCTGATTGATCAAATGCAGGATATGTCAACTAAGCAAATTGACCCGCTCGATTTTCTATTTAAACGTACTACTCGTTATCCTCAACCGATTCGTGATGGATTGGAGATTGCAGAAGATATGAACAATCTTCAAAAAAACGAGAGCGATTACAAGTCTTTTGCTGAGAAAATAGAAGAAGAACTTCTTCATGGTAAGATTTCTGTTTCAAATGAGGGAGAGGTTCAATTTACGTCGTCTAAAGCAAAATCAAAAAAACTGCCTATTCATTTAACAGCTTCTATCGTTAAGACTCTATCCAGTCTTGTATTCTATTTGAAGTATTTGGCCCGTAAAGATGATTTAATAATTATAGATGAGCCAGAGCTAAATTTACACCCTGATAATCAGATTATTCTAACTCGGATATTCGCTCGTTTGATTAATGAAGGTTTTAGGTTATTAATTAGCACTCATAGTGATTATATTATTCGAGAGTTGAATAATCTAATAATGCTTTCATCTGATAAACCAGATGTCAAACTTCTTTCTGAGAAATTCAATTATCAGCCAAAGGAATGTATATCTCCAAAAGAAGTTAATGCTTATTATTTTGATTATAAGACAAAAACGACTGTTGGTGTCAAGCCTCTTGTAGTAAATGAATATGGTTTTGAGGTTCCATCAATAGATGACACAATAGAGAGATTGAACAATACTTCCGAAGAATTGTATTATGCAATAAAATTCACTGATAGCGATGTCGATACTAAGTGAACTTGCAACAATTCTTCATAATGACTTTTTATGTGAAAAAGTCTGTTTTGAAGAAAAAGACGCTGGCATGAAGATTGAAGTAGACAATAGTGGATGTCAGTGTCTTATATATAAATATGATAAAAAATTAGGAAAAGAATACAAAGGAGGTCTATTCCCGTTTTTTGCTAAGACTGAAGGTGTTTGTAAGGTCAGTGATTATATTGTCTTTTCAGAAAGAAAAGGCGTTTTGTATGTATTAATTGTAGAATTAAAAAGAGGCAAGGCTCAAACTTTTCCACAATTATTAGCCGCAAAAGAATTTGTTAAGTATGTGATTGCAACTTTAAATAGGGTTAATGAAACATCATATGTTCCAGAAATTAGGTTAATTAGCATTCATGGTATTAATATCCGGAAGAAAAAGACACAAGAAACTGGAATCAAATACGATGAACAATCCCATTGTTGTGTAAAGTCGAATAGATTTAATTTAAAAATGTATTTAATTTGACCTATACGAGCTGTGATACTTTCCATTATCACGACAGTCTATCATACCTGATTATATCATATTGCCAAACCGTCAAAAGATATTGTAACATTCATTGTAAGCGTTGTATTGAATAAACTAATACCTATTTTATCCAGTACAGTGTTTTGATTGGATATAATTCGCTATATTTGCAGTCTAAAATAGATTGCGATGAAAACAACGATACTCAATCAGCGGGCAGAACGTGACGAACTTATGTCGCGCCCATACCAACAACGGCATACCAAGTATGACGCTGAAGAACTGCTGCAAAATCCCCTTATCAAACTTATAACCGGGCCTCGTCGTGTGGGCAAATCGGTCTTTGCCCTGCTTATGCTTCAAGGCAAGAATTTCGCTTACCTCAATTTCGATGACAGCCAACTGCTTGAAAAGTGGGATGAGGATTTGGTGATGTCGGCACTTGATGATGTGTATCCCGGTTATGATTTCATGCTGCTTGATGAAGTACAGAATCTTCCCGACTGGGATTTGTGGATCAGCAAACTATATCGTCGTGGGAAAAATTTGATAATCACGGGCAGCAATGCCAAGATGTTGAGTAGCGAAATGGCAACCGTATTGACCGGGCGTTATATTCAGATTGAAATGTTGCCTTTCAGCCTTGAAGAAACAATGAGCTGGAAAAATGTCAATCCGATGCTTGAGGAACACTCCGCACAGGCGATAATGCTGGCTGACGATTATATGCGCAACGGTGGATACCCGGAAACAATCCCGACCCGGAGTATTACCAAGAGTTATCTTTCAACGCTGTTTGATTCAATCCTTCTGAAAGATATTGCCAAACGCCATAAAGTACGGAACACTACCGATTTATACGACCTTGCCACATATCTGCTATCAAATTTCTGCAATCCTATTTCAGCCAACGACCTTGCGGTAGAACTTGGACTTTCAAGCGTGACCACTACAAAGAAGTATTGCGACTATCTAAATGAACCATACCTTTTCTTCTATTTGCCACGTTTCAACAATAAGCTGAAATTGATGAACAAAGCGCCGAAAAAGGTGTATGTCGTTGACAACGGGTTTGTGCAAAGCACGGCTTTCAACCTCAGTGAAAACCTCGGCAGATTGTTGGAAAATCAGGTATTTGTAGAGCTGCTGCGCCGTGGCTATACTCCCGGTCAAACACTATTCTACTACCGAACACGCAACGACAAGGAGATAGACTTCGTTACCCGTAAAGGCACAAAGGTAGAGCAACTAATCCAAGTATGCTATGACATGACCTCCGAGAAAACTCGCAAACGCGAACTTGATGCCCTTGTAGAAGCCGCAGAAGAACTCCACTGCGACAACCTCCTTGTAATCACCAACGACCAACAGGAAGAAATTGAATGGAAAAATCACAAAATCAAAGTTGTCAATGTCGGTAATTTTTGACCAAACGTATTACCCAATTTGGCCGTGTTTCATTACCCAATTTGGCGATAATTGATAATCCAGAATGTAAGTAACATGAACCCTCAATGCTCAATCGGTTTGGCAATCATTTTTAACGCATTGGCGCATTGCGGATTGAAGAAAAAGTAGTACCTTTGTACTAACCCAATGGAATAATGGGGAAGAACATTGAAATAGTGCCGTGTGCAATTCGTGAACAACGGAAATGACGGCATTGCAATATCCTGAATACTACTTAGTTACAACGATATTCCGCAGCTCCAGGCGGATCACTGAAAACAACAAAAAAATCAAACAAATCCCTGATAATCAAATATTATCAGGGATTTATTTTTTCTCCCAAATAACAAAAGGGGTACTTTTAAAGTATATTCTCGGTGAATAAATCATTGGACTAAAATCAAACTCTGAAAAACCCACAAATTCGCCTTTTATCACTGATTAATAGCATTTTACACAGTCATACTTTGGAAGAGAATACACAATGAACTGTCACAGAATCGGCAAATACTTATATCCAAGATAGATAAGTTATTTAGATATCTATAAATTGTGTATTCCCAACTGTTTCAATATATCAGATGTCAATTTTGACAACGGTCTTTTTGATAATCCGTCTTCACCTATATAATAACCCCATAGTATTCTATGGATAGTATCAGCATCAAGCCCCATTTCACTATATACTTGAATTATTTCTTTTAAATATCCAGCTTCATTTGCTCTTGCCCTGCAAACTATTTCATAAGCCACATCCTTATGGTGACGATATAATTCATCTAATGCAAATGCTTCAATATTTGTTTGACATCGATCATCTGCATTAAACACAACATTCCAGTTCCGCTTACCAAGCATACAATTTAATAATGAATCAATTTCAATTTGCCCATTATTATCAAATCCTTCTGCATAAGGATTGATTTTAATAGACTTTTCACCTTTTGCCTTATTACAATCTGGACAACATGGTATCAGATTATAGAATGAAAGAGCTAAATATGGATAAGAAACTTTGCTATAAAAATGGTCGAATTGGGCACTGACTTTTCTGTTGCTGTCAATTGTAAAAATATAATGTCTATTACAATAAGGGCAGACATCCAAATTTAATTCTTGTAAGACAGTCGGTAAATATTGATATCGAATCTTTTCATATTGCCCTATCATATAGGTGTAAAAAGTTTTCCATTCTTTTGATGTTAAATTTATGTTTGGGAATCTGCTCTCAAATTCAAATATAAGATTTTTAAAATCATATGGCGAGCAAGAAACATACTTTTCAAGATTACCTTCTTCTTCAAATAAATATTTAATGAATATGTTATTTTTTATCTTGCGCACCATGGTCAGGACATATTCTACATACGCCCGACAAATATTGTCGATATTTTCGTGAGATATTCGAATCATATGTTTTCCTTTTCAGAATCTTCAATTTTTTTCAATTCCTCAATTAAGTATTGTTTCCTAACGTTTGGAGCAAGATTCTGACGCTTAGAATCATATACTTTCAGTAATAATCCTCTTATTATTGGCTCTCCAATTCTATATATTTCTTTAAGTATTTCAGGGGATATCTCAGCATTATTAAGACGATTATAGATTTCCTGTATTTTGCATTTAGCAAAATCACCAATAGGAACACCTTCGAGAAAAAAGCTATCGTTGTAGAGGGTATGAATATTTGCAGCGAATGTTTCTTTATGCCTTATTGGAGTACATACACGGCTATACCCATCTCTTTTTTCAATGAAAAGTATATTGCTTCTAGGAATGTCTGATATTAAAATCGGAGAGTGTGATGTGATAATTATCTGAAACATTACTTTTGGAAAGAACTTAGCAAAAGATGACAAAAGTATATTCAAAAATTTTTGTTGCCATTCTGGATGTAATTGCAAGTCCGGCTCATCCAGTAATAATATAATAGTTTTGCCATCAAAGTAATGAGAGTTTACAATCCGCCGTTCATGAACATGATGGATTTCTCCTTGTTTTTCAAAAATAGAACCAAGTATGCGTGCTAATAACGTATAAAGAATACGTTCTCCTGAAGAAACACCATATTTTATAGTTACCCAAGTATTGGATGCATTCTTATCAAATGATCTATTTGATGCATATGGCAATACTTTTGGAATTGCATAGTAATAGTTATATAAAGCATTCACGAATCCATAGTCTATGAAGTCAATATATACTCCAAAAGTTAAAGGAGCATCTCCTCCCATTGACGCACGTCGTAAAGGATGTTTGTAACGAACAGCTTTTCTGTGAAATAAATCTAATAATAAATCATAGATATTGTAGTCATATTCAGGACGTGTGTTCAAAACTGAAATAACTTCTTCAAATGATGTTGTATTATTCCATGCGTCTGGTATTGATGCTAATGCAAATATTCTCTGTATGATTTTAAGTTTTATTTGGTCTTGAAAGCTATCCGTCAATCCTTTCGAAAGTTCCTTGTATGTAGGATGATCTAAATTTGAATGATTGTATGCATGAAATGTTAGCTCAATATAAGTTGGCAGTTTAAATGATGATATTATATTTTGAGAGCCATCACGAGTATATATCAAAAACAATAACAATCGAAAAACATCACCCGTTTGCATCACATCAATATCTGAAATATGGGCAAAATCTGGTGTATTGCCTATTTCGTATATATGTTTTCTTAATAAAAAAGCATTTGAAATATCTTTAAATTTTGAGTAATAAGAATTTTTATTCGATAGAGCCCTATCTATCGACGTTGAATAAAATATTACTTCCGTATTGTTGATTCGTTCTTCGAATTCCCCATTAAGAGGACTTCCCCATCGGTTAAATCGTTTAACTTCAAATAAAAATTTTATCTCCGAATATAATGTGGGGACATTGCTATAAAGCTGTCCTTCATACAAGCATATAATCCATCCTCCGCCTTGTCCACATAAAGATTTTATAATACATTCCAATAAATTGGTTTTCCCAGATGCATTTTTACCTATAATTGCGGTAATATTTAGGATATTATCGCCAAACCATTTATTAGGTACATTATTCTTGTGCCACTCCATATGAAAGGTTTTAGTAGTGGCATTATATGTGAACTTATAATTTGGCGAAAAATTATATTCACATCCTTTTATGCTTTTATTGTCATTATGAACATATAAATACAACAGTTCCATACTCTAAGTTATTATGCTCCAAGAGTAGAAATAGGTACAACCAACACGTTATCTTTTCTTCTATATGCGAATGTTCCAGTGGCCGTAAGTACCATGAGAAAAGAAGGATGCTTCATACGATTAACATCTATTTTAGACGCTAGTCGCAACAAACTATTTGCGCCATCTTCTATGAGTTTCTCTCCTCCTAATTTTATTTCAATCAATGCATAATCTCCATTTGGTAAATGAACAACAGCATCACATTCCAGTCCATTCTTGTCCCGGTAATGATATACATCACCCGCCAATGATTGGGCATAAACCCTTAAATCACGAACACATAATGTTTCAAATAATAAACCGAATGTTTTGAGATCGTTCATTAAATCTCCAGGACCTATTCCCATTGCGGCTGTTGCTATTGATGGATCAACAAAATATCTGGTATCCGCAGTACGTATAGCTGTTTTAGATTTCAAATTTGGATTCCATGCAGGCATATCCTCTACTACAAACATTGAACGTAATGCATCAAGATAGTTCCTAACCGTTTTATCTTCCACAACATTGGGATCGCCACCGTTCATGTCTTCAACAATTTGCCTGATGGATGTTTGTGTACCTTGAAATCTTGCATATGAACGCATAAGTCGTTTTGCTCTTTCAACACTTCGATCCACCCCATCCACTTGACGAATGTCCACATTCACTACGGCATCATAATAATCTTTAGCAGGGTTCAATGCGACATCTTCAGGTAATTCTGAAACTACCGGCCAACCACCACGGCAAATTAAAAACGCGATTCTTTGTAAATCAGATTTTGCCTCACATCCAATAGACATTCTGGGATTACTGAATAATTTTGACAAACTAATATCCCCAGTAGAATCTCCAGATTCAAATAATGCCATCGGACGCATCCGTAACCAAGCAAAACGCCCGGTTCCTGAATGACTTATTTTTTCTCTATTTGCAGGTTTGGCTGAACCTGTCAATATAAACTGACCCATTCCATTTCTATGATCCACTGTATAACGTATAGCATCCCATATTATAGGTGCAAGTTGCCATTCATCAATCAAACGAGGTGTTTCTCCATTAAGTATTATATCAGGATTATCCTCTGCAAATATCATGTATTGTGAACGCCTGCGAGGGTCATCCATAAAAACAGCACTATTGCTATGGTGCTCCGCAGTTGTGGACTTACCACACCATTTTGCGCCCTCCAAAACAATTGCACCTATACTTTTTAATCGTGTGGAGAGTTCTATATCTATAATACGTGGACGATATTTATTAGCCATAAATAGTTGAATTTATGATGCAAAGATAACTCAATTTGCCAGGATTACCAAATATGGCGATCTGAAATTGCTCAAATCGGCGCATTTCAACTACCCAATTTGGCGGTTTTACACTACCCAATTTGGCCACATTGGATAACCAAAATCACCCCGCTTTCAACACCTCCCGACCCGCCTCTATCGCTTTATCAAAAAATCTTTTCAACAAAATCCCCATCGCCTGCTGCTTAACCATCGCCAGCCGCATCTCTTCGTCTATCACCATATTCCCGGCAGGCCGGTAACCGGCCGCTTGCCGCATGGCAGTCCGTTTCGCCTCCGGACTGTCGCGGATAATTCCCCGTGCTTGCAGGGAGAGATACACCCGCGCCGGATAAAGCCGCTCGATCGGACAACCCGCCTGGTATTGCTCAAACACCCGGCGCAAGAATACCCGTTCGCGCTCCTCCTTGTAAGCCTCGGAGACGGGCGGAAGGGCGGACAGCGATTTCGCTTGCTCGCGCTCCACAACAGCCCGGTATCGCAAATCGCTGGTTTGATAACATTTCAGCCAGCGCGTAATCGTGCGCAGGTTCAAACCCATGAAATCCCCGTATTCACCTTTGGCCCCCAATTCAAAACAGAGGGCAACCTCCTGCAAGGTCAGGCTCGGATATGACTCCTGAAGGTCGGCTGCCAGTTTAGCGATCAAAATACCCAGATCACGGTCGTTAGGAGGCGAAAAACCCAGCAAGACATAGGTCTGGAATAATATTTGATTTACCGCCGGAAGAATTTCCTCCGGCCGGTACGTCATCAGGCGGCGGTCGGCAATGGCATGTTGCAGTCTGATTTCCAAACTCATACGGCTTGCGAATTATAGATTTTCATGGCTATTTCCGTTGCACGTTTCCCTGTTTCCATCAATTCCTCTACTTTCGAAGATCGTTCCGGCCGGACGGATGAATAAATCACTTTGGGAATATGCTGCTGCACGCCGCCGGAAAGTTCTTCCGTTTTCAGATTGAAATTGTGGTATCGCCACCAGCCGATGAAACTCTGGCTGTAATCTTTTTTCGTCCGGATCGTATCCAGGCTGAATTTCAGGCGCAGGAAATCATCGAATACGGTCATGGCTTCCCGCGCATATTGCAGGACGGCTATGCCTTTTCCGGAATAACGCACGATGGTGGCCTGCCAGTCTTCGTCTGCCAGCAAAGCATCTTTCCATTGCTCACGCTCTTCATCCAAATTCTGCGGTTCTTCTTTCGGCTCCTCGCGCGCGTGTTGTTGCTGTTGTTGTAAGTTTACTTTACTTTCATTTACTTTACTTTGTGTACTTAAACCCTGTTTTGAGGGAGTTTCCGACACGGAAACCGGGGTTTCGGGAGCGGAAACAAAACCACATTTATATTCAACGACTTGATTATCAGCGCGTTTCTTGGTTGCTAAAGAAAAACGTTCCTGAATGCTTTTAGAGGTCAAAATTCGGTTTTCCATAAAGAGTTCGTTATTGAACAAGCCTATTTTAACACACGCCAGAAGAATTTCCAACACCTTATTTTCAGCGATACCTAATTTCTCGCCCTGGTCGAACAGATAATCGTCGGTCGCTTCTATGTAATAACCGTTCGAATAGATTAAACAAGGTTTGTTTATAAATAAAGGTTATATTTGCAATGTCGTATGAAGGTCTGTTACAGCGGTGGCGGATTTACGATGATATAAATTATAAGTTAAGCATTTTATAAGGTATTATTCCGATCAACGAAAATCCCCATTTAGTTACAAATCAGGAATAATAGCAACAAAATGCCCATGCTAGTTGTATATACTTATGTGTATAAATATAGCGTGGGCTGTTGTCTATTATCTGATTTGTGGGCATGGGGATGCCTCGTTGATAGGTAATAGCGGCAGTCACACGCTTTTTTTATGCCCTAAACTGCCGTCTTTCAATCTTATAATCTTACACAAAAGATCATTATTTTTGACTTTATCGAACTCACTATACTTAAAAGAGGGGTATAAATTTCAGGTGATAGCCTGATTAATTTAATTTCGGTTAAGTAAGAACTGCCCGTCCGTGAGGATAGGCAGTTCATTTTAACAACCGTGTCCTGTTTGGTTTCTGAATATTTTCCACAGAAAAACAGATACGGGACAAATAATAATCTTAACTTTGCCGCAAACAAAATCGTATCGCTATGAAAAATAATGGAGAAATCATTTTTTACCATCCGGAATCTACACTAAAGATGGAAGTCAGAATAGAAAACGAAACCGTTTGGTTAACCCAAGCGCAAATTGCCGAACTATTTGGTGTGAAGCAACCTGCTATATCCAAGCATTTAAAAAATATTTATGATTCAGGAGAACTGAATGAAGATAGCACTTATTCCATTTTGGAATATATGGGTAACGATGGCAAACAAAGATACCAAACCAAATTTTATAACTTGGATGTTATATTATCTGTCGGTTACCGTGTTAATTCCAAGAATGCAACCCAATTCCGCATTTGGGCCAATAAGGTTCTGAAAGATTATTTGCTCAAAGGATATGCTGTAAACCAGCGAATAGAAAATATTGAAGCCAAACTGCTTGAACACGATCAAAAGATTGATTTCTTTGTAAAAAATACTCTTCCCCCTGTCGAGGGAATTTTCTTCGACGGCCAATTATTCGATGCCTACAAATTTGCTGCCGACCTGATAAGATCGGCCCGCAAATCAATTGTACTTATCGATAATTATATTGATGAAAATGTCTTAATGCTTTTCACAAAACGGAGTCCCGGTGTAACTGGATATAAAGGATATTATACAAAAGATCATTTAACGCCACCTATCTGCACACAACTCAACTCCGCCTATCCGACCGGTCGTAACTTTGCATTGTCAATCAGACGAAACAACAAAGTATCAACCTTAAAAACAATTAATTAAACGATGGCCCAGGGCTACAAATTAGTAACAAGAAAAGTGACCGACCTGAAAGGCGGTGCAGCACAGGAAAAAATTTATGCGATACCGGACTACAACGGGCATACCGACATGGATACATTGTGTGTCATGATCGGAGCGCGATCTACCGTTTCCAGCGCCGACGTAAAAGCGGTATTGGATAACCTTAATTTCGTCCTCGACATGGAGCTGCGTGCAGGACGTATCGTCCAGTTAGGCGAGTTCGGTAATTTCCGCCTCTCGTTGTCCAGCAACGGCGCAAGCGACAAGAAGTCGTTCACCCAGGCCGACGTGAAAGGGGCACGTGTGATCTTCACACCCGGCGCCTCCCTGCGTAATACCAAAAAGCTGGTCGCCTTCACCTCTACCGAAAAGAAAGAAGACGAAGGCAGCGGCTCCGAAGGGGGCGGCGGAGGCAGCGACAGACCGGAAATCGAGTAACCCGGCTAATTGAAAAATTTTCATTATCTTTGTTATCACGATGAAACCAACAACGCTTTCTATTAAAGAACTGAGTGCGATGTATTTTCCGCACAGCAGCATCCGCAGCGCCGGCGTACAACTGAAACGCTGGCTCGTGTATAACAAACCGCTCATGCAGGCCCTCACAGATGCGGGCTATTACAACGGACAAAAGATTTTAACTCCTAAACAGGTGACGCTCGTCTTTGAATATCTGGGCGAACCCTGACTTTCCCGAGTGAAGAAACAAAGTGTACAATTATGGATTGCCGTGCTGCTGACCGCAGCCGGCATCCTCCTTTTATTTTTCGGTTTCTGGACGGCTCCGCTGGGAGAGATTCATAACAGTGTACTGGTGGCCTTCGGTGAGACTGCAACGTTTGCCGGAGCGCTGTTCGGAGTCGATTATAAATACAAACAAAATCAATGAACCTTAGTAGAAATTTCACCTTCGAAGAACTCACTTACAGTCGTATCGCCATCGAGCACGGTCTTGAAAACGTACCCGCCCCGCTGGCTTTCCAATCATTAAAAAACCTCGCGACCTTTCTGCTTCAACCGCTTCGCGACCGCTACGGCAGTGCAATCGCCGTCACAAGCGGCTACCGCAACGAAACGGTCAACCTGCTGGTCGGCGGAGTCAAAAACTCGCAACATACGAAAGGCGAAGCAGCCGACTGCTACATCGCCGAAGGGCCGGAAAAGCTGCTGGAGATATTGAAAGCCTCCGGTCTCGATTTCGACCAGGCAATCCTCTACCGCCGCAAAAAGTTCCTCCATCTGTCTTATCGCGAAGGGTTTAACCGCCGGCAGGTACTTTACGGATAAATAAGAGACAACTGCAAAACACACCCTATAAATTCATACCATTAAAAATCTCCATGAAATTCAGCCTATTCATTCTCATCATCTTATTTTTCGCAAATTGTTCGAGCCGCAAGCACACCGCTTCCTTTTGCCAGCAGACCGACAGCCTGCTGCAAACCAGCCGCCTGACAGTTCAAACGGCCCGAATCCCCGAAAGCCGTGCCGACCTTTCCATTCCGGTCGCAACCCTCAAAGAGTTGCCAGCCGGCGCCGCCTTTATCCAAAAAAGCGGACAGGCAACAGCTGAAATCCGTTTCCTACATGACACGTTATTTGTCGCTGCCACCTGCGATAGCCTGCAAACGCTCGTCTGGCAATATGAGGAACAATTGGAGAGGCAGTCAAAACAAACAAAAGAGATCAGAAAAGAGGCAGAAAGGAAATCAGACTTACCCAAATACCTGACTGCATTATTCTCCCTCATAACCGCATTAATCATACTCTACAAATTTTCTCCCCACAAATCTGTCTGACCAGTCATATCAGAGGTCATACTCGCCTTCACCGAACCGCAAAAACGGACGGAGATACGAAAAAAAGTCCCTTCAGAACGATTGTTTATTAAAATAATCTTTACCTTTGTCACATCGTCTGTTATTGGACGACAACCAAAATTCATTAGTTATGGGGAAATTTATAAATCCCTTTACCGACTTCGGTTTTCACCGTATCTTCGGTCAAGAGGTGCACAAAGAGTTATTAATTGATTTTCTGAATCAATTATTGAAAGATGAACGTCATATCATTGACATCACTTTCCTGAATCCTATCCAGCAACCGGAAACCATAGAGGACCGGGGAGTGATATTCGACATTCATTGCAGGGATGACAAAGGAGGTTGGTTTGTGGTCGAAATGCAAAACGGAGCCCAACCCTATTTTTACGACCGGGGTATTTATTACTTGTCACGGGCTATCAGTAATCAAGGGGAAAAGGGAAAAGACTGGAAGTTTAGCTTATGTCCAGTGTATGGCATATTTCTGTTAAACTATAAGATGGGGATAAACTCCAAATTCCGTACTGATGTTATATTGGCAGACCGTGATACGGGGCGTATGTTTAGCGACAAGATTCGCCAGGTCTATTTGGAACTCCCCTGGTTTACAAAAGAGCCGGATGATTGCGAAACAGATTTTGAACGTTGGTTATATTTATTAAAACATATGGATACATTGGAAAGAATGCCTTTCAAGGCACGCAAAGCCGTCTTCGACAAATTGCTAGAAGTGGCAGATGTGGCTAATCTGAGCAAGGATGAACGTATCCTGTATGATGAAGCCTTGAAACGCTATCGCGATTATAAAAATACGATTGACTATGCGGAAGAGAAAGGTGTGGAAAAGGGGATCAAAATAGGGAAAGAAAAAGGTAAGACTGAGGAACAACGCCTTATCGCTGCCAATTTCAAAAAGCGGGGAGTCAACATAGAAATGATTGCCCAGTGTACAGGTCTGTCAATTGAAGAAATAGACAACTTGTAATCCACTCACTTTATTTATATGGATCAGCAAAGTTCGCGGTGCTCCCGAAAACTTTGCTGATAACCAAAATTCAAGAAATCAAACCATCTTCAACCCTATGATGGAGACGATTAAAGTCGTAATAAAAAACAACCGTCCCAAAGTAGCCGGTTCATGAAAAAAAAGAATCCCGACCAACACCGTACCGACAGCTCCGATACCGGTCCATACCGGATAAGCTGTACCTATCGGTAAAGTCTGTGTCGCTTTTGCCAAAAGATACATACTCAGAGTTACGGAGACCACAAATCCTATTCCCCACAGATAATATTCATTTCCTACCGTCTCCTTGGTCTTACCCAGACAAAAGGCAAAACATACCTCCAACAATCCCGCAACAATCAATATAATCCAACTCATAAACTCCGACATTTAAAATTTGGCTGCAAAGTTAAACTCCCCCCTCTCACCGGCTCTTTACATTTGATAAGAAATAACGGCAGAAGGTTGCAAAAAAATCCTTTTTCAAAGGTAACTTTTAGTACTTTTGTAAAAACGATTGGATAACCTATGGATATACACGAGATCATAAACAAAATATACCCCATGCCGGAATCTTCTGTAGACAAGCTGAAGAGGCTCTTGTCAAAGGTTACATATCCTAAAGGCCACCTCATATTGGAAACGGGCAAAACCGAGACAAATCTATTTTTTATCGAGAAAGGGATTGCAAGGGCTTATATCCCTGTCGACGGCAAAGAAGTAACCTTTTGGATCGGCAGGGAAGGCAGCACCATCGTTTCATTGAAAAGCTACGTGAACAACCAGCAAGGATATGAAACTGTCGAACTGATGGAAAACTCGGTGCTGTATATGCTGAAACGCAAAGAACTCTATGAGTTATTCGAAGAAGATATACATATCGCCAACTGGGGACGCAAATTTGCAGAAACAGAATTCCTGCAAACGGAGGAAAGGCTTATCTCCCTCCTGTTTACAACCGCATCCGAACGTTACAGGGAACTGCTGAAAGACAATCCGGATTTACTGCAAAGAATGCCGCTGGAATGCCTCGCCTCCTATCTGGGAATCACCCCGGTAAGCCTTAGCCGGATAAGGGCGAAGCTAAAACGGGAGCATTAAAATAAAATTCAATTTATTCGACAAATTACCCCAATCCGGCTACGGGAAATAGAAAATGCGCTGCCAAAACTATTTTATGTGCCGTTAATTCTTTACATTTGCCACAAAAATTAGCGGACATGATAGATTGCAAGGATGAACATATATTAAACGTCATTAATTATCCCGAGGATTTACGCAAGTTGCCTCAGGAGAAATTGGGCGAGGTATGTGAAGAGTTGCGGCAATACATAATAGATATACTTTCTGAAAACCCCGGCCATCTGGGAGCCAGCCTCGGTACTGTCGAACTGACCGTCGCCCTGCATTATGTCTTCAATACGCCCTACGACCGGATCGTTTGGGACGTCGGACATCAGGCTTACGGGCACAAAATCCTGACCGGACGCAGGGAGGCTTTCCATACGCTCCGGAAATTCAAAGGAATCAGCGGTTTCCCCAACCCGGGAGAAAGTGAGTATGACGCTTTCATTGCCGGACATGCCTCCAACTCCATTTCGGCAGCCATGGGTATGTCGGTCGCCTCGGAACTGAAGGAGGAACACGACCGCCACGTAATAGCCGTGATCGGCGACGGGGCAATGACCGGAGGACTGGCTTTCGAAGGGCTGAACAATGCCTCTGCCAACCCCAACAACCTGCTGATTATCCTCAACGACAACGATATGGCTATCGACAACTGCGTCGGAGGATTGAGTCAGTATCTGGTTGACATCACGACCAGCCAGGCTTACAACAAAATGCGTTACGATGTGTACCGCGGCCTGCGGAAGATGAAGCTCATCAACAATGACCGCCGGGGGAATATTCTGCGTTTCAACAACAGCCTGAAAGCGCTGCTCACCCAGCAACATAATCTGTTTGAAGGTTTCAGCATCCGTTACTTCGGCCCCGTAGACGGGCACGACGTGAACTACATGATAAAGCTGCTGAACGATATAAAAGACTTGCAAGGCCCCAAGCTACTGCATATCAAGACAAAGAAAGGAAAAGGGTTCAAGCCTGCCGAGGAATCGGCTACCGAATGGCATGCACCGGGCAAGTTCAACAAAGAAACAGGCCAGCGCATCATCGTGCACAACCTGGATGAGCCGCAATTGTATCAGGACGTCTTCGGACATACGCTGGTGGAACTGGCGGAAAAGGATGAGCGGATCGTGGGTATCACTCCCGCCATGCCGACCGGAAGCTCCATGATCTATATGATGAAGGCATTCCCTCAACGGGCCTTCGATGTCGGGATAGCCGAAGGTCACTCGGTGACTTTCTCCGCCGGACTGGCGAAAGAAGGAATGATCCCGTTCTGCAATGTCTACTCCTCTTTCATGCAGCGGGCATACGATAACCTGATACACGACGTCGCTCTGCAAAAACTGCATATGGTGATCTGCCTGGACCGTGCCGGACTGGTCGGCGAAGACGGTGCCACGCACCACGGGGTGTTCGACCTGGCTTACCTCCGTCCGATACCCAACCTGACGATTGCCTCACCACTCAACGAGTTGGATTTGCGAAACCTGATGTACACCGGTTACAAGGAAGCTACGGGCACGTTCGTAATCCGTTATCCGCGAGGGAAAGGCGAGAAAAAGGACTGGCGTAACGAAATGCATGTCCTGCCCATCGGAAAAGGGAAGAAATTGAGCGAAGGAGACGATATCGCTGTTTTATCTATCGGACCGATTGGAAACGATGTGATAAAAGCAATTGAAGAAGTAGCCGGTGAAGGAATATCGGTTGCACATTATGACATGATTTACCTGAAACCGATCGATGAAGAATTACTGGACGAAATAGGCAAAAAGTTCAAACGCGTCATTACCGTAGAGAACGGTGTAGCAAAAGGCGGACTGGGTAGTGCGGTTCTTGAATTTATGGCAGACAACGGATATACTCCGCGGGTGAAACGCATCGGTATACCCGACACATTCATTGAACACGGGTCGATCCCCGAGTTATACAAATTGTGCGGCCTGGATGCCGGCAGCATAGCCGGAGAAATCCGAAAGATGATGAACGATTAATTATTAATGACGATTTGCCGGACGATGCGGCAGGTGGAATGAGTAACAATTGATAAAATGAAAATTATTATTGCCGGGGCAGGCGAAGTGGGTACGCATCTTGCAAAGATGTTATCGCAGGAAAAACAGGATATCATCCTGATGGACCCGAGTGAGGAACGGTTGAACATCACCAACACCAATATGGAGATACTTCCTATGGTTGGTAATCCGACTTCGATCCGCGACCTGGAAGAAGCCGGCATAAAGAAAACAGACCTGTTCGTCAGCGTTACTCCGGAAGAGACAACGAATATTGCGGCAAGTATCCTGGCCTCCAAGCTGGGAGCACGCAAAACTCTGGCACGTATCAACAACTACGAATATCTGTTGCCTAAAAACAAAGAACTGTTCGAAAAGCTGGGCATCCACTCGATGATCTATCCGGAAATGCTGGCGGCCAAAGAGATCGTCAACGCGATACGCCGCCCGTGGACACGCCAGTACTGGGAACTGTTCGGAGGAGCCCTGATCCTGATCGGGGTGAAGGTTCGCGAAAACTCCCGCCTGGTGAACAAACAACTGGCCGAACTGCTGAACGAACAGAAGCTGTACCATATCGTTGCCATCAAACGACAATATGAAACGATTATCCCCCGCGGTACCGACCTTGTCCTGCCCGGCGATATCGTTTTCTTTACGACGACCAAAGAACATATCAAAGACGTGCAGATGCATGCCGGCAAAAAAGACCCGGAAGTAAAGAAAATCTTTATCATGGGAGGCAGCCGCATCGCTATCCGCACCAGCCAGTATCTGCCGAACAATATCCGCGTAAAGATACTGGAAACAAACAAAGAGAAAAGTCACCGCATAGCCGAGGTAGTGCCGAGCAATGTCCTGATCATCAACGGAGACGGACGCGACACGGAGCTACTGATGCAGGAAGGGATCAAAGACGCACAGGCGTTTGTCGCTTTGACAGACAATTCGAGTACGAATATCCTGGCTTGCCTGGCTGCCAAACGTTTCGGCGTATTCAAGACAGTCGCCAAGATCGAGAATATCGACTATATCCCGCTGGCCGAGAATATGGATATCGGTTCGGTAATCAACAAGAAGCTGATTGCCGCCAGTCATATCTATCAGTTCCTGCTGGATGCCGACGTGTCGAACGTGAAGTTCCTGACCTTTGCCAATGCCGACGTGGCCGAGTTGGTGGCACGCCCCGATTCGAAGATCACCCGCAAACAGGTGAAAGACCTGCACCTGCCGAAAGACCTGACGCTGGGCGGACTGATACGCGACGGCGAACCGATGATGATTAAGGGTGACACACAGATACAGGCATACGACCACGTGGTGGTATTCTGCCTGGAGACTGCCATGCGTAAACTGGAAGATTATTTTAATTAGTATGTTTTAGTATGTTACTGAATATACGTTTCATAATAAAAATGCTGGGGATGATGTGCATCCTCGAAACACTGTTTATGCTGATGGCAACAGTGGTCGCTTTCCTGTACAAAGGAGACGATTTCTATCCATTGCTTATCTCCAGCGGAATCCTGTTCGGGGTCGGCATATCGCTCTATGCCATCGGTTTCCGTGCAAACGAATACACAGCCGGCCGACGGGAAGGGATGCTGACGGTTACGCTTACCTGGTTGCTGCTCTCGTTGCTGGGAATGTTGCCTTTCTATTTGGGAGGATATATCGACAATATAACGGATGCTTTCTTTGAAACCATGTCAGGCTTCACGACCACCGGATCGACCATTCTCACCGATATAGAAGCTCTGCCTAAAGGCGTCCTGTTCTGGCGAAGCCTCACTCAATGGCAGGGAGGTATCGGTATGATCGTATTTACCGTAGCGTTGATGCCTATCCTGGGAGGCGGAGCGACACAGATGTTTAATGCCGAAACGCCGGGGATCACACACGAACGGTTCCGTCCGCGTGTAACACAGGTCGCCAAACGCCTGTGGGGTGTTTACGTGTTCCTTACCGTCCTGCTGATCGGGTTGTTATGGATAGGCCCGATGAATTTATATGACGCGGTAAACCATGCCCTGACAGCGATTTCTACCGGCGGGTATTCCACCAAGAACGCCAGTATCGCTTATTGGCATTCGGCTTATATAGAATATGTTATCACGATATTTATGTTTATCGGGGCGACTAATATCACCCTGATCTATTTCTGCCTGAACGGAAATATAAAGAAGTTGTTTTTCGATGAAGAGTTTCGCTGGTTCTTCTGGTTTGTCCTGATCATGACGGGAATAACAACCGGCTGGATCATGTATCACGGATTCTTTACAGACTTCCCGACAGCTTTCCGGCAGGCTGCATTCCAGGTGGTTACGCTGGTTTCGACCTGCGGCTTCGCGACAGAGAATTATATTCCCTGGGGACCTTTCTTCTGGATGATCGCCCTGATACTGATGTTCATCTGCGGTTGCGCTGGCTCGACCTGCGGAGGGCTGAAGATGGGACGTTTCGTGATCCTTTCCAAAAACCTGTTCAACGAATTCAAGAAACAAACCCATCCACATGCCATTATCCCGGTAAGGATGGATTCACATATCGTATCCGGCGAGGTCGTACACCGCGTACTGGCTTTCGCTTTTGCCTATATGTCACTGATCGTACTCAGCTGTGCCGTGCTGATGCTCGACGGGTTGGGCTTTGAAGAGTCGATCGGTGCTGCCGTCTCAGCCATCAGCAATGTCGGGCCGGGACTGGGCAAACTGGGGCCGGTAGACAACTTCTCGGAAGTTCCGGTCGTATCCAAATGGTTCCTTTCCTTACTGATGATGACAGGACGTTTGGAGATATTTACTGTATTGACATTACTTGTTCCGGGATTCTGGAAACAATAAAATAGATTTGATATGAAAACACGTACAATGTTCCTTACAATCATGAGTTGCCTGTTCGTAGGACTGGCAGCCGGGGCTCAGACCTACGAACAGCGGGAAACAGCCGATTTACTGCCGGAAGGTACTTTCACCAACGGAATAGAAGGTCCGGCCACCGACAAAGCCGGCAATCTGTATGCCGTTAACTACGGAAAAGAAGGAACGATAGGCATTGTACGTCCGGACGGCTCGCACGAATGTTTCGTGACGCTCCCCGAAGGTTCGACAGGCAACGGTATCCGCTTCAACAAGGCCGGAGACATGCTGGTTGCCGATTACACCGGTCATAACATCCTGAAAGTCGACATGCAGACCAAAGCGATCAGCACGTATGCACATGAGTCCCGGATGAACCAGCCCAACGACATCGCCCTCGCCCCGGGCGGCAATCTCTATGCCAGCGATCCGGACTGGCCAAACCAGAAAGGGCAACTCTGGCTGATCACTCCCGACGGTAAAGTGACCCTGCTGGAAAGCGATATGGGGACGACCAACGGTATCGATGTCAGCCCGGACGGTAAAAAACTTTATGTTAACGAGTCTGCACAACTCAAAGTATGGATCTATGATATCAAGCCGGACGGGACACTCAAAAACAAACGGCTTTTCCACACCTTCGAAGGCTTCGGCATGGACGGAATCCGTTGCGATGTGAAAGGCAACCTGTATCTCTGCCGCTACGACAAAGGAACGGTAGCCGTTATAAATCCGAAGGGCAAGCTGATCCGCGAGATACAACTGAAAGGCAAAAAGCCCTCCAACATCACATTCGGAGGTCCTGACAACCGCCGCTGCTATGTCACCCTGCAAGATCGCGGCTGCTTCGAAACCTTCACTGCCGAACATCCGGGAAGAGAATAATTATTCACCTATTTGAATATTTCTTTAGGTCTGATATACGCTTTTGCTTAATTTTGCGTTATAATAGGTACGAATAACTAGAAGAGACGCAAAATGATAGAATATATTAAGGGGGATATCGTAGAACTGACTCCCACACAGATGATCATCGAATGTGCAGGGATTGGCTACGAACTTAACATATCTCTGACCACATACAGCGCATTCAGCGGTAAACCAACCGGGAAAATTTACGTATATGAAGTAATACGTGAAGATGCCCACCTGCTGTTCGGTTTCGCCCAAAAGGTTGAACGCGAGTTGTTTTTATTGCTGACATCGGTATCCGGCGTCGGTCCTAATACGGCACGTATGATCCTGTCATCTCTTCCTCCTTCCGAACTGATCCAGGTTATCGCCAACAAAAACGAAACGGCGCTGACCTCGGTAAAAGGCATCGGACAAAAAACTGCTCAACGTATCCTGGTCGACCTGAAAAACAAGGTGAAAGCCGGCGATTCGACGGTTGGGACGGGAACGGCTGCCACGGCAGGAAACGGTGCGGTGGCCGAAGAAGCGGTGGCCGCTCTGGTTATGTTGGGATTCCAAAAGGCTGCTTCACAAAAGGCAGTCAGTTCAATACTGAAAACCTCGCCGATGCTGGCTGTGGAACAAGTGATAAAAAGTGCACTCAGAATGCTTTAATAGTTGACAGGTAGGGGCTGTTCGCGAACCGCCCTTACAAGTGACAGTTGACAGTTTAAAATGAAAAAGAAGACTCTTAAATATCTTATCTGGGTTACAATACTGCTATTCGGGATCGGCATGCTCTCGCTGAATGCCAATTACCTGACTTATACGGCGTCCTTGCCGGATATCCAGTTGCTTGAAGGACAAGATGACATGCCCGACGGGAAGGATACTGTCCCGGCAACCCGCTATCCGGTATCCAAAACCGTGCCGGAGGGTGATGAAACCTATAAAGACCTCTTGAAAAAATCCCCGGTAGATTTACGCGATCCGGAAAACGTGAAAACCTTCGTTGAATACGATATCAGGACCGGACGATATGTTGTCCGCTCCCGTTTAGGGGAGAAAGACCTGATCACTCCGATCGACCTGAGTCCGGAAGAATATCAGAAATACAGCATGCAGGAATCGCTCCGTTCTTACTACCGCCAGAAAAACGAAGAAGAGTTTCAGAAGGAAGCAGACAAGAAGTTTAACCTGGCAGATATGCAGTTCGGTATCGGTGCGGCAGAACGTATATTCGGTCCCGGAGGTGTACGTGTAAAGACACAAGGGTCGGCCGAAGTCACATTAGGCTTGAAGCGGAACAGCACGAAAGACCCTTCACTTCCCGAACGCGCCCGCAGCAATACCATTTTCAACTTCGACGAAAGTGTGCAGTTGAATGTACAGGCCTCCGTCGGTTCGAAAGTGAATTTCGACATGAACTACAATACGGAAACCTCTTTCGACTTCGATTCCAAAAAGCTGAAACTGGCTTATACGGGCGAAGAGGATGAGATCATCAAATCACTGGAAGCCGGTAACGTGTCGATGACGACAAGTAACTCGCTGATCAACGGCGGAGCTGCCCTGTTCGGTATGAAAGCAGACCTTCAGTTCGGTAAACTAAGGGTGAACGCGTTGTTCGCACAGCAGAACTCGGAATCAAAAACAGTAAACTCCAAAGGTGGCGTACAGACCAAGGATTTTGAACTGAAGATCGATGAGTATGATGCGAACCGCCACTTCTTCCTGGCGCACTACTTCCGCAACAGATACAACGACGCTGTCAGCCAATTGCCTCAGATAAAAGCGACTCTGAATATTACCCGACTGGAAGTTTGGGTGACCAACACAAGAGGTAACTACGACCAGGCTCGTAACATCGTCGCTTTTACCGACATCGGTGAAAACGACGCAGCCTATATGGCAAATCCCGGTGCATTCCCGATTAAGGACGGATCATATCCTGCCAATAATGCGAATGACCTATACAACCAAATGACCACCACCTATTCCGGCGCCCGCCAAATCAGCGATGTAGAAAGCGTATTAACCGGATTCACCGGAGGTTCCGAATATGAAGCCATAGAGAATGCCCGCTTGCTGGATCCGAACTCCGAATATATCTACGACAAACAACTGGGATATCTGTCCTTGAATATGAGTTTACAGGAAGGACAGATGCTGGCCGTGGCCTTTGAATATGAATATTCCGATGCCAGTGGAAAACGGACAGGAAGAGTCGGCGAGTTTTCCGACAGCAATCCGACAAATCCCAGCAACTGCCTGTATGTGAAGTTACTGAGAGGCACGAATATGTCTCCCCCCATGAAATATTGGGATTTGATGATGAAGAATATCTATTCCCTGGGTGCTTACTCTGTCCAGAAAGAAAAGTTCCGCCTGGATGTCATGTACCAAAGCGATACGACCGGTACTTATATAAACTATCTGCCGGAAGCACGTACCGACACGTTGTCCAGACAAATCTGGATACGCCTGATGGGAGCAGACCGCCTGAACGCCCAGAACGAATCGCATCCGGACGGATATTTCGACTTTGTGGAAGGATACACTGTACAGGCGTCCACCGGTAGGGTGATTTTCCCGACCATCGAGCCTTTCGGTTCCAGCCTGAAAGAAAAACTGGAAAAAGTTGTCAGCCCGGCAATTGCCGATAAATATGTATTTCAGGAATTATACGATACGACCCAGACTGCCGCCCGTCAGATCGCTGAAAAGAACAAATTCATTATGCGGGGAGAATATAAGGCCTCTTCCGCATCCGAAATACAATTGGGAGCCAGCAACGTGGCACGCGGTTCGGTACGCGTAACGGCAGCAGGTGCCACACTGACGGAAAATGTGGACTATACGGTCGATTATACATCGGGAACCGTTACTATCCTGAATGAAAGTATCATTGCTGCCGGAACTCCTGTCAGCGTTTCGCTGGAAAACCAGACGGCCTACAATATGCAGCGAAAAACAATGATGGGACTGGACCTCAACTACCAGTTCAATCCCGACTTCTCGCTGGGGGCCACCATTATGCATATGTCTGAAATGCCGTTGACGACCAAAACGGTATTTGGCGACGAATCCATCAAAAACACCTTGTGGGGATTCAACATCGCCTACAAGGCGGAAAGCCAATGGCTGACAAACACATTTGACAAACTACCGTTGCTAAACCTGACAAAACCCAGCCAGATAGCATTCACCGGAGAATTTGCCCATCTGATAGCCGGCCATTATGAGAACAAATATAGCGGAGGCTACTCTTATCTGGACGATTTCGAATCGACACAAAGCGGCTTCGACCTGCTGAACCCGTATCCGTGGAAACTCGCCAGCGTGCCTTGGGATAATAGCGCTAATGCCCTTTTCCCAGAAGCAAGCAAAACAAACGATATAGAATATGGTAAAAACCGTGCACTGCTGGCATGGTATTATGTGGACGGGTTATTCAACCGTAAAAATTCCAGTCAGGCTCCGACGCATATCCGTAATGATAAAGAGCAATTATCCAACCATTATGTCCGTGCCATTTATGTAGACGAATTGTTCCCGGACAGAGACCAGGGTTACAATGAAACAAGTACGATCCAGGCGCTCAACCTGGCTTATTACCCGAATGAACGTGGTCCGTACAACCTGGATGCCGACTTTGTCAATCCTGACGGAACATTACAAAAGCCGGAAAATCGCTGGGGCGGTATCATGCGTAAGATCGACCAAAGCGACTTCGAAACAGCCAATATCGAATACATCGAATTCTGGATGCTCGACCCTTATCTCTATGAAGAACAAGAAGGTATTACGGCTAAAGGCGGCGACCTGTATTTCAACCTGGGTGAAATATCGGAAGACGTCCTGAAAGACGGAAAGAAATTCTATGAAAACGGATTACCTATCGATGGTGACAGAAGCAGGGTAGATTCCACTGTCTGGGGACTTGTTCCGAAGCAGCAGAGCACAGTCTATGCCTTCGACAATACGTCAGGCGCACGTGCAAGACAGGACGTCGGACTCAACGGTTTGTCGGCAGAGGAAGAACGGGATTATCCGGCATACAAGGAGTTTATTGAAAAACTTATGACAAAGTTATCGCCGGAGTTAATAGATGCAATGTTACAAGATGAATACTCTCCTCTGCGGAATCCGGGTACTGACAAATACCGTTATTTCCGTGGTACGGAATTAGACAGAGACACTGTCAGTATCTTAAACCGTTACAAACGTTACAATGGTACTGAAGGCAACTCCGCCGAAAGCGGAACTTCAGGAGAACGTTACGACACATCCGCCTCCAAAAATCCGGATGTGGAAGACCTGAATCAGGATAACACCATGAACAAGAACGAAAAGTATTTCGAATATAAAGTATCTATTCGTCCGGAAGACCTGAAAGTTGGGAAGAACTTCATTGTAGATATGAAAACGACCTATCCCAAATTACCAAATGGGGATAACGAAAATAACAACAGAAACAATCCGGCCAAATGGTACCTGTTCAAAATCCCTGTTAAGCAATACAACCGTACTGTCGGAGCTATCAGCGACTTCAAGAGCATTCGCTTTATGCGTATGTATATGACGCAATTCTCTAAACCGACCGTACTGCGTTTCGGAACATTCGAACTGGTACGCGGTGAATGGCGTTCATACGAGCAGGATCTGTCCGACCCGAAAGTTCCGCCATTATTCAATGGCACACTCGAAGTATCTTCTGTAAATATAGAAGAAAACAGCCGACGGACTCCTATTCCTTACATGACACCTCCGGGAGTAAGCCGTGTTGCTGACCCTAGCCAGCCTCAACTGACTCGTCAGAACGAACAGGCATTATCCATGAAGGTCAGTGACCTGGCTGCCAAGGACGCACGTGCCGTTTACAAGAATACTTATTACGATCTACGTCAATACAAACGGTTACAACTGTTTACCCACGCAGAAGCATTGCCTGAAGATGCGGATAATTACACATCCCTTGCCAACGGAGATTTGTCTGTATTCATTCGCTTAGGTTCCGACTATAAAAATAATTACTACGAATATGAAGTTCCGCTGAAAGTTACCCCGGTAAAAGGATCTTATGAGGCCGTAGAAATCTGGCCGGCGGAAAACATGCTTGACTTCCGTCTTGAAGTATTGACCAACCTTAAACTAAGCCGCAACAAGAAGAAACGGGCAGGAGACAAAGGTATTACATTCAATACCGTCTATTCAGAAATGGACGAGAATGGCAACACGATCAGCATCGTAGGTAACCCGAGCCTCTCGGAAGTAAAAACGATCATGATCGGTGTCCGTAACCGACAAAATGTAGTTAAAAGCGGTGAAGTCTGGATAAACGAACTCCGTCTGAGCGAGTTTAACGAAGAAGGCGGTTGGGCGGCCAACGCCAACCTGAACGTGGCTGTCTCCGACTTGGGTACGGTCAATGTGGGCGGACGTATCGAAACAGCTGGTTTCGGTGCCCTCGACCAGTCACTGGCAGAACGCCGCATCGACGACTTCACACAATACAACGTGGCTACTACCATCGAATGGGGTAAATTCTTCCCGGAAAAAGCGAAGGTCAGCATCCCGATGTATTATGCCTACTCCAAGGATCAGACAAAAGCAAAATATAACCCGCTCGATCAGGATATTAAACTGAGTGACGCCCTGGACGCTGTCGACACGAAAGCCGAAAAAGACTCTATCAAGAGTATGGCTGTCGACCAGACCGTCATCAAGAGTATCTCATTCAATAACGTAAGAGCGGATATCCGTAGCAAGACCCCGATGCCTTACGACCCGGCAAACTTCTCGATCGGCTATTCATTCAGCCAGACGAAAACGCAGAATCCGGAAACGGAATATGAAACGACCAAGGATTACCGCGGTAACTTCGCCTACAACTACACACCGTATGCGAAACCGTTCCGCCCATTCCAGAAGCTGAAGAAGAACAACGGTTACACCCGTTACATCAAGCAGTTCAGCCTGAACTACCTGCCGTCGAACATCAGTTTCCAGACAGCCATGATGCGTAACTATAACGAAATGCAGCTGCGCGACTTGGAAAACACCGGCTACAAACCTGAGGTGACCTTCAGTTCCGAGTTCTACTGGGACCGTGCTTTCAGCCTGCGCTGGGACTTCACGAACAGCCTGAACATGACCTTTACCTCCGGAACAAATGCCCGGATCGAAGAGCCGTATGTACAAGTGAACAAAGAACTCGCCCCTGATAAGTATCAGATCTGGAAAGATTCCGTAAAACAAAGTATCGCCGACCTGGGTACGCCTTTGAAATACGACCAGACATTCAACGTGACCTGGAATATGCCGTTACAGTATATCCCGGTATTGGATTGGGTAAACAGTTCCGTCACTTACAACGCGCAGTATAACTGGGACCGTGGAGCCATTACCAACACCGAATATGAGCTCGGTAACACGATTACCAACCAGCGCCAGATCGACTGGCAGGGTAGCCTGAACTTGCAATCGCTTTACAACAAGAACAAGTTCCTGAAGAAAGTGAACCAGAAGTTCTCGGCCACCCGTACCACGACCAAAAAGAAAGAACAGAAAGAGATCAAACTGGAAAGAGATATCCAACTGAATATGGACAGCGGAACAGTCGTACAACACGGTATGTTCACCAAGAAGGTGCGCATTACCGCCCGCGGAGCCGACGGCAAAGTCTATGCCATCAAATACAAACCGATCAACTTTGCACAGGTAATGATCCTGAACCAGGATACGGCTCATTTGAAACTGACTATCAAGCCGGGTCCGAAAGCGACGGAAGACTTCCTCTACAAAACGGCAGAATATGGCAGCCGCTTCCTGATGATGATACGCCGTATCAATATCCAGTATGCGACGACCGACGGTATGTCGGTTCCGGGATTCTCCCCAATGATCGGTGATATCTTCGGACAGGGCCGCTCGCCTTTCGGCCTGACACCGGGACTTGGCTTTGCTTTCGGAGCCGTAAACCGTGACTTCCTCTACGACGCCAAAGACCGTGGCTGGCTGGTTGAAAACACCAGCAACGTCAATCCGGCCGTCATGAGCAGTGCCAAAAACCTGAATATCCGAGCGAACCTGGAGCCTATCACCGGACTGAAGATCGACCTGAATGCCAACCGCGTCGATACCCGCAACACCGATATACAATATATGTATCCCGGTATGCCGGAACTGGCCGGAGGAAACTTTACGATGACGACTGTCGCATTGGGTAGTTTCTTCAAAGGCGTCGGCAATGCAAGTAATAACTATGCATCGGAAACATTCAATAAGTTTATCGAATACCGTGAGACTATTGCGAACCGCCTCGAAAGCCGCTATACAGGAACAACCTATCCGAATTCCGGTTTCCTGGGACAATCTCAATACGGAGGTAAAGAATATAATAAAGAACATGGCGGCGGAGTCAGCCATAACTCGGCCGATGTACTGATCCCGGCCTTCCTGGCCGCTTATACAGGGAAAGATCCTAATAAGATTTCATCCTCCCCGTTCCCGGCTATCCGCAGCATGCTGCCGAACTGGCGTATCACCTACGACGGACTGATCCGCATTCCGGCCATAAAGAAACATTTCAAGTCGGTCATGCTAACCCATCAGTATCGCTGTACTTACAATGTCGGTGCCTACGAAACTTATTCGACCTGGGTGGATGCCGGACTGGGTGACAACCTCGGATTTACACAGAATGCTTCCGAAGCTCCTATCCCGTCTTCACCTTACTCCATCTCTTCCGTCAGCCTGACGGAGAGTTTCAGCCCGTTGCTGGGAGTGGATGCGACCATGTTGAACAATATCACGATCCGTGCCGATTACACGACAACGCGTAATCTGAACCTGAATATCTCGTCTTACCAGATTGTGGAAGCACTATCTAATAAGTACACCATAGGACTGGGATATAAGTTCGCCGAGTTCAACAAGATATTGAAGATGAAGAAAACGCGTGATTTCAGCAATGACCTGACCGTGCGTCTGGACTTCTCATACAACAAGATGCAGTCATTGATCCGTAAGATCGAGGATAGCTTCACACAGGCAACCAGCGGTAACATTGCCAAAACGATCCAGTTCTCAGCCGATTACGGATTGAGCCGTGCACTGACACTGCGTGCTTTCTATGACTTGCAGATCAATGAGCCGCTGATCTCGAATGCATCTTATCCGACATCCAACTCCAACTACGGTGTTGCATTACGGTTCTCACTGGCACAGTAAACGCAATACAACACCGGTGCCTCCCGGCGCATAAGGTGTGAAGGAGGAAGGTGTTACAGTATGGAGTATTTCTTCAACTCCTGACGGAGCATTAACGCCCTGTTTTCCGTTATCTCATTCAGGAGTTTCCAGAAACGGTCGCTGTGGTTCATCTCTACCGTATGGCAAAGTTCGTGAAGCAGGACGTAATCGATCAGATGCCAGGGAAGCAGCATGAGCGAAAGGGAGAGATTGATACTTTTATGCGTACTGCAACTTCCCCAGCGGGTTTTGCTGTTCATGATCCGTACGCTCGTGAAAGTCAATTTATACCGGTCTGCCAACGTCTTCAGACGGTCCGGCAACAGACGTTTCGCCTCATGCCGCAATGCCTTCTCCAGAAAACCTTTCAATATGAGCTGAACCTCGTCCGATTCAAACCGGGTTTCCAGCGGACAGGCGATATGCAGGATACTGTTGTCCAATTTCATATAAAAATTGGCACGTTCCGTCCGGAAAATATGTAGCAGGAAAGTAGTTGTTTCCAATCTGGCAGTTTCATTCAGCAACGGACGTGCCGGATGCTTTTTCAGAGCGTTCAGAAGTTTTTGCCGGTTCTCTTCAATAAAGGACAACATTCTCCCCTCATCACCCCCGACCGGCATAGTGGCAGTGATCATTCCCTTTGATATTTTCAGCGTATAACGGGTAGCTCGCGGGGCAGTACGGAGAAGGATGGTTCCCAGATCGTTGTCGTATATCTTCTTTTCCATATCTACCTGCAAAAGTAATACTTTAAAGGCAAATAATATTACATCAGAAATGCTTATCTTTGCGCCCGGTATTAGATATTTAATAAGTATAAACAATATAAACAAGGCAATCATGAGCAAGAAAGCACTTTTACTAATCTGCGATGGCTGGGGAATCGGCGACCGTGGTAAAGATGATGTAATCTACAACACTCCCACTCCTTACTGGGACGAACTGTTGAAAACATACCCAAACTCTCAGTTGCAGGCTTCCGGCGAAAATGTTGGTTTACCTGACGGACAGATGGGTAACTCGGAAGTTGGCCACCTTAATATCGGTGCCGGCCGCATCGTTTACCAAGACCTGGTGAAGATCAATATCGCATGCCGCCAGAACACAATCCTCGATAATCTGGAAATCAAACGTGCTTACAGCTACGCCAAAGAAAACGGCAAACAGATCCATTTCATGGGACTGGTTTCCGACGGTGGTGTACACAGCTCATTGGAACACCTGTTCAAACTGGCGGATATCGCCAAAGAATACGGAATCGACAAAGCATATGTTCATTGCTTTATGGACGGTCGCGACACGGACCCGAGAAGCGGTAAAGGCTTTATCGAACAGCTGGAAAATCACCTGCAAACAACAGGCGGAAAGATCGCTTCCATCATCGGCCGTTACTATGCAATGGACCGCGACAAACGTTGGGAACGCGTAAAAGAGGCTTACGACCTGATCGTGAACGGCACGGGTAAACCTTGCGAAGACATGGTTCAGGCAATGGAAGAGTCATACGCAGAAGGTGTAACAGACGAATTTATCAAACCGATCGTACACGTAGAAAACGGTAAGCCGGTAGCGACTATCGAAGAAGGCGACGTTGTGATCTTCTTCAACTACCGTAACGACCGTGCCAAAGAACTGACAGTCGTCCTGACTCAACAGGATATGCCGGAAGCCGGAATGAAGACTATTCCGAACTTGCAATATTTCTGTATGACTCCGTACGATGCTAGTTTCGAAGGCGTTCATATCCTGTTCGACAAGGACAATGTAGAAAATACACTGGGCGAATTTCTGGCATCAGTCGGTAAAACACAGCTGCACATTGCCGAAACAGAAAAATATGCACACGTTACTTTCTTCTTCAACGGCGGACGCGAAACTCCGTTCGAAGGTGAAGACCGTATCCTGGTTCCGTCTCCGAAAGTGGCCACTTACGACCTGAAACCGGAAATGAGTGCTTTCGAGGTAAAAGACAAACTGGTTGAAGCCATCTACACAAAGAAATATGACTATATCGTCTGTAACTATGCAAATGGCGACATGGTAGGCCACACCGGCATTTACTCAGCCATCGAAAAGGCTGTTGTTACTATCGACGCTTGCCTGAACGACACTGTCGAAGCAGCCAAAGCGAATGGTTACGAAGTAATCATCATTGCCGACCACGGTAATGCCGACCACGCTTTGAACGAAGACGGCACACCCAACACTGCTCACTCTTTGAATCCTGTTCCATTCGTTTATGTAACAGAAAACAAAGACGCTAAAGTTGAAGACGGTATCCTGGCAGACGTTGCTCCTTCAATCCTTCATATCATGGGGCTGAAGCAACCGAAAGAAATGACAGGAAAATCATTGATCAAATAATTATTGTACCAATAGTAACTTTTCCCCTCTTGAGAGGGGGCAGGGGGTGTGTAAACTTCAATAACAAACCCTCATGTCCTCCCTGAAGAGGGGTATTTATTACCTCTTCCCTGATAACAAAATGATCCAAATAGACGACACTCTGGTCAGCCTGGACCTGATCGAGGCAAATTTCATCTGCGACCTTGCCCAGTGCAAAGGCATTTGCTGTGTGGAAGGTGATTCCGGTGCCCCGCTTGAGAAAAGCGAGATTCCCAAACTGGAGAAAGCGCTTCCGGTCGTATGGAACGACCTGTCACCCGAAGCCCAGGCAATTATCAACAAACAAGGCGTAGCCTATATCGACTGCGAAGGTGATATCGTCACCTCCATCGTTGACAACAAAGATTGTGTATTTACCTGTTATGACAGCGACGGTACTTGTAAATGTGCTATCGAGAAAGCCTACCGTGAAGGGAAACTGTCCTTTTACAAGCCGGTATCCTGCCATCTCTATCCTGTCCGTGTAACCCAATACAAAGACTTCCGGGCTGTCAACTACGACCGTTGGAAAATATGTAAAGCGGCAGAAATATTAGGACAAAAAGAGAAACTACCCTTATATAAGTTCCTGAAAGAACCGCTTATCCGCAAGTTCGGCGAGAAATGGTATGAAAGCCTGGTCGAAGTAGCTGAGGAGTGGAGAAAACAAAAGGAACAGGAAAAATTGGGTTAGTGCCAATAATAGATGTGCCTGTTTATGGAACACGGATAACGTGTCTTCTGTCAGACTATAGTATAAAGACTGTTTTTGACGTCCTCATAAACATTTTCAAGGACCTCATAAACATTCACGAGGGCGTCAAAAACATTTATGAGGCCCTCGTGAACAGAAATCATCCCTAGGTTATTCCGCTTTTCTTATCAGATCAGCCGTCTGGCCTTCCTCTTTCAGATAAGTTTCTATATGACGTTTTTTCTTGTCTTCCAGAATCTCATTGATCGCAATCAGGATACCGGTCTCTTCCACATCCCCAAATTCATGGTTGATGGCCGTCCCGAACACGCGCATCTTCGGTGAAAGGCTCATATAGGCATTCACCAGCGGCGGCACATTGATACCGAATTTACGTACTTCCTGATTCAATACCTTATAATTGTCCTTGAAGTTATCATAACGGAACAACTCCTTCATCTTCTCTATGTCCGTATCGGTTTCCAACGGATAGACCGGAGTCACCAGCTTATCCGCATCCGGAAAGTGCATCCCCAGAAAATAAAGAATCATATTACGTGCTTCCGTATTATACGTATTATACATCGTCACCTTCCCGAAATAATATTGCAAACTCGGATCGACTACCGACAAAGCTCCCAATCCATCCCACAAATTATCCAACACAAACAATCCTTTTGCGCCAGCACGTGTAGACTGATATTCCAAAGTAACGAAAGAACGGCCCAACTCGACCGTATAAGGGAGGAACTCTTTATTAAACTTTTCCGAGAAATTGAACAGATGCGAAGTAGCCAACATCGGCTTCCCGTTCTCATCGAACTTGACATCCGAACCGCACAGGAAACGGTAACCGCCCAGGATCTGCTCATCTTCCGGACTCCAGACAATCAACTGCCGATAAGCGTCCTCCATCGTATCAAACTCGTCGATATCTACCGGGAACCCCGTTCCCCCACCATAGTAACGAAATGCGATTTCCCGCAGACGCCCGATCTCCTGCATCACATGGGGAGCGTCGTGGGCTGTAACAATATATATTTCATTGTTTGACTTATTCGTGCTGCGGAGTTTCTTTTCTTTCGTCAACTCCGACTTCAGAAGAGCACGATCAGTCGGCTTAATAATGTCTTGCATATATTATAGAGTCTATGTTTTCCTGAGATTATAAGCAAGTTCCTTCACCCACTCGGCCCATTCGACCGGCTTCTTGCTGCTATCGAAAGTCTGCCACGGGACAGGCTTGCCAAAATGGATACGGAACGTTTTATGCTTAGACCGGAACATTTCATCCGGCAAATAAATCATTTCATAGTTCATCTTTATACCCAACCTCTTGCGCAGACTTGCCAACCGGTAGAAGAAATTAGAGTTTCTTCCTTCGAAATATACCGGAACGACATCCCGCTGATGTTCGACTGCCTTCTGGATAAACGATTTCTTCCAGTCAGTATCCTGTATCTGTCCGTTTATCTTACGCGAACAAAGTCCTGCGGGGAACGTCACGATCTGATTTTCGGAAGCATAAGCCTCGTCGATCAGCCGGGCATTGTTTTTACCCTGCGCACCATGTTTGTTGATAGGGACAAAGATGGACCTTAGATTTGACAAGTAGAGAAGCAGGTCGTTGACCAGGTAACGGATCTTTCCGTCATAATGCTGTCCGATCACTGCCGAGAGGCAGATACCGTCAAGCCCTCCCAACGGATGGTTGGAAGCAAAAATATAGCGGCCTTCCGCCGGGATGTTCTCTTCGTTCACCAGTTCCAGGGTCAGGTCAAAATAACCGATCAGTTCCTGCATAAAATCAACCCCATCCTTATCATGATAACGGGTTAGGATATCATTCAGTTCGTCCTGATGAATGGTACGGATCAGATAATTGACAATAAAACCGGGTATTTTACCGGCCACGGAGGGCGCTTTCTGCTGTAATACCTGTTTTACATCAATTTGTGTAATACCTTCTTGTGCCATCTTGCATAACTCTTGTCAGCAGCAAAGATATAGCTAATAATTAAATTTGAATGCATTCGGCAAAAGTTTTTAAGAAGTTTCAAGTACTTAAGCCATATGTTCTTTACTGCCGGATAAAATAAAATAGCACCTGTATCCGTTATACATTATACTATCTGACGCGTATGCACGAACATGGAAATGCGAATTCTTCCATCGGAATTCATATTTTTTGCATAAGTTGAAACAAAATAATCAATAATTATGTTTTTATAGACAGAAATGAAGATGCATATATATACACAGACAGATGTTAATTAGCATAAACGGTTGTTTTAAAAGACAATAAGAAGAAAACCGGAGTACCAGGTAAACCTTTTTTAATATAAACAACCCGCTATTTTTACCTTTTTTGTGTAAATATTAAACTAAAATGAGCGTTATTTGTTCTGTTAAAAAGAGAAAGTATTTAGAATGAGGAAATCTACGATTTGGTTACTCGCAGTTGTGATGGCATTTGCTTTTGCTGGTTTGCTTTTCCTACAGGTTAAGTACGTGAGCATCATACTCAAAAAAAGCAGCGAGCAATTCAATGAAACAGTCAAAAGAAGCCTGCACCAGGTCTCAAAAAACCTGGAGTTGGATGAAACGCAGAGATATCTGGAAGAAGATCTTAAGCGTGACGAGAGTTATTATCTGCAAAATAACCAGGATCCCCAAGAGATTGCTCAGACAATCACCCAGCAGAAACTACAAATAAAGGATGCCAACGGTAATATACTGCAAATAGATCAGCTACACAGTTTCAGTCAGAAATTCGAACCGCTGTCATCGCTGGACAAAAAACAAACGTCCAATAATATTATCAGTACGTCCCAGGATCTGCAAAAAACGCTTATGCGCCGTCTTAAATATCAGAATGCTTTGATGCAGGAAGTTTTGGTGAATATATTAAATACGGCAAACCTTAAACCGATTCAGGAGCGTGTCGATTTTAAGAAGTTGAACAATTACTTAAAATCAGAATTTATTAACAATGGTTTGAACCTGCCGTTCATATTTTTTGTTATAAACAAAGACGGGAAAACCGTGTACCAGAGTGGGGAAATAAAGAAGGAACCTATTGCGTCTGATATAATTACGTACGTATTGTTCCCGAACGATCCACCCTCAAAGCTGAATTATCTGAAAGTATACTTCCCTACAAAAGGTGACTATATTTCAAGTTCTGTAACATTTATTGTACCGTCTGTTCTTTTCTCGCTGATACTGTTGGTAACATTTATCTTTACCATATATATTGTATTCCGCCAGAAGAGACTGTCAGAAATGAAGAACGACTTTATCAACAATATGACGCACGAGCTGAAAACTCCGGTTTCCACTATCTCGCTGGCGGCACAGATGTTGAAAGACTCGGATATAACGAAAAGCCCCGATGTATTCAAACATATATCAGGCGTGATAAATGATGAAACGAAGCGATTAGGCTTCCTGGTTGAAAAAGTGCTTCAAATGTCGTTGTTCGAACGGCAGAAAGCAGCATTCAAACTGAAAGAAGTAGATGCAAACGACCTGGTGATCAGCGTAGCGAACACCTTCGTCCTGAAAGTAGAAAAGTATGATGGCTCACTCGACATTGACTTGCAGGCAACCGATTCGTCCATCTACGTAGATGAAATGCATATCACCAATGTATTGTTTAACCTGATGGACAACGCAGTAAAATACCGCCGTCCGGAAGTGCCGCTTACATTGATGGTAAGAACCTGGAACGACAACAACGGAAAGCTGCTGATCTCCGTTGAAGACAATGGTATAGGAATCAAGAAAGAATACCTTAAGAAAGTATTCGACCGCTTCTTCCGCGTACCGACAGGGAATGTACACGACGTAAAAGGTTTCGGTTTGGGACTGGCTTACGTCCGTAAGATTATCGAGGACCATAAAGGTACGATCCGTGCTGAAATGGGACCCGGAAATGTAGGAACAAAATTTATTATTACTTTACCTCTTATAAAAAGTTAGTTATGGAAGAAAAACTGAAAATCTTCTTTTGTGAAGACGACGAAAACCTGGGTATGCTATTAAGAGAATACTTACAGGCAAAAGGTTATGTAACAGATCTTTTCTCTGACGGAGAAGCTGGTTACAAAGGTTTCACCAAAGGCAAATATGATCTTTGCGTATTAGACGTGATGATGCCGAAAAAAGACGGTTTCACTCTTGCACAGGAGATCCGTTCTATAAATCCTGATATTCCAATTATTTTCCTTACAGCAAAGACGATGAAGGAAGATATTCTGGAAGGATTCAAGATCGGTGCAGACGACTATCTGACAAAACCGTTCAGCATGGAAGAACTCTTGCTTCGTATCGAAGCAATCCTTCGTCGTGTGAAAGGCAAAAAGATGAAAGACATTCCTTTCTACAAGCTGGGGAATTTCTTATTCGATACGCAGAAACAAACACTGGCTATCGGTGACAAAGTGACTAAGCTGACTACTAAAGAATGCGAACTGCTGAGCCTGTTATGCGCTCATGCTAATGAAATTCTGGAACGTAATTATGCACTGAAAACTATTTGGGTAGACGATAACTACTTCAATGCCCGTAGTATGGATGTGTATATCACTAAACTTCGTAAACTGTTGAAAGATGATCCCGGAATCGAAATCATCAACATCCACGGTAAGGGTTACAAACTGATCACTCCTTCAGGAGAAGAACAGGCCCGCGAAGAAGGTATCCAGGTACTTTAATGAACATATCCCGGAGAATAGCCGCCAAAAGCGGGTTCTTCGGAAGATAAAATAAGAAAGGCATTGCTGCTCGAAAGAGTTGGCAATGCCTTTTTTATGTTGATTGAATACTTGCTCCGGAAGCAACAGTCCGAGTTAATAATCTACTGTTTTATTTTTCTTTTTCCAACAAAGGAATGCCACCAGTGTTATAGCGGTGATGATACAGCCGATGGTTTGTGAAACAGTAACATCCATTCCCAGACCTTCAGGGGCGACAAAGATATAAGTCGAACAAACGGCTGTCATAAACAGGGCCGGAATTAGGGTGACAATATACAGTTTTTTGGAACGTGCCAGGAAAACTGTCAGTGCCCAAAGGGTAAATACAGCCAACGTCTGGTTTGTCCAGGCAAAATAACGCCAGATCATATCGAAACCGTCCTTATCTTTCAGGCTATAGAGCAATATGCCGATCGCCACAATAAACAAAGGTATACAAATCACCAGACGGCTTACCATGCTTTTCTGTTCCTTATGCAGGAAGTCGGCTACAATCAAACGGGCCGAACGGAATGCCGTATCACCGGAAGTGATCGGAGCGGCAATAACTCCCAGGACAGCCAGGATACCTCCGACCGTACCGAGCCATTCTTTAGTGATGCTATCTACAATTACAGCAGCATTACTTTCTCCCATCCCGTTATTATGATAGAAATAAGTTGCGGCAGCCGCCCAGATCAGAGCAACAATACCTTCTGTGATCATCGCACCAAAGAAGACGGGACGTCCCATCTTTTCGCTCTTGATGCAACGGGCCATCAACGGACTTTGTGTCGCATGGAACCCGGAAATAGCTCCGCAGGCAATACTTACAAACATGATCGGGAAAATAGGTAGATTCTCCGGATGCTTATTGGCTAACCCGTCCGTCAACTCAGGCAGGGGAGGATGATTCACAAACAACATCACCAGAATGCCGACTGCCATAAACAGCAGGGCTGCGGCAAACAACGGATAAATCTTTCCGATGATTTTATCAACCGGTAACAAAGTAGCCAAGATATAATAGATAAATACCACGAATATCCAGAATGTAGCATCAAGATACTCCGGTGTCAGCTTCGCCAGTAAACCGGCCGGACCGGCTACAAAAACGGCACCGACCAATATCATCAAGACCACAGTAAAGCCGCGCATGAATTGTTTGAAGTTATTTCCGAGATAACGTCCGATAATCTCCGGGAGACTTTCCCCGTTATGACGCAATGAAAGCATTCCCGCCAGGTAGTCATGGACAGCTCCGGCAAAGATCGTCCCCAGGACTATCCACAGGAAAGAAGCCGTACCGAACTTTGCGCCCATAATAGCACCGAAGATCGGACCAAGGCCGGCAATGTTCAGAAACTGAATCATAAAAACTTTCCAGGAAGACATCGGAATGTAATCGACTCCGTCCTGATGGGTGTAAGCTGGGGTTGTACGGGAAGGGTCCACCCCGAAGATACGTTCTATAAAAGAACCGTAGATAAAATAGCCGGCAATAAGAGTTGCCAGGCAGCAGATAAAGGTTATCATTATAAAGAGTTATTAGAATGTTGGTCTATTCAGAAAAGGATATTTATCGATACACAAACGGGATATCCTGATGGTTTAGTTAGTATAAGATATGAACTACCTTGTCCCCGTGCTTGACACGGGGTCGCAGAAGGACCGGCAGTATATAGGATACGGTTTGTGCCTTTGCGATCCCGTGTCAAGCACGGGAACGGGATAGCTCAATTCTTTCTAAATATCAGCTATTCAGCAAACGTTTTACCGTTTCAGAGATAGCACGTCCTTCCGCTTTACCGGCAAGGGCTTTAGAAGCTACGCCCATAACCTTGCCCATGTCTTTCGGGCCGGCAGCACCTACCTGGGCAATGATGGCCTTTACCTCAACTTCCAGTTCTTCGGCTGTCATTTGCTTCGGAAGGTAAGTTTCAAGCACTTTTACCTGCGCCAGTTCGGCTTCAGCCAGATCGGCACGACCTTGCTGAGTATAAATTTCAGCTGAGTCTTTGCCCTGTTTTACCAGCTTCTGAATAATCTTCAACGCATCGGCATCCGTCAGGGTATCGTTGGCACCCGGAGCTGTCTTAGCTTCCAGGAAGAACTTCTTTACATTTCTCAATGTTTCGAGGGCAACTTTGTCTTTTGCCTTCATTGCGTTTTTAATGTCTTCGCTGACTTTTTCAAACAAATCCATATCTAATTTCTTTTTTAAGAATTATCGGAAACTTATCACCTGCTTACCGCCCGTATCGGGTTTCTTCCCTTCGCTACGCGGCGCCGAAGGAGTCGTTGTCGCAGAAGATGAAACCGGGATCTCGTCACCCATCACTTTGGAACGGGCACGGGCAATCACCTTCGGGTCACGGTTATAAGTAGGATTATCTTCGATCAGAGCGATCAGGGCATCGTCGTCCAGTTCATCCTGATTCAACACAACCGCTTTTGCACGGGCTGCCACACGGCGCATACGCTGACCGGAAGCTCCGTAATATTTGTCGATCAGGTCTTTTTCGGCACGTTCCTTGTTCAGGCGTTCTTCTTCCAGGCGCAGTTCCTCTTCGGTCATGCGGCCTTGCTCGATCTGACGCTTTTCGGCGATCTGAGGAATGTCTTCCATACCGAAACCGGTGGCTAGGATAGTCATTTTGACTTTCGTCCCTAATGTATTGTCGATTGCCGTACCCCAAATCACTTCGATGTCACGTCCGAAGCGTGACATGAAATCGTGTACGTCATTCATTTCTTCCATACGCAGCTCAGCCTCTTCGCCAAACGATACGTTGAACAATATCTTTTTAGCATTGAACACGTCGTTGTTGTTCAGCAGCGGAGAGTTCAGAGCATCTTCTATTGCCTGGCGCACACGACCTTCCCCTTCACCGAAACCGTTACTCATAAGAGCTACGCCACCATCTTTCATAGTGGTATTGACATCGGCAAAGTCGAGGTTGATAATACCCGGAAGAGTGATGATCTCGGCAATGCTCTTAGCGGCAATGGTCAAGGTATCATCGGCTTTTCCGAAAGCATTCGTCATGGTCAAGTCGGAATATATTTCACGAAGACGTTCGTTGTTGATAACCAGGAGGGCATCCACGTTCTTGCTGATCTCTTCCACCCCGTTCAACGCTTGGATGATTTTGCGTTCACCTTCAAAGACGAAGGGGATTGTAACGATACCGACCGTCAGTATTCCCATATCCTTGGCAAAACGAGCGATTACCGGAGCGGCTCCCGTTCCCGTACCACCACCCATACCGGCAGTGATAAAGACCATCTTGGTACCGTCGCTCAGCATCTTGCGGATATCTTCCATACTTTCCTCGGCAGCCATCATGGCCCGTTCGGGTTTGTTTCCGGCTCCCAGTCCCTGGGTGATGTTACGCCCCAGAGGCACTTTGACCGGCACGTCCGAGCGGTTCAGTGCCTGGTTGTCGGTGTTACACAGAACGAATGTAACATCATGTATACCTTCTTTGTACATGTGGGTAACAGCGTTACCACCACCGCCTCCAACACCAATTACTTTGATGATCTTAGGAGTATCTGTCGGATAATTGAAACTTAATATTGTGTCGTCCATTGTCTTCCGGTTTTATTACATTCGCTGTTGTTACTTTATATCGTCTTCGTCATCAAACAAACCCTTACCAAACGTGTCTATACTTTTGGTGAGGCGTCCAAACAAGCCGGGACCTTTCTTCTTCTCCGGTTTCTTCTTAGGTGGCTCAGGAGTCTTTTTAGGTTCTTCCTCAACCGGCTCTTCTTTCTTCTCCGGTATAGGATCTACCTTAGGCGGTATATAAAGGGCACAGTTTATTGCTCCTCTTGCCAGCAAACCAACAGCAACGGCATATTCGGGATTGTTGGCAATCATTTCCCCGCTTTCCACGATACCCTTACGCACGGCAGAGTAGCGCACGTCCATCTTCAGACGTTCACGGATCACCTCCGGCAGGTTCTTCAGAGCGGCACCACCACCGGTGATAATGATACCCGCACCGAGCGAATTTATCAGGCCGGTTGCTTCAAGGCGGGCATATACATTTTCGAGAATCTCCTTCATACGCGCCTCGATCACATTATTGAGGTCGGCGAGTTTGATCTCGCGCAATCCCATACCATCGGCAGAACTTACCTGAATGCTCAAGTCATTATCTTTCTCCATCTGGGCACTGCCGTAGGTCAGCTTTACACGTTCTGCTTCGGCTTCTACCAGATGGAGACTGGTGATATCGCGGGTAATCAAATGGCCTCCGAAAGGAATGACGGAGAGGTTCACCAGCTGTCCGGCTTTATAGACCGTCAGCGTAGTCACTCCGGCACCGAAACCGATCAGGGCACAGCCCAGGTCCTTTTCATTGTCGGTCAACACCACATCGGCCAGGGCCAGCGGCGAAACGACAATGTCAGCAATTTCTATTCTGGCACGGTCGGCAATACTGTTGATTACATAACGTTTCAACGAAGGCCGTCCGACAATCAGCTTATAGCGAGCTTCAATCCGGGTACAGGGAATGCCAACCGGATTAGGTTCAGGTTTATCATCTAAAAAATAGGTAGGAGAAACGGCAGCCAGCACATCCAGCATATCCGGATGATAATTGCGGCATTCCTCATACAGGCCGCTGATGACCTCTTCCGTCACCACCCCGTCGGTACCCAATATCCGGGGAACGGTATGGTCGATAGAGCGCAGCGACTGCCCGCCGATGCCGACATAAACCTTTCCGATGCGGGCACCGCCAAGTTTATTTTCCAGCTTCAGGATGAGTCGTTTGATCTTATTTGCTGTTTCTTCCACATTATATACACATCCTCTTCGTATACAGGTAGCGGAGTTCTCAACTTCGTAGGCAATAATCGAGAGAGCTCCCGTCGGGCTCTTCGTTCCTACCATACCGACCATGTGAGAAGAGCCAAGGTCGATGGCTGCTATAAAGTCTGTGTATGCCATATCATCTATCTTTTAGTACAAACAATCTGATCTTTGTATTTTAAATTTATTATACTGTATTTCTCCCAACCGACTTTCGGTATGACCTTGTCATAGAAGAGCCGGAGGTTATCCAGCTTTTCCTGGAAATCGTCGAAAGTACCCAGTACAATACGGTGGTTTCCCACCCGGGGAATCAGTTCCACTTCGTTGTCAGGATGAACATAAATCTGTTCTATCTGATTATTCCAGAACTCATTCTCCTGCAAAAATAATGCAAATTTGTATAAGTCGGTTACCGCCAGCTCTTTTTCGACATATCCACTTACCAAAGGGACATCGGCGACGTAACGGAAACTGACCGGCATCGTTGTGCCGAGGTTATCCACGTAGAAGTTTCCCCGGGAGCTAATCACACGCAAGATAGGTATTTTTTGCTCAACTTCCAGCTTTATGATTCCCGAAGGTGTCTTATAGGCTTCGATACGGGCAATCATTTCGTTCTTTTTGAGTTCGGTTTCTATCCTGTCGGTGTTGATAGCATCCATAGGCTTCTTGATCGGGTTCAGATCAGCCTTTTTAAGGATCGTCACCAGATCGCTTTCGCTTACAAAATGTTTATCGAGACTGTCTTTCACCACGACCTGAAGGTCCTGGCATACCTTATCCTGCCTCATTTCACGGAAGAAGAAGGATACAAACACGATGTAACAAAACAACAGTGTAGCGACTACTATGGAAACTATACGAATCACAATTTCTTATCCAATATTTGTTTAACAGGTTCGATCAGCCGGTCTATATCGCCGGCTCCAACCATCAATACAACTTCAAACGTATCTGCCTCCTTCTCCACCAGGTCGAGCAGTTCGCTTTTACGAATCAGCTTCTTGGCAGGGATGGTGACAGCATCGAATATGATTTCCGAAGTCACCCCCGGAATAGGCTCTTCACGTGCCGGATAAATATCCAACAGGATCAGTTCGTCCAACAACGACAGGCTGGCGGTAAAGTCGGAAGCAAAGTCGCGTGTCCGGGTATACAGATGCGGTTGGAAGATGCCCGTTACCTTGCGTCCGGCATAAAGTTCCTTCACAGATTGGATACTGGCAGCCAGTTCAGCCGGATGATGGGCATAATCGTCGATCAGGACGATAGCATCTTTCTTCAGATGGAAGTCGAAACGGCGTTTCGGACCAGCAAAGGATGCCATGCCTTTTCTTATTTCTTCCGGAGTCACGCCGTTCAGCCAGGCAAGGGCAATAGCGGCAACCCCATTCTCTATATTTACTTTTACAGGAACACCCAGCTGAATGTCGGCAATACGGATATCCGGGCCAACGAAGTCGAAGTGGATCTCACCGTTTCCGATATGGATGTTTTCAGCATAAAAATCGGCTTCTTCTGCTCCGGTATAAGTATAGAGTTTCACACCCTCTTTCAGCCGGGGCGTTACGTTGATGCCTTTCTTCATGAGCAGGCAACCGTCGGGACGGATCAGCGAGGTGAAATGTTCGAAACTTTCACGATAGGCTTCCTCTGTGCCGTAGATATCCAGATGGTCCGGGTCGGCGGCAGTGATGACAGCCATATAAGGTGTCAGCCAGTGAAAAGAGCGGTCGAACTCGTCTGCCTCGATCACGGTCAGGTCACTTTTATCGGACAACATCAGGTTACTGTCATAGTTCTTCAGGATACCTCCCAGGAAAGCATTGCAATCGACATGTGATTGTTTCAGCAGGTGGGCAAGCATGGAAGAGGTCGTTGTCTTACCATGTGTTCCGGCAATGCAAAGGCCACGCGAACAGTTGGTGATTTCGCCTAAGACACGGGCACGTTTCATGATCTCAAAACCATTCTGACAAAACCAGGCCAACTCCGTATGCGTCTCGGGAACGGCGGGCGTATAGACAACCAAAGTCTTAGCCGGGTCTTTAAAAGCATCCGGTATCAGGGAGATATTATCTTCGTAATGAATAACGGCACCTTCACGGTTCAACTGTGCGGTCAGGTCGGACGGAGTCTTATCATATCCGGCTACTTGTTTTCCCTTTGAAAGGAAGTAACGGATCAAGGCACTCATCCCGATTCCTCCGGCTCCGACAAAATAAACAGCCGTTATCGTATTTATATTCATATCGTTTTCTTTATTTCTTCTCTATAATCTTTACTATCTCATCGACAATACGGTCTGCACTCTGATGCTGGGCCAACTGTTCGATATTACTACTCAACTGAGCCAGACGTTTGTCATCGTGGATAACCTCCAGGGCTTTCGTTACCAGTTGCTGTTCAGCATCTTTATCTGAAACCATGATCGCTGCATCTTTGTTTACCAAAGCCATGGCATTCTTTGTCTGATGATCTTCCGCCACGTTAGGGGAAGGAACCAGGATGACAGGTTTCTTCAATAGGCAAAGTTCAGAAATAGAACTTGCTCCGGCACGGGAGATGATCAGGTCGGCAGCCGAATAGGCATAATCCATACGGGTGATAAAGTCGGAGCACCAGATGGGCATGCCGCGATAGGCTTTCAGATGCTTGGTGGCTTCGCTGTAATAATAACGCCCAGTCTGCCAGATCACCTGCACATCGGAAGCGAACAGTTTATCCAGGTCGCCCTGTATGCTGCGGTTGATCGTGCGGGCTCCCAGGCTACCGCCGACTACCAGTATCGTTTTCTTTTCCGGAGAAAGACCGAAGAAAGCCAGCGCTTCCTCTTTCCTGTCGGTCGCTTCTTCCAGATCCTTGCGGACAGGGTTTCCGGTAATCACAATCTTGTCGGCCGGAAAGAACTTCTCCATACCGTCGTAGGCGACACATATCTTCGATGTTTTCTTTGCCAGCAATTTATTGGTTACTCCGGCATAAGAGTTCTGCTCCTGTATCAGGGTCGGGATGCCCAGCGAAGCCGCCATCCACAACGTCGGGCCACTGGCATAGCCGCCCACTCCCACTGCAATGTCCGGACGAAACTCGCGGATCGTCTTCTTCGCCAGTCCGAGGCTTTTACGCAGACGGTTGAGCACTTTTATATTATTGAGCAGGTGGGCACGGTCGAAACCACTCACCGGTAAACCTACTATTTCATAGCCGGCAGCCGGAACCTTTTCCATTTCCATCCGGTCTTCCGCACCTACAAATAAGATTTCCGCATCAGGAAAACGTTTCCTGAAGGTATTGGCAATGGAGATAGCCGGGAAGATGTGTCCTCCGGTTCCGCCACCACTTATTATTATACGGTACTGTTCCTTCATTCTCTTGATTTTGTCTCTGTTACTACTTCTTCTGTTTCAGGCTGTGTGTCGGGCACCCAGTTGGAGATTTCTTCCTCCGTAATGGCTGGGGCTGCACCGGCGCCTTCGGTTTCATCTTCTTCCGGAAGTTCATCTTCCTCATTACCCATATTGGCTCCGAAACGGCTTACACTCAGGATGATCCCGAAATAAATGCAGGATATCACCGTCGAAGTACCACCACGGCTGACCAACGGCATCGGCTGACCGGTTACCGGTATCAGATTGACAGCCACCGCCATATTGGCAAGCGCCTGCACGACGATCAACAGGCCGCACCCGAGCACCAGGTATTTGGGAAAGGCTTTCTCGCACTTTCGCGCAATCATCCCGACTCGCACCAATAACATGATATAAAGCATCAGCACGAATACGCCGCCTACCACACCCAATTCTTCAATAATGATCGCATAAATAAAGTCGGAATAGGCCTGCGGAAGAAAATCTCTCTGCTGACCATGACCGGGCAACTGTCCGAACACTCCTCCGCGTGCAATCGCGATCTTCGCATGGGAGACCTGGTAATTATCGTCTGTGATCTTATATACTCCGTTCTCGTCGGTATCCGATTCATGCCCGTCGAAGAAACGCTCCAAACGTCCCTGCCAGGTACTGAAACGGTCCGGCAAATATTGGGTCACCCCTGCCGGCGTAAACCGCAGCAAAACGATAAACAAGATAAGTGCCAATATCAGGACACCCGCCAGCTTCCCCAACTTCATCAATGGCAACTGGCCGATGAACATCATCAGGAAACAGACCCCGAACAGCATAAACGCCGTCGAAAAGTTTTCCGGAAGAATCAACACACAGGTCACTCCCACCCCGATCAGTATGTATTTGAATATCTGGTCGTCGGTAAAACGACTCCGCTTACTGAGCAGGAAGGCGATAAACACAATGGAGGCCAACTTGGCAAACTCCGAAGGCTGGAACTGTATACCGAATATCTCCAGCCAGCGGTGCGCGTCGTTGGCATTGATCCCAACAAAAGGCGTGACAAGCAACATCAGCACCGAGACGGGCAGCAACAATATAAACGCCGGAAAGAACCGGCACGGGACATTGTGCAACAGCAAAACCAGCACAAACCCGCCCAGCAGGAAAGTGGCATGACGAACGATCGGCGCCCAATGATTCGCGTTCTTGTAGGCGATCGTACTCGTGGCACTGAACACCTCAACAACCGAAATCAGGCACAGGAACATGAAGATGATCCATATCACCCGGTCGCCCTTAAATAATTTACTTGCCAGATCCATTCTATACTTGTCTTTTATTCAAATTAAAACTACGGCAATCTCCGGATTCCCGATATTTATATTTCCGATGACCGGAAGAGTACTGTTCCGACCATCGGAATAGCGTTGTTCCAGCTATCGGAAGAGCACTGTTCCGACCATCGGAAAAGCGTTATTCCGACAACCGGAAATTAAAGACTGCGTACGCAGGCCTTGAACTGGTCGCCACGGTCTTCGTAACTCTTGAAGAGGTCGAAGCTGGCGCAGCACGGGGATAACAAGACCGTATCTCCCTTTTCTGCCAATTTATACGCTTTGTTTACCGCTTCTTCCATCGAGCGGGCATCTTCTATCTGCGCTACTTTCCCATCGAAAAAGGCATGCAGCTTGGCATTGTCGACACCCAGGAAGATCAAGGCACGTACTTTCTGTTTCACAAGTTCTTCAATCTCGGAGTAGTCGTTACCCTTATCCGTCCCGCCCAGTATCAATACCAGCTTGGTAGTCATACTTTGCAAGGCATACCAGCAAGAGTTTACGTTTGTTGCTTTCGAATCGTTGATATAATCTACTCCGCGTACACGGGCAACCTTCTCCAGGCGGTGTTCCACCCCGGTAAAGTCACTCAGTGAAGCCCGTATATTCTCATCGTGGATATCGACCACCTTGGAGGCGATACCCGAAGCCAACGAATTGTACAGGTTATGTGTACCCGTTAATGCTAATAAGTCCTGATCCATTGTAAATGTTCCGTTTGAGGTTTCAATTACTATTTGCTTATTATCCGTATATCCCTTCACGCCGTCTTCATGTGTTTCGGCGAATGGGTAAAGAGTAGCCGCAGGATGGCGCTTGGCAATCTCGCGTGCAATGATCGGGTCGTCGTTCCAGAAAATAAATGCATCTTCAGACGTCTGGTTCTGAATGATGCGGAACTTGGCGTCCACATAATTCTGCATCTCGTAATTATAACGGTCCAGATGATCGGGCGTTATATTCAGTAAGATAGCTATATCCGCTTTGAAGTCGTACATGTTATCCAACTGGAAACTGCTCAGTTCGATGACATAGACCGCATGCGGTTCTTCGGCGACCTGTAAGGCCAGGCTGTTACCGACGTTTCCTGCCAACCCGACGTCCAGTCCGGCTTCTTTCAGGATGTGGTAGGTCAGCATGGTGGTCGTTGTTTTCCCATTGCTACCGGTGATACAGATCATTTTCGAGTCGGTGTATCGTCCGGCAAATTCGATCTCGGAGATGATATGCGTCCCCTGTGCTTTCAGCTTTTGGATGATCGGAGCCTTGTCGGGTATTCCCGGGCTCTTGATGATCTCGTCGGCATTCAGAATGTCGGCTTCGGTATGCCGTCCCTCTTCCCAACGGATTCCGTGGGTGTCCAGCATCTCCTTATACTTGGGTTTGATAGACGAAAAGTCGGAAACGAACACGTCAAATCCTTTCGCTTTCGCCAATACGGCAGCACCTGCACCGCTTTCTCCTCCCCCTAATACAACAATTCTTTCCACGTTTATATATATTTATTATCTCATCTTCAATGTGACGATCGTAATAACCGCCAGAATAATACCGATCAACCAGAAGCGCACCACGATCTTCGATTCGGGCACTACATTGAACGGTTTTTGTATCAACGCCTGTATACCAGCATTCCCAGCTTTCTGGAAATGATGATGTAATGGCGTCATTTTAAATATGCGACGACCTTCGCCATACTTCTTCTTTGTATATTTAAAGTAAGCAACCTGTGCCATCACCGAAATACTTTCAGCAAGAAAAATACCACAAAGAATCGGGATAAGCAACTCTTTACGGATAATTATGGCAAACACAGCTATAATACCTCCCAGCGTCAAACTACCCATGTCACCCATAAATACCTGTGCCGGATATGAATTATACCACAGGAAACCGACTGTCGCCCCGATAAAGGCTGCAGCAAAGACCACCAGTTCTTCCGCCCCCGGAATAAACATGATATTCAAGAAGGAAGCAAACTCGAAGTGAGACGACATATAAGCCAATATCCCCAAAGCAACCCCAATAATCGCAGAACTTCCGGCAGCCAGTCCGTCCAACCCGTCGGTCAGGTTCGCCCCGTTTGAAACGGCCGTCACCACAAAGATAGTCATCAGCACGAATACCAGCCACGCTGCTTCTTCCTTATAATCGCCCGCCCAGCTGACCAGTTGGGCATAATCAAAGTTATTGTTCTTCAGGAACGGGATCGTTGTCTTGGTCGACTTGGTTTCCACCGTATGATAATGTACTTCTTCAATTACATTATCATGGCGCACTTCCATATTCTCCTTTATCACAACATCCGGACTCATAAACAACACCAGTCCGACAATCAGTCCCAGACCGATCTGTCCGACAATCTTGAACTTGCCGTGCATCCCTTCCTTATTCTTGCGGAAGACCTTGATATAATCGTCAGCAAAACCGAGAGCACCCAGCCAGACGGTCGTCACCATCATCAGGATTACATAAATATTGTTCAGCTTGGCGCAAAGCAATGTCGGGATCAAAATGGCAATGATAATAATGATACCTCCCATTGTCGGCGTACCTTTCTTACTCATCTGTCCTTCCAGTCCGAGATTACGCACGGTTTCACCGATCTGCAATAATTGCAAACGGTCGATGATACGGCGCCCGATCGCTGTCGAGATGAACAAAGAGAGGATCAACGCCAGTCCGGAACGGAATGATACGTACTTAAACATCCCCGCCCCAGGGAGATCCAGCTGATCCAGATAATTAAAAAGATAATACAACATAAAAACTTCGTTTTCGATTGACAGTTGACAGTTATTTGTGATGAACATTTAACTGTCAACTATCATCTGTCAATTGTCAACTATTAAATATATTTCTTATTACTTCGCGGTCGTCAAAATGATGTTTCACACCTTTCACTTCCTGATAATCTTCGTGTCCCTTGCCGGCAACAAGGATCACATCGCCTTTCTTCGCCAACATGGCTGCCGTTTTGATGGCTTGCATGCGGTCGGTGATACAGAGCGTACGTTCCATATCCGCCTTGCTTAGTCCGGCCACCATATCGTTGATGATATCGTCCGGTTCCTCAAAACGAGGATTATCAGAAGTCAGGATGACCTGGTCGCTCAGCTTGGCGGCTTCCTTTGCCATCAACGGACGTTTGCCTTTGTCACGGTTTCCTCCGGCACCCACCACGGTGATGATGCGGCCTCTGCCATTCAGCACCTCATCGATACCGTTCAACACATTCGTCAAAGCATCCGGCGTATGGGCGTAATCGACAATAGCCGTATAACCCTTCGGAGACTGTATCGTTTCAAAGCGGCCGGAAACCGAATGAAGCGTGCTTAACACAATCAGCGTCTCTTCCGGGTCTTTGCCCAAAGAAACGGCAGCCCCGTAAACAGCCAGCAGGTTGTAAGCATTGAATCGGCCTACAAAGTGGACAACCACCTCACGACCGTTAATAATCATCTCAGTTCCTTCAAAGTGCGATTCAAGAATCTTTCCTTTGAAGTCAGCCAATGTGCGCAATGAATAGGTCAGCTTCTTTGCTGCCGTATTCTGAAGCATTACCAGTCCTGATTTATCGTCGGCATTCGTCAAAGCGAAAGCGTTGGCTGGCAGGTCATCGAAGAATTTCTTCTTGGCTTTCAGATAATTCTCTACTGTTTTATGATAATCCAGATGGTCACGTGTCAGGTTGGTAAAAATACCACCGTCGAACGAAAGACCACTGATACGTTTCTGGTCAATCGAATGGGAACTGACTTCCATAAAAGCATATTCGCATCCGGCTTCCACCATCCGTGCCATCAAGCTATGAAGGGTGATCGGGTCGGGTGTCGTATGATCGGTCGGAATCGCTTCGCCATCAATGTAATTGCATACAGTTGAAAGCAGGCCTACCTTATGTCCCATCTTACGGAACATTTCATATAATAAGGTAGCGATAGTCGTCTTGCCGTTCGTTCCGGTAACCCCCACCAGCGTCAACTTATCCGAAGGATTGTCATACCAGGTCGAAACCAATTTACCCAATGCATCCGCCGAATCTTTCACCCGGATGAAAATGACATTTCTCCCGGAAGGATTTCCATTTTCTTCCGAAAGGGATGGAATTTCCTCGCAGACTACCGCTACGGCACCTTTGGCAATGGCTCCGTCGATATAAGCGTGACCGTCGACTGCCGTGCCTCTTACCGCCACGAACAAAAAGCCGTCTTCCACCTTACGGGAATCAGACTGGATACCTGCGATTTTTACATCATCTGTTCCTACGACTTCCAGTACATCCAACGTATGAATCAATTTCTTCAGTTCCATATTCTATCTGTTTACGGAGAGGTCCGGAAACCTCCCCTTTCTATTATCTTAATGTTAAGCGAATGGACTGTCCTTTGGCTATCCGTGTGCCTGCTCCCATCGACTGGGCGGAAACACGTCCCATTCCATCCAATACAACACGCAAACCGGCACTTTCAAGCAGGAAAACCGCATCTTTAGCGCCCATTCCAATCACATTCGGCACCAGGCCTTCACGGATTGTCAGGTCACGCAGATGAAGTTCTTCTTCGCCTTCTTCACGCTTTGCGACAACCCATTTTGTCTCCAGGCTGTCTGTATTTGCACTGACATCGAGTTTATCCAATACATTTTCCAGTGCCTCCAGATTCCCGTTCTTTGCAGCCGGCAATATCACGGCCAATGAATCACGTTCCATATCACGCACATCAAACGACATATGGCTGGCATATACTTTCTCGGCAATGGCTTTTACCACGCCCCCGGACATCGTTCCACCGGACGGATAACCGATACGCGGACGACGGATAACGACAATACAGGAATATTTCGGCTCGTCGGCTGGGAAATATCCACAGAAAGCAACCTGGTGCCCGCTTGTACGGTAAACACCGCCCGAAGCAATCTGCGCCGTACCTGTCTTTCCGGCTATACGGATGATGTCCGAATGAACGGCTTTACCGGTTCCTTTCTCTACTACGCCCAGCAACATATCTTTGATAATCTCCAGTGTTTTGTCTGAACAGATAGACGATTTCAACACCTCTGTCGAGAAACTCTGCACCGTCTTTCCGTTGTGCATAATCTCTTTAGTAAACATCGGACGCACCATCTTTCCGCCGTTTGCAATGGCATTGAAGAATGTCAGCGTATAGATAGGCGGTATCTGCGTTTCATATCCGAAAGACATCCAGGGCAATGTTGTCTTCGACCAGTACAAGGCGGTATCGTTCGGCATACGAATCTTGGCACGTCCGGCTCCCGGGATTTCCAGGTTCAGCGGAATAGTCAAGCCCAGCTTATACAAACCTTCCACATATTTGGTCGGGTTCTTTTCGTACCCTTTCAGAATAATCTTCGCCACACCGATATTCGAAGAATACCAGATAGCCTGCTCCGCCGAGATACGACCGTAACCGCCTTTATTCATATTATGGTCGGTCATACGGGCACCTTTATACATATAAATACCTTTGCCCACATCCACCGTATCGCTTGGCTGGCAGATTCCGTCTTCCAAAGCGACCATCATAGAGGCGACTTTGAAGGTCGAACCCGGCTCTATCTCATCCGCTACTGCATGGTTCTTGGTTTCAGCATAAGCGCCTTCACGGATACGGCCCATATTGGTTATCGCTTTCACCTCGCCTGTCGCCACTTCCATGACAACGGCAGTTCCGGATTCGGCGTCGATCTTCTTCAACATATCGACCAATGACTTCTCGGTTATATCCTGGATATTGATATCGATCGTAGTACGGATATCCATACCATCGACCGGTTCTATTTCGACCACATTCGTCCATCCGCCACCAACACGACGAACCGAACTCACTCCGGGTTCACCCCGAAGCAAAGAGTCGTACTGCAACTCCAACCCGTTCTTTCCTTTGGTCACCCCTCCGGCTTCAATCTCACCGTAAATATCTCCGATAGTACGGGATGCCAATGTCCCAAAGGGTTTCTGGCGTTGCACCATTTCCTTCGTATAGAATCCACTCTTATAACGACTCAAACGGAGAAACGGGAATTTCTTCATCTCTTTCAGGTCGGTATAAGAAGCACGCCCCTCATAAACGGGATACTGACGGCTTTTGCTATTCAGTCCGCGAAGCAGATGCGCCTTATAACCGGCCGGCGTACGGTTCTTAAATTTACGTGACAGATAAACGGAAAGTGAATCCATCCCGTTCACCTTCGAATTCCGGAACGTATCGACAGAAAATCCGTCAGCACGGAAATCGATATAGGTATAATAACGAGGCACACTGGTAGCCATCAGCTTTCCATCGGAAGAATAGATGTTTCCGCGTCCGGGTAATATCAGACGGTTCGGGCGTTTCTGGCTTTCGGCCACCTTCTCCCATTTCTCCTTCTCCACAAAAGCTGTATCAAACGTGCGAAACAATATGCCCACTGCTATAAGCCCCAATAATAGCACGACAAGAAAGTAACAGAATAATATACGGTTACTTTTCGGGGCGATTTCTATTGGTTCATTCTCTTCTGCCATATTTATTTATATAATTCATACGGCGGAGTTTTGGCTCCTTCCAGTTCAATACCTTGTTCTTCAATCAATAATTCTACTTGCGACTGACGGCTGTTGCCCGTCAGTTCCGATGAAATAGACAATGCCTCGAAACGAATGTCGCGCAAACGTTGTTGCAGGCGGTCGATCTCCCTTAGTTTCTGCATGCAGGTGTAGCGGTTGCCGATGAAGAAAAATATCATTATCACAACAAGCACAATCATTCTTGTGTGTTTAACGATAAAATCCTCGTTCAGGATACCACCGCCCAGCACATACAAAAGAGAAAGACGTTTCTCTTTTTTCTTTGACTTTTTACGTTGTTGTTTTTCCTCCATAACTCCCTTTTTAATTGAAAATTATACGAACGCGAACCTAATTTTCAATTCTCTTTTTTTCCTTTCTTCTCCGCTATTCTTAATTTGGCGCTTCTCGAACGGGGATTTCTTTCAATCTCCTCGTCGGAAGGCACAATTACTTTATTATTTACCATACGAAATGGCGTTTGTACATTTCCGAAAAAGTCTTGTTCGCTTTTTCCTTCAAAATTTCCTGTTTTCAGGAAGTTCTTTACCAGCCTGTCTTCCAGAGAATGGTAAGTGATTACAACCAAACGTCCGCCGGGCTTTAAGACCTGGAGGGTTTGTTGCAGCATTTCTTTCAGGGCACGCATTTCGTCGTTCACTTCGATACGAAGGGCCTGGAATGCCTGTGCCAGGAACTTTTTCTCTTTGTCTTTTCCGGTAAAGGGTTTAACCAGTTCCAGAAAGTCTCCGATTGTTTCTATCTTTTTGTTTTCACGTGTCCGGACAATCAATGAGGCTAGCCTGCGGGCAACTTTCAGTTCGCCGTAAAGGTAAAAGACGTCGGCCAATGCTTCTTCCGTATAGTTGTTTACGATATCGGCAGCCGTCTGGCCGGCACGGGTGTTCATACGCATATCCAGCGCTCCGTCGAAACGGAAAGAGAAACCACGGTCTTTATCATCGAAATGATGAGAGGAAACGCCCAGGTCGGCCAATAGCCCGTCCACTTCGCCGTCTACGCCATGATAACGCATAAAATTATACAAATAACGGAAATTACTGCGAACAAACACAAAACGGGAGTCATCAGGAATATTATGTTCGGCGTCGGCATCCTGGTCAAATCCGTAAAGTTCGCCATCGCTATCCATCCGTTTCAGGATTTCGCGTGAATGTCCGCCACCTCCGAAGGTCACATCCACGTAGATACCCCCTTCTTGAATATTCAGGCCTTTCACGCTTTCATCGAGCATCACCGGTACATGATAGCAAGTCTCTTTCTCTTCCATTTTCTGTTTTACACGTTAAACTTTCCCTTAAACAAAAGCACCCTACTTCGTTGGCAACGGGCACTTTACTATATTTGTGGGTAAAATTAAACATTTATCAAATTACCTTCCAAGAAATATATGAGAAAAGTACAAAAAAGTTATCAACAGGTAAGGGAGACCTACTTTTCTCTTGATAGAAAAGTAGACAAAAGATCAAGGCTGCCCCCAAACAATAGTGTGATTCTGCAATGGAACAAACAGGGAGATAAATACAATTTCCTCCCAAGAAACCGGAGTTTCCTCGGGAGGAAATCAGAGTTCCCTGCCCAGGGAATTGTAGTTTCCCAGGCAGGGAACGCCAGTTTCCAAAGCAGAGAACTACGAGGGAACTGTAATAAATTAGTAATCAGTCAAGTTTAACAGAAACGATTTCTCCTTCTTTTATGGCTTTATGTAATAGTGTCTTCCCCTCGGATTTGACAGTAACTAACTGTTTTCCATTCTCACGGAGCACTTCGATATCGAATGTTGTATTAAATGCTTTTATTTTACGCAGGTTCATACTGTTCCATTCCGACGGCAAACGGGGAGTAAAAGTGAAGGATTTCAGTCCTGTCGGACGAATACCGAACATTCCTTCCGTGATGATACGCCCATATAATCCGCTTTCTGCAGAAAGATGGCGCTGACTTCCTTCCGGCCAGGCTTCGATAGCATAAGGCACGTGATCACCTAACAGGCGTTGATTGGAATAGAATTTCAAATATTCTGTTGCCTTCTCGGTTGCCCCGCAGGCATATACGCCTCTTAAAGCATAAAGGGTGGAACGGTCCCAGAATGTTTCACTTCCTGCCTGGGTTAACAAACCGTTTTCCGTCCACAGACGGGGAGAGAACAGGGCATTGATCGTACCTTCTTTGCGGTCAAAGATTCCAACAGTCAGAGGAATACAAATCCAGGAGCGAAGGATATCGTTTCCTTCATAATATTGATACGTGTCAAAGCCTTCGACTTTGGCTCCGAAATAGTTTTCCATATTTTCCCGAAGGTCTCTTGCCTGTTTTTCATAAGCACTCAATACAGAAAAAGGCTTCTTCAAATCTTTTCCCAGATAGACAGCCGAGCGCAACGCATCGTAATACAATGAAGAGGTACAAAGATTGGCTTTTCCGGCAGGAAAACGTCCTTCCAGTTCATCTGAATCAGAGGCGACCACACCTTTATCATTCAGGTTACGATGGCAATACTCCAGACACCATTCAATCAGAGGCCACAACTCTTCGGCTTCCGCCTTGTCACCTCTTGCCAGGGCATAACGGGAAGCTCCGTAAGCGACCATTGCCGCATCGCCACGGTCACCGGCCCCACCCCAAACATCAATACCTTCTGCGATGATTGAACTCGGTATCTTTTCATACTCCGGATTCATGAAACGGGCAAAATGTTTAAACGAATTAAGGGCCGAGCCATTTCCGGCTCCATATCCGAGATAAGGGAAGAAGGGATTGATATATTCGGCCTGGTCGTTTGCCCAGATAGCGGCATAATATGACTCACCGCCAGGACCGTGCATCAATCCGCCTTTGGTATCGTAAATACTTTCAGCACCACGTATTTTGGCAAAGGCAAACATGGTATTGACAACTGGGTCCGGTGTTTCGAGAATCAGGTTATTCCAAAAGCCTGCAATCAGTTCCTTCCGCTCCTGAAGTTCCTTTTCCACATCAGGTTTCAATTCTGCTTCACCGTTTTTATAGCCGGTGATAGCAGCATAAAAAACAAGTTCTTCTTTCGGCTGAAGCTGCTTGGTCGCTGCCCCGATAATTTCCGAGACTAATTTATAACTGCCGTCCACTCCTTTTTCCGGGTCTGTGTTAATCACGGCACGCGATTCGGGCACTTCCACCGTAAGAGGCGAACTACCTGTATTCCGAAGGATATACTTTTCATAAACGGCCGGTTTCGCCACCGCCGGGAAAATGATGCGTGTCAGTTCAGCTTCTGCATTACGAGGCAGGCCAATAGTACTCTCTACCGTCATTTTCCCATCCAGCGTAATCTTATTCACCTTTTCTCCGGATAACGATTGTCCGTTCACCGACACCATATCCGTTGCATTCCAGGCAAAACGACGCATCAGGCTGGCATGTGTATTGTTCGGGATAGTACGCAACATGGGCCAAACCATACTTTTATTCAGTTCAAAAGAACCGTCCGCATTCACCCCGTAACGGAGCACAGTCGAAACTTTCAGCCCGCTCATCTCAATATGGTCATAATGAGGGATACGGTCTTTGACATTCCAGGAGATACTGCCGTCGGGGTTGATCGACCAACGGTTTTGAGCGGAAAGAGTTCCGCCACAAACAAGAGTCCAGAATAAAAACACAAATAAAAACTTCTTCATGATACTTTATTATATAAATGGTTATTCACACATTACTTTTATTATAATTCCATTACTAATCAGAGTAACGAACATCCTTCACCGTTACAGATTCAGTATTTTTCATGTAAACAGGATGCGGACATCCCGAAATATCATTGTTGATGATCCGAACACTCTTCGCGTCTTCAACCGATATAGCATGTTCATTTACCGCTTCAATAATATTATTCCGAATAAGAATATTATTGTTTAAAAAACCCGTCTTCTCTCTTATACCGGATACAGATATACTGATTCCGGATGAAGCTCCCTGAGTTCCTTGTGCATAACCACAACCGGAAATCCAGTTATTTTCAATCAACACATTCTCCACCGGACCACTTTCACGCCAACCAGCCTCAGCTCCTAATTGAATAGCCGTTCCAGTACTATTCTGTACTACATTTTTATTGATAAGAACAGTCCTGCTTTTTATCAAAAATGCCCTTGCCAAGTGACTCTTCACTGTATTATTCGTAATCCGAACAGAGGGACGACGTGTAATATTTGTCATATAATAAAGATCCGGAGAACCGATAAGCCAGTCTTTATTCAATGTCACACTCACCCTCCAGTCTACAGTAGACGTATCTACCTGCTCCACTATAAAATGTTCTTTCTCCATCAAATTACTCCTATTCACAACCAACAAAGTATCACCAACGTCCGGATAATCCAATGATAAAGCATGAAGGTCTGCATTTTGTATTTTTATTTCTACAGATCTTTTTGTTTGGGGAACAATTGTATAATAATAATTATGAATATTTGTGCAATCGTCTCCCTGCCCTCCAAATTTACAATTTTCTATCACAATTTCTCCTTTACAACTAGTAAAATGTGTTGCATCCGTATTAGTTGAAATAATCATACCAGCTTCCGGAATCACTTGCAGATTCTCTAAAGTTATATTTTCCGACAGATGTCCGACAACTCCCATACCCGGCTGACTATGAATCTTAACTCCTTCAATATAAATATCAGACGATTCCTTTATCATAATTGCAGGACGATAATGCCCGGAATGACGCAATACACAGAAATCACCTGTAGAAGGTCTGAAATCAGTATAAATCCGGATCATGTCTTTCGAAAGCAACTCTTTTCCGGAAACTCTGCCACCAGTATATAATCTCTCTCTCATAGCATCCACATAATGAACTCTGCCTGTTACATCTTTATCCAAATAAAAATACCGTTCAGGATCGATCTGCATATCAAAGCTACCTTCATTCAATTTAGTTATCTTCCCCACCGTATTAGGCGGCCTCCGATAAACAATACTCAAACCTTTTATTGTTACCTCCCGGGCCTTATCTATCGAAACAACTTCATACCATCCCTCCAATAATAATATAGCACCTTCCGCTTCCACAACCAGATTCTCCGCTCCAAACAAATCTAATGCTTTCACATAAGGGGCATCCGGTTTAAATAAGCGACCTTGTACATTCTCTCCATATACTCCGCTTATAGCCTCTCGCTCAATCTGTAATGCCAGTGAATCCCTGAAATTATACAGACCTGGCGGAAAAAACAAGACGGTAGATTTATTATCCCTACAATATTCACAAGCTTTACGAATATTCTCCGAATCATCAAGCCCATCATCCGGTATTGCTCCAAAATCCAATACACTGATCCGTTGTCCTGACTCTGCATAACAATACAACCAAGAATGGAATAAGATGATAAATAAATATATTAATCTCTTCATTTTAACTCAATTTCTATTCTGTCAAATCATATTATAGATACAAAAAAGCACTCTTAAAGAATAATCGCTTAGCTTTATTCCAAAAGAGTGCTTCTTACATATGGTTACAGCTACTTAGTAAAACTTGTAATCACCAATCTCCATTGCTTTTTATTCTTATTATCGGCCGCAGTCACCTCATAGACCATATCTGATTGAGAAAAATCTCCAACTTTCCCCAATACCGGAGCAGAACCTACAGGCGCAATCGATGCTGCAGTTGAAATAGTTGCATATCCTATTAATTTGGATAAGGAAACCTGATTTCTTACTTCTTCCGTAAATGTTCCGGAAACTTTAGGCACTGTAATAGCACATTCAATAAGTCCTTCTGCCTGATTGATTTTCGTCTGTGCAGTCAATGTTTTTACTTGTAACTTCTCGCTAATACCCTCCTGTATAGTCCAGCGATATTCAAAATTGAATGCCGTTACTTCCGCCTCTGTATAAACAGGCAGATCATCATCTAATCCTGCCGTCAGACACGATGACAAACAGATACACAAGAAAGAGAGCAATACGTACTTAATTAATATCAGTTGTTTCATATTCAATAAATTCTAATATATTCATAATTATTCCCAACCCGGATTCTGATCATCCGACAACTTTTCATTCAGAATTGTTTCATTTTTGGGTATCGGTAAAAAGTATCTTCTGGTTGTAAATTTTCTATCATTAGACGGACCTACAACCGGAACCGGTATGATCTCAAAACTTTTGCCATCAGCCGCAATCTCTATTGCTGTCGGAGGTGTATTAAGTTCTTCAATTTCATCCAATCCGTCTTCTTTTCCCCAACGGAGTAAAGACCAATATCTATCTTCTTCCTGCACCAGTTCAACACGGCGTTCCTGTTTATAATATTTCCAGGCTTGATCAAAGGAAAGAGCTGTCGACAAAGCTGGTAACTTTCCATGAGTCATTCTAACCTTATTTATATATTCAATTGCTGTAGTTGTTTCCCCCAGTCTCAACAAAGCTTCCGCATAGTCTAGATACGAACGTCCCAGACGCAAATGAATCAAATGCCAGTCTGTCGGCACGCCAGCAATGACCGATTTATCCTGATAGAGGTTCTTAATATATAAATAACCTGTTTTTGTCATATGACGGTCTTTCTCCTTATTATTCAAATAATACAAGTTTCCACCAACACGTGTTGTAATGATTGAATTAAAATATTTGACTGAGTCGTAAGCTATCGTTGAATAAAAGCGGGCATCGCGGTTCCTATAGATTGCATTACTTACATAATCGACATTCGGTTTGAAATTCTTATAGTAAGATGTTTCATCCCATGTTTTAGCATTCCCGTCGGCATCAACCACCTCATAAGCGTCAACCAAATCCTGAGACGGAGATTTATCATGCCACCCCTCAAAGTTTTCCACAGGCCATACAGCAGCCACCTCTTCCGGTATTTTTCCAGCTCCCTGGTTAGGGACAATAGATTGCATCCATGTTCCTGACATCTTTGTCGTCTCTGATAAATAATAAGTGGCCAGAATCACCTCTTTCGAACTTAACCCGGTAGAATAATCATTGAACAGTTTTCCATAATCGCTTTCCAAAGAATAAATACCCAATGCAAACAAGTCTTCACACGCTTTTTTTGCTTGCTGATAATAGTCCCTTTTCTCATTAGAATCTGTTAAAAAAGCTGCTCCCTGCAAACAAACAGCTGCTTTTAAAGCATACGCTGCACCTTTTGTCAAAGCACCAGCAGATGCAGTCACCGGCAATCCTTCCGCAGCTTCAGTCAGATCATTAATAATAAAATCATAAGTTTCTTTTATCGTTTTCGAACGAGGAAACATAAGGTCGTCATCCGGAGTCAGTACGCGATCAACGATCATCAAGCGTCCAAACAATCTGGCACGAGTATAATAAACAATACTACGGAGCATTTTAGCCTGTGCGATCAGAGGTTCCTTATCCGCTTCTTTTATATCTTCGGAAGCAGTAACCTTCTCTATAATCAGATTGCACCGGCGGATTTCACCGAATTTGTTCCAACCATAATCATTGGCATTCGTCATCAACTCGCGAATTGTTCTGACAGCAGCGCTCATCTCTGTGTTGACAACTGAATTATCACTCCAGTCATCTGCATTCTCCGTCAGCAACTTGGATACATATAAAGTCCCGTTAATAAAAGTCTGTGCTCCTTCTGCAGATCTCCACACCTTATCTTCTGAAAATTTATCCAATGGAGATTTATCCAGATCATCTGCACATGAGGCAAACAAAAGAATAAAAGTCGATAAAATTGCTATATATTTCATATTTGTTTCTTTTTAAAATCCAACATTTAATGCAACTGAGAATGTCTGTTGAACAGGATATCCCTGTCCGCTACCATCCACAACTTCAGGATCGAAATAATCTTTCACACCAGAGATAGTAAAGAGATTGGTCCCCATTACCGATAATTTCAATTTACTAATCGCATTCACATTCCTCAACAATATATTCTTGAAATCGTATCCGAACTGCAGACTCTTCAAACGGAAATAACTTGCATTTTTAATCCAGAAATCAGAAGACTGCGTATTGTTCGAACTATTAATATTCTGATAAGAAGAAGCACGGGGATAAGCCGCATCCACATTTTCCGGAGTCCAGAAATCCAGCTGATACTTATAATTCATCTCCATAGTATTACCACCTTTCATCAAACCGCTTAATTCAACATAACGCGGTCCTGTACCCTGAAATAGTCCATACAAGAAAAAGCCTTTGTAATCCAAATTGAAATCAAAGCCATAGTTAAATGACGGGAAGAACGGTTTACCGATTCTCACTTGGTCTTCCGAATCAATTTTACCATCACCATTTACATCAATATAAGCCAGATCACCCGGTTTCAATTCCGTAGCACTCAGGAAACGAGGATTATCAAGGACATCTGCTGCACTTTGATAGATACCACTTGACTGATACGCATTTCCATAATAATTCTTTTGATGGGTTGAACGCTTTTTAGGGTTTTTCAAAGTGGCTTCCGATTCACTTTCATTTACTTCCCACAACTCATCATAAGTCGTAAAATTGAAACCCAGATCATAATTCAAATGACCGACTTTATTCTTATATCTTACCATTGCTTCATAACCAGCCCGCCGATGGATACTATTCGATTTCACTTGTGGAAGATCTTTTCCCAATGTAGTTGTATAACGATTCTGAGGAGAGATCAAGTATCCTTTCGTCTTATAATAATAATAATCGAAAGTAAAATTCAAATGATTGTTCAGGAACGCCATATCAAAACCAATATCAAATACATCTTTTGTATACCAACTCAAAGCATTCGACACCAGATTCCCTTCTGTAAAACCTGGAACAAACTCACCTCCTACAACGGCAGATTGAGAGTTATATGAATAAGTAGGAATATAACCAAAACGAGCAACTCCGGTTTCCAACCCCACTTGTCCATAAGAAGCTCTGATTTTAAAGAAATCAATAATCTGCTTATCCTTCAATGTCTTCATAAAGCCTTCTTCCGAAACAACCCATGCAACAGCACCTGATGGGAAAAATCCCCAACGCTGATCTCTTGCGAAATTATCAGAACCATCATAACGGAAGTTTCCCTCCAACAGGTACTTATCAGCATAATTATATCTCAAACGTCCCACATACCCAATACGTGCTCCCTCCTGAGCCGTTCCGGTGTTCTGCTGTGTAGATGCGTCTCCGGCAAACAACTGGTCGAAATCATTTGAAATAAAGCCATTTCTCGATGCACTGAATTCTTCATTTGTCGTATTATAATAGCTATACACTCCCTGGACTTCGAGGAAGTGTCGATCAAAAGCACGACTATATTCCACACTAGCCTCCAATGTATTATTACGCCACCAGCTATTTGTCAGTGACATTTCAGATGGGGCAGCCTCCTTCAATACCCCGGAAGGAGAATATTGGGGAGCACTGGATTTAAAATACTTTTCATTATAATTAGAATAGCGGGAGTTAGCCAAAATTTTAAACTTTAACCCTTTATCCCAAGGTAACGTCCAGGTTGCATAAAGTTGTGTGTTTAATATATTATCCGAAACCCGGTCATATCCCGATTCTTTATCCAGCCAGGCCAATGGATGAACAGAGAAAGCACTGTAAGTCCCGTCAGGATTGTAAGCCACGTCTATTGGTTTGTTATACGCCAATAAGTTTCTCCAAATCTGTGACTGACCATATGGATTCGGATTTCTCTTTTCCAAAATTGCATCCAGATTCAGCCCCACTTCCAAACCGATATTATCAAAAGAGGAAGAAACATTACTTCTGATATTATAGCGTTTAAAAGTATTGTTATGGGACTGCTTAAATAAAGATTCCTGATTTAAATAACCCAGAGAAGTATAATATTTCACACCATTTTTAGATTTACCCGACATAGACAGGTTATGCCGCATCTGAGGTGCAAAATTATTGATTGCCATTTTCAGCCAGTCATTATCCGGATAATTAGCCGGATCAGAATGGTTCAACACTTTATTGACCACATCTTCCGAGTACATGGCATAAGCTCCACGACCATCATATTCAGCCGCTTTATTGGCTGCCGTTACATATTCAACAGCATTGACCCGGTCCGGAATAATGGTCGGTCTGCTCCAATCAAAACCTGCAGTATAATCAATATTGATCTTTTCACTATTTCCTCTCTTAGTAGTGACAAGAACGATACCGTTACCAGCCTGAGCACCATATACAGCTGTTGCACTCGCATCTTTCAATACTGATATTGATTCAATATCAGAAGAAGTCAAAGCATTAAAGTCCAATGGTTCACGAATAATACCATCAATGATATAAAGAGGAGTACCACCACCGCGGATAGAAATTGTAGGAACTGTTCCACCAGGTTCTCCTCCTGTTTGCTGAACAATTACACCGGCAGCACGTCCCTGCAACGCAGCAGATGTACTTGTATATGGCAGTTCGTCTATCTTATCTGTTTTTACACTAGTTACTGAACTTACCGTTTTTCTGGTTGATGTCGAGCCATAACCAACAACGATCACTTCATCCAATTGACTGTGGCTTTCTTTTAAAACGACCTGTATTGCAGATTGATTAGTCACAGCTATTTCTTTGGATTCATATCCTATATAAGAAATAACCAATGTTGCCTTTTCAGGAACTGTTATACTAAATTTACCATTGACATCAGTAATCCCTCCTAGTGTCGGATCATTCTTTACTATAATATTAGCACCAATGATTGGTTCTCCATTCTCATCAGTCACTATCCCGGTCACAATCCGTTCATTACTAACCAAAGCGAATAATCCACTTTTACTTAATACAATCTGACGATCGCTAATAGTATAATGTATATCTGTATTTTTCAGTATATTATTCAGAATATCCGAAATGCTACTTTCATTAACAGAAACATTCACTCTTTGTCCCACGTTTACAACGTCTTTATTATACAAAAAGCGGAATTCTGTTTTTTCCTCTATCTTATTCAATACATCTTCAATAGAAACATTTTTCATTTTGAGCGTCAATGAAGTTGATTGAGAATAAGATACCGAGGCAAAAACTTGCGTTAGACTTAAAGCTATAAATAACAAGCATAATCTCATAACTCGAAAAATTTTAATGGCAAAACTTAGCCTTTCGATTTTTTTATCCGAAATGGAATTCATACATTTGTTTGTTTAGTTAGAAAAATAAGGTTGACTAAAAACTTTTAAACAGCTAAACAATCAAAGGAAAGGTCTCGCACACCTTTCCTTTTTATTTAAAGCTGCTTACTCATTGATCTTAATAATTGACTACTTCATAGGCATCAGATTTTTATAGTGAACAAATAATAATTATCTTTTCATACATAACTAAGACGTCTCAGCTGTTTTTTACCACAACTGAAAAGTCATTTTTTTTATTTAAAATCAGATTTTCTTTATTCGGAAGATAAAAAGGTGATATTTTTCATCACCTTTTTCTTTTATACACTTCTATTGTTTGCTTCTCATATGCATTATTCCGGTCCTTCACCCTCTTATTCTGCTTGAAATGCAGAGGAGCACTCATTTCAAGTAAACGCAATATTTCATCCAACGATTCATATTCAAAAGTAGCACGATAAGGTGCATTAGCTAAAGAAGGATCTTTTAATTCTATATTCACATTAAAAGTTAATCCCAGGCGCTTAAAGACATACGATAATGGGTCATCCCTGAATATCATCAGTCCGTCTTTCCAGGCATACCACTTATAAGGATCAGTCTTTGCAATAAGACATTGTTTCGTGAGATTATTAAAGGAAGCTCGTTCTCCCGGAACCATAGCAACAGGTGAAGAGTTTCCGAAAGCGACATCGATCTTTCCGTTAACCATAGTAACAGCAGTAATAGAATCACTTCCATAGGCCTCCACATTAAAAGCCGTACCGGTAGCCCGGAGAGTTATCTGACCGGTTTTTACGATAAAAGGATTTTCTTTATCCGAATGCACTTCAAAATATCCTTCGCCACTCAAGAAAACATCCCGCTCGCCTTTCCGGAAAGTTAAGGGATATTTCAGGGTACTTCCACCATTCAGCCAGACATTCGTTCCATCCGGCAGACGGACTTCAGAGAAAGTACCGTGAGGTGATTTCACTTCCTGATACTCTATCTCATCATACACCCCATTATCCTTCTCTAAAAATAAATAAGTACAGATGATCAACAAAGGGATGACAAGGACAGCAGCCATACGTTGCCAATAGATAATTAATGTACGGGCGATATTCCTCCTTGTGGTTGCGATATTTGCTAAAACTTTTTTCTCGGCTTCAAATACATGAATCTCAGAGGGGGTAAAAGCGGGGTGCATCACCTGCCATATATTACGCATTTCCTGATAATATCGGTCATTATCAGGAGATTGCTTCACCCAATCATCCAGTTTACGGCGTTCTTCTGCCGTTGCTTTACCGGATAGATAAGCTGTGATAATAGGTTGTATTTGATCTTTGTCTGTCATTTTTTCTCTTTTATAGTATTTAAGACGTCCGGGGAATCATTTCCCACATGGCTTATAACTTTTTTTAGGGAATACCTATTGAAAGCAATAGCATGAAGAACTCTTTCAAATGTTTCCGTAATAATTCCAAAGTCTTACTGACACGGACTTCAACTGTCCGCTCCGATACATTCAGCTTTTCTGCTATTTCCCTGTATTTCAATCCTTCAAAGCGATTCAGCTCAAAAGCTTCCCTATACAACTCCGGCACCTGTTCCAAGGCATGACGCAAATGGTCATGCAAATCTGAATACAAGACATAATTTTCCGTATCGTAAGAATCAAGTACTGTATTTTCATACTCCGTCTCATACTGACGGACAATTTCAAGATGACGAAATTCATCAAAACAACTGTTACGGACAGCCTTCAACAAATAAGATTTCAAAGAAGTTTCAATCTGTATGTTTTTCCTCTCGTTCCAAAGTTTTAAAAAGATTGATTGAACAATGTCTTCACAAGAATCTTTGTCTTTTATAAAATTCCCGCAGAACAATACAAGATCGGTATAATAGGTCTGAAACAATAATGAGAAAGCCTCTTTGCTGTCTTGCTTCAAAGCAGACAAAACAAAGTACTCTTGTTGTTTATCCAGTTTTCCCATATTGATTTCAAGCATTAACACTATTTCCTGGCAGCTAAATTAATTACATTTTTTCATTTTCAACCTATTTTACCACGCAAAACAACTGCAACCAACAAAGCCTCTACGACACAAGATCGCAGAGGCTGTTTTTTTCTGTATTCCTTCCTCACGGGAGAAATTACAGTAAGAACTTTATTTTATTACTTAATATTAATAACCACTTGTTCGCCTGTCACAGGGTAGTTGATGGATAGTAGAGACGTTGCATGCAACGCCTCTACTCCACCTCGTGGAAATTTTAGAATTTATTTTCGATTATAAATTTCTTATTTTACGATTGCTTTAACAGCTTCTTCACCTTCAACAGATACTACAACTAAACCTGCAGAAGCAGAGATTGTAGCTTCGTTAGAAGAGATAACTGTGTTAGCAATTGTTTGACCAAGAACGTTAGTGACAGTAACTGTCTTGCCAGCAGCACCCTTGATGATTACTTTACCGTAGTCAGCATTTACACTGATAGTTGATACTTCCGGAGTTTGGCTGTCTGTCGGAATTTCATCAACGTTTTCAGCGATGTTGAACTTCTGAGCCTGGTTGATAGTTTCCAAGATACCACCAGTAGAACCATCGTGATTACCATTGTCTTCAGTTGTCTGAGCTAATACAGGAACATAGTTCTGTAATTTAACCCAAGCACCCTTGAATGAACCAATACCTGATTCTTTACCATTTGATTCCAGATAGAAATCCTGAGCTTCAGCATCATCAACCAATCTCAAAGAGAAGGCAGCATTGTTATGCTTTCCATTCAGAACAACGATATCATAAACCTTACCTTCATTCGCTTTATCCAAATTAGCAGGAAGGATATAAGATTTTCCGGAAGGATCTTTTGCCATGATTGAAGCCAGTTTGATACCGTCCTTCAAAACATACAGAGAATCACCACGGTGAACAGCATCCACGAATGCTAATCTTGTGTAATTGTCATATTTGAACTTAGCAGCATCCTGCAGTTTATTTATTGAATTGTCAATAGAATCGTTCAAGTTAACCAAGAAACGACCAGCAATATAACCAGCATAAGGATCAGCATGGCTACAACCCGGATTCAAACCATGATCTTTACACCATGTATAAGCTTTCACACTGTCAATATCTACAGCAAACAAATATTGCGGCATACGATCGTTAGATTTCTGAACATAATCAGCATACAAGGCAACTGTTGTTCCTTCTCCATCCGGTGTGATACCGGCAGAAGTGATACCCAGATAGTTGAAATCTTTGATAGCAGACGGATAATTGATCTTATTGCTACCATCTTCATACAGATATTCTTTAGCTGTACCTCTTTCAGTGTAGATCTTAACTACAGAGTTTTTCTTGCCTAAGCTTCTGTAAAGAGGACGATCGTCTTTACCAATATAGAAGGCTTCTGTACGGCTTTCACCAAGAGCTTCAGGTTTAGTATCCATCTGACCTTGTTCGATAGACAGTTTAGCAATACCATTAGCTGTCATAATAACAGTGCTGGCAGGATCTTTAACATCAACCAATGCATAATATTCCTTGCCTTCAGCACCTTCTACCCAATGATTATTTTCTTTGAAGTAGAATTGAGCATAACGTAAACCATCTTTAGCTGCATCAATGTCTTTTTCCAAAGCTACAACATATTTATTATTCTGATCTACAGCTACAAACTTACGATCGTTGTCTACTTTATTAGCGTCTTTTACTTTCAGCTTATAAGCAGTTCTCCACAATTGAGAAACGCCAGCCTGCGTACTTGGGTAACCATATTTGATACTATCAGCACCAACAATAAACAACTCAAACTGAGTAGCTTCTTTCTGAGCTCTTACCAATGTATCAGTCTTATTATCCTTTACATTCAGGAAGTAAGGATCTTCGCCATAGTTGAAGAACTGGTTGAAAGCATACGTGTTTTCTCTCAATGTATCTTCTTTCAGGATCAGATAACCTTTCTTAGCGTCAGCAATAGATTCGAACTTCAAAGTATCTTCTGCACAGAACTGATTGTTTACAGAAATACCATTTTTGTATGTAGGATTGATAATATATTTATTACCATCTTCATCAACATATAATTGACCTTCGAAAGCAACAATGTTATTGTATTCACGGTTTGTAATCTTAACACGAGCTACATTGTTATTAGGCAACAGACAACCCTGCTGTTCAACAACCCACTGAGTTGCAGGCATGTGAGTATAATCCTGTGATTTATCTTTGCGAGCATAAACCAACTGTCCAGCCATGTTTGCAACAATATAAGAACCATTTACACGAGTCTGAGATGTTACAGCTTTGTTAGGATCTTTAGTTACCAAAGAGATGTTATACAATGCTGATTCTTCAGTTGAACGAACCAGATAAGGATAAGTATGATTAAATGAAATACGAGTATTGAAACCTTTGCTTGTTTCTGTTACTCCCATAGTAGGAACAACATTGCCATTCGACAATTTAGTTGCAGTTATAGAGATAACAGCAGCATCATTCACATCAGTGTTACTCGGTCTTTCACCAACTTCCAAATCATCGAATGTAACCCATTCGCTACCAGCTTTTGTATCCAACCAATTTGTCTTAGTCTGAACCTCATCATTAGAGCAAGAAGCAGCATTCAACGGTTCGATCAACAAGCTATCCTGAGAGGGATAATAAGTAACCTTGAAGAAATAACGAGCAGCCAGATAAGCTCCTTCTGCATCAATTGTAAACGGTTTGTCACTCAACTTATAAGCAGGTGAGTTTGATGGGGTTTGTTCCGGTTGATAACGAATTGTATCTACCATGTAGAAGTCATCACCATTTGCTAAACGGATATTATAAGCATCAATTTTAGCTGATTGGATCTCACCTGCAGCAGTTGCATCTTTACCCATAGTAGCCTTGTCAGCGGCATTCAATGCAGCTTTGGAAGCAGCTGTTGCAGCAGCACCAGAACCGGTTTTTACAACTTCTAATGCAGTAGCTGCAGTAGTTAAAGCATCTTTAGCTGCCTCTAATGCTGTTGCACCAGCTTCAAAAGCAGTAGTAGCAGCAGCACTGATTTGAGTTGTAGTATGTGTTTTGCTTATTGCCTTACCAGCTTCGGTTGCAGCGTCAGTTGCAGCTTTAGCAGCAGCCTTTGCGGCAGTGGCAGCAGTAGTTGCAGCTGTTGCAGCATCATCAGATTTACCGGCTTTCAGAGCAGCAGCAGCAGTAGTCAAAGCACTTTCAGCCTTAGTTAAATCATCAGCGACAGCAGTCAAACCACTTACTGAGAATTTCTGTACCAAAACAGCATCTTCTGCAACATATCCAGTAGCATTAGCTAATTTATTGTCAAAAAGAGTCTGCAGGTCACCTGCTAATTTACCATTCGGTTCATTAAACTTGAATACCACTTTGTTAGGATCACCCTTGGCATTTTTTACAGCCTGAGCATCAATCATCTGATTGATATCCTGAGCAGTCAATTGGATTGAACTGGCAAGAACCGGTTTAAGTGCAAGAGCATTAGTTAATTTAGCCAAATCATCTCCAGCAATCGATCTCGGATACTTTACAGCAACAATTTCATTTGAAGCCTTAGTCTGCATTACCATTACAGAGTCTCCGTTGTGGAAATAAGAATAGATGGCTTTAGCATCCATGTTATCTTCCTGAACTTCCGTTGAATACCAAGCCCATTCATTGTTACATCCATTCAACAAGCTAGTCTTAACATCTTTAACGTCTGCATCTGCCACTTTTGCATCGAAAGCTTGTGTGTCGTCAAACACTAGCTCCAAGCCTGTTTCTTTGTTTGTGTAAACATAAACCTTAGAAGAAGAAGTTGCATACTTCTTAACGGTTATCTTCCACAAAGAGCTGTTTAAAGGAGCATCTTTTACCGGAACCATTTTTAGAATCAGTTCATTCGTTGATGCAACACGTTCCTGGATCAAAACTTTTGCATCTTTCTCAACTCCGTCAGTCAACTGATACCACTTGTTATCAGATTCTATCTTATTGATAGCATCTCCAGCAACAGTAGCAGTTACTTTGGTGTTTTGCGTACGAAACGGGAATGCCCCAGCAGAAGGAATCTGCGCAGAAACTACACCCGTAGCCAGCAGGGCGCCAGCCATCAAAGTAGAAAACTTTTTGTTCATAATAAATAATTTAATATTAATACTAAAGTGTAATAAGTTCAATTTTCAATTGGAACGCCTCGTTTTCCTGGAAAATGACGAGTTTAAACGTTCCTTTTTTCTCGCCATCGTTTTTGGCTGTGTTTCTTTTCGTTGATGAAAGCACCTGTTTTGTACTTTATTTGCTATTCAATTGATAAGAAAGCATATAGATGAATAAAAAATATCTTAAAAAGGATGGTTGGTATAAAACTAATTCTTACTTTTGTTGACGAGAAAAAAGGAACGATTAAATTCGCCACTCCATTTTTCCGCTCATCTCACTACTCATCAACTATTTATATATCATTTTTCGCATATTTTGTACCGAATAATATAATGTACGCCCGTACATCTATATATATAACTATATAGCTTTTCTTTCAGTACTTTACAATACTTCACAAATCATCCAACGGAACTAAGAAAAAAGCCCTGGATAATTAATCCTTTATATCAGGAGATTTATTACCTTTGGTACGGACTTTTAAATACGTAAGGAATATATTACTCTAAAGAAAGCTATACCTTACATATTTGTATCCCTAACCTTACATTTATGGAAAGTAATTGTTTCATAAATAAAAGTGGGGAGAAAAGTCTTTAATAGTCATGACGTTAAACCTTAAACATCAGGAGGAATATGAGTATTGAATACGACTTATTTGCCAATCCCCCCAGAAATGGGGAAGAGAAGCCGACGTTACATGCCAGAGCTATCAATATCCAGACCGTCAATACCAACGAACTGGCGCGGATGATCGAGAGCATGAGCACTTTCACGACAGCCGATATCAAAGGGGCAATCAAGGCAATCAGCGATCGGTTGTACTTCTGTCTCAGTAATAGCCAGAGTGTACATCTGGAAGGGATCGGTACGTTTTCAGTAACGCTGAGATGCAAGCAGCAGGTGGAAAACAAAAAAGATATACGCTCGGCATCCATTGAGTTTAAGAACGTGGAGTTTCGTGCTGATCCGGAGTTGAAGAAACGTTTCCGGGGCGTTCGTATCGAACGGCGGGAAGGGACCAGCGAGAAAAAAAACTACAATGCCGATATCCGGCAGAAACGTATCCTGTGGTATATAAAAAACTATGGGACAATCAACCTGACGGTTGCTGCCAGCCTGAACCAATGCACGCGGCAAAAGACTAAAAAAGATCTGGAACAGCTGCTTGAAGACAATCAGATACAAAAGAGCTGGTGCGGAAAACGAGCTTTCTACACCAGGCGTTCGCCCCAGCAACCAACAGCCGGCCCGTTACCTAACGACCCTACGGAATAATATGGAACTATACACCACTATCAAAATACCCAAGCCTCCTTTCCGGTTTTCCTGGCAGGAACGCATCTTACTGCTCGGTTCCTGTTTTGCGGAAAATATCGGGGCGAAGCTAGCTGAGAACAAGTTCAATGTCGATATTAATCCGTTCGGAACACTGTATAATCCGGCATCCATCGCTGCCGCATTGCGTATGCTGTTGCATCCGGAGCGGTTTACAGCAAATGATTTATTCCGGCACGAAGGCGTATATCATAGTTTTACGCACCACAGCCGTTTCTCTTCCACCTCGGAAACAGAGTGTTTGAAAAATATTAACGACAGGCTGTTTGCCTCGGCACAAGAAATCAGGAAAACCGGATATATGGTGATCACACTGGGGACTGCCTATGTCTACCGGCTGAAAAGCTCCGGCCAGGTGGTAGCAAACTGCCATAAGCTACCGGAGAAAATGTTTGACCGCTCGATGCTATCCGTGGCGGAGATTGTGTCGGAATGGAAGGAGTTGTTGCTCTCCTTATGGGAGCAATGCCCGGACCTGAAGATACTTTTCACCGTCAGTCCGATACGCCACTGGAAGGACGGGGCACATGGCAATCAACTCAGTAAGGCCACTTTGCTACTGGCAGCCGATACGCTCCAGGCGGCCTATCCGGAACGGATCGCTTACTTCCCCGCCTACGAAATCATGATGGATGAGCTGCGCGATTACCGCTTCTATGCAACCGACATGCTGCATCCTTCGGAGCTCGCTGTTGATTATATTTGGCAACGTTTTACAGAAAATTTCTTATCCGATGAAACGAAAGGCTTTCTTAAAGAATGGGCAGAGATCCAAAAGGCTATTAATCATCGCCCGTTTCAACCCGAAAGTGAAGCCTATAAACGCTTCATCTCGCAAACTTTGTTAAAGATGGAACGAATTAACGAGAAATTTCCTTCCTTTGATAGTACAAAAGAGATGGAAATAATAAAGTCTAAACTAATGTAAAGAATGGAATACTCAATAAAAGAAATCGTCAGAATTATCGGTGCGCAGGCAAATAACTTGCAGGATAGCACCATCAGCATTTTGCTGACTGACAGTCGCCGGCTTTCTTTTCCGGAACAAAGTCTCTTCTTTGCCCTTAAGACAAAGACCAACGACGGACACAGATATATAAAGGAACTCTACAAACTACGCGTCCGCAATTTTGTAGTGAGCGAAATGCTTCCGGAGTTCGAATCGCTCGGAGAAGCAAATTTCCTGGTGGTAAAAGATACGTTGAAAGCTCTTCAGAAACTGGCTACCCATCACCGGAAACAGTTCAATATCCCGGTGATCGGCATTACAGGCAGTAACGGGAAAACGATTGTAAAGGAGTTCCTTTATCAACTATTGCACAAGGAATTCAACATTGTCCGCTCGCCGCGCAGTTACAATTCACAGTTGGGCGTGCCGCTGTCCGTCTGGCAAATAAGCGACAAGAATACGCTGGGAATCTTTGAAGCCGGCATTTCCCAACCGGATGAGATGGAAAACCTGCGCCCGATCATTTCACCGACTATCGGTGTTATTACCAATATCGGAGAAGCACATCAGGAAAATTTCATTTCCACCACGCAGAAATGCCTGGAGAAACTGACGTTGTTCAATGAATGCGAAGCTATTATATATGATGGGGATGATGCGTTTATATCCAACTGTATCGAATCGGCCTGCCTTTCACATAAGGCGATTGCCTGGAGCCGGACAGACTCGGATGCACCGCTTTATATCGAAAAGATCGAAAAGAAAGAGAAGGAAACAGTCATCCTTTGCACACTGCTCGGGCTGACTCAGAAATATGTCATTCCTTTCACCGATGATGCTTCCATTGAAAATGTGATCCATTGCCTGGCAGTAATGCTTTATCTGAAGCCGACCAGCGTAAATGATGCCAATAAATTTGCCAGGTTGGAGCCTGTCGCTATGCGTCTGGACGTGAAACAAGGCATCAACAATTGCATGCTGATCAACGACACATACAACTCGGATATCAACTCGCTGGATATCGCCCTCGACTTCCAGCAGAGCCGTCATGTGGACAAGAACCTGAAATGTACGTTGATCCTCTCCGACATCCTGCAATCAGGCACCTTGCCCAAGTCGCTTTACAAAAAGGTTGCCGACCTGGTTCGCCGTAAAAACATCGACCGGATTATCGGTATCGGACGGGATCTGAAAGAATATGGCAGTGCATTCGATATCGAAAAGGAATTCTACCTCAGCACGGATGAGTTCCTCAAATCACCGACATTCAAGAAGTTCAAAGACGAACTGATCCTGATAAAAGGCTCACGCCACTTCCACTTCGAACGTATCTCCGAGTTACTGGAAAAGAAAGTGCATGAAACGATCCTCGAAGTAAACCTGGACGCGGTTGTGCATAACTTCAACTATTACCGTTCGAAACTGAAACCGGAAACCAAGATGGTTTGTATGGTAAAAGCGTTCGGATACGGGGCAGGTTCATACGAACTGGCTAAAACATTACAGGAACATCGTTGCGATTACCTGGCCGTTGCCGTTGCCGACGAAGGGGCGGAACTCCGTAAAGAGGGCATCTCAATCCCTATTATCGTAATGAATCCGGAGTTCAGCAGTTTCAATGTCTTGTTTGAAAACAATCTGGAGCCGGAGATATATAGCTTCCGCCTGCTGGATGCCATGATTAAGGAAACGGAACGACGGGGAATCACCTCCTACCCGATCCATATCAAGATAGACACAGGAATGCACCGTCTGGGATTCCAACCGGATGACGTCCCGGCGATCTGTGAACGGTTGAAAGAACAAAGTGGCGTAACGGCACGTTCTGTATTCTCCCATCTGGTGGGAAGCGACTCATCCATCTTCGATGATTTCACAAAAAAACAACTGGATACATTTACTCAGGCGGCTGCCGAACTGGAAAACGGCCTGGAATATAAAGTCATCAAACATATCCTGAACTCTGCCGGAATCGAACGTTTCACGGACTATCAGATGGATATGGTCCGTCTGGGAATCGGACTATACGGTGTAAGTGCTTCCGGCATAAAGGGCCTGCGCAATGTCAGTACCCTGCGTACCACCATCCTTCAGATACAACATGTCCCAGCTGGCGACTCCATCGGTTACAGCCGCCGTACTTATGTGGACCGTGATTCGCGCATCGCCATTATCCCGATCGGTTATGCCGACGGCCTGGACCGTCATTTCAGTAACCGGGGAGGCGAAGTCTCCATCAGTGGAAAACGCTGTCCGATCGTCGGAAATATCTGTATGGATGCCTGCATGATCGACGTGACCGACACAGACGCCCAGGAAGGCGACCCGGTCATCGTCTTCGGCGAAGAACTTCCGGTAAACGAACTGTCCGACAAGCTGAAAACTATACCTTACGAGATACTGACCTCAGTTTCTCCACGGGTAAAAAGAGTTTATTACAGGGAATAATTTTCCGACAAATAACAGGAGGCCCGGATGCAGAAATATGCGTCCGGGCTTTTTCTTTTAAAGGAAGTTCTCCACAAGTTATGCAGCAAAGCCGGACATAAATTGTTTATCTTGCACATTTTATGTACTTTTGTGCCGTAAATAAATTAAATAAAGGTATGAGTCATAATTTATTGAAAGGTAAAAGAGGCATTATCTTCGGTGCGCTGAACGAGATGTCGATTGCCTGGAAAGTGGCAGAAAAGGCTGTGGAAGAAGGGGCAACTATTACATTAAGTAATACGCCGGTTGCCGTACGTATGGGTGAAGTCGACGCCCTGGCTAAAAAGCTGAACGCAGAAGTGCTGCCGGCAGATGCCACTAGCGTGGAAGATCTGGAAATGGTATTCTCAAAATCAGTAGAAATACTGGGAGGAAAAATAGATTTCGTATTGCACTCTATCGGTATGAGCCCGAACGTGCGCAAAAAACGTACATACGATGACCTGGATTACGATATGCTGGGAAAGACATTGGATATATCCGCCGTCTCTTTCCACAAGATGCTCCAGGTAGCCAAAAAGCAGGATGCTATCGCCGATTGCGGTTCGGTACTTGCTTTATCGTATGTGGCAGCACAGCGTACTTTCTTCGGTTACAACGACATGGCGGATGCCAAGAGCCTGCTGGAATCGATTGCACGCAGCTTCGGTTATATTTACGGACGCGAAAAGGGAGTACGTATCAATACGATCTCTCAGTCGCCGACCCTGACAACAGCCGGTAGCGGAGTGAAAGGTATGGATCATCTGATGGATTTCTCCAATAAGATGAGTCCGCTGGGTAATGCATCGGCCGAAGAATGTGCAAACTATTGCATCGTAATGTTCTCCGACCTGACCCGCAAGGTTACTATGCAGAACCTTTTCCACGATGGTGGCTTCTCAAGCATGGGCATGAGCCTTCGCGCCATGAACCAGTACAGCAAAGGATTAGAAGAATTTACCGACGAGAACGGAAATATTATTTACGGCTAACCAGCCGTAAATAGCTGACAGTTATGCTAATAAAAATATACCCCGAAAATCCCAATCCGAGGGAAATAGACAAGGTTATCGACGTCCTTCGCGACGGAGGCCTGGTCATTTACCCGACCGACACAGTATATGCGATCGGCTGTGATGCACTGAATGTCCGCGCAGTTGAAAAGATCTGCCAGATGAAAGGTATCAATCCGCAAAAGAGCAACCTTTCCATCATCTGTTACGATCTTTCTAATTTGAGCGAATATGCCAAAGTAAACAATTCCGCTTTCAAGTTGATGAAGAAGAACCTGCCCGGTCCTTTCACCTTCATCCTGCCGACAAGCAGCGAATTGCCGAAAATATACAAAAACAGGAAAGAAGTCGGTATCCGTGTGCCGGACAACAATATTATCCGGACCCTGGTAAAGGAGCTGGGAAACCCTATTCTGACCATGTCTGTTCATGACGACGATGACGTGATCGAATATTCGACTGATCCGGAGCTGATCCATGAAAAGTATGAAAATACGGTGGACATCGTTATCGACGGTGGTTACGGTGGTTTCGAAGCCTCAACGGTTGTAGATTGCACCACAGATGAGTTTGAGATTGTACGCCAAGGGAAAGGTATATTAGAATAAAGCAAAAAGGCTTCCTGCATTGAAACAGGAAGCCTTTTTCTATTTTAACTATCTAACAGAATCTGCAATTTAGAAGTTCCCCACATTTGCTTTATCCCACCAGACACGAGTACCGCCAATATCGCCGGTAAATTTTCCACTTGAGTTTTCCTGATTCAACAGATCAATACCTTTCTGTAATTCTGCATTATTTGTATTGATTTCAATTTCAGAATAAATCAGACGACGAATTTGTTCATCCGTATCAATTGTTCCGTTACTGCTGTTAACACGAACCGGGAACAGTTTAGGATAACCTGTACGGCGATATTCAGCCCAAGCTTCTGTAGACAACGGGAAGTTTGCCAGCCATTTTTGCGTAATGATACGCTGCAGCTTTTCTTCATTGCTTGCACCATCATTCCATTTAACCGGCACTGTATTCATTGCTTTATAACTATTTTTAGAGTCAATCGGATCTACGAAGTCAATCTGCGTTGTAGTACCATTGATGTAATTCTCGATATCTTGTTCAGATATATCAACCGTTCCATTCACATAAGCCTTTTTGTATTTCAACTCATTATTAATAGAGATACGGATACCTTCTTCATACAGATCCTTGGCATTACCACCCATACTCCAACCACGCAAAGCACCTTCTGCACGCAGGAAATAAGCTTCTGCCACCTTCATTACCGGGAACGGAGTAGCATAAGAACAAACGACACTTGAGAAACCACCCCATTTATTCGGCTTCGAAGGTAATTCACAACCCGCACGTATGCCCAGATACTTAGTATCTACAGCTATTTTAGATCCGTCTTCGGCAGCAATTTCCTGAGTATTCTTCGTTATATACAACGGTGTACGAGGATCCTTATAACCTTCCATAATAGTTACCAAAGATGCATTGACGCCACAATCTCCCCATTCGAACATACGGGTCAATTCATTACTTAAACCCTGATCAATCAGAATATCTTTATCGGCAGAGGTCAGAACGCCCCCCTGATACGCTTCTTCCGCTTTCTGTTTTGCCAACGTCGGATTCGCTTTTACAATACGCATCGCAATACGCAGTTTGAACTGGTTAGCAACCTTTATCCATAAAGAGCGGTCACCTTTGCACCAATAATCAAACTGTTGCATGTCTGCTGCGGCTGAAGTTCCATTTTTGAAACCTTCTATTGCTTCATCCAGCAAAGTGAACATACTATTATAAACACTTTCCTGTGTATCATAAGCAAAAGCCACATCATTGCCATCCAATACAGACTGATAGGCAATAGGTCCGTAAGCATCTGTCGTCATCAGCATACCGTAAACCTGGACAACACGCATAACGGCAGCATAATCTTTGATACCCTTTTCATCACAGGCATTGATCAGACGGCGGGTATTATTGAAGATATGCAGATAAAAATTCTCATACATACCGCCACAGAAACCGCGGTTCAATTTATAATCGGCATTCCCGTTACCTCCAAAGTTGTGAGGGGTCATGAAATAACCGCCAAACAGATCAACACTCAGGTTTGTCCAAAACTGGAACATATTTTGCTGCGGAGCATATACATAAGTAATCGGTTCTATGAACTGAGCCTCAAACGGCATGTTATCCGGATCGACTTCATATTTATTGGTATTCAGTTCCTCAAAATTATCAGTACAACCGACAATCATCGTGCCGCAGGCAATAGTCAGGCCCAAAGCGGCTGCATATTTGAATAATATATTTAATTTCATAGATAATCAAGATTAGAAGTTTAATTTCAGATTAAGACCAACACTACGGGAAGAAGGCAACGCAAACATATCAACCCCTTGCCAACCGTTTCCGGTACCGGCTGATACATCCGGATCCATCGGAGCATCTTTGTAGAAGAAGAACAGGTTACGGGCAATCAAAGACGCATTCAGATTCTTTCCGATACCGAAAAGGTTACGGAACGTATATCCGAAAGACAACTCACGCAAACGGACATTCGTTGCATCGTAAACATACAACTCATTAGCATACTGCGAATTGAAGTTTGTTGCACCTACTACGGAATAGAATTTCTGAGGATCAAAAGTTACTCCTTCAAACACAACACCACCATTATCGCGGGCAGTACCAGAGCGTTCGGAAACACCCCAACCATCCAACGTAGCTTCAGTCATTGACATTACTTTACCACCCACCTTTGCATCGATCAGGAATGACAAAGTGAAATCTTTATAGTGGAATGTATTGGTCCAACCCATATTTACTTTAGCATTCATATCACCGACATATTTCAGATCCTGAATACCGTCACCACCCAACTGGGGAGCACCGTTTTCAGAAACAACAGGTTTACCGTTGTCATCTCTCTTGATCTGACGAACATACAAGTCACCATAATGGCCGCCTTCCTTCAGGATCACTTTTGCTCCGCCATAATCAGCCAGAGTCAAACCGTCAGGTAGTTCATCTACTAATTCTTTAATCTCATTCTCGTTATAAGCAAAGTTGAAGTTTGTACTCCAGCTAAAATGATCGGTAAACTGATTATGCCAACCCAAGCCAATTTCAAAACCCTGGTTCTGCACATTACCGGCATTTACATAACGGTTTCTCAGACCTGTTTCCCAGGGAGCTGAGATTGAGAAGAACTGGTTCTTTGTATTTGTCTTATAATATGTAAGGTTCACATCCAAGCGATTCTGAAAGAATGTTCCGTCAAAACCAACTTCCAAAGAATTTGTCTTTTCAGGTTTCAATGTTTTGAACGGTGCATTTTCGGGAGGCGTCAAAGCACCCTGGTCACCCAACTCATAACGCAGATTCGTCATAAAAATAGGAACGTCATTACCTACCATTGAGTAAGAAGCACGCAACTTAAACATATTAACATTCTTGCCAAAGTCAATAAACTTATCCAGTAAAGCACTGGCACCTACTGACGGATAGAAGAAAGAAACACCATCCGTATATGCCAAAGCAGAAGACCAGTCATTACGAGCAGTTACATCCAGGAACAAACCTTCCTTATAACCGAACTGAGCAGTCGCGAATACAGAATTCAAACGTTTTTCTTTCAATGATTCAGTCGTAGTCATCCGGTAATAGTTAGCCGGAGAGAAGATATTCGGATAATAAGCACTACCGGTCGGTTTGCCATCTACAACCGAGAACTTGGAGTCACCCCAACCGATCAAATCAACACTGGAACCAGTTGTTTTCGTAAAACTGCTACCAGCCGTTACTGATAAGGTATAAGTATCTTCCCAACTTTTATTATAGCTTGCCAGAATATCCCCATACATCTGTTCACTGAAAATACGGGAATCCTTCATGGTACCCATCTGGTTACGTCCGCCTGTACTGGAAGCATATTCATTATATATCCATTTCTCATCACCACGTTCGTAACGCAAACGGCCGGTAACGGAAAGACCTTCCATAATATCATATTTAACACTACCTCCGAATTCATAACGGTTACGGTTTGAAGTCGGTTTCTGACGGTTCACCATCCAGTAAGGGTTGGAGAATTGTTCCTGGGCAACATTCGTCCAGTTCTGGACATTTGCGTTCAAAGAAGGTTTATACACCTCGTAATTATTTTTGTAATGATCCCAGTCTTCTCCTCTCGGGAACAAATAAGCACCGGTAACCGGATTACCCAGAAAACCGGCTGCTGCCTGGTTTTCAATATCCTGATTATTATAGCGGGCACTTACATCAATATGAACTTTCTTCCATAGGTGGAAACCGACTTTAGCCAACAGGTTATGACTCATATAGGTATTTTTCGGTGTTACACCGTGAGAAGCTACATTCGCATAAGAAAAATAAGAAGAGATGTGTTCATTACCACCACTCAAAGCAATTGAATTGTTGGTAGTGAAACCAGTCTGATAGAAATCTTTCGCATAATTTGGAGCAGTAGTCGATAATTTGTCCCCCCAACTGAATGTACCCTCATTGCTCATTCCGTAAGAATTCTGGAACTTAGGCAACGAAGCAACTGTTTCCACTGTTGTATTGCTCGATACATCGATCGACACTTTACCCGACGATGCCGATTTAGTAGTAATCATAATTGCACCGTTGGCAGCCACAGCACCATACAAAGCCGCCGCAGAAGCACCTTTCAATAAAGTTATCTGAGCAATATCGTCCGGATTGATCGTAGACATGGCATCACCACCATCACGACCTCCACCATAATTACTGTTTACCTGTGAATCAGACACATTCATCATCAAAGGTACCCCGTCTACCACAATCAACGGTTGGTTGCTACCATTAATAGATTTGTTACCACGAAACAGGATCTTGGAAGCACCACCCGCACCGGTAGAGTTCGGAGTGATCTGCAAACCGGCACTCTTACCCTGTAAAGAGTTGATCATGTTTACGTTCTTAATTTCATTCAAGTCTTTGCCGCCAACAGTCTGGGCTGCATATGACAACGTTTTCGATTCGCGTTTGATACCCATGGCAGTTACAACAACTTCGCCCAATTGTTCAGAATCAGAAACCATAGAAACATTAACAACAGAACGTCCGTTAACCGGTTCTTCCACTGTTTTCATACTCAAATAAGAAAATACCAGAATTGCATTTTCACCAACTTCCAGAGAATACTTTCCATCGAAATCAGTTACGGTTCCAATAGTCGTACCCTTTTGTAGAACATTTACGCCAGCAAGAGGCTCATTCAGTTCTTTGTCCATCACAACACCGCTTACTTTTCCTTGTGCCCACAGCACATTTGTACATATCCCAATGCAGAATAGTACCAACATAACAAAGCTCTTCCTCATAAAGTCAGATTGTTTAGGTGAATTAATAATGAAAATTTCCATAACACTTTATCCTAAAGTTAAATAACAGGTTTAACATTTACATACATACAGCCAAAACAAGAACTAAGTCCTACCAGAACTTATATAGCATTGCGTTTATCCGGTTGTAAATCTATTAAATTATAACCGAAATAAGCAATAATTGTTTGAATAAAGATTATTATTTTTGTTTATATTAACACAATAATGTCGCGTTTCCCAGCACACTCGCATCAGCATTAACATTTGTTTGTAGCAAATAGACAGAGTTCTGGTAGAACTCCGTAATAAAATATTTATTTGAAACCTTCATATTCCTATTGTCTTCCAAAATGCCTACCTTTGTAATTATTACATTATTAATATAGCAATATGAACTGGACCCAATTATTATCAGGTAAACGTTTCGGAATGGAAGAATATCATGAACGTAAACATGAACGTACGGACTTCCAGCGGGATTATGACCGTTTGATCTTCTCCTCCCCCTTCCGCAGATTACAGAACAAGACGCAGGTATTTCCTTTGCCGGGCAGTATCTTTGTCCACAATCGTCTGACACATAGCCTGGAAGTTTCCTGTGTAGGTCGTTCGTTAGGTAATAATGTAGCAAAGGGATTGATGCAAAAATATCCCGACGGAAGTATTAACTTTCCGGAAATAGGTTCCATTGTTTCCGCAGCCTGCCTGGCTCACGACATGGGCAACCCGCCATTCGGACATTCCGGAGAGAGAGCTATTTCCGCTTACTTCCTGGAAGGGAACGGCAGTTATCTGGAAGATGAAATTCGTTCCGCTGGCGGCCGTTGGGAAGACTTTCTTCATTTTGAGGGCAATGCCAATGCCATGCGCCTGCTTACCCATCAGTTTATCGGCCGGAGAAAAGGCGGATTTGCTTTAACTTACAGTACATTGGCCTCTATCGTCAAATATCCTTATGCATCGGTTCATTCAGGCAAAAAAGGGAAGTTCGGTTTTTTCCAGTCGGAAGAAGAAACCTATATGCGCATAGCTACCGAATTGGGAATAAACCACAATCCTGAAGACAAGAATAAATTTGTCCGTTACCCGCTGGTTTATCTGGTAGAAGCAGCCGACGATATCTGTTATCAGATCATGGATATAGAAGATGCCTGCAAACTACATATCCTTACGACAGAAGAAGCCATTCAACTATTGCTCAACTTTTTTGAAGGAGAACGACTGGACCATATCATCCGTGTCATGAAAATGGTGGACGATACGAACGAACAGATCGCCTATCTACGCTCCTGTATCATCGGACTACTGGTAGATGAATGTTCGCGTGTCTTCCTTGAAAATGAAGACGGAATACTTGACGGAACCTATAATACTCCTTTGATAGAGCAGATAGGAGAACAAGCCAAACAAGCCTATGCCACCTGTTCAAAAACGGCTTACAAAAAGATTTACCGCGCCAAAGAAGTACTCGACATAGAACTGGCCGGTTACCATATCTTCAGCCATCTGATCGACAGTCTGACAGAAGCTGTCATGAATCAGAGCCATGCATACAGTAAATTATTGTTACAGCGCATCCCGGAACAATATGACACGAATGCACCAACCACTTATGGCAAAATACAATGTGTACTTGATTATATCTCAGGAATGACGGATGTTTATGCACTCGACTTATACCGCAAGATCACAGGAATGAGCCTTCCGGCCGTTTAATACTCTTCCCTATATTTGCTTTCTTCTTTATCTTCCAGGATACTGAGATAGCTCTTATAGCGGGACTCGCTGATATAGTGATCTTCAAGCGCTTGCAAAACAGCACACCCCGGTTCATGACGATGGCTACAGTTATTGAACCGGCAATCTTCGGAGAATTTGAATATCTCCGGAAAATAGTGGGAGATTTCAGCAGTCTCCATCTCTATCGTACCAAATCCTTTGATTCCAGGGGTATCAATCAGGTAGCCTCCTTCCGGCAGCGGGATCATTTCAGAGAAAGTTGTCGTATGCATCCCTTTATTATGATATTCGGAGATATCGCCGGTCCGGAGATTAACACCGGGAACTAACTTATTGATAATCGTTGATTTCCCAACTCCCGAATGGCCGGACAAAAGAGTTATCTTATCTTTCAACTCAGCCTTTAGCGCATCGAGACCTTCTTCCGTTTTAGCACATAGGGTAGAACAAGGATAACCGATCGTTGTGTACAAATTAATCAAGGCGTCGAGATATTCCTTATCTTCCCCTTTATAACGGTCGATTTTATTGAAAACCAACTTCACCGGCACACTATAAGCCTCAGCCGTGGCCAGAAAACGATCGATAAAAACAGTTGTAGTAATCGGATAATTGACAGTTACGATCAGCATGGCCTGATCGAGATTGGCCGCAATGATATGCGATTGTTTAGATAAGTTGGAAGCCCGCCGGATAATATAGTTCTTACGGTCTTCTATCCTGGTAATAAACGCCGTACCTTCATTATTGATATCGATATCAACCCGGTCACCGACAGAGACAGGATTTGTGCTGCGTATCTCCTTTAAACGGAAATTTCCTTTTACCTTACTTTCCACATCACGCCCGTCATCGGTGCGTACGGTATACCAGCTACCTGTATTCTTTATTACCAGTCCCTTCATATTAATTAAAAATTAAAAATTGAAAATTGAGAATTGAACAAACTACCGGACGATACGCGTCAAAGTAATTTTCAATTCTCAATTCTCAATTTTCAATTATTTATACTGTCATTATTTCTTTTTCTTTAGCAGCGTAGAGGTCATCTACTTTCTTTATAAATTTATCGTGCACCTTCTGAACTTCCGCTTCCGCATCTTTTGCCACATCTTCAGGAGTTCCGTCGGCTTTCACACTTTTCTTTATTGCCTCGATCGCATCGCGACGCGCATTACGAACACTGATTTTTGCCGTTTCGGCTTCCTGTTTGGATTGTTTAGCCAACGTGCGACGGCGTTCTTCTGTCAGAGGAGGAATCCCCAGACGGATTATTTCACCGTTATTTTCAGGAGTGATACCTACTTCCGAGTTCATGATTGCCTTTTCAATCTCTTTGATAAGCGGCTTTTCCCACGGAGTAATGATAATCGTTTTTGCATCCGGTGTATTTACCGAAGCCACGTTAGTCAGAGGAACAAGACCTCCGTAATAAGGAACCTTCACTCCGTCAAGGATCTTCGGATTAGCCTTTCCGGCACGGATATGAGCCAACTGTTCGTCAAGATAATCGATTGCGAACGTCATTTTCTCTTCTGCTGACTTTACATACTGCTTGATATCTGCCATAACTGATTGATATTTTGTTTTCTGTTTTTTTCGATAAACAAAAGTAGTAAAGTTTTTGAACCTAGCAAACAAATTACTTTTTTAGCACTATAATTCAACTGAAAGCGTAGCATAAACTTGCGGCTCCGAAGAAATCGACAAAGCAATCCAGAAAGAAAATTTGTATCATATATTATGATACTAAGATATCATATATTATAAAAATAAAATATCATATATTATGATACAGTTATATTACAATATATGATATTCTCATTACCTCATAAGGGATGCTTCATCACTTAAGCTTCGGACAAAGTAACATCAGATAGAGAACGCCCACACTCAGCACAATCACCGCCCCCAACTGCGAAGCCATTGCATCCGACAGGAAGCCCATGAAAAGGGGAAAGACAGTACCTCCGAACAACCCCATAATCATCAACCCGGATATCTCGTTCTTACGCTGGGACATGGACTGGATTGCCTGCGAAAAGATGATCGAGAACACGTTCGAATTTCCGAATCCAATCAACCCTATACATATATATATGATCTCTTTGCCGTGGAACAAAGACAATCCGACCATTGCCAGCGCCATCATTGCAACGCTGATGCCAAAGAATATCTTGGCCGACATGCGACTCAGAATAAAAGCACCCAGGAAACAACCGGCCGTACGGAAGATAAAATAAAGACTGGTGGCAAACGATGCATCATGTAATCCCATTCCCAAACGCTCCATCAGGATTTTCGGAGCCGTTGTATTCGTTCCGACATCAATGCCGACATGACACATGATGCCAATAAAACACAACAGAATAAAAGGCTTGCCCAGCAAGGCAAAGCATTCTCCGAATGTCGAAGGTTTCCCTTCCGGCTTCTCTTCGTCTATCTGCGTTGCTCCCAACAAAAGGATTGTAATAACTGCAACAACCATATAAACCGGGAAAAGTATCCGCCAGCCCAGGCCGAAAGAAGGAATCGCAGCCGTTGCGCCCCACATCGCGATATAAGGAGCCAGGAAAGAAGCGATAGCCTTTACAAACTGCCCGAAAGTCAAACTGCTGGCCAACTTATCCCCACTGATGATATTCGAGAGCAACGGATTCAAAGAAGTCTGCATCAAGGCATTACCGATACCCAGCAGAGAAAAGGAAATAAGCATCAGCATATAACCATCGCCAAAGATTGGGAGCAGCAAAGAGAAGAATGTAACGATCAGACTAAGTAATACAGTCTTCTTCCGTCCGATCCGGTTCATCAGCATTCCGGTTGGAACAGAGAAAATCAGAAACCAGAAGAATACAAGCGACGGAAAGATATTCGCCTCCGAATCTGTCAGATTCAAATCGGCCTTCACATAGTTGGAAGCAATCCCCACCAGATCCACAAATCCCATAGCGAAGAACGCCAGCATGACCGGGATCAACTTTATATATAAACCTTTTTCTTTCATGATCATTCTTTATTCGGATAAGGAGGCCATGCCCCTTCCTGTGTACAAACAAAAGCGGCCGTTTCGACAGCAAGCTGATGGGCTTCACGCAGGGATTTCCCTGTTAATATAGAATAGACAAACGCCCCGGAAAAAGAATCGCCTGCTCCTACCGTATCGACAACCTGTACTTTAGGAGTCGGGATAGTGGACTGCTCATCCGGCGAATAAATCGAACTGAAAGCGCTTCCGGCTGTCAGAATCACATATCTGAGGTTATATTTCCTCAACATCTTACGGCACACTTCCTCATCCGTACCTTCCAGATCACACATGCTGCGAAGCAATACCAGTTCCTCGTCATTCACCTTAAAAACATTTGCTTTATGCAACAACGTTTCAATCAGTTCCTTGGAATAATACGATTGCCGGATATTGATATCGAAAAAGCGCAACGCATCTTCACGTGCATACGACAATAAAGACAGGATCGTTTCTTTCGATGCCTGTGAACGCAAAGCCAATGTGCCATAACAAATGGCATCCGCCCTCTTTACCAGGTCGATAGATTCCTGGGTTAGAGGAATATGGTCCCAGGCAACGCCTTCAATGATTGTGTAGGTCGGAATACCATCCTTCAGTTCCACCATCACACTTCCGGTTGGATATTCTACTGTTCCCAAGCTGTTGGAGATATGGTTCTTTTCCAATTCCTGAACGATTTCCGTTCCCGACAAATCATTTCCTACTGCACTGATGGCATATCCCTCAGCTCCCATTTGTGTGGCGTGATATACAAAGTTGATCGGGGCACCTCCGGCACGCTTTCCGGTTGGCAGGACATCCCAAAGGAGTTCGCCGATACCGACTACTACAGGTTTATTCTTTTCCATGATATTTCAATTTTTAAAGTGCTAATTTATAAATATTCAACGAATTTACCCGACAAGAACCATCCTTACTGTAAAAGTTCAGACAGTTGTAAGGTTCGTTCGGGAAAACAAGATTGGTCATAGCCACCTTTCCGCCATCGAGGAAGACTTCGACAGAGCATTTATCTACAAAAATCCGAAGCGTATGTTCCTGTGCCGGAGATAACGGTCCCCAGGTCGCCAAAGCAAAATCGTCCACATAATTAATGGAGTTGGCTATACGGTTATCGTGCGCTTCCTTTTCATGCGGAACGCTATTCTTTCCAAAGTCCACGATACCGCTATGCACCCTGTCCATAACCAGCTTCTTCGCATTCAGGTCCAGATAAATATCCACATACTCACCTATCCCGTTCACCAGCTGAAAGCCTGCGATACTCGATTTACCGGTTGCTACATTCATATTTATCTCGAATGCGCCATCATTTCCGGCAAACAGCGTATCTATGCTGACAGCTTTATTCGCCTCAACCGTGAAAGCAGGAATCTCGCGTGTCTCTTTCCGGAGCGATTCCAGTTCCCTGACCGGATTCACAGCCATATACACCTCTTTCCCTTCGGAATACATGGTCAATTCACGAGGCAAAGCATTGACACTACGATACTGCTGCGTAGGAATAATATTCGCATACTGCCAATTGCTCATCCAGGGCACGGCAATGACACGGTCGCCGGTATTGGAAAAGCAGACTGTCGCATAATGGTCTTTTCCCCAGTCCATCCATTTGACTACTTCCGGTTTCGTATCGCAGACAAACTTTGTCCCGTCGAAATCCCCGATAAAATACTGCGTAGCCGACCCTCCAAACAAACAACCCGGATTGATATTGACAATCAGCGCCCATTTCTTGATATTCAAATCCCCGTTTACCGGCAGTTGCACCATATCCGGGCATTCGAACTGACTCGGCTGCACACCGTACCCGTCACCGAAAGCACTCATATACGTCCAGTCTTTTAAATCCCTGGAAGAATAAAACCGCATTTCCTTATCGGCCGACACAATCATCACCCACTTCTTTTCCGGAGCATACCAGAACACTTTCGGGTCGCGGAAATCTTTCAGGCCGTCGAACGGGGTAAGGACAGGGTTCTTTTCGTATTTGGTAAACGTACGCCCGTTATCGCTACTGTGAGCCATACATTGTATCTGTCCGTTCTTATCGCTGGCGGAAGTATAGAAGGAGACGATCGAACCGGCACCGTAACCGGCCGTATTATCCTTGTCCACAACGGAACTGCCGGAAAAGATATGCCCCATCGTATCACGGGCCAGGGCAACCGGAAGATGTTCCCAATGAACCAGGTCACGGCTTACGGAATGCCCCCAATGCATATTTCCCCATACCGAACCGTAAGGATTATACTGAAAGTAAAGATGATATTCGCCATCCTTATAAACCAGTCCGTTCGCATCATTCATCCAACCATACAACGGAGTATGGTGATAAAGAGGACGGAATTTATCACGGTTGGTCGTATCGAACGTGTCGGAGAGTTTCATCTCTTTCCAGCATACGGCATCCTTCGGCGTTTTGCGGATACGGACAACCGCCTCTTTTGCTCCGGCAGGCAGTTCGAAAGGGACGAAATAATCCGTTTCCTTTTTAGCCAGACGGATATCCATATCCGTATCCGCCGGATTCCCCGTCACAAGACACACCTGCCCTTCACCGGTATGTTCTTCTACCGGCAACAAGAGGTATTTGGCCGGATTCGTAATATGGACAAACGTTAGTGTATCGCCCTGCTGCTCCAAAGTAAATCCTTCTTTAGAGGCGGACTGGCAAGCGACCAGGCTTACTGATACGGCACAGCCCATCAGAAAATTCTTACTGTTATTCAAAATCGTTGCTTTCATATGATAATAGATTAATTGTTAAAATGTAATGTTTGCACTAAATTCTACGGTGAAGGGACGGATATAGCTGCCGGCCATCCACTGCCCGTTATGCTTGGAGGCATCCTCCTTTTTATCCAGTTCGGCTCCCGAAATACTGCCGCGTGCTCCGGTCTGGTTCAGGATATTCACGACTGTCGCTCCCAGGCTAAGATACTTATTTACTTTGTAATTAACACCTCCGAATGTTTCCCAACGACCATTAAAATAATAGGCATTGTTGATATTGGCATACGTCTTGCTGAAATAACGGGCGCTCAACCAAACCCGAAAGTCTTTATAGGTGTAACTCGGATCAATCTCCAGCAGGACTTTCGGTATTTCCGTCACGATATTGCCGGTAGCATTGATACCGGCATAGCTGCCGTCCGAAAAATTCACACCTGTTTCATACTTCTTATAGGTCGGATTCTGGTAAGTAAACAGGAAGTGCAGGTCGAAACCTCTGAACAACTTGGCAATCAGGTCAGTCGTCCACCCGATAGTTTTAATATCGTAGCTGAGCGGGGCTGCGTTGATATCTTTCGAGTTATTCGGATTAATCAGGTTCAGGGTAGAGTTGTTGTTCGTCTTTCCGATATAAGAGAACAAAGACGTCAGGCTCAACCAGTTATTATTATAATAGATACCGCCACGTCCCAACGGAATGGATACTTTCTCCACATTCGGCAATTCGGACGGGGCAAAACTGGAGATGGCAGGATGCTGCGTATTATAAGTGAAATCGCCTGTAAAACCAAACTGCCCGGTCAGCTTGTAAGTCAGGGCAAACGTATAGACCTGATTGAACCAGTTATAATCGAAATCCTGCGGAGCGACGGTTCCGGTCTGTCCGTTCTTATTATAAGCCGCACCCAAATGATAGTTAGGGAAACGTCCCAATACGCTGTCATTCCTCAGATAGACCGCTGCATTCTGGCCGTGCATCTTCTGATATTCGAAGCGGGCACCGTAGTAGACATTGATTTTGTCGTTGATATCCCAATCGTGGGTAAAATAAAGGGCCAGTTTATTTTCATACCCTTTGTAATATTCGGAAGCATTCTTGTTGAAGTCGTAGTAAACGCCATCGGTATAACCTTCTTTCATCAGCCGGCTCGGATATTCTTCCACTGTATGGTCGTACATGGTGGTATTGGAGGCATAATCAATCTTATAATGCCACTGGTTCAACCCGATACGCCAGGTTCCGTTTTTATATTCGCGCGACAGTTCGGAAGTCAGGAAGGTTTCATCTATATTACCGCGATTCAGACAAGACATGCGGCTTTGTACATAGCCTGCATAAGGAGTCAGATTGCCTTCCAGGTCTTTCAGGGAATAGCCGTCTTCCGAAGTCTTCTTTTCCAGCGACATCGGCGTCTGATAGACATAAGAGCCGAGCGCATGGTCGTATTTGGCATTCACAATCCATTTCAGTCCGTTGTCCCATTTATAAGCATGATGCAGGCTAATCTGGTTGCCTTTATTCAGGGAGGCATCATAGAGGTTGGTCTTCTTCAATTCACCGGAACGCATATCCATATAAACCATCTCGCCCGTTGTCGGCAGGTAAGAGCTTGTACCCAGTTTAAAACCGGGAATCTCCTTCACACTTCCGTCACCCACATACATAAAAGGGGCATTGGTCGCGGCATTCGAGGGCCAGCGGCTATTGCTGTAATGATAAATAACCGATAATTCACCGCGGTCCTGATGATAGCGTTTGGTGATGGCTGCTTTATAAATCTGGGTACGGTCCTGATTGGAAGCAAAACGCAACTTGAAAGTTCCCGGGTCGAAATCCTGATAAATACTTCCGCTGTAAAACCAACCTTTTCCGGCATTACCGCTGATATTCAGGTCGATTTGCTGCTTACCGAAATGATTTGTATTATAATTCAGTTTACCCCGGAATTTTTGCGTCCCGAGTTGCGTATGAGAGTTTACCGCATATCCAACAGTACCGGTTGTGATAGCCGTTTCCGAAATCTTCAATAATCCGACATGCCCCAGGCTGCCGTCACCGCGCCAATGGGTATTTACATTATGAGGATTGGAATTGTAGACGACAGGCAAACCATTTTCGAGGACATTAACATCACCACCGGGCAGTCCGATGGATATCTCGCGGGGACCATTCGCACTGGAGGCATTCAGCATCACATTGCGGCTGTTCGTTTCATTTGATTTTTCCTTATTCACCTGAACGGTATCTTTTACCGCTTCCTGTGCATATGTTGCGGCTGACAAAGTACAGCCGGCAGCTAATAAAAGGAAAGACTTCTTCATGGTAATCATGGCAACTGTTTTCATATAGAATGTTTTAATGTTGTTCTTGCTAACAAGTTTTCGGGAGCAAATGTAGAGGCACTGAAAACAATCGGATATAACAAAACGAGCCAATCCTGTCACATTCGTCACATACCCTGAAATTCATTCCAATAGTATAATATCCGTCAGATAAATGCGACAAATGTGATAGGAAAAAGAAGTTGTTTTTTTGAGGTCTCCTCAAAGCCTCCTTTGAGAGCTCGTTGAAGCAGGCTTTGAGGGACTGTTAAAGCAGGCTTTGAGACGTCCTCACAGCCTCTTGTGACCGGCACTCACAAAATGTTGCCTATTCTGATGTATTCTGATACTCTTTCGGGGTTTGGTTATAAACAGCCTTAAAGCATTTGGCAAAATAGGCGGGAGACGAAAAGCCTGTCTGGTAAGCAATCTCGTTGATATTGTATTGCTTTTGTTTCAGAAGAACGGCAGCCTTCTTTAAACGGTAGTTACGGAGAAAATCGACCGGGCTGGTTCCGGTCAGGTCTTTTATCTTACGGTGGAGATGGCCGCGCGACAAACCGAGCGTATCACTCAACTTCTCCACATTAAATTCAGAATCGGTATATATCTCTTCAATCTGTGTCAGGAACCGGCGAAGGAACAGGTCATCCATATTCTCCACCTTCTCCGGTTGCGCCATCAGCATATTACTGCTTTGCAGCTTTTTCAGGAATGCTTCGCGCAACTTTTTTTGTTCTTCGAGGATACGGATTATACGGAGTTTTACAAAGTTCACATGGAAAGGCTTCTGGATATAACCGTCCGCCCCGCCCGATATGCCATACATACGCTGACGTTCATCCGACAAGGCCGTCAACAGGATAACGGGAATATGGCTGATGGCGATATCCGTTTTTATACTGCGGCAAAGTTCGAAGCCATTCATTTCCGGCATCATCACATCGGATAAGACAAGCGATATTTCATTTTCCTCCTGAAGAAGATTCAAAGCGACCTTTCCATTGGTAGCGGTAAATACGCGGAAGTTCTCCGATAATTCCTTTTCCAGGAACGCACGGACCTCATCATCGTCTTCAACAACCAAAACGGAATAAGGATATGTCTGTGCCAGCAACGTTTTCTCTTCGGAATCATCCAGGTTCGAAGCATCATACGCCAAATGGGAAACAGGCAGTTCCGTGATATATTCGCCGTTCAGCTGCGTCTTATCTTTCCGAAGGCAAACGGAGAAAACGGTTCGCTGTCCGGGGACACTTTCCACTGTTACCTCCCCATTATGCATCTTCACATATTCATGGACCAGATGCAAACCGATACCTGTCCCCACCCGGCTGTTCTCCGAATAGAAACGGTTGAAGAGATAAGGCAAATTCTCCGGTTGGATACCCGAGCCATTGTCTTCGACATGTATCGTCACCCATTCGTCCGACTCTTCCAGCACTACCCCAATCTTTCCCCCTTCGGCCGTAAACTTAAATGCATTGGATAACAAATTTACCAACACCTTCTCAATCATATCCGCATCCATCCAGATACGGCAGTTCTTCATGTCCGAGGCAAAAGTATAAGTAATATTGCGCACCTTCGCCATACTATTGAAATATGACTTCACCTCACTGCTGAACGAAACGATTTCCGTCTCACGTATCTTCAGTTTCTCCTGCTTATTCTCCACCTTCCGGAAATCCAACAGTTGGTTGATGACGCGGAGTAAACGCCCCGCATTCTTATGAATCAACTCCAAGTCTGAAAGGTAGGGGGAATCGTGCAATAAGTTAAGCAACCTGTCCAACGGCCCCAATATCAGTGTTAACGGAGTACGTACTTCATGGGATATATTGGTAAAGAACTGGAGTTTGGAGGCTGTCACCTCTTCTATCTCCGCATTCAGGGATATCAGTTTACGGCGCTGTTCTTCCTCTTTCTTATTAATCTCACGCAGTTCGCGGTTTTTTAGCCGTATCTTACGGTTAATATAGAATACATAGACCGACAAAGAAATGAAGCCAACCATCAAAAGCGTGATAACACTCAATGAATCCCGGAGAAAATTAAAACGGTTCAGCAATTCATCCATACGGCTCCGCTGTGTCTCGATACGTTGTTGATAATTGCTCAACCGTTCAGATTGAAGCAACAAGGTCTGGGCAGCCGATTTATCAACCAAACCGCTCAACAAAGGAATATATTTATCCACCTTCTCCCCTCTAAGCAACTGCATGGCGGTCCGTATCACCTGTTCACCGCCCGTCGGATAAAGGAAAGAGACATTAATCCGTCCATCCGCCACCGCTTCCAGTCCGGCATTGGCCACGGCATCCATTCCTATAATATGTAACTCCTTACCACGCACCGGGTCTATTGCCTGAAAATGTTCACGGGCGGCAATAGCCATCATATCGTTATGAGCATATACAAAGTCGATGGGTTGTGAAAAGTCTATCTCTTTCAGGCGTTTGGCTGCGACATCATACCGCCAGTCGCCTTCCACGGGGCGAAAGGTTAAATCCGTCCGTTCCTGCAAGGCATCCCGAAAACCATTGTGACGTTCCTGGGCGGGAGAAGAACCCATCATTCCCCAAATTTCAAGAATAGTGGCATGAGGCGGTAAATGTTTGGTAGCATATGTTCCGGCGGCAAAACCCAGATCATAATTATTCGCTCCGACAAAGGTGGTATATTGGTTCGTGTTTACTTTGCGGTCGGTGATAATCGTTGGGATGCCTGCACGGAATGCTTCTTCGGCCACATCTGTTATCGGCGCTGATTCGAAAGGTGAAATAATCAGGACATCGACCTTTTGTGCAATCAGTTCGCGTATTTGTTCGATTTGTCGGTCGTTATCATTATCGGCATCCTTAATAAGGACTTTAATACTATCATAATTGGATGCCTCAATCCCCACCTCCCGAATCATTTGCTGCCGCCAGGCATCATCCAGCATACATTGGGAAATTCCTATCACATATTTCTTTTCCCTATCGGCACGGTCGCAACCGGCAAGCAACAGGCATAAAAGGAATAATATGGATAGGAAGTATTTCACATTTTTCTAATTATGCACCAACGTCCCAATATTCTCGCCGCTCATCACCTTCTTCAGATTCCCGTTGGTATCCATATCAAAGACAATGATAGGCAGATTGTTTTCTTTACACATGGTGGTCGCTGTCAGGTCCATCACTTTCAGGCCACGAGTGTATATTTCATCATAAGTAATATCTGAGAACTTAGTCGCAGTCGGGTCTTTTTCCGGATCGGCCGTATAGATGCCATCCACACGTGTACCTTTCAGCATCACATCGGCTTCAATCTCGATACCTCTTAAAGAAGAACCTGTATCGGTTGTAAAGAACGGATTACCTGTCCCGCCGGACATAATCACCACATTACCCTGTTCCAACAATTCGATGGCACGCCATTTATTATAAAACTCACCGATCGGCTCCATCCGGATAGCAGTCAACACCTTTGCCTTTACTCCCTGTGCAACCAGCGCAGAACTCAAGGCCAAACTATTGATTACCGTTGCCAGCATCCCCATCTGATCACCTTTCACCCGATCGAACCCTTTAGACGCCCCACTCAGACCACGGAAAATATTACCTCCGCCTATGACAATGCCGATTTGGACACCCATCTCTGCAATCTCCTTGATCTGTGCTGCATACTCATTCAAACGAACTTCGTCGATACCATATTGTTTACCTCCCATCAGCGACTCACCGCTTAACTTCAGGAGAATTCTCTTGTATTGTGCCATCTTTCTGTTTTTTGATTTTTAATTGTTCTTCTGCAAAAATACAGTATTTCGATTAGCAAACAATATCGGAAGTCAATTAATCCGGTTTTATTTAATAAAACTGTATAGCCTATGTAGCAACTCTGTAATGCCGTCCCCCTACTTTTGCTATCGAAATGAAACACACTTTATTCCTTATTTTGAAAAACACTAAGAAAACAACCAAACCTTCTTCCTAACTTTAGCATTCCCCTCCCCTTTCAGCGGAAAGAGACAGGGGAATGTTACTTTACAATTTCATATATCTTTTTCACTTTTAAAGCCTGAACAATACAGCCTGACGCACTGTTTCATAAACAAAGAGACATTAAACAAAAAGAATCATTTAAAAATTAAGCAGTTATGAAAAATGTATTGATTGGTATTGCTGCCGGTATCGCTATCGGCTATGTGCTTCGCAAAATGGAAGACGACGGTAAATTCAAATGTATCCACGACGACATGAGCGAACTGGCCGACAGAGCAAAAAAGAAAATCAAAGATGTAGTCGACAAAGGTGTTAACGAAGCCGAATATATCGGTGACCGTGTCGAACATATCACCGACAAAGTCAAGAAAGGGGCAACAAATTAATAGCTATTCAAGGATTATCGCTACAATATGTCACCAATTCTGTCAAACACAGCTTAAACAAGTGACAAAAAGACAGAATTAGGCATTAAATCCAACTGGCACAAAGTTTGCTTATTGATAGCTGAACGAAGGGTTCGGAAAGAGCCCGGAGTTCAGTAAATTATTGAATGTGTAACTTAAAAATAGGAGATTTAATTATGATGCCGATCAGAAAAAATCAAAATTGGTTACCGAGTATCTTCAATGATTTCTTCGATAACGACTGGATGGAAAAAGCTAATTCAACAGCACCTGCTATCAATGTAATTGAAAGCGAAAAAGATTATAAGATTGAATTGGCTGCCCCGGGAATGACTAAGGAAGATTTCAATGTCCGTATCGACGATGACAACTGCCTGGTTGTTTCAATGGAAAAGAAAAACGAGAATAAAGACGAAAAGCATAACGGACGTTATCTACGTCGCGAATTCTCATATTCTAAATTCCAGCAGACAATGATATTGCCGGATGATGTTGACAAAGAAAAGATCAGCGCTAAAGTAGAACATGGCGTATTGACCGTAGATGTTCCTAAAAAAGCACCTGTAGAAACGGCCAAATTACAGAGAAACATTGAGATTAAATAAGTAACCTCATCATCAAATAATGAATATCCCCCGACGGAATTTCCATCGGGGGATATTTTTTATCTGGCTTCTCTCTTCGCAGGGATACTGACAGATGAACTTTATTTTATTACTTTAGTATTAATGCCACCACTTGTTCGCCCGTCGCAGGTTACTTATTGTGAGGGCGGTTCACAAACCGCCCCTACGATGCATGGTAAACTTTTAGAATTATTTCAATTTAAATGTGTTCTTATTTTACGATTGCTTTAACAGCAGCTTCGCCTTCAACAGCTACTACAACTACACCTGCAGGAGCAGAGATGGTAGCTTCAGAAGAAGTAACAACTGTGTTAGCAATTGTTTGGCCAAGAAGGTTGCTGATAACAACTTTCTTACCTTCAGCACCCTTAACGATTACAGCTCCGTCAGTTGCAATAACTTTCACGCCTGTTGCTTCGATGCCTTCGTTAGAAGTAGCTTGTTCATCCGTTGCTTCGACATTGAATGTTGCAGCCTGATCCAAAGATGTTACCAATACAGGAACACTGTTGTGGATACGTACATACTGAGGCTCAGACCATGATCCACCTTCATAGTTATATACTCTCGGTTCAGCTTCGATATAGAATGCACCGTCTTCTGCAGCCGGATCAACCAAGCGGAATGCGAAGGTTGCAGCGTTCATCTGCTGTTCGCCCTTTTCGTTTACGAAACACAATGTATCATTTGCAGCTTCTTTTGTTCCGTAGTATTTAGAGCTTGTGATAACCATTGTATCATTTTCAAAGTGAGTTGCCGGTACGAATGCCAAACGAACATTACCCTGATACAATGCCTGTGGATTAGCTACCGGATATCTGTCATTAACTTGATAAGCAGTATCAGTCAAAGCCACCAAGTAATCAGCTGTACGAGAGTGAACTTTTACTTTCGTTGCATGCATACATTTGCTAGCATCGTCAGTCTTTTCACCTTCAGCTGTCATGTGCTGATGGTTAGTTGCATCACAAGGAGCAACAACCTTTTCACTTTCCATCCAGTCTGAGTTACGAACAGCCAACATATACAACGGTTTAGTTGTTTCGTCACGAACGAAAGCAGTATCAACGAACAGAGGCAGAGCTGCAGAAGCGGGTTTGTCAGCCAAGTTCACTTCACCCAAGAAGTTCAAGCTATCTTTAGCAATACCGTTACCGTTGTTTGCGTTGCGGTTAGCGCTGTTTTCATACAAGAATGTATTTTCAACGTTTGTACGGAAGAACTTAGCCAAGTTAACATTCATATCTTCGAAACCATCATTAGCTACAGTTTCACCCAAACGACGATATTCCGGACGGTTCAGAGGTTCTACGATAAACAAGCTGTTGTTTACATCGTACAGAGGACAGTTTGCCAAGAAGTTTGTAGAAGTACCAGCATAGATCTTCTGGCAAGCCAAATCCAAGTTGTTATCATATTCATTAACTAAACGCAAGTTGTATTTATCACCATCTTCGCGGATAGCCAAAGACTGCCTGCCCCATCCTGTGAATGTATATTTTTCAGCATTCCAGTCATAAGCAAAACCTTTATCAGCTACGTTACGGAATCCATATACAGGCACTTTCAAAGTATGCTTAGCTGTTTTGTAAGTAGTTCCTGCGTAATAACCTACCGTGCTTTCAACTTTAATCGTATCAACCACTTCATAAGCAATCATTTCAACTGCATCTTCTCTGTCAAGATCCAAAGTAGCATTACCTTCCTTATCTGTAGAAATCCAAGCATTGTTGTCATATACAGAAGAGAAGTGAGCGATAGCATAACGCTGGTTCTTCACATCACCCAGCCAGTTGTAACCGTCAGATTCTTTTGCATCTTTAACAGCTTCAATCTTGTACAGGTCTTCACCATCTGTATAGATGTCGTCTGTCTTATTTCCATTTTCACGCAAAGAATTCTTCGTGAATGTGAAATAAACATCCTTATCTTCACGGTTTACAGCTGTATACAGTGCCTTTTCTGCATCATAAGTGATTGCCCACTGAGCATCCAGTTCGTTGTTTACTTCTTTAACCCAACCTCTTTGTTCGCAACCATTTACAGCATAAATAGTGTTACCCTTTTCATCCAACTTCGTGATAGTGAAGAATGCATTCTTCAAGAAATCAGCAGGATTAACTACGTTGTTACCCATGCTGATCTTGATCGGGAACAAGTTGTATTCAAGAGAAGCACCTAATGTCTTAGTTCCGTCAGTTGTCAACTTGAAGTAACCAACAGGAGCAGCTTGCAACTTGTTATCCTTATTCAAAACCTGAACTGTCATGCTGTCGATGCTAGTCAGAGTTTCCAAGTTATCATCTGCGCTAACCGGTTTGTGGAATGTTGTGAATACGTCGAACATAGTACGTTTCTTAGTTTCCAGTTTACGTTCAGCGATCAAATCCTTTTCAGAAACAGTAGTGAAGGCATATATGAACTGGTTAACAGCTGTACCTCCTGCATTCGTTTTCTTAGCTACGATATATTCATATTCTTCGTCTGCGTTTTTGAATCGGAGAGACACTGCTGTTTCATTATCAGCAGCCTTTACAAATTCAGTACCGTTCCAAGTCATCGGAGCTAAACGGTTACCAGTGAACGGATCGCCTGCCAACTTGCCATCGATAGTGATTGTGAAACCTGTCTTTTCAAAGAAATACAAGTCTTTAGCAGTCAATGTATACAATCCAGATTTGTACAGACCGAAGTAACGAGGATTCTGAGTAGTCAGATCTTCACCATCCATTTCAAATACAACACCATTATTATACGGAGCATTAGCTACAGAATGGAAGAAGTTTTTACCATCAACAGTCATCTTCTTTCCAGCCTTGTTAGTGAAGATGAATGTATAGTCGCCATCTTTATCCAAAGCCTGTTCTATCTTCCACAGATTAGCATCCGTTGCCAAAGAAGCCAGATTTTTAGCACTTACCACTTTCGCTTTACCGTTTTCATCTGCAGTAACAACAAAGTTTGTAACGCCATCCCATTCCTGAGCTTTTACGATCAACAAATAATACTGATCAGTAGCCGGAGTTTTTACTAACTCGAAACCATCCACTTCTGCATCCGGCAGAGTCACACCAGATACAACAACTCCTTCGTTAGTCTTTATAGAACTATTTTGAACATCTGCATCTCCTATAGCTTCAACCAATTGTTCAGCAGAGCCATTGAATACAATGGAAGTTGTTTCTGTAGAAAAATTTAAGCCGTCAGCACCAGTCAATGCTGCGCCATTAATGATTTTACCATCCTTTACAAGCGGAGTCACTTGAATACTTTCCACTACGGTGTTATAAGATTTATCAAGTGCTTCAACAATAAAGTCTGCAGAACAATCTTTATATGTATTCTTTGACAAATCGATAGGAGTTTCCAATGCTACAGATCCTTTAGTGTAGTCACCCGCGGGCATATTTGCCCAAACTACAATACCAGCAGAAACTGTTTTACCTATACCTGCATGAGACGTTATACTGTTAGCAGTAACGGTATTACCACTAATAGTGTATGTTCCTTTAGCATCAGTGGGTAGAACACAAATAGAGTTAGCATTACATGTAGCCTCTTTAGCAGAACTTGTAATTACATTGCCTGTTAATGTTCCACTTTTAGCAACCAACAATATTGCATTTTTAGCCTGCGGAGTCGTACCATCAATACCTGGAGTTGAACCATTTAAACCTTCATTTACGAAAATAACGTTCAAGTTCTTAACGGTAACATTTTCACCCGTAATGATAATCTGTCCTTTCAGTGTGTACTTGTTATCTTGACCATCTACAACTACGTTATCTTCAGAAATGATTAACGGGTTGTCGTAAGCAAGCGTCACATTGCTCGTTAGTTTGTAAGTAGTAATATCTCCTACCACTTCTTTCTGATACTTGTCTTTAAAGACATCATCATTGAACGTAGCAGCATTTAAAGTAAACAACGCACCACTAAGCAGTAACGTTGCTACAAGCGTAGAAAACTTTTTGTTCATAATCTAAATTTTAATATTAATAATAATGTTAATGAAATAGTTCTTATCCAACCTTTTACGTCCTTAGTCAAAGTATAATGACTAGAAAAAACGATCCTTTAATCTAGCCAGTATTTATAGACTATTTGATATTCGTAATCGAAAGCATTAATTTTGTACATACTTTGTTATTCTCTTGATAAGAAAGGAGATAGTTATGCAAAATTTATTTGGAAAAGAGTTGTGGTTTCAAAAGTTATAATTAATTTTGTTGACGTATTTAAAGGATCGTTTTTTTTAGTCACTACTTATTTTATATATAATTCTTATATTTCAACAGCTGAACCATATGTATATTATATTTCTTCCATAAAGAAAGTATATTATATTAATGTACACATGTACATTAATATATAGTTTTCAACGATTCAGTGTCAAAACAAAGAAAAAGTTAATATAACACTATATATCAATATATTACAAGTGACACTGAAATATTATTCGGCATCACCTATTTTTACATAGCAAAAATAAAGCTACTCTCTAATCTATCTCCTTTATACCGGCCTACAACAGTTAACCCATTATACTATAAGAACTAAGCCCTATTGTAGTAGACTTTAACCATCTTCTTTACTAGTATTAAATATGTAAGCATATAAGTACATAAATGTAAGATCATATCTACATATATGTAAGGCTTACCTTTCTTTTTAGAAAAGCATATATTTCATATTTAGAATAAGTATGAAAAGGGCTTAATTGTACTATACTATATCCTTAAATATAATAGTGTGGCGACTTAAGCATCAATGGAGCAATAAGTGACGCTATAAAACAACAATGGTGACGCTGAATAACACCTCAGCATCACCATCATAATTCACTCTTTTATACTGAATAAGCATCCGTAATATAGCCAGTGACGCCACATTTCCGGAAACTTTATTTGTAACTACTCTTTGGGTATGAACATACTGATCCCTATCGGATAATGATCGGAAAGATAATCGTTGTCCGGACCGTTATAAATCTGTGCATCTACACAATCAGGACGCAGGCTGTCGGTTACAAATATGAAATCGATTCGCTCCTGCTGGCGGCGTAAAGCCTCTCCTTTCGGTGAACTGGTCAATATACGGGTAGGGTAAGAATAACGTTGGTTATCAGGAGTGAACATATAACAAATGTCATGCAATGAAGCTGCCATAAAAGTAGAAATCACAGCATAATTCTCCAGATGTTCATCCGTCCAGGAGGCATCGAAAGGGGAATGGGCATTCATGTCACCCATCAATAGGCAATTGGTTAACTGATTTTTATTGATGTAATCGATAATATTATCGGCTTCCTTTTTGCGTTTTAACCGATCATGAGGATTCAGATGCGTCACCAGAAAATCCATATTCAGAACTTTGCAATGTAACAGGCCGTGGCCGTAACCGTCCATCTTTCTGTCGACAACCTTGATAGGCGTTTTCGAAGTGAGTCCGACCGGATAACCGTTTTCCTTTACAATTGCGGCATAAGGGTGACCGTAAGATGCTGCCAGTTCTTTCAGTTTGGCCTCAGTGAAGCCGCAAAGTTCGTTCAAAGCCAGTACATCGGGGGATTGTTCTTTTACCCAGGCGGTAAAACGGGCGATACGATCCTTATCCGAACCGTTGCTGAAACCATCCATGATATTGTAGGAAATGATCTTTATCTTTTGACGGTCGGTGCGCCAGTCACGTTCATAGGAACTTGAAGTCAGAGCATTCAGACCGGAAATAAAGAATAATGCAAAAAAGAAAAGAATACATTTGTTATTAGATAACTGCTTCATTGTTATTTCTGATATTAGATTAATACTATGTTATTTAGAGAAGTGCCCCCCAAAGCGCTATTTTTAAGTGTTTACCACCGACACTTCCTTGAATGCATAGCGCCTCACTTCTCCGTTATCTGTTTTCAGAATCAGGTGTCCTGTGGGTTCTATTCCCAGGATACAAGCCTGGAAGACGCCTTGTTCATCCCGGTAAGGATGAAAGCCGTTACCGCGATACAGGGCTGCCATATAAGCACTCCGAATCTCTTCCTCCTTTTCCTGGAGCAGACCGAGATAGCGGTCGTAAAGACGTTTCAGGAAACTGTTCAGGATTTCCTCCCGGTCATATTCCCGACCCGTTATCTGTACCAGTGAAACAGGGTTCAAAGCATCACTCAGAAACTCCCGCTGGTTTATATTAATACCGATGCCTATCACGGAACAATACAGGGAATGCCCCGTCAAGTCGTTCTCAATCAGCATGCCGCATATCTTCTTGTCGCGCCAGTAAATGTCGTTCGGCCACTTCACCGTTATACCGTCCACATAAGCATCAAGCGTTTCCTTTACACTCAGTGCAGCTATCTGGGAGATTAAGAACTGGCGGTTAGCCGGAAGAAAATCCGGATACAGGATAATGCTAAACATCAGATTCTTTCCCGGTTCCGACTCCCAGGTGTTTCCGACCTGGCCTCGTCCGGCTGTCTGATATTCTGTAACAACGATACTCCCTTCCGGTAAGGATTCTTTCCCTACCAGTCCGCGGAGATAATTATTTGTAGAGGTTGTTTCTTCGAGCCGGATAATACGCGGCTGTTCATTTTCTTCATTCATCGTATGCTTCTCTTATTTTCTTCGGTAGTTTGGCTATTACCTCACGATAGGAATGACGAATCCAGTGGCGGATATCGTCGTCGGACATGTCGCGTTCCAGGTAAACTCCGTTCCAGTATTTCTTATTGAAATGATAAGCTCCCTCGACTGCTACATAACGATCGCGCAACTCTTCCGTATAATCCGGATTACATTTCAGAGCCAAATACGGTTCCTCTCCGTCCAGAGGCAAAAGGGCAAACATCTTGTTCTCCACTTTAAAGACGAGTGAGACATCATCGAAAGGGAAACATTCGGTAACGTTTTTCAACGACAAACAATATTCACGGGCTTCTTCTATATTCATACGTTTTCTCAGTTTTCTATTTTATCGGGACGGAGCGTAGAAAGCATCGTCTATATGCTCGATCCGGAAACCATCCTTCTCTTTTACCAGGGTGATGATGTCGAAACGGACCGGCAAATCCAGGTTAAAATAACGGACATAGGCATCTGCCGCCGCTACAATACGCCTGATCTTTTTGTTATCGACAGCTTCTTCGGGCGAAAGGAGATAATCTTCCGAGCGGGTTTTCACCTCTACGACAACCAGATCCTTCTCCTTGACGGCAACAATATCCAGTTCGTAATGATGCCATCTCCAGTTGGTATGCAAAATCGTGTAGCCCTGACGGATCAGATAATCGCGTGCCCTTGCTTCACCATCCCTGCCTAAATCGTTTTGTTCAGCCATCTTATTAATTTGCACAAATATACTGTTTTTCTTTTTTATTTGGGCTTTCACTTGTACATTTGCACAATATGGCATTAAAACGGAAATATTCACCACCCCAACCCAATCGCCCGAGGGTACATAAGGTTACTTTTATGCTCAACGATGAAGAGCAGAAGGCTGTCGACCGCTATCTTGCCAGATATAATATCGAAAACAAATCCCGCTGGTACCGGGAAACAATCCTTTCACATATACTCAAGACACTGGAAGAGGATTATCCTACCCTCTTCAAAGAAACAGAAATGAGAAGATGAATCCATTTAACGACGAATATTTTATGAAACAGGCGTTGGTGGAAGCACGTGCTGCCGCCGACGAAGGAGAAGTGCCCGTAGGGGCCGTTGTTGTATGTAACAATCAGATTATTGCCCGAGCCCATAACCAGACGGAGCGGCTGAACGACCCGACCGCCCATGCGGAAATGCTAGCCATAACGGCAGCCGTAGGCGTACTGGGTGCCAAGTATCTGACTAATTGCAGTCTTTATGTAACGGTAGAACCCTGTATCATGTGTGCCGGCGCCATCGGATGGTCCCAACTCAGCACCATTGTATATGGGGCAAGCGACGAGAAAAGAGGCTTTCAGCAATATGCGCCGAAGGCTTTCCATCCCAAAGCGATAGTAAAAAAGGGAGTAATGGAGAAAGAGTGTGCGGAAGAGATGCAGAAATTCTTTAAGTCACGCAGATAACGGGCAGTTATTCATCCTCTTCGTAATAATACGAATAATCAATGCCTTTCATAAATAGTTCACGATCATTAATCTTATCAGTCAAGGCGTTCTTCAGCAGATTCTTTAGCTTTACACTGTTTGTAGAACTTTGTACCATTGCGTTCAGATAATCCTTTTTATTGATCTGACTCCAGTCAACACACTTCTTCAATCGTTTTTTAAAGATCAAATCCAGCCAGATCCGAGTACTTCGGCCGTTACCTTCCATGAATGGATGGGCAATATTCATCTCAACATATTTATCGACAATTTCTTCAAACGTATTTTCGGGCATTTCTTCAATTTGCCTTAATGTATTCCCTAAGAAATGCGATACAGCGAACTGAAAACCGCCTTTCGAAATGTTCTTTTGTCTGATTTGCCCGGCAAAATCATATAACCCGCCAAAGAGATACGCATGAATTTGCTGTAAACTTTTCGTTGTTCCGATTTCTGCTTCGCTAATAAGATTGCTTTCAAAGAATGCATACGCTTTTTTCTTACTCTGTCCGTCAATACTGTTGTCGCTATAAGTAAACCAATCGAGAAACTTTGCAGCTTTGTTATTGGGAAAATGTTTCGCTAAAGCAATAATACCGTCGTAATCAAGTACGTTTGAAAGTCGCATTTTGCCATCAGGTGACTTCAACTTCAACTGGGTAGTGTCACTACCCAGTTCATTACCTTCTTTCTTTAACTTGGCCTTAAGGTATTTCCAATAATTTCGTGTTTTAGTGTAGTCATCTTGACTCGTAAGAACTGCAACAATATCCAATACGGAAAACCACCATTTGTTGTTTTCTTCGTCCCAGATTGCACGGACCTCACGATCGTCAAAAAAACGGATTGATATTTTCGTGTTATTGATCAATAACTTCTTATTTTACTTCTTCGAAATCGACATATTCGCCTTCGTCCTTAGTAAAGATCTTTTTGCGATTGGCGGCCGCATAATCTTCCTCAGCGGTATTATGCGACTGACGTTGTCCACCGGAGTAACTACTTGTCTGACGACGCTGTTCCCCTTTCTTTGCATTGCTGCTTCCGCTACCAAACAACATATTCTTAAATGTACGCAGGATAGAGAAACCCATCAGGAAGACTAACAGGATGAAGAAGAAAAACATTACAAACAAAAACTTAAACATAATATTATTCGTTACTTAGTTGGTTTATAAGAGAAACACATAGACCAGACCTCTTGTTTACTGCCTTTTGTTAAAAATAGACAAGAGGATATAGAGAAGAATTGTTCCCGCTATACCAAGCATACCGAAAAAGGCAACGAACAGGACTGCGCAACCCACTAATATATAGCGTCTTTCATTACCTTTCCATGCAACCGACTTGATCTTTAACGAGAACATAGGGATCTCAGACACAAGCAATAAGGAGGTAGCCAACGCTACCACCAGCGTAACCACTATAAATAAGACATTATTCGCCTGGCTCAAAGGAGACAATGAATATCCGACCGAAGCCCAGAATAACGCATGTGCCGGAACCGGCATACCGATAAATGAAGTTGTCTGCCGCTCATCAATATTGAATTTGGCAAGACGCAAACCGGAGAAAGCAGGAATCACAAAAGCCAGATAAGGAATATAACGTCCTATCTCGCCTAAAGGAAGGCTTGCCTGTCCCAGCATCGAGAATACGATCATACCGGGTGCCACTCCGAAACTCACCATATCCGACAATGAGTCCAACTCTTTTCCCATCGGAGAATAAGCCTTCAGCAAACGGGCGGCAAAGCCGTCGAGAAAATCGAACACGGCAGCAATGATGATCCATATGGCAGCCCATAAATAATTATCCTGCAAAGCCATCACAGTGGCGATGCATCCTGATACAAGACTCAGACAAGTGATTGTATTGGGGATATGCTTTCTTATATTCATTCTTTCGTATATTTTCCGGATTCTATTCGCACGGGCATTTGCTTAACCGTGCAATCGGTGTCTGGTTACCGGTCACCTTCTGATCCATCTCAATCAAGACTTCGGTTCCCACCGGCAAATAAACATCTACACGCGACCCGAATTTGATAAAACCCATCTGTTCATCCACGTGACATTTCTCTCCGACCTTGGCATACGTAACAATACGCCGGGCAAGTGCTCCCGCAATCTGACGTGCCAGTACATCCACCCCGTTCTTAGTCGTGATAACAACGGCTGAACGTTCGTTTTCAGTACTGCTCTTCGGCAAATAGGCCGCCATGAACCGTCCGTTATTATGAGAGACATGTTTCACGGTACCGTTTACCGGAAACCAGTTGGCATGTACGTTAAACACGGACATAAAGATAGATATCTGCAAACATTTCCGGTGAAGGATCTCATTTTCCATCACTTCCTCGATTGCTACGATCGTACCGTCGGCCGGTGCAATCACCAGACCTTCAGAGTCGTAAGGGAAACGACGAAACGGACTGCGGAAGAAATTCAGGATCAGCAGGAAAAGAATAGTCGAAACTGTCGCAACAGAATAGAACAGCACTCCCTTACCTACGGTATGGTATAATGCGACATTTACGACAAATAAAACCGTAAATAACGTAAGTAGCAGGCCTGTTCCTTCTTTATGTACTTTCATCCTTCTTCTTAAACTGCGTTTTTATTACAATTTGCAAAAGTATTCATTTTTACGGAATAACAAAACAAATAAGATGACAAATCGGTTGACTGCGGACAGATGCGAAGCCGGACTGTCAACCGGGAGTCATCAACTATCTACAGATTCGATAGTTCCCAGTTCCACATACCACAGGTAACCCTCTACCTTTTCATATCCCATCTGCCGGATCAGTTTCATATAATTCTTCACCTGGTTATGATATCTCTTATCCTGTATTTCACCGAATTTATAGTCGATCACCACGACTTTATCTTCCGATATCATGACCCGGTCGGGACGTTTGGACAATCCTTTTCCGAAAAGGATATCGACTTCATTCAGCACACGGGCCGTCCCGTCATACCAAGGATGTACTTCCGGCATTTCCAGCAATTCTTCCAGCCGGACAATCAGCGTCTCTGCTTCATCCTTATTGATGACACCGGCCAAACGATAGCCTTCAACGGCCGCCGGAATATCCTTTTGTGTCCGTATCTGGCTGAGCACCTCGTGCATCAGGGCACCGTGTTTACGACGGGCATTATCAAAGAAAAAGCCTTTGCCATGCAAACGAAGCTGTAAACGGTCGTCAGGGGAAATAGAGTTGATACGAGCCATCGCGATCTCCTCGGGACTGTGTCCATCCTGCTTGGCTGCTGCGGGATGCCACCAACTACCCAGTTCAAAGATCCCTTCTTTCGTATCAAAAGAAGAAGGCAATGAAACAAGCGCGTCTCCTTCCCGGGTATCCTTCACCTCCAGATACAAGCCTGCCCATAAAGCATCGGCCATGGAAGAGATCTTTTCAACTTCGCCGGTCTCTTCCTTTATCTTTTTCGGACGGGGAGCAAAAACGATCAGTTCGTCTTTGGAGCGGGTGAAAGCGACATATAATGTATTCAGATTATCAATGAATGCATGCAACCGCTCACGGAAATAGTCTTCCGCAAAAATGGTATTCCCCAGCGACTGGCTATAGCGGACAGGAACCAGATGCAGCCGGTTGAACGGTTTGGTTTCCGGTTTACACCACAGGATAACCGGTTTGCTGGGCTTATGGTCTATCTCCCAGTCGCCGAACGGAATAATGACGACCTTGAATCCGAGTCCTTTCGACTTATGGACGGTAAGGATACGGATGGCATTCTGCGCATCCGGGGTAGCGATTGTTTTACGGTATCCCGTCTCATCCCACCATTTCAGGAAGCGAGTCAGATCGGCACTTTCTTTTTGGGTATACTCCGATACCATATCGAGAAACGCCTGAACGAAGACCTGTTCGTTATTCTGAAATTCTCCGGAGAAAAGACGGAAAAGTCCTTCTGATATTTCATACAGCGACTGGCGGGAAAGAGTCTGCAACTCCGATGCAATCTCCGGCGGAAAAGCCAGGCCGGAAACGGTTACGGAATATGCCTCCGAGAGATTCTCGTCTTTCGTCGCTCCCTGTAAAATCCGGTAAGAGTACAAGGCTGTCTGTTCATTGATTTTATCTTCCGGGTTTCTCAGATACCGCAACAGGGCAACCATAAAACGAACAGCCGGCGATCCGCTGACAAACAGGGCGTCGTCGGAGATTATGTCGTAATGATAACGGTCGGAAGGGTTTGCCTCCTTATAGGAAAGCAGCTTTTCAGCCACCATCGCCCCTTCCATATTGGTACGGACCAAAATGGCGATATCCTTCAGAGCATAACCGTTATCCTGTAATTGTTCCACCACACCGGGCAAACGGTCCAGGGCTTCTTCTTTCCAGTCTTTCTCTTCATCACCGACAAGAAATTCTATTTTGACATGGCCGTCTTTCTGTTTGAACGGCGGCGGAACCTGTTGATAACTTTTCGTATAAGCCGACATGATCTTTGTCAGATAGGCGGCACGCTGTTCTTCACTCAGCGAAGAGGTCAGCAGGCTTTCGTTATATACGCTTTGCAAGACACCGGGGATAGCGGTAAAGAACGTATTATTAAATTCAACGATATTCCGGCAGCTGCGCCAGTTTTCCTTCAATGTTTCTTCCCGAACTTCTTCCTGCGAGAAATCGGCTTGCACCTGTTCATCCAGCAATTTCCAGTCGGAGTTGCGGAAGCGGTAGATACTTTGTTTTACGTCTCCCACAATCAGATTGGCCCGGTCGTGTGCCAGGCTTTCTTCGATCAGCGGACGAAAGTTGTTCCATTGCATGCCGCTGGTGTCCTGAAATTCATCAATCATATAATGATCGACGTGCGTACCGGTCTTTTCATAGATGAACGGGGCATCGCTGCCTCCGATCACTTTATTCAGCAGCTCGGTCGTATCGGCAATCAGCATGACATTCTTTTCCTCCCGATAGGAGGCGATCTGGCGGGAAACGTCGGTCAGGATACCCAGCGTATAATAATAACGTACGATTTCACGAGCCGTATTATAAGCGGTCAGATTAGAGAACAGGGCGATGATACGTTTGATACAATCATTCAGACCGTCTTCAAAAACACAACCGATGACCTGACGCATTCCTATCGGAGTTGTTTTGGTAAAACAGCCTTCCAGATTATCGGCTAGGCCGATAAAGGTGGCTGTCGGCTCTTTCATCTCACCTTTCGCCAGACGGTCCAGCAGGGTAAGCGGAGAACGGCTTCCTCCCTTAAAATCGGTTGTACGGATGGCATATTTATTGAGTAAGGCAAGACCGCTCTCGCCCAATCGCTTCGCTTCGGCTTCTACCGAACGGATAATACCAAAGAGTTCATTTTTATAGTTTTCGAGTGCTTCCTTATCCTCGATATCTTTGGCCACTTCTTCACTGGATGCCTTGTAGCTTTCCTTAAAAACTTCACGGCTCAGGGACATGATATCTTTACGGAGGTTCCATTCGCCTCCATTCTCTATCTTATCTTCGGCGAAACGAAGCAGCCAGCCTAATAGTTCCTTACTTTCCGGCTTTTCAAGATCCGCCAGCAGGTTATCGACAGCTGAAGTGAGCACCAGCTCCTGGTCCATTTCAATGCCATAGCCACCCTGCAAACCTATTTCACGGGTAAAAGCACGCATAGTCTGCTGGAAGAAACGGTCGATGGTGCTGATATTGAATGCAGAATAATCGTGCAGGATATCGGTTAATATCTTTTTTGCCTGTTTACGGACTTGTTCTTCGGTCAGCGCATAGGTAGCCCGCAAAGATTCCACATAATCAGACTTACGACCGGAAGAGAGGTTGTAAAGTTCCTCCACAATACGGCTTTTCATCTCATCGGTAGCCTTATTGGTAAACGTCACCGCCAGGATACGGCGATAGGCTCCCGTCCCGCCAAACAGCAAGGTCAGATATTCACCGGTCAGCTTATGGGTTTTTCCGGCTCCCGCCGAAGCTCTGTAAACAGTCAGCATAGTTTTAATTATTAATGAGAGGTTTTAATATTGAATCTCCTCAAATAATCCGGCTCTTTACATAGCCTTCCTTTTGAAGGATTTCGAGTACTTTCTGACGCAAATCTCCCTGTACGATGATTTCTCCGTCCTTAGCGGAACCGCCTACCCCGCATTTTACCTTCAGGAATTTACCTAAAGCCTCCATATCCTCTGTCGTACCACGGAATCCGGTCACCAATGTAACGGCTTTACCACCCCGGTTCCGCTTGTCCAGCGAGATACGCAATTGTTGTTTCTCTTTGGGAAGTGTATCTTCTTCTTCCTCATTCCCTGTATTATATTGAAAATCCGGATTGGTGGAATACATCACCCCCAAACGGTCTTTCCAGTCATTATTCTTCATAATTCATTACATTTTATTTGGTTCAAAACTACAAATTAACAGCGGGATAAGCAAAAGAACGGAGAATAATACATATCTTTGCTTGAAACAGACTGATTTTCATAACTATTTTAATTATCACACTAGTTCGTATGAAAAGACTTTTTTTCATATTATCCCTTATACTACTGATTGATCGTTCCATGTATGCCCTGCCGGACGATAAGGACGGTTATATTTTAGTTATCCATTCCATCAACTTTAACGAAGTATGGACGCAAGGTATTTACGAAGCAATCAATAAGACTTTTACCCAGGAACATATAACAGTGCTTGGCGAGGAGTTATCTATCCCTGCTATAAAAGATACGACAGATGTAAATGAGAAACTGGAAATATTACGTAATAAATACCCCACCCCTCCCAAAGTCGTTGTTTGCATAGGCGATCCGGCCTGGTTGCTCTGCCGTCCCCTTTTCGATAATGAATGGAAAAATGTACCTTCCATCATCTGCCATTCGCAGGAACTGGTCCCGATAAAAATAGAATATTTACTAAAAAGAGACCTGGAAACTATCGAACATATGGCTCTTACGGAAGATGAGATAAAAGGATACAATACAACCAGACTGATCCAGCCCCTTTTCGTAAAAGAGACCATTGAAACAATAAAGAAGCTACAGCCTGAACTGAAAAAAATAATCTTTATTTGCGACAACCGCTACATCAGTTTATATACCAAACAGGAGCTTTCAAAAACAATACAGGCAAATTATCCCGAGTTAAAACTGGAAGTGTTGTCCACTCCAGCCCTCTCTACCGAAAATCTGTTGGACAGCTTAAGTATATATGACCAGAAAGCAGGTATCATCTATTACTCCTGGTTTGTCTTCAAGAGTTCCAAAGAGAATCATTACCTGATTGATAACATGCAAAAGATGACCAACAGTTTTTCCCTGCCACCGGTCTATCTTCTGGCAGACCTGAACATCGAGACTGGTAATTTTGCCGGGGGACATTATATCTCGGAAAATGATTTCAGCGAATCTGTTATTACCACCGTCCGGTTAATATGGCAAGGAACCGCAGCCCGGGATATCCAAACCCATATCGGAGGGGAACCGCACACCTATCTCAATTACCAGCATCTGCTCAATCACGGCATCGAACCGTCCCGCTTTCCACCCAACGCCATTTATTACCAGCAGCCACCGACATTCTTTCAGAAATATAAAATACATCTGTTCAGTGCATTTGCAATCATTATCCTGCTGGCAACAATTGCCGTCCTGCGCTTCCGGCTTTATATCCAAAAACTGAAACAGGAAGACGAACGTCGCGAAAAGGAAAAAGCGGAAGAGGCTAACCGGCTGAAATCTGCGTTTCTGGCAAACATGAGCCACGAAATACGCACTCCGCTCAATGCCATCGTCGGCTTCTCCAACCTGATCGCCCATTCGGAAAGTCCAGAAGACACTGCCGAATTCTGTAATATCATCGAAACCAATAACGAGCTATTGCTCCAACTGGTCAACGACATACTGGATTTATCAAAGATAGAGGCCGGTCAATTGGATTTTACCTTCTCCAACATCAATGTTTCTTCGTTATTCACCACACTGGCACAGACATTCAAAAGCCGGACAAAAGAAGAAGTAACATTGGAATGTTCAACACCCGTACATCCCTGTTTTATCTATTCGGAAAAGACACGCCTGACACAGGTCATAACCAATTTTCTGACCAATGCCTGCAAATTCACTTTCAGAGGAACTATAAGAATGGGATATGAAGAAATAGAAAGCGGCCTGCGTTTCTATGTTTCCGACACCGGCAAAGGTATTTCCAAAGAAAACCTTCCGCACGTGTTCGAACGTTTTGCCAAATTTGACAATTTCATACAAGGTACAGGACTGGGATTATCTATCTGCCTGACAATTGTAAAACGTCTGAACGGAGAGATCGGAGTCGAATCGGAAGAGGGGAAAGGAAGTACCTTCTGGTTCACCATCCCCTGCGAAGTTCATCATAAAGACATTATCATTTCTGAATCAAGACAGTAGCATAAGCGGCTATCCCTTCCTGGCGTCCGGTGAAACCCAGCTTTTCTGTGGTAGTCGCTTTGATGGATATATCCTCTGCATCTACTCCCATCACTTCGGCCAATGTCTGTTTCATCAGCGGGATATGCGGATTCAATTTCGGTTTTTCAGCTGCGATCGTTGCGTCTATATTACCTAACGTATAGCCGGCATCACGAAGCAACTCCATTGTTTCATAGAGTAAAACTTTACTGTCAATACCTTCATACTCTTCTGCCGTATCAGGGAAATGATAACCGATATCACGCATATTGGCAGCCCCCAGCAAAGCATCACAAATGGCATGTATCAACACATCCGCATCGCTATGCCCTTGCAACCCCATTGAATGTTCGATTCGAATCCCTCCTAACCATAACTCACGGTCAGCGACAAACGCATGCACATCATAGCCGAAACCAACCCGTATCTTCATAATTTTCAGTTCTTAATATTCAATCTTCAATTATCTGAACAGGTTCTTTATCCCATCCATATCAAACGACAGTGTGAAACGGAGTGTCTGGTCCAACGGGTTACTCTGAACGGTACTTACCAGATAGGCTGCATCCAACTGGAATACACTCATGCGGAAACCGGCTCCGACTGAGAAATACTGACGGTTACCCTTATTGGCATTCTCATAAAAATAACCTCCACGAAGAAAAAACTGCTCGTTATAACTATACTCGGCACCGATCGAGACCATCACTTCCTGCAATTCACCTTTGAAACCGTCAGGCGAATCACCGAAAGATTTGAAGATACCGGAGATACCGGATACATTATTATATTCTTCTTTTTTCTTATCGTATTCGGCTTTCTCTTCATCCGTATACCCTTCCTGCAAATAAGGCAGACTCGGAACCAGATACTTACTCAAATCCAGATACAAACCGATCCGGTTATAATCATCGATCGGATACAGCAAACCGGTACCCAGACGAAGTGTTGTCGGAATAAATTCATTATGCTCTCCCCCGTCATAAGAGATTTTAGTACCAATATTAGACACATTGAAACCGAAACTCCACAAACATTCACTGTTACCCAGAATCACATATTTCTCCAGATAACCCGCAATATCCGCAGCAAAGGCATTACCGGGCACGCGGCTTTCATCAGCCGGGTCGGTTCCCATATCCGAACGGATATAACGCATGGCCACAGCCATCGAAAAAGATTCAGACAATTTACGGCTATAACTTACATCGAAAGCCATTTCATACGGACTAACGGAATAATTACCTGTCGACTCTCCGGTAATAGGATTATAGGGTACATCTCCCAACGAGAAATAACGCAAGGAAGCACCGACAGCCTGCAAATCGCTATCTCCGATTTTATAGTAACCGGACAGATTCGCCAAAGCCACGTCGTTTACCAACTTACGCAACCAGGGAGTATATGATAAAGAAACGCCTGCCTTACTATACATAAACGCATATTTAGCAGGGTTCCAATATTGAGAGTTTATATCGGGAGTAGTCGACGCCCCGTTATCACCCATACCACCACCACGTGCATCAGGTGCAATTGATAGCGAAGGCACTGCAGTATTAACCGGAGCAAACTTAGCCTTATCACCTTCGGCGTGCAATGCCGTAAAAGTTGCCAAAAGGCTAATTACAACTATAAGTGTACTGATTTTTAATTCTTTTATCATACTATATCTGTTAAAAACGCGGTAAATAAAATTTACCCTACCAACATATAAACTGATTTTATATTACTTTATTGTGCGAGGATTATTAATTTCTTTGCGTCTGTTGCCTCTTTGGAGCCACCCGAGCTGATCGCCGCACGATAAATATACACCCCGGGACGAAGGCGTCCTCCCCGGTTATTCGTCAGATCCCAGGTTACCGTATAGGACTTGAATAGTTCGGAAGCACCGGTCTCCTGATGCTTCCATTGCAGACGCCCCATCATATCGTACACCATGATACCGACTGTCAACTGGCTTTCCGGACGATTATGGAACAAATGGAACTCCACCTGTTCACGTGCCGGACTGGGCGATGCCGTCAACTCCAACAGATAAGGCTTCAATCCCTCGACTACCTCAAATTCAAATTCATATGTCGTCGAATTGTTCTGTATATCCCAGACTTTAAACTCTGCGATATGGATTCCCGGCGTTAAGGCAGGGATCAGGTATTTCGCGATCCCTTCTCCGTCACTCCCCGGAATCAGTTCATAATAACTGTTCAGATTAAAGCTGAACGAAGGATCGCCGTCGATAATCAGCATCATATCATGACCGATGCTGCTACCCGTTATATTCACACCACTCTTATCCCAAAGACGCGCCACAAAGAACGGGGTTGTATTGACCTGGCCACCACTGACGAATGTCGAATCGTTCAGGTATAAAGCACGGACTTCGGGCCCCTCATGATCGTCTTCCGCGTTATCATCGGTTCCCCCGACCCGATAATTCAGATAAGCACCCTGCGCCTCCAGATTATTTGTCTCATCCGATGCGTAGAGGTTCATCTTACCGAACTCGTTCGAATAAGAAATATCCTTCGGCACAGTAAACGTGAAACTAAACTTTCCGGCACGAACTGAATCGTTACCAATAAAAAGTATGTTTGAATAATCTGTATATTTGAATTTCGTTCCGGTCTTATTATTATCCAATGTCTCATAAGAAAGGCGGCTGTCCATGACGGTCGGGTTCAGCAGACCATTAAAGCCGGTTGCAATATTTCCTCCCGGATCCAATACTTCGCCTTCCACCGTTATCTTCTGCAATGCTTTAAAATCGACCGGTTCGTCCGTTACCGGATTCCCGTTTATTGCCGTCACCTGCATCCGGTACTCCGGATAAGCCAGCTTCAATGCGGGATCGCCGATCAAAGCGAATCCCAACTTATAACGGCTGGAACCCAATGCCTGTTTGGTTGCTTTCATCACCTCACCCAACGTTAGCCGGCGTCCGTTCTTTTTCTCGAACAAGTTACGGATCAAGTTGTCATTAATAGAAAAGTTAGGACTGGAATAAGCCACACGAGTCGTAGTAAACAAACCGATGCCACCACTTACCTTATTCAGGAATACCTGCTCGCCGGCAGAAGTAACCGGAGCATCAAAACGGCAGAAGTCACAAGTCGCCGTAATCCACACAGGCAGACGTGTATAAGTAGACTTCGTTATATCACTTTCTGTCAATACCTTTTCATCACTCCAGGATACGGTATTACCATGACCTGTATAATTGATCAGCAACAATCCGTTCTTAAGCTGTTTCTGAAGATTCGTCTTTACATCGGGATAGGTACTTAAACCTCCGGAAAAGTCCTTTTTATAAGAATCAAAATAAATCTTATTTACCATGAACTCCGGATGACTGGTATTTATATATTCGCCCAGATCATCAGCCTGTTGAGCATGCTGTATCATGTAACCGTCCGCATTACTTCCGTCATCTGCGACAAAGCAGACGTTATTCTTCCACGATCCGGTCTCTTTATTATCCATATAATTGATAACCTTATCCACCATATCGGTCGCCTCGGTCAATGTCCGGACAGGGAAACGTCCGATACCGATATCCACTCTGGCTGACACTAACCCCTTTCCGTTATTGCTGTCATCCAGAAAACCGAAATAGTCATCTACCACATATGATTTATCATCCAAAGATTCCTCAGTCTGATAAGTCAGCAGCATATTGTTCTTTGCTACATTCTGCCAACTTGAAGTAATGAAGCGATTATCAAACGCCCCGTCACCGAAAAGAAGCAGATATTTGGGAGCATCGGCCTCCGAAGTCTGCCGGTCATAAAACATCTTCATAAAACGACGGTAGGCTGTCGCATCCGGGGTTCCACTGGAAAATTCATTATAAATAGCATCCGGAGAAACGACCTGGACAGTCAACCCGTCGCGGGTACGATGTGCTTCGGCCAGACGTTCCGCCTGCGAAGCCAAACCTGACTGGGCGATAATAACCATATCTGTTTGCGGCAAAGCATGCAAATCCTGATTCGCCACATCGCCTATCACTTCGGGGGACGGCAATGTCTGGTTTCGCTGCACCAGGGCAAATTCCCTCAACGTTCCCGCCGGAATAGAGAAAGACAATTCGCTTCCGCTCAATTCCGTTTCCATCCGTTTCGGGTTCAACTTATCGGTCACATCAAAGACCAACGTATTCGCATTCGCATTCTGAATAACGAAACGGGAAGCGTTATTTACCGAAGCCAGGCTACGAAAAAAAGTACAGGCGCCATAGGGTTGCAGTTCACGTTTCATCTGCAAACGGATAAAGTCCAGATGTACGTTCTTATGCCCTAACTGTCCGTATCTTACATTTACTTTTACATTTGTACTTTTGTCACCTTTCCAATCGACGACCTCATATACCGAACGTGCCATAGTATACGTTTCACTACCACCCGTACTGCTATAAGAGATACTCCTTTCCAACACTTTGTTTCCATCCACGCTCATGGTCACACTTCCGTTACCACTTGTCGGCTTGGCGATAAAACGCAACGTTACCTTACCGTCATCATTGGTTATACCGGTTATACCGTTAAATGAAAAATCTCTTGAAAGGGTCATATCCATCGCTTCTCCAAAAAGCTCACGTCCTGAGTTATTAACGGAGACAAGGTCTTTTTCATGCAGAAGATAATCATCATAAGTAGTCAGTTTCAGAGAAGCACCGGCAGCAGACGCCACAGATTCCATTTCTTTTGTACCCGTCGCATCCGTCAGGAAGTAATAACCGTAATTGGAATAGGGATTATTGGTATGAATAAAACTTCCCGTACTTTTATCATAATCCCATTTGATAACCCCGCAACCATAGAATAGCAGATAATCGTCACCACGCCAGACCGGCACAGCAGGAACATCATCGATATAAAGAGTCGAGAAATCTTCATCCAACATACAACCGCCATACCCATGTACGGAAACCTTGGCAGGATCAGAGAACCCCATGCCACGCAGGTCGGCATATGTCAGTTTATAAAATCCTCTGTCTTCAACCTGTACCTTCACCCATTTGCCGGACGACAATGCGGAACTGGCTGCATATTTGCTACCATCCGCCCAGGCAGAAGTAAAAAAGCAGATACTTATTATTAATGTATATAGTATTCGTAGCATAGTCATTCATTTCCCGTTATCTCACGTGGAAATCCAAAAGCTTCCGCTCGCCGATATAGCCCTGCAAATGATCATCGATCTTAACCGGCCCTACACCCACCGGCGTACCTGTAAAAATCAAATCTCCTATCTTCAGGGTAAAGAAACGGCTCACATAAGCGATAATCTTGTCTACCGGGAAAAGCATATCCGAGGTATTTCCCTCCTGCACTTTCTGACCGTTTATATCCAGATGGAACGGGATACGGTTGATATCCCCTACTCTGTCCAATGGCACAAACGTTCCGATAACAGCCGAATTATCAAATGCTTTACTGATCTCCCAGGGTAATCCTTTCGCACGCAACTCTCTTTGCAGATCACGGGCGGTAAAATCGATACCGACTGTTACTTCATTATAGTAACGATGCGCAAAACGTTCGGCGATGTTCTTACCCAGCCGGTCTATCTTCACGACAATCTCCGTTTCATAATGTATCTCCGATGAAAAATCGGGAATAAAAAACGGTTTTCCATCCTTCAACAGGGAGGAATCGGATTTCATAAAGATAGTAGGCTCCGATAATTCTAACGAATGATGCAGCTCTTTATTGTGTTCTGCATAATTCATTCCTACTGCTATAATCTTCATTTCAGTGATTAATTGAGTTCAAGCGATTAAACATGACAGCTAGATGGGCATACATGGAAGTGTTCTGTACCACAATATGTTCCGGGACACGGATACGGAACGGGGTAAAATTCCATAAGGCTTTGATTCCTCCGGCAATGATCTGTTCGGTCACCTCCTGCGCTTTATCGACAGGCACGGTAATAACACCGATCGTCGCCCCGAATTCTTTTTGCTTGGCAGGAAAATCATCCAAATGAAATACAGGAATGCCATTGACAACCGTTCCGGCCAGTTCCTTGCGGACATCAAATCCGGCAACGATCTCCAGACCGTACTGATTCAACCCGGTGTCCTGCAATAAAGCAGCTCCCAGGCTACCAACACCAAATAAAAAGGCCTTGTGCTGCGCGGTAAAACCTAAAAAATCCTCCAACACATCCACAAGGGCACAAATATCATAGCCTACCCTGGTTTTCCCCGAAATATTTACAAACGAAAGATCTTTCGCCACCTGGCTGGGATCTACATTAATTTCTTTAGCAATCTGGGTAGATGATACAAACGTCTCTCCCTTACCTTTCATCAGTTTCAGAAAAGCAAGATACCAGGGCAATCTCCGAAGCGTCGGCTCCGGAATTTTCCAGGCTTGTTTCAAGTCATCATTAGCCATTATTTTGTACTTTATTAATGTAGCTCACAAAAGTACAATTTTTTTCTTTCCTTTTTAGTTTATAGCCGATTTTATATGTTTGGACATTACCGCATCCAATGAGCCTACATAATAAAAAGGAACATTGATCAAACGAATTGATTTTCAGACACAAATATACTGATTTGTTTCAAAACATAGGCAAAGGCACTCACTTTTTGTTTCAAAACATAGGCAAAACACTTCACTTTTTGTTCCAAAATATACGCAAAAAGGCTGCATACTCCAAAACGGGAATGCAGCCTTTCGTATAAAGGGTAGATTTTCGTACTTAGATTCTTTCCAACGTAGCGACAATGAAGTCCCACACTTTTTGCACTGTCGCGATGTTCACCCTTTCATCCGGTGAGTGTGGGTGCTCCAGATCCGGACCGATAGAAATCATATCCATTGTAGGATAAGATTCCTGGATGATGCCGCATTCCAGTCCGGCATGCATGACCTTTACCGAAGGTTTCTTTCCGAACAATTCCTCGTATGTCTGCTGCATTACGTTCAGAATCGGAGAATTGATGTTCGGCTGCCATCCGCCATAAGAACCGCCGTATTCCACCTTAGCTCCTGCCAAAGCAAATATACTTTCCAGGCTTGAACAAACAGAGGCCTTACGGCTCTCCGATGAACTGCGGACCAATATCTTTATTTCAATCAATTCATTGGATGATTTGACGATGGCCAGGTTGGAAGAAGATTCCACCGTTCCGGGGAAATCACTCAACATGCTGATCACACCATTCTGGCAACCTTCGATCGCATTGATAATATCATCCTGAATCTCTTCCGGAATCAGTGTGCCGGGCAGATCAGTCATATCGGCAACAAAGCTGATATTATTCTCAATGCCTTTATATTCCTCCCGGAACATATCCTGATAATCGCTCACGAGCTCCCATAAAGCCTCTACATTATCACCGGGAATGGTAACAACGGCAAATGCCTCACGCGGAATCGCATTACGCAACGAACCGCCTTCGATAGATGACAAACGAGCCCCATAGTCGCAAACGGCCTCTTTCAGGAAACGGAACATTAATTTATTGGCATTGGCACGTCCCAGATGGATATCCACACCCGAGTGACCGCCTTTCAATCCTGTCAGGCTCAACTTTACAGCCACATCCCCTTCAGGAATATAAGTATCTTCTTTAAACTGGATCGAAATATTCAGGTCTGCACCGCCGGCACAACCGACAAACAATTCGCCTTCTTCTTCCGAATCGCAGTTAATCAATGTTTCTCCTTTCAGGAAACCGGGCTTCAAACCGAAAGCGCCATCCATTCCTTCTTCTTCATCGATCGTGAAAAGAGCTTCTATCGGTCCGTGCTTGATAGTCGTATCAGAAAGCACTGCCATAGCCAACGAAGCACCGATGCCATTGTCGGCACCCAATGTCGTCTCACGGGCTGTTACCCAGTCGCCATCTATATAAGCATCAATCGGGTCAGTCAGAAAATCATGTTTCACAGAAGAATTTTTCTGGGGAACCATATCCAGGTGAGATTGCAGGATTACAGTTTTGCGGCCTTCCATTCCGGGAGTGGCCGGTTTACGGATCAGAACGTTTCCTGCTCCATCCCGCAAAGTTTCCAATCCCAATCCTTTTCCAAAAGCTTCTACAAAACGAGTGACTGCTTCCATGTGTCCTGTCGGACGGGGGATTTGTGTGAGGTCATAGAAATAACCCCAGACATGCTGCGGGGAAAGATTCTTGATTTCTGCTGACATAGACTTAATGTTTAATTTTAAAAACTCTTATTTTATACATATAGTATCTATTCTGAAACAACGGCGGGTGTCTCTTTGTTCGTAAGCGGCAGAGCCACAATGCCGAACAGGCCGCACAACACCGTCCATACCGTCTGCACCGTATGAACCACCAGGGCAAAAGCGGCAGCATCATTTTCGTTGACACCAAAGCAGACCAATGTAGCGATCACCATGAAATGCCAGGCACCGATTCCCGCCTGTACAGGGACAGCAACCCCGATGCTACTCATGGTAAAAGCAATCAGTCCGACCGTTATTCCCAGATCACGGGTAAAGTCGAATGCATAGAACGTTATATAGAAATAACAGAAATAGCCACCCCATATCATCAATGTCTGTGCCACGAAACGTCCTTTCTGCTTCAGCAGCCAGATGCTCTTCATTCCGTCCCATACATTCAGCAACAACGCCTTTGCTTTCTGCACCAGCGTAAAGTTACTCATATATTTGAAAACAAACCAAATTCCGACCACTAAAATTACTGCACCGACGTAAATCCATATCGAATCGAACATTTTCTGAAAGCCTTCCAGCAATGCAGGGTTCTTCGCAAAGAAACTGACAAAGAAGTCGAAATTGAAAATAAAAATCAACAAAGTAATCGATCCCACTACGATCGTATCGCTCACACGGTCGATCAGCAAGGTTCCCAGCAACTTGGTAAACGGGATCTTATCATACTTGGTGATAATACCGCAACGCCAGACTTCGCCGACACGCGGCAACACCATATTCACGGCATAATTTCCCAGCACGGCATAAATGATATTACTCATTTTAAAGCGCTCGCCCAATGAGGAAATCAACAACCCCCAACGCAATCCGCGAACCACATTGGCAAACAGGCCGAACAGTAAAGAAACCAATATGATATCATATCTTACCCCCTCACGGATGACACGCCATATCTCGGTGACATCCATATGACTATATAAAAACCAAAGCAGCAAACAGCCAAAAGCTAAGGGTAAAAATATCTTGACAAACGTTTGTAGGATACTCTTAAAATTCATTCTACGTAGGATACTTTAAATTATTTGTTGTATTTTTGTGCACCCGCAAAGATAAGCATTATATTTTAATACGAACATTTTACACCAAAGAACTGGATGAGATTAGTTAAGCCAAAGAAAGCATTAGGACAGCATTTCCTGAAGGATTTACAAATCGCTCAGCGTATTGCCGATACGTTGTCGGACTACAAAGATTTACCGGTTCTGGAGATCGGTCCCGGCATGGGGGTGCTTACCCAATACCTGCTGGAAGCGGGCCATGACCTGACCGTGGTGGAACTGGATATGGAATCGGTAGATTACCTGGAACAAAACTTTCCGGCGCTCGAAGGGCGTATCCTGGCAGAAGATTTCCTGCGATTGGATCTTTCCAAACTTTTCCCCGGCCAGTTCTGTGTGATCGGGAATTATCCTTATAATATTTCCAGCCAGATATTCTTTAAAGTCCTCGACTTTAAGGAACACGTGCCCTGCTGTTCGGGGATGATCCAGAAAGAAGTGGCCGAACGTCTGGCAGCCGGACCGGGCAGCAAGACCTACGGTATCCTCAGCGTCCTGTTGCAAGCCTGGTATACGGTAGAATATCTCTTTACTGTCAGTGAATTCGTATTCGACCCGCCTCCAAAAGTGAAAAGCGCAGTCATCCGCATGGTACGGAACGACCGGAAAGAGCTGGGATGCGACGAGAAATTATTCAAAACGGTAGTCAAGACCTCTTTCAACCAACGTCGTAAGACACTCCGGAACTCGATGAAACCACTGCTGGGAAAGGATTGTCCGGACTACGCACTGCCTGTTTTCGACAAACGGCCCGAGCAGCTCTCGGTTGAACAGTTCGTCGAACTGACGTTGATTGCGGACCGCTGGCTGAAGCAGACGGGGACTATACAGAAGGAATAAAAACGGGGTTACAAACAACATGACCTATGATTGAACTGACGAAAGACTATATCGACAACCTGAAAAGTATCATCGCAGAAAAAGATGATGCCAAAGCACAGGCTTTACTTCACGATTTATATCCGGCAGATATTGCCGAACTATACCAGGAGTTGAATCTTGGGGAAGCAATCTATCTGTATTTGCTGATGGACGGCGACAAAGCCGCCGACGTCCTGATGGAACTGGATGAAGAGGACCGCCATAAATTACTGAAAGAACTACCCAACGAACTGATCGCCAAACGCTTCGTCGACAATATGGAAACCGACGACGCGGTAGACCTGATGCGTGAGTTGGACGAAGATACACAGGAAGAGATCCTTTCGCACATTGAAGACGTCGAACAGGCCGGCGACATCGTCGACCTGCTGAAATATGATGAAGATACCGCCGGTGGTTTGATGGGTACGGAAATGATCGTGGTCAACGAGAACTGGAGTATGCCTCAATGTATCGATGAAATGCGCAAACAGGCGGAAGATATGGACGAAATCTATTATGTATATGTCATAGACGACGACGAACGGCTGAAAGGCGTACTTCCCCTACAGCGACTGATCACCAACCCGTCCGTCTCGAAGATCAAGCATGTCATGAAGAAAGAGCCGATCTCGGTCCGCGAAAGCGACAGTATCGAAGAGGTTGCCGAAACGATCGAAAAATATGACCTGGTAGCCTTGCCGGTAGTAGACAGTATCGGTCGCCTGGTCGGGCGCATCACCATCGACGACGTAATGGATGAAGTCCGCGAACAGCACGAACGTGATTACCAGTTGGCATCCGGTATCTCGCAGGACGTGGAAACTTCGGATAATGTATTTACACAGACGGCCGCCCGCCTCCCCTGGTTGCTGATCGGTATGATCGGCGGACTGGCAAACTCAGTTATCCTCGGGGGGTTCGAAGGTAATCTGGCGAGTAATCCCAAAATGGCCTTGTTTATTCCCCTGATCGGCGGAACGGGAGGGAATGTCGGCATACAGTCATCCGCCATCGTGGTACAGGGTCTGGCCAACAACTCATTGAAACAGGATAACATTCTTCCGCAGATATTAAAGGAAGGAATTGTTTCGTTGATCAATGCCAGCATCATCAGTCTGGTCGTATTCATATATAACTTCTTTATGCTGGGCGACAAAGGGATAACGGCTTCCGTCTCCCTGAGCTTGTTTGCCGTCGTTATGTTCGCCAGTATCTTCGGTACGCTTGTCCCGATGACGCTCGACCGCCTGAAGATCGATCCGGCATTGGCAACCGGACCATTTATCACCATCACGAACGACATTATCGGGATGATGATTTATATGTTCATCTCTTCCGCATTGACATAAGGGGCGGTTCGGTAGGGGCGGTTCGCGAACCGCCCCTACGGGGATCATCCTTGTTTCTTTCTTCCCAACAGGAATCCCAGTAGATCCATAATAAATTGCAGGATCGTTTTCACCTTGTTTGTCTTCTCGCTCATACGCTGTCATTATTAAGATTATACACTATGGGAACCAGCGACTGTGCAATGCTCTCCAACATCTTGCAATAGGCCGCCCGGTTATCCCCGTTCACTTCACTGATATACCTGCTGTAAGCAATCTCACGGGCATACGCCCGGGGATAATGACTCACAGCTGCCGCCTGCTTATAGACCGTCGCTATCAGGCGGGCAAAATCCAGGAAACTGTTTTCAGGACTGTCGTAACGGCGAAACAGCAGACCGTCCGGTTTATCCAGATCAGTCTTGCCGCCATGCCAGTAAGCATTGGCAACACCATACCCCGTCAGTCCGAAAAAGTTATTGTAGCAGGTAGCCAGGGAACTCTCTCCCCAGCCGGTTTCGATAGCAGACTGAGCCAGGATCACTACCGGGTTCAATCCGTACAACTCACCCGCCATACGTGCGGCGGGGAGGTACTTGCGGGTAAATGAATACTTATCCATACACACAGGTTACAGAGATCATTCAATTTCAGGACGATCACTTCCACCGTCCGGTGTGGCAGGTTTCGACTCTTCGAGCTTGAAACGCTCGCTTTTGGCCGTCAGGATCAACTCACGCAACTTAGGACCGGGACGGAAGCGAAGGCGGGCGCGATACAACATATTCGAAGAGAACTCCTCAGCAGTCACACTCCCCGAACTGGTCTGCAACAGCTGGAAGGTACCCAGCTCGCCACACTGCACCACCTCCCCGCGGGCCAGGAACAGGAGCAGGAATTTGATCACACGGTCTATCACCACCTTCACATCACCGCTCGAAGCAGTGGAACTCTCTGCCACGATTTCGCACAACTCATCGAAGGAACACGTCCCCGTCGCCCGGGTCTGCGCATAGTAGAGTTTCTCTTTCCCCACCTCTACATTTTTACTAAGGTTCTTCCTCTGAACCAAATGAAACTGTAATGCCATACTTTATTCTTTTTAGTTGATTATTAATTACATATCAAAGATACGGCAAGCGCCTACCCACTTTGTAGACAGCGGTGACGTGGTGTGACGAAACGACATTTTATTTCCGATAAATATTGTAGATAATGAAAACTATCGCTAAATTTGCATGGTATGAGAAAAGAGTTTGGAAAATGGTTAATGGATATTGCCAAGTATATTACTACTGCGGTAATACTGACTTCCATATTTGGAGACATTGAAGAACGATGGATCGTATATGCTGGTGGTATAGCAACTACAAGTGTAACATTGTTATGGGGGCTTTATTTAACTAAAGAACGCCCTGTTAAAAAAAAGAGGAGGAAATAAAATGGGAACATTAGTAATGTTTGGATTTGTCATCGTTATCGCCTTTGTGGGTGGTATCTATTTTGTGATACAAGACCGCAAAGAAGCACGTCATCACGAAGAACAGGATTGTTGAAAGATCTATTTTAAGTAAAATAACACGAAGAAGGTTTCCACTGGTTGGGAGCCTTTTTTTATTGAGATTTGAAAATCGGGCTTCGCGATGGAACATAGGGAATAATGTGGCAATATGCCAATGTGCCAATTTAGAAATAATTGAGCTATCCAACTGTCAAAGTGACTCATCTGTTACAGGTTCATTTGCCGTCTGCTTTAGCTGACGGTTTACAAGCTGATTCTTTTTTGGCTTTAGCCACATTTCTCCCAGATAGAGAGTTTTAAGAAATGGGACTAAAGTCCAAAAAGATAAATACTTTATTAGTCCGTCAGCTAAAGCAGACGGCAAATGAACCTGTAATAGCCAAGTGACATTGATGACAAGATAGCTCA
>OLIT01000064.1_pt1 | contig 113514 bp, 96 predicted proteins | sample 1601341 | NCBI WGS metagenome assembly OLIT01 (sample SAMEA2452121, study PRJEB22498) | human gut metagenome | biome: human feces; feature: human gut; material: feces | place: Australia | collected 2012
ATCTTTTGAAACGCTTACTGTAGAAACTGCTTTACCATCTTGGGAATATACTTTAAGTTTTAAATCTGCCATAGTTATCTCCCTTCAATTTATTTAGTTTCTTGTGCTGGAGCTTCACTAGCAGCTTCAACTTTCACGCTTCTATCAATTACTGGTTTAACTTTGTAATTTTGAAGGGAAGGTTTGACAGCACTTCTAATCTTAACGATGGATTTTTTAGATCCTGGAACACCACCTCTAACAAGGATGTAGTTCTTGGAAGCATCAACTTTAACAATAATTTGATTTAATACTGTTGCGGATTGATTTCCCATATGACCAGACATCTTTTTACCTGGGATAACACGGTTATTGCATCTACCATTGTTAGCGAATGAACCTTGTTGTCTGTGGTAACCAGATCCATGTCCTTTAGGACCAATCTTATATCCCCATCTTTTGATAACACCAGCGTAACCTCTACCTTTGCTGGTTCCGATTACGTCAATGATTTCTCCATCTTTGAATAAGTCAGCTTTAATTTCTTGTCCGACTTCAAATCCGTTCATTTCATCGCCTTTAAGTTCGAATAAGAATTCTTTTGTAGCGACGTTAGCCTTTTTGAAAATTCCTTTTTCGCATTTATTTAAGGATTTTTCTTTCTTATCTTCATAACCGATTTGAATTGCATCATATCCGTCATGATCTTTTGTTTTCTTTTGAGTAACAACGTTAGGTAAGACTTCGATAACGGTAACAGCATACATTGTTCCATCTTCAGTGTAGACTTGAGTCATACCCATCTTTCTACCGATGATTTCTTTCATTTGCCTTACCTCCTTTATAATTTGATATCGATATCAACACCACTTGGAAGATCTAATCTTCTTAATGCATCGATTGTATCGCTGTTTGGATTGAGAATATCGATAATTCTCTTGTGAGTTCTAATCTCGAATTGTTCACGTGAATCTTTGTCCTTATGAACAGCTCTTAAGATTGTGTAAACTTGTTTTTCTGTTGGTAGTGGAATTGGTCCGACTACTGTTGCGCCTGTCTTAGTAATTGCATTTACAATCTTAGAAACGCTCATATCGAGAATCTTGTGATCATAAGCTTGTAAACGAACTCTAATCTTTTTAACTTTTGCCATGAATTCATTCTCCTTTCGACTACATAACTTATGGAAGGCTCAATAACGAGTTACCTGATACATCATCATGACAACGCTTATGGGTGTATCAGCAATCTCGCATTTCATCACTTTTCCGTAAGCCTTAAAATAATACTATAAAGCGATATTTCAAGTCAATAGCAAATTTATAATTTGTAGAAAATAAAATTTTTACTATTATCCTTATATATATTTATAGTAAACAGCGTGAAAGACAAAAATAAACTCAAGTTTCTTAGCCAAGTTAACAAGTAGCAAAATACTTAAACTGATATTAAAAAGCACTACATCAATTATTTAAAAATTCAATTTTTGAGCAAGTAAATTTGAAAAATTAACTGCCTTTTCTATTTGTATTTTTCTTTAAAATATTAAGTGTCTTAGCTTCCTTCCTATAAAGCTTAAGAATCAAGTGCATCAATATTTAAAGTAGCTTATCTTTTAGAGCCTTTTATAAGATCGCTTTTAGCACAATTTTTAAAAATTTAGTTAATATTTGCATGGTTTTCAAATATAGAAGTATTATTTTTAGATTGGTTTAGAGAACTCGCATCCACAATAATCTTGGCGGTAAATATCTTCTTCTTTTCCAATTTCAACTCCGATATCTTGCCCATTGTTCTTTTTAAAATCAAAGTGAATAAATTTTATCTCTTCATTTTCTAGTCTTTCACAAACTTGAGAAATATAATTTACATCTTTATTTCGAGATATACTCATTATTGTAGATACATATTTAAAGTTAAAATCTTTTGCGTATCTAAAAAGTCGTTTCATACGTTTATAAATACAAATTTTACAACGACGCCCGCCTTCTTTTTCATCTTTAAAAGGAATTAGATTATTTCTAAAATCATCATATTCATAACTGTCGACAATTAGTTTGATATTAACTTTAAAAGTTTCATTAACAAATTTAATATGTTTTTTTAAAGCTAATAATCGCTTATCAAATTCTTCTTTAGGATAAATGTTAGAGTTTGTATATAAAATAGTAACGTCAAATAAATAGGTAAGAAAAATAAGAGGATAAATTGAACAAGCGCCACAGCAAGCATGAACTAAAATTTTTGGATTATGTTCCTTTTTCCTAATTTCTCGATATTCTTGCAAAAATAAATCGTTATAATTCATATTTAGTTTTATTATTTTCTTGAAATTGCTTCAAGAAATTTAACCATTTATTCAAGATAACTTCTTCAGAATATTTTAAAGAATTTTTATAGGCTTCTTCTTTATATTTTAAAAGTCTACTCCTGTCCGAAACTAACTTAATAATTTCTTCAGCGTAATCATTAGGATCTGAAGAATTGATAATTACCCCTGCTTTATCTGGGACTGCGTCAAAGGTATTCTTACCAAAATAAGTCGTAAAAGCTGGAACACTTTGAGAATTAGCTTCATTAATAACTAAAGGCATTCCTTCAAACTTGCTAGACATTAACAATAAATCTTTATCCTTAAAAGCCTCACTAACATCTTTTGCTTCAAAATTTATAAATACATTCTGAGTTAATTCGTATTCATCTATCTTTTCAAGCATCAACTCTTTAAGCTTCCCTGATCCATAAAAATTGATTTTAAAATCTAAACCTTTCTCTTTTAAAATTTTAGCTACTTTAATTAAAAACAATGGATTCTTTTGATCGGCATAGCGACCTAAAAATATAAAGTTATTATTAAAATATTCTGTTCTTAATACTGGTTTAAGTTTAATCATATTTTCAATATATGTTGACTTATTAAGTATTTCCTTTTTATTGCGTGCAATAGCATCGCGAATATTTTTACTTAAAAAAACATAATATTCAGGTTTATGGTAAAAAAGTGATATCAAGCGTTCGCTAAATGAATAATAATGCTCAGCATTATAATGATAATGAAAAATAACATGTCTTCTTTTTGGCATAATAGCATAATTATCATCGCTGCTAGCAATTAAAATATCATTTTGACCAGTCCTTTTTAAAACTTTCCTTCTAAATTTATACTTGCCAAATAAACAAAAATATAATAGGCGTAAAAAAATCATTATAACTTGGAAATATTTTTTCTCATGCCACTTTTTTAATACTTTTTCATCAATCTTAGTTACATAATCATTATTTAAGAAAATTATTTTAATTTTAGGGTCAATAAAATAAGGGATGGAATTAACTTTTTTACCACATACAACTAAAGTTATGTCATAAAAATTAGAAAGTTTATTTGCAATAGAAATAGTTGCAGTTTCAGTTCCGCCTAGAAATTCTAATTGTTCTAAAAACCAATAAATTTTATTTTGTTCCACTCTTCTCCCCCTTGGTAAGAAAATAGTATGTATCTAAAAATTTTTCGTTATTTAAATAAGTTGATAAGTCACACTTTTTAATTTTATTAATCTCGCTATTAATTAACTTCATATATTTAAATAGAGACATTTGTAAGCATTTTAAATTTTGTATGCCATAAATAATTAACATAACTTTTTTATAAAAATAGTTAAAATTTGTGGAGTTTTTAATATTATTGTTAAGTGAATAATATCTTAAAATGGCTAAAGAATTAAGATATTTTCTAATAAAAATAAATGGATCAAAATGTAATGATGAGTTTTCTCTAAAAACATAAACATAGTTATATTTAGATGTTACCATAATTTTTTTAGCTTTAAAAAAAGCAATAAAATTAAAAGCTATATCTTCAACAAAATAATGTGCCTCAGGTGAATTAATATTATGTTCAATTAAAAAATCTCTACGATAAATTTTATTCCAAACATATCCTCTTATTTTAATATCACTAGCTATGGCTTTTGCCCATTTTATATTTGTTTTATAATCACAATTATCTTTTAAATGAATAAATGCTTTTTTCTTTTTATTTTTCTTTTCAAGATAATAATTAGAAATTACTATATCAGGCTTTTCTTTTTGAATTGCACTATAAAAATTTGCTAAGCAATTTCTTTCAAGATAATCATCCCCATCAACAAAATAAATATATTCTCCTTTAGCAACTTTGCATCCATAATTTCTAACTAATCCTTGGTCTTTAAAATTAAGATAATAGATCTTAAAGCGATTATCTAAATTAGCATATTTTTGAGCGATTATTTCGTCGCCTTCTAAAGGATCATCAAGAAGTAATAAGACTTCATAATCATTAAAATTAGATTGATTTAGAAGACTTTTTAAACATTTACCTAGATATTTATCAACTCCATGTATCGCAACACATACTGAAATCTTGATGCTATTTTCTTCTAGTGAATTTGCCATAACAATTTAATATACCTTGTATCAAATTATATCAAATATTGATTACTAATATTATTTAAAATTAAAAAATTATTGTATAGAATAATACCATGAATTACTTAGAAATTCTTGGTTACACTTATTTAGCTCTTCTAGGGGTTATTTTATTAATTGTTTTACTTAATTCTTATTATATTAAATTTATATATGTTTATTATAAAAAAGAAAAAACTTTTCAAAAAGCCAATATTTTTTATAAATATATTGTTTTAATTCCTGCTAGAAACGAATCTAAAGTAATTAGAAATATTTTAAAGTCGCTAAGTGAGCAAGATTATCCAAAAGACAAATTTGATGTATACGTCATTACCGAAAGTGAGGATGATCCTACTAATAAAATAGCTTTAGAATTTGGCTATAAATATTTTGTCAGGACACAACTTGAAAATAGACGTAGAAAAGGTTTTGCTTTAGAAGAAGCTTATAATCATTTACAGGCCAATAAGGTTGATTTTGACTCTTTAATAATTTTTGATGCTGATAATATTTTGTCAAAAGATTACATAAGTAAATTAAATGATTTAAAAGCATCTGGATATGAAATTGGTGTTGGTTTAAGAGAATCAACCAATGCAGATACGAATTATATTTCTGCCTCAAGTGCCTTGCTCTTTTGCTATCAATCTCGTTTTGTTAACAAAGCTCGTTCTATTTTATTTGATAAAGTTGTGATTTCTGGAACAGGTTATTTCATTGATAAAAAGATTATTGAAGATGCTGGAGGTTGGGTTTGGACTGGCTTAACTGAAGATGTTGACTTAACCCGCTATGCTTATATTAATGGAATTAAAATGGGTTATAACCCTACTGCTATATATTATGATGAGCAACCAACTGATTTAAAAACTTTGCATAATCAGCATGTTCGCTGGGTATGGGGTTTTATGAATAAAGGTATTATTGACCTTGCCATTAAGAAAAACCCAAAATATCGTAAAACAAACAAATTTGGCCGTTATGAATTGTTTAGTTCACTCACCTTATTCCAATCAAGTGAATGGGCTGTTTTGTTCCATATGTTAACCTTATTTGCTTTTATGATCTATTTCGGAATTAGACTAGATGGAGCATATTTAGGGCTTTATGGTTTGTTTGTAATTGTTGATCTTCTTTTAATGTTTTTGATTTGTGATCTTGCAAATTTAGTTGAATTAATATTTAGCGGTTCACATTTTAGAGTAAGTCGTCGTTTAAAAATCAAATGCGTAGTTTTTGGCTTTATTTTCTGGGCTGATTGGCTTTTTGCTTGGATTGATGGATTTATTCATCCTAAAAAAAGAAAGGTTTGGGTTGCCATTGAACACAAAGGCAAACGCAAACCTAAAAATAAATAATTCGTTAACTTTAAAAACTTTAATAGATAAACATTGAATCACCAAAGGAGAAGAAACGGTATTTTTCTTCCACGGCATGTTTATAACATTCAAGCGTAAACTCACGCCCCATGAAAGCACTAACAAGCATAACTAAAGTTGATTTTGGCAAATGGAAGTTTGTAATTAAACAATCAATAGCTTTATATTCATAGCCTGGAGAAATAAAGATACTTGTTGCACTACTTTCAGCCTTAAATTCACCAAATTTATTAATATTAGCTTCTAATGTTCTAACTGCAGTTGTTCCAACTGCAATAATTCTTCTTCCTTCTTTTTTAGCAAGGTTTAATCTTTTAGCTGCTTCTTCACTAACTTCATAGGTTTCTGAATGCATAACATGGTCTTTGGTATCTTGAACTTTTACTGGTCTAAAAGTGCCTAATCCAATGTTTAGAGTAACATCAACAATTTCAACGCCTTTCTTTTGAAGTTTTTCAAGTAGTTCATTTGTAAAATGAAATCCAGCTGTTGGAGCGGCTGCACTTCCTTCGACTTTAGCGTAAACTGTTTGATAATCATCATTATTTTTACACGCTTTATGAATATAAGGAGGAAGAGGCATTGTTCCAATTCTATCCAAAACTTCTAAAAAGATTCCTTGGTATTTAAATTTAATTAGTCGAATTCCTTCATCTTTAACTTCGAGGCATTCACCAATTAATTCATCGTCTTTAAAATGAAGAATGGTGCCTACTTTAATTGCTTTAGCATTTCCACATAGACATTCCCAAGTATCACTACCTAAATCTTTTAAAAGCAACACTTCCACATGAGCTCCAGTTTTATCTTTAGTTGCAAAAAGTCGAGCTGGAATTACTTTAGTATTGTTTCTAACTAAAACATCGCCAGCATTTAAATAATCATAAATATCTTTAAATATTTTGTCTTCGTAAGTTTTCTTTTCCTTATTTACCACCATCAAACGACATTCATCTCTTATAGCACTTGGCTCTTGAGCAATAAGTTCTTCTGGTAAATAATAATCAAATAAATTAATATCCATAAACTCTTCCTTCTACCTAAAACCCTCTAGAATCGCCATATTTTTTGAGAATTTCATTTTTATATTCTTCAAATCTATCTTCTTGAATAGCTTTACGTGCTCCTTCTACAATAGAAATTAAAAAACGTAAATTGTGGATTGATAATAAACGTGCACCAAATTGTTCTCCACAAACATATAAATGTCTTAAATATGCTTTTGTATAATTTTTACATGTATAGCAATCACATTCTGGATCAAGTGGAGTAAAATCAGATTTATATTTTTCATTTTTAATATTTACTCTACCTTGATGAGTCATTAAAGTCCCATGACGAGCAATACGAGTTGGTAAAACACAATCCATCATATCGATACCTTTAGCAATGCCTTCTAGAATATAATCTAAACTACCAACTCCCATTAAATAGCGAGGCTTATCTTCGGGAAGATATTTAATAGCCATATCAATCATATTAAAACACACATCTTTTGGTTCGCCGATTGAAGTTCCACCGATTGCATAGCCGTCAAAATCCATTTTGGTTAATTCTTCAGCCGCCATTTTTCTAAGATCAGGATAATTGCCGCCTTGAACAATTCCAAATAGTGCTTGATCTTTTCTAGTATGAGCATCTTTACCTCTTTTTGCCCATCTTAAAGTACGTAAAGTAGAATTTTTTGTATATTCATAAGTTGCAGGATAAGGGATACATTCATCAAAAGACATAGCAATATCAGCGCCAATCTTATGTTCAATATCCATAACAATTTCCGGTGAAAAGAAAATCTTATCACCATTTAAATGGTTTTTAAAAGTAACACCTTCTTCTGTGATTTTCCTTTTTTCTGATAAAGAGAAAACTTGAAATCCTCCACTATCTGTAAGCATTGGCCCATCATATTTCATAAATTTATGGACACCACCTGCAGCAGCGACAATATCTTCTCCTGGCCTAATGTGAAGGTGATAAGTATTAGCTAAAATAACACCACTTCCAATTGCTTTAATCTCTTCTGGAGATAAAGTTTTTACAGTGGCTAAAGTTCCAACAGGCATAAACATTGGAGTCTCTACATCCCCATGAGGTGTATGAAGAATTCCATATCTTGCTCCTGTTTTTTTATCAATATGCTTAACTTCTAATTTAAAACCTTCACATGCCATAAAATCACCATTTAAAATCTAAATTTCTACTTGCAAATATTAATTTTGAAAAACCTTTAGTCTTTTTCATTAAAATCATAAAGAGTGGATAACCTAGGCAAGTAACACAAACAAATTCGCCTAAAGCAACCCAACCAAACATCACCCAATACATATAAGATAAATCCATTGGTTCGCCTGTATTAATTGTTGATAAATAAATCGTAAATGGAACCACTATTGCATTAATAATTGTTGGAAAAAGCGAAGAAACAAATAGGTTTTTGCAGACTTTTGAGAAGAAAACCATAAGTAAACAACTCATAAGTGTTGCAAGAGTTCCAAAGATTAAATCTAATGGTCCTACAGTCGACATGATGTTGGCTAAAAAGCAACCAATCGTTAATCCAACAGTATAAGTTGGATTAAAGAAAACGAGTAAATTCAAAGCTTCTGAGAAACGAAACTGTGAAAATTCATATGCAAGTGGACCGCATAAATAAGTCACAACTGCATATAAACAAGCAATAAATGCATTTGCGCAGATTACACTGGTGGTAAAGTTCTTTTTAAACCACAATAAGAATCTGCTTTCCTTTTTAATTTGATTTTCCATCAAGAAAACCTCCCCTGTTAAATTTTACGTGTGGTTAGTCATGGGTTAGACACACGAGTCGAATAAAATTATATATATTTTTACGTAGTAAAACAAATTAAATATATTCTCTAACTATATTAAAAATATCTTCTCTAACTATATTAAAAATAAGGCTTCACTCAGCCTTATTTTAATACGTTGTTTTTCTTCTTTTAATAGCTTTGAAATTATCTTCACGTCTTTTTTATTTAAGACATATCCTGTATCTAAGATTCCGCCATCAACAGTACAAGTTTGATAAATATAATCAATTAAATCTTTATATGGGGCTAAATCTTTTTGCCTTATATATTTCCTTTTAGTTTTAACGCCTTTACTTCTTTCCTTTTCTTCAATTGCTTTTTCTTCTTCTATTAAATCATCAAGTAGATCAAGCAAGTTAAAATTTTCTTCAAAATATATTAAAGGATTAAAAGAAAAGAAAAATTCTTTCAAAGCATCTTCTTTTATTCCGACTGAAAGAGAAAGTTCATGAATTGTACAAACTTTTTTATTCCGTTTTTTTAAAGTGCTTATTATTTTAGTTAATCTAGTTTTTGAAATACTCATACAAATAAAAGAAGAGACCCATTTTTTATTATTATATTCTCTTAATCAAACTAATTCTTCTTTAATTTCACAAATTCTTTGATAAATTGGGGATGAGTCTCTTCTAGTTCAGTTAGATATTAAGTGTTCCTAATATCTTCCTCTGATTAATTTATATCATGGGGATATTTTTCTGTCAACATTTAAAATGAAAAATTTTTACGAATTTTTAAATTAAACGTAAGGCACATTCTAAAAATCACGATAAATAAGTCAAAAAATTAAATTTTATTCAAAATTTGCTTACGAATTTAACTTTTATTCGTAAATTTGTCTTAATTTTGCTTTTATATGATATTAAATTTATTATGATTTCTTACGAAAAGTTACATTTTAAAAGGCAAAACGAAAGTTAAGATAAATTTGTTTTTATAAATTGCTCTTGCACTTAACAATATAGATACAACAAAATTTGAGATTCATAAAACACCTATACTTGTAATTTTTATAAGTAATAATTCTCTTCTTATATACCTTAAATTAAATAAAAATCAAGGCTGAAAATTTTCATCTAAACTATCGATTTTTGATGTTAATTTTTCCCACGCATAATATAATAATTTTAAAGGAGAACCAAACTATAATGAAAAACAAAATAATTTATGTTTCCGGGGTTGTCAATTTTGAAACCATCATCGATGTTGACTCATTCCCTATTTTTTATTGTCCAATTGAATACCCATTCTTTGGTGTCAATAGCGGTATTAGCGGACAAGCTTATAATGTAGCCAAAGCACTTAAAACACTTGGTGGTAATGAAGTAATTATTTCCGGACTTGTTGGGAAAGATTTACTTGGTAAAGTCGTTGTTGATCAAATTAAAAAACTTAAAATTGATGCAACACTAATCAAAGATTCTTTAGAAGCTACACCAAATTCTGTTTCTTTAGTTGATAGAGATAATAATGTTAAAACCTACATGGATCTTAAAGAAATTCAAGAAGTTAACGATAAAGTTTCTAAAGAGGAAGAAGAAAAGCTTGCTAAAGCAGATATCGTTGTTTTATCTAACTCTAATTTCAATAGACCACTTCTTAAAAAAGCTAAAGAACTTGGCAAAAAAGTCGCCACTGACGTTCATATTATCGGCACGGTAAATGATGATTATAATGCTGATTTTATGGCAGGTAGCGACATTTTATTTTTATCTAAGAAGGGCTTAGATAGAATTAACTATGAAGACTTCCTAATCTCAATTTATGAAAAATATCATAACGAAATTATCGTTCTTGGCGAAGGAAGAGAAGGCGCTATGATTCTTGATGCTAAAAAACATGTTATCTATCATATCGACGCTATTACTTTAAGAGAAATCGTTAATACTGTCGGTAGCCGTGATGCCTTATTTAGTGCTTTCATCCACTTCTACTTAAGAAATGTTGATAGTTTAGAAGCTCTTGAACTTAGTGAAGTCTTTACTTCATATAAAATTGGTGAAGCTGGCGGAAGCAATGGTTTCTTAACTCAAAAAGAAGTAAAAGATAAAGCTAAAACCATCGATTTTGACGTTTATAAAATTAAAGAATTTTAATTGAGTTTTTCATTAATTTTAAATAATTAAAGGGACTTTTTGAAAGAAAAGTCCCTTTATTTTTATAGTTTTATTCTTTTAAAAGAAAAGCTAAATAATAAGGAATTGTTAATATGTTATCGCTTTCTCCAATATTATATTCACTTAATTTTATGCATTTTTTAACATTATAAGTTGAATAATTATTTAAGATTGTCTTGCTTGCTTTTGTATTACCGGTTTTTCATTAATTCTTTAGTTATTTTACACTTTTCCTAGGGAGTTTTTAGTGAGTTTTTACACTTTTCCAAGCGAGTTTTTCCAATCCTTGAAGTAAAAAAGCCACCAAAATAAACAATTCCATTACTATAAAAATAATCATAATCTATCCGATAATCAAGATTTTTAATAAAATTTGCATCTTATGTTTTTTTGATTAAATTATAAACATGAGTATTGTTAGAAAAATTTTTATTACTTTTCTTGCTATAGTTTCGTTGTTTCTTTTGCTATTTGCAGGTTTTCCTAATCGTACTGGATTTTCAATCGGCTTTGAAATCAATTTAGAAAACATTCTCTTATATTGTGTTTTGCCTTTTGTGATAGGTATATTAATTATTGGGATTCTTGTTTTTTTAAGTATTAAAACTAAAAAAGATATGATTTTTCTTTCTATAATTTCAGGTCTATGTTCTTTAATAATGCTTATTTATGCAATCTATTTAAGCATCATAGCTGTTGATTGGATCATTGTAGGACTTCCTTTCAACTTATCTAGCACTGTTATTTTATTAGCATTAGCTATAGTTCTTCTATTAATAAAAAGAAAAACTATGACCTGTAAAGTTGTTTAAAATAGTAATTATTTAGAGTCAACTTGTTAAATATTTCTTGTTTACTTTAAAGAAAGATTTATTTTAACGCCGATAAATCTGGTTTATAAATCAAACTAGATTCTTGTTTATCTTTTAAAAACATAATCATATAAATTGGTAAATACAAAACTTTACCAACTTGTTTTAAATTTGAGTTATTGTAGACAATACCTTTTTCAATCTTCAGTTCATCATTATTTACTAAATTATTTAAGGCTGCATGCCTTTTATAATCTTTACCTGATTTAACTTCAATAGGAACTACTTTCGAATTGATTTCAATCAAAAAATCAACTTCACCTATTTTTTTATTATTATAGTAAAAAAGTTTGAAACCCTTAGCTTTAAGTTCTTGTGCAACAGCCGATTCATATAAAGCACCAAAATTAAAATTAACATCTCCATTTAAAATTTTAATAACATTATCTTTACAAAGTTTATGTGTTAATAAACCAACATCACATAAAAATAGTTTAAACAAAGTTCTCTCTTTGCTAGCAAGTAATGGAAACTTTGCTTCATTTGCGTTATAGACAAATACTCCAATATTACTATCAATGAGCCACACAAATGATTTTTCATAGCAATAAAATGGAGCTTTTGCATTTTTCCAACCTAAAATATACTGATTTTTTGCATTTTTCCAACCTCAAATGTATTGTTTTTTTGCATTTTTCCAACTTTTTAAATTTGAAAAGTTAAAGGTTTTATGAAAGAAAAATTAAAACAAGAAAAGAAAATTCGCTACAAAAAATCCCATTTTCAAATTAAAAAATACGATAAATAAGGCATTTATTGCTTCTTAAGTGTTTAAGATAGAAAAAAAAGAGTAACTGCAAACAAGCAATTACTCTTATATTTTTAAAGATTAAAATATTAAATTACTCAAGTTCAAAAGCACCAGTATAAAGTTGATAGTAGACGCCTTTAAGTTTAATTAAATCATCATGACTTCCTCTTTCAATAATACGTCCATGATCTAAAACCATAATAACGTCACTGTTTTGAATTGTTGAAAGTCTATGAGCAATAACAAAGACTGTTCTGCCTTTCATCAAGTTATCCATACCAGCTGTAACAATTGCTTCAGTTCTTGTATCGATTGAGGAAGTAGCCTCATCAAGAATCATAACAGGAGCATTAGCTACTGCTGCTCTCGCAATTGAGAGAAGTTGTCTTTGTCCTTGAGATAAGTTTCCACCATCATTGGTTAAATACGTATTGTATCCTTGTGGCAAACGGGTAATGAAACTATCAGCGTTAGCAAGTTTAGCTGCGGCAATACATTCTTCATCAGTTGCATCAAGTTTACCATAACGAATATTATCCATAATGGTTCCGCTAAATAAGTTTGTATCTTGTAAAACCATACCTAAGGATCTTCTTAAATCCTTCTTTTTAATCTTATTAATATTAATTCCATCATATCTGATTTTTCCATCTGCAATATCATAGAATCTATTTAATAAGTTAGTAATTGTTGTTTTACCAGCGCCAGTTGCACCAACAAAAGCGACTTTTTGACCAGGCTTAGCATACAAAGTAATGTTATGAAGAACAATCTTGTCTGGATTATAACCAAAATCAACATCAAACATTCTCATATCGCCTTGTAATAAGGTATAAGTTACACTTCCATCAGCTGTATGTGGGTGTTTCCAAGCCCATAATGTTGCTTCTTTTTCGCTACATTCAACAATATTACCATTTAAATCATAACGACCTCTAACAAGAGTAACATAGCCTTCGTCTTTTTCAACTTCCTCATCAAGAAGATCAGTAATACGTTTACTGCCAGCATTAGCTAAAGCAATTGTGTTAACTTGGTTAGCCATTTGAGTAGCTGAGTTAGTAAATTGTCTAACAATTGGAAGGAATGAAACAATAACTGCAATTGAGAAAGGTGAAAGTCCACTCATGCCAGAGAAATTAGGAATATCATAAATAAAGAATAATGTCCCAACTACTGCAACAACAACATAAAGCATGTTACCAATATTGCCAAGAACTGGCATTAAAATATTTGCATAACTATTTGCTTTAGTGCCGGTTTTGCGGAATATTTCTGTAATTTCCTTATATCCTGCAATAGCTTCTTTTTCATGGCAGAATGATTTAATAACTTTTAAGCCATTCATCATTTCCTCAACATAGCCTTCTTGTCGACCAATATTCTTTTGTTGAACAAGGAAGTTTCTGGATGAATGACCACCAATGTGACGAGTTGCAAAAACCATGATAACACCAGCTACAATAGTAATTAAGCAAAGCCATACGCTAAACATAATCATCATGACCATAACGGAAACAAAGGTACAAACAAAGAATTCAACTTCACTAATTGAGTTAATAATAAGTTGTCTAATGGTATCAACATCGTTTAAATAAACTGACATGATATCGCCCTTATCATTACGATCAAAATATTTAACTGGTAAATCCTGCATGTGGTCAAATAAGGCTCTTCTTAAATCGTCCATATATTTTTGACCAGCAACTGCGTTAATTTGAGAATAAGTAAATCCAGCAGTAACTGAAATTACATAAGCACCAATTAAAAGGCAACCATTTGTAACAATTTCATTCCAGAAATGGAATTTATCACTAAAATCACCAGTTTCATTAATGTGTTCAATAGTTTTAGTGATTAAATTTGTAACATTTTGTAAAACAATAGGAGCTGCAATGTTACCAAAAGCAGTAAATAAGACACAAATTAAGGCACAAATAAAGGCTAATTTATGTAATGAAATATAGCCAAATACAATTCTAAGAATTGGTGGAAGTTTTTTATTCTTAAGCATTTTGAGCACCTCCTCCTATCTTATTTTGCATATCATAAATTTCTTTATAAATCTTATTGTTCTTTAAAAGTTCTTCATGTGTACCCATGCCATTAATTGTTCCATTATCCATAACGATAATTAAATCAGCATCTTGAACAGAAGAAACTCTTTGAGCAATGATGATTTTTGTAACATCAGGTAAAGTTTCTCTTAATCCTTTTCTAATAAAAGCATCAGTTTTTGTATCAACTGCACTAGTTGAATCGTCAAGAATTAAGATCTTAGGTTTTTTAAGGATAGCACGAGCAATACAAAGTCTTTGTTTTTGGCCTCCACTTACGTTAGATCCACCTTGCTCGATGTAAGTATCATATTTTTTAGGGAAAGTTTGAACGAAAGAATCAGCTTGAGAAATCTTACAAGCTTCAACGATTTCTTCATCACTTGCCTCTTTATTGCCCCATCTTAAGTTTTCTTTAATGGTACCACTAAATAAAACGTTCTTTTGAAGAACCATTGAGACATTATTTCTTAAAGTATCAAGGTCATATTCTTTAACGTTTTTACCGCCAACAATAACTTCACCAGTTGTTGTATCGTAAAATCTTGAGATTAAATTAACTAAAGTTGATTTTGATGAACCAGTTCCGCCAACAATACCAACCATCTCACCACTATTAATAGTTAAATTAATATTACTTAATGCATACTTTTGAGCATTTTCTTTATACTTAAAGTTAACATCTTTAAAGATGATTGATCCATCTTCTACTTTAGTAAGAGCATTTTTAGGATTCTTAATAGTTGGGACTTCAGTCATAACTTCATAAACTCTTCGCATAGAAGCAGTTGACATTGAAATCATAACAAAGACCATAGAAATCATCATTAAACTAGAAAGAATTTGAGCACCATAAGTAATTAAAGAAGATAATTGACCAATAGTCATGTAAGTAAAGACGGCTAAGCCATCTTCATTAGGTTCAATTCCACTAATAATTGCCCATGAACCAATAAAGATTAATAAAGCCATTGAAATATACATACAAGCCATCATGGCAGGATTTGTTAAAGAGATAATTCTTTCAGCTTTAGTAAATCCTTGTTTAATATCGGCACTTCTGGCTTTGAATTTTTCTTTTTCGTATTCTTCACGAGCATAGGTTTTTACTACTCTAATACCACGAACATTTTCTTCAATTGATTCATTTAAAGCATCATATTTCTTGAAAACTTTAACGAAAATTGGCATAACTACCCAAATAATAGCAATTAAAGCAATAGCAAGAATTGGGATAGTAATTGCATAAACCCAGCTAATTTGTGCAGTTTGAATAACTGCCATAGTAATTGAGAAGATAAGCATTAAAGGAGCTCTTAAGGCAATTCTAATGCACATCATATATGACATTTGAATGTAGAAAACATCAGTTGTTTGACGTGTTACAAGAGATGAAACGCTGAATTTATCAATATTATTAAAAGAAAAACCAGTGATCTTTTTAAATAAATCTCTTCTAATATTTGTAGAAAAACCAATTGCTGCTCTTGCTGAAAAACGACCAGCAGTAATACCACATATTAAAGAACAAGTTGCCAATACTACTAAAATTGCCGCATAAATCAAAACTGTTCTTAAAATGATTCCATCTGCATCACCAACTGTTGCATAGTCGCCCATTGTATCGATAAGTTGAGCCATAACAAAAGGAATAAAACATTCTAAAAGAGTTTCAAAAGCGATAAAAATAACAGCGATGATACTAGGTTTTTTGTACTCTCTAATAGCTGTAGCAAATTTTTCGATCATCTCACCATATTTAAACTTTGGTGGATCGACACTTACATCAACACTCATACTTTTTTCTCCATCCTTTCATTGAACTTCCTAAAAATCTTAAATAATTCTTCTTTTTCTTCATTTTCAAGGGCTGATAAAAAGAATTCTTCAACTTCATCTAAAAATTTGTCGGTTAAGTCAGAAATTCTTTTACCTTCATCTGTCAATTTGATTTCTTTTTTTCTAGAATCACCATTTTCAAGAGATGTTCTAATAATTAATCCTTTGCTTTCTAAAGACCATAAAAGATCACTCATTGAACTTTTAGAAGTTACAAAGAAATCTTCAAGATTTTTTTGAAAAACGACCGAATCATCTTTAGTGTTTTGCTTAATATAATTCAAAACACCGCATTGAAAACTAGTAAGACCTAAAACAACGATCTTTTCGTTAATATACTTCTTAACGAAGTTACTCATTACTCTAAGTGACATACAAAAATAGTTTTCCATAATTAGTTCGGTTCCGTACTAATATTTTAGTAATCAAAATCCAAATGTAAAGAGGTTTTTAAAATATTTTTCGTGATAGCGCTTACATATAATTTTTTAGTGTTTTTCTAAAGCAAAAAGAAGAGCCAAAATCCGGCTCTTCTACATAAAAACATCGCAATAATTAAGTATTTTAAAGAATTACAACTGTACCGTCTTCTTTAATTTCTAACCTGTCACCAGTTTTAACAGTATCTAAAAATTCCTTGCCGAGTTTATCAATACAGATGACATCGCTATTTTGCCAAACCTTTGCAAGAACAATGCCACTTGCTGCTAAAGAATCAATTTCTTCACTAAATAGAAAGGCGCGAGGATTAATTTTCATATCACAAACTGTTTGAATAACTAATCCTCCAGTTGTTGAACCAATTGTAATAGGTAAACAAAGAATTTTGCCAGTGATATTTTTGTTAAATAATTCTTTATTATTTTGATCGCTTACATAAACTTCCTTTTTATTCATTAAAGCTGATTTTTGAAAACTCGCCAAAGTATTAAAGCCAGCATGTGTAACTGCTGCTTCACCAATAAAATGACCTTTAGCAATAACTCTACCCTTAAATTCCTTCATCTTAATAAACCTTCTTTCCAGCAAGAATTGCTAAAATTTCTTCATCCTTAAAATAACGTGCCATAGAATATGTTCTTAATTTGTTTGAATTAGTAATAATCGCTTTTTTGTGAGTAAGTGGATTATTTGTATACATCAAAGGACAAATTGAAGAAACAGTAACCCCCATATTATATAATTCTTTATATTTAGCACTTTCTTCCTTAATAAATCTATTTAAGACTTTTGGAGGAGTATTTAAGACACATTGGCAAGAAACTTTTTCTTGATGGTTTTCAAGTAAAGCTTTCTTGATATCTTCATGCCATTTATTAAGTTGATAATAGTTAAGATGTGGGCAGCCTATAAAACAAAGCTTTGCTTTAGCTTCTTTATCTTTCCACATAATTGGATAAGATTTATAAACTCTTTCAAGTTCTTCATCATCAATTACGTAGGTTTTAGCCCCTTCTTTTATAAGCTTTTCTTTTAATTCTTTAGCTTCAGGAGTTAAACTATCAATATGGAAAAGTCCAACAGCACCATTTGAAGCACTAGCAGCTCCAAAATCCTTTAAATAAGCCTCAACTTTATCATCGATTTCGTGACCTAAGAAACGATCAAGTCCATAAACGTAAGGAACTTCTTCCATGACTTTCATACCAATTGCGCTACCTAAAATTTGTGCTTCTGGTACTTTTGTAGTTTTAACTTCAATAATCCAAGTTGCTTTTCTTCCTTCATCAAGTAAAAGACCAAATTCAGGAACATAGCCAATAATCGAGCCAAATAAATCAAGCATTCCACTATTTCGATTGCATCTAGCGCCTAAAACAGAATTTGCAAAAACAACAGCACTGCTTTCAGCCCAACTTAAAATGTCGCCTTTTTGAGGTCTATTACCACATTCCTTTAAATATGAAGCGCAAGAAAAAGAATCGCTATCAGTTAAGCCAGCTTTTTTAAGTTGCTTTTCGTAATCTTCTTGTTTTCCATATAAGATTTTATTGAAAACAATCTTTTCTAATAAATTGCACTTAACATTATCATAATCTAATGGACGAGGATCGCATGTAAAGCCACCTTCTGCTTTAATCCCTTCTTTATTAATCTCATCCATTGTTTTAAATAATGGTTTAAGTAAAGGAATACCAAAAGATGTAACAAGATGCCCTTCATTATGAGTAACTTTTACCATTCTTTTTGCACCAAAAATATCGCCGAAAAGAACTAAAGTCTCTAGAATTTTTTGCTTTGTTTCTCCTTCTTTCCCTTCGAGAATGCTTTTTAATTCATCATTTAATTCCATTTTATATTCAATCATATTAAATTCTGACCCCTTTTCTAAATGCTGAGCGTGTTGCTTCCCAAACTCTTGCTGGTTTGATTGCATCGCCAACTTTATAAATTTCTTTTGCTGCATTTAATTTCACAAGTTCATCATATAAACTTGTTTCGCTTTTTGAACCTAATGCAATTACAACTGCATCAGTTTTGATCTCTTCTTCCTTCCATGTATCTTTAATTGGTTTTAATTTATCAATTGGATTTTCAATATTTTCAGGAAGAATAGGCGCCCAAGCAACATATGGATTTGGCTTATTCTTAGATGTGTTAACACTGACTTTAATAGAACCATCTTTTATTTCTAAAAGCTTGGTCATATTTAAAAGTTTAACTTTCCCTTCATCAAGATAATGAATTATATGTGATCTATTTGCAGTGCACATATGGTTCATGAAATGTTTATCCATTTCAATTACTGTTACATTTTTATTATGTTCGTAGCGTAAATAGTAAGCCATTTCACATCCAACCATACCGCCACCTGCAACAACAATATTATTAAAATCATTGAGTTTTGCAGGATTATTGAAAATTTCATCGGCTAAAAATACATTAGCTTTATCGATACCTGGTATGTTTGGTTTAAATTCTTTTGCTCCTGTTGCTGTAACAATAACATCATATTTATTTACAACATCTTCTGCTTTGATGGTAGTTCCAATAAGTAACTTGAAATTAGGATTTTTATTCATTTCAGCTACTTCATGAGCCATATATAATAAGTAATTTTTCATCTCATACTTAATTTTTGCTATGCTTGCTTCATTAACTTGACCGCCAATGTAGTTTTCTTTTTCAGCAAGAGTAACTGTGTGGCCTCTTCTTAATAAAGTTTTAGCCATCATTATTCCACTTGGTCCACCACCAATAACAAGACAATTTTTCTTCTTTTCAGCTTCCGTGACTTCATTTGGAAATTCGAATTCAAAAGCTGTTAATGGATTAACAGCACATTGTGGATGGCCGCCTTCAACGAACTCGTTTAAGCAGCCTTCTTGGCAACCAATACATGGTCTAATACTCATTACATTACCAGTAAAAGCTTTATTAACCCAATCAGGATCAGCTAAAAGTGGTCTACCAAGCATTACCATGTCACACTTATTTTCTCTTAAAGCCTCTTCAGCTAAATCAGGATAACCGAGTTTACCAACTCCAACAATTGGCACTTCTTGACCTTTATTAGTTTTGATGCCTTTTGCTTTAAAATAAGCTTTAACTAATTCTGAAAGTTTTAAGAAGCACCCACTTGGCATACTGCTTGGTGGATGTGGTAAAAACCAGTTATCATAGCAGCCCATATCAACATCAAAAATATCAACACCAGCTTGAACCAAATGTTCCATAAAACGCAAAGTTTCATGAACCATTCTTTCTTTTCTGAAACGTTTAAGTGGTTTAACATTTCTCATTTTATCTTTATATGTTGCGTTTAAAGCCAAAGTTAAATCAATTCGATACATAATTGGATAATCTGGTCCAACTCTTTTACGAATTTCTTTAACCATATCACAAGCAAAATTTTCTTTATTTGCATATCTTCCTAATTTACGATGGTTAAAAGCACTATTTGAAACTTGTTCTAATAAATATCCTTCATGACCATGTAAATAAACACCATCTAAATTACAAGCTTTAGCATCAGCGCTGGCTTGTCCTATTTTTTTAATAATTTTTTTAAGTGATCTATCAGATAACCTTAAGCAAGGCACTGCACTCATATACCAGTTTGGATTGAAAGAAGCTGAACGTGGAAATGAATGTTGCGTAATTAAACATTGAGGATTTCCAACTCTGCCAAGTCCTGGAGTAAGTTGAACAAAAATCTTAGAATCATGAGCATGACAAAGCATAGCCAAATCACGCCAACCAGGATAAACAGTTCTTGAACGATCAATTCGAGGAAAATAAGTTAAATCACCTAATTCAATAAGTGATTTGTCAATTCCATAACTTACAGGAACTAAACCAGTAGTAATAAGTCCTACTCCGCCTCTTGCTCTAGCTTCAAAGTATTTGAGCATCATTTGATTTGGTCGCCCTGTTTCTTCCGCCATATCAATGTTACCCATTGGTGCCATTACAATTCTATTTTTAACAACACAGTTATTAATTTTAAGTGGTGTAAAAATGGAAGTGTAAGGATAAAATTTATTACTCATCTTTGGAGTTTCGAATCCTTTATCCCACCAGGAATCGTAACTTGCGAGAAGACTGTTAATTTCCTTTTCGTAATCCATTGTTAAATTCTCCTAAATCTTTATATTTATTATAACCTAGAATGACACACTAAAAGAAAATGAAAATTGCGAAAACAATGGTATTTTTAATACAAATTTATATTTTTAAATTCTTAATAAAAAATTAACAAACTTCCAATAGCAAACAAGCCTCAAAAAGTTTAAAATTTCTACGTCAAAGGAGAATTTTATGAAAGTTAAGATTTACCCAATTCAATCACAACTTCACAATCAAAACGTTTTAAATGAGTCAACAAGTGCTTTAATTCATTCACTTGAAGATGAAAATTTATCTATTGCTATTGAAAATGATGCAAGCAAACTTTATGAAAATAGTGACCTTGTATTAATCTTGGTGCAATCTGGTGGAAGCGAAAACTTATTTATTAAAAATTTCGCTCAATTTAAAGGGCCATATTATTTATTAACATATGGTGTTAATAATTCACTTGCTGCTTCACTTGAAATTTTGGCTTTCTTAAAAAATCACAACTTAAAAGGCGAAGTTTTACATGGTGATACCGACTATATCCGCTCTAGAATTAAAGCTTTAGCTCCTATTCAGCCAACTAAAAAAGGATCAGCTAATCTTGGTTTAATAGGTCGTTCATCTGATTGGCTTATTTCTTCTGATGTTGATCCAAAAACAGCTTTAGAAAAATTTGATGTCAACTTAGTTTATATCCCAATTCAAGAATTAATTGACGAATACAATAAATTAAGTTCATTTGAAATCTATGATTCTTTAAAAAATAAGAAGTTTGATCCAAAAGAAGTTTCTAAAGCCGAACGCTTATACAATGCAATAAAAGTTTTAGTTAAAAAATATAATCTAAGTGGTTTCACAATTCGTTGCTTCGACTTATTAGGCACTCTTAAAACTACCGCATGTTTAGCTTTGTCTCATTTTAATGATGAAGGCATTATTGCAACTTGTGAAGGCGACGTTCCTTCAATGCTTGGAATGTATGTTGCACAAAAATTATTAAAAGAAGCTGCTTTCCAATGCAATCCTTCACGTATTGACACCAAAAATAATGAAATTTTATTAGCTCATTGCACAATTCCTTGTAACATTTGTAAATCATTTGTTTTAGATACACACTATGAATCTGGTATTGGTGTTGGAATTCATGGCGAAGTTAAAGAAGGCAATGCCACAATTTTCAGATTAAATTCAGCTTTAACTGAATGTTTTGTAGAAGAAGGAACTATCAAAAACAATCAATACGAAAACAAACTTTGTCGTACACAAATCGTTTGCAATTTCCCAGAGCTTGATAAGATTTTAAAAACACCTTTAGGAAACCATGAATTAATCATTCTTGGCCACCACAAAGAGGCTCTTGTTAAATACTTTGAAAGCGTTGGTATTAAATTAATTTAAGATATAAATATTTTAAAAAAAGAGGGCGTGCCCTCTTTTTTTATACAAATAATTCCTTAAAATAGATATATTTAATTGTATAAACCTGCAAAAGCTAATTATTTTCAAGAATTTCCATGATTTTAAAATATTCAGATTCTAGTTCACTTTTTCTATCACTTAATTCATCAATCTTTTTATAATCTTCAAAATCTTGTGAGAGTTCTTCATCAAGAAAAATAAGTTCTTCTTCTATTTCTTTAGCTTTATTTTTTAATTCATTAATTTTGTTATTAGATAATTTTTCTTTTTTCTCTAATTTATCATAAACTAAGTTTTTCTTTTCACTTGTTTGAGCTTGATTACTTATTTTTTCATCATTAATTTGGTTTGTTTCATCAAGTAAAGCCTTAAGATCATCATAACTGCCTTCATTAATAATGCTTTTATCTCGAGAAAGATATAAAACATAATCAGCTAATGAATTAATAAAATAACGATCGTGAGATATAAAAATAATAGCTCCTTTATATTCTTTTAGTGCACTTAAAAGACATTCTTTAGTAACTAAATCAAGATGGTTTGTAGGCTCATCAAGAATAAGAACATCATATTCAGATAAAGAAAGATCACATAAAACTAAACGCATTCTTTCTCCATTAGATAAAAGCGTACAGTTTTTAAACACATCTTCTTTTCTAAAAAGGAAGCGACCTAATGCTGTTCTTAATTCTCTTTCCAGCTTTGCTGGATACTTCTTTTTAAGATAATCTAAACAAGTATCTTTAGATACAAATTCATAATCATTTTGCTTGATATATCCAATTTTTAAGTCACGTAAATAACGAATTTCCCCGCAAATCAAAGGTAAATCGTGCAAAATTGATTTAACAAGAGTCGTTTTGCCAATCCCATTATCACCAATTATGGCTAAATGGTCTTTACCATAAAGCGTAAAAGAAAATGGTGGAAATAAAGCTGAGTCATAGCCAGCTGATACGTTTTCAAAACTAATTATTCCTTTGTTTTTAAGATTATTACCTTCTAATTTTATCTTTATATTTCTGTTTTCTTTAGTTGGTTTTTGAATATGGTTAGCTTCTAATTTCTCAAGTTTATGAACTCTGTCTTTAGCTCGACCAACAAATCTTGGTTTTGGCATATAAAATTCGATAAACTTTTTAAGTCTTTCCATCTCTTCCTCTTCTTTTTCATATTGAGCAAGAAGGTTTTGATATTTAATTTCTTTTTCCTTTAGATAGCTATCATAACTCATGTTATATGTATCGATTTTATGATTTTCTAAATCTAAAATCTTAGTGGCTAAAGTATTTAAAAAATATCTATCGTGAGATATAAACAAGATAGTTCCACGATAATCTTTTAAATAATTTTCAAGCCATTCAATGGTTGAAATATCAAGGTGATTAGTAGGTTCATCTAAAAGCAATAAATCATAGTCCACTAAAAGTAGCTTAATAAAGGCAATTTTCATCCTTTCTCCACCACTTAAAGACTTGATCTTTTCATTAAGTAGGGATTCTGGAAATTTAAAACGTGATAAATATTCACCTATCTTATTTTTTATATTAAAAGCACCTTCACTTGTTAACTCATCTAGCAATTCATTATAACGATTTAATTCTTCTTCAGTTGTGTTCTCGTTAAGTTTTGTAGTGAGTTCATTAAATTTATTTAACTTTTCCTTAAGTGGTTTAAAAGGTATTTCTAGCTCTTCATAAACAGTATTATTTATGTCACTAATTGCATCTTGATTTAGATAACCAATTCTAGTTCCACTTAATATCGATATATCTCCAACTTTGTCTTCCTTTGGTACTAATGTAGGCTCTTCCTCTTTTAAAATAAGTTTAAAAAGAGTCGTTTTACCAGCTCCGTTAGAACCTACTAAAGCGACTTTTTCGCCCTTATTAATTTGAAATGTGACGTGATCTAAAATCAAATTTAAGGAATAGTATTTTGTTACATTTGAAAAGGATATTAAAGCCATAATATATCAATCATATATTTAAAAATAAGTTAAGAATGAAATGATAAACTTTCAAATCTTAACTATTTTTATAGTAAATTTATTTTTTAGTAAAGAGTTTAATTAATGGAATCTTGCGTATTGATCTTTAATCTTTTCGTGAGATTCATGTGATCTAATACAATCAGCAATCATTTCAGCAATTGAAATTACTGTAATTCTCTTACTTCCAGCAAATTCAGGATGTTCAATCGTATCTGTAGTAATAACTTCTTTAATATAGTCACAATTTTCAAATTTCTCTAATGCATTACCATTAAATAAAGCGTGTGAACAACAAATCACAACTTCTTTTGCACCTTTATCTTTTAAAGCTTTTGCACCGGCCAAAATTGTACCGCCTGTATCAATAATATCATCAACCATAATACAAACTTTATCTTCAATGTCACCAACAACGTTAGTAATTTCGGCAACATTTGGTTTAGGTCTTCTCTTATCAATAACAACAATTGATGTATGAGGAATAAAATTAGATAAATCTCTAGCTCTATGCATTGCACCATGATCTGGAGCAACAATTGCAATTGTATTTTTTACTGCAGGATTTGAAGTATCGTATTTATTATTAATGTATTTTGCAAATAAATATGATGGTGAGAGATTATCAACTGGGACACCAAAGAAACCTTGAATTTGTGGAGTGTGTAGTTCAACAGTTAATACTCTTTTAACACCAGCATTTGTAAATAAATCTGCTACAAGTTTTGCACTAATTGGCTCATTAATATGAGCAATTCTATCTTGTCTAGCATACCCATAATAAGGCATGATAACCGTTACTTCACGGCAATTTGCTCTTTTAACACCATCAATAAAAATCAAAGTTTCCATGATTCGATCATTGACTGGTTTACAGGTCGATTGAATAATATAAACTTTTTTACCTCTAACATCAGCAAGAGATGTCGCAAGACATTCGCCATCGGCAAAATGGTGCACCTCACTCTTACTTGCTTCTATGCCAAGCAAAGCACAGACACTTTTTGTTAACGCAACATTAGAAGTTAATGAGAAAACTAAAATATCTTTTATCATGCTAGACTCCTTTAATAAGCGAAAATATCTTACCTTATTGGTAAGACATTTTCAAAACAATTCGATTATTATCGGCTAGACTTGTCGTATGGTATACCTTCCGCTTTTGGAGCCCTCGATTTTTTGGAGAAGATAACGAGCGTAAGCAAAGCAAGGAAATAAGGCAATAAATAATAAAACGCTCTTTGTCCAAATATACTTTTATTTAAGCCCCACTCTGGATGGTTAGAAATACTTGCCGAGAATGTAGGAGCAAATGAGAAGAATAATGCGAAAAATAATGAACAGAATATAATGCTTGTAGCTTTCCAGTTTCCGAAAATTTCAATAGCTAAAACCAAGAAACCATATCCTAAGGCGCTGATTTGCCAAGTTCCAATTGGCATGCAAGAAAAGATAACAAATCCAGATAAAGCCGCAGCTGCACTACCAATAGCAGTACCCATATATCTCATTTTATAAACATTAATACCAACACTATCGGCGGCTGCTGGATTTTCACCACAAGCTCTTAATCTTAAGCCAAATCTCATTTTATTCATAACTAGCCATAAGACAACAATTGTCAACAAACCAACAAGAACTGAAATGTTTAATCCTGAGAAAGCGTGATTAATAAACTGAGCAAAACCATCTGTTCCGACATTAACCGATAAAACATTTGAGAAAATATTATTGGCAACTTCACTTGAATCAATACCAGTAATTGATGTATTAAAAATAGTACAAATAGCAATTGCAAGTGAGTTTAAAGCAGTTCCAACAACAGTTTGATCTGCTTTAAGCTTTATAGAGACAAACGATAATAAGAATGAGAATAATATACCAGCAAGAATAGCAATTAATACTGCCAAAAGATAAACGATGACTAGTCCACCTGCTGTCGTAACAAGCATCGAGCCAGCACACCAAGTATTCATCCCTTGTAAAAAGATAATTCCTGCAAAAGCCCCAAAGACCATTGAGCCCTCAAGAGCAATATTGATAATGCCTGCACTTTCAGAGAATAATCCGCCATAAGACCCTAATACAAATCCTATAACGTACATTATTAAATATTTAAAGAAATCGCCAAAGTCTGATGGAGAAAACATATTACTTCACCCCCTTATTTTCGATCAACTTTTTATCCCTATTAAAATAAGGAATATTTTCGTTTCTAGCATTAATTTTATTCATCAAATAGATAAAGAATGATGATAAAGCTGCAAGATAAATAACAACATTTTTAATGAGCTCAGTATAGTGAATATTGTATGCACCATCTGATACCGTTTTTAAAGAGTTTTGAGCAGCACTAATTAAAGTCAAAAGTAAGGATGAGAAAATGCAACCCAATGGACTGTTTTGAGCAATTAAGCTAACAGAAATTCCATTAAATCCATCAGCTAATAATGTATTTGCAGAAGAGTCCCAAACAAATTTTGTAGGTGTACCTGGTTCAGCATAAAGCATATAGCCACACAATCCTGCTAAAGCACCAGAAATAGTTAAAGCCAAAATAGTGGATTTTGTTTGACTAACACCAGCATATTTTGATGCTTCTTTATTTCTGCCAGCCATTTGAAGTTCAAAACCGAATGTTGTTTTATTTAAAACAATGAAAACAACAATAACAATAATAATTGCAATTATTAAGCCAACACTTATGCCCTCCATATTAGGTATTCCTAATGAAGGCATTCTAGCATCGGCTGGAATCATTCTTAATTCAGAAGGTGTAGCCACATCTTTAAAACTACCAGGCAAAGCTAATCTTCCGATAAGACCAATGATGTAATAAATGATCCAATTAAGCATAATTCCAGATAATACTTCGTTGACATTAAATTTAGCCTTTAAAAATCCAGGAATAAAACCAGCGGCTGCTCCAGTTAAAGCACCAACAAGCATGCAAACAAACCAATTGGCTCCCGCTAAACCACAACATATAGAACTAAAGGCCCCAATAGTAACCTGTCCCGTAATACCAATATTAAATAAATTTAATTTAAAAGCAAAAGCTATCGCTAAACCTGACAATATCATTGGCGTCGCTTGATAAACAGCTCGACCGAACAATTGCGGAGTAGAAAATCCGGTTGAAAGAAGAGTCCATAGACCAGCACCTGCATGCTCTGGCGAAAGTATAAGCATAACAAGGAATCCACATAAAAGACCTAGCAAAACGGAAATTAAACCTGCAAAAAATGACTTAAATCCAGGTTTTTTATTTATATTATGAGCAAAAATGGCTATAGGTCTAAAACCTTTTTTAAAACCTTCTAAAAACTTATTCATTGGTTGTCCTCCTCGCCCTTAATTGCATTCACTTCATCTTTTTTTGCACCGCTCATATAAAGACCAAGCTCGCTAGTTGAAACTTTAGTTGGATCAAATTGACCAACTATTTCGCCGTTATACATAACCAAAATTCTATCAGCTAAGTTCATTACTTCATCTAACTCTAAAGAAACAAGTAAGACAGCATTACCATTATCACGAGCAGAAAGAATGTTTCTATGAATTGCTTCAATTGCACCGACATCTAAACCTCTTGTAGGCTGTACAGCAATAAGTAAAGGCGTATCTCTATCTAATTCACGCGCAACAATTGCTTTTTGCTGATTTCCGCCGCTCATACTTCTAACAATTGAATAAGCGCCCTTGCCACTTCTGATATCATATTTTCCAATTAACTCATTAGCATATTTTTCTTTTTCTTTATTAGTCATAAAGCCGAATTTTTGAAATCTCTTATTAAAATAAACATTCAATACAAGGTTGTCTCGCAAATTAAAATCAAGGACTAAACCATGTTTATGTCTATCTTCAGGAATATGAGAAATTCCCCTATTATTTCTATCTCGTATAGAAAGCTTTTCTAAATGAACATCGCCAATGAGTGGTTGGTTTTTAACTTCATCAAATTTTATATATTTAGGATAAGACTCATATGAGAATTCTTCTTTTTCTTTCTTAAATAAATTTTTTATAAAATTAATAGTGTATTTGTAGCCTTTTTTTACAAAATACCATCCATAGCCAGCATAATAAGAAACGTTATACCAGCCGATTCCACACCAGTAATTTATAAAATCCTTTGTTTTTGTCCACCAGTTTTCCTTCGTTTGCTTAGATACTGTATCAACATATCTTTGCGAATTAACATTATGAAGAATGATTTCACCTTCTTTAACTTTTTCTAATCCGGTGATTCCATAAATCAAATCTGTTTGCCCATTACCTTCGATACCAGCAATACAGACAATCTCACCAGCCCTTACATTAAAGGAAACATTATGAACAACTTCTTTTTTCTTATCAATATTGTAAATAGATAAATTCTTAACAGTCAAAATAGGTTTAGTAGGTTTTGCTTGTTCCTTTTCAAGTACTAGCTCAACATCTCTTCCTACCATCAATCTAGAAAGTTCTTGTGGATTAGTATCCTTTGTAATTAAAGTTCCTAAACATTTGCCGCGTTGTAAAACGGTAACTCTATCGGAAACTGTCATAATCTCATTCAATTTATGAGAAATGAAAAGAATTGACTTCCCTTCTTTTGCCAAATTTCTCATAGAAAGCATTAACTCGTCAATTTCTTGAGGAGTCAAAACAGCAGTAGGCTCATCAAAAATCAAAATTTCATTATCTCGATAGAGCATTTTTAAAATTTCAACTTTTTGTTGTTCGCCAACAGTCATGTCTTCGATCTTTGCGTCCAAGTCAATATGGAAGTTATATTTTTTGCAGAGATCTTCTAACGTTTGTCTTACTATTTTAGGTCTTAAAAATCCGTATTTTACAGGTTCAAAACCTAAAATAATATTCTGCAAAGCAGTATAGCAATCAACAAGTTTAAAATGTTGATGAACCATACCAATCTTAAATCTATTGGCATCATTAGGGTTTTTAATCTTGCTTTTTACGCCATTTACATAAATTTCGCCTTCATCTGGTTCGTAAAGTCCGAATAGAATGGACATTAATGTTGACTTACCAGCACCGTTTTCGCCTAATAATGCGTGTATTTCACCTTTCTTTAAAGTCAAGGAAATATCATCATTGGCTTTTATGCCTGGAAAAGACTTACTAATGTGACGCATTTCAATAACATTAATATCTTCCATATTATTATGTATTATCTAACCATACCCGGATTTAATGATTAGATAACATTTCCTTTCCCGGGTCTAATCTAACTATGCTGTGAGCCTGTATTTTCATATCTACAACCTTGGTTATTTCAAGATAATTCAAGCCACAGTTTTTGATATAAATAGTTGATTGCCTATTTATAAAAAAGTTAGTAAGATGCCTGTTGCAGCACCTTACTAACATAATTATTACCGATTAACCAATGTAGTTGACTGTACAATAAGCAGTATCAACACCAAAGTTATTAGTACTTAAAATTTCGTTATCTGAGAATGAATTAACTTTAACTTTACCACTCTTAACATCTTCATAGAAGGCGTTGTATTCTTCGACTGTGAATTTTTCAAATCCCCAGCAATCAGGGTCATCATCTTCATCAGGTGTTGGAAGTTTGACCATTTCGTTTGAAGCACCAACAGTTACAACGTTTCCTGCTAAAGTATCGCCCCAGGATAATCCTTCATTAACACAAGTTGTTAATAAGACTTGTGTTGCGAATGTTAAATTCTTCATTGCTGATGTTTTTAAAGCTTCTCTAGTTTCTACACTTAAAGATGTATCGGCATGTTGGTTAACGTCAACGCCAATCCATGGAGCATTATCATTAGCGATTGAAGCTTGAACAACTGATTGATAAACAGCGCCACCACAAGCAAAAATAATATCGGCAGTATCATTGGCATACCATGAAGTAGCATATTGTGTAGCTTCTGGAGTAGCTGCGAATTGACCTGCATAATAATATTGAACGCTAACTGGCGATTCTAATTTAAGTTGTTCTGCTGCATAAGCTGCACCTTGAACATAGCCTGATCCATATCTAACAACAGCAGGAACAGCCATACCACCTACAAAACCTAATTTTCTATAACCGTCCATGACAGCTGCATAGCCAGCTAAGAAACCAGATTGTTCTTCTCTATAAATAACTGAAGTAACATTATCTGTATATTCGTATGGTTTGTAGTCGTCACCTTCTTTAACACAGTCAAGAGCTAATAATTGAACATCACCAAATGTTTCTTCTTCTTCAATAGCTTTTTTAATTGCGCCTTGGAATAAATATCCAGGTAAGACAATAATATTTGCTTTAAACTTAGTTGCGGCTTCACGCATAGCTGCTAATCTTCCATCGGTATCGTATGCATCGTTTGCTGGTTGATAGTACATTGTTTGAATAGAACCAGTAGAGACCATATTGTTTTCACCAACTTTGCCACGACCATTTTTGACAGCAAATTCATTAACACCATTCCATGCGGATTCATTAAAGGAGTGATCATTTAATGTACCTGAATCAGTAACTAAAGCAATCTTTAATGGGTTGCTTTCGGAATATCCACTTAATGCAGTATCAGTAACAGTAATATTAGTACCAATATCTGTTTCTGGTAATTCTTCAAAAGTTACTTCACCACTTGCAGTTCCACCACAAGATGTAGCAAAAGCGACGACTGAGAGCATACTGAAGACCATCATGCCAAGTCTGTTTTTCTTTATTTTAATTCCTCCTAATTAAAGAAAATCTCATTTTTATAAACCTTTTAGGAAACGGTGTTGATTCTCCACTAGTATTGCAGACGAATACTCGATTTGTGTAGTCCTTAATAAGGCTTAAGGGTAGAGACGCGATTACCGTTTATAATCGCTTATACACTAAATCCCAATTGATTTATTCCTTATATTAAATAATATTTAGAAAGCAATTCATAGTTAAAAAGATATTAAAATTTAAGAAAACACTTTCATATTATGGCCACATTAAAAATGATTGTTTTTCGTTTGCATAAGGAGAAAATTAGTGTAAAATACTCTTGATTTTCTTCCCAAAAAAGAGCTAAATAATAAGGACAAAAATAATTCTAAACGATTATTTTAAATTGTAAATAATAATTAAAGATTAAAGAAATTAAGGATATCGTTATAAACTTTTAAATTATCTTTTTCGTTAAGAATCTCATGTCTCATATTTTCATAGATTATAAGTTTAACATTGAGATTATATCTTTTATATAAAGAAGCAAGTTTTTCTAATCCTTTTCCAAAATTACCAACTGCATCATCACTGCCACCAATTATTAAAATAGGTAAGTTTTTAGATATAGAGGCTACATTTTTCTTCTTTTGAATAGAAACTAAACCTTTCATAAACTCTTTATAGAAGCCATTAGTTGGACGATAACCACTAAATTCATCTTTATCATATCGATCAACGTTTTCTCTATTATATGAAATCCAATCGTTATTGCTTCTTCTTTCTTTTACGCTTTTTTCATATGCTCCAATAGATAAAGAATGAATAAACCCTGCTGTTTTATTGTAGTTATAGCTATTAATAAAGATTTTCGTGTATAAATAGCCAAATTTAACAAGTGGATTAGGTCCGTTTGTTCCACATAAAACAACTTTATCAATTACTCTAGAATATTTCTCAATGAATCCTTGAGTAACAAAACTTCCCATTGAATGAGCAAAAAGATAAACTTTTAAGCCAGTGTCAGCTTTCTTTTTTAAGACAAATTCTTTAATTGTTTCTTGCATCTTAAAAAAGTAATCTCTCCCAGGATTGCCAAGTTCACCATTTTTACCAACACCTTGCCCATAATGGTCAATGCAATAAACAGAATAATTGTTACTATTTAAAAATTTAGCAAAATCATCATAGCGTCTTGAATGTTCTGCCATTCCAGTAACGATAACTACAATTGCTTTTGGAGACTCAATCTCCCAAGATGTACCAAATAAAACATCATTGAAGCGGTTTTCAAAGTTGATTTCTTCCATACACAACCCCTTTAAAATTTAAAATCTTAGTAACTAAAATATCTTTTCTTTATTTTATCAAATTTATGTTATTTTCATAGACTGCTTAAGCAGTAATTAAATAACCTACGTTAAAAAATAGAAAAGTATTTTCTTTTCATTACGCCTGCCTATTATTAGTACAAGCTAAATTTAAATTTGATTGATAATTTCTTAAATTTTTAATTTAAAATTCTCATAATATTGAAAAATAAGTCTGCAAAAATTGTATTAAATTTTGATATTGAAATTTGATATCTTAAATTAGTTATTGAAACATATTAAAATAAGGTCGTGAAAAAATGGGTAGCTGTAATTGACTTGAAAGCATACTATGCAACATTTGAATGTGTCGAAAGAGGACTTGATCCTTTTACTACTCCTTTAGCGGTTACTGATACTGAAAGGAAAGGGGCAACCATTGTTTTAAGTGTCTCTCCATATCTAAAAAGTTTAGGCGTTCCTTCTCGATTAAGAAGGAGAGATTTACCTCAAAATATTCCTGGGATGATTTATGCAAAACCACAAATGGAAAAATACGTCAAAAAAAGCGCCGAGATTGTCTCTATCTTTTTAGATTTTGTTGGTAAAGAAGATATCCACGTCTATTCTATTGATGAATCTTTTTTAAATATTGGTCCATATCTAAAGTTATATAAATGCACTCCAATAGAATTATGTAAAAGAATATTAGAAAAAATTCATACTCAAACTGGTTTGATTGGTACTTGTGGGATTGGTCCAAATATGTTTTTAGCTAAAATGGCCGATGACAAAGAGGCCAAAAACGCCAAGGATTACATCGCTTTATGGGACTATAAAGACGTGCCAAATAAACTTTGGCCACTTAAACCACTTAGTGAAGTTTGGGGAATATCACGAGGATTCGAGGCAAGGTTAAATAAACTTGGTTTATATACGGTTTATGATGTTGCTCACTACCCTAAAGAAATTTTAATTGAGAAATTTGGTATTCTAGGAGAAGATATATACGAACATGCTAACGGCCGAGATGAAAGCGATATAAGAGATAAATATATTCCTGTAAATAAGAATCTTTCACTTGGTCAAGTTTTAATGAGAGATTATACAGTTAGCGAAACCAGATTAATTTTAAAAGAAATGGTCGATGAATTATGTATTAGACTTCGTCAGACAGAGTTAAAAGCAACGGGAGTTTCTTTAATGATACGCTACTCTTTTACTAGCAATCTTGCTCCTTTTGCTCATCAACTAAAAGTAGATGCAACTGATTTAAATAGTGATTTATATAATGCAGTTTTATATTTATTTGATAACAATATTAAAGATGGTTTTATTAGACAAGTTGGCATTTCTTTTGGTGGCTTAGTCGAAAGAAAAACCGAGCAACTCTCATTATTTAAAAATCTTGAAGCAGTTGATAAAGAAAGAAATCTATATCAAGCTTTAGATGAAATATATAAAAAATATGGTAAAAATAAGGCTTTATGTGGTTCTAGCCTTAAAAAAGAATCTACAATTAGAGAAAGACATAATCAAATAGGAGGTCATAGAAGGTAGATGAAACATGAAGTTTTAAAGCTTAAAGATCTTAATAAAAAGATTAAAAGCGAGGCAATTTTAAGAAGTTATATTCCTGATAACTTCGATGAATTTTCTAAAGGTAGAAAAAGAAAATGTATTTTAGTATTTCCAGGTGGCGGATATGAATTTGTAAGTGATCGAGAAAACGAACCTATTGCCCTTAAATTAATAAGCGAAGACATTGCCGTTTTTACTCTTACTTATTCAGTTATTGAATTTAAATATCCTTATCCATTTGTCGAAGCTTTTGCTGCATTAGCTTATATTAGAGAAAATGCTGAAAAATATAACATTAATCCAGATAAAATTGCTGTGATGGGTTTTAGCGCGGGTGGTCATCTTGCCGCTTTTACATCGATGAATTCTGAAAGCGAAAAATTTGCAAGCTTAATTGGAAAGAATAAAGAACTTATTAAAGTTAATGGTTGTATTCTTTCTTATCCAGTTGTTTATACTGGAAAAGACAATCCATTTGATGCGAATTTAAAAGCCTTAAGAAGAAATATGCCTGATCATTTAGAAGAAACTGATATTATTAAAAACTGTACTTCTTCTTTTCCAAAAACTTTTGTTTGGACGACTCAAAATGATAACGTAGTTCCTTGCTTAAATAGTATAAATTTAGTTAAAAAGCTTACAGAACTTGGAGTTTTTTGTGAATTTCATCTTTTCCCAAATGGTGCCCATGGTTTAAGTCTTGCTAATGAAATTGTTAGTGAAAAAGATATTGCTAATATTGATCCATTCATTAAAACATGGATAAATTATGCAATTCATTTTGTTAAGACTTACCTATAGTAAAGCGCTTTCCTTGTTTTAATAAGCACTTTTTTAAATATTTCATTTGTCAAAGTTTCAACTTGCTCTATAATTAATCTTCCCTAGAAAAGGAGGCACCACTCCTAAGTATAGGACATTAATTAAAAGGAGGAAGGAAACTTATGCTTTCTAAGTTATTTAGAAGAGTAAGTAAACGTAGCTCCGATATACACGAAAGACCAAACAGAAATGAAAGTGGTGTTGAAAAGCTTATCGACGTTTACGTTACTTACTACGATGTGTTAGATCACATCAATTAAGCTTAATGAAAAGAGACTTCAAGCGAAGTCTCTTTTTTCTTCATTTTGAAAGTTTAATTTAACTAAATTATCATTTAGATAATTAAATTTTATTTAGCAAATTTTCTCTTTAAGAATCTAATTCCAACAATAACTTCATGGAGTACTAATGGAATAACTGAGAAAGCTAAAGTAATAAGCCATTCATCCCACCATTTTTCATCCCTTGAAAGATTTGCGGTATTGAATAATTCTTGAACCCCAGGAGTCAAAATAACAAAGAGTTGTAAGATAATTCCAGCGGCAAAAGCGACAAGCATCATCCAGTTCTTGTCTTTAAAGACATGAACAAATGATCTATTAACATCACTCATACCAACCATGTGGAATAATTCAGAGAAGGCAAGAGTTGTAAAGGCCATTGTTTGAGCTTGATGTAAAACACTAGGATTGGAAGCATATAAATTTTTAATTTCCATAAATGAATATGCATCATGTAACCAAGCACAACTAAAGTAAGAAATTAAAACACCAATTGTAAGAATTGCCCCATATAATAAAGTGTTTTTCATTCCGCCTCTTGCAAAGATTCCTTCTTTAGGATCACGAGGTTGTTCTCTCATAATATTAGGATCACGTGGGTCCATACCTAAAGCGATAGCTGGAAGAGAATCGGTTATTAAGTTGACCCATAATAAGTGAATAGCAATTAATGGAGCAGGAAGTCCAAGACAAACGATAATAAACATGGCAAGAACTTCTGCAATATTACTACTTAATAAGAAGATAACGGTCTTTTTGATATTGGCATAAATTCCTCTACCTTCTTCAACTGCTTTTTCAATAGAAGCAAAGTTATCATCAGTAAGAACCATATCAGCTGCACCTTTAGCAACGTCTGTTCCAGTAATACCCATTGCAATACCAATATCAGCAGCTTTTAATGAAGGTGCATCGTTAACACCATCTCCAGTCATAGCACAAATATTACCATTAGCTTGGAAAGCTTTAACAATTTGAACTTTGTTTTCTGGAGAAACACGAGCAAAAACTCTTGTCTTCTTGCAAGCTTCGCAAAGTTCAGTTTCACTTAATTTATCAACTTCACTTCCGAGCATACATTGATCGATTGTTTCAACAATTCCTAAATCCTTAGCAATTGCAAAAGCAGTATCTTTATGGTCACCAGTAATCATAACTGTTGTGATACCAGCTTCTTTAAATTTGCTTACAGCAGGTTTAGCTTCAGGTCTAGCAGGATCAATCATTGCAACAAGACCAATAAAAACTAAATCAGTTTCATCAATTTTATCTTTTTTAGAATAAGATAAAGCTAAAACTCTTAATGCTTTATCAGAGAAATATTTATTAGCAGTATTAATCTTTTCAATATCAGTTGGTGTAATGTCTCTTTCAACACCATTATCTAAAATCTTAATAGTACGAGCTAAAATAGAATCTAAAGCACCTTTTGTATAAATAACTGTGCCTTCTTCTAATTGATGTTTCGTGCTCATCATTTTACGAACACTATCGAAAGGTAATTCATCAATTCTTGGAGTCTTGCCTTCAAGGAATGATTTGTGTAAATCAAATTGATTAGCAAAAGCAACAAGAGCAATTTCAGTTGGATCACCAAATAAACCTTCATCAACTGTTGCATTGCTACATAAAGACATACCTTCGGCTAAAAGTTTTAAATCAGCTGATTCGTTTTCTTTCTTAAAGTCTTCACTAATGAAATATTTATCATCAACATAAGCTTGAACAACAGTCATTTTATTTTGTGTTAATGTACCTGTTTTATCTGAGCAAACAACACTAACCGCTCCAAGAGTTTCAACGCTAGGAAGTTTTCTAACAACAGTATTAACCTTAACCATTCTTTGAACACCGATTGAAAGAACGATTGTAACAACTGCAGCAAGGCCTTCTGGAATAGCAGCAACAGCAAGTGCAATTGAAGATAAAACAGCTTCAATCCAAGCTTCTACTTCATTGCCATGTCCTTCAACAAAAATCCAGATAATATCGACAATTAAAACAGCAATAACAACAATTAGGGTAATCAAACCAAGAATTTTTGATAGATTATCGAGTGATTTTTGAAGCGGAGTTTCAACTTCTTCTTCACTATCTAAAGCTTTAGCAATCTTACCAATTTGGGTATTCATACCAGTTGATGAAACAACACCAACACCTCTACCATAAGTTACTGGGGTAGACATAAAAGCAAGATTAACTCTATCGCCAATAGCAACTGTATCAGAGAATGCAATAGAAGCATCTTTTTCAACAGGTACTGATTCACCAGTTAAAGATGATTCATTAACTTTAAGATTAATAGCTTCGATTAAACGTAAATCAGCTCCAATTGTATCGCCTTCTTCTAAAATAACGATATCACCTGGAACTAATTCAGCAGATTTAACTTTAAATCTTTTTCCATCTCTTAAAACGGTACTTTCTGGTGAAGAAAGATTTTTAAGTGCTTCAAGAGAAATTTCTGCTTTAACTTCTTGAACTGCACCAATAATGGAATTCATTACGATAACAGCAAGAATAATAATAACGTCTGGCCAATCTCCAACATTGAAAAAGTCAAAACCATAAACAACTGTTTCATAGATAGAAATGCCAATTGTAACTAAGATTGCCGCAAATAAGACATAAATCATTGGATTAGCCATTTGCTCAAAGAAAATTCTGATCCAAGTCTTCTTTTTCTTTTCTTGAAGCTTATTAGGACCATATTTTTCTAATCTTTTTTTGGCTTCTTCACTACTTAATCCAGTTTTAAAGTTTGTTTGGAATGTCGTCTCAGCATCTTGAATGCTTAGAGTCTCGGCTTGTAAGGTAGCATTATCTAAACTAGAAGTTTTAGTTGCTACATTTTCTTTTTCTTCCATAAACCCTCCTTAAATATAATGATGGTCTCGTAAATTGACTCATTCAGGACCGGATTGCTTAGACAATCGTGTTGACGAAGCCTGAATTTAAACTAATCCCCACATGCGTTATATTTTATTAAAAACAAGGCTGTAAGTAAATAATCAAATATATCTATTAGATATATTAATTAACCAAATGATTATTTAGTTAATATTTTAAAATTAATTTGACTTTTACAAGGTTTTCAATTTAAAAATATATCAAATTGGTGTAAATTATAAGTATGAAAAACTTGTTTATATCTATCGCTACTATTAGCACTGTTATTTTGCCTATTTCCTTTAAAAATAACCTCACAAATTATGTAAACCCTTCTCCTGATTCAATCGACTATTCAACAGTCTGCGAAGCTGAAGTTCAGGCTTATTATTCCTCTTTAGAAGAAGGTTTAAAAGGTGACGAGCTTTTAGATAGTCTTCAAAATATCTTAAAAGAAGGTCAAATTAAACTTGATTATAATACTGGTTATATTGAAGGAGAAAGTTCAAAAGCATGGTACGGATATAATCTTTACGAAAGAGACTATACTCTTTCTCCAGTAACTGAAGAAGAAATAACTAGTGGTAAATTCAAAACAAGCGACATTTGGATCAATGTTTTATATCTTGATTCTCCAATTTATATAGAATCTACATTTAATGGAGGAAATTATAAGTATTATCCTAACTATCCTGACTTAACTGGTGGACCAGTTGATTGTCCAGAATTAAAAAATGCTGGATTAGACCGTGAACACATTTTACCTAAATCTTTTGGCTTTAATTCAACCAAAGATTCGGATGGGTATAAAAAGTTAACCGCAGGATGTGACGCTCATAATCTTCATGCTGGTGATAGACAAGGTAACCAAGAAGGTCATAGCAGTTATCCTTTTGGCGAAATAGTTAAAGTCGGAAAAGAAATCACTAGTAGCATAACTGGTGAAATAGTTGGCTATCTTGGTGAAGGCAAACACGGAAACACTGTTTTTGAACCTAACGATAAAGATAAAGGTGATATCGCTCGTTCCATCTTTTATATGTGTGCTCGCTACCATAATTACGAAAATTTAGGAAATGGCGATGAAACTCCTGCTATCACTTTGGGAAACAATATTGATAAAGGTGTAACTAAAGATCCAATTGAGACAAAAGATAATCCAGTTGCTTATGGCGAATTAGACGATTTATTGGCTTGGAATATTGAAGATCCAGTTTCCGCATTCGAAATTTCAAGAAATGATTTGATTTATCACAACATTCAAGGTAACCGTAACCCATTTGTTGATTATCCAAATTGGGCTAATGCATGTTTTGACCCTGAAAGTAGTGATGGTATTAGTTTTACTAATTTTAACGGGAGCGCTTACACTTTTACTATTAAAGCAGCTGATGAATTTAAGACCTCTTATAATTTCTTAGATAACTTTTCTGCAGAAGGTCTAGATACTACTCTTTTAGAAGAAGGTGAAGTCATTGAACCAGCTTCTATTACGTACTATTTAGAAAACAATAAAATCGAAGAAGGAGACACACTACTTACTTTTGGTGAAAATAAGTTTTACGCAATAGCTAGAACTAAAGAAGGTGCCTCAGTTACTTCAAATGTTATTAATATTAACGTTAGTTTTTCAACTTTACAGATAATTATTGGTGTAGCCGTTATAGTTATCATCTTAATTATCCTTATCATCATTTTCTCTAAGTTAAGTAAGCGAAATAAAAAGAAAGTCAAAAAAGCATTTAAAAATAAACTTTCTAAGACAAGAAAATAAATATTAAAACTTATTAAGGTAACTATTTATCTATATTAATAATAGAATTTATAGCATTAGGAATTTCAGCAACTACATCTCTTGCAAGTAAAGAATATTCGTTTATTTTTTGCGTTGCTAAATCAGCACTTAAACCTAGGATGTAAGCCGCGCTAGCTACTCTTAACAAAATGTTATCGTTCTTATTTACTAAGCCTAATGTAATTCCACTTAAAACATCACCGCTTCCACCTTTAGCAAGTCCAGCATTTCCATTGATATTTAAATAGGCCATTTCTCCATCACTAATTACACTAACATTATTTTTTAAATTAACAATTACACCATATTTTTTAGCAAAATCCCTGCAAATCTCAACTGAATTACTTAAAATCTCATCAATTTCAAGACAAGAAAGTCTTGAAAATTCTTTAATATGAGGCGTTAAGATAGTAGCATTACAAACTTTCTCTTTTAAAACATCAACACCATACTTAGATAAAGAATTTAAAGCATCTGCATCTAAAACAAGATTACCTTTAAAGTTAAGAAGTAAGTATTTAATGATTTTATAAACTTCTTCACTTGTTCCTATGCCTGGTCCAACTAAAATGGATGAATAATGAAGTAACTTTTTAAGATTTTCTTCATCAAAAAGAATATTTCCATCATTATCATTAAATAAGGTATAAATATTTTCCTCATTTTTTAAAGCATATATATTATATAAAGATTTAGGAATTACTATAGTTGCATAGCCTACTCCACATCTTAAACTAGCCAGAGCATTAAAAGAGAGTAAAAGAGCACCAGGAGTTAATTTAGATCCACCAATTAAAGCAACTCTTCCATAACTACCTTTATTAGTATTTTGATCACGCTTTTTAAACAATACTTTAATGTCTTCTTTTTTCAAAATATTTAAAAAATATTGTGGTTTTGCAGGCTTTATTCCAATATCAATAACTTTTAAATCACAATAAGAACCTTTCCCGTCATTTAAAAATAAGCCACTTTTATAGTCTTGAATTGTAATAGTTAAATCACTTTTAAATAAAGCGCCTAAAGCTTGGCCACTTGTTGAATCTAAACCACTATTAATATCTATACTCACTTTATAAGCATCGATCAAGTTTAGTTTGTTAATTAAAGCCACATAGTTTTCTTTAATTTTAGTATTTAAGCCAACCCCAAAGATTGCATCAATTATAACCTTAACTTGATGAGTTTTGATAAATTCATCTAAATCTTTTATTACACTTCCTTTATAGCGTTTTAAATTTATTTCAGTTTCTTCTTTTAAGTGATTTGAAGTTAAATAAACAAATACTTGATAGTTATCTTGAAACAAATAGCGAGCAATGACTAATCCATCTCCACCATTTCCACCTCCACCACAAACAACTAAAATAGCATCTTCTTTTTGAATATTCCCTTTAATAATTTCGTAGCAAGACTTTCCTGCTCTTTCCATTAATTCAATAGAAGGTACGAAGTTTTGAATTGTATAAGAATCATTTTCTTTAGCTTCAAGAGCACTTATTACTTTAAACATAATTAATCTATATCAATTTCAAGTTCAACAGGACAGTGATCGCTGCCATATATCTCATTTAAAATTTTTGAATCTTTTACTTTATCAATAATATTTTCTGAAACAACAAAATAGTCGATTCTCCACCCCGCATTTCTTTCTCTGGCTTTCATTCTATAGCTCCACCAAGAATATTTAACCGTGTCTTTATATAAATAACGGAAAGTATCAATGTATCCATTATTTAATAAGTTGGTAAATGCATTTCTTTCTTCATCAGTAAAACCAGCATTATGGTGATTTGTTGATGGATTTTTTAAATCGATTTCTTCATGAGCGACATTTAAATCTCCGGCATAAACAACAGCCTTTTTCTCTTTTAATGAATTTAAATAAGCAACTAAATCTTTTTCAAAAATCATTCTAAAATCAAGACGTTTTAATTCATCTCCACTATTAGGAACATAGCAAGCGACATAATAAAAATTGTTAAATTCTAAAGTAACAACTCGTCCTTCATCATCATACTTATTGTCGATTAATCCATAATGAACACTTAATGGATGAATTTTTGTAAATACCGCTACTCCACTATAACCTTTTTTAACAGTAGAATTTGTAAAATAAACTTCATATCCTTCAGGTTTAAATGGAAATTCTTTATGAATATCATCATTCAATTTTGTTTCATTGATTGAAAAAATATCAGCGTTTAATTCTTTAAAATCATTTTCAAAATTTTTATTTAAAATTGCTCTTATACCATTTACATTAAAAGAAATAATTTTCATTTTCTTGTCCTCTTAAATAATTATAAAGAAAATAATCGCATTTTCTATTCTTTTGATTAATATAGTGAAAAGAATAACTAAGAAAAATAATTGACAAAGTGTTATTTTTAATTGAAAGATATTTACTTTTGTCCTTAAATAAATACGAAAAGGAGAAAATTATGGCAAAATCAAAGGTATATTTTACAAAAGATTTATCATCGCATAGCCTCGTTAAGCTTTTTGATTTATTAGATAAAAAATTAACAGGTAATGTTGCTGTTAAAATTCATTCCGGGGAAGAAGGTAATCAAAATTATCTTCGACCAGATTATTTAAAAGAGATAGTTGATTATGTTGGCGGAACAGTTGTTGAATGTAACACCGCTTATGAAGGAGAAAGAAATACTACTGAAAAACACCTCCACTTAATTGAAAATCATGGATGGAGTAAAGTTTTTAAATTTGATTTATTAGATGCAACTGGTCCTGATATTGAACTCGATATTCCTAATGGAGTACGTATTAAAAAGAATTATATCGGCAAAGATTTTTCAAAATATGATTCTATGTTAATTGTCTCTCACTTTAAAGGTCATCCAATGGGTGGATTTGGTGGAGCAATAAAACAATTATCAATCGGCTGTGCTTCTGGATATGGAAAACTTTATATCCATGGAGCTGGCGATACTAAAGTTGGATTTGATGCTGAACAAGATAGTTTCCTTGAATCTATGGCTGATGCCGCTGGTAGTGTTATTAAATACTTCAATGGCAAAATCTTATATATTAACGTTATGAGAAATCTGTCTGTTGATTGTGATTGCTGTGCTGTTGCTGAAGATCCATGTATGAAAGATATCGGAATTTTAGCTTCAACCGACCCAGTTGCAATCGACCAAGCTTGTATCGACTTAATTTATAGTTCAAAAGATCCAGGTAGAGACCATTTTGTCGAAAGAGTTGAAACAAGACATGGAATTCACACAATCGAAACTGCTGCAAAAATTGGTTATGGCAGCCGCGAATATGAATTAATTAATGTCGACTAATAAAAAACATAAAACTTTTTTACTCGCCTAATGGCGAGTTTTTTTATTTTCTTGTAAAAAATATTTTTTATCGAATTTTTATCTTCGTGTTAAAAAGGAAACAGATTTTATTAAGTTTTATAAAGTTGAAAATCCAATTATTAGTGAAGTTTTGCAAGGTTTTTTCCTTAAAAACGAGTTTTAAAGAATGAAATTTTCATATAGTTAAAGATTATTTTATTAGCGTTATAATTAACACAATTGGCTAATCGCTAGTCACTAATTTAAGGCTAGCTCAAATTGGAAGATTATTACTTCAACCATGTGATTAATCAAAAATCTTGGCTAAATTTAATATATACCTATCGGTGCTATTTTTAAGAACAAACAAAATTAATTATAAAAAGCCATGACCGAAGTCATGGCTAATAGTTTTAGATTTTTAAGAATTAAAGACCAAATTTCTTAATTCTATCCCATCTTTCACGAGCACATTTTTCGTTCTTTTCAAATAATGCTTCTGCTTCAGCTGGGTTAATCTTTGGAAGTTGAGAGTATCTAGTTTCTTTCATAATAAACTCTCTTAACTTGGAGAAGTCTGGTTCTTTACAATCAAGTTGTAATCCTGGTTTACCTTGAGCAACAAGTCTTGGATCATATCTGAAGGTTGTGAAGTAACCACAAGCGACTGCTTCTTTTTCAACTTCGATAGAATTGACCATACCACCTTTAATACCATGGTTGACACATGGAGCATAGCAGATAATTAAGGATGGTCCGTTGTAACTTTCAGCTTCTTTGAAGGCTTTAATTGCAGCCATCATATTAGCACCTAAAGCAACTTGAGCAACGTAGACATTTCCATAAGCCATTGCCATTAAAGCAAGGTTCTTCTTGCTGGTCTTCTTACCACTTGCAGTGAATTGAGCGATTTGACCAGTTTGTGATGATTTAGAAGCTTGTCCACCAGTGTTGGAATAAACTTCAGTATCAAGACACATAACATTGATATCATCTTCACTAGCTAAAACGTGATCAAGTCCGCCATAGCCAATATCATATGCCCAGCCATCACCACCAACAATCCAAACACTCTTATCGAGTAAGTCTTGTTTATAGTCGAGTACTTCTTTAATAGCTTCATCTTTAGAAGCTTCAATACCTTTAACAAGTTCAGGGATAATCTTTCTTGCTTCATCTTTATTCTTAATATTAGCAAGATAGCTCTTAATTGTTTCTTTAAGTTCAGCACTAACTTTGTCGCTTTCTAATCCAACATTTAAGATTCTGCAGATATTAGCAAGTTTATAGTCAGTAGCAAGTCTCATACCATATCCGTTTTCTGCGTTATCTTCGAATAAGGAGTTAGCCCATGCAACACCATTTCCATTCTTATCATTAACAAATGGAGTTAATGGAGTTGAACCACAATAGATTGAAGAGCAACCTGTTGCGTTAGAAATCATTAAGTCTTTACCAAATAATCTGGAGAGTAAGTTGTAATATGGAGTTTCACCACATCCAGCACAAGCTCCACTTACTTCCATATATGGCATTAAGAATGCAGCACCTTTAACTGTTGTAACTGGGAATTTATCTGCTTTATATTCTGTGTGTTTGTATAAATATTGAGCATATTCTTCTTTGTGGAATTGTGATTTAGCTTCAACAAGTTTTAATGCAAAGTGATCGTTTCCAGCTTTTCTTGCTGCAACATTTGCTAAACATTCTTTAACACAGAGTCCACAACCAACACAGTTCTTTGGTGAGACTTGGATAATGTATTTTAATCCTGGTTTTGCAGGTTTGACATCGACAACTGAATCAGCAAGTCCTTTTGGACCATTTTTGATTTCTTCATCTGTTAATAAGAATGGTCTAATTGTGGTATGTGGACAGACGAATGCACAAGTATTACATTGGATACAGTAATCTTTGTTCCATTCAGGTACTCTATCAGCAATACCTCTTTGTTCCATGAAGGTAACATCTTCTCTCATGGTTCCATCAAGTAATTCATATTCTGTGAATTTACTGACTGGAATATCATAACCATCAAGAGTATTAACAAGATCAACATAACTATCAAAGTAATCATCACCTGTTAATGTTCTTTCTCTATTGTATGGTAATTTAGCCCATGCACTATCAACTTTAACTTCTCTTAATCCTTCTGTACCTTTATCGATAGCTTTGTAGTTAAGTTCAACAACATCTTGACCTTTTCTACCATAAGTCTTTAAAGCTAATTTCTTCATCCATGTATTTGCATCAGCATATGGCATGATTTGTGGATTTAAGTAGAAGAAAGCACTTTGTAAAATTGTATTTGTATGTCTTCCCATACCAATTTCACTAGCAATCTTGTTAGCATCAATGACATAGAATTTTGCATGTTTTGTAGCAAGTTGCCATTTTACTCTGTTTGGTAATGATTTGATTAATGTTTCATCATCCATATCAGTGTTGAGTAAGAAAGTACCACCATCACTGAGGTTCTTTAACATATCAAATCTAAAGACATAAGTATCAAGTGAACATGAAATGAATGAAGCATGTTCAACATAATATGTGGAGTGAATTGGTTCTTTACCGAATCTTAAATGGCTTCTTGTAACACCACCAGATTTTCTTGAGTCATAAGCAAAGTAAGCTTGAGCATATTGATGTGTAGCATCACCAATAATCTTAATTGATGATTTATTAGCACCAACTGTTCCATCGCTACCTAAACCATAGAATAAGCAGGATGTGTAGCTATGTTTAATTTCATAATCTTCGTCGACTGGAATTGAAAGGAAGGTAACATCATCATTAATTCCAACTGAGAAATTGTGATGTTCTTTTCCACTTAACATCCAATCAAAGACTGATTTAATGTGTTTTGGTTGAGTATCTTTGCTAGATAATCCATATCTACCACCGATAACTTTAATTCCGGTTCTTCCTTCAAGGTCTAGGTCTAATGCTGAGCAAACATCTTCATATAAAGCTTCGCCAACACTACCTAATTCTTTACTTCTATCTAAAACAGCAATTTCTTTAACTGTTGAAGGGATGCAAGCAACTAAATGTTTTGCAGAGAATGGTCTGAAGAGGTGAACTCTAATCATACCGACTTTTTCGCCCTTCTTCATTAAGTCTGTAACTACTTCATAAGCTGTTTCGTTTACAGAACCCATTGCGATAATAACTTTTTCCGCATCCTTAGCACCATAATAAACAAATGGAGCATATTCTCTTCCGGTTAATTCGCTAACTTTCTTAAAGTATTTTTCAGCAACTGGAAGAACATTTTCGAAATGTTTATTTTGAGCTTCTCTACCTTGGAAGTAGATATCATCGTTTTCAGCACCACCTTTTGTAACAGCGTGTCCGTGTGGATTTAATGCTCTTTCTTTGAATTTTTTAACTTTATCCCATGGTACAAGTTTCTTCCATTCTTCATCAGCTAAAAATTCAACGTTTTGGATTTCGTGTGAAGTTCTGAATCCATCAAAGAAATGACAGACTGGATATTCAGCATCAATTGCAACAAGGTGAGCAACGGAAGCAAGATCAGCAACTTCTTGAACAGAATCTGAACAAATCATTGCGATTCCACTTTGTCTAATTGAGTAGACATCTTGGTGATCACCGAAAATTGAAAGTGATCTGGTTGCTAAGCTTCTAGCACTAACATGTAAAACTGCTGGTAATAATTCGCCACACCATTTATAGATGTTTGGAATCATTAAGAGTAAACCTTGGCTTGCAGTATATGTTGTTGATAAAACACCACCATTTAATGCACCGTGTAATGCACCACTTGCACCAGCTTCGGATTGCATTTCACAAACTTTAACTGTGCTGTTAAAGAAATTCTTCTTACCTTGGGAGGCGTAAATATCAACATAGTTTGCCATTGGTGAAGATGGAGTAATAGGGAAAATAGCTGCAACTTCAGTGAAGTTATAACTCATTAAGGCAGCCGCAGTATTGCCATCAACACTAAGCATTGTTTTCTTTACTTCTGACATAAAAAATAATTCTCCTTAATCTTTGATAATTATATAACTTTATGTTTTAAAATTTAACACCTTTTTCAGTGATATTTTGCCTATGTCAAAATAAGAAGATAAACTAGTCACTTTTAAAAATTAAAATTCTTAATAGAGACTAAAAACTATTACGAAACAAAAATTGAAATTTAGAGCTTGAAATGATGGCTATTTTGTTCAATTTGATTCGCTAAACCCTTTATTTTGTATCAAATATAAGATACAATAATTTTCACAAACGTTTTTTCACAAAAAAATAAAAAAGGAGTTTCGAAATGTTAGATTCGCTAGTTGTTTTTGCAACACAAAAAGCAAACGATTTCTCTTCTGGAGCTGTCACAACTATTGATAGAGAAATCATTAGATTTTTTAATCAATTATGGGGCTCAAATGGTTGGGGAAACTTCCTACTTTCCTTAATTTCAATAGTTCTATGTATAATTCTTGTCGGAATTATTGGTTATCAAAGAGAAGCTCAAGGACATAATGCAGGGTTTAGAACACATATTCTTCTTGGAATAGGAAGTTGTGTTATTATGCTTCTTTCAATTTATGCTGTCGGAGCAACCGAAACAAATTTTGAAACAATGAGACTTTCAGCAAGCGTTGCTCCAGGTATTGGTTTCATTGGTGCAGGCGTTATTATCAAAAACAAAGGTGCTATTCGAGGCTTAACAACTGCTGCTACATTATGGGTTTCAATGGCAATCGGCTTAGCTTGTGGTTCAGGAAATTTTGTTATTGCTATTTTAGGAGCTATTGCAACTTACCTTTGCTTATTCTTGTTCTATAAGGTTGAAATAAAAGCTAATCGTAACTCTAGTAAAATCTATATATATTTAGATAGTGATTCGAAATTAACCTATGATGAAATTTCTAAAGTTATTGAATCATACTCTTATGCAATTAGAACTGCATCGTTACAAAATGCCAATATTAATGGTAGCGATAAGTTATTGATTGTTATCGAATTTGCAAGTTGTTCAAATGACGGCCTTAAGCTTCTAGTAAGAGATCTAAAAATTAAATACAATCCATTTGATATTGCTATAGAAATTAAAAAACAAGCCCCTGAAGAATAACTAATTATTTACTAGTAATCAAAAAACCTGCATTTTATTGATGATTTGCAGGTTTTTTCATTTTAAGGCAATAAATTTCCAGTTTTTCTAAATAAGTTATACCATTCTGGTTTTGTTAAATTTACTTTTGTTCCATCAATAGTTTCTTTAACGTGGTCAATGTTTGTTGAACCTGTAATTACTTGAACATTTTCACCAAGTTTTAATAAGAAGGCGGTTGCAATTGCACACTTAGAAACTCCATATTTTTTGCCAAGTTCTTCCATATAACTGTTTACTTCATTAAAACGTGGATCAGTAAAAATACTACCACCAAAGAAACCGACTTGATATGGAGACCAACACTGTAAAACGATTCCATGACGCTTAATAAAGAAGAAGAGTTCTCCTGCTCTTTCAATGCCTTCATTATTATTCATGTTAACGTTAAATACTTCGTTGACTAAAGAAAGGTGTCCAAGACCAAGTTGAAGTTGATTAATTTCCATAGGAATATTCGTGTGATCATATAAATATTTCATGATTTCATGAGGGAAATTTGAAACTCCAAAGTGTCTAACTTTTCCTTGTTGAGATAAGGTCGCAAAAGCCCTGGCAACTTCATGTGCTTCAATAAAAATATCAGGACGATGAAGCAATAAAGAATCAATATAATCAAGATTCATTCTTTCTAAAGACTTATCCACTGATTCTAAAATGTGTTCATAGCTTAAATCATAAAAAACAATATCATTTTTTCTATCTTTGCATATTCCACATTTAGTTTGGATAAACATTTCTTTTCTTAACTCAGGATGTTTAAGAAGCACTTCCCCTAATTTCTTTTCAGCTTCTCCATCTAAATAAATATCGCTGATATCGAAATATTTAACACCATTGTCTAAGTCAAAGCGGATTAATTTATATAGATCATCAACGCTCAAATCTTTTAATCTCATTAATCCTTGAATAATTTTTGATTCAACTTGCATAACTTTCTCCTTAACTGCATATAAATATAGCAAATATTTAAATTGGTTATAAATATTAATATTTATAAAAAAGATATTTAATCATTTATTCAGGCTTTATAATTTAAATATAAAAGAGGAATTTGATATGAAAGTTTTGGTTATTTTGACAAATGGTTTTGAAGAAATGGAAGCCTTAGGAACTATTGATGTTTTAAGAAGAGGCGGCGTTGTAGTTGATGTTTTTTCACTTCATGGACCTACTTTAATGGGTGCACATAATGTAAAAATAAGTGATTTAGAAAATTATAAAGAAGCCGATTTAGATAATTATGATTGTTTATTTATTGCAGGAGGTCCTCAATATCAAGAACTTGAAACTAATAGTGATTTTTTAAACATCATTAAGTATTTTTCTAATAAAGATAGATATATCGGAGCAATTTGTGCAGCACCTACTATTTTAGGAAAATTAGGTTTATTGAAAGGTAAAGAATATACTTGCTTTAACTCAATGAATGAAGATTTTGGCGGCACTTATATTGATCATTACGCAGTAAAAGATGGAAAGTTTGTTACTGGTAAAGGCCCAATGGCTACCATTGAATTTGCTTTATTGCTTCTTGAAACAATTACTAATAAAAATACTTCAGAAATGGTTAAAGAAGGTAGTTTTTATTACCACAAATAAATACTAGAAATATACTAATTTATTACTTTTACTTGAGTTTTGCAGGCTTATTAGATTAGTTTAATACTTTTTTCTTGAGCAATAAAATTCGTTAAAGAAAGCAAAACTTGGCTTGGTAAATAAAACACCCACATTAAAAAATTTACTAAACTATAGTCGATTCCTTCAAAAAGATGAACGTTATTTAATCCAACATTTATGTCGCAGCCTATAAATAAAAGTAAACCTAGCGAAAAGATTATATATTCTTTATCAAGCTTAATTAAAAAAGTTGAATATAAAAAATTAGAAAGAAGCTCAACAAAATAAACAAGCGCTAGAATAGTCAATACATCAGAATAATTTAAATAAAAAGCTACTACTAGTGCTGCTATTGTTAAAAGAAATCTAACAAGTAAATTTATTAATAATTCCAACTTACTTTTTCTTAAATATAAAATAAAAGCAAAATAGATTAACTGAGTAATTATAAAAGTGATAAGACCATATACATATAAATTTTGATTCGTATTAAAAAGTAAAAAATAGTCACTAATTAACGTAAAAACTAGCGCGATAGAAATAAAGAAATTTACTATTTTTCTTTTTCTTATTAAGCAATATAAAGAAAAAGCTAAGCATAAAGAAATGCTCGCATATTTTAAAGTAGAAGATTCAATCCGAGTTACAAATATTCCTTTATCGATAAATAAAAAAGATAGATATAAAGCTATCTCAAGCAAAATAAACACAGAAATAACAATGTAATCTATCTTTTTAAAATTAAGCATTTTAGTAAGCAATTTCTACTAAATAGTAATTCTTTTTACCTCTTTTAACTACTAAATATTTACCAAATAAAGCATCGTTTTTAGTAAATTCTTTTAATGCGTCGTTAACTTTTTCTCCATTTACACTAACTGCATTATTTTTAATAAATTCACGAGCTTCTCTTTTACTGCTTGCAGCTTTGATGAAAATTAATAAATCCTCTAACTTCATCGATTCCTTAACTTCAATCTTAGCGTTAGCAAATAATTCTTTTAAGCTTTCTTCTTTAAGTGAAGCGAAATTATTAGAAAATAAAACTTCACTCATCTTTTTAGCTTCTTCAGCATCTTCTTCACTATGAATAATTTTAACAACTTCATATGCTAAACGTTTTTGTGCGATTCTAGCACCTAAGTTTGCTAAATGTTCTTTTTCGATTTCGTTGATTTCTTCTTTTGAAAGGAAAGTGAAAACTTTTAAATACTTAACGCTATCTTCATCACTTTGATTAAAGAAGAATTGATAGAGTTTATATGGTGAAGTTAAATTACGATCGAGGAATAAAGCACCATCTTCGCTCTTTCCAAACTTTTTACCATCACTTCTAGTGATAAGATGAGCTGTCATACATTCTACTTTTTCTTCATCGCCTTCAGTTTTACGAATGTAATCAAGGCCAGCAGTTAAGTTTCCCCATTGATCGTTTCCACCGATTTGTATATTTACACCATATTTATCGTGTAAATATTTAAAGTCATAACTTTGTAAAGTCATATAGCAGAATTCTGTTAAAGAAATACCTGCATCAAGTCTTGACTTAACAATATCTTTACTAAGCATGTAATTAACTGGGAAAAATTTAGCTGTATCTCTTAAATATTCAAGAAGACTAACTTTTCCTAACCAATCATAGTTATTTAAAATCATGCCTTTTTCTGGGTCAGATAAATCAATAAATCTTTCTAGTTGTCTTTTAATAGCATTAGTATTTTCTTGAACCTTGTCTGGAGTAAGAAGATTTCTTTCTTTACTTTTACCACTAGGATCGCCAATCATACCAGTGCCGCCCCCAACAAGAGCGATAATTTTATGACCGGCTCTTTGAAGTCTCATTAAAATAGAAATCATAACAAAATTACCAATATGCATACTAGAAGCACTTGGATCAAATCCACAATAAATTGTTTGCTTGCTCTCAAATAATTTGTGGACATTTTCTTCGTTAGAGTATTCTTTAATAAGGCCTCTGTAATTTAAATCATCAATAACGTTAATCATAATTAATCCCTATATTTAATGTAGGTTAATCTACCATCCTTTCCAACTTGTACAACAGAAATAATTTTATTTTTATGGACTTTTGCGTGGGTTTTATCTGAAAATTCGACTTCAATCTCTTCTTCATCCATCTTTTTAACAAACTTACCCATTTCTTCTTTTTCGCCTTCTAATTGAAGTAAGTCATTTGCGTGAAGTCCATAATTAACAATTGAGACAACAGGAATTCCAAGTTTTTTATATCCTTGTAAACTTCTAAGTTCAATTAAGAATAAGCCCATAATTGGAATACCACCAGCTTGTCTAACAAGGTCAACCATCGCTTTAGCACTTCCTCCAGTTGCAATAAGATCGTCCATAATAATTACTCGATCTCCTTTTTTAATTGCATCTAATGGAATTTCAATTGTAGCTTCGCCATATTCAAGCTTATAAGTTTCACGATAACCAACTAAAGGTAATTTACCAGCTTTTCTTGCGAGGACTAAACCTTTGTTATTATAACTAGCTAATGGAGCGGCAAAGATAAATCCTCTACTTTCAGCAGCAATAATCTTATCCCATTTTTCATAACTAGGAAGTTCTTTATTTAAGTCCATTATTACTTGATGGAAAGCATCTCCGTTTGCAAGTAAAGGAGTAATGTCTCTAAATTTAATTCCCTTAATTGGATAATCAACAACCGTTCTTATATATTCATCATAAAAATCCATACTTTACTCCTTAAAACAATGTCGAATCTTTTTTAATATATTCACTTTCAAACTTATATTCCTTTTCGATAAGTGTACCATTAATTAAATCAATCAACATATACAGTGCTCGTTTACCAACTTCTTGGAAATTAATATGTAAGTTTGAAATTTGTGGACGCAAAATTGATGAATATTTTGTTCCAATAATTGAAAGAACTTCTACATCTTCTGGAACACGCAATCCTGAATCAGTTGCAGCATTAAGTACAGCCGCTGCAATCGAATCACGATAAGCAATAATATATTCTTTTCTTTTTTGTTTAAAACGATCCATAAAATCTTGATAAGTTCTTTGATAAGAATCGTCACAGTTCATAATGCTATATTCACGGTCATTCTCTAAATGAACTTTAATAAATTGATTTTCAACTCTTGATAATAAACGACCAGCATTATGAACATGCAAGAAAGTCATCTTTTTATCGCCCTTAATGAAGTTATCTTCAATAATATGTTTAATTAAATGTTCATAACCAAATGGAATACAGCCAATTTTACTAGCCGTAACTGAGTTATTAACATCAATAACTGGAACGCTATATGAATTGAAGACTTCAAGATCTTCACCATCTAACTCATCATCGAAAACAATAACACCATCAACGTGAGACTTAATAACTCTTTCTAAGCATCCAAGAGCGTCTTCTCTGCTATGTGATGTGGTATAAAGAATAACTGTAAAACCATTCTTCTTACAAACATCAGTAATACCATTTAACATGTTAGCGATATAAACATAGTTAGCACTAGGAATAATAACACCAATATTTGTAGTTTTGTTTGTCGCTAGAGCTTGAGCAAGACCACTAGGTTTATAGCCGAGTTTTTTAATAACTGACATAACTTTTTTCTTAGTATCTTCTCTGACCGTACCGCTTCCATTCATAACACGGGAGACGGTAGCAAGTGAAACACCGCTAGCTTTTGCAACTTCGTAAATCGTAACTCGTTCTTTTAAATTTTCCACTCTCAAGCCCCTTTCTTATTCTATTTATTTGCAAAATGAAAATTTTTTCATTCGCTATACTCATACATTACCTATTTAAATGATTTAAGTAAAGAAAAATCGCTTTAAAAATCAAATATTTTGACCTTTAAAACGATTATATAGTTTATGAAAATAAATGAAAATGACACTTCGAAAGTCTATGAAAATAATGAAAAATTAATACGAAAAGAAATCAGATCCGACTGTGTAAGTATCGTCCAATTCAAGCAATCCTCTTTTATTTTCATAACCTTCTAAGGCTAGTTCTCTGCCACTACAAAGCATACCATAACTATCTATGCCTAATAATTTTCCAGGAATAATTTGGCGGCCACTTGGCATGAAAGTATAAGGTAAGGCACAAACGCATTTTAAATCTTTTCTTGCATTAAAAGCACCACAAACAATTTCAAGGTAATCTGATTGACCAACATCAACTTTGCAAATATGGAGATGATCGCTTTCTGGATGCTCTTCAATATCAACTATTTGTGCAACTTTAAAACCGCTATTATCTAATTTTTCAAGAGGTTTGACTTGGTGATTTTCTAAAATATGATTAATTATATTTAAAACCTTATCTTCAACTAAAGGAATAAAGCCATTTGCTTTAATCTTCATAATTTTAGATATATTAAAGATATTAATACCAATGACTTCATTATTCTTTTTTAAAACAACTACATCATCCATTTTAATAACCTCATCTGGATTTTCGGTAGGTTTAAAAACAATAAGTAAGACATCTCCTAATGTTTTGTAGTTATAAAATAAACCATATCTATTCATAAAGTTAAACTCCTCATGCGCTTGATTATTATAGCCTAATTAAACTATGACTTAAATTGCAATCTTATATATCTTTTATATATAAACAGAGTATTTACTTGTGTCTCTCTAATCAACTAAATATATACTCGAAAGACAAATTTCATTATAATAGATTTATTAATGGAGTCTATTCATGGAAAATAAAGATATTGAAATTGTCGAAGAAGAAAAAGAAGGTATCTCAATTGGAGATATTTTTAAAAGAATATGGCATGCAAAAATTACACTCGGTGTAACATTTGCTGCTGTTCTTGTTCTTGGAGTCGTCGGAATTCACTATTTATATACAAAACCTAATCAAGTTTATAGTGGTTCAGTCACTTATCAATTTAGAGGAGCTAGTGAAGGTCTCTATCCAAACGGAACAACATTTGATTATAGAAGCTTAATCGAACCTAGTGCTCTTCAAGCAGTAAAAGATAGCAATTCTGCTTATGCCAATATTGACATTCAATCAATGATTGATAAAAATGCAATTCAAGTTGAGCAAACAATTAAAAATGTTTATAACAGTGAAGGCGAAGAAGTCCCAACAACTACGCCTAACTATATTACTCTTACTTGTTCTGCTTCCTATTTCGATGATGAAACCGAAGCTAAAAGTTTCTTAAAAGATGTTTTAGAAGCACCAAATAAGTTAGCAAATTCTTTATACGATGCAATTGTTTATAATCAAAATTTAGAGCTTGCTTCTACAGCGTTAACTTACGAAGATCAATACAGTTATTTAATCAACCAAAGAGATTTAATTTACTCTAACTATTCTGAATTAATCTCAACGTTTGGCGAAAGTGCTTCTATTAGTGAAAATTCAACTACAACAGTATCTCAAGAATTAACAATTATTAGACAATTCTTTACTCAATATAATTTAGCAAACCTTCAAAGTGAAGCTCGTTTAAATGGATATGTAAAATCAAAGCAACCTACCGAGATTGACAAGTTAAAAAATGAATTAGATCGTTTAGTTCATGAATACAATTTGAACCAAACCAAAATTGATAACTTACAAACTCAATGGAAAGAAATGCTCACAAATGCTGGCAGCGTTATCATTTCCTCTCCAAATGATTTCATTACTTCAATTCATAATTTAACCACTACAAACACAGATTTATATGATAGTATCGAAACTATTGCTGATAAACTTGGCGCTCAATTGAGTGGCGGAAACGGAGTTAAACTTGAAGTTACATATTCTAATGAGACTTCTTCAACCTACTCTGAAGCCCCTCAAACTTATGTTGAAACATTAGAAACAATTACAAATCAACTTACTTCATATACCGATCAATTAAAAACCACAACAACATATTTATATACAACTTATGCTAAGCCAATTTACACGCTTCCATCAGTATTTGAATTAAGTGGCGGTTTAAATATAATTCTTAATGGAGCAATAAGTTTTGTTGCAGCCGTAATTCTTGCTTGTTTAGTCGCTGGAATTAAAGGCTCAATTGACATGAGAAGAGAAGAGAAAAATTTGGAAGATCTCACTCAAGAAGCTGGAACTACTAACTAATCTTCTTAACCAATTAAAACTTAAGTCAGTCGAACTATCGACTGACTTTTTCATTTAAAAAGAGACTTACTTAGTTTCAGTCTCTTTATTTTCTTCAATTATTTCTTTTAAAGTTTGCTTGGTATTTTTAAGTATTAATCTTTTAATTTTAATGCCTTCACTTTTGTATCGACTTTCAAATTCGGTTAATGCGTCAAACTCTTCTTTTGATGAATCATAGTCCTCATTTTTATAGACAATTTCCCACTTATACTCATTAAACTTTTCTAATGAATACTCATAAAATCCATCATTATCTGTTTTATAAAAGATATTCGAACCTTCTTTTAAAATTTTTGCATATTCAACTAAAAATGATGGAGAAGTAAGTCTTCTTTTTTCATGTCTTTTCTTAGGCCAAGGATCACTAAAATTTAGAAAAATCCCGCAAAATAAATCTTTTTTTAAAATTTTTGACAACTTATAGAAATCTCCAGCAATAAGACGAACGTTAGTTAAATTAGCTTCATCAATCTTTTTTAATGCTGTTCCTGCAATCGATTTATCTAGTTCAATAACTAAAAAATTAAACTCAGGAAACTTAGCAGCCATCGATAAAATAAACTGCCCTCGACCTGGCCCGATTTCTAAATAAGTATCTTTTTCTTTGATGAAAGAAATGATCTTATCTTCTTCTATAACCTCATCATTTAAGAAAAATCCATTTTTAGTATTTGTTTTTAAATACTCTATTGCCCAAGGTTTATATCTACTTCTCATTCTTTAAATTACCTAAGGCATAAATTGCATGAGCATAAATTGGCATTGAAGAATAGAAATCATCTAAGTCAATTTTCTCATTTTCTTCATGAATATGATCGACTTTACCAGGGAAGCAACTTCCAAAAGCTACAGTGTTTTTAGCTTCTTTAGCATAAGTTCCACCACCTATTGCCATTGGTTTATGTTCTCTATCGCCTGTTTCTTCAACATAAACTTTATAAAGTTCTTTAATAAAATCAGTTTTGTTAGGATCAAAATATAAGTATGGTGTTTTACTTTCAACTCTAATTAAAAGAGGTGCACATTCTTGAATTTTAGTGATTGTTTTATCAACATCGCAATTTTCTGGATGTCTAAAGTTAACAACCATTTTAAAATGGCCATTTTCATAATCTAAAATACCAACATTAAAAGTGGTTTTTCCCATATCTTCACTTTCGCAATATACATGCATGTTTTTTCCATTTACATTGCTATATTCATTGCAAAGTAAAGTTAACATAGGGTTGTTATAAACTTCTCCTAATACACCAAGAGCAATAACTCCACTATTAAGACCAAGTTCAGGAGTTGAGCCATGTGCTGCTCTTCCTAAAAATTCAAAGGTATCATCACTTAACCTATTAAACTTAACTTTAGTGTCGTTTTTAAGATATTCATCAAGTTTTTCAGGTTCAGTAACTTTACATATACAACTATCAATTACAACATTTGAAGCAACTCCACCTTTAATAGAAACAATATTATTTAAAGGTAAATTACCATCATAAGCATAGTTAACAATACCTTTTTCTCCATAAATCAATGGAAAATCAGCATCAGGAGTAAAGCCATAAGTTGGTTCTTCTTTTTTAAGGTGTTCAAAATAATAAGAAATACAAGAAGATCCTCTTTCTTCATCTCCACCAAAAACAAGTTTTACTCGATAATTCTTAATAAGACCATTATCTTTCAAAGCTTTTAAAGCATAATAAGCAGCAATTCCAGGTCCTTTATCATCGCTAGTCCCTCTAGCGTATAATCTGTTTTCCTTTTCATCTAAATATGGACTAAATGGAGGATGATTCCAATTTCCAGTTGCAGGCACAACATCTTGATGAGCAAAGATAGAAACGAGTTGTTTTCCTTCGCCGGTTGAAATTTCAATACATCTTCCATCACACATATCTATTTCAAAACCATCTTTTAAGGCTAATTCTTTTAAAAACTCAAAGCAATCATGAACGCCTTTTCCATATGGCATTGTTTCGCTTACTGTTTTTTCATCATAAACCGAATCAATTGAACAGTCTTTAATTAAAGTATCTAACGCTTCTTTTTCATATTTTTTACAGATTTCTTTAAAGTTAATATTCATAGTTAATCACCTCAACTCTCGATTTACAATTATATAACAAAGTTAAAAGATTTCTTACTTTAATGATTTTTTATTTAAAGTAATAAAATAAGAAAAGAACTAGAGCTGATAAAGCAACAACAACAAAGCCTAAAATAACTGTTATTGAGATTAAAGAGGTTTTATTTAAAGCTGTCGTATCAGCTTCACTTTTAAAACTGACATTTAAATCAAAAATTCTTTCGTTTCTTTTAACAACAAATTTGTATAAAGCAGCCATGATGGTTGGCGAAAGAATAATTGCTGCAGCAATTTCACAAACCGCACCAGGTGCAATAAAAGTAGCAACAAAGTTACCAAAGCTACCAAAAATTTCTGTACTACCTTCAATAATTGAAGTTAAATCCATTAGATGTGAAATGTAGAAAATATCAAGGTAACCAAATACATAAAGGCATCCTAAAGTTAAAACAGTATGTAATAAAGTTAAAATACCACACATTGGGGCTGAAATTGTCAAAAAACCTGCAAAAGTAGTCTTTTTTCTAAAAATATCGAATATTAATCCAGAAATAAATCCAAATAAAACTCTTGGTAAAATCGAAACGAATGGATTCAAAAATAAGTAATTAATTGTTCCTGGATATTGCAAAGCGACAAGCAAAGAAAGGACGCCCATGAAAAGTCCAAAGACCCCACCAGTCCATTTTCCAAAAAGCAAAGCACCAACTAAGACTAAAATATGCATTGTAGTAAAACTAATTGGGCCAAGCGTAATGTAGCCAATATAAGGTACATAAGAAAAAATAACAAATAATGCTAAAAACAAAGCATAAAAAGAAATATAAAATATTGTTTTCCTATACATTTGAGCTCTCCTCATTCATTTTGTAAATTTCGTAAAGTCCATCAAGTATAAGGTTTTCATCATAAGTAAACTCATTTAATACGTTTTTAATGATCTTAGAAAAACCTCCAGTTAAAATTCTTCTTAATCGATAGCCACATTCATTCTCCATCTCATTAGCAAATTCTCTAATCATAAAAGCTTGTCCGTAGACAATTCCAGATTCAATACAATCTTTTGTATTCCTTCCGATTACACGATTTGGAACAATAATTGGAGTTTCTAAAAGTTGACTTGTTGAAGAAACTAAGGTTTTTAGGCTAATTTCCATACCAGAAGTTATAGCTCCACCAATAAAGGCACCATTTTTATCTACAATATAAATTTTTGTAGCAGTACCTAAATCAGCAACTAGCGAACATTCTCCATATTTGCTTTTTGCCGCTAATGCTCCGCTTAGCATATCAGCCCCAAGTTCATTTGGATTATCAATTTTTAAAGGCAATTTAGTCTTAATCTTTTTGCCTAAAATCAATGCATCCACGTTAAAAACAAGTTCTATTGCTCGATGTAAAATTGGGGTTAACAAAGGTACAACACTTGATATAATTGCGCCTTCAAGTTTTACATCTTTTCCTACAATAGAGGATAGAGAATAAGCATACTCATCACTACTTCTTTCTCTATTCGTTCTAATTAAGTAGCTTTTGATAATGTATCCATTTTCAACCAAAGCAAACTTAATAGATGTGTTTCCACAGTCTAAACACAAAATCATAAAATTTGTTCCTTTCTACAGTCTTTAATAAGTACCGTGAACTTTACAGCCACTATTAAACCACTTTCAAGTTTTTAAAGCAAATAAAAAGAGATTTGCAAGCTTTTATAAAGTCTTACTTCGAATAAAAACACTGCAAATCTCAATTATTTTAACTATTTAACAACAATTGATACGATTTTATTCTTAACAACAATTACTTTTACAATTGTTTTTCCGTTTGTAAAATTTTGAACCTTTTCGGAAGACAAAGCGGCCTCTTTTACAACTTCATCATTTTCATCTTTATTGACTTCTATTGTATCTCTTAATTTTCCATTTACTTGAACAGCCATTTTAATAGTTGAAAGTGTCGTTTTACTTTCATCATATGTTGGCCAAGGTGCAAATGTAATCATTTCTTCATGACCTAAATATTTATGCCAAATCTCTTCTCCGACAAATGGGCAAATACAATCAAACATCTTTATGAAGTTTTCAATATATGGTTTATAAATTTCAGTTGCTTTATAAAGTTCGTTTACAAAAATCATCATTTGTGAAATAGCAGTATTAAATTGTAGAGCTTCAAAGTCTTTTGTTACTTTTTTAACTGTTACATTATAGACATAATCTAAGCTACCATTATTTTTATCACTGAATTTAGCTCTAAAAGCTTCATCTTCAAACATTCTATAAACTCTATCGATGAATCTTCTTGCTCCTTCTAAACCACTATTAGACCATGGTAAAGAAGCTTCAAGAGGTCCCATAAACATTTCATAAAGTCTTAATGTATCAGCACCATAATTTTCAACAATATCATCAGGATTTATGACGTTTCCTCTTGATTTAGACATTTTTTCGCCATTCTCACCAAGTATCATGCCTTGATGGAATAATCTCTTAAATGGTTCTTTTGTAGATACTACTCCTTGATCATAAAGGAATTTATGCCAAAAACGAGCGTAAAGTAAATGTAAGACAGCATGTTCTTGTCCACCAATATAAAGGTCAACTGGTAACCAATGGTCTAAAAGTTTTTTATCGGCTATGCATTTATCATTATGTGGATCAATATATCTTAAATAATACCAGCAGCTTCCAGCCCATTGAGGCATTGTATTAGTTTCTCTGGTTGCTTTTTTACCATCATAAGTAATATGAACCCAATCTTGAGCATGGACTAATGGAGATTCACCTGTTCCACTAGGTTTATATTCACTAAGTTCAGGTAAAACAAGTGGTAGCTCATTTTCTTTTAGACTAATCATTTTATCGCTACCATCAAACTCAATAATTGGAATAGGTTCACCCCAATATCTTTGACGTGAGAAAAGCCAATCTCTTAATTTGTAATTCACTTTGAAATTGCCAGCACCAAGTTCAACTAATTTTTTAGTAACAAGTTCTTTTCCTTCAGCAATATTTTTACCATTTATAAAATCACTATTAATATGTGGGGCATCTTTTGTCATTGCTTCTTTAGAAATATCGCCTTCTAAAACTTGAATCATTTCAAGATTATATTTTTTAGCAAAGGCATAGTCTCTTTCATCATGTGCTGGGACAGCCATAACTGCTCCGCTTCCATAGCTAGCTAAAACATAATCAGCAATCCAAATAGGAACTTTTTTGTTATTGATTGGATTAATCGCATATCTTCCTAAAAATACACCACTCTTATCTTTATTTAATTCGGTTCTATCCATATCAGATTTATGAGAAACTTCTTCAATGTATTTTTCGACAGCTTCTTTTTGCTCCATTGAGACAATTTCTTTAACAAGAGGATGTTCAGGCGCTAAACAGCAATATGTACAACCAAATAATGTATCAGCTCTAGTGGTGAAAACTTTAAAAGTTTTTTCACATCCTTCAATTTTAAAAACAACTTCAGTGCCCAAAGACTTGCCTATCCAGTTGTGTTGAAGCTCAATGGTTGATTGAGGCCAATCAAGCCCTTTTAAGTCTTCATCAAGTCTATCAGCGTAAGAAGTAATTTTAAGCATCCATTGTCTCATTGGTTTTCTAATAACAGGGTAGCCGCCTCTTTCACTTTTCCCATCAATGACTTCTTCGTTAGCTAAAACTGTTCCAAGTTCAGGACACCAGTTAACTGGTTTATAGTCAACATAAGCTAAGCCATTATCAAACATTTTCTTAAAAATCCATTGTGTCCACTTATAATATTTTGGGTCACAAGTCATAACTTCACGGTCATAATCATAAGAAAAACCAAGCATCTTAATTTGTCTACGGAAGTTATCAAGATTCTTTAAAGTAAACTTTTCAGGATGCTCATTCATTTTCATTGCATATTGTTCAGCAGGAAGCCCAAAAGCATCCCATCCAATTGGATGAAGGACATTAAAACCTTGCATTCTTTTCATACGAGCAACAATATCTGTTGCTGTATATCCTTCAGGGTGACCAACGTGTAAACCTTGTCCACTTGGATAAGGAAACATATCTAAAATGTAATATTTTGGTTTAGAAAAATCTAAAGTATCGCACTTATATTCTTTTCTTTCATCCCATACTTTAGCCCATTTTTGTTCTACTTCTTTATGGTTATACATTTAATTAACCTCCCATTTAATAAAAAAATCCTTAGAAATTCTAAGGACGTAATTTACGTGGTACCACCTTAGTTCATCTTTAATTAGATGCACTCATTTATTGATTTTATAGTTTAAATAGATGTGAGACTTAAGATTCAACTTACTAACTTTCACCAAACGCTAGCTCTCTAAAAAGCTAAATTCTTAATTAATCATCTGCAAAAATTATAAAGATTTAATTCTTCTTTTTCAATATAATCAAAATATTAAGATTTGACCTTTAATAAAGAAAATTTTAAATGATATTTAAAAAAGTGAGGAAAGAATAAATTTCTTTCCTCACATTGATTCATTTTATTTAATTAAAATTGAGTTTAATATAACCTCACTCGATATATTTAGCCAAATTAACCCCTTTTATTTTTTAGGCATTAATGAATGATAAAGTGCTAGGTATTCTTGACTTGGTTTAATCCAAGAATGATCAGCTTTTAAAGCATTTAATCTCATCTTTTCAAATTCTTTTGGACGAGAATTATAAACCATAAGCGTTAATGCAGTAGCTTTTAATGCATCATTAACACTAAAATTATCAAATCCAAATCCATCAGCATCTTTATAATTATTTAAACCATAATTATAAGGAATAACACTATCTTTTAATCCACCAGTCCTTCTAACAATTGGCAAAGTTCCATAACGTTGAGCAATCATTTGACCTAAGCCACATGGTTCAAAAGCGCTTGGCATAATAAAGAAATCACTAGCGGCATAACATTTATGAGCCATTTCATTGTTATAGCCAATATAAACTCTGACGTTATGTAAGTATTTCATATGGAGAGCATTGTAATAATCTTCAGCGTATTTTTCTCCACTTCCAACTATTGCAAAATTACCACCACTAGAAACAACAAAATCAGCCATGGCATTAATTAACTCAAGACCTTTTTGATCAGATAAACGAGAAACAACACTATATAATGGTTTCCCTTGTTCTAACTCAAATTCCTCGCAAAAAGCCTTTTTATTTAATCTTTTTCCTTCAGCAAAATTCTTTTGATTATAGTTTTTGTAGATTAATTTATCATGTGCTGGATTAAATTCTTTATAATCCATACCATTTAAAATTCCACAAAAATCATTTTGTCTTAAAATTAAATCATACCAAAGACCTTTCGAGCCATCTGGTGTTTTAAGTTCATAAGCATGAGTTGGTGAAACTGTTGTAATTTTATCAGCGTACCTAATGCCTGCTTTTAAAGTTGAAACTTGACCATCGAGTCTAATTTTTCCTGAGTAAAATAAATTAGCATCAAGTTCATAAAAATCATAAAGTGAATCAACACCAAAATAACCTTTAAATAAAGGATTATGAATTGTTAAAACAGTTTTAACTTTGCCAAGTTGTGTGTCATGAGAATATTTTTCTTTTAATAAACAAGGAACCATACCAGTTTGCCAATCATGACAATGGACAACATCAATTTCATAAGGCAAACGGCGAATAAGTTCAATTACTGCTAAAGAAAAATAAGCAAATCTTTCTCCATCATCATAATAGCCATAAAGACCACCATTTCTAGCAAAATAGTTATCGTTTTTCACTAAATAATAATCAATTCCTTCATACTCAACATGCATAATTTCAGTAGGAATTGAACGCCAATTCATTTTGACGTTAAAAGTATATAAAGATTTAAAACGATATTTCTTTTTATCAATGCTCCCATAAAAAGGAGAGATGATACTCATCGTATCATCTTTTTCTTTTTTGGCTATTTCTTTCGAAAGAGCATAAACTACATCAGCTAAGCCCCCAGTTTTAGAAAATGGTAAGGCTTCGCTACTACACATTAAGATATTCATAAACTAAACGATTACTCCTCTTGGAAAATAAAGTGGATGAGACTCAGTTCCATAAACATCCTTTTTGTTTTCAAAGATGGTGCGCTTATCAGCAATTACATTCTTAAGATGGACTCCTCTTTTAATTGTTGTGTGGGTAAAGATAATTGAGTTTTCAACAATTGCCCCTTCTTCAACAGTGACGTCACGAGAAATAATTGAATTTTTCACTGTACCTTCAATATTTGTTCCATTAGCCACTAATGAATTTGTAACATTAGCATTTGGTCCATACAAAACAGGATGTGAGTTATGAGTTGTTGTATAATAAACCCACTCTGGATCTTGGAAGAATTCTCTTAAAACTTCTGGGTTATTTAATAATTCAAGTGAATATTTAAAATAATGTTCTAAAGAATCAAAGAATCTAACAAAACCAGTAAATTCGATAGCGTTAACTCTTGTAACAAAATTAACAAGATATCCAACCAAGCTTTCGACATTAATCATGGCAGAAATTTGACTTGATTTAACTAAAAGTTCAAGAAGTAAAGTTTTGTCGATAACCATGGTATCAAGTAAAATATTAGCTCTTGAAGATTTTTGATCTTCATATATTTTTTGTACACAATTTAAGTTATCAACTACAAGCTTCTTACATTTTGAAAATTCAGTTGAGTCTTCAACTTTTTTATAAACAAGTGAAACTTGTTTACCGCTTTTAATATGATCTTCGACTATTTTTTTATAATCCATTTTCATAATAAAAGCACTATTTGTAATAACAACATATTTGACTTTGTCATCATATAAGACGAAGTCATTTTCTTTAATGTTATTAATATCAGTATTAAAAACAGGATTAATAATACCTTCTTCATTAATAAGAATTGATAAATAACCTGTTTTTGGATTAGCTAAGTAAGTATTGGTATTTCCAATATGTTTATAAATTGAATTAGAATGATTCTTAGCAAGAACACAAATATTATCAATTCCACTATTTGATAAATTAGATAAAGCAAAATCGATAAAAGCATATCTTCCTAAAAGCGTTGTACTTGCAAGAGGTCTCTCTCTAGTAAGAAGACCTAAATCACAATTTTCGTATAAATCAACAATTGCTAAAACATTATTCATACTCGGTCTCCTTAATCAACTAAAACAACACCTTCATTGTTTTTATTAATAACTTCGCCATCTTTAATTTTGACATTTGGTCCAACGATAGCGTTTTCTACATAAGCGCCCTTTCCAATTCTAGCTCCTGGCATGACATAACTTCTAACAACTTTAGCTTTTTCATCAACTAAAACTTCGTTAGAGATTACGCTTTGACTGACTTGGCCAAGAATTATAGCTCCTTGATTAATTAAAGAGTCATCAACAATTGCATCTTTTCCAATATATTGAGGCATCGAATGGGTATCTTCGCTAAAAACAGTTGGGAATTCAGAAAAATGAATAATGTCTTCTTTACCCATTGAAGGAAGAAGTTCCATATTAGCTGCATGCAATGAATCAAGAGTTCCGACATCTCTCCAATATCCAGAGAAGCGGTATGCCATAACTTTCTTATTTTCTTTAAGTAAAGTTGGGATGATATTGCTACCAAAATCATGTGAAGAATTTGGGTCTTTTGCATCTTCAATTAAAGCTTTTCTAAGTTCTTTATATGAGAAAACATAAATTCCCATACTTGCTAAATTTGATTGTGGTTTCTTTGGCTTTTCAACAAATTTAGTAATTTGGTCGTTGCTATCAACCTCTAAAATACCAAATCTGCTAGCTTCTTCCCAAGCAACTTCGATAACTGAAATTGTACAAACAGCGCCACTAGAAATATGAAGATTAATCATATCATTGTAAGTAGTTTTATAAATATGGTCGCCACTTAAAATTAAAACATAATCAGGTTCTTCATCATCTAAGAAATCTAAGTTTTGATAGATTGCATCAGCAGTTCCATTATACCAATTAGCTCCTTCTTCAGTTTGATGTGGAGCGAGTGATTGACATTTACCATTGACACCATCAAAACCCCAAGTTGATCCGTTTCCAACATAATTTGATAAAACGGCGGATTCATATTGGGTTAAAACACCACAAACCGTAATATCACTATTTGCAACATTAGACAGCGAAAAATCGATGATACGATATTTGCCACCAAAATGGACAGCTGGCTTAGCTATCTTTTTGGTTAAAGCTTTTAAACGAGTGCCTTTCCCACCCGCAAGTATCATCGCAACTACCTTTTGCGCCATTAGCGTAAACCTCCTATTTATTCTTTTTCAAATAGACGAACACAACTCTTATTCTTGTCATGTAAAACAATTAAGGTTTCATCAACTAATGGTGAAATATCAGGAATCTTATCATATGGAGCACTAAGAATAACTTGTAAGGAGAATTTTCTTAAAAGCTTGATAGCTTCTGTCATTCTGCCTCTATCCATCTTAGAGAATGCTTCGTCAAATATGATAAGACGTAATGTGTTCCCCATTTCTCCTTCATCATTGACATGATATAGTTGTGCAAAGGAAGCGAGAACAGCGATATAGAATGGTGTCTGGGTCTCACCACCACTCTTTTTCTTAATCATTTTTGAGAGTCTTTGCTCATCACCAGTATCTTTATTATACACTATTAAATCAAAATCGAGATAACTTCTATAATCAGTAAATTTAGAAATATTTTCTAAAAGTTGATTGTTTTTAGAGTTATCACCAACATCGACAATTTGTCTGAAAAGATCTTCCATGACATCTTTATATTTATTGATGAATTCAGTGTCATCTTTTCCACCGTTAATAACTAAATCATCTTTTAACATATCGTAATATCTACGATAAACAATTGATGGTTTAACAGTGAAACGATATAAATCACGTCCGAAAGAAGATTGTTTTAAAGCAGTATTTAAATTTTCAATTTGATCTTCAACATCTTCAATAGCACCTCTTAATTTAAAGATAAAGTCATCTTTAAATTGTTTAGTTGCTTTTTGATAAGAATCTTCAATCTTTTCTTTATATTCAGGAAGTTTAACATCTCTAAATTCTTTAAGTTCGTTTTCAAAAATATCGTTATTTTCAGTTTCAACATCATAACTTAAGTGATAATCTTGACAATAATCTCTTCTTAAACGAACTACTTGATTGTAGATGTTATTAACAAGGTATTGTAAACGTGAAAATTCCACATTAAATTCTTGCAAAATTTCAAGAGTAGATTTTCCATCAGCAATTTCTTTTTCATAAATTGGTAAAGCTTGATCACTAACAAGGAAAGGATCATAGTGAGAATTGATGGCATCTTCTTTATCTTTAACAGTTTTTTGTTCAGCAAGAATTCTTTCTGATTTAATATTTTCAATATCTTTGATTAAATTACCTTTTTCAAGGTTAACTTTATCTTTAGATTCATTAATCGATTTAATATCAGCATCAATATCAGCAATACGAGAATCAAGTGATTGAGCTAATGGAGAATCGTTATTTTTAAGTTCTTCATTAATATAATCAAGGGTATTTTTAAGACCAGGTAAATCACTAATTCTCTTTAATAACACAAAGATATTATCGATTTCGCTTGAAGTGAAAAGTTCAAGACGATTTGCTTCATCGATTAATTCTTTTATATCTCTATAAGTCTTTAAATTGTCTAAATTAGATTGCAATTGACGAGATTTTTCGTTAATAAAACGAGAATCAATATTACGTCCAATAAAGCTAGATGCATAGGTTCTTGGGTTAAGTTTACTCATGGCAAAATTACGATATAAATCACATTCCATGGTAATACCATTTCCACTTTCTCTAGCTTCTTTAGGATCTTTTGATTTATGAACACGACCTAAAAGGAAATTAGTATAAGCTCTTGCCCCTTCATGGTCGGTGATAATTTCTTCAGCAAGCGAACCTTCTTGGCATTCTGGTTCTCTTTCGATAATTTTTTCTTCATCAACAAGAGCAGTTCCATAATATGAGTATTCATTTAAAAGATTTCTTAAAATCTTATAAGCATCATCATAATATTTTGGAGTAACAAAAAGGTTAAACTTTTGAGCATAAAGCAAACCTTCAATAGCATTTGACCATCTTAAATCATGAATATCAACAAGGTCAGCATAAATTGAAACTTCAATATGTTTGCCAAATTGTCTTTCAAGTCTTTCTTCTAAAGCGTTTTTAATATAGCTTAAACGTTGGTCATAGCTCTTTGTACCTTTTTTAATATCTTGCTCTTGAGATCTAATTTCACGGACTTCTTTTTCAAGATTTTGAATTGTACGAGCTAAATTAACTGCAAGCGAAGAAACATGATTTTTAAAGATTAAAAGTGTATCTCTAAAATCTGATAAGTCACTTTTAGTAAGTTTTGTTAAGTCAGTTAAGAAGTTATTTTTAAAGTTTTCACAAGCATTAATAACCTCTTTACTTGATGCTTTAAGTTCATTTACTTCTTCAGCTTTATCTTCGCCTAAAACATCAATATCGATTTCTGCTAAATCATTATTTAAAGCGTTGGCGCATCTTTCAAAATTGTCAACATATCCAGAAAGTGATCTTTTAACAATATCGACATTTTGGTTAATTGCATTAATCTTATCTTCGCAATCTCTTTTTTCATCTTTAAAGTTTTGAGCAATACGAATCGAATCATTACTTGCTCTATCACTAATAAGTTTTGTCTTTTTACTTTCAAGTTCGGCTAGATTATTTGCAAAATCTTTAAGTTCTTCATCAATTTCAGCAATACGTTTTTGATTGCGTTCAATTAAGTTATTTAAATTTCTAAGTTTAGTATAGCTTTGTTCAAGTTGACACTTATCAATAATGTATTGAGCAATAACAAAATTCTCTTTTTGACGTTTATAAACATCATAATTTTGTGAAATTTCTTCAAGCCTTTTAACTCTTTTTTCTATATTATTAGCTTCAACTTCAAGTTTTTTATATTGAAGAATATTATCTTGCAATGCATCAAGTTCAATATTAGCTTGAGGGTCACAAACATAGTCGGTAATAAAGGTTGTAATATCAGTAATTGGAGTAAAGGAAGTTGCCTTTTTCAAAAGTGAAAAATATTTATCCTTTAATCCGCCAAATTTTCTCTTCAAGAAATCCTGATATTGTCGATTACTATCGAAGAATTGGAACTTTCCAGGATAATTTTCATTAAAGAATTGTAAAAGAGTTTTATAATCCATTGGTACTCTATCTTTAACAAAATTATTAATTGGAATAGCGTTTTCCAAATAGAAGAAATGATGTTCTTCGCTTCCATCTTCGAACGAATCAAAAACAATTCCCATTACAAATGGGATTTGATTTACATCATCAAAAAATTCAAGGGCAATATAAGAGGTAAAACGCGTATTTCTTAAATATTTAAAGCCACCATCGACTGTATCACCAAGTTCTCCTCTAAGATAACCTTTTAAAGTACGAGCACTCTTGTCCATTGCTGCCTTATTAAAATAACGGCCGCTAGTATCACCAAGTAAAACAACTTGAATAGCATCAATTAAGGTAGATTTACCACTACCATTAACACCAGTTAAGAAAACAATAGGCTTAATTTCAATTAATTCATCCCAGAAATAATGCCAATTTATAATTTTAATTCTAGTTAAGAGTTTCATTTAATAAGCCCCCTTGTCTGTCTTTTTGTTTATTTAGTTCGTCAAGAGCATTACTCATTGCAACAATCTTGTCATTATCAAGCGCATAAACAATACTTGGAAGAATGTAAAAAGAAACATTTCCTTCATCATAGCTTCCGCTAACTTTCGCAATAATATTGTGGTTATTTAAAAATCTTAAAGATTTAGCAATTCCTCTACCATATAATCTTTTTCCTGGCATGACAATTCCATCATCAACCATGGTTTTAATAAGGCCTGGAGTTGTAATATAAATTGCTTGTGTTGAAGAATTAGATTCGTTCTTTTCATTTTCATAAATTAAACGTAAAGCAAAAATAATTAAAGAAGTCTCTCTATCCATTCTAATTCTATTTTCAGAATAAAAATTAGATAAAGAAATAACACCTAAAATAACGTCTTTTTCAATATGCCAGCCACTAAATTTAAGGTAGTCTTCAATCAAATCAAAATGACGCTCAATATATCGATAAGTTTCGTTAGTTCTCATAAGTTTTTCTTTTGGATCAAAAATATCACGAACTACAAAACCTTTAAGTAAAAGGGTGTTAACTACTGATGAGAATTCATTTTGCTCACTAGGTGGCATTTTGACAAAATCTTCATTAAACATAAGTGTCACTCCTTTTTAATAAAATCAAAATTAGGAACTATATATCCATCAGTATGGACTTTTCCTTTATCTACTTCTTCTACATAATAGAAGCAATTTTCATCATCTTTTTTAATAACTGCTAAAATCAAACAAATAAAGGCATCGAAATTAACAAGAGGAATTTCGCTAATGTTGATCCTATCTTTATCACCAAAAGCTTCTTCCATAAAGCCATAAACTTTTTCATCAGTAAATATTGCTTTAGTTTCTTCTAAAAATTCATCCATCATGTAACCAATGGCATCATCAAATGTGACAAGTTCCATTGGATCGCCTTCAAATTTAAATCTTCTTAAAATTGGTAAAGTGACACTAGTTGAATCAATATAGCCCTGTTCATAAAAATATAAGGCATCTTGCATTTTAGAAAGAATCTTTGAAAGTGTTCTTGTATCATTAACATTTTTTGCATATGTTTTAAGAATATTTTCAAGATGGCCTTTAATGGTTCTGTCATTATTATTAAGATAAAGAATTTTATTAGTACTACTTTTTGTATAAGCATTATTTTCTTTATCAATTCCACTAATTAAAACATTCAATCTTTCATAGGTGTCAGTTATATAATTGATTTTTTCAATAACGTCTTTTTCGATTTCTTTCTTGTCGTTTCCTTGCGCTGAAAGTGAAGCTTGAAAGACAAGTTTATCTCTAATTTCTTTATCGTTAAGCCATCCATCAAGAATACGAATAATTGGTCTTTTAAAACGAGCAACACTATCAAAAGTTTTTAAAGGATGGTAATAACGATCACTAATCTTTCTTTTATAAACATCAAAATAATCATGTAAAACACGATTAGTATCGAATAATTTTGATAACTTAGATTTAAAAATACGGATTGAGTTTGTTAAAGTAAGAAGTTCAACTTTAAGTTTTTTAGTATTATCAAAAGCTCTTAAAAGCGTAGCATACATTAATTCATCTCTTTCTTCATCCTCAAGTTTAAGCTCGCTATAAGTTGAGTGAACTAAAGAAAGATATGGTGATTCTTCATCAGAAATAATATCTTTAAAAGCTTTTAAAATAATAATTGTATATTGAGGAAGAACAATAGTTTCTTCAAATGTATCTGGATTCATTGCAATATCAATCCAGCCAGTTTCTTCTAAACGTCGACAAATAAAACCGGCTTTACTAGAAACAGTGTTCATCAACAAAGCATCATCTTCGGTTGAATCAAATTCTTCATCTTCGTAGGTAAACTTATCAAGATCTTCTGCTTTCTCTTTTAAAGTTTTGATGAAATCATTTTTAGAAATTATAGTTTCATCATTCTCCATCAAAGAATACAAAATAAGGAGGCTTTCAACATATATGTATCTATTTTTCCCCCCGAACAAACCAAAATAGTTTTGTGGAATAATTTCAAATAAGTTCATGTTCTTTAAATCTATTAAATTATATCATTTATTGATATAATATACCTACAAAATTTTCTTAAATTATTTATGAATTTTGAAAGAATTTACCCTCAAAAAACCAAGATTTTAAAAATTTTTGCCTTGTATTCCTTGGTTCTACTTCTCCTAATTTATGGGATTTTTTCCTCACGCTTTGGTTGGGCTTATCAAGGGGAAGAAATGGTAGTTTCTTGTATAGTACAAGATGTGGCATGTATAGTTGTTTGGATTGTACTTTCTGTCATTTCTTACTTCCTTTTAACAAAGCAAAATTATTACGTAATCTTAAAAGATGGAATCATTCATCATAAATGGACCAAAGAAGTTAAATATTCCTTTCAAGATATTTTATATGTCGATGAAGAATACACTGAAAAACACGAAACACTGCTTTTTTATACTTCAAAGGGTCACCCTATTTATCTTGTTTTAGATAAAGATAAAAAAATATTAAAAGCTGTTTTAGCAAAGTCTAAAAACTTAATTTCAAAACAGGAATATCACAATAAATTTCCAAATGTTACTTTATAGGAGGTTCTTTTTAATATGAGAAAAGATTTTGGCGTAAAAACTTTCATATATCCACAACCTGTTTTAATGATTGCAACTTATGATGAAAATAAAAATCCTGATTGCATGAATGCAGCTTGGGGCGGAATCAGCGATTCTAATAAAATTTCAATCGCTTTAAGTGCATTTCATAAAACAACAAAAAACATTCTTTTAAATAAAGCATTTACTGTTTCTCCTGCTATAAAAAAATATGTTAAAGAATGTGACTATTTAGGTATTACAAGTGGCAACACTGTTAAAGATAAACTCAAGGTTTGTAATTTTCACACTGTTGATTCTAAATTTGTTAATGCTCCACTTATTGAAGAGCTACCTCTTACACTTGAGTGTCAATTATTAAATTACGATGAAAACACCGAAATCTTAACTGGAGAAATTTTAAATGTTTCAGTTGATGAAAGTATTTTAACAAAAGGAAAAATTGATCCTAATAAATTAGAAGCAATCGCTTTTGATCCAGCTAATGCTAGTTATCTTCTTGTCAAAGACAAAGTAGGAAATGCTTTTCAAGATGGCAAAGATTTATTAAAATAATTATCACTAGCCACTTATTGCACTTTTTTTGCTTTACATGATTTATTAATCTATGCTAAAATCTTAAGGCTGATTTGAAAGGAGGAAACGAAATGTCAAGAATTTGTCCTATTACTGGTAAAAAACCTATGAGCGGAAACAATCGTTCACACAGTTTAAGAGCCACAAGAAGAAGATGGGATGTAAATCTCCATACCTACAGAGTTGAAATTGATGGCCAAGTCTGCAAGGTAAGAATGAGCGCTAGAGCTTATCGTACTCTTAACAAATCACTTAAAGAAAATTAATTAAAAGAACTGTCGCAAGGCAGTTCTTTTTTTACCAAAAACTTCATAATTATTAATACTCATATAACAATAAATAGTTATAACCTTTCTAAAAGGCAAGATAAAAACCTACTTATAATTCATTATTCAACCTAAAACCATTCTAATCGATTTTCATGACCTCAATTTCCAAATATAAGTCTATAGACAGGAAAAACAAAAAAATGTTTAAATAAAAATATAAACAATGCGTGGCTGCGATTTTACTTTGGATATCTGCTAAATTTTATGAAAAAATCATATTTAATTTATTTGTATTTTACTCTATCTAAAAAAGGCTATTATGATAAGGTCACTTTCGTTAATGAAAAAGCAAGAATTGAAAATGCAATTGCAAAAGACAAACTTACAAATAAAAAAGATATTTATGAATTAATAAAAACTAGCATTAATAAAAAAGAAGACCGATATAAATTTCATTTTGCCATTTTAATAATTCTTTTTGAGTTTGTTTACCTTTTTGTTCAGCAATTTTTCTTAATAGGACCTAGTATTTTTAATAACTTAAATATGTTTATTCTTCTAGTACTTTTTTTCGTTCTTTTTTCTATTCTTCTTATTTATGCCTTAATTACATTTAAAAAGAGAAACTCTTTAGATTTTGTTTTATTGTTTATAACATTCATTACTTTTTTTATCGACTCATTATCTTATAGTCCAATACTAACAAGCTATTATGGAAACGACTCTTTTGTTTCGAAATACATATTTTTAAGTACTGCAATTAATGTTAGTATCGATGGCGGAGGAATAACACATGTTTATATTTCATCTCTTCTTTTTTCTTTTATTCTCTCAATCATTTATTTTATAGTTATCTATTTCATTAAAAGAAAAGAGAGACTAAATAACATAACCAAAATAAAAGAAAATAATACTTCTAGCTTAAAAAGATTTAATCCTTTTTTATTAATGCTCGTCATTATAATTTTTGTCGACTCTTTAATTCAAAATATTTTATTTGACTATTACTTTTTAAACAGATTAACAGGATTTTTCTTTTCTGCTATTTTGACCATTATTGCTTTTATAATGCTATTTAGATTTAACAAACACAAAAGAATAGACTTTATTTCAATCTATTTCTTAATTGTAGCTACATATTTCGATTGGATTAGTCCGACTTTTTCTTATAAACTCGAAGGAAATATATACCCTCAACCAATACCAGATACACTTAATAGAATTATCATATTACCATTTTTTGTTAATTATCATGACATTTCTGCATGGCAATATTATGGCGAAAAATATATAGTGTTTATCTCTACTTTTGCCTTTTTAATTATGCTAGGCGTATTTATTTATGATTTAGTAAAAAGAAAAAAAGAACTTAAAAAACAAAATAATTAAAAGAACATTACAATTCCTATAGGCAATAAATTCAAAATATAAATAATGAAATTTCCCCACTCAAGCATTGCTAAATAATTAAAGCGTGGTCTATTAAAAGTTTCAGCATCTACTTTTACCATTTTATTCCATCTTTTATAACTTGGATTAAACATTAAGACCGCTTCAAAAATTAATAAAAGGAAAGTAACAATAAAAACAGCTATTTGAGTGGCTTGATGAGGAGCATTTACGTAAACATAATTTGTATTAGGTAAAAAGAAGAGAGATAAAATCATTTCTAAAAGATTTAAACAAACAAAAAGTACCGCAAAAATAAGGTGTAATTGATAATTTGATAATTTGATAAAGGTTAAAGCATTAAAAACTAAACCAGTCAAACAAGAAACAGCAAACATTATATAAGCTACTGTTATTGCTCCACCATTATTTTGTGTTTCTAAAGCAAAAAATAAAAAAGCAGCCGAAATTATCAGCGTTCCCATAAAAGTAACAACAGGGTAAATATAACTTAATTTTGAATTTCTTTTAAAACAATTTAATTCAAATGGAAAATAACGTAATAGACTATATTTACTTGTTCCGGTTTTTGAAAAAGCTCGTCCTTCAAAAATAAAAACGAGAACAAATAAAACTAATCCAACACCAATACTTGCTAAAAACGCACCTTGTAATTCGCTCATAACTATACCTTTAATAGTTCATAACTTTCCTTCATATTGCTGCTTTTATATAAGTAGCTCCCAATTACACAAATATCTACACCGAAGTCGCTACACTTCTTAAAGGTAAGACTATTGATCCCTCCATCTACTTCTATTAAATATTTTAAACCATTTTTATTTTTTTCTAGAGATAAAAATTTAATCTTATCTAAGGCATTTTCCATAAATTTCTGCCCACCAAAGCCTGGCTCAACAGACATTATCAAAATTAAATCTAAATCATTTAAAAAAGGTAATAAAACTTTAACATCAGTTTTAGGCTTAATTGACATGCCCACCTTTACATTAAAAGATTTAATTTTGTTAATGACTTCCCATCTTTTTTCATCACTTTCTAAAGCTTCATAATGAAAAGTAATTATATCAGCACCAGCTTTAACAAAATCTTCGATATATTTAGGTGGATCAGAAATCATTAAATGAACATCGTTAATTAGACCAAAATTATGTTTAATTGAGTCTAAAACAGGAGCTCCAAAAGAAATATTTGGGACAAAATGACCATCCATTACATCAAAATGCAAATATTTAATCCCTACCTCTTTTGCTTTTAAAATCTCTTGCTCAAGATATAAGAAATTAGCATTTAATATAGAAATACTTACTTCGACGTTTCTTTTCATTAATTTCTCCCAAAAATACGGGCAAAAAGAGAACCTCTTTTACGCATAATCTTTTTATTCTTATATAAAGATAATATATCTTTTTTCATTTCATTAACACTTTTATAACGTTCATCCAAGTTTTTATTGACTGCTTTAAAAATAATGTATTCAACTTCTTTAGGTAAATCAGGATTTATGGTTAAAGGAGATGGAACTTCTTTTTCGACTTGCATTACTGCTACATCATGTGGATTTTTGCCATCAAAAGGAACTCTTCCAGTTAAAAGTTCAAAAAAAGTAATCCCCATTGCATAAATATCGCTTTGGAAAGTCGCTTTTTCTCCATAGACTAGCTCAGGGGCAAGATATTGAGCTGTACCCATTACCTTTTTATTTTCATTAACATTCATTCCACTTCCTAATAAAACTGAAATGCCAAAATCGCCAAGTTTAATTTCTCCATCGCTAGCGTAATAAACATTTTGAGGCTTAATATCACGATGAACGATATTTTTAGAATGAACTTCAATTAAAGCCTCGCAAAGTTGAAGCATAATCGAACAACTTTCATTAAGAGAAAAACATCTTTTATAGTCTAAAACATCTCTTAAAGTTTGGCCTTTAACATATTCAGTAACAATATATGGTAAATTGTTATATTCACCATAATCATAAATTTTAACAATATTAGGATGATTAAAAGCGGCTGAAAATCTAGCTTCATTTTGAAAGCGAATTAAATTATCAATACGTTTAGCGTTTTCATATTTAATAATTTTTAAAGCAACTTCTCGACGAAAAATAACATCACGAGCTTCATAAACGTCGCTCATTCCACCTTTTCCAAGTTCACTAATTATTTTATAACGTTGTCCGATGACATCGTTTACTCTAATCATGGAGTGTCTCCCATAAAGCAATCGTTATATTATCGCTTCCCCCATTGAAATTTGCTAAAGATATTAAAGATTGAACTTTATCACTAGTAGGTATATGCATTTCTAAAACATTTAAAATATCTTTTTCACGAACGTTGTTATATAAACCATCACTACAAATAAAAACACTTTCACCACTATAATCTAAGATACGTACATCTGCACTTAAAGATGGGAAAATTCCAATCGCATTTGTTAATACATGTCTTTCTGGGTGAGTTAAAGCTTCTTCTTTTGTAATTTGACCAGATTTTACAAGGAAGTTAACATAGGTTTGGTCTTCACTAAGTTGAATAAGTTTGCCATCTTTTTTAATATAAATTCTTGAATCGCCGCAATTTAAAATAACAAGTTTATCTTTCATAATTAATGCCATTGATAAAGTTGTCCCCATACCTTTATAAGTAACATCTTGATCTTGGAGATTAAAAATAGTTGAATTAGCAATCTTAGTAATGTTTTTTAACCATTTAGAAGCAAAATAAGCATTAACAAAGCCTTTTTTGTCTTTAAAAGCTTCGCTAATGATTCTAACAGTTTCAAAAGAAGCAAAATCTCCTTTATTGTGTCCACCCATTCCATCAGCCACAATTAAAAGAAGATTGCCACTTGAATTAGTAACAATTTTGGCTTCATCTTCGTTTGAACTTCTAACTTTCCCTATGTCAGTTCTATAACAATAGTTCCCTCTAAATGCGTTTTTCATCTTTAGCTCTTAATTGGCCGCAGGCTGCATCAATGTCGCTTCCAAATTCCTTTCGTATTGTTGCGGTAACCCCATTTTTCATTAAAGTATCTAAGAAATCATGCACTGTTTTTTCATCACTTCGGCGATATTTCATTTCATTAACTTCATTATAAGGTATTAAATTCACATATGCCAAAGTGCCTTTAATTAGTTTAGCAAGTTCAATAGCGTCTTCTTTAGAATCGTTAATACCTTTAAGAAGAATATATTCAAACGTTACTCTACGTCCAGCATTTTTTTCATAAAATTTAACTGCCTTCATTAGTTCATCTAAAGGATAAACCCTGCTAATTGGCATTATTTTATGTCTAATTTCATCATTAGGTGCGTGAAGAGAAATAGCTAAATTAATTTGTAATCCTTCTTTAGCATAATCATAAATCTTTGGAATAATTCCACAAGTTGAAACAGTAATATGACGTGCCCCTATTTCTAAGCCATGTGGATGGTTTAAAATGCGAATAAAATCCATTACGTTATCATAATTATCAAAAGGTTCGCCGGTTCCCATTACAACAACATGAGTAATTCTTTCTCCCTTGCCTTCTAAAGCTAGCGAGTCATTTAAAACTAAAATTTGACCAAGCATTTCACTGACTTTTAATTCTCTTTTCTTTTTCAAAAGTCCACTAGCACAAAATGCACAGCCCATATTGCAGCCAACTTCACTAGAAACACATGCAACATTTCCATAGTTATAACGCATTAAAACGGTTTCTACTTTATCATGATCTTCTAGTTCAACTAATAATTTAATGGTTCCATCTTTACTAACTTGCTTTTGAAAGATTGAAGGTTTTTGAAAACAAAAATCAGCTTTTAGTTTTTCTCTAAAAGTTTTAGAAATATCACTCATTTCATCAAAATCAGTTATTCCACGTTTATAAGCCCATTTAAAAATTTGGGTCGCACGAAATTTCTTTTCGCCAAGCGAAACAACTAGATCTTCAAGTTTATTTAAACTATAGTCGTAAAGATTTATCATTACTAATTATCTTTCTTTTCAAAAACAGCGTAATAGAAAACTGAATTATCTTTTTCAAATGGGAAATATGTACATTCTTTAACTAATTTAAAGTCTTTTTTCATTTCTAAGAATTTATGAACAATAAGCATAGTCTCTTTAATGTCAAAAGTAGGAACACAATAAACAAGTTTTCCATTATCGCTAAGATATTGAGTAACATCAACTAATTCATTAAGTTCGTTTTCAATAAGTCCATCGAGAGTTTTTTCTTCAAAAATGATTCCATACTCTGGAGTTCTTCTAAGCATTTCTAAATTACTGCTCTTTGGCAAAAGAACAAAAATATCTTGCTTCTCTGAAAGATGAGCAATTAATTCAGTTTCTGTTGATTCATAAATATCAAGTTTCTCTTTTTTAAGAGGTTTAATTTTTGAATATAAATCTGGATTTAATCTTGGATTATTACTTGCTAAAGAAACTTTATTAGTTCCATTTAAATATTTGTTAATAATCGAAACATATATTGAGTTTTTTTCTTCAAAGTAGAAAGTGACAGCTAAGTTTTCTCCATCAGGCAAACTTTTTACCATATCAAACTCAGCCCTTTGAATTGGCATAAGTTTAGACTCACGAACTAAAACATCTTTACGGATCGATGTTTTGCTTTTGTATTCATAAAGTTCAGGTTCAATTAATTTAAACTCTGAAAGTTCTTCTTCTTTTACTTCGCCTAAAATTTTATTTAAAACAGCATATTGTCTAGGCATTTTGAATATAGCATGAATGGTATCTAGTCCATAATCACGACCATATTGAGTATGAAGCATTTTAATAATCCATTCAGGCAAGTTTGTAATGCAGGAAAGATATGTTCTTGGAGTTTTTGAAATTTTCTTACTATTAATAATTTCTTTTAAGAAGGCATTCTTATCTTCGATTGCCTTTTTAAAGTTTTCTTTAATAGTATCATCGAATTTGACTTGATAAAGGTTTAGTTTATTAACAAGGTAAGTCAATGATTCTTTTTCGTCGACATATTTTTTGTAAAGGTTATTCACGTAAACTAAACCAATATAAATAACTGGTTCTTCTTGGGTTGCATTAAAAACTGCTTCTGCAATAACTTTAATTGAAAAATAATTTCTTAAAAATATTCCAGCAAGTGCGCTCATGCCACTGAATTCATCTTTAGAGACACCTCTACTATTATTCTTTACAGCGACTGAAAAAGATAAATGCTCTTTTAATACACTTCTTAAAACATTAAAGCTATGGTCATAAACTTTTGTGTTCATAGCTATTTTCCTCCGTTCATTTTCTTTTCGAAATCTTCAAAAATATTTCCAAGATATGGTTCTTCATAACCATCTTCATCTCTTTCATCATGAAGTTCATCTTCGAGAGAATCATCATTACTAATTTCAACACTATTATCTTCGGTCATGAAACGAGGATGTGTATCATCTATAAACTCATAGCGATTATCTTGGCTATAATAGTAGAATTCGATTGCTAAATTTATGCAGGCGTCTTTCATAAATTCATGAATAATTTTAGCTGCGTCTTTTTCCATTACCTTAACTTTTAATGGAGCATGAACTCTAACTAAAACATTCCATGTATTTTGTTCAACACCATCATGAATGAATAAACATTCAGGTGCATAAAAATTAATATCATCCTTTTTGCATTCGTAAATATCCGCTAAACGCGATGTCATTTCTTTTGAAATTTGTCTAACAAGATATGGGTCTGTGCCTAATATTGAAACTGTAATCATATTCCCTCGCTTTTTTAACAATAATAATCATAGATTATTATCGTTCTGATTTCAATTTTTAATAATTGACTGTCTACTATGTCAAAAAGAGCAATAGGCTTATGTGTGACCTAAAAATACGTTTGTTATCTATTTTTTGATAGTTTTGTGCACGTATAACTATTTTCGATTATATTTTTAGGCTTAATGTGGAAAATTTAAAATTTCTAAGATTCTTTAATTTTGAAAATTCCGGTTAAAATTTCCTCTGGTAATCTTACCTGCCAACCTCTACATGTCACATAAAAAAATAAAATAAGTTGTTTTTGCAAGGTTATTTAACGTAATCCTAAGTAAAATAAACAGTTTCTACTAACAAAAAGACTATAAGAAAAAACATTAAAAACTATAAGGATTGAAATTAAGTGATATTTTAATTTTATTTTCAGTTTTATAAACTGCTAAAAGATTTTCAATAGGTTCAACTAAATCAATAAGTTTTTTATATTTAACAAAAATAAATTTCCAAGATTTATATTTAGTGTAATTTAAAATAGAAGGCCCATAAACATACACATCTTCTAACCTTAAACTTAAAAAGAAATTTTTAATTTTTGGAATAAAATATTCAAGATTTGCGGCGTTTTTACTAGAAATCTCAATAGCAAGTATTGAATTAAAAGGTGGATTTTTAAATCGTTTTCTATTCTTTAGTTCCTCAATATAGAATGATTCATAATCCTGCTTGACTGCTGATAAAATAGCATAGTTATTAGTTGCACTACTTTGTATAACTGCGATTCCTTTATCTTTTTTTCTTCCACAACGACCAATAACTTGGGTCAGCATCGAAAAAGTCATTTCATTGCTTCGATAGTTAGGGAAGTTCAATAAAGTATCTGCGTTTAAAACTCCAACTAACTTTACGTTATTAAAGTCGTGTCCTTTAGCCACAATTTGAGTACCGATTAATACTTGTGCTTCATTATTATTGAAAGCTTTAAGAACGGCTTCAATTTGGAAAGTTTTCTTTGTGCGATCGCTATCCAAAACTAAATATTTAGCACTTGGAAAAAGTTTTTTAAAATCTTCTTCGACTTTTTCAATACCAAATTGGCCAAAACCTAAATATTTTGAATCACACTTAGGACAGTTATGAGGTATGGTCTCATTGTATTCACAATGATGGCAATACAATATATTTTTTTCTTTATGATAATGTAAAGGCAATCCACAATGAGGGCATTTAAATACGTGTCCACACTCCTTGCAAATCAAGTAGTTAGAAAATCCTCTTCTATTAATAAACAAAATCGCTTGTTTTCCTTCTAATAGAGTCATCTTTAATTGACGAATCAATTCTAAAGAAAATACATTTGATTGTGTTGAAAAATTTCTATAATTTGTATTATCAATCAAAAAGACATCAGGTAGTGGTTGGTCACTAAATCGATTATTAAGTTCTACTAAAGTATAGATGTTGTTTTTTGCTTTTGCATAATCTTCTATTGCAGGAGTCGCCGAACCTAATACTACTTTCACTCCTTCAATTTTCATACGCATTAATGCCACTTCTTTTGCATTATATAAAAGCCCTTGATCGTCTTGCTTATAACATTCATCATTTTCTTCATCAATTATAATTAAACCTAAATTGGATACAGGTGCAAAAATAGCGCTTCTTGTACCAATAACTATATCAGCTTTCCCATCAGAAATTTTACGATATTCATCATATAATTCTGCATCTGTTAACGATGAATGTAGAACCGCAATATCATCTTTAAAGAAATTGTATAAACGGGAAATCATTAAAGGTGTTAACGCAATTTCAGGTACAAGAATGATTGCTCCTTTACCTTCTTTTTTCACTTCTTGAATCAGTTTAATATAAATTTCTGTTTTGCCGCTCCCCGTGACACCCTTTAAAAGAACAGGTTTTTCTTTTTCTTTTAAGATTTTTTCAAAAGCACGTTCTTGTTCATTACTCAGAACTATATCTTTTTCGTAGTCATTAAAAACTTGTTTTAATTCATAACGATATTTCTCTTCTTTTTTAATTAGTATTATTCCTTTTTCAACTAAAGAATTAAGTGTTTTAGATTTTCCAAGATCTCTTTTTGCAATAATCTCTTTACCTCTAAATTTTCCTAGCAGTTTTTTTTCATTATTATTGAAAATATTTTCACTAATTATTTCTTTGTTTAAATAATAGTATTCGACTTCTTTAACTTTTGCTGAATTTTCATAAGTTTTCTTTGGCTTTAAAGAAGGAGGAAGCATTGTTTGAAAAACGCCAATAAGCGGATACATATATCTTTTTTTAAGTTCATAAGCCAACTTTAAAAGGTTTTCATTTAAGATTGGTTTTTGATCTATTATTTCTTCAATAAAAACTAAATTTATACCTAAATCATCTTCAATCTCATCTTTTGACTTGTTTTTAAATTCAGAAGATACAACGTATCCAACAATTGAAGAATTATGAAAATTAATTTTAACTCTTACTCCTTCTTTGACATCTTTATCAGATAAATAATAAAAAGTTCTATCTAAAAGATAGACATTATTTTGAGTTAAAACCTTAAGTAAATACATACTTAAATTATAAATGCATTTTCTCTTTTATAATATCGCTAATTTCTTTAGCCGCTTGCTCAGGTGTTATATCTATAACTTTATAATCGTATAAATTTTGTAATGAGATTTCGCCTTTAGCTTTAGAAAGTCTTTCTTGTACAATTTCTTCTTCTTCAGTACGGCGACCTCTAATTCTTTTTTCAAGTTCTTCTAAAGATGGTGGTAATAAAAAGATAGAAAAGAATAAATCATCATTTTTAGTTTGTTCCATAACAGAACGCGCGCCGTTTGTTTCTATTTCTAAAAGAACATTTTTCCCTTCGTTTCTTAATTTTTCAACATAAGCTTTAGGAGTTCCGTAACTATTATTAACAAAAGTGGCGTGCTCTAAAAGTTCATTATTTTCAACTGCCTTATCAAATTCTTCTTGGTTAACGAAGAAATAATCTTCTCCATCAACTTCGCCAACCCTTGGCTTTCTAGTTGTCATAGAAATAGAATAGGCAAGATTAAGAGACTTATCTTCCATAAGTATTTTTCTAACAGTCCCTTTGCCTACACCACTAGGACCACTTAAAACAATTAAAAGCCCTTTCATAAAAAGATTATAGACTTTTAAATTTTTAATATTCAACAAGTTTTAATAAATGTTTATTAAATTCTTTTAAGAAAGCGTTTACATTTTAAAAGAAATCGTAATTTTAATTAGTTCTATTTATTTGATGTCTTTCTTACTAATGCTAAAGATTCTTTTAAATCTCCAGTTAATGAAATTCTATTATAAATAAGAGCAAGCGCAAGAACGAATAAAATATAAAGTATTGAGAATACAGCAAATAGATAATTATAAGGTGCTAAAGATAAACTTGTTGAATAAAGGAATTGACCTACAAGATTTGCGTCAAAAAAGTAACTACTTATAATACTCGTTGACATAAATATGACTAATGGAGCAATAGCAGAAATAAGCAAAAGTTCAATTAAAGTTCGTGCAATAGATTTTCTGTCTAATCCAAATAAACGATATATAATAAGTTTCTTTTTATTTAAGTTAAAAAGTATAACTAAAGATGTTAAATTGAATAAGAAATAAAAGCATATGAAAAGGACGGCTAATAATTTGTTTGTAATATTATCTTGGTATATTTTCCCTAAAAACTCGTCGGCATTAGTTCCATCATTTAAAAACATAGTATGGGAAAAAGAATCAAATTTATATTTGCTAATTATATCCGTTTTATCGCTTCTGATTCCATAGGAGACAGTTTGCGCAAGTGTAGTAGTTAACTTAAAATCTTTTGAATAAATACCGATTAAACCATCAAGAAATAAATGTGATTCAAAAGTATTAACATTCTCTTTAATAGATAATTCATTAATATTATTTGAATTTTCATCTAAGCTTTTGTAAATTCCAACAATTTTATAATCCGCTTCTTCTATTTTAAAAGTCGTGCCAACTGCACTCTCGTCGTATTTTGAACTAGGAGCTAAAAATTCATATTGATTTGAAGGGTGAACCCCATCGACTAGTTCAATCTGAGCTGGGTTTTTAAACATGTAGAACATAGTAGTTCCGGCCTCTTCATTATTTGAAGAAAATGACATTGCCCAGAATGAATAGATATCAGCATCATTTTCAAGTTCGTCAGCCTTCACATTATTTATTTTCGAGAAAAAAACATAAGGGAAATTGTTTTGAATGTATTCAATTTTCTTTGTAGTAATAAATGTGTCTGGATCCGTATAAGGGAGCGTCATACCAGCATAAGATAAACCTAAGCCTGATAAGACTATACTTAAAATTGAAAAGAAAATCAGAAAAAACCTGTTTTGATAAAAAACGCTGTAAAACACGCTTCTTTTTTGTGTTTTATCTTGCTTTTGAATTAAATCATTGTCCTTAATCTCACCTTTTCTTAAGGATAGTTTATGATTTTCAATAAGAATCTTATCATCAAAAATCTCTTTTAACTTTTCAGGAATATAATGTGATACAAATACAACTAAACACGTTTTTGAAATAGCTTTAATTGCTTCTAATACATCTTTAGTATTTTCTTCATCTAAGTTGTTAGTTATCTCATCGCAAAGGAGTATGTCTGGTTTAAAAAGAAAAGAAAAAGAAATCATTAATCTTTTCTTTTCACCCATGGAAAGACTATTTACGACTTGGTCTAAATCGTTATATAAGTTTACTTGTTCTAAGATATTTTTAATATCATCATCACTTATCTTTTTAGGAGAAATTTTAATCAAATTTTGTCTTATAGTTAAATCTTCAAATAATATTGTATCTTGGTATAAGGTAAAAACATTAAACTTACGGTACTTAGAAGCATTCTTCTTATTAATTTCTTGATTATTAAAGATTAGCTTACCTGTAAAATCAGTATCATTATAATCAATAATGTTTAAAAGGGTACTTTTCCCAACACCGTTTTCCCCTTCTAACAAAAATAGACCAAAATTAGGCAAACTCAAGTTTGCCTTATCGTAAATTACCTTTTCACCAAAAGATTTACTTATTTCCTTTAGTTCTAGCATAGATGTTCCTCAATATATTCAAAATAATAATGATAAAAGCGATTAACGCAATTAAAACTAAAACGATATTTAAAAAAGTTAAAACATCAATTTCTTTAAACATTACCAGCGATATTTCACTATATTTATTAGCGAAGCTACTTAATGAATAACCATTTGTAAAATATTTATCTCTAATCAATGTATTTATTGAGATAGTTTGCTGACAAGCTACAGGAATTGCAACAATTAAAGCAACAATACCACTCAAATATATAGCCAGATAATCATAAAGCTTGATTTCAAAATTAGAGAAATTATAAAGTTTTAACCTTGACTTAACTTCTTTTGTTAAAGGCTTCTTAAATTTAAAATAGCAAGTAAATCCAACAATAAAAATAAATAATGTTATTGCCACAATTAAACCAATTAACGACACAACAAAATATAAAGAATCAGTTTCAAAAAATTCTTGATATGTTGGTAAAGTAGGAATCTTGAAGTTTAAATAGTCTGTAAAATAATTAATTTCACTTTTATTAACCAAAAAACTTTGAAGATCTAAAGTGGTTAATAATTTAAAATAAGTGTCGTGTGAAACATGAATAGAATTAACATCATCGTAGGTTACAGAAATATCACTTATATTAATAAAGTATTTTGTGTCATAAGAACTTGTAAAAATACTAGCATTCATTCCGGCAAATCTACTAGGAACAACAATATTATCTACTTCCTCATCAAATTCGATTGGAAAGAATGTTCTAGTATCTAATCCACCAATATAAAACCCATTTACTGAATTTTCGTTGATAAAATTGTTATCATCGCTATTCTTAAGTTCTCTAATTTCTCCATTTTTAAACAAATTAATGTATGCGTTTTCACTAATTTCTAAGACTAGAGCTTCATCTAAGCCATTATCAACAAAATAATAACTATCAAATCCTTGATACCCAGTGTTCTTGTAATCAACTTGGCTAAATATTGATTCGAAATCTATATTTGTATTACTTATTAAATCAGAATTATAAACAGTAGGTTTTTCAATATCTTCAGAGGTAACTACATATACATTATTTAATCTGCCAAACGCCGAGTTCTCACCACTACTATTGAAACTAAATAGAGACATTAATTCTCCTAGTTTTGTAATATATCTAGTATCTCCTACGGCTTGAGTCTCACTATACTTCGCTTGAGGGTCTACTATCTTTTCATATGTATAAGGATCATTTTTTATACAAACCTCAAAATAATCAACTTGAGATAAAGGAGCATATGCATATGCAATTCCGCATGATAAAGTGCAAAGCACAGTTAAAAACAAAAACATTAAATTAAATCCTACATTTTCCTTTAAAGAACTTAATAAAATAATAAATTTATTTTTTGTTTTTATTGGCTTTCTGCAGTATTCTTCATCAAAAGAACATGTAGTTTCGTTTGCTGTAAATTCACATTTATCTAAATCAATTATCCCAGTATAATCAAAACCAATTGCTTCATTTTCATGATTAACGATTATGACGCATTTGTTTTTTAATTTATCAGTAATAATTTCTTTTACCTTAGTTTTATTGTTTTCGTCTAAATCCGAAAAAGGTTCGTCTAGTAGATAAAAATAACTTTTCTTTGAAAATGTAAAAATAATATTAGCTAACTTTACTTGACCACCACTTAACTTATATAAAGGCTTATCAGCCATATCTCTAAAGTTAAAGAAATCAATAAGATAGTTTAATAACTCAAAATCAAAATCAACTAAACTATTCTTTCTAAAACTTTTAATGTTTTTATTAAAACTTTTAGAAAGATTTAATAATGAATAAGATTTTAAATATGAGAAAAAAATAGTTTTCTTTAGCTTTTTATAAGGTGTCTCAATGCCATCGATACATATTTCACCACTATCTGGTTTAACTTCACCATATAAAATATCAAGTAATGTGGTTTTTCCTATACCACTTTGGCCTTTAATAACATAAATGCCATCTCCAAACTGGTAATTAAAATTATCGAGTACAACTTTTTTATATTTTTTTGAAATATTCTTTAATACGAGCATAAATCAAATGTTTACTGTATAGGAAGTCGAAGATCCATGGTCACCAGCAAACCAATCCTTGTCGCAAATCATTTCAAGGCCTAAAGTAAAGTTAACTCCAAAATCAGAATCAGATAACTTATACTTTGGATTTACTTCAAACAAAAAAGATTCATATGTATATGTAGTAACCATACTAGGTTGCAAATCCCGGTTAAAATCATAAAACCAAGAATAAGAAAGATTTTTTCTCGTTTGATCAACTGGATTAAACTGAGCACTTAAAACAGGCTCATCATAACTGTAAGAAGTTTGAATATCTTCCCAAATTTCACCAGTAAAAGAAGTTTCGATATAATTATTTTTTAAAGAAAGACCACTGCTTCTTATCGTTCCCAAAACACCAAATTTTGAACCAAAACTGGAAGTTACTGTTACAGTTTTAAATGTAGAAACAGGGCCAGCATACTTATACTCAATATCTGTTGTACTTCGGTCAGGTTTAATCCCAACATTAATTTTCGTGCTTTTAGTTTTCCGCCCATTCTCGAAAGAACTGTCCGATTGGTGTGCTATAAGACCAGGTGTGGAAGAAGTTTCCAAATTAAGTAAAACAAAAAAATTATTTTCGGTTTTCGAGTAAAACTTAGTGGCTCTAACAGTCGCATCCATATACCCTAGTTTTGCATTTCCATTTTTTGCAATTACACGAAGTGTTTGACTATTTCCGTACCAAACTTTTTTATTATAATAAACGTAATCAGAATCGGTACTATATGCACTGGCACGATTGGTATCGGTGCTTACCTCCTCCCTATTAAGTTTTCCTTCGTTAACAACATTTGAACTTAATGGTACTAATAATAAGCTTAAACTTAAATAACAAAATAAATGAATTTTTGGCATATCATACCCTCCTTTTATCGTTATACTCTCACTACATAGTCAAGTCAAGTTGCTCGAAAATTCAAGATCACAAAGTAGACATTTGCTAGCAAAAGATTTAGAGTTATTTCTTTCTTATATATCTTTTTGTATTTCCTGATTTTTACATTAACCTTTATGTCTCAATGTAATAAAATAATTTTACTTATGACCTATGTTGAACGACTAAAAGAAAATGTTGATGAAATTAACGCATCGCTTAGCGGAACTTACTTAAACAAAATTCAATGTTTAAGCGATTATGATTACCTGTTTTCCTTTTCAAAAAGCAAAAGTAAAAGTATTTTTTTATCCCTTAATGTTAAAAACCCTTTCTTAAAAATAACGGATAAAAAATTTAATTTTAATACTTCAAATTCTTTTTTCTTACGTTTAAAAGCAAAACTTTTAAATTCCTTATTTTTAAAAGCCTCTATATATAATGAAGATAATATATTAGAACTCGAATTTATTAAGACAACTGATACATACGATAAAATTCATTACTCTCTAATTTTTGAAATTTTTAAAAGTAATTCAAATCTAGTTTTACTCGTTGACAAAAAAGTTGATGAAGCTTTTCGCTTTAAAGGGATTGATACACATCATCCAATTTTAAAAAACGCAATCTATGAACCACCATTAAAGGCTCCATACTCTAAAGAAATAAAAGATAAAGATCTTTTAAACGAAAATACATATTTTGATAACATCGAAAAACTTCATTTGTCTGAAAAATATAAAGAAATTAATCTTGAACTTAAAAGAAGAAAAAAATCTTTAGAGAAGAAGCTTGATAAAATTAAAGTTGACCAAAAAGAAGCTCAAGAAAAACTTATTTATAAAGATTATGCTGATTATTTATTAACTATTCTTGATGAAGTTAAAAGAGGGGATGAATATTTTATTTATGAAGACAAAAAGATAACTCTAAACGAATCATTTTCGCCTACTCAAAATCTTGAACGATTCTATAAAGTATATAAAAAAGCAAAAGCTACAATTACTTCAACTAAAGAATATATCGAGAAAACCGAGTCAGAAATTGAATATTTAACTTCTGTTATTAATAACTTATCTTTATTTAATGAAGACGACTATCAAGAAATTATTGATGAACTTGTTAATAAAAAAATACTTAAAATTAGCCACTATAAAAAGCCTAAAAATTTAAAAAACGCTGCAAAGCCTTATTATATTTTATTTAATGATACTAAAATTGGCTTTGGAAAAAATAGCCTTCAAAACGATAATTTAACTTTTAAATATGCTAGTAAAGACGATTATTTTATCCATCTTAAGAACATGCATTCTAATCATATCATTATCTTTAAACATAATCTTGATGATAAGACTTTAGAATTTGCTTTAGAGTTTGCCCTTTTCTTATCAAACAAAAAAGATGGGGAAGTTATATTAGCAAAATGCAAAACAATTAAAAAAGGCAAAGAACCAGGCCTTGTTCTTTTATCAAATTATGAATCTTACTATATAAAAGAATTTCATTATGACTTTAACGAATATTTAAAAAACGTTAATCGTTTTTAATATCTTCATTAAGCAAAAAATCTTCGCCTTTAATTGTTTCATAGGTGGCTAAGCCATAGAATTTTCTTTGTCTTAAACACTCATATAAAACAATTGCAACGCTATTACTTAAATTTAAACTTCTAGCACTTATCGTCATCGGAATTCTAATACACTTATTTAGATTTTCTTTTAATAACTCATGAGGAATCCCAGTCGATTCTCTTCCAAACATAAAATAAATATCGTCTTCAATTTTAGAATAATCAAAAGAAGAATAAACTTTATTAGAGTAGCGAGTTACATAATAAATATTCTTATCTTTAAAATCCTTTATAAAATCCTCAAAGTCCTTATAAAGTACAAAATCGCTTTCTTTTATATAGTCCATCCCTGCTCTTTGCAATTCTTTAGTCGTTAAAGAAAAAGTTAGAGGACCAATAATATAAAGACGAGCCTCACTTGCCATGCAAGTTCTAATAATATTACCGACATTACCTGGTTTTTCAGGTCTAAACAAAATTATTCCAACCATGCTTAAAATTGTAGCACAATAAACACACTTACTTTAAAATATTTGTAGTTATGATTCATGGCGTAAAAAGGTTATTTGAAGAAATTACTCAAAGAGAAGTTAGAACTCAAATTCCAATTAAAGAAGGCATCACGAATGAAAATTATTTAATAAATGATGCTTTTGTTTTACGTCTTCCTCGAAAAGATCATGATGAATTAATCAATTACAAACTTGAAAAAGAAGTATATGAAAAAATTGAACCTTTAAAGATTTCTGAAAAGGTCATTTTTTTAGATGCTAAAAAGGGGACAAAAGTTACTAAATTTGTTCATAATACTCGCTTTTATTTTAATACTCCTAACGAAGAGCAAATTCGTTATGTAAGCAAAACTTTAAAGAAGTTACATTCTTCAAAAATCAAGGTTTCCAAAGACTATGAAGCACTTAAAAAGATTGACTATTACAAAAAATATGTAGATTCTGCATCCTTTTTAGATGAAAAGTATGAAAAATTGATTCTTAAGGACATTAAAGCTCTTGATGATAAAAAAGAATATTGTCTTTGTCATAACGACTTAGTTCACCATAACTTATTATTCAAATTTAATGGTTTAGTTCTCATTGATTGGGAATACGCTTCAATGAACTCTCCTTTATTTGATTTAGCTAGTTTTATTAGTGAAAACAATTTATCTAAAGAACAAGAAGAATTCTTTTTAAAACAATATTATGGCTATAAATTCAGTAATTTGAAAATGAAAAAGGTAGACACTTATTGTCGCTTTTTAGATATCATTTTCTATTATTGGGCTCTCCACTATTATAAAAAAAGAGGAGATAAAATATATTATGATATCTCCATTGATAAATTTAATCGTATAAAAGAAGCAATGATGAACATTAAAAACTACTATAAGTTTTAATGTTCTCTTTCTTCATATAACTTTATACAGCGAGCAATCGCTTCTTTTGCTTTATCAGCCCCTTCAATCTCTCCAGTTAAAAGTTTGCTTCCTTCTAATTTTTTATATACATCAAAAAAGTTTTTAATTTCGTCAAAAATATGTTTTGGTAAATCACTCGTATCATAATAAGAGTTATAAAATGGATCATCAACACTCACACCAATTATTTTAGAATCTCTTGCTCCTCCATCGATAACTTCTAAAACTCCTATTGGCCTTACTGTTAAAATAGTCAAAGGAAAAAGTTTCTCGCTACATAAAACTAAAACATCTAAAGGATCACCATCTTCACAATATGTTAAAGGTATAAATCCATAATTATGTGGATAATGTGTTGAGGTAAATAAAACACGATCTAATTTAATGAGCCCTGTTTCCTTATCGAGTTCATATTTTGTTTTACTACCTTTTGGGATTTCAATAACCGCTTTAAATAAATCTGGACGTACATCACTTTTTTTAAAGACAGAAAAAAGTTTCTTTTGACCTTCTTTTGACATAATTTTTCCTCTTAAATGTATTATTAATATTTTAAATGAAACTTGCACTTATAAAAAGAGATTTATGGAATCTTCCAATTTGGGGGAATAATTTTACCTAATCTGGCGGAATAACTATTACTAATTTGGGGGAATAATTTTACCTAATCTGGCGGAATTTTATTGTTGGAACTAGCTAAGTTAGCTATAATAAAGACATGAATAAAATAGTAAACTATGATTTTTATAAAAAAAGAGTTATTGACCAAAAAATTGAAACATATTTAAACACTGTTGGTGCAATTTGCATAGAAGGACCAAAATGGTGCGGTAAAACACGGACATCCTCTTTCCATGCAAAAAGTGAATTCTTTTTAGCCGATCCTTTAAATAATTTTCAAAACAGAACTTTAGCATTAACATCCATTGATTACATATTAAGCGGCGAAACTCCTCGTTTAATAGATGAATGGCAGGAAGTTCCATCAATTTGGGACGCAATTCGATATGAAGTCGATAGAAGAAACAAGGCTGGTCAATTTATTTTAACTGGTTCTTCAACTCCAACAATTAAAGGTATTTTACATAGTGGAGCAGGTAGGATTGCAAAAATCAGAATGCATACAATGTCTTTATACGAATCTGGTGACTCAACAGGTAAAGTATCTTTAGAAGAATTATGCGCCGGTAAATTAACTCCAGGCATGAACAAAGAAACATCTCTTGAGGATTTAGCTGACTATGTTGTTAGAGGCGGACGGCCAGGAAATTTAAAGACAGATTCGGAAAATATCACAATTTTACCAAGTTCCTATATTGGAACCATCGCTGATGATATCAAAAGAACAGACGAAATAAGCTATAACTCTATTAAAATAAATAAGTTATTACTTTCTTTAGCTAGAAACGAATCAACAACTGCAAGTCAGAATAAATTAATTGACGATTTAAAAGAGGTTGATGAACTTACAATCGATAAAGATACAGTATCTAAATACTTAAGCGCATTCGAGCGTCTCTTTATAATTGAAAACCAATTACCTTTCTCAACAAATGTTCGCTCAAAAACAAAGCTTAAGCAATCACCTAAAAGGCATTTTACTGATCCTTCATTAGCTTGTGCTCTACTAAAATTAACTCCGACTAAATTGATACATGATCTAAATACATTCGGATTTTTATTTGAATCATTAGTCGAAAGAGATTTAAGAATCTACGCGGATTCTTTTGGAGGCACTTTATACCATTATCAAGATTATAACGACAAAGAAATTGACGCTGTAATAGAATTAGACGATGGCACATGGTGTGCTTTTGAAATTAAGTTAGGTTCTTATCAAATAGATTCTGCAGCTAAAAATTTATTAAAAATAAAAGAAAAGATTGAACAAGATGGGGGAATACCTCCAAAGATTCTGTGTGTAATTGTTGGCATTGGCAGCGCCTTTTATCAAAGAGATGATGGCGTTTTCGTTGTTCCAATAACCGCTTTAAAAAATTAAAAGGTCGCAAATCTGCGACCATTTTTTAAAATTTAAAGGTTTTTATTATATTAATTTACTTTTTCTCTAACAAATTTATCAAAGGCTTTAACTTCTTCTAAAGTCGAGAATTTAGCCATAACAAATGAATCACCCATATCATCTCTTAAAACTAGAGGATATGTTCCATAAAAACAAACGTTATTATGATAATTCTTTAAAATATCTTCAAGAGAATGGACATATTTATATTTATTTCTTCTACTGCATGCACAAGCATAGTATTTTGTATAGGACATGTCTTCACGATTTTCATCATATGCAATACTATCTGCATAAATTTCATAACAGTTTGTTGAGTTAGCAAAATTAATTAAATCAGGAGTATAAGCTCCGGCAGGTCTCATATTAGCTTCTAAAGGAACAATTGTACCTTTTTTGCCTAAATATGGATGATCGCTATTTAAAACAAACCATTCTAAGTGGAAGAATCTATTTTTAACTTCAAAAGCTTTAATTGCTTTTTTGCCCATTTCTAAAAACTCATCACTAATTTTAGGAACACAATAATACATATCATCAAGTTCTTGCTCAACAATTACACTATTGTCATTTTCAAAAATGTTTGATGTTGCAAAAATAACATTGGCATTACTATCACTTACACCATCAAAAGAAATAATTTTTCCATCAACATATTCTTCCATGATGTATGTTTTCTTATTATCTTTTCGATTAAACCATGCTTCTAGTTCAACTTCATTATTTATCTTATGTGTATCTTGAGCACCAACCCCATTATCAGGTTTAGCAAAAATTGGATATGAAACTTTTTTAGCAAATTCTTTAGCATTTTCTAAAGTATCAACAAGAATATAACGAGCACATTTTAATCCAGCTTTAGCGTAGTATTCTTTTTGAAGAGACTTTAATTTATATTTTTCAATATCATTTAAAGTAGGTCCTGTAGTGATATTAAATTCACTTCTAATACGGGCGTCTTTTTCTAGCCAATATTCGTTATTGCTTTCGATATAATCTATTTTCCCATACTTATCTTGAAAATATTGAACAGCTTTCTTCTCATTTTCAAAATCATCCATATTAGTGCAACAATAGTATTCATCTAATGCAAAACGACATTCTTCCCCTAGTTCATTGTATGGAGCATCTCCTATTCCTAAAACTCTAAAACCCCTATTTTTTAAGGCAAGACAGAATCTCCAATAACTTGATGGAAAATGTGGTGAAACAAATATAAAATTTTTCATCATCCCGGCCCTCGCACCTTTTATTTTACTTTAAAATTTTTAGTCTGTTAATGGCTTTTTTAAGGGTAAAAGAGGCATTATCATAGGCAACTTGGTCATTTTTATCAATCTTAGATAGCAAATTAATGGCTTCATCGCGCACTTTTTCGATTCTGGCCTTATCTAACTCGTCTTCTTTTTCATAAGTTTGGGCTAATAAAATTGCTTCATTATTTTTAAAGTTGATTGTTCCTCCACTTATAGCAAAGTAAGTTTTCACACCATTATTAATGGTATAAAAAGTTGAAATATGAAGCATTGCGCAATAAGGTGTGTGACCTTTTAAAAGACCAATGATTCCATGATTTGGAACATCTAAATAAATTGCATCAATCTCTTCTTCAAAGGATTTTCCATCAATAGAATATATTTTAAATTTGATTTTATTATTCATGACTACCTTCTTTTATTTCATCGACAGTTCCGCGATATAAAAATTCATTTTCTGGGTATTTATCAAATTCCCCTTCTAAAATTCTCTTAAATGATGAGATTGTATCTTTTAAATGGACATAAATTCCTTGCTTACCAGAATAGGCTTCAGCGACATGGAAAGGTTGAGAAAGAAAGTTACGAATCTTTCTGGCTCTATTAACAATAAGCTTATCGTCCTCACTTAATTCTTCCATACCTAAAATCGCAATAATATCTTGAAGTTCTTTATATCTTTGCAAAATGGCTTGAACCCCTCTTGCAACTTTATAATGTTCTTCACCAATTATTTTTGGATCCAATATATTTGAACTACTTTCAAGTGGATCAACTGCAGGATAAATTCCTAAAGCAGCAATATTTCTATCTAAAACAGTTTTAGCATCAAGATGGCTAAAAGTTGTAGCAGGTGCAGGATCAGTTAAATCATCTGCTGGAACATAAACGGCTTGAATTGAAGTAATTGAACCATTTTTTGTTGAAGTAATTCTTTCTTGAAGTTGGCCCATTTCGGTTGCAAGAGTTGGTTGATAACCAACAGCCGAAGGCATTCTACCAATAAGAGCACTAACTTCACTACCGGCTTGAGTAAATCTAAAAATATTATCGATAAAGAAAAGAACGTCTTGATGAGCATTGTCTCTAAAATATTCGGCCATAGTTAAAGCCGAAAGAGCAACTCTCATTCTTGCACCAGGAACTTCATTCATTTGACCATAAACAAGAGCTGTTTTATTAATAACTCCTGTTTCTTTCATTTCGTTATATAAATCGTTCCCTTCACGGCTTCTTTCGCCAACTCCAGCAAAAACAGAAATACCATTTTGTTCAGTAGCAATATTATTTATTAATTCTTGGATTAAAACAGTTTTCCCAACGCCAGCTCCACCGAATAAGCCAACTTTCCCACCTTTTACAAATGGACAAAGTAAATCAATAACTTTAATTCCAGTTTCTAAAATCTCTTTTTGAGGTATTTGCTCTTTAAAAGCTGGAGCGTCACGATGAATTGGCATTTTTCTTGCATTATTAATGGATGCATTATCTTCTCTTCCATCGATTGGTTCACCTAACACATTAAACATTCTACCAAGAGTAGCTTCTCCTACTGGAACTTCTATTGGCTTATGTGTATTAATAACTTCCATTCCTCTTTTAACTCCATCAGTTGGGCCCATTGCAACACAACGGCAAACATCATCTCCAACATGTTGTTCAACTTCTAACACTAAAGTTGATCCATTAAGATCAAGAGTTAAAGCAGTTAAAATTGGAGGCAAATAACCATCCAAAAATCGAACATCTATAATTGGACCAACAGCTTGAACTAAAACTCCTTTTTCGGCTTCTTTGTTTAATATATTTTTCATCCTTGCCTCCTCCTATTTATTCATACTTCCATTAACTACTTCGGTTAATTCTTGAGTAATACTTGCTTGTCTAGCTTTATTAAATTCGAGTGTTAATTTATCAATTAAATCTTTTGCGTTTTTATCAGCATTGTCCATTGCATTTCTTCTTGAAGCGACCTCTGACAAATAGCTTTCATAAATCTTGAAATATAAATCCGTCATTAAATAAAGTCTAATGAATTCGTTAGAAAAACTAACTAGATTAGGTTCAAAGTCTCCTGGATTTAAACCTCTCTTTTTATCAAATTTAAAAGCAACAGGTAAAAGTGAAACTTTTTTAGGTATGAATGAAATCGAATTTTGAAATTTAGTATAAAGCAATACAATTTCTCTATACTCTTTATTTAAAAATTTACTTATTAAATAATTTGATAAAATTCTAACCGAAGAAATACTCAAATTATCTAAAATACCTTCAAAACTTGTGTTAATGTTTAAATTTTCACCATTAATTTCATCATTTAATTTCTTCCCAATAACAAGAATTTCATCGCCATTTTTATATTCGTTTTCTAACATTTTCTTAATATTGATATTATAAGCTCCGCACATTCCCATTGAAGAAGAAACAACAACTAATAATCTTTTTTTAGTGTTAAGGTTCTTTCTAATATAAGGTATATCAAGATTATTAATTTTTGCCGCACTAAAATAAGTAGAGGCTAAATCATTAAGATAAAAATAATAATCTTGACGATGTAAGATCTCTTTTGAGAGTTTTGAATACTTGACACTACTGACAAGTTTCATGGCTCCCGTTAACTTTTGAGTTGCTTGTACTGTTGCAATTCTCTTTTTGACCTTATTTAAACTTTGACTCATTTATTTTTAATTTCTTGTTCCTTTTTATAAACAGTAATTGCTTTATTTAATTCACTTTCAAGTTCATCATTTAAAACTTTCTTTTCTTTAATTTCATCAATAATGTTTTTATAGAAATTGTTCATATATTCCCATAAGTTTTCTAAAAACTCAGGAACATCCTTAGTTTCTAAATCATCTAAAAATCTATTTTTTACTGCATAGATTTCGATAACTTCTCTTTCGCTAGTATATGGAGAATATTGGTCTTGCTTTAAAGCTTCACATAATATTTCACCATGTTTTATAGTATCTTTTGTCTTTTTATCAATATCACTTCCAAATTGAGCAAAACTAGCTAATTCATTGTAATTAGCAATTTCCATTTTCATTGAAGAAGAAACTTGCTTCATAATACGATATTGTGCATTACTTCCAACTCTACTAACGCTTAATCCAACATCAACCGCTGGTCTTTGTCCGGCATTAAATAAATCAGTTGATAAGAAAATTTGTCCATCCGTAATTGAAATTACATTAGTTGGAATATAAGCAGAAATATCACCAGCTAAAGTCTCAATAATAGGTAAAGCGGTTATACTACCTCCACCTAATTTTTTATTAAGTTTAGCTGCTCTTTCAAGAAGTCTAGAGTGAAGATAGAAAATATCTCCTGGATAAGCCTCTCTTCCAGGTGATCTTTTTAAAAGTAAGGATAAAGCACGATAAGCGATTGCATGTTTACTTAAATCATCAAAGACAATTAAAACATCTTTACCTTGCTCCATAAAGTATTCCGCCATACTCATGCCTGCAAATGGTGCAATATATAAAAGAGGAGATAACTCACTAGCACTAGCATTTAAAATTATCGAGTAATCCATTGCACCAAAAGTGTTCAATTTATCAAAAATCGCTGCAACGCTTGAATTTTTTTGCCCAATTGCAACATAAATACAAATAACATTTTTACCTTTTTGATTAATAATAGTATCAACGGCAATGGCGGTTTTCCCACTTTGCCTATCACCAATTATTAATTCTCTTTGACCTTTTCCAATAGGTATTAAAGCATCAATGCATTTAATTCCGGTTTCAAGAGGTGAGTTAACACTTTCTCTAGAAATAATAGAAGGAGCTTTTCTTTCAATTGCATAGCGAGTAGTTGTTTTAATTTCACCCTTTCCATCAATTGGACGACCTAAAGCATCAGCAACTCTTCCTAGCATTGCTTCTCCTACAGGAACAGTCATAACTTTGCCAGTTCCTTTTACAGTGTCGCCTTCTTTAACTTTATTAGCTTCACCAAGTAAAACTGCACTCAATGAATCTTCTTCTAGGTTCATTACCATTCCAAAGACATCGTCTTTAAACTCAAGAAGCTCACCTAAAATAACGTCTTGTAAGCCATAAATAATAGCAATACCATCACCCACTTCAACAACAGTTCCAAGATTCTTACTATATTCTGTGGATTTATTAAAATCTTGTATTTCTTTTTTGATTAAAGAAGAAATTTCATTTGCCTTTATTTCCATTCTACTTTCCTCCTAGAATTGTTGTTTTCATCTTTTCAAGTTTGTTTACTAAACTTGCATCATAGACGTTGTCTTTAATTGAGACAATAAATCCCCCAAGTAAACTTGGATCATATATTTCCTCAAGTTCAACTTTAGCTTTTTCGTTTTTCTCTATCGCTTCAATAATTTTCTTTTTACTTTTTTCATCTATCTTTTTAGCTAAATAGATTTTACCTTCTTCAATATGAAGATAATCATTAAAGCGATATACAGCTTCTTTAAAAATTTTTGCAAGAAATAAAGCTCTCCTATTTTTAACAATTATTTTTATAAAAGAAATAATTGAAGGATTAACGTTTTTAAAACTTCGATCAATCGTTTTATATTTTTCCGAAAGAGAAATATTATAGTCTCCTAAAAAACGAACATAGTCAAAATTAGTTTTAAAAACCTCTTTTAAAACTTTAATTTCCTTTCGGTATTCTTCAACCTTACCTTCTTCAATTGCCACTTCTAATAAAGCAATTGCATAATTGTTATAAAGAGCTACTTCATTCATATCTATTTTTTGTTATCTTGATCTAATTCTTTAACAAAATCATCGACAATCTTCTTATTGTCTTCATCACTAACTTCTCTTTCAAGAAGTTTTGAAGTCATCGTAAAAGCAACATCAACAATATCTTCTTTGATTTCTTGTTTGGCCTTGCTTTTTTCTTCTTCAATGGCCTTATAAGCATTTGCTTTAACTTTATTTGCTTCTTGATTAGCTTCTTTAAGAATATTTTCTTTTTCTAATTTGGCTTTTTCGCGAGCATCGTCAATAATTTTACTAGCATTATCTCTAACCTCTGCAAGCTTTTTCTCTGATTCAAATATATTTTCTTTTGCTTTTTGATTTAAACTTTCAGTTTCCTTTTTCTCGTTATTTAAAAGTTCACTTCTTTTATCTAAGTATTTTCTTACAGGTTTATAAGCGAATTTAGTAACAACAATAATCAAAATAATAAAGGCAAAAAGTTGGACTAAAAAAGCCCAAATATTTGGAATCAGTTTTGCTTCTATGCTATCACTTAAAGAATTTCCAAGTTCATCAGCGGAACAACTTGTTAAAAGAAACAAAACAGGAAAAATAGATAATATAAATTTATATTTTCCCCATTTTTTCATATTAATTACCCGATAAAGAGCATGAGTAATGCAATTAGTAAAGAATAAATAGCGGTTGTTTCAGTTAATGCACAGCCAAGAATCATACCTGTTCTTAATTTTGAATACATTTCTGGATTTCTTCCCATGGCTTCCATAGTCTTACCACAAACATATCCTTCTCCAATTCCACTAGCGCCTAAGCCAAAAGCCATAAGACCAATACCGATATAAACCATACCAGCTGAATCACTTGCTAAGACGTTTACAAGATTTAATAATATATCCATTAGTTTTTCCTCCTAATTTCTAACAACTTCAAATTGGATTTCCTCACTCTCTTCATTTTGTTCATTTACAATAAATATCATTGTTAAAAGAATGAAGACAGTGGTTTGAACAAATCCTGAGAAAATATCAAAATACATATGTAAGATTGGCGTAATAAAAGGAGCGACAAAAATTCCAGCTGGACCACTTGCTCCACTTACAACTCCTCCAATTGCGTTGGCCCAATAATTGCCCATAAAGGCTGAGCCAAAAATCATATTTGAGATATTTTCTAAACCAAAATAAACAATCGACATAATGCAAAAACCACTCATCGCATTTCCAAACATACGCAAAGAAAGCGATAATAATGGCGCCCACATTGTCACAAGGTTAATAGGCAAAAAGACAGGGAAAGGGTCGATAAATCTTTTAAAATACTTTAATTTATTTTCCTTAGCAGCCGTATAATGAATCAAAACAAAAGTACAAAGGGCTAAAGATAATGGGACACCAAGGTAAGTCATTGGTGAAGGTAAACCAGTTAGCCCAACTGTAAAGGCAAAGAAAATATACATTGCCAAAGTTAAAATAAGACCGCCATAATTACGGTTTCTTTTCTCCATGGTATTTACTGTTAAATTATCAATAAATTCAACAAATATTGTAACAATTAAATCAAAACCTTTTGGTGTTTCTAAAGGATTTTTATTGAGCTTCTTGAATCGGAAATATACTACAATACAAAAAATAATGATTAAAATAATCACGATTAATGAAACAAAGATTTCTGGAACAAAAACGCTATCGAAATCAAACTTCCAAAGGTTTGAAAAATCCATATCCTACTCTACATAAGCGCTTCTAAAATAAATTAGCGCAATATCAATAATCATTGGAACGCCTGCAATCAATACTAAAGCATAAACCCATTTTTCTTTTTCGCCATCTACAGGAGTAAAATAAATAAATAAAAATGAAGCCAAGACTCCAATAATCATAATTGCAAAACGCAAAAAATTGCTTCCTAGTTGTCCTGCTAAAACAAGAGATTTGTTGCTTTCGTTTACTTCTACTTTCTTCTTTGCACTCATAAGAAGAGCTGCTAAATAAATCAAGCCACAAACAAAAGAGATAGCAGTAACAACTAAAGGAAAATAAGTATAAGGCGTATTAAAAGCAAAGCCTATACAAGACAAGCCTAATACAATTACCATAATCACTAAATAAGTAAGAATTGTTGATTTATCAGTTTTACAAATTTTCATTCTGATTTAACTCCTTTTTTTACATTAACTTTTCCATCTTCATCAAGGGTTTGCACAACAAGACGATTATAAGGAATTTGAATATTCTGTTTGTTAAACTCAATCAAGATTTTTTCATTTAGAGCAAAAAATACATCCCAATATAAAACATTTGGAACATAGCATCTAAGAGAGAGATTAATATCACTGGCTTCAAAAGCTGTAACATAGCAAACCGGTTTTGGATTTTCTAAAATTCTATCTTCACTATTTGCAATATCAATTAGGACTTTTTTAGCTTTATCAATATCAGTTGAATAGTCAACGCCAATATTTACGACAATTCTTCTTAAAGGATTACGTGTGTAATTAGTTAAAACCGAGCTTGTAATTGTTTTATTTGGAATTGTAACAACTTGTTTGTTAACTGTTTCAATTGTGGTAACTAAAAAACGAACATCGACTACACTGCCTTCAACAGATTGATCTTCAACTTTTATGTAATCGCCTGTTACAAAAGGTTTTGAGGTTAAAATTATAATACCACTAGCAAAATTTGAAATAACATCTTGTAAAGAAAGACCAATAGCTAAAATAGCGGATGAAAAAATCTGAGTAACTCCACTTAATTCAACTCTTAAAATCGCAAGAATTACAATTACAAGAGCAAAATAAAGAACAATTTTAATAGTCGAAACTATAAAGACTTTTACAGATCTTTCCTTAATAACTTTCTTATCAAGTTTCAAAGTTTTGTTCAAAATTCTAATAAAAAGTTTAATAACCGCAATGCCTAAAATTAAAACAACAATCGCACATAAAAAATTAGCGATGTATGGAGTTTGAGTTTCGCTTCCAATCCAGAAGTTTGTAACATCATTCCAAGCATTTTGAATCGCTTCTACAAAGTCATTCCAAAAATTCGTCCAGGCATTGCTTAAAACCATAAATAAATTATACCATTGAACATTATTGTTCTAAAGAACAATCGAACAGCCTTTATGCAAATTTTGAAAATTTTATATTTTTGCTTTAAATAATGTAAATTTTTACAAAAAAGCCTTTAAAACTACTTATTTTTATTGATTTCTCTTGTTTTTGTTTTTAGAAAATCAAACAAATTGGCATCCTTAATCAAAGGAGATAATTTACTAAAAACAAGCTTATGATAATTATTTAACCAATCGACTTCTTCGTTAGTCATGATTGATAAATCCAAGCAACGAGTTTCTATAGGAACATAAGTAATAGTTTCAAATTTAAAGAAGTTTCCATCACTTGTTGGAAAAGCTTTTTCACATAAAAGATTGTTCTCAATTCTTATCCCATATTTACCATTTTTATATACACCCGGTTCAATAGTGGTAATCATACCAGGTACAATTTCAGCCTGATCATCTCTTTCAGGAACCGCTCGATATCTTAAGCCATTTGGACCTTCGTGAACATTTAAAATATAGCCAACGCCATGACCTGTGCCGCATTTATAATCCATACCTTCGTTCCACATAAATTGTCGTGACAAGATATCAAGAGTATGGCCATCTGATCTTTCTAAAAATATAGCCTTTGATACTGCAATTAAGGATTTTAGAGTCAAAGTGTAATCATGTATAAATTCTTTAGTTGGTTTTCCAATAAGAAAAGTTCTAGTTGTATCTGTTGTTCCACCATAATATTGACCGCCGCTATCAACTAATAGCTCAATATCGTTTTTAGTTACTTTAGAATGAGTTTCTTTTGTTGGCTCATAATGCATCATTGCTGCATTGCTGCCGACTGCCGCAATGGTTTCAAAAGATAAATCAAAGCATAATTCAGATTCTTTTCTAAATTCTTCTAATTTCATAGAATAATCATATTCTGTGAGGTTTTTAGATAAATTATCCTCTAAATATTTTTGAAATTTTAATAATGCTAAACCATCAATTGCTTGAATCTTACGTGTATTTTCAATTTCTTTTTCACCTTTTATAGCTTTCATTAAATATGATGGATTTTTAGAAACAATAGGTTCATGTAAGATTGAATAAAGATGAGCATTCACTCTTTTAGGATCAACTAAAGTTTTTACATAACAGTGTTTTCTTAAAAATTCATCAATTTCATCATAAGAATGAATTTCTATATTTGGAATCTTAAAATCTATTTTCCTTTGGTCGATAAATAAATGATTGCCAGAGGTTTTTGATAAATATAAATATGAATAGAAAACAGGATTACAAGGTATATCTTTTCCTCGTAAGTTTAAAACGTAAGCAATATCGTCTAATGTTGTGATTAAATGAGCGTCAGCTCCTTTCTCCTCTACCTCTTTTAAGATTAAATCTATCTTTTCTTTGTAAGTTAAGGTATTAAGTTCATCGCTTAATTTAAAAACTTTGTGAATTTCACTTTCACTATCTGACTTTACTAACTTAGAAAAATCAATATCAACCGTTGTTATGCCAAGTTTATTTAAAAGATCAAGTTTACTCTTTGTAATATTTAAATAATTAACACCAAGTGGATATAAATGTTCTTTTTTTATAAAATCATTCAAACTTAAAACACCAACATCGCCATCTTTTATGAGGTTAATGCCACTTCCTTTTAGTTCTTTTTCGGCTTGAATCCAATATCTTCCATCTGTAGAGAAATAAGCATTATTATCAGTGATTAATAAAGAGCCGGCTGAACCTGTAAAAGGACAAAAGAATTCTCTTTCTCTTAAATAAAATTTACTTATATATTCATTATCATGAGGGTCACTAGTTAAAACTAAATAAGCCTTTAAGTGATTCTTTTTGAGTTCGCTTTGTAATAAAATTATATTTTCTTTAGAGAACATAAAAACCTCCTACAATTAGAAATTTATAGAAATAAATGTATATTTGCAAGGTTTTTGCTTAAAATTAAAAGTCTTTATCTATTGAATCTTTAATATATTTCCACTTCTTTTCATCAACAACACTTACTTCATTAGTTGAATGCCAATCACTTAATATTGTTGCTTTGCTTTTAGAATAGTAATTGATTTCATTAATAACATCTTGAGTAAAAACTTCGCCAGGAATAATAACCGGGATTCCAGGAGGATAAATCATAATCATTTCTTTTGATATTTTACCTACTGCATTTTTTAATTTAACTACTTTTAAAGAGGCATGATATGCTACTCTAGGTCTAACTTCCATTTTAGGAAAACCATTCATATAATGATGGTCAGCATACTCAACATTTGGATCATAATATTTTAAAGAAATATCTTTTAAGGCATTAATCAATCTATCTAAATCTTTTTGAGTGCTCCCAATTGTAAAAAGTAAAAGGAAAACATAAGCTTCAGCAAGTTCGATTTGTATCTTATATTTGTCTTTTAGGATTTTATAAAGTTCAAACCCACTGATAGTTAATTTATCTATCTCAACACAAAGTTTTGTTTCATCATAATTATAAGCACCACATTCTTTAACAAAGTAGTCTTTGCTATGTGCAATAAAACCAGGTATTTGATCAATCTTTTCTTTGGCTTGTCTAGCAAGTTTAATTGCGTTATATATCTTTAAACTTCCTTTAAAAACTAAATATTTTCTAGCCGCATCTAAAGAAGCAATTAAAATTGAACTTGGCGAAGTTGTTGTAATTAAATTAAAAGATTTGCTTACGTCATATCGTGGGACACGATTACCTTTTCCAAGTAAAACACTTGATTGTGTTAAACTTCCCCCGGTTTTATGAATACTTAATGTAGCCATATCTGCTCCTGCTTCCATTGCGTTTACAGGTAGTTTATTTGAAAAATAAAAATGTGTTCCGTGTGCCTCGTCAACAAGAACTATTTTGTTATGTAAATGAGCATAACTTACAATTTTCTTTAAATCACAAGTAGCACCAAAATAGGTTGGATTAATAATAAATATTGCTTTAGCATCGGGATTATCATCGATTGCATTACGCCGCTGTTTAAAAGAAACTTGATTAACAATTTCTGTCTTTTTATCAAGTTCAGGCATTATAAAAATAGGAACAGCACCAGATAAAATTAATCCATTAATAACTGATTTATGAACGTTACGAGGTAAAATAACTTTGTCGTTAGCTTGTAAAGCACTTAAAAACATTATTAAGTTGCCGCTTGTTGAACCATTAATCAAAAACTTACAATAATCTGCTCCGCAAGCTTTTGCAAAGAGTTCTTGTGCTTCTTTTATCGCGCCAGTTGGATGCATAATGTTGTCCATACCACGTGGACAATTAACATCGTTTTTATAAACTATGTGTGTGAAAATCTTATCAAAATCAGTGCGAATATTCCCTTGATGATGTCCAGGAACATCAAAAGCAGCCGTATGCTCTTTTAAATACTTTTCATAAGCTTTTAAATAAGGTGTTTTCTTTTGTTCAACTTTGTTAATCATACCTAAAACGACTATATTATAAACATATTAACTTAAATATAATAATAGAATTTATATAATTTTCTAAGTTGTCTCTTAAATAAATTTGATACATCTTTTTCATTTTGGAATAAAATAATTAATAGATATGAAAATTGTTGTTGTAAGTGATTCACATTCAAATTTAACAGTATTAAATGATATCGTAATGAAAAATTATGATGCTGATGTTTTTTATCATTTAGGAGATAGTGAACTGCCTGAATATTTACTAAATAGTTACACCTGCGTAAGAGGAAATTGCGATTATAACGATTTCCCTAGAGATAGAGATTGTATCTTAGAAGGCTTTAAAATCCATCTTGAGCACGGGAATTCATTGAATTTTGCTATAAATCCAGAACAATATATTAAAGAAAAAAAGTGTGACATTTTTCTTTTTGGTCACACTCATAAAAAATATGTTAATAAAATTGGGTCTACTTATGTTTTTAATCCTGGAAGCATCACTCGACCAAGAGATAGTGAAGTTGGAACTTACTTAGTCTTATACTTAGCTAAAGGCCAACCTGTAAAACATGAATTTAAAAGTTTAGAAGAAAAAAATTAATCTTTTTTCACGGAATGAATATTTTCTATTAAGCAAAATAAACATAAGTCATCTAAATTCTGCAGTACAAAATAAAATAGATATACTTTAATTACTAACATCCACGAGGTAGGAACCTGCTATAAATTTAGTAAAATTAAGTAAAATGAAAATGACTAGGAAAATTTTCTTAGCCATTTTCATTTCTTATAGGAGGCTTTTAAGCCAATTTATACGTTTTCTTCGACCTCTAATAAGCTTTCAGCAACTTTATGAGCACTTGCAATAGCAAATGAGATATTATAGCCTCCACAAAGCCCATCAGCATTTAAGACTTCTCCAGCAAAATAAATTCCTGGTTCTTTTTTGCTTTCAAGATCAAAAGCGATATTAGAAAATTCAACCCCACCAACAGCAACTTGAGCATCTTTAAAGTCATATGTTGCTTTATAAGTAAACACAAGATTTTTAAGTGTTACTGCAAGTTTTTTAATTTCAGTTGGCGTATATGAATAGAGATTTTTAATGCCGCTTGCTTTTCTTACGTATTCAGCGACATGTTTAGTGAATAGACCACTTAACACAGAAGCTTTTGACTCACCATTTAATTTAGAGAGTAATTCAACAAGTCTGTCGCAATCATATTCAGGCATTAAGTCTAATGAAATTGTGCATTTTTTAAATCTCTTACTACGAGCAATAACTGAAGCACAATTAAAAATTGCAATTCCACTTAATCCATCTTTTTTAAATAAGACTTCTCCGTTTTCTTGATATGATAAAACTTTATCAATATATAACGAAACAGTTGCTTTTACTCTTTCGTTTTGAATAGTAACAGGTTTTTCTTCTGTTTGAATTGGCGCTAATCCAACTCTTAAAGGAGCTACTTTATAACCTTTTTTCTCAAGTAAAGTGAATATTTGATCACTTCCACCGAGTTGAGGCGCTGCAGCATTTCCACATGCAAAAACAAATTTATCAAAAATGAAAATTTTGTTCTGTGTTTTCACACGGATTTTTCCATTTTCTAAAGTGTAGTCAACAATTCTTTCTCTATTTGCAAATTTAACCTTTCTCTCCTTACATCTTGCTACCAAAAAATCCAAGAAAGTTTTTGCACTATTAGAATATGGATAAACTAAATTATTGTAAGTTCTAGTAAAAATTCCTAATGAATTTAAAAACTTAACAATATCTTCGGCACTAAAGTCATTAACAATATTTGCTGCGTCTTCACAATTATATGCTTTATCAGACATAGCCATATTAGTAATATTGCATCTGCCATTACCAGTTGCTAAAACTTTTCTGCCAGGAGTTTCTTCCTTATCAATTATTGTAACATCAATTTTTGGGTTCTTTTCTTTTAAAAACAAGGCTAAAAAAATCCCAGAAAAACCTTGACCTAAAATTCCAACTTTCATAATTAAATTTTATCATTTAATTCGTTAAAATGTTCTATTAAATGTGCACATTATGCCAAATTTTAGAGTATTTAAAGTAAGATTCCACTAAAAAGTCAAAATATTAATATAGAAATGTACATTTCTTTTCTTTCTAACGAATAATTTCAACAAGATAAAGCCTTTATGTTACATGCTATATTAACTTCTTTATCCGTCTTAAATCCAAAAATAAAACTTTAAAAATTCAAGCTTTCAACACTTGCACAATTCTTGAGTTTTCAAATAAAAAAGATATAATTTGCATGTTATATATGGTTTACATGTTTATTTTTGGTGCCTTTGGCACATTAATTGCAACTTTTCTTGGTGGTTTTTTCTCTAAATTAATCTCAAATAAGAGAAAGGAAATTTTTAATTTCTTCCAAAATTTTTCAGTGGGAGGAATTATTGCATTATTATTTTTTGAATTAATAATAGAAGCCATTGAACATTATCAAACTGGTATTAATAATGATGCACTTGGGGCATTATATACATTACTTATTATTGGTGGAGTAGGTTTATTATTCTTTTTCATGCATGAAGGTTTACATTGTTTATCGCATCATCATGAACATGACAATAATGATGATGAGGAATGCGTGGATCACGCTCATTCTACAGAAGTATTCAGAGAAAAATCATTATTACTAGCATCATTTATTTTTTTATTAGCTATTTCTGTGCACAATATCCCTGAAGGTTTGTCACTTGGTATCAATTTTAATGTCGGAGACAATTCCATCCCTTATCAAGGAATTATAATGAGTGTAATCTTATTTATTCATAATTTTTTAATAGGCTTTACAATGTGTAATTCCTTTATAAAATCTGACAAATCATTTAAATTTGCATTATCTTTAACAACAATTAGTGCTCTACCAGCCTTTGTTTTAGCAATTTGTGGTTACTTTATTTCAGCTATTTCCATAAACGAAATCTTTCTTGGAAGTATTTTCGCTATTTCTTCAGGAAGTTTACTTTATGTGCTCTTTATTGAACTACTCCCACAAGTATTCAAAGAATATAAATCCAAATTTACTTATCTATATATTCTTTTAGGAATTATCCTTTGTGGAATTCTTCTATTTTCATTAAGTCATCAATAAAATATTTTTTAAAATTATTATTCTCAACTCCTTTATATTAATGAAGGAGTTTTTTTCTTCAATATTCTTTTGCTTTTTAAAGACTGGCTTGTAGTATTTTTGTAGCATTTTTTCAGCGAAAAAAGGTTGCCCTTTCGGACAACCTTATGAAATCAATGTGTCGAACAGTTTCGAAACTATTTAATAATTTCGCTAACTGTACCTGCACCAACAGTTCTTCCACCTTCACGGATGGAGAATTTGGTACCTTTTTCAACTGCGACTGGGTGAATAAGTTCAACTGTGAATGAAACGTTATCACCTGGCATAACCATTTCAGTTCCTGCAGGAAGAGTAATTGTACCAGTAATATCTGTTGTATGGAAGTAGAATTGTGGTCTGTAGTTGCTTAAGAAAGCAGTATGTCTTCCACCTTCTTCTTTGGTAAGAATGTAACATTGACATGTAAATTTGCTGTGTGGAGTAATTGATCCTGGTTTAGCAAGAACTTGTCCTCTAACAACTTCGTCTCTGTTAACACCTCTTAAAAGAATACCTGCGTTATCGCCAGCTTCTGCGTAATCGAGTGTTTTTCTGAACATTTCGATACCAGTAACAACTGATGATTTTGTAGCTTTGATACCAACAATTTCAACAGGATCGTTGAGTTTAACTGTACCTCTTTCAACTCTACCAGTGACGACTGTACCTCTACCAGTGATGGTGAGAACGTCTTCGATTGGCATTAAGAATGGTTTATCAGTTTCTCTTTGTGGATCTGGGATATAGCTATCAACAGTATCCATTAATTGGAGAATTGCTTTTTCAGCTTCTGGATCACCATCAAGAGCTTTTCTTGCACTACCTCTGATAATAGGTGTGGTATCTCCTGGGAATCCGTATTTTGTTAATAAGTCTCTGACATCCATTTCGACAAGGTCGATAAGTTCTGGATCTTCGACTAAGTCACATTTATTTAAGAAAACAACAATATATGGAACACCAACTTGTCTAGCAAGAAGGATGTGTTCTCTTGTTTGTGGCATAACACCATCTGTTGCAGCAACAACGAGGATAGCACCATCCATCTGAGCAGCACCGGTGATCATGTTCTTGACATAGTCAGCGTGCCCTGGACAGTCGACGTGTGCGTAGTGTCTTTTTGCAGTTTGATATTCGACGTGAGCAGTATTAATTGTAATACCTCTTGCCTTTTCTTCTGGTGCAGCATCAATTTGATCATAATCCATTGACTTTGCATAACCTTGTTTGGAAAGAACGTGTGTGATAGCAGCAGTTAAAGTTGTTTTACCATGGTCAACGTGTCCAATGGTACCAATATTCATATGGACCTTACTTCTATCAAATTTCTCTTTTGCCATAAGTAATTTTTCCTCCTAGAATAAATAGCTTTCGCAATGTAAATATTTTACTTAAATTAATTACGTTTATCAATATTTATCGTAATTATTAAAGCCCTTAATTAGTTGTTAACTCCACTCTTTTTGATGATCTCTTCTTGAATGAATTTTGGACATTCTCCGAAGTGATCAAATTCCATGGAGTAACTTCCTCTACCTTGAGTAAATGAACGTAAATCGGTGACGTAACCAAACATTTCTGCAAGTGGTACTTCAGCTTCAACGATTTTTGCATTTCCTCTTTGTGATTCACCAGTCATTTGTCCTCTTCTACGGCTAATATCACCAATAACATCACCATAGTATTGTTCTGGGACAGTAACTTCAACCTTCATAATTGGTTCAAGGATAACTGGATCACATTTCTTAGCAGCTTCTTTTAACGCCATACTAGCTGCAATTTTATAGGCGGCTTCACTACTATCAACATCATGGTAAGAACCATCATGGAGTGTAGCTTTGATATCGATTGCTGGGTATCCGGCAACAAGTCCTTTTTGTAAAGCATCAATTAAACCATCTTGAGTTGGCTTAATGTATTCTTTTGGAACTGTACCACCAACAATTGCATTAACGAATTCAAATCCTTTGCCTGGGTTTGGTTCAAATTTAATAACAACGTGACCATATTGACCTCTACCACCGGATTGTCTGATGTATTTACCTTCACAATCGCCAACTTTCTTAATTGTTTCACGGTATCCGACTTGTGGTTTACCAACATTGACTTGAACGTTAAATTCTCTTCTTAATCTATCAACAATAATATCGAGGTGAAGTTCACCAACACCAGCAATAATTGTTTGACCAGTTTCTTCGTTTGTATGAACTTTAAATGTTGGATCTTCTTCAGCAAGTTTAGCTAGAGCAATACCCATCTTTTCTTGATCAGCTTTAGTCTTAGGTTCGACTGCTTCTTCAATAACTGGTTCTGGGAATTCCATCTTTTCGAGTACAACATCTAAGTTTTCGTCACAAAGTGTTTCACCAGTTGTAGTATTTTTTAAACCAATGATAGCACCAATTTCACCTGCGTGAAGGGCTTCGACTTCTTGTCTATGGTTAGAATGCATTAAAACAAGTCTTCCGATTCTTTCTTTAACGCCTTTATTGCTATTTAAGACATAGCTTCCAGACTTTAAGATACCGGAATAAACTCTAACATAAGCTAGTCTTCCAACGAATGGATCGGTAGCAATCTTGAATGCTAAGCCAATCATTGGAGCATCATCTCTTGGTTCACAAGTATATTCTTTTCCATCAGGTGTAGTTCCCTTAGCTGGAGTAATATCAAGTGGTGATGGTAAATAATCAATAACACCATCAAGCAATAATTGAACACCCTTATTCTTATAAGCACTACCACAGAAAACAGGGTGGAATTCGCCTTGAATAGTTGCTTTTCTAATAACAGTTTTGATTTCTTCAACTGTTGGTTCTTGACCATCAAGAACTTTCATACAGAAATCATCATCAAAACTAGCAAGATCTTCAATAAGTTCTTGTCTTAATTCTTGACATCTTGGCATGTATTCTTCAGGAATTGGGACTTGTTTTGGATTTTTTGCATCAGTGAAATCCCAACCTTCCATTTTAACAAGATCAATAACGCCACTTAATGTATTTGAAATACCAATTGGGTATTGAACAGGACGTGCATTTGCTCCAAGTTTTTCATGGATTGATTTCCAAGACATTTCAAAATCTGCACCAATAGCGTCAAGTTTATTAACGAAGACGATTCTTGGAACATGGTATTTTGTACCTTGTCTCCAAACTGTTTCGGTTTGTGGCTCAACACCATTTTTTCCATCAAGAACAGTAATAGCACCATCAAGAACTCTTAATGAACGTTCAACTTCAACAGTAAAGTCGACGTGCCCTGGAGTGTCGATAATGTTAAATCTATTTTCTTTCCAGAAACAAGTTGTTGCAGCTGAAGTAATTGTAATACCTCTTTCTTGTTCTTGAACCATCCAGTCCATGGTGGCAGCACCTTCGTGGACTTCACCAATCTTGTGGATCTTATTTGTAAAGAACAAGATACGTTCTGTTGTGGTTGTTTTACCAGCATCAATGTGAGCCATGATACCAATATTACGGGTATGCGCTAAATCATATTCACGAGCCATAAATGTTCCCCTAAATAGTTTTTAAAATTACCACTTATAATGTGCATAAGCTTTGTTAGCTTCAGCCATTTTATGTGTATCTTCTCTTTTCTTAACGCTAGCACCGGTGCCGTTAGCAGCATCGATAATTTCATTGCAGAGTTTATCTTCCATGGATTTTTCTTTTCTTAAACGAGCATAGTTAACTAACCATCTTAAACCTAAAGTAACCTTTCTTTCTGGGCTAACTTCGGTTGGAACTTGATAGTTAGCAGCACCAATTCTTTTAGCCTTAAGTTCTACTTCTGGCATAATGTTGTTGATTGCTGTTGCGAAGACATCCATAGCGGATTTTTGTGTTTTTGCTTCAATTTTCTTGAATGCAGTATATAAAATTGTTTGAGCTGTACCTTTTTTACCATCAATCATAATCTTATTAATTAATCTAGTAACTAATTTTGAATTATAAATTGGATCAGGTAAAACATCTCTTTTTCCAACACTACCTTTTCTTGGCATAACTATTCTCCTTTATTACTCTTTTCCTTTAGGTTTTTTAGTACCATATAAAGATCTACCTTGTCTGCGAGATTCAATACCAGCGCAATCAAGGCAACCTCTAATAATGTGGTATCTAACACCTGGGAGGTCTTTAACTCTGCCGCCTCTAATCATAACGGTGGAGTGTTCTTGTAAGTTGTGTCCTTCTCCACCGATATAAGCTGTAACTTCATATCCGTTGGAGAGCTTAACTCTGGCGTATTTTCTTAATGCAGAGTTTGGTTTTTTAGGAGTCATTGTGCCAACACGGGTGCAAACTCCTCTTTTTTGTGCACTGTTTTGATTTCTTTCTTTTTTGTTTAAGGAATCAAATCTTTTTAAAAGTGCAGGTGCTTTTGATTTAAAGGTAGGTGCTTTTCTACCTTGTCTAACTAACTGATTAATAGTAGGCATCTTTCTTTTCTCCTTCATTTATACACACAATACCTGGTGTATCATACTAATCACTAAAAAATAAGAACTTTTCAGTTGCTGAATTATTGTAGAGCATCGAAAAATAGAATGCAAGAGTTTTGTAATCATTCCTCAAGTGTAAAAGTAAATTCAACTTTAAATAACTTTCGTTGATTTTACTCTTTCACAATT